>ERZ839489.2-NODE-2-length-468194-cov-6.059117_pt1 | contig 468194 bp, 380 predicted proteins | sample MGYA00519938_ERZ839489 | MGnify/ENA primary metagenome ERZ839489 (study PRJEB31850, sample SAMEA3708846) | human gut metagenome | biome: human gut; feature: human-associated habitat; material: faeces | place: China | collected 2014 ...
CCGCCAATATTGTATGCAATACGGTCATTTATCCGGAGAAAAACCCTGAGCTTTCAGATAGTCCAACATATGGTAGGACAGCGCCTCTCTATAATAGTCAAGAATATGCCCACACCAATCATTGTCGGAAGTTGTTCCCGACCGAGTTTTGTTGTATTGCGTTATAACCTCGTCATATTCAAGCATAGCATTCTGCAACTCATCCGATGATGAATAGCTATTCTTATGAATAACCGCCGACAACGGCTGCTTAGGCTTCATGTCCGGCAGTTCGCGAGGCACACCCATCGCCAAACCACACACGACAAATACTCCTTTCGGCAACTTGAGCAATTCAGCTATTTTCTCAGGAGCCGCAGTTCTTGCATAGCCGATGCAACAACATCCCAGACCGCATGCCAATGCCGCAGTAAGCGCATTCTGCATTGCCAATGCCGCATCTATAATGCCAACCATTATGCCATCGACCGTGTTCTGAAATGGAGGTATTTCAATCCCCTTTTTCTGTGCAAGACCCCATATTTTGTTATAATCCGCACAGAAAACGAGAAAATGATTGCACGTCTTTATTTGCTTCTGATTTGTCAAAGCATACAACGCCTCCTTGGTTTCCTGATTGTCGATATCTATCACCGAGAATTGCTGACCGTTGTAACTTGTCGATGTGTTGCGAATAGCATCATAGACAAACTGCATAGTCTCTTCCGGAATAGATTCCCTTTCATAACGACGGATGCTCCGGCGCTGTAGTAATACCTCTGAAACACTCTTCATAACAAAATTTATTTAATAGGCGTAGCTCCAATTCCAGGCTTGTCGGTCAATGTAATTTTACCGTCAACAACTTTCACTCCATCGAAACTGTCGTTGGCAATCAGCAAGTTTCCATCCAAGTCAACCCAATCTGCCATTGGAGCCAATTGAGCGGCAGCACTGATGGCGCAAGAAGTTTCCGTCATACAACCAATCATCAACTTCATTCCCAAAGATTTAGCAAGCACAGCCATCTTATATGCCTCATGCAATCCAGTGCTCTTCATCAATTTTATATTGATTCCGTCATACACTTGATATGCACGCATCACATCCGGAATCCGCTGACAGAATTCATCGGCAATGATTGGAAGCGGACTGCGCTCACGAAGCCATGCCGTCTCATCTATCATTTTCTTGTCAAACGGCTGCTCAACAAACATACAGCCTCTTTCTTTCAGCCAATGACACATGTCAAGAGCCTTTTCCTTGTCTGTCCATCCCTGATTGGCGTCGACACACAACGGCTTGTCTGTTTTTGACCGGATAATCTCCACCAATTCCTTGTCGTTATCCAGTCCCATCTTCACTTTTATAACTTTATAAGGCGCCGCCTCGTCAACTTTCTGACGCACAACATCAGCCTTGTCTATTCCAATGGTAAACGATGTGTTCGGCGTTTTTTCCGGCGACAATCCCCAAATCCTATACCATGGTTGACCCATTATTTTACCGAGCAAATCGTGCAAAGCAATATCGACAGATGCCTTCGCCGCCCTATTGTCAGGAGCGGTGCCGTCAACATAGCTCAAAATTTCTTCTATACGGAACGGATCGTTGAATTGTCCCAAATCCAAATTGCCGAGAAACTTTGTTACCGACTCTATTGATTCACCGAGATATGGAGGCATCGACGCTTCTCCATAACCGACAATGCCATCATACTCCAACTGCACAAGCACATCAGGAGTCGTTGTACGGCTGTTGCGAGCCAAATTGAAAGCATGTCGCAATTTTAATTCATTTGGCTTGAATGACAGTTTCAACTTGCCAGTTTTTGCCACAGTTCTTGTCTTTTCTGCAGCCGACAATGATATTGGCGCAGAAAGAGCCACCAAACCCAAGGCGGTTCCTTTTAAGAAATTCCTACGATCCATAAATATGTTCTTTAATTAGTTTTTTCAAAAATACCAAGGATGGTTTTTCACTGAGACAATGCCCTTTGTACCAACCTCATTGTTTATTCTCGACATAGAAATGAAATGGTAATCCAAATAGTCATCGGCCTTTGGATCCATGCTGTTGACTTTCACACGTCCGGAACTGTGGATATATTTTCCTCCACCGACATACATCGCCACATGCGTAACCTTACCAGATGTTGACCCAATGAATATCAGGTCGCCCGGCTCCGCCTCTGTCCGCCATGCTGCGCAGTCAACTTTCTTTCCCGTCAACGCCTGCTGCGAAGCGTCGCGCTGAAGGATTATGCCGTTTGAGAAATACGATGTGCGCACAAAACCTGAGCAGTCTGCCATCTTTGCCGACATTCCGCCCCAAAGATATGGACGTCCCATCATTTTACGCGCATTTTTCTCTATCGTCTTGAAATCGTATGTCTGATTTGCCCACTCATCAAGTGCCGCTGCGTGTTTCTTAAGCACGAAACCCTCACGACCGTCTGGTGTGGCAACTTTATAATACTTGCCTTTTTCTCCTTTTTTGACCAATATGTTGCCAAGCAACAAATCGGACACAATCGTTTGATTGTCGACTTTCGGTTTTTCATACATCGACGTCTCAAGTTCTGTGACAACAAGCCTGTCGGCTTTTTTCCAGCTATAAAATTCTTCTTCTGAGATGAATTTAAGTGAATTGTCGGTGACATAACCTATATACTCATCAGGAGTCTGCACCATCGACATTCCGTCTTCTGATTTAAGGACTCGCACAGGCGTGCCCATTATCGCCTGCGATGTGAGTTCAGCACCGCTCGCGGCAGCACCTCTGACACATGCCACAGATATCGGCACCAATGCCCATGGACCCTTAACAGTTGCCTCTGGAAGAATCTTTATTTTATCTTCAAATTTTATGTTTAGTTTGTCAAGTCTTGCCAAAATATCGGATTTGGCCGATTGATTGTCGACATCTCCGGTCAGAACTTCCACTCCATCCACTGTTTTTGCCATGACGCTCCAAACTGCCACACGCGTATCGGGTGCATATTCCGCTTTAACTTCTTTCAGGACATCGACCACCGCTGCCGATTGTGCCACGATTCCGAATGTAGAACCAGCAGCCATAGACATCGCCATTAACAATACTTTCAAACTCATTTTAAAATTCTTTATTGGTTAATTAAATAGTATTGCAAATTTACTTGTTTGCGTTAGAATTCCAAAGATATTCCACCTAAAAATTAAATAATTCCTCATATGTTTTTGTCAACGTCGCAAATATTCACACAGAAGAAGTCCTTCTTCTTAAAAATCGCAAAAATCGACAATACGTATCACAAAAATATTGTATTTTTGTGAAAACATTAACCGCTATGAAGAAATATGTGATAAGCGTCGGCCGCCAATTCGGCAGTGGCGGACATGATATAGGAAAGAAACTCGCCGAACGCCTCGGTATCAAATTCTACGACAAGGAACTGCTGCTTGAGGCGGCCAAAGAAATTGGAGCGAATCCAGAATTGTTCAAAAAAAACGACGAGAAGCTCCCGTCATTCTACATCAACAATCTGTCAATGAACCTCGGTTTCTACATGCAACCTTTTGCCGCGAGTCCGGCATCATCATACTACGACAGCGTCCAAAAAACCGTATGCGACACTATCCGCGCAATTGCCGAACGCGAATCTTGTGTGATTATGGGACGGTGCGCAGATTTTCTTCTGCGCCACAACCCGTATTGTATCGACATTTTTATAAGCGCGTCACAAGATGCATGCGCTGAACGAATCACAAAGCGAATCGATGGTCTCACCATCGACGACGCCAAAGCGTTGGCAAAAAAGACAAACAAACTACGTGCTGAATACTACAACTTCTACACCGACAAAGAATGGGGGCACTCTTCGTCATACGACTTGTGCATCGATTCGTCACGCCTCCCGGAGGAAGACGTGATAAATCAGATAATCTCATACGTCAACGCACGGTTGGCTCTTTAGCAATTAATGACTATCATTGTCGGGGATGTCCACAAAATCGACGTCCTCGACATTTTGTTTTGTCCGCTTTGACCGTAGTCTCTCAAACAGAACGCTTTCCAGCAGCGAGTGGAGCGAATAGACAATAAATGCAATTCCGACAATCAATGCCAGCCATTGTTGGACAATCTGTATGCCTACCGCAAACAAGACGATTCCACAAACCATGACTACCGACGGAATAATAAACACCCACACAGGATAGTCTACTGTCTTCTTCGCCGACATTATTCTCCAAAACTTATAAATCGCACCGACAATCAGCATCGTGGCAAACAAATATGAAAATATCTCCACAAAGAAACTGCTTGCCGCAACCATTGCAATTCCCAATGCCAAACTGCCTACGACCGGCACAGATGTCCACGCAACAGCTTTTGTCGGCAACACTCCATCCTTTCTCTTGACAAGCAACGCGACAAGCGACCATGCGCTGAACACGATAAAAAGAATTCCCACAGCCATCGACACCAAATCGAACACGCCTTTTCCGTTCGACCAAAGTACGATAAAGATTACGCCCAACACAAAGACTGAAATGTTAAGAATTAAATCGAATTTGTTTTTCATACACTTATTTTTTCACGAAGATACTTCTTTAATTTCAATAATCGGCATTTTCAAAGAAATTTCCGGCATTTTTTGCCTACCTTTGCAAATATGGACGGACGCAGAAAATATTTGGCTCTCATCAACCCCATTTCAGGAAACGGCAAAAAAGACTATTTGCCGGAAGTCCTTGAGAAGAGGTTTGACGGTCACGACATAACCATACGGTTCACCCAACGCCCGAACCACGCATACGACCTTGCAAAAGCAGCCGCAGCCGACGGCTACTACGCTGTAATTGCTGTTGGCGGCGACGGAACAGTAAACGAAACAGCAAGTGCGCTGTGCCACACCGCCACAAAATTAGGCATCATACCAAGCGGCTCCGGAAACGGGCTTGCCAGACATCTGCGCATACCAATGGACATAAACAAAGCCATTGACATTATCCTTTCTGACGAATTCGACACCATCGACCACTGCACCGCCAACGGCCATCCGTTTTTTTGCACATGCGGCGTCGGATTTGATGCAAAAGTGAGTGAGAAATTCGCAAAAAGCACAAAACGCGGACCTCTCAACTACGTTAAAAGCGCTATCGGAGAATATCTACGCTATAGATCGCAACGATATAAAATCACCACACCCAACGGCGTCATAGCAGAGAAAGCATTCATCATCGCCTGCGGCAATGCGTCGCAATATGGCAACAACGCCTACATCGCGCCCAATGCCGATATGCACGACGGATTGATTGACGTCACCGTTGTGCTGCCGATAACGCCTTTCGACACCGCCATTCTCGGGCTGCTGCTTTTCTCAAAACACATCGACCAGGACACAAATATCATCTCGTTCAGGACTCCGTCGTTGACAATTGAACGCGAACGCGAGGGCATCATACACCTGGACGGCGAGCCAATAATGATGGGCGACAGAATCGATATCGTCTGCCACCCCCTCTCCTTGAATGTATTTTCCCGACTGCGCACTCCCGACAAAGGCAACTTCTTCACCAATATTGAGTCTTCTTTCTGGGATTTCATCAACTCAATCCGCTCCGAACTCAATGTTTAAAATCACAATATCCGCACTGATTATATGTTTTGCAGCAGTTTCCTTTTTTTTACTAAAAAATATCCTTAAATTCGTACCATAATTTAGAACCATTAAAATAACATATAAACTCCAACATATAAATAATGAGTTACCTTAAGTTTGACAAGAACCTGCTCATAAACCTTGACCAATCTCTTCCAAAAGAGATTCTGCGCACAAATATGGCTGGTTCTTACCATTGCACCACTGTAATCGGGTGCAATACGCGAAAGCAACATGGACTTCTTGTCACTCCCATAAAAGAGATGAGCAATGACAATTACGTTCTGCTGTCATCGCTTGACGAGACCGTTATCCAGCACGGCGCTCCTTTTAATTTAGGAATACACCGCTACCGGAATGGCGCATACAGTCCAAACGGACACAAATACCTTCGTGAGTTTAATTGTGACACAATTCCGAAACTGACCTATCGAGTTGGAGGAGTGGTGCTGACAAAGGAAAAAGTATTTGTCGCCCACGAGAACCGAATAATGATTCGCTACACGTTGCTTGAAGCACATTCTGCCACGACGTTGCAGTTCCAGCCATTCTTGGCTTTCCGCAACTCAATGGCATTGTGCAGCGAAAACTCTGCGATAAACACATCCTTTGAAGAGACCGAAAATGGTGTGTCATTCTGCTTGTACGAAGGCTACCCGAGGCTATATCTGCAATTCAACCACAAGCCCGAATTTGTCTACGATCCTCATTGGTACAACGGCCTTGAATACATCAAGGACATGGCTCGCGAGGAACCCTACACAGAAGACCTATGGGTTCCTGGATATTTCCAAATTCCAATTAAGAAAGGAGAAAGCATCATCTTCTCGGCAAGCACAGAGCCTGTAAAGCCTCGTGGTTTCCGCCAGACTTTCGAGAAAGAAGCACAAAACCGCACAAGTCGCACAAGCTTCTTCAATTGCTTGAAGAACTCGGCAAAACAATGCTATCTCCACGACAACGACAAGGATTACCTTATCGCAGGGTATCCGTGGTTTAAAGTAATCGCCCGCGACCTTTTCATCGCATTGCCAGGAACCACATTGGCAATAAAGCACCGCCAAGACTTCGAGCGGATTATGGACACCGCTTCCGCTGCGCTTATAAAGTTGATGGACACTGGTGAAACAGACAAGACTATAGAGGATTTGGATTTGCCCGACATCCCATTGTGGGCTGCCTGGTGCATACAACAATATTACAAATTCACCAATCCTCAAGACACTCTAAAGAAATATGGTGCGTTGCTTGAAAAGATAATCAACCATATTATCGACGGCAAACAAAACAATCTATACATCAGCAAAGACGGACTTTTATCGACCGACGGAAGCAAAACCCCTGTCACATGGATGGACGCCATCAAGACCAATGGACTTCCCGTCGTTCCACGCACAGGATATGTTGTCGAATTCAATGCCCTTTGGTACAATGCATTGATGTTTGCCACGACCATTTTTGAAGAGCAAGGGAAGAGCCCTGAAAGAATTTACAAATGGAAAGAAACAGCAGAGTCGTTAAAAACCGCATTTGTTGAAACTTTCCTTAACGACTATGGATACCTCTACGACTATGTAGACGGAAACTACATGGACTTAAGTGTACGTCCAAGCATGCTTATCGCTGTCGGTTGCGACTTCTCTCCTCTTGACAAAAGCCAGAGAAAAAAGGTGCTTGACTTCGTAACACGCGAATTGCTGACACCAAATGGAGTGCGCACGTTGAGTCCAAAAAGTTTTGGATACAACCCGTTCTTTGTAGGCAACAAAGTGCAACGGCAGCTTGCCTCATTCAACGGTCCTACACGTCCGTGGATGACAGGCTTCTACACCGACGCCTACCTCAAGGTGTTCGGCCATAGCGGCGTGGCATTCCTACGACGCATGCTGATTGGCTACGAAGACGACATGACCCGCGAATGCATCGGTTCAATATCCGAACTTTACGACGGCAACCCTCCATACACAGGTCACGGAGCAATCAGTTTTGCACCAAGCATCGGCGGCGTTCTCAGAGCGCTTGCCACATTAAACAGTTTTGACGTCTAACCTTAAGATTTTTCATCCACAAATGAAAGCCCTTATGTTTGGGTGGGAATTTCCACCACATATCTTGGGAGGTCTTGGCACTGCAAGTTACGGACTGACCAAAGGAATGGCAGAAAATGGGAATATGGATATTTCATTCGTCATTCCGAAACCGCATGGCGACGAGGACAAAAGTTTCGCCAGAATAATTGGAGCCTGCGACACTCCTATTGCTTGGCGCGACACGGATTGGGACTATGTCAATTCCCGCATTGGCAACGTCATGGACCCACAGTTGTATTTCGACTTGCGCGACCACATCTATGCCGACTTCAACTATATGAACGTCAACGACCTTGGATGCATCGACTTCTCAGGTCGCTATCCCGACAATCTTCTTGAAGAAATCAACAACTATTCCATCGTTGCCGGCGTTATCGCCCGCACAGTAGATTTCGACATTATCCACTCCCATGACTGGTTGACATATCCAGCCGGAATACATGCCAAACAAGTGACGGGCAAGCCGCTTGTAATCCACGTCCACGCAACCGACTTCGACCGGTCAAGAGGCAATGTGAACCCAACCGTGTTCGGAATCGAACGCGACGGCATGCTGAATGCTGACCATATTATCACAGTAAGCAACCTGACACGCCGCACCGTAATTGAGAAATATGGCATCGACCCTGCTAAAGTCACCACTGTGCACAATGCGGTTGAGCCTTTAAGCGAGGAGCTAAAGAACATTCAAGTTCCAAAGTCTAAAGAGAAAGTCGTGACATTCCTCGGCCGCATCACGATGCAGAAAGGTCCGGAATACTTCGTTGAAGCCGCGGCTAAAGTGCTGCAGAAGGTGCACAATGTCAGATTTGTGATGGCAGGAAGCGGAGATATGATGGAAAAAATGATAAATCTCGCCGCTCAGAAGGACATTGCCGACAGATTTCATTTCCCTGGATTCCAAAAAGGCAAACAGGTATATGAAATGCTGAAAGCCTCTGACGTATACATAATGCCTTCCGTATCCGAGCCTTTCGGCATCTCTCCATTGGAGGCGATGCAAATGGGTGTGCCGTCGATAATCTCAAAACAATCCGGATGCGCGGAAATTCTCAACCACGTGATTAAAACCGACTATTGGGACATTGACGCAATGGCCGACGCCATCTACTCCATAATCACCTATCCGGCAATGTACAAACAACTGCATGACGAAGGATTGACTGAAGTCAACGGAATACAATGGATCAAAGCCGGAAAGAAAGTCATTGACATTTACAACAATTTGTTAAACCATTAAACATCATACCACTATGAATGCTGTTTGCTTATATTTCAAAATACACCAACCATTCAGACTTAAACGCTATCGTTTCTTCGACATAGGTAACGACCATTATTATTACGATGATTTCTCAAACGATGAGATAATCACAAAAATCGCCCAACGCTCGTACCTGCCCGCCAACGAGTTGCTTCTCCAGATGATAAATGACTCTGGCAGAAAATTCAAGTGCGCATTCTCCATTTCAGGCACTGCCATCGAACAGCTACAGCAATACGTTCCTGAATTCATCGACTCGATGCGCAAACTTGTCGACACCGGATGCGTCGAATTCCTTTCCGAAACCTACGACCACTCCCTTGCATCAATTGCAAATGAGGAAGAATTCCGCCGTCAGGTAGAACAACATGATAAACTCATATACGAATTGTTCGGGATAAAACCTAAAGTATTCTGCAACACGGAGTTTATATTCAACGATGAAATAGCATCGACCATCAACTCAATGGGCTTCAAGGCTGTGCTAACCGAGGGCGCACGCCACATTTTAGGATGGAAATCTCCAAACTATGTATACACATCAGCCGGTGCTCCTAAGATGAAGATGCTGTTGAGAAATGCTAAGTTGTCGGAAGACATCGCAAAACGTTTTGCAGATTCCTCTTGGCATGAATATCCGCTGACAGCCGACAAATACGTTTCTTGGATTGCCCAAAGTCCAAAGGAGGAACAAATCACAAACATTTTCCTCAACTACGAGGTCCTTGGCGACAGCAATCCTCGCGAAACTGGCATTTTCGACTTCTTCAGAGCCATACCACGATTTGCGGCAGAGAACGGCATTGAATTCTGGACTCCTTCAGAAGCTGTGTCTAAATTGAAACCTGTTGACATCATTTCAATTACGCACCTCATTTCTGGAGCAGACGAAGCAAGAGACACAAGCGCTTGGCTTGGAAACCAATTGCAGAATGAGGCTTTCAACAAATTATACTCAGTTTCCGAGCGCGTCCACTTATGCTCTGACAAGCGTCTTCTTCAAGATTGGAATTATCTCCAATCGTCCGACCATTTCTTCTATATGAGCACCAAGCACTTTGGAGACGGCGCTGTTCACGCAATGTTCAGTCCTTATGAATCGCCATATCAGGCATTCACCAATTATATGAATGTGCTCGCAGATTTCATTGTCAGGGTCGAGGAGCAATTCCCATTGACAATCGAAAACGAGGAGTTGAATGCGCTTCTCACAACCATAAAGAATCAAGAAAGCGAAATCGAGATGCTCAACAAAGAACTCAGAGCTCTTAAAGCCGCTAAGATAGACGCAGAAGTCAACGAAGCCGCACTGAAAGAAAAGAAATCAGCGACTAAAAAGACTGCTGCGAAAAAAGCTCCCGCAAAAAAAGCTCCCGCAAAAAAAGCGGCGACCAAGAAGGATGCTAAATAATTAAAAGATCATAAGGCTGTAAATGAGCTTATACACTCTTATACAGTCTTTTTCATAATAACCTAAAAACAAGTTCTTATGTTAAATAAAAAAGTAGAAGAAGCACTGAACGCCCAAATCAATGCGGAATTTTGGTCTGCCTATCTCTATCTTTCAATGTCAGCCTATTTTGAGGCAGAAGGAAAGAGCGGCTTTGCCAATTGGTTCAGAGTTCAATTCAAAGAAGAACAGGCACACGCTGAAATATTTATGAATTTCATCCAATCCCGCGGAGGCCGTGTCATTCTCAAAGCCATCGATGAAGTCCCGACATCTTGGGAAAGCCCGCTTGATGTGTTTAAAGAGACTCTTAAACATGAACAAAAAGTAACATCGTTGATCAATGAGCTATACTCCATTGCAGAAGAAGCGAAGGATTATGCCACAAGAAACACTCTCACATGGTTCATCGACGAGCAAGTAGAAGAGGAAAAGACTGCGCAGGAGTATATCGACACGCTCAGCCTTATCGGAGACAACGGTTATGGCTTATACCAACTTGACAAAGAACTTGCCGCAAGGGTATACAACATTCCCGCACCTCTTGCAAACACAGGCAACTAACCCATACAACGAAACGAGCAAGAGGACGCCAGCCTTATCTCCATCCATCTTGCTCGTTTTATTTTATGCTTCTTTCAATGATAGCGTTTTGGAAATTGGAATATAATCGACAACGCAACCATCAAACCAAGAGCGAAAGGATAATAAAGATGTGGCAGGATTGACACAGTTGAGATTCCAGCCAAAGACGCCGCCATAAGCACCTGCGCTCCATAAGGGATAAAACATTGTGCCACACAGGAACAGGTATCAAGCAGACTTGCCGTCTTTCGTGAATCCAAGTCATATTTCTCGGAAATCTGCCGAGCAAGGCCTCCCACTGTTATTATTGCAATCGTATTGTTTGCAGTGCACATATTAACTACAGCCACAAGCAGCGAAATCATTGTCTGAGCGCCACGCTTTCCCTTTATTCCTCTCGACATCCTGTCAATGAGAAAACTTATGCCCCCATTGTGCTGTATCAGCCCAAGCATTCCTGACGCAAGCAATGTCACAACAATAAGATTGCCCATTGAGTCGACACCCTCCCCCATAAAGCCAAGCATCGACAGCGCATCAGTATCGGCATACGTCAAGCCGACAACAAATGCAGCAACAATACCGATGAGCAGCACCAACAGCACATTCAATCCAACCACAGCCAAGACTATAACCAGCAGGTATGGCATTATCAGCTGCCAATCGACAGACACTGTGGCAACTTGTGTTTCCACACTGCCGCCTATCACAAAGTATATTGCCAATATGACCAACGCCGCAGGCACTGTCAGCCAGATGTTAACGTTGAACTTGTCGCGCATCGAGCAGCCTTGCGACCGCGTGGCGGCAATCGTAGTGTCTGATATAAACGACAGGTTGTCACCAAAGAAAGAACCTCCGACAACCACTGCTACAAACATCGGAATACTTCCGCCAATCTCCCCGGCAATACCCATTGCGACAGGAGTAAGGGCGACAACCGTTCCCACTGACGTGCCAACCGCCATTGAGATAAAGCAAGCCGCCAAAAAGAGCCCCGGCATCAAATATCCCGCCGGCAACACGCTAAGCGTCAAATTAACCGTTGCCTCTGTGGCACCAACCTTTTGTGCCAGCATGGCAAACGCTCCGGCAAGGATAAATATCCATACCATATATATTACATCACTGTTGGCCGCGCCTCTGGAAAACACCTTCAACCGTTCCGACAACGGCAACCGGGCGGTTGTGGCGACGCCCCATACAGACGACAAAACAAAAGCCACCGACAACGGCACCGTGTAAAAATCGCCCACAAATATCGACAGCCCGACATACATCATCAAGAAAACCATCAACGGGCTCAACGCTATAAGCCCTTTCCCTGTCGGGACATATTGTTCTTTCTGCATTTATTCTGAATATTTAAAATGCAAAGTTACAACATTTTTGCCTATGCGCCTGTCAAACCACACCGTTCAATGCCCATTTAGTAAAAATTTGCTATTGTAGTAACATTTTTTGTCCACTTTTTCCAAAGAAAATTCTTACCTTTGCAAAAAATAACAATAAAGTTTAACTACATACTTATTATGACAAAGAAAAGCCCATTACAGATTGCGCGCGCAGCCTACAAGCCAAAATTGCCACAGGCTCTTTGCGGCGCTGTTAAGGTGATTGAGGGAGAACCTACACAGTCAGTAGCCAACCAAGCCGAAATCAAGGAATTATTTCCTCAAACATACGGTCTTCCTGTTTTGAAATTCGATGTTGACTCTTCTGCAAAAAACAAGGTAAAAGAGCCAATCAACGTCGGTGTTATCCTCTCAGGCGGTCAGGCTCCTGGCGGACACAACGTAATCAGCGGTTTGTTTGACGGTTTGAAATCCATCAACAAAGACAGCCGTCTTTACGGTTTCCTTCTCGGCCCGGGCGGTCTTGTTGACCATAAATATGTTGAATTGACAGCTAATGTAATCGACGACTATCGCAACACTGGTGGTTTCGACATCATCGGGTCCGGTCGTACCAAATTGGAAAAGAAAGAGCAGTTCGACAAAGGTCTTGAAATACTCAAAGAATTAAACATCAAAGCATTGGTAATCATCGGTGGTGATGATTCCAACACAAATGCCGCTGTCCTTGCTGAATACTACAAGCAAATCGGTGCAGGCGTACAGGTTATCGGATGCCCGAAAACCATCGACGGCGACTTGAAGAACGACGTCATTGAGGTTTCTTTCGGATTTGACACAGCTTGCAAAGTTTACTCTGAGGTTATCGGCAACATCCAGCGTGACTGCAACTCTGCAAAGAAATATTGGCACTTCATCAAATTGATGGGTCGCTCCGCATCTCACATCGCATTGGAATGCGCACTTCAAGTTCAGCCTAACGTATGTATCGTTTCTGAAGAAGTCGAGGCAAAAAATATGACTCTCAACGATGTTGTAAACTACATCGCTGACATCGTTGCCGCACGTGCTAAAGACGGCAACAACTTCGGCACAGTCCTTATCCCAGAGGGTCTTATCGAGTTTATCCCGGCAATGAAAGCTCTTATCGCCGAATTGAACGACTTGCTCGCTGTCAAGGGTGCTGAGTTTGCAGCCGTGGCAAAAGACAAACAACGTCAGTTCATCATCGACAACCTCACTAAAGACAACGCTACAATCTACGCCAGCCTTCCAGAAGGCGTGGCTCGTCAACTTTCTCTTGACCGCGACCCTCACGGAAACGTTCAGGTTTCGCTCATCGAGACAGAAAAATTGCTCAGCGAAATGGTAGGCAACCGTTTGGCTGAAATGAAAGCCGCCAACGCTTACGACGGCAAATTCTCTGCCCTCCACCACTTCTTCGGATATGAAGGACGTTGCGCTGACCCGACAAACTTTGATGCAGACTACTGCTACGCCCTCGGTTTCAACGCTTCTCAACTCATCAAGGCTGGTGTGACTGGCTACATGTCGTCAATACGCAACTTGACGAAACCTTCTGTTCAATGGATTGCAGGCGGTATTCCTATCACTATGATGATGAACATGGAGCGTCGTAACGGAGAAATGAAACCGGTTATCCAAAAGGCTCTCGTTAAACTTGACGGTGGTCCGTTCAAAAAATTTGCTGAAAGCCGCGAAAAATGGGCAAAGGAGACAAGCTACGTCTACCCAGGTCCTATCCAATACTTTGGTCCTGCTGAGGTTTGCGACCTACCTCCAAAGACTTTGGTTTACGAACAACAAGGAAAATAATATATTTTCTCATTAACTCAAGGCTTGCAACCTATGGTCCGATTGTCAATTCCGGCAATCGGACCATTTTTTGCATACAACGCCATCGCCTGTGCAAATAATAGAATAAATATTTCCTATATCACACGAAAAATCTTACTTTTGCAAAAGAATTCATACGCCGCCTACAACGCTGCGACATAGACCGACTTAACGACATCGAAATGAAAAAAATACTTATACGCACTGCAACCGGACTCGTATATATTGCGCTGATTCTTATCGCCACACTATGCGGTCCATATGCGTTCCTGTCCATATTCAGTATAATAGCAGCTTTAGGCATTGCCGAGATGCTGAAACTATGCACAAAAGACGAGAAGCCGTCTGTCGCCACAACTGTTATCGACATCTTGGGCGGGATGGCTTTTTTTATTCTTTCTTTTTCACACTATTTCCCCGATTTTTCTGTAATCAATCCACTATGGGCCGGCATCGGATACATGCTCCTGCGCGGCATAATGCAGCTCTACGACAAGCGCCGCAATGCCATCCGCCAACTAAGTGCGTCATATATGGCCATGTTTCTTGTCGTCTTTCCATTGTCATTGCTCAGCAAACTGTATCTTGAAGCCAACGGGCACACAACACTGCTCGCCTGCCTAATTTTCATCTGGATGAACGACACTGGAGCCTTCTGTGTCGGATCGTTGATTGGACGCCACCGTCTGTTTGAGCGCATCTCGCCAAAGAAATCGTGGGAAGGATTTTGGGGCGGTTTGTTTTTCACCATTGTGGCGGCTGTGATTATAGGCACTTACTTTCCTGCCTATTTCTCTGAATTTGACGTCATCCGATGGGTAGGGCTGGCCATCGTTGTTTCCGCATTCTCCACGTGGGGCGACCTTGCAGAATCTATGGTGAAGCGCACCGCAGGAGTAAAAGATTCCGGACATCTGTTGCCTGGGCATGGCGGCATACTTGACCGCATAGACAGCCTGCTGTTCGTTGTCCCTGCTGTTTTAATATACATCAATTTTGTAATCTAACATATAAATTTCAAATATAAATGAGCAATCAAAGATATGACCTCCGCGGTGTTTCTGCATCAAAAGAAGATGTACACAAAGCCATTAAGAATGTCGACAAGGGACTGTTTCCTAAAGCATTCTGCAAAATAATTCCCGACATTCTCTGCGGAGACAAAGACTACTGCAACATTATGCACGCCGACGGTGCAGGCACAAAGTCGTCGCTCGCCTACGCTTATTGGAAAGAAACTGGCGACCTCGGTGTTTGGAAAGGCATCGCGCAAGATGCTCTTATAATGAATATCGACGACCTGCTCTGTGTCGGCGCCACCGACAACATCCTGTTGTCGTCGACAATAGGCCGCAACAAACTGCTTATCCCCGGCGAAGTGATTGCCGCAATCATCAACGGCACTGAGGAACTGCTCTCCGAACTGCGCGAACTCGGTGTGGGAATCTATAGCACCGGTGGCGAGACCGCCGATGTGGGCGACCTTGTGCGCACCATCATTGTAGACAGCACCGTCACATGCCGTATGCGCCGCGATGATGTGATAAACAACGCCAATATTGCCGGAGGTGACGTAATTGTAGGGATGGCGTCATTTGGCAAAGCCTCATATGAGCACGAATACAACGGCGGCATGGGCAGCAACGGACTGACATCTGCCCGCCACGACGTGTTTGCTAAATACATCGCTGAGAAATATCCGGAAACATTCGACAAAAATGTTCCCGACGAACTAATATATTCTGGTGGTCTGAAGCTAACAGACGAAGTGCCTGAAACAGGCTTGACCGCCGGCAAACTCGTGTTGTCGCCAACCAGAACCTATGCGCCTGTCATTAAAAAGCTGCTCGACCTTATGCGACCTCGCATCCACGGCATGGTGCACTGCAGCGGCGGAGCGCAGACCAAAGTGATGCACTTTGTTGAAAACAAACACGTTGTCAAGGACAATCTATTCCCTGTTCCTCCATTGTTCCGCATAATTCAGGAACAATCGGGCACCGATTGGAAAGAAATGTACAAAGTGTTCAATATGGGCCACCGTATGGAAGTTTATGTAGCACCGGAAGACGCACAGGCGGTTATCGATGTCGCCAAATCATTCAACATCGACGCTCGCATTGTCGGCCGCGTGGACGACGCTCCTGCAAACCGTCTTACAATCAAGTCGGAGCACGGTGTGTTTGAATACTAATTCTGCTGTGAGATGAAACGCCTCGTCCATCTTATATGCCTGATTGCCGCGCTGTGGTGCGGCTTTCTGGCAACGGGATGCGGCGGCAAAGGCGGGACACAAGGAGAAGCGGCCGATTCGTTGGGAATGCGTCTGCACGACACAATCGTTGTGGGCACACTCTACAGTCCTACCTCATATTTCATCTATCGTGGCGACCCTATGGGTTACCACTATGATCTTATACAAAAATTTGCGAAGGACAACCATGTGCATATCCAATTCAAGACTGTGCGCAACATGGCTGTCCTTCTCTCTTTGCTTGACTCTGCAAAAATAGACATCATTGCCTACAACATTCCCATGACCGCTGAATTCAAGAAGCAAGTGCGACACTGCGGCATTGAAAACATCAACCATCAGGTGCTGATACAGCCCGCTGGCAACAACAAGCCTCGCATCACGGACGTAACCCAACTCGTAGGCAAGACTGTCGTGGTTGAAAAAGGCTCAAAGTACGAGTCTCGCATGCGCAACCTTAACAACGAGCTCGGCGGCGGCATAAAGATTGAGGCGATAAGAAAAGACACCTTGATTTCAGAGGACATGATTGAAATGGTGGCAGAAGGAGAAATCCCACTGACAGTGGTCGACAGCGACATCGCCAAACTCAACCACACATACTATGACAACATCGACATAGGTCTTGCCGTCAGCTTCCCGCAAAAATCGGCATGGGCTGTGCGAGAAGACGACAAATGGCTTGCAGAAGCCATCGACCGATGGGCAAAGAGGCCCGAAGTAACACAGTCGGAAAAAGAACTATACAAACACTATTTCGAGCAGAGCAAACTCCGCCGTTCCAGAGATTTAGACATGCGAAACCTGCGACGCGGAGAAATTTCCGCATACGACAATCTTTTCAAGACATACGCCAAGACAATCGGTTGGGACTGGCGTCTGCTTGCCGCACAGGGCTATGTTGAGTCGCATTTCGACCCGAACGCCACATCCTGGGCAGGCGCTCGCGGACTGATGCAGCTGATGCCCCGCACAGCCGCCCACTACGGCCGGCATGGAGGCTCAATCACCGACCCTGACAATAGCGTCTATGCCGCCTCCCGCTATATTGCCGACCTTAACCGCATTCTCTCGCCCTACGTCAAAGACCGCGACGAGAGAATAAAGTTTATCCTTGCCGCATACAACTCTGGAATAGCCCACATCTACGACGCTATAGCGCTTGCCCGCAAGCATGGAAAAAACCCTGCATTGTGGCACGACAACGTAAGCGAGGCACTGATGATGAAATCAAACCCTGAATACTATAACGACCCCGTATGCCGCTACGGATATTTCCGCGGTCGCCAAACCGTGGAATATGTCAAAGAAGTGACTCGCGTATATGAACGGTTCAAAGGAAAATGAGAAAATCCAACATTATTTCGTATATTTGTAAAAGATAAGCTGCATCTCGGCAGACAAACAACTATAAGACCAATGAACGACAAACTTATAATTTACCAGATTCTGACAAGGCTGTTCACAAACAGCAACAAATACTGCGTGCCTAACGGCACTATCGAGCAAAACGGTTGCGGAAAGATGAACGACATCACAAGCCACGTGCTGGAATCCATACGCAGTCTTGGCTCAACACATGTGTGGTATACAGGCATTATTGAACATGCCACCAAGACCGACTATTCGCGATTCGGCATACGTCCTGACAATCCATATATCGTCAAAGGCCGCGCCGGTTCGCCATATGCCATAAAGGATTATTACGACATTGACCCGGATTTGGCCGTGAGCGTACCCGACAGAATGAAGGAATTTGAGGCTCTCGTGGACCGCACTCACAAAGCCGGCCTTAAAGTGATAATCGACTTCGTGCCAAACCACGTGGCTCGCCAATACCATTCAGATGCGGCCCCGGCTGGCGTGAAAGACTTCAGTGCCGACGACGACACTACAAAGTTTTTCAGCCCCAACAACAACTTTTACTACATCCCGCAACAGAAATTCGCCCCGTCAATCGACTTGGGCGAAGGAAAGTCGGCATACGTAGAATTTCCTGCAAAAGCATCGGGAAACGATTGTTTCAACGCATTCCCCGGACAATATGACTGGTATGAGACTGTAAAATTAAACTACGGCGTCGACTATGGCGACGGCTCACGCCATTTCTCTCCTACTCCCGACACTTGGCTGAAGATGCTCAACATCCTTCGGTTCTGGGCAGGAAAAGGCGTAGATGGCTTCCGATGCGACATGGCGCACATGGTGCCTGTAGAGTTTTGGGAATGGGCTATCAAAGCTGTAAAAGAAAAATATCCCGACGTCAAATTCATCGCCGAACTTTACGACGTGAGCATATACCGCGACTACATATACCGCGGTGGTTTCGACTACCTATACGACAAAGTAAACCTATACGACCGTCTGCGCGGCATTATGTGCAGCAACGTGTCTGCCGCACAGATCACGCAATGTTGGCAAACAGTAGACGGCATAGGCAACCATATGCTCAACTTTCTCGAGAACCATGACGAGCAGCGCATCGCATCACGCGAGTTTGCAGGAAACGCCCAACTGGCGATACCGGCATTGGTGGTCAGCGCAACCCTGTCGACCGGACCAATGATGGTGTATGCCGGACAGGAATTGGGAGAAAAAGCGGAAGACGCCGAAGGATTCAGCGGGTTCGACGGACGCACAACCATCTTTGACTATTGGAGCGTGCCATCGCTGCGCCGTTGGATGAACGGAGGCAAATGCAACAACGAACTGCTCTCCGATGAGGAAGTGCGACTACGCGACACGTACAAGAAAGTGCTCAACGCTGCCAAAAACGAGCCGGCAATAAGCCGCGGACAGTTTTTCGACGTAATGTATGTGAATTACAACAACCCGACCCTCGACCCCCACCGCCAATACGCATATCTGCGCAAAGACGGAGACGAGGTAATCGTTATTGTAGCCAATTTCGGCGCCGAAGCCAACTGCCAAATCGCAATTCCACAGCACGCATTCGACATACTCCACTTAGAGAAAGGCACTTATGTCGCAACGGAAATTATCAGTGGCAAGCGTCAGAAAAAAACGCTGTCGCCCGACGCTCCATTCCAAACAGCTGTCGCAGCAAACAGCGCCGCCATGTGGAAAATCAAACTTACACGACAAAATGCCTCTCCGAAGAAAAAATCTTCCATAAAGGGCGGTCGGGATAAATAAAAAGTAGTACTTTTGCATCAAAATTCAGCAACAATAGTTATGAATACAAACTTGCCACCTTACAAAATTTTCTCAGGAACAAAATCGCATTATCTGGCTGAGGCCATCTGCGCAGAACTTGGTGTTGAACTTGGAAAAATGAACATCCAGCGATTTGCCGATGGTGAATTCGAAGTATCATTCGAAGAATCAATCCGCGGTTGCGAAGTTTTCTTGGTTCAGTCCACATTCCCCAACACCGACAATTTGATGGAGCTTCTGCTCATGATTGACGCAGCAAAGCGCGCGTCGGCAAAGTCGGTTATCGCCGTAATCCCATACTTCGGATGGGCTCGTCAAGACCGCAAGGACAAGCCTCGCGTGTCAATCGCAGCAAAACTCGTTGCCGACCTGCTCAGCACCGCCGGAATCGACCGTTTGATTACGATGGACCTGCACGCAGACCAAATTCAAGGCTTCTTCAACGTGCCAGTCGACCACCTCTATGCGTCTTCGGTGTTCATCCCATATATCGAATCCCTCAATCTCAAGGATTTGGTTATTGCAACGCCTGATGTCGGAGGCGCGAAACGCGCAAACAGTTATGCCAAATACCTCAACGTGCCATTGGTGCTCTGCCACAAGCAAAGAGCCAAAGCAAACGTCGTTGAGAACATGACAGTAATCGGCGAAGTCGAAGACAAAGACGTAATCATCATCGACGATATGGTCGATACGGCCGGAACCATCACCAAAGCAGCCAACCTTATGAAAGAGAAAGGCGCGAAATCCGTACGTGCTCTCGCCTCTCACGCCATCATGAGCGACCCCGCTTCAGAACGCGTTGACGAATGCGCATTGACTGAAATCATCTTCTCCAACAGCATCCCTTACAGCGGAAGCAGCAAGAAGGTTACCACATTGTCAATCGCCCCATTGTTTGCCGACACAATCCGTCGCGTACACAAATACGAGTCAATCAGCTCTCAATATCTGATTAAATAATTGTCTACGACATATTAGAAACAGCGACGGCAACCGGGAGTCCGGTTGCCGTCGCTGTTTCTAACCCAAAACGAATCCGCCAACACCTCCGGACTCTTTACTTTTTGTCAATTTATCTTTGTCATGAAAATCAAAGGACTGACACAGACCGCCAGTCCGGCAATATATGCATTTTAACCTTTTACAGAAAGGGCAGGCTTCTGAGTTTTAGAAGTCTGCCCTTGTTTGTATCTGCTGAAAAGTTATTCCTGACAGCAACAATTATTTGATATTGACATCTGTGCCAGCAGCATCTACCCAATCCGCTGTTGCAGCATTAAACGTGATTGGCGAAAGGATCGGCTCTCCCTGGTCGTCATAACCACCTCCGAAAATAAGGGTGTAGATGTAGCGCTTGCCCGGCTCCCAACCTGTTCCATTGTCAAACGGAACATATACTGTCTTGTATTTCGCAGCCGAGCCGATAAGATATGAATCGTTTTGCTTCAATTTCATAGAAATCTCCAAATAGCACTCTTTTGCATTGTCAGCATCAAGTTTTGACACCGCTGCACCAGTAGAAGTGCTCCACTTGGTAAGCTTCTGAGGAATCATCATCAGCGGGCTATTCATGTCTGAAAGTTCAACAACCGCGTTCTTGGTCTTAACATTAGCCGCATTGAGTTTTACGGTATATGCACCAGCAGCAACTGGAGAGAGAGTCCAATCGCTCATCGCAGGCTCTCCCTCAGGAAGCGTAAACGTGCCGCCATGGACAAAGTTATGAATCTTTACATTTTCGACATCAACCTCAAGAATGCTTGATGTGGTCTTCGCCTTGAACACCACCTGCGACAAGATGTGCTTGAAGTTCATCTGCACCGGAGTTGTTCCATTGTTCGTTTTGTTACGGCCTTTGGCTACTGCATACATAACATCTTGGTTGGCTATAGTGCTACTAGAGCTTCCGTACTCGTCAAACGTTGTATAGGTTATTGTTTTTGCCGCTGATGTCATATCATATCCAAAATACGGAATGAGATCATTCATCATAGCTGGACTTACAGCGTAGAAGTCAACATCACCACCTTCTGTTGGCCAATAAGCCTGTTGGTCCTTATCCGCATAATCCCATGCAGAAGTATTGTACACAATCTTTACGCCTTGGTCCGAATGTCCAAGCTCGTGCTTTCCTCCCATAAACAACGCATTGTCGGCACTCATGAAAGCCATTACCTCAAAGTTTGTAGTCGTAAGGTTGGCTGTGTTAATCGGTGTGGCACGTGTGTCGGACAATCCTGATATTCCGGCAAAACGAATCGCATTAGATTCCGACTTGCCCACATTAGCCAATTCCTCCTCATTTGAGCAGCTTGCAAACACTGTTGCTACTGCTGCTACTGCTAAAATTTTTCCAATTTTCATTTTTCTTAAATTTTTAAATGATTTATGATTAATCTATAATATTATGTCTGATTCTATATCTCCCCACTCGTCAACACTCGGATCAAATCCGAAATTGCCTGAGTTGCCACCATGTTTGTCGAGATCCAAATCTGTGTCGATCACAATGTCTACATTTTTCAGATGTCCCTTTTGACTATTTATCTGTTGAGTGACGTCATATTCACCTTTCACCATTTTACCGCTGGCTGTGCGTATATATAGTATTGTTTTATACACATCGCAATCAGCAGCTCCAAAGGTGTAGCAGCTGCCCGTGATTGCATCGCCGCTTCTTTCCATCGCGAAACAGATATCCGCTCTCGACTCCTGGATTTCCCTGTCGCCACCAACGGAATACTCACTGCACATCAACCGCTGGACAGCCACACATTCCGAAAAATTCTGTAGATTTTTCACTCCGCGCACCGAGTATGTGTAGCGGCACACCATAGGTGCCACCGGAAGCACTATTATCTGCTCGCAGCCAATCTTTACTTCCTCTTCCACAGCAACCATACGCCCTCCACACAAATAGTCGGGCGTGCGGAAAGCCTTGACGTCGCCAACCTGCGCGACACCTGTCGTTGCGGCTATCGACGAAAAACCGTCGGCTCCGTTGTATTTCACCCTCTGCGTGTCGTTGTTGAAGCACACCACATCGTAAACCCCTGAAGGAATTTCTACGCAGCCACCTTTTTTCCCAACGAAATCGCGAACAATCTCCTCTCCTCCATTCCGAGGATAGAATATCACCCGCATACCGCCTGGGGCATAGGCTGCAGGCATCTGACTCCAATCGAACACCACCGACACTTTGGCAGAATGCGGATGGCTATAGCATAACTCTTTATGCTCGCACGACACAAATATCATCGACAACACCATCAATAACGCGTATGTAGCAATCATTTTCTTCATATCCGTCACCTGGCTTTGTTTGTATTTCCTCTTCCAATCAGCCACACAAGCGAAATCTCCGCTTTTGTCGGGCCAATCCAATGTCTGCGTTTGGTGGATTGCCAAACGTAATGCCCGTCTTGTGGCAAATACTCCTTATATTCTCCACCCATATAGCCAAGCCCGATAGAAAAATCTATATTCAGTCGCTTTGCTACCGGTAGCGAATATCCATACGACACGCCTGCCGCATAGCTCCAACGGTCGGCAAGATAGCCGCGTCCGCCAAGTTCAAAGTCATAGGTCACAATCTGCGCATACGCCCCAATGTGGTGACCGGTCAGAGGCTTCCTCCTGGCAGCTGAGCCCAACCACTTTCTCAATTCCACATCACCGCCATAAGTGCGCCAATAATTATGCACGCGGTCGCTTTTCCACCATGCATACATCCAATATGCGTCAATGCTCCAGTTCTTTCCAAGATAGATTTCCAGGCCTCCGTTAGGCACAAGCAAGGCATCATAGAGCATATTGGTCTTAACACCTACATACCACGGCTTCTTCCGGACTTCCTGCATCACATCCCTTTTGGCTGAAATGCTGATTCCATTGGGCTCTGCAAAGGAGGTTTCAAGCGACACACGACCATCGGAAACCAAATCGTCGACGCGGTACACAGCCACCACTTTCACCCCCGCTTTTCTCAACTCGGGGAAAAGTCGATTGTACATATATCTATATGGCTTTCCTCCGTCAAGAGCCTTCAACTGGGCGAACATCCTGCCTTCAGACTCTTTGTCATTTGGCATAGCAAGACGACAAAGCAAATCCAATGTTGCTTCGCGCGACGGCAATTCACTATCAGCCACGGCAAGATCGTACAAGCCTTTCCAGTCGCGTCCCACAGCAATCACCTCCGGCGAAATTCTTCCGCCTCCGACTTCAGCAATGTAAGAAGCGATGCGGTCGGCACGCCGCTTCGATAAACCTTTATTGTAACCTATGCCTCCCTCCGGCGAAGCCGCACCATAGACCGTTATGCTCACAATCTCTACATCTTTGCGTTTTGCCATCTCCAGCAAATCTGCCAACGATCCATAAAACTGAGAGTTGCCTGCCACTGATTCATTAAACAACGATTTGCTCTGTTGAAAATGTATTCTCAACGAGTCGCTGATCTCTTGACATACGGCTTTAATTCCACACAGCAAGATTATCACAACAAATAAAATATGTCGAAATCGTATCTCCAATATCTAAATTACAATCTTCTTTTTACAAATATTTTTCCTTTCCACCAAAAGGCAAAAAGGACTGCAAAGATAGTATTATTGCCGAGAAAAGGGAAACCTTTCCGACCAATAAACCATTCATTTAATGGATTTTAACCAAGACAAGCGTATTAAATTGTAATTTTAGACAGTCTATTAATGCAAAAATAAAAAACAAAACGACCAATATGTTTTCAATATCAATTTGTATCCATTTCACCTAAACTGTTGAGAAACAGCAATAATCACACCGCATGATTTACCCCCCCCCCATTCCGACTTTTAGAACAACTTTATCGCTTAGCGAGCAAATGAATATTAGAATTGTAATATTCCGACTTTCCGGTAACTTCCTCTCCCACAAACGGAGGCAAAGAGAACTGCGTATCCGCCTTCGGAATTTCTATTTCAGCAACAATCACACCATCGAGCGAACCATGAAACACGTCGACTTCCCAACAGAATCCCTCAAACGGCACTACATATCGCGTCTTTTCAATCACCAATCCACGACATGCCGAGAGCATTGCGTCAGCATCAGCGACAGGCACCTCATATTCAAACTCGTTGCGCACACAACCATGGTTGCGGGTCTTAACCGTCAGGAAAGCCCTGGTGCCGGCAACGCGCACACGCACCACAACGTCAGCGTCGCGCGACAGATATCCCTGACGCATATCAACAACCAACGTCGCCGCCTCTTTAAAAGATTGGTCCACCACAAGGAATTTACGTTCTATTTCAAGTGCCATAATTAAGAAATATTACAAATAAGAACAAATTAACGTCAAAAAGGAGAGTTTTTATGTCCAAAACTCTATCCACGGACACGGGAAAGTGCCTACTTTTGCAAAAGTAATAAAAACAGATATATTTCAGAAATGACAAACGGGACAAAATTTTTTCATCTTGTGTGCCTGCTGGCAGTGATGTTGACAATGGCACAGCCCCACTCTCTAACATATGCGCAAGCGCCAGTGAAGCCCACCACAATCAAAGGCGTGGTGGTCGACTCACTGACACGCGAGCCCATACCGTTTGCCATGGTGTTGCTGCAAGGCTCAAGCGCCGGCACACAGGCAGATGCCGACGGTCGGTTTGACATAACGACAAAGGTGAATTTCCTCTGCGCCAACTTCTCCATGATGGGCTATGCCCCCAAAGATATTTATGTAAGCAAAGGCGAAGTGAACGATCTTACCGTCGAGCTGTCGGCCGACGGTGTGGCTTTAAAGGAATTCGTTGTGCGACCAGGCAAGGAACACTATTCCCGCAAAAACAACCCAGCCGTTCAGTTTATGGAGAAACTGCGCGACATGAAAGAAAAATACGACCCCCGCAACCACGACTACTACAGCTACGACAAATATGAGAAGATGAACTTTGCCCTCAACGACTTTTCGGAGAAGAACAAGGACAAATGGCTTTTCAAAAAATTCAAATTCATTTTTGAATATATGGACACGTCGGAAGTGTCGGGCAAACCGATTCTCAACGTGTCGGTTAAGGAGAAACTCTCCACCGCATATTTCCGACGCAGCCCCCACGCCGAGAAGGAGTTCGTGAAAGGCATCAAGCGAGCCGGTGTCGACGAGATTTTCGACGAGGAAAGCGTGCAGCGTTTCCTGGAGGACGTGTTCAAGGAAGTCGACATCTTCGACAACGACATCGCCATTATGCAGAACCGCTTTGTCAGCCCGCTGTCGAAAATAGGCTCAGGCTTCTACAAATACTATCTGTCGGACACCATCCCAGTCGACGGCGTCAAATGTATCGAACTCAGTTTTGCACCGTTCAACAACCGCACGTTCGGATTCTTCGGCCGCATCTACGTGCCGCTCGGCGACAGCACAATGTTTGTAAAGAAAGTTGTGATGAACGTGCCACGCGACATCAACCTCAACTATGTGAACAACCTGCGCATAGAGCAGACCTTCGACAAGGCCCCCGACGGCTGCCGCATAAAGACAAAAGACGACATGACTGTGGAATTCTCAATCATCCCGTCATCGCAAGGACTCTATGCCCGCAGGCGCACACTTTATGAGAATTTCAGCTTCGACAAACCGGAGAACGACGGCATCTTCAACGAGGAGGCCAAACTCATCGAAGCCACCGACGCAAGGCAGATGCCCGACGAGTACTGGAAGGAGAACCGAATGACACCTATAAAAGAAAAAGAAAACGCCATAGACAAGCTGCTGACGCAGCTGCGGTCAGTGCCGGCTTTCTATTGGACAGAGAAAACCATATCCGTCCTTGTGTCAGGCTACATCCCTACAGGCGACAAAAACACGAGCAAATTTGATTTCGGGCCAATGAACACCACCATCAGCGGCAACACCGTGGAGGGCGCACGTCTGAAAGTGGGAGGAATGACTACCGCCAACCTAAGCAAGCATTGGTTTATGAAAGGATATACCGCCTATGGATTCCGCGACAAGAAATGGAAATATGATGGAGAAGTGGAATATTCATTCAACGAGAAGAAATACCACGCAAAGGAGTTTCCGATACACTCGCTGCGCCTCCACCATAAATACGACATCAACCAACTTGGCCAGCAATATATGTTCACAAATATGGACAACGTGTTTCTGGCATGGAAACGTCAAACCAACGACAAGGTGACATACCTGCGCACGTCTGAACTGGAATACAAGCGCGAGAGCGAGAACGGGCTTGCCGTAACCGTAGGACTCAAGCACCAGATTCAAGAAGCCACACGCTGGATGCCGTTTGTCGACGGCTACGGGAATTGGAGCGACAAATATCAGCAGTCGTCGGTCAATCTGACACTACGTTATGCCCCAGGAGAGAAGTTCTACGACGCCAGGTTCACGCGCATACCCATCAACCTCGACATGCCGATTCTGATTCTGTCACACACCTACAGTCCCAAAGGCGTACTGGGCAACAAGTTTACAATAAACAAAACCGAACTGAGCGTGCAGAAACGCTTCTGGTTCTCGGCCTTTGGATACACCGACATAATCCTAAAGGGAGGCAAGGTTTGGAGCAAGGTGTCATATCCCGACCTGCTGCTGCCCAACGCCAACCTGTCATACACAATACAACCGGAATCGTATGCGCTGATGAATGCGATGGAATTTATGAACGACCAATACCTTTCGTGGGACATCACATATTGGATCAACGGAGCATTGCTCAACCGCGTGCCGCTGATAAAATATCTGAAACTGCGCGAGGTGGTTTCGTTCAAAGGTCTTTATGGCTCTCTGTCGGACAAAAACAATCCCGAAAAGAGTCTCGACATCTACCGCTTCCCTATCAACGCATTGTGCCGTCCGATGGAAAAGACCCCTTACATGGAGATGAGCGTAGGTCTTGACAACATTCTCACAATCCTGCGCGTAGACTACGTGTGGCGACTCACGTATCGCGATACCCCTGGTGTTGACAAAAGCGGATGGCGCATCGCCCTGCACTTCACTTTCTAATTTGTTACAGTTTTGTTATTGCAATTTCGTGTCTCTGCACTAATTTTGCAGCATGAAATCAGCAATAAAGATATTATTACTTATTGCCGGCGTTTCGGTTGTCGGACACACACATGCACAAGACAATAAGAAATCATGGATTCCTACAATCGGGGGGACGCTGCGCACAAAATTCGAGTATCAGACAGATGTCAAGAACTCCCGTTTTCAGGTGCGCGACGCCAGAATAGGCGCCAGCGGATGGCTGACAGAATTTGTTGACTACAAACTACAAATAAACTTGAGCGACAAAGGCAAAATCCGCACACACGACCTTTTCGCACGGCTACACTTCTTCGACAACCAATTCCAGTTTACCGGCGGTCAGTTCCGAGTGCCTATTTCCGTCGACGCAGCACGTGCTCCACACATACGTTGGTTTGCCAACAGGTCGTTTGTCGGAAAGCAGATAGGCAACGTTTTCGACATCGGCGCCAAAGCCACTTATGCGCCAAAGCAAGTGCCGCTGACAGCCGAATTCGGTGTCTATAACGGAAGAAACAGTTCCGCCTCCGACGATGTCTGGCTACACAATAATTATCTATATGTAGGACATCTCAAGTTCAAAAAGTCCGACTTTGAGGCAAACGTAAGCGCAATGACCACCAAGCCGCAAGACATAAGAACAAATATGTATGACGCATGTCTCAGCTATAAGTACCAGAAATTCACTGTCGAGGCTGAATACATGTACAAATATTTCTGCGAAAGCGACGCCGAGCCAGTACACGCCCTTAACACCATGGCTATGTATGCCCTGCCCGTCGACAACAAATACATGCAACAGGTTCGATTTCTCGGCCGTTTCGACATGATGACCGACGACAGCAGCGGATATACCGATGAAAACGGAGAGATTGAAATCACCAACGCCGCCCGCAAGCGTGCCACTGTCGGTGTCACATTGGGATACTACAAGAAAGTGAGCGCCGAGCTACGTCTGAATTATGAAAAATACTTCTATGGCGACAATGTGGAGATAGGCGCGTCAGACCACGACAAATTTGTAGCGGAATTAATGATAAACTTTTAGAATATTATGGAAACTCCTGTAAAGATTCTGGTTGTCGACGACGAGATGCCGATATGCGAATTGATGAAAATCAATTTGGAACTGGCGGGGTTCAGCGTCGATATTGCCAACTCTGCAGAGGAGGCACTGCAAAAGCATCTTGCCGACTATGCCCTGATGGTGTTTGACATCATGATGGGTGAAATCAGCGGCCTCGAACTGGTAAGCAAAGTAAGAGCAATGCCCGACGTCGCCAACGTGCCGATTATCGTGTGCACAGCCCTCGGCAACGAGGCTCCGCTAATCGACGGATTCACGCGCGGCGCCGATGACTACATCAAAAAGCCGTTCTCGATGCGCGAGTTTGTGGTACGCGTCAAGAGCCTGTTGCGACGAGTAAAGCCGGAGCAGCCCACCATTGCAATCTACAAGACATTGTCTCTCGACAGCATCTCTAAAACTTGCACAATAGACGGCAACGAGATTGCTCTCACAAAAAAGGAATTCGACATGCTGTTTCTTTTCCTTTCAAACCCCGACAAAATCTTCTCACGCGACGAGATTCTCGACAAAATATGGGAGAAGAACGTCTATGTGGTCGACCGCACAATCGATGTCAACATCAACCGACTGCGCAAGAAACTCGGAGAATATGAACAACATATTATAACCAAACAAGGATACGGCTATGGCTTCAAAGAAAAGATTTAGTTACAAGGCAAAACTGTTCAGCGTAGTCAACGTGTTTTTCTGGATATTGGTTTTCGTGTTTGTCTCGATTCAATATTCCAGAGAGCGGGAATACAAAGTAGAACTGCTCGACACACGACTACAAGTGTACAACAACATCCTACTCAACGAATATGCAGAAACCAGACAGCTGACAAACGACGCTGTGAATCGGCTGATACCTAATAAAAACATCCGCGTCACTTTGCTCGACACCAAAGGAAACGTGTTGTTTGAAAGCCACAACAGCTCAAAGATTGCCAACCATCTCAACCGTCCGGAAATAAAAAATGCAATCGAACACGGACATGGCTACACGATACGCCGTCTCTCTCAAGTGAAAGACCACGAATTTTTCTATTCCGCCTCTGCGCGGGGAAATGCAATAGTGCGCACCGCCCTACCCTACAACGTTGAGTTGTCGGCAGTGTTGAGCAGTGATATGGCTTACATTTGGATTGTGCTGGGTGCGACATTGATTGTGAACATCATACTTTATTTCGCAATCAGCCGCATAAGCCTCGGCGTGAAAGCACTGCACGACATTGCAAACCGCGCGCGCAACGGGAAAATAGAAGATTTCGACACCGACGAGCTGTCGGATGACGAACTTGGCGACGCAGCCCGCTCAATATTCGCAATCTACAAGGAACTGCAGGACCGCACTGCCGAACGCGACCGCAGCATGCAGGAAGCACTGTTTGAGGAAAAAGAGAAAATGCGCATCAAGCATCAGCTCACAAGCAACATAAACCACGAATTGAAGACCCCAGTACAGAGCATTCGCGGCTGCTTCGAGACGTTGCTCGACAACGAGCTCCCGAAAGAAACCGAACGGCATTTGATGGAATCAGGCTACCAAAGCGCTATGCGACTGTCGAATCTGCTTGAGGACGTCACTCTGATCACCCGCATCTCCGACGCAAAGGCAACTTTGCCGATATGCCCCGTCAACGTCAAGGACGTTATCGATGGGATATGCGAAGAGGTGGCCCAGTATAAACCGGAGAACCGGATGCGCATCCATGTAGATGTTGCCGACAACGTTGCCGTCGAAGGCAACCGTCAGCTCATCGACGCAATCTTCCGCAATTTGATAAACAATGCAATCGCCTATTCAGGCGGTCGCGACATCTATATTTCTGCAATTGAGGAAAATTCCGGCTACTACAAATTCGACTTCTACGACAATGGCTCAGGAGTCGAGGCCAAACATCTCGACAAGATATTCGAGCGCTTCTACCGCATCGACACCGGTCGTTCACGCAAGTCGGGCGGAACCGGACTTGGGTTGTCTATTGTGCGCAACGCCGTGATGTTCCATGGTGGAGAAATCACCGCGCGCAATCACAAATACGCCGGTCTTGAATTCTTATTCACATTGAAGAAAACACAAAAAATAGAATACAATAAAACAGCATTATTATGAGTCCTTTATTCACTGTAATTGTAATCATTCTCGCAGTGCTTGCAATTATCGATTTGATTGTCGGAGTGTCAAACGACGCAATCAACTTTCTGAACTCGGCGTTAGGTTCCAAAGTGGCTAAACGCTGGATTATCCTAACAGTGGCTGCCGCCGGCATCCTGCTTGGAGTGCTCACGTCAAACGGCATGATGGAAGTGGCGCGCAACGGCGTGTTTCACCCCGAGATGTTCACTTTTGAGAACGTTATGATTCTTTTCGTTGCCGTGATGCTGGCAGACGTAGTGCTGCTCAACACGTTCAACGCGCTCGGTCTGCCAACGTCAACAACAGTGTCGCTCATCTTCGAGCTTCTCGGAGCATCAATTGCCGTGGCAATGTTCACCATTTGGAACGACCCGTCGCTGTCGTTTGCCGACTTGGGCAACTACATCAACACAGAAAAAGCTATGGTGATGATCTCCGGAATCCTGCTGTCGGTGGTCATTGCATTCACCGTGGGAGCGATTTTGATGTACGTGTCGCGAGTGATTTTCTCATTCAAATATGCCAAATCGCTGCGACGCTATGGCGCAATCTGGTGCGGACTCGCAATCGTTGGAATCATCTATTTCGCCATTTTCAAGGGAATGAAAAGCTCCGGGCTTATCAGCGACGACTTCAACCACCTCATCAATGACCACATCGTATTGTCGCTCGGTGCAATTTGGATTATCTCATCTGTCATATTGCTGATTTTGCAGCAGATGAAGGTAAACATTTTGAAAATCACCATTCTTGCTGGGACATTTGCTCTTGCCCTCGCCTTTGCCGGCAACGACCTTGTAAACTTCATCGGTGTGCCTATCGCCGGTCTCGACAGCTACGCCATTGCGAGCAACTCTGGCGATCCTTCGATGCTGATGGGCAAGCTCGCAGAACCAGCACACGTAAACATCTGGTTCTTGGTAATAAGCGGCGCTGTTATGGTCATCACGCTCTTCTTCTCGAAAGATGCCATGAAGGTGGCTGAAACACAACTCAACCTATCGTCGCAGAACGACGAGGAGGAGCGCTTCGGATCAACAATGATTTCACGCGCACTCGTAAGCCTTGCAATAAACCTCAACAAAGGCTACAAGGCTGTGATGCCACAAAAAATCCAAGACAAGCTCAACAGTAGATTCGATCCTGACGAGAACGGAGACAAAACAGTGTCGTACGACCTTGTACGCGCCGTTGTCAACCTTTCGGCTGCCGCCAGCCTTATATGCCTTGGCACATCGCTGAAACTGCCGCTGTCAACCACATATGTCATCTTTATGGTATCGATGGGTTCGTCACTCGCCGACAGGGCTTGGGGCCGCGACAGCGCAGTGTATCGCATCACCGGCGTAATGGTCGTGGTGACTGGATGGTTTGTAACCGCCATCGCCGGCATCACTCTTTCTTTCCTCTGCGGACTACTTCTGATGTGGGGCGGATGGATTGCCCTCGCCGCTCTGGCGTTGCTCTGCGGATACATTCTTTGCCGCAATCTTATCTTCGGCAAACATAAAAAAGAAGAGCAGCCTTCTGCTGAACTGATTTCTGAAAAGACTCAGAATGAAGACGTGCTTTACTCCTGCACGCATGAGGTATGCGTAACGATGGAACGCGTGTCGGGCATCTACAACCATATGCTTGTAGCCTTGTTCACAGAGAACAGACACTTGCTGAAGGAAACAATGGTCGAGTCCGAGCAAATCTACCAGCAAGCCAACCAGCGCAAACATCATGTGATGGCAACACTGAAGAAACTGCAGGATCAAAATGTGGAGACAAGCCATTTCTACATCCAGGTGGTCGACTACCTGACCGAGGTGTCGAAGGCGCTCCTCCACTGCACGCGTCCGGCATACGAGCATATCGACAACCACCATAAAGGCTTCACCAAAGAGCAGATTATGGACCTTAAGGAGGTGAATGACGGCGTTGACGCAATATTCAACAAAATCAGCACGATGCTCCGCGACAAAGACTTCTCCGACCTTGACGAGGTGCTGCACATGCGCGATGATCTGTTTACGGTAATTGCCGGAGCCATCAAGAATCAAGTACGCCGGTTGAAGGAGGAAAAGATGAGTACAAAGGCCAGCGTCTTATATCTCAACATCCTCAACGAGACTAAGACCATGGTGCTGCAAGCTCGCAACTTGATTAAATCGCAAGGTTATTTCCTGTCGGCGTTGAAAGAGTCAGACAACAAATACACCGACGTTAATTAACCCTTACGCTACATAAAGCACAACTCTTTTATTCGAATCTGCAAGTTTCTTTATCTCTTTGAGAAGGAACTTGCAGATTTCTTATTTATCGATGCATGTTGTCTCTAAATGGAATGCCCACTCAAAATGCCGCGCACCTCCATCAAGGCGAAGCCCAAAAAGTTTGTGCCTTTCCAATTTTCAGGATTGTCAACGCCCGATTCAGACTCTTACATTCCAATGCCCCAGATTGTATCGTAGGGACTTGCTTCTACAAGAATCTTTTCGCCTGTGTCAAGAAGGAACTGGCAAAGCTCCGGATTTTGTCTGAATTTATGAAGATTGCCCTTTACAACAATGTCCGGTGAAACACGTTTCCAAGTCTCCGCGTCAAAATTCTTCACCTGTCGACCCAAAGCTTTTATCTCTTTCGGGTCGTTGCAGGCAAGCATCTTCTGCCGTATGTCATCATCTCCAAACACACGTGCTTTCTCCGCCATCATATACTGTTCGGTGCAGTTGTATGCCACATCGTCCACCACAAAAACGGCAGGAAACCATTGGCTGAAACAAGCCTTGGTCATCTTTCCCAACTTCGTATGGTGTCCCCAGAAGAACACATATTCAAGTGGCTCACCTGAATTGAAGCGGTCTTTGACAGTCTGTATCGAATGCTCCATAAATTCTAATTTAATATTCTTTAATAGGTCTGAAATTGAGCCTTTTTATATTTGTGTATTATGGACGTAAAGATAGTAAAAAAACAAAGACTGCGACAAAAAATGCCGCAGTCTTTGTTTTTTATAGCCGGTTATCTTATTCCGGGAGCATCAGTATCTCAAATCTGTTTTCGGATTTGATCAATTTGTCGACGAATTTCTCAATGTCGCCAACAGTCAACTCCTCTACCGCTTTCTTATATCCTGTATACATATCCTCGCCGTCAACGACATACGACTCAAGAACTCCGAGCCAATATCCGTTTTCGACAATGTTCTCATCATAGCTTTTAAGCATATATTCCTGCATTTTCTTCAACTCAGCCACAGGAATGTCTTTAGACAACTTCTCAAGACATTTGATTGTCGCAGTCTCACTGGTCTTGTACTTGTCAGGATTCAAGCCAAATGACGTCTGGATTGTTGCATTGTCTTTGTATGTTCTGTCGATGTAGCCAACAGAATATGGGCTGTATGCCGCGCCCTCGTCTTCTCTGACGCTGTTGAGCAATTCGTTTGACATCAACTGACCTGTAATGCTGACAATCAATTTATTCTTCATTGTCAACGGCATATCCATATTCCAAACCATTGCAAGCATGGCAAGTTTGCCTTCGTTGTTGTTCACAAATTGCTTGCGCACATTTCCCGCTACGATTTCTCTGCCATCGTTCACTGCCTTCTCGAAATTCTTGTTGGCTGGCAACGATGCGATGTATTGTTTTACATACTGACGGATTTGATTCTCATCGAAGTTTCCGACAATGAAGAATGTAAAGTCTGCGGCATTGGCAAAACGCTCCTTATAGATTTGAATTGCACGGTCGTAATCAACCTTCTCAAATGCCTCCTTGCTTTGGATAACTGCCTTAGGATGGTGTCCGTACAGGTTTGTAACCAATGAATCCTGGAACACATATTGAGGGCTGTGGGATGCGTTCTCAACCTGCGAAATCATCATTTTCTTGATGTTCTCGAAAGCAGCCTTGTCTTCACGCGGCTGTGTGAAACTGAGATACATCAGCTGCATCATAGTTTCCAAATCCTTTACACTCGAGCGTCCGCTGACCGACTCATCGTATGCGCTGACATCCATCGACACACTTGCTTGTTTGCCTGAAAGAATTTTCTGCAAATCTGTGTAGCTGAACTTTCCAAGACCCGTGCTGCCAATCATATCGCAACTGAACACAGCGTTTGAATAGTCATTTGCATCATAGACCGACGCTCCACCCTTGCTCACTGCATACAAGCGGATTTCGTCTTCCTTGAACGTCGTTTTCTTCAGAACCACCTTCGCTCCATTGGAAAGCGTAAGCTGAGTATAGCCCAGAGCATCATTTTTTGTCTCTTTCTTTATCATTCCAGCCTTCGGAGTCTTTTCCATCAACGGCTCTGTAACCTGATTGTCGGCATAGGCTTCCACCTCCGCGCTGTCGACCTCGGCAATCACCTGTTTCAATTGTTCCACAGTAGGAACGGCCACGCCCTCCTTGTCCGGACAAAGCGACATCACAACCAAATTCTTACCCGGGACAAACTGCTCTTTTATATATGCGTTGATTTGGTCAACCGGCAGCATCGCAAACTGGTCCTTCATCGTGTTGTATTCATAGTCGACCGCAGTTATCGGATTCGACTCGATGAAATTATTGATATAAATCTGGGTGAAATAGTCATTTTTAGACGTCTTGAAATTGTTGTATTGTTTCTCCAACGCACTGACATACTCATTACGGGCACGCTCATACTCGCCTGCCGTAAAGCCGAATTTCTGCATACGCTTCAATTCTGTCAGCACCGCACGCAAAGCGGCTTCCGAACCTTTGTCGCCTACCACTGCCTGAAACAGCAATGCCCCTTTAGTGTTGGCATACAAGAAATTGCTCATTGCTGCATCACAAGCGCTAAACGGAGCGTCAGGCGACAGCTGTATAGCCGTGAGTCGCTCGTTAAGAACCTGATTGATGATGAAATCTATATATTCCATCAGGATTCCGATATCCGTATTGCGGAATTCTCTCGGCAAGAAATCATACTTCTGCGCCACAAACAACACGTTGGCAGGCATCTCTTTGTCCTTATCGGAAATAACGATAGGCTCCTCGTTGTCGCCAAGCACCTGATACTCAAATTTTGCTGGATTCTCAGGCATTTTTATCGGCGAGAACAACTCCTTGATTTTTGCCTCGACAGCGTCGACATCGACATCGCCGACAACGATAATACCCTGCAAATCCGGACGATACCATTTCTCGTAATAGTCGCGGAGCACCTGTGGCTTGAAATTGTCGATAATGTCCATACTGCCAATCACGTCGTGGGTAGCATATTTTGTGCCTGGATAAAGTTCTGCGGCATGGCGATTGAGGATTCTCGAAACCGCACCGTTGCCCATACGCCACTCCTCATGGATGACGCCACGCTCCTTCTCAATCTCCTCGTCGGCAAGCGTCAACGCGTCAGCCCAATCGTGGAGGATAAGCAGACAAGAGTCGACAACCTCCTTCTTTTGAACAGGCACGTTCATTATATCATACACCGTCTCATCAGTGCCGGTGTGTGCGTTCAAGTTCATGCCAAACTTAACGCCCTTCGACTCCAGCCACGTCAGAATCAACTTGTCCGGGAAGTTTTTCGTGCCATTGAAACACATGTGCTCAAGGAAGTGAGCCAAACCATTTTGGTCCTCGTTTTCCTGCACCGCACCCACCTTCTGGGCGATATGGAAGTCAGCCTGTCCTTTTGGGTATTCATTATGGCGTATATAGTACGTCAATCCATTCGGCAATTTTCCGACTCTAACCGCAGGGTCAGACAACTGCTGCGGCATCTGCGCTCTGACATTGGCGGTAAGCAACAGCACCGCCAACACCACGAACATCTTAACAAATGATTTCATAATAATACGTTGATTGTTATTCATTACAATTGACAAATTGGCATTCGACAACCATATATATGGTAATCAAATGCCAACTCATCATTTTCTTTTTAATTTAATTATTTCAACAAATCACGGATTTCCGCCAATACAGCATCAACTGTAAAGCCAAACTTCTCTTCGAGCAATTTGTATGGCGCAGAGTATCCGAAATGATCCAATCCCGAGATTTTGCCCTTCGAGCCAACCACGCGGAGCAGTGTAGACGGGATTCCCGAAGTCTTGCCATAAGTAGGCACATCGTCAGGTATCAACGCTTTCCGATAACCATCCTCCTGCGACATAAACAATCCAATCGAAGGCACCGAAACTACTCTCGCATTCACGCCTTCTTCCTTCAATTGCTCAGCAGCCTTTACAAGCAGCATGACGTCAGAGCCGTTACCCACAAGCACCACATCAGGCTTTTCGCAGTTGACAACCGCATATCCGCCTTTCAGCATCTGCAAAGCGTCTGCATAACGGTCGCCGCCGGCACTTGGCAAGTCCTCCACATCCTGACGAGTGAGAATCAAACCCGTAGGCGAATCCACATTTTCCATCGCCATCTTCCATGCCACAGTCGTTTCCGCGCTGTCGGCAGGGCGAAGCACAAGCATACTGTTCTTGCCTGAATGATTCTTCAATTCCTCCATCAAACGTATCTGAGCCTCTTGTTCCACAGGCTGGTGTGTCGGTCCATCCTCTCCCACACGGAAAGAATCATGAGTCCACACGTATTTCACCGGCAATTGCATCAGCGCAGTCATTCTGATTGCCGGCTTCATATAGTCAGAGAACACAAAGAATGTGCCGCAAGCGCAGAGCAAGCCACCATGAAGAGCGATGCCGTTCATCACCGTAGCCATTGTCAATTCAGCCACACCCGACTGAAGGAATTTTCCGCCATAATTGTCGGGAGCAATCACGCTGCCCGCTTTTTTGAGAAACGCTTCAGTCTTGTCGCTGTTTGACAAATCGGCTGATGACACAATCATATTCTTTACTTTCTCACCCAAAACAGTCAACACATCTGCCGACGACGCACGCGTAGCAATGTTAGGTTTATGGGCGATTGCCTTATAGTCGATTTCCGGGAGTTTGCCGTCAATCCACGACTGCAGTTCCGCCGCATCCTCCGGGTTTTCCTTAGCCCAAGCGTCAAATTTCGCACGGCGTTCGGCAACGATTGCCTTCAGCTCCTCTTTTCTGGCGGCATAAAGCGCCTTAGTCTCTTCAAAGACAGCCCATGGGTCTTCCGGATTTCCGCCCAGATTCTTAACTGTCATCTCATAGCTTGCGCCTGATTTGCTCAAAGGATTGCCATGCGTGCTGCACTTGAACTCAAAGCTGTTGCCATCGGCATCGACACATCCTTTGCCCATCACCGTGTTGCCAATAATCAGCGTAGGACGCTCGTCCTCCTTCAAAGCCTGATCCAGAGCCTTGCAGATTTCGTCAGAGTCGTTGCCGTCAATCTCAATTACGTTCCAATTCCATGCACGATATTTTGCAGCGGTGTCTTCCGATGTAACATCATCCACCATTGTCGCCAGCTGCACCTTGTTGCTGTCATAGAACATTATCAGGTTGCTCAATCCAAGATATCCAGCCAAGCGTCCTGCTCCTTGCGAAATCTCCTCCTGGACACCGCCGTCAGAGATAAAAGCATAAGTTTTATGCGAAACGACCTCTCCGAAACGGGCTGCTATAAAACGCTCGGCGATGGCTGCGCCAACTGCCATTGCATGTCCCTGTCCGAGCGGACCAGAACCGTTCTCGATGCCTCTGCAAACATCCACTTCAGGGTGTCCGGGCGTAACACTGCCCCACTGACGCAGATTCTTCAAATCCTCTATCGAGAATTTACCACACATAGCCAAAACGCCATAAAGCATCGGCGACATGTGTCCGGGATCCAAGAAAAACCGGTCACGGGCAAACCATTTCGCATCATCTGGGTCGTAGACGATGTATTTGGAATACAGAGTATTCACATAGTCTGTGCCACTCATCGAGCCTCCAGGGTGTCCAGACTTTGCCTTCTCCACCATTGCGGCCTCCAATATGCGGATATTGTCCGCAACCTTTCTCATTGTTTTTGCATCCATTGCCACTGAATATTTTTGATATGGATATTATTCTATGATTTTTATGCGAATTAATATATTTTTCCACTCTTTGTTTTCGTGCCAATTAAACAAGCTAAAAACTATCACAAGGCTTTGCCTTGCAACATTTTCACACAAAAAGCCCCCAAAAACATATAGGCGATGCCTTTATCTTGCGCCTTAACACGATGCAAATATAGTTATTCCGCCTCCAATATCCAAATATCCACACCCACAAATTAGGCTTTGGACAGGGAGTGGCATACAACAAAAAAGAGTCCGGTTGCTTGGCATCCTCACATGCGTCTGCAAACCATCTCCGTGCCATGCGGCAACTGCCATCCACATCACCTGCGATCTTGTCCACGATAGGTTTGCCGATAGGTTTGCGCAAGAAGTAAGTTTAACTACAAGATAGGCAAATAGAAATATTTGCCTATCTTTGTATCAAATCAAGGAGCAAACGATGGCACTGCAATCATATCTGCTATTGTAGTGGTTGTTGCCCTTTTTATTGCTTGCTGCGATTAAGCAATAAAAATGATACTGAAAGGAGTTTTTAAATAATTACACTATGGATAAAAACATTATTGCAAACGGATATATCGATATTTATACGAAAAATATTGTATTTTTGTAAAGCCAAGTAAGGATTAAACAAGAAGCCTATTTATGAAATATTTTGCCGACTATATGAAAGAGCGTATCTACGCAATAGACGAAAACACTGGTGACGGAGTAATGGTTGATGGAGACGGAAAATTCTCTATCCATAAAGACAAAAAACAAATTCCATGGCTATCAGAGGAAAATGGTACTGGTTTTATCGTTGAAGAAATGACAAAAAAGGAATTTGAATCTTTTGGCATAACATGGAACTGGGCGGCTGCACCATTACCAGATGAGGAACAAAAACACTCTTGGCGCAATTACAAGCAGGTTATTTATTGAAGTGCGAATAATATTCTTCAGACCTCTTTCTCAACGCAATACCTTTTGCAGACTGTTGTTCTTCTCTAGACATCACTCGCCATTCTTCATAGTATTTATGCCCTAAGCCGCCTTCAATACCTGCTTCTTGATGAATCTTATTCCATAGTTTTTCTCCCAATATAGCTTTTGCGTTTTTTGGGAGCTCTTTGGCGTAAATCATTTTTGCAGTATTAACTTGAATTTCTGCAACAAGTCCATTGCTTGTTTGAAGATTGACTATATTTCCACTATAACCGAGATGGTTTTGTGGTCTCTGTTTCTTCACGGCGATTCCTTTAAATGCCTTGACTGGTTCTGACATTCTTAATTGCTCAATAACAATATCAATGTTTCGTCTGTCCGCAATAATAGTTGTCCATACGAGGTCTTTTAGCTTATCGGGCATATATGCATCTCCTTTCTCCTTCCTCTCCAATAGAACTTTTCGCTTAATAGATGCCTCGCTTTTGTAATTTATCGGCGTACAGATTGCATTATGTCCAGAGGCAATGCTCTCCGCTAATCCTTGCACTTCGCCACCACTTGACCGAGCCTTAATTACGACATCCTCAATTGCCTTTTCGAGAGATTTTTCCGCATCTGTCTTCTCTCGCTTGATTTTTGTATACTTTGGATTATCTTTCACCCAGTACGGCAACGACTGCGCTTCAGAATCTCTCTCCTTGTTGCTCTTCCACCAATCTTGAAAATACTTGTTTGGCTCGCTGATGACGCCTTTGATTTCTGGCATCGGCTCCCCGTTGAGAATCGCCTCCTGCATCTTGTTGAAATCTTCATCATCCGCAAGTATCGGTACGACATAGCAACGGCATTGCGGATGCCAGCCTTTGAATACAAAATCTTTCGGGTATGCAAAACAACAAAAGAAAAGCAATTAAAAAATTGCAAAATAGAACCGACAAATCAGAAACTTCGTATCTTTGCAAACAAGAGGGCTTGAATAGGGAATCAGCGCAGATTGTAGTTCCGCGAAAACAATACATTGATGCTGGACTTATATCATTCGAGCAAATGGACGACACACCTGTGACTTTAAAAGCATTGTTGTTTAATCGATTCTGTCATCATACTGACTTATCATTAATTGATGGAGCGGAGGCGTTCAAAATATTTTATGTATCTGAATACGCAAAATCTACAATCAATTTGTATAAATAATTATTTATATGGATACCCTCCGACATATGGAAATGGCAATGGATTCTGTGTTACAACGTCTAAATCAATATACCACGTCCCATTTGATTTTTCAATCTTTGTAATCTTGAACGTTGTCCCTCGTTGTAGTAGCATTTCACTCTCTGATCCAAAAGTTTGCTGTTTGATAATTCCATCCCAATTACGCCCCTGCCATTGCCAAAACCTGAGAATGGCTCACAATACATCATTTTTGTTCCTCTTGGCGCGTAAATATTAAATATTACATCACCACTAAACCCCGTACCTTTAGCAACTTCCATTGACCAAAATGCACCTTCTGTACCTGTTGCTCCAATCAATGCTTTTATTTCTGCATCTGTAGCGGTGCTGAAATTAGCTAAGCCGAATTTTTTCAACGCTACCAGCTTATCTCCTCTTTGCAACCACATATCAAAGTTATATGACGATTTATTGATAATGCCTTCGATGAGTGGAATCCGTTGCAGACCTAATTGCGCACTTGTCTGGCTCCCGTAATATGTCAGCCCTCGTAAAGGTTCATTGATATTGTGATACGAAACGGTATACCCATATATCGCATCTTGTTCTTCTTGAATTACCATCGCTTCATGACTCAAGGTTCGAAATATTCCGTCCTTTTAACAACACCTTTTTTTACATTGACACACATTTTTTGCCAAACAGCATGGCAACTCAATCGGCGCACAACGAAAAGGTGCCGGCAAATTCGATTTGCCGGCACCTTGATTCAAAATATCGTTATGTCTTAAGCCTTTTTCACACGGCTTCCAACCATTGCATAGAACAACAAATAAGCAACGGCTGCGATGAGTACCCAATAGCTTGACAAATATCCAGCCACATCGGCAACACCGCCTTGAATCAGCGGAAGTATGCCACCGCCGCACACCATCACCATAAACAATCCTGAGGCAACTGCAGTGTATTTGCCAAGGCCTTCAACTGCGAGGTTGAAAATGCCGCCCCACATAACTGACGTGCAAAGACCGCAAAGCACGAAGAACAACACGCATGTAGGCGCCTCGATCATTGTAAACGACATGTTCTGGAATCCAGGAATGCTGATTGTCGAATCAGGCATACACAATCCGCAGAGCAAGAAAGCGATTGCCACAGTGGCAACTGTTGAGAGTTGCGCACGGCTTGAGAATTTAGAGCCAAACGATCCGCCCACAAGACGTCCGACAAGCATCAACAACCAATACATACCCACCAGCGAACCGGCAGCAGAAGGGTTCATTCCTTTACCCGGTTTTTTGACGTCGTTATAAATTTCATAAGCCGATTCATATTGTTTCTCACCGATTACTTTGTTTTCATATCCAATCATAGCCTTTGCTTCCTCTTCCGAGAATTTCGACTTGTCCTGCTGATAAGCTACAAGCGCATCCGCATTTGCCTTGTCGGCAGCTTGAAGCTCAGCCAAATAGACAGGGTCATTCTGCTGCTTGTTGTATTCGTCAACAGTAGCGGCAGCCTCTTCCTTGGTCTGTGTGGTCATATAAAGATTTGCCATGTTTGGAATGCCAACCTCGATACCTACATACAAGAAGATTGCAACGATACCGAGAGCGAAATGACGATATTTCAACGCGCCGCCAATAGTAGCCTTCTCCTCATGCTTAATCTCGCCTTGCTTTGCCTCTTCAAGAATAGGTTCCGGCAATTTAGAGAAGAAAAGCACGATCAAAGCGAATGCAAAAATGCCCATAGCAATAAACAATGCCGGACGGGCAGCACTCAGAGTGAGACCCTTCAGAGTGTCGCCCATAAGATAGCCTACAAGCACCGGGCAGATTGTAGCAGCCAAAGAGTTGGCAGAGCCACCGAATTGCAGCAACTGGTTACCCTTATTGCCACCACCACCAAGCGTGTTGAGCATCGGGTTTACAACAGTGTTTAGCATACACATAGAGAAACCAGCCACAAACGCGCCAGTCAAATAAACAGCAAACACACCTGAATCAAGCGTGCTCGACAGGAACATCAGCGCAACGCCCACCAAACCGACAAGGACGGCTGCAATGGCTGAGAATTTATAACCTTTTTTTTGAAGGATAAGGCCAGCCGGAATACCCATAAACGCATAAGCGATAAAGTTGGCGGCATTACCCAACTGCGATTCGAAGTTAGTCAGGTCAAACTGCTCTTTAAGGATTATTCCAAACGGATTTTGGAATCCAGTCACGAATGAAATCATCGCGAACAAGAAGAACATCACCACGATAGGCAATGTGTAATTTTTCTTTTCTTGAGTCATAATTTTTAGATTTTAAAGTAGTTATTGTTTAATTTCACAATCAGTATTGACGAGGTCCGAAAATATGGCTTCCTACGCGAATCATGGTAGAGCCTTCCTCAACGGCTATCCGATAATCATCGCTCATTCCCATGCTCACGATGTCGAACGCGGGATTTTTCGCCATTATGCCAGACTTCATTTCTCTGAACACCCCGACAATTCGCTGAAACTCCTTTCGTATCTCTGTCTCATTGTCGGTATTCGTAGCCATTCCCATAACACCTCTGACCCTCACATTCCGGCAATTATCAAGCATTCCCGTTTTCTCCAGGCATACCAAATCGCTCAGGTCAAAGCCATATTTTGTTTCCTCCTGCGCTACGTGAAGCTCAAGCAACACGTCCACAATCTTGCCAATTTTTTCCGCCTCGGCATTGATTGCCGTCAGCAGTTTGCCACTGTCAACGCTATGTATCAGAGTCACAATCGGGACCACAGTCTTGACTTTGTTGGTCTGCAGATGCCCGATGAAATGCCATTGCACATCAGACGGCATCGTCGCCGCTTTCTGCACAAGCTCCTGAGCCCTGCTCTCTCCAAAGGCCCTCTGTCCGGCATCATAAGCCGCCATCAGGGCCTCCGTAGGGTGGAATTTAGAAACTGCCACCAAAGTCACACTCTGTGGCAGTTCTTTTTTCATTTGTTTTATATTTTCTGCGACATCAATCATAATTATTTATTATGCCTGTGCGCCCTCGTTTCCGCCTAAATCCTCTTTATAGACATCCATTATCATTGTCTCATTGATAGAGGCCACCTCAAAGTCGGACATCGTACCCTTCATTCCTTCCATAAAGTTGTCGTAGGCTTTCTTGAAATCCGCAGCCTGTACCATCATGAAATTGGCAGTTTTCTTCTCCACTGCAGTTTTCTCATCAATGGTCACGAAGTTCACCTTAACCTTATACCACTTATCGCCCTCCTCGTCCCAGAAGATTTCTGCGATATTGGTGCGCTTTACAGCCGTCACCTTCAGCTCACCGCCTGTCACAAACGGTGTCATCTCTTCTATAATTCGAGCCTCAGCCTCAGTAAACGACAAGGCATCAACCAAATATGGTTCAGTTACCGCTTTTTGTTGACCATTTTCTGTCAACTTCTCATATTTCACTTTGCATTCAAACCAAGTTGCCATTGTTTTCTTTCTTTATTTTTTCGTTACAAAAGTAATAATTTCTCCGAGAAACAGGATAACGTATACTCCCATTTTTTATCAACTATTTCTCGCCTTATAATACAGAGTGGAGCAATTCGACTCCGCAAACAAAGCCGATGCCACGTCGGCCATTCGCCCAAGGGTCGTAGCCCTGTATCTCTCCACCTCCTCATTTATCATCTCCGCATTGCCAAGCATCTCGAAATAAGCCAGATTTGAAGCCAGCTCATCGTTGTTAAGATTACTGAACAGCGCATTAGACTCATATTTGTTGACCACTTTGTCCAACTCATACTGACTCACATCGCCATCAGCCACCTTGCGAAGTTCATCGGCAATCGCTGCCTCAACCCTGTCGAAGGAAACGCCAGGGAGCAGCTGCGCCTTGACAATCAGCATTCCAGGATCCTCATCGCCAGTTATCGACGCATCTATCGACGCGACCAGATTGCCTTTCGCATAGACGTTGCGGAACAGTCTCGACGACCTGCCGTTTGACAGCACGTCGCTCAACAAATCGCAGACAGGATAGTCATTGTCAAGGCGTCCACACATCCGGTATGCCTTCACTATCATATTATGCGGCACGTCGCGTTCAACCTCCTTCACCCTCGCCGACAATTGAGTCGGCTCGCAAGGGAGTGTACGCTCCGGCATTTCCGCGCACGGGATGCCAGCGAACCATTTTTCAGCCAACGCAAACACATCTTCAGAGTCCAGATTGCCCACTACCGACAATATGGCATTTCCCGGATTGTAATAGCGTCGATAGAAAGCCTTTATCGCCTCGACCGGTACATTCTCAATGTCAGACAATGCTTTTCCTATCACCGGCCATTTATATGGATGCACCTTATAGACCATTTCGCGGAGAATGTGTCCGACGTCGCCATACGGAGCATTCAGACAGCGCTGCTTGAATTCCTCCTGCACGACGCTGCGCTGCACTTCCACCGACTTGTCAGACAGCAACAGATTCTGCATCCGGTCGGCTTCCACCCAAAACGCCGTTTCCACGTTTTCAAAAGGAAGGATGTCATAATAGTTGGTGATGTCGCTGTTTGTCCATGCATTGTTGTCACCGCCGGCCTCCACCATCACAGAATCGAATTTAGGGACAGCCGCAGTGCCTCCAAACATCAGATGCTCGCACAAATGCGCAAGTCCAGTATATTCTGGCGACTCGTTTTTAGCCCCGACACGATACAGCAAATTGACCGCAACCATTCCTGTCGCACAGTTTCTGCTGTGCACAACCTGCAGCCCATTGTCCAACCGATAGCGCGACGTCTTTGTCATTCAATCACCGAAGCTTTCAGGATTCTGACATCTTCCTTGGGTCTGTCGTTGCGCGCTGTCTCGACGCATTGAATCTTGTCGACCACATCCATTCCAGAAACAACCTCGCCAAAGACACTGTATCCGCCATCCAAGAACGGAGTACCGCCGACAGTTGTATATACCGACTTCTGTTCCGGAGTAAACTTGAACAGTTTTCCTTTCAACGAGGCCTCCGTTTCTTGAATCAGACTGTCTTGAAGCTCCTGCAGCCCCGCTGCATTACGAGCTCTGCGCAAATCCATTATTTCCGCGCGATGCTCCTTTGCCAACGCTTGAAACACCGATTGCTTTTGCTGGTTCTGCAACGACTTTTCCATCGCCACAAGCTCCGATTCATTATACACCTTTCCCGTGACAATGTAGAACTGCGAGCCAGACGATTTCTTTTCCGGATTGACAGCATCGCCCGTGCGGGCAGCCGCAACAGCGCCACGCTTGTGGAACAATTCAGGGAGCACAAACTCACCGGGAATCTCTTCGCCATAATCATTCGCGCCAAGAACCGCATCCGGTGTCGCCGTCTTCGACGTCGGATCGCCGGTCTGAACCATAAAATCCTTTATCACCCTATGGAACAGCACACCATCGTATGCGCCGGCCTCTACATTTTTCACAAAATTATCACGATGTCCGGGAGTCAATTCCGATAAAAGAATCACGACATCGCCCTCGGACGTTTTCAACAGCACTTTCATTGCCTTATTTTCTTTTTTTGAAGATTCGACAGCACCTCCCGACAACGGCATCCATAAAAGAGCCATCGCCAACACCGCCATTAAAACACCTGATTTCAAATCAGAAACCCTTAGGGTACACTCTTTTATATATACGTCGGAAATTATTGTCGGAAGCACTCAACTCTTCCGCTTTCTCAACATAATCCTCACCCCAAATGCTTGCCAACAAACTCGGCATATACTTTCTGTCACGATCCTTTTCTATAGAAGCGTCAAGCAATTTGGATATGCTGTCAGAATATTTCTCCTTGTCAATCGCAGCCAGATAACGAGCCGTGCTTACAATAAACTGACCGTTGCGGTCAACTTTTATTATATTATCGACCAATTCCGGCATATCACCGTCACAACTACCGATGTTGTTGGCTATATATTCATATGTAGCCAGCCCATCCTCGTCTTTTTTCAACTTTTTCAAAACGTCTTCGTTCATCAGTTTTTCTTTATTATTTTTACAAAGGCACCTCAAACCGCACCAACGACACTGCAAAATCCAGCATCATTGACGGTCTGTTGGATTCCCACACAAAGGTAATGCGTTTTTATGAAATAATAGCCCTTCCAATCCATTTTTTACAACACATCACCGCCGACAACATCGTTGTTTTACTCTAATTTCTTCTGTTTTAGAAATAAAATCGCTATCTTTGCGCCAAAATAGATGTCACGTTTTTTATATGTCTAATAAGAATGTAAGCCCGACCATCTTGTTTGAGACAAGTTGGGAGGTTTGTAATAAAGTTGGAGGAATATATACAGTATTATCATCAAAAGCAAAAGTTTTGAATGAGCGGTTAGGCGACAAAATGATTTTTGTCGGTCCTGACGTTTGGACTTCTCAAAACCCCTCTCCTTTTTTTAAAGAATCAAAAGCACTACTTAAGAATTGGCGGCAGTCCGCCAATCTTCCTTATGGCATATCTGTCAGAGTGGGAAGATGGATGGTTCCGGGAAATCCGGTTGCAATCCTTGTCAATTTCGACGGCGTCTACCCCAAATTGGATGATTTCTACGCATTGATGTGGGAGAAATTCAAAGTCGACTCGCTGCACTCCTACGGCGACTACGGCGAAGGCTGCGCGTTTGCCATCGCCTCTGCCATAGTAATTGACAGCTTGTCAAAATTCTTGGCGAAAAAAAACGACCGTGTTGTCGCTCAGTTCAACGAGTGGACCACCGGCATGGGACTGCTTTATCTGAAAGCCAACTCGCCACAGATTGCAACCGTCTTCACAACGCATGCCACAAGCATCGGAAGAAGCATCTGCGGCAACGGAAAGCCCCTTTACGACTACTTCAACGGCTACAACGGCGACCAGATGGCATCCGAGCTCAATATGCAGTCGAAACATTCACTGGAAAAAACAGCCGCTCACAATGCCGACTGTTTCACCACCGTAAGCGACATAACCGCTCGGGAATGCGAGCAGCTGCTTGAAATCAAGCCGCTTGTCACACCGAATGGATTCGAGCTCTCAATTGTGCCGGAACGTCAGAAATACACCGCGCAGAGAAAGAAAGCCCGCGCCAAATTGCTGCAAGTGGCAGAAGCCCTGACCGGAAAGCATTATGACGACGACACATTCCTATATGCCACCGCCGGACGCAATGAATTCCGCAACAAAGGTCTCGACATGTTTATCGATGCGACAAACGCTCTCCGCAACGGCCACGACATGAATCGGCAGACAATCGCCTTCATACTGGTCCCCGCATGGGAAAACGGCGCGCGCGAAGATTTAAAAAGCCGTTTGGAAAAAGGCGAGACTCAAGGCGCTTTGGAAGACTGCATCATAACACACCGCCTTCATGCCTATTCCTCAGATGCAATATACAACAAATTGGAATATCTGGGAATGCACAATTCGGCGGACAGCAAAGTAGACACAATCTACGTGCCCTGCTATCTCAATGGTTCTGACGGGATTTTCAATATGCAATATTACGATTTGCTAATTGGCTTTGACGCCGCCGTTTTTGCATCCTACTACGAGCCCTGGGGATACACTCCCCACGAAAGCATGGCGTTCGGAATACCCACAATCACTACCGACCTTGCAGGCTTCGGGCAATGGATTCTGTCCACATTCGGAGGAGGCTTCAGCAAGTGCGGCGTCGAGGTTACCCACCGGTCAGACTCGAACTACGAAATGGCAGTCAACGACATTGCCGAGAAACTCAAATATCTGCTGACCGCCGATGTCTCTTTGACAAAGAAAATCAGGAAAGCAGCCATCAGCTCCTCAAAGGGTACAGCTTGGGCTGACTTTATAAGATATTATGACACAGCCTATACAATGGCTTTAGAAAACAATAAACACAATTTGGCATAATGCCTCTAATTTTAATATTTTAACTATGAAATTGAAAGTAAGCAACACAAATGCCCCTGTATGGCGCGACATCACAATCCATGCAGAATTACCAGCCAAGCTCAAGAGCCTTGACGAATTGGCACACAACGTATGGTGGTCGTGGAACAGCGAGGCGCGAAATCTCTTTCAAGACATTGACCCTAACCTATGGTTGCAGACGGATGAGAACCCCGTCTTGTTATTGCAAAAACTAAGTCTGGAGCGTTGTCAGGAATTGGCTAAAGACGAAGCCTTCCTCGCACGTCTCAATGAAGTGCACAAGGCATTCAAAGACTACATGAAGAAGCCATACCGCAAGGATGTGCCTTCAATCTCCTATTTCAGTATGGAGTATGGTCTTTGCAGCGCTTTGAAAATCTACTCTGGAGGTCTTGGTGTCCTCGCCGGCGACTACATCAAAGAAGCTTCCGACTCTTGTGTAAACTTGACTGCTGTCGGATTCATGTATCGCTATGGATACTTCGACCAGTCTCTTTCAATGGACGGACAGCAGATTGCTGAATATCCAGCGCAGAACTTCAACCAAATTCCTGTGGAGCAAGTGCTCAACAGCGACGGAACTCCGATGGTTCTTGCCGTTCCTTACCCAGGCCGCGACATCTACTGCAACATTTGGAGAGTGAATGTGGGTAGAGTGAAACTCTACTTGTTGGACACAGACAACAACCAGAACTCAGAGTTCGACCGTCCAATCACACACAAACTTTATGGTGGCGATTGGGAAAACCGCATCAAACAGGAATACCTGCTCGGTATCGGCGGCGTCATGATGCTCCGTGCTTTGGGCATCAACACAGAGTTGTATCACTGCAACGAGGGACACGCAGCCCTGCTCAACCTCCAGCGTCTTGTTGAATACGTACAGAACGACCATTTGAGCTTCGATGTAGCACTTGAATTGGTTAAAGCCACAGGTCTCTACACCGTACACACTCCAGTGCCTGCCGGACACGACTATTTCGAAGAGAGCCTCTTCGGAAAATACCTCGGTGAATATCCTGCGAAACTTGGCATTTCGTGGTCAGACCTTATGAATATGGGCCGTGAGAACCCTGACACAAACGAACGGTTCTCAATGAGTGTATTCGCACTCAACACTTGCCAGGAATCCAACGGTGTAAGCTGGCTGCACGGCGAAGTGTCAAAACGCATGTTCCAAGGTGTATGGAAAGGATACGCTCCTGAAGAGTCACACGTTTCATATGTGACAAACGGTGTGCACATGCCAACATGGGCTGCTTCTGAATGGAAAGATTTCTACAAGAAGACTTTTGGCGAGCACTATTGGGAAACTCAGTCGGACGAAATGACTTGGGCTCCTATCCTGAAAGCCAAAGAAGAAGATATCTGGAACATACGCATTGCGTTGAAAAACAAGTTTATCGACTACGTTAAGCGCGAGTTCAAAGAGACATGGCTTAAGAACCAGGGAGACCCTTCACGCATCGTCTCCATCATGGACAAAATCAATCCAAACGCATTGATTATCGGTTTCGCACGTCGCTTTGCGACTTACAAACGTGCGCACCTGTTGTTTACCGACCTTGACCGTTTGGCTAAAATCGTTAACAACGAGAAGTTCCCTGTGCAATTCGTATTCGCCGGCAAGGCTCACCCAGCCGACGGTGCAGGACAAGGACTCATCAAACGAATCGTAGAGATTTCAAGAATGCCGCAATTCCTTGGCAAGATTATTTTCTTGGAGAACTACAACATGACATTGGCAAAACGTCTGATTTCAGGTGTCGACATCTGGCTGAACACTCCGACTCGTCCATTGGAAGCCTCTGGTACTTCTGGCGAGAAAGCGGAGATGAACGGCGTGCTCAACTTCTCCGTACTTGATGGATGGTGGTATGAAGGCTACCGCAAAGATGCCGGTTGGGCGTTGACTGACAAGCGCACATTCACCGACCAAGGTCAGCAGGACAAGCTCGATGCCGCAACCATCTACTCTATGCTTGAGAACGAGATTATTCCTCTTTATTTTGCAAAGAACTCAAAGGGATATTCTCCAGAATGGATTCAATACATCAAGAACTCCATTGCCCACATCGCTCCTAACTTCACCATGAAGCGTATGATTGATGACTACATCGAACGCTTCTATCTGAAAGAAGGAAAATACGGCAAGGATCTCAAGAAAAACAATTTTGCGAAAGCCAAAGCATTGGTTGAATGGAAAGACAATGTGGTTTCCCGTTGGGACGGCATCAAGGTGCTTGAAGCCACTCCGCTCGATCCTTCAGCAAACTCTTTCGGCGACAAGATCAAAGTTGACGCAAAGATTGACACCAACGGTCTTGCAGACAGCATTGGTGTTGAAATGGTGGTTTATTCCGTTGAAGAAGGTCAGCAGAAATTCCTCAACCGCTACGATTTCAAAGAGGTTAAGCGCGAAGGCGACATTGTTTCTTACGAACTTAAGCACGAAATTGCAGTTCCAGGCGTGTTCCACTATGGATTCCGCATCTATCCTAAGAATGCAGAGCTCGCACACCGTCAGAGCTTCGCTTACTTGAAATGGTTCTAAGCCACACGAACTGTTTGGCAATAAAAAATCGGTTGGAGACGCGTCTCCAACCGATTTTTTATTCTCCTATATTCTACTAGAACTTGAATCCTACAGAAACAGCCACTTCATTGTTGGCATCCTTCAGTGTTGACGACGGAGCCTCAGCATTGAAAAATCCATAATAATCACTTTGACGGCTCGTTCTCACATATGCCAAATCAGCATAGAATGCTTTATACCGGTATCCAGCACCTGCCGTATAGCGTTGAGTTTTATTGTCCAGGGTATACGACATCGAAGTTCCCGCAGTAGGATCCTGTGCAAGATTCTCTTCAACCGGTGATGTCTTATACGAATATCCGGCACGCACGCTGAAACTTGGCGTCACCTTAAACTCTCCACCGATGCGGATTTCATTGCTTGCCTTAAAGGTTGTCCTTACATTGTCGGCCACGACGCGATCCTCCCGCCCATTATAAAACGTGCGCATACCACCATACATAACCCTTTCATAGTCAAGGCTGATTATGCCACGTCCGCCAATCACTCCGGCAACGCTTCCCATCACCTTCCATGGAGTCCTTGCGTCAAATTCCGTCTTGCCGTCATATCCGGCATTCGTTTCTGCCGTACCTTTTATGTTTGATACTCCGCTACCGGCAACATTCGCATCAAATGCATACGACGTGCTTGCATAATAAGAAGAATTGACATTGAAGAATGTAGGCGTATGGAAAGCCACACCCAGCCTGAGTTCATTTATAGGCTTGACAATCAAGCCCATTTTAAAGTTCACGCCTGTGCCCGTCATATTCAGATAGTTTTCCATGCCCCATGCGGCATTTCCTTCCGCAAGGTAAGTATTGTCGCCATAAATATAAGGCACACGAGCTTTTTCCAAGCTCTCTCCATAATATGAATACATGCTGTATTCCAAATCCGAGATACCCACAGAAGCTCCCCAATACACCATGTCCATCACATTTCCGCCAAAACTTACGTTATACTCGTTCAAATGTCCAGACTCCTGAACTTCCATCTCCGCATATCCCGTGGTGCCATTCTTATACAATCCGCTATAAGAATCGTTGCTTGCCGACATCGGATTGATTAAATATGAATTGTATGCCAAAATGCTTATCCACGGAGCGTTGGAGTCCATATACGGATCATATCCGCCTTTAACGGCGCCAAGGTCCGATGTGGTCCAACCTCTTGAATTGTCCGCCACATAATTTGTCATTGAATTACGCATTCCGTTAATCACGCCATTGTAATGACGTTTGAAATCCAAGGCTTTGGTATACGACACACCCCAAGAGAATGTCGGCGTTGTTTCGTTTCCCGTCTTAAATGTCCCGACATAGGCAATGTTGTCAAAATTAAAATTAGAGTTCGATGTTTTAAACCCATTCATAGTGACATTTTTCTTGACACCGCCCATTGTCATTCCCACCTCGGAACTGCGGTAGACACCGATGCCGCCAGGATTCTGATTGAGCGTTGACAAGTCAGCGCCTAACGCACCAAACGCGCCTGCCATAGACATAAACCGGGCACTACCCCTCAAGTCCGTCTGCGATATTGTATATAAATCCAATGCACCCTGAGCTCCTGCCGATGCAGCGTAGAGGGCACACAACAAAGGGAATAAATTTCTTAATTTAGCCATTTTCTTTAGATTTTGTTTTCAAACATTGTTATCGTCTGCCACCACGGCCGCCACCGCTGAAAGAGCCTCTGCCCCCACTTGACGAACCGCCTCTAAAACCGCCGTAAGAACTGCCACGGCTTGGCGAAGATGTCGACGGCTGCCTGTATGAAGGCGTACGGTCTGTGGAACGGCTCGGAGATGAATACGACGGAGTGGTACGCTCTGTGCTCACCGACGGACGGCGTCCCGGATTAGTGCTTGGCGACGTATATGTTGTCGAGCCACCTCGATATCCACTGTAGGTTGTCGACGGGCGGGCGGTGTCCGAAGGTCTTGTCGACGGAGTGTAATAAGAAGACGACGGACGGCGGCCTGTTGATCTGTAACTGTCGGACCCGCTATAATTTCCGTGTCTGCTCAATTCCGGTCTGCGTCCGCTCGGGCTGTGAGATGCACTGAACGGTCTGCGTCCGCCATCAGAATAGTAATGATGTCCGCCCGGATAATATGGATAGTATGGATAATAGTGCGGATAACTCCATCCATATCCCCAACCGTAATATGGATATGACGGTCCCCAGAATGGGTCATACCATCCGTAATACGGGCGATAACATCCCCATCCAAATGACCAATCCCACGAATTGTAGTACCATGACGACCTGTAGCACGGGCTGTACCACGGATCATAGAATCCGCCAATCGACCATGTAACCGATGGTGTCCCTACATATATATTCACATTGTCAGCATAGTAGAGTTCCTTCAATCTGCTGTCGTCAGACGAAACCACGATTGTAGGATTGTCGAAACGCTCCATACGCTCTGTGTATTGGAAAACATCAGGATTTGCCACCACTGTGTCGGCAGAAATTGTGTCGGCAGAAACTTTGTATGCGCCACGGCGGTTATATTCATCGACATCGCGAGGATTGCTTGTATACACCTGGTATGTCGGTTCTTCAAAATCCGCAGTTCCCTCAGTTTTCTGCTTTTTGACTTCACGCTTCTCCGTCTTCTTTACTTTAGATGGATTGTAGTAAATATCATCGTCATAATAGCTCTGTCCTGACACCAACAGCGGAGTCAAGACACTTGCCAAAATTAAAAGATAATTCCGTTTCATAGTCTTTCACTTTTATTCTAATGACAAATAAACTTTCATTTAGTTTAATCAGAATTGACGCATTTATATATTTTTACAACTTATTAAGTCAGTGGATATAAAAAGCTTCCGTAAGCATTTTGAATTCCCTGCTTCGCTCCGGTCCTTCCTGAAGCACGATTTCCGACTCCTCCAATGCCGCCGGCAAATTTGAGAACTCCCACAAGTAACGCCTTATGGGTTTCTTCAGAGTTGTTCTCACTGCAGTGCGGCGCCGAAGCCACAAATTTGCCTCTCCTGCCCAGAACTCTATTGTCTGCCTTACCTCTGCCGGAGCAATCAAGCCAACAAGTCCGTCGTCTGACAGCAACGATTTACATCTGCCAAAGAACTCAGAGAAAGGCAACGTGTCAGTATGTCTCGCCATAGCTCTGCGTGCATCGGGCGCTCTTTCACCCGAATCGAAGAATGGTGGATTGGACACTATATAATCATACTTTGAGCCACTTTCAAAGCGCAAGAAGTCGCATTCGAATATCCTTATCCGTCCGCCCCATGCGCTGTTTTCAGCATTCTGCAAAGCCTCCTCCGCTGCGACGGCGTCTATCTCCACAGCATCCACCATAGCGTCGGCATTGCGCTGAGCCGCTATAAGAGCCAAAATTCCTGTTCCTGCTCCGACGTCCAATATTCGGTTTCTTGCCACAAGATCAGCCCATGCCCCAAGCAGGACAGAGTCTGTCCCGACTTTCATTCCACTCTTTGCATGCCGCACAGAGAATTGCTTAAATTGAAACACATCCAACGTCTTCATTGCGTAAAGATACAAAAAAAGCGCTGAATTCAATGAATCCAACGCTTTTTTGTCTTTTTCTTGTCGATTACCAGATTACCACACGGTCTGCCGGCGCTATATACATCGGATCGCCTTCCCTGATGCCAAATGCCTCATAGAACGCATCAATATTCTTCAAGGTTGCATTCACTCTCCAACGACCAAGCGAATGAGGGTCGGTAGTCGTGCGACGACGGATTTCCTCTGGACGGATATTGTCTGCCCACACATTGGCATACGACAAGAAGAAACGCTGTGCTGGCGTGAAACCGTCAACAACTTTGTTTTCCTTCGCTTCTTTTGTCTTAAGGTATGCAGTGTAGGCAACTCGCAAACCGCCCTGGTCGGCGATATTCTCGCCAAGAGTCAACTTGCCATTGGCATGGAGAGAATCGATGACCACAATCTTGTCAAATTGAGCCTTCAATTTGTTTGCAAGAGAGTCAAACATTTCTGCATCGTCCTTAGTCCACCAGTCTTCCATATTTCCATCTTTGTCAAACTGACGTCCGTTGTCGTCAAATCCATGAGTCATCTCATGTCCGATTACAACGCCGATTGCACCATAATTGTCGCAGTCGAGAGCGTCAGGAGAGAAGAACGGAGCTTGAAGGATACCTGCAGGGAAGCAGATTTCATTGGTCGACGGATTGTAATATGCATTTACTGTCTGCGGAGTCATACCCCACTCTGCCTTGTCGACCGGCTTGCCACATTTCTCATTAGAGTCCTTCACATGGAAGATGCTTGCCGACTTCACATTTTCCCAATATGATTTTTTCGGGTCGATGATGATTCCTGAATAATCCTTCCAAGTGTCAGGATAACCTACTTTTACTGTAAATGCCGACAATTTCTCCATTGCTTTCGACTTGGTGGCATCGCTCATCCAAGCCAAGTTCTGGATGTGCTCGCCAAGCGACGTTTTCAGATTTCCGACAAGCTCAAGCATTCTTTGCTTAGACTCCTCCGGGAAATATTTCTTCACATAAATCTGTCCCAATGCCTCGCCAAGCATTCCGTCAGGAACTGACAATGCACGTTTCCAACGCGGTCTGTCCTGCTCCGCACCTGAAATTGTGCTGCTCATCTCAAAGTTCACCTTGCGGAAATTGTCGCCAAGATAATCCGACGCAGAGTTAACCAAATGGAAAATCAGATAGTCCTTGATTTCACGCATACTTTTGTTTGCAATCAATTCGTTCACCTTCTCCAACGACTTCAACTGCATTACGCACATACTGTCGACAATAGGAAGATATTGAGCCGTCAGATACTGCTTCCAATCAATGTTGGGGCAAAGTTTTTCAACTTCTGCGAGAGTGCGGATGTTGTATTGCGCCATGTAGTCTCGCTGCTCCGTACGGGTCATTGCCACCTTTGCAAGCTCCATCTCTATTCCCATAACGTTGTCGCGCATACGCTCAGCGTCGGCCTTTTTATAACCCGACAGCATCAGAAGCTTCACGATAAATTGCTTGTATGCCTCACGGATTTTCAATGTCTGAGCATCATCATTCATATAATAGTCGCGATCGCCCAAGCCAAGGCCGCCTTGACCCCAATAAAGGATGTTGATGTCAGAATTTTTCAGATCACTCATAACGCCCACTCCGAAGAATGCCGATGAGAAGCTGTGCATCCATCCGAGAATGCCTGTAATATCTTCGCGTTTTGCCTTTTCAATGCGCTTGATGTCAGCCTTTATTGGTTTTGCACCTTCTTTGTTCAAGCGCACGCTGTCCATACCCATAGAATACAAATCGCCGATTTTCTGCTCTACAGAGCCATACGTGTGAGAGGTGCCGCACAGACCCTCAACCAAATCATGCAACTGCTTCTTATTGTTCTCGCCAAGCATGTCAAAAGAGCCATAGCGCGAGTACTCAGGCTTCAGCGGATTCAATTTTTGCCATCCGCCACATGCATATTGATAAAAATCGGTGCAAGGAGAAACAGACTCATCCAGATTCTCTCTCGACACACCAGTCTTCGGCTCACCGGCATTGGCGCTCATCACGCCAGCCAAAGCCAACAACATAAAACTGTACTTTAGTTTCATAATGTCCTTTTATTTAATTGTTTTTCAAATTTTCCAATTCCATTGTAGCATCTTCCCATTCCGACATAGCCGCATCCAAACTCTTGCTGACTTCGCCATGCCGTTCAAAGAGATCATTGTCGGTTGCACCGGCAGCCAGTTTGTCCTCAACAACTTTCAGTTCCGCCTCGAGTTGCGAAACTTTCGCTTCCGCATCCTTCACGAGCCGCTCCGCTTTTCTTATCTGTTTCTCAAACTCCTTCTTTTCCGCATACGACTGCTTTCCAGAAGAAACTGCCGGCTCCTGAATTTGGTCATTGTCGGTTTTGGAGGGCACCGACTTCTCCAACTCGCGCAACGATTCCATCTGCTTGTGCTGCAGGAAGTCGTAAATTCCACCCAAATGCTCGCGCACCTTGCCTCCGCCAAACTCATAAACCTTCTCAACCAATCCGTCGAGGAAGTCACGGTCGTGCGACACGACAATCACTGTTCCGTCAAAATCGGCTATTGCCTGCTTCAACACATCCTTTGTCTTCATATCCAGATGGTTGGTAGGCTCGTCAAGGATAAGGAGGTTGACAGGCTCAAGCAACAGACGAATCATTGCCAATCGAGTTTTTTCTCCACCCGAAAGCACTTTCACCTTCTTGTCAGACGCCTCGCCTCCAAACATAAACGCACCGAGGATATCCCTTATTTTCGTGCGGATGTCGCCAACCGCCACTTGATCAATCGTGTCAAACACCGTTATTTCGCCATCAAGCAAAGACGCTTGATTTTGAGCGAAATAGCCGATTTTTACATTATGCCCGATTTTCAGATTTCCATCATACGGAATTTCGTTCATTATGCACTTCACAAGCGTTGACTTTCCCTCACCGTTCTTGCCCACAAAAGCGACCTTCTCGCCGCGTTTGATTGTAAGGTCGACATTGGAAAACACTGTGTGGTCGCCATATTTTTTGGCAACACCTTCGCAGATTACAGGATAATCGCCCGACCGTGGAGCAGGAGGAAATTTCAGATTCAATCGCGAATTGTCGACCTCGTCAACCTCTATTTCCTCTATTTTCTCCAACTGCTTTATGCGGCTCTGCACCTGCACCGACTTAGTAGCCTTGTAGCGAAAGCGCTCAATGAATCTTTCAGTCTGCTGTATTTGCTTTTGCTGATTCTCATACGCCCGCATCTGCTGCTCTATACGCTCTTGATGCAGAACGACATACTTCGAATAATTAACCTGATAGTCGTAGACCTTGCCACACGAAATCTCCAACGTGCGGTTTGTCACATTGTCAATGAATGCACGGTCGTGCGACACGAGAACCACAACGTTAGCCTTCTGCTTCAAGAACGTTTCAAGCCATTGAATAGACTCAATGTCGAGGTGGTTGGTCGGCTCATCGAGCAACAACACATCCGGACGCATCAGCAACAGTTTTGCCAATTCTATACGCATGCGCCATCCGCCACTGAATTCCGATGTGTTTCTGTCAAAATCAGAGCGGACAAATCCCAGACCAAGCAACGTCTTTTCAAGTTCCGCCTCCCCGTTCTCGCTCTCCTCCATCTGAACCAAGTCGCTCAGATTAGAGATGCGGTCAATCAGTTCGGCATACGATTCCGACTCATAATCCGTCCGTTCGGCAAGCTCTGTGTTCATACGGGCAAGAGAAGCCTTCATCTCGTCCAATTTTCCGAACACAGTGCGCACCTCCTCCACAACAGAACGTTCGTCAGTCAGAATCATTTGCTGCGGGAGATAGCCGATTGTAATGTCTTTTTGCGCGGCGACGACACCGCCTGTCGGTTCCTGGAGTCCGGCTATTATCTTCAACATAGTTGACTTGCCGGCTCCATTCTTCCCGACCAGGGCTATTTTGTCACGCTTGTTTATGACAAAATTCACACCGCTGAAAAGGGCTGTACTATTAAATTCTACGCTTAAATTCTGTATAGAAATCATAGAATCTCAATGGCTTACAAACCCATTTTCTTCAAAAGGTCAGACGGCACAGCCTTTTTGTTGACCAATATGCTCATTGTCTTCGACAAGAAATATGCCTCAGAAACATAGAAATAGCCTTGGTAAACTTGGTCTGTGTCCCACGAGTTTTTTACCTTATAATATTTGTTTCCTTTCTGATCCTCAGCCTTTCCAATGATCACCATACCATGGTCATCAGTTGTCTCATAATTGTCGAATCCTTTCTGGCGCGACTCCTGAGTCACCTCAATTTCCTCAACCGGACCCTTGAAGTCATAAAGTTCTTCTTCCTTTTCCGACGATTTCAGTTTGACCCACTTTGCCAATTCGGTTCCCGTGCGCTCTTTGTTGCGGTCAATCTTCGGCATCAAAGCCACACCGTCGTACCATTTGAAACCCTTTTCGCTGACATCTGCCGCCCAAAGCACAGTATAGCCTTTTTCAATGGCATCGTCAACGATTTTCTTCAACTCGTCAAGTTTCACATTGTAATACAGACCATTCGACCAATTGTCGGGCACTTCAAGCACAAACGGCTTATAGAAAGGATGATGTGTGAACGATGTCACAGGAATAAAGTCATCCATTTTCAAACCGAGCATATCGGCGAATGAACGCGGAGTGTACTCCTTGCCCTTATACACGAATTTCTCCGGTGTCTTTCCAAGATAAGCGTCCAAAATTCCGATATATCCGTTGAGCCATGCTTCCGACAATTTTGCATTTGGATTTTTCACAATTTCCTTCAGATACGCCTCAAGTACAGCCGCAAGTTCTCCGTGGTTGTGCTTTTCCTCGCCATAATTCAAGCCGGCGTATACCTCTTCCGGAACCATTCCATACGCATTGTAAACATACGGCACATCAAGGATGCTGCCGCCCTGTCCAAAATTTGTGGCGCCGCAATACCGCACATAGTGTATTGCCTTGTCGATATAGCATTGACGGGCTATATACATTTCCGACAAGTCAAATTCGCCCTTGCCATTTTTAAGGAGTTCGTCCTCCAAAAACGAGACGCCCGAAAAACTCCAACATGTACCCGATTTGTTCTGGTCTTTGACCGATGTGGTCGGGTTCACCTTTATATCTTTAAAAACGAATGTAGTGTCGGCTGCTTCCTGAGCCAACATCGCCGGCGTTGATGCAAGAGCCAACGCCATCATCAAAAATATTGCTTTCTTTCTCATTGTTTCTATTTTTTTAGTATTCATCCCACGATTTTATCTCAATGTCGTCCATTCCATATTTGCCAATTGCATCGATAAACGCCGATGCCAGACGCGCATTGGTGAGCAACGGCACATTCAAGTCGATTGCCGCACGGCGAATCTTATATCCATTGCTCAGCTCCTTGCTGCTCAAGTTCTTTGGAATGTTCACAACGAGGTCAATCTCCTTATTGTGAAGCATATCCAGGGCCTGTGGCTGCTGGCCTTCTTCACTTGGCCAATACACCCGGATAGCCGGGATATTATTGTCTGTCAAATATTTATATGTACCGCCTGTGGCATAAAGCTTATAGCCTTTCTCATACAGGATTGAAGCCGCGTCGAGCATGTCGGCCTTCTGTTTTGCAGAACCCGTGCTGAGGAGCACGTTCTTTTTCGGGAATTTATATCCGACAGAAAGCATTGATTTCAAAATCGCCTCCGATGTGTCGTCGCCAAGGCAACCTACCTCACCCGTTGACGACATATCGACACCAAGCACCGGATCGGCTCCCTGCAAACGTGAGAATGAGAACTGCGAAGCCTTTATGCCGACATAGTCCAAATCAAACGCGTTCTTGTTAGGCTTCTCCACTGGAATTCCAAGCATCACCTTTGTCGCTAAATCAATGAAGTTGAGCTTAAGCACCTTTGATACAAACGGGAAACTGCGGGATGCACGCAAGTTGCACTCAATCACCTTTATGTCGTTGTTCTTTGCAAGATACTGAATATTGAACGGACCCGAGATGTTAAGAGCTTTTGCTATCTGGCTTGAAATCTTCTTGATGCGGCGCACTGTCTCAACATACAATTTTTGCGGCGGGAACTGAATTGTAGCATCACCGGAATGCACTCCGGCAAACTCGATGTGCTCTGAAATTGCATACACCTTTATCTCGCCATTCTGAGCGACAGCGTCCATCTCAATCTCTTTCGCATGCTCAATAAATTCAGTAACGACAACAGGATGCTGTTTAGACACATTGGCTGCGAGCTTCAAGAAACGTTCCAGCTCCTCATCGTTAGAGCATACATTCATCGCCGCACCTGAAAGCACATACGACGGACGCACCAGGACAGGATAGCCCACCTCGTCGACAAACTCATTGATGTCGCTCATCGACGTCAACTCGCGCCAACGCGGCTGGTCAATGTGCAGCTCATCGAGCATCTGCGAGAACTTATGACGGTCTTCCGCATTGTCGATGCTCTTTGCCGATGTGCCAAGGATGTTGACCCCGTCTTCATCCAGGCGGGTGGCAAGGTTGTTAGGAATCTGACCTCCTGTCGACAGAATCACGCCATGAGGAGTTTCAAGATCAATAATATCCATAACCCTCTCATAGGTCAGCTCGTCAAAGTAAAGACGGTCGCACATATCGTAGTCTGTCGACACCGTTTCCGGGTTATAGTTTATCATCACTGAGCGCCAGCCTTCCTTTGACACGGTCATAAGGGCGTTTACACTACACCAGTCAAACTCCACGGAGCTTCCGATTCGATAAGCGCCACTGCCAAGCACCACAACCGACTTTCCGTCGTTTTCATAGTCAATGTCGTGAGCGGAACCATTGTAGGTAAGATACAGGTAGTTGGTTTTAGCCGGATATTCCGCGCCAAGCGTGTCAATCTGCTTTACAACAGGAAGAATGCCATATGCCTTACGCAATGCACGCACCTTTCTGTTTGCCGCTTCCGACTCTGTCATTCCGTCTTTAAGCACAGCCCTCGCAATCTGGAAATCGGAGAATCCCTGCTCCTTTGCCTGTCGGAGCAACGCCGGAGAAACAGAATCCAAATCAGAGTATGTTTCAAGTTCGACAGCGGTGTCGAGCAAGTTTTTCAACTTGTTCAAGAACCACTTGTCAATCTTTGTAAGTTCGTGGATTTTATCTACAGTATATCCTTTTCTGAAAGCCGATTCAATCACAAAGATTCGCTTGTCGGTCGGTTCTTTCAAAGCGCTGTCGATGTCTGACACTTTTATTTCCTTGTTCTCGATAAAGCCGTGCATGCCCTGGCCAATCATACGCAGACCCTTCTGAATAGACTCCTCAAAAGTTCTGCCTATTGCCATAACCTCACCAACCGACTTCATCGACGAGCCAATCTCTTTCTTCACTCCATGGAATTTACCCAAGTCCCAACGCGGAATCTTGCAGACCACATAGTCAAGAGCCGGCTCAAAGAAAGCGGAAGTCACTTTGGTAACGGTGTTTTTCAAATCAAAGAGACCGTATCCCAAGCCCAATTTTGCCGCAATAAACGCCAACGGATATCCTGTTGCCTTTGACGCCAGCGCCGAGCTACGGCTCAAACGGGCATTGACCTCGATGACACGATAGTCCATCGACATCGGGTCATAGGCATACTGCACGTTGCACTCTCCTACAATTCCTATGTGGCGGATAATCTTTATCGCCAGCTTGCGGAGCAAGTGATAATCATCGTTCGACAGCGTCTGAGAAGGCGCGACAACGATGCTTTCTCCTGTATGGATTCCAAGAGGGTCGAAATTCTCCATGTTGCAGACTGTGATACAGTTGTCAAATTTATCACGGACAACTTCATACTCGACCTCTTTCCAGCCTTTCAATGACTTCTCGACAAGCACCTGCGGAGAGAACGACAAAGCCTTCTCCACCAGCGAAACCAACTGCTCACGGTTGTCGCAGAATCCACTGCCGAGACCGCCAAGCGCATAAGCGGCACGCACAATCACCGGATAGCCCAAAGTTTCCGCCGCCGCAATGGCGTCGTCGGTTGTCGACACAGCCTCGCTCTTAATTGTCTTGACATCGATTTCGTCAAGTTTCTTGACAAAGAGCTCACGGTCTTCGGTGTCCATAATCGCCTGCACCGGCGTTCCGAGCACCTCCACTCCATATTTTTCAAGCACACCGCTCTGATACAAGTCCACGCCACAGTTGAGCGCGGTCTGTCCGCCGAACGCCAACAATATTCCCTGCGGACGCTCCTTTGCGATAACCTTTTCGACAAAGAATGCCGTCACCGGAAGGAAATATATCTTATCGGCGAATCCCTCCGAGGTCTGTACTGTTGCAATATTCGGGTTTATCAACACGGTTTCAATACCCTCTTCTTTCAACGCTTTCAGCGCCTGAGAACCGGAATAGTCAAACTCACCAGCCTCTCCAATCTTCAAGGCTCCGGAACCGAGCAATAAAACCTTTTTTATATTTTCTTTCTTTGAATCTGCCATTTGTTGAGAAATTTTGGTCATTACAACAGTTTTATAAAATCGTCAAATATGAATTCCGTATCAAGCGGACCGCTGCACGCTTCCGGGTGGAACTGAGCGGAAAAGAACGGTTTGGATTTGTGGCGGATACCCTCGTTGGTTCCATCATTCATATTCACAAACAACGGTTCCCAATCTCCGCCAAGAGTTTCGTTGTCTACAGCAAAGCCATGGTTCTGTGACGTGATGAAGCAACGGTTTGTGCCCACTTGACGCACCGGCTGATTATGGCTGCGGTGGCCATACTTCAACTTGTAGGTCTTTGCACCAGCCGCCTTCGACAGCAACTGGTTGCCCATGCAGATTCCGCAAATAGGCTTGTCGCCGGAAAGGGCTTTCTTTATATTTTCCACTGTCTCTCCAGCCATGTCAGGGTCGCCAGGGCCATTGGAGATAAACAATCCATCATAATCAATCTGAGAAAAATCGTAATTCCAAGGGACACGCACCACTTTCACGCCCCTCTTCACAAGACAACGAATTATATTGTTTTTAGTGCCGCAGTCAACCAGCACAACGGTCTTATCTCCATCGCCATAAGTTTCGACCTCCTTGCAGCTGACCTTCGCCACCAAGTTTTCCTTGTTTGGGTCATAGAATTCAGGTTTTTCAGCGCCCTCTATAAAAATACGGCCAAGCATTGAGCCTTTTTCTCTCAACAACTTGGTCAGCGCTCTTGTGTCTATTCCATAGACACCAACCACCTGTTCTCTCTTCAGCCAATCCGAAAGGCTTTCTTCGGCCAGCCAATGGCTATACTCCCAAGAATAGTCCTGGCAAACAATCGCCTCGCAATGGATTCTGCTGCTTTCAAAATAGCGGGCAACACCATCCTGCTCTTCTTTTGGAGGCACTCCATAATTGCCGATTAGCGGGAACGTCGTCACCAAAACCTGACCCTCATAAGATGGATCCGTCAAACTCTCTGGATAACCGGTCATCGCGGTGTTGAACACTACTTCTCCAGAACATGCCTTCTCAAAGCCGAACGACTTTCCTTCAAAGACAGTACCGTCTTCCAATTCAAGGATTGCTTTTTTCGTTTCTCTCATATCAATTTTTAGGAATTACTTACCAATTTTACGGTTTGCAAGATTACCATCGAGAAAACCATACAAAGTTACTGATTTTTTCCCATCCGTCAGTCATATATATAGATTTTTTAGGCAATTCCACGCTTTTTAGCAAACTTGCCGACAAAAAAGCGGGGATGCACGATGTGCATCCCCGCCATAAACTCGCGATACGTATACGATTATTCCGCAGCAGGAGCCTCTTCAGCTGTTGCCTCGGCGTTTTCAGCCGCAGCCGCAGCAGCCTCCTCAGCCTTCTTGGCAGCCTCAGCAGCAGCGATTTCTGCTTTCTTCTTTGCCACCAACTCAGCCTTTGCCGCGTTCTTTGCTTTCTCTTCCTCCAAGCGTTTGCTGTCAGCTTGCTTCTTGTCGTTTGACAATTGCTCCTTCTTAGCGTTCAATTGTGCTTCCTTATTCTTCTTCCACTCCTCGAAACGACGATTTGCTTCTTCTTCAGTGAAAGCACCCTTCTTGACGCCACCGAGCAAGTGCTTCTTCAAAAGCACGCCCTCGTTAGAGAGAAGGCGACGAACTGTATCTGTAGGTTGTGCACCTACGCTAACCCAATACAAAGCTCTTTCGAAATTCAAACTTATTGTAGCAGGATTAGTGTTCGGATTATAAGAACCTATCCTTTCAATAAATTTACCATCTCGTGGTGCCCTGCTATCAGCGATAACAATAGGATAGAACGCATAGCGCTTGCGGCCGTGACGTTGTAATCTAATTTTTGTTGCCATTTAAGTTTTGTTTAAATAAAAGTGTATTAAGTTTATCGGGCGCAAAGGTACTCACTTTTGCGCACTTATGCAATTTTTTCTGATTTTTTTTGATATTGCCGTCAAACGTGCTATCTTTGTAGTTATGGAAGAAGACTTAAAGACAGCCGTCGAGATCATGCGCAAAGGCGGCGTAATACTTTACCCGACCGACACCATCTGGGGCATTGGATGCGATGCCACCAACGCAGAGGCCGTGGACAAAGTGTACAAAATCAAGAAGCGCGCCAACAACAAGGCTATGCTTGTGCTTGTCGGCAAAATGGAAGATGTGGAGAATTATGTGGAGACAGTTCCCGAGATGGCTTACCAGCTCAACGAGCTGAGCGAGAAACCCATCACGATAATATACGACAATGCCTTGAACCTTGCGCAGGAACTTCTTGGCGACAACTCCAGCGTAGGCATACGGGTGTCGCGCGAGGTGTTTACACAGCGATTGTGCAAGATGCTCCGCAAGCCAATCGTTTCTACTTCCGCCAATATCGCCGGCGAGCCTTCGCCAGCATTCTTCGACGAGATTTCCGACGAAATAAAGTCGGCTGTAGACTACATCGTGAAATACCGGCAAGACGACAAGACCCCGCATGCCCCATCAAGCGTGGTGATGCTGTCAGCCGACAATACAATTAAGATTTTGCGCCCGTGAAAAGTGAGCAAAGATTCAGATTAAGATATATAATTTACGATTACCTTGCCGTCAACATGTCATGGCTGGTTTTCACCTTTGTCAGATACTGCCTGACAAAGGACTTTGGAGCCATGCGCGAAATCGACGCGTTCACAACCTATCTGTCGTTTCACGACATCGTGCTTGGGCAAATATTATTTCCTTTTCTCATTGTTTTTATTTGCCTCCTGTCGGGTTTTTACAACAAGCCTTTTTCAAAGCCCCAGATGCAGGTATTTCTCAACACTGTCGTCTCATCGTTCTTCGCGTCAATGGTTGTATACTTCGCGATTCTAATCAACGACAACCTTCCAGAGCGCAACATCAACTATGAGCTGATATGCTCTCTATGGCTCATCATAGGAACCGCCTTATACATCCCGAGAAAAGTCATAGCCAACAACATACTACGCCACATCAAGAACGGCGACATCAGATTCAACACTCTCGTCATCGGCGACAAGCCGACAGTCGCGCAAGTGCTGGAAACCGTCACAAAATCAAGAGATGAAAGCGGCGCTCACGTTGTCGGGACTCTCGCTTTCGACGACAATATGGCCGATTTGGACAAGACGTGCAAGGCGCTTGACGTGCAGAGCATCATAATCGCCCCGTCCAACCGCACAAACTCCGAGACCCTGCACTTGATAAACAACCTTTTCCACCTTGCCATCCCCATAAAGATTGCGCCGGAAACCTACGACATCATCACGTCCAACATCCGTCACGCCAACATCATAGGCGAGCCGTTTGTAAACATTGCCCAAAGCAATATGCCCGAATGGCAAAAGAATGTGAAACGGATGTTCGACATCTGCATCTCAGCGACCGCCCTTGTAGTCCTTGCTCCGGTTTTTGCCGCCATAGCATTCGCAATAAAGAAAGACTCGAAAGGCAGCATCATATATTCACAGGAAAGGATCGGCAAAAACGGCAAGCCTTTCCACATATACAAATTCCGCACAATGGTCACAAACGCAGAAAGCGGAGGAGTACCGATGCTGTCGAACGAAGAAGACAAACGCATCACGAAAATCGGGCACACGCTGCGCAAGTACCGCCTTGACGAGACACCGCAGTTCTGGAACGTGCTGAAGGGCGACATGTCGCTCGTCGGGCCAAGACCAGAGCGGAAATTTTTTGCAGAGCAGATAATCGAACGCGCACCATACTATACACTCACCTATCAGATTCGCCCCGGCATAACATCGTGGGGCATGGTGAAATATGGATATGCAAAGAATGTCGACGAGATGATAGAACGGTCAAAATACGACCTCATCTATCTCGACAACATGTCGCTGTTTGTTGATTTTAAAATTATTTTATACACCGTCAGAACCGTACTGACAGGAAAAGGAATGTAGATATGCTGAACACAATGCAATTAAAAGACAACGCAAATGCAGTATTGATGAGAGTGCTGCAATGGCGGGAGGACCACATCAACGAGAAGACCTTTCTTCTCATTCTCGCATTCTTCATCGGCATCTTATCCGGATTCGCCGCCCTGCTGCTGAAATTCCTCATCGCCACCATCTCGTCGCTGCTGACAAATCATTTCAACGTCGACGGAGCCAACTACTTCTATCTTGTCTATCCCGTCCTGGGCATTCTGATTGTCGGGCTATATGTCAGATACATCGTCAAAGACAACATCTCCCACGGTGTGACAAGAGTGCTTTACGCAATTTCACAGAACAAAAGCCGGCTGAAGCTGCACAACACATACTCATCGGTCGTGGCGAGCTCCATCACCATCGGCTTCGGCGGTTCGGTAGGAGCCGAGGGTCCGATTGTCAATACCGGAGCCGCAATCGGGTCGAATCTCGGCAGTCTTTTCCGCCTGTCGCCGCAAATTCTGATGATGCTTGTGGGCAGCGGCGCGGCAGCCGGTGTGGCAGGCATCTTCAAAGCGCCTATCGCCGGAATGCTTTTTGCCGTAGAGGTGCTGATGATCGACCTCACCACAGTGTCGGTCATGCCGCTTCTTGTGTCGTCAATCACGGCAGCCACCGTCTCATACATATTCACCGGCTATAGCCCAGAATTCAGCTTCGACCAAAGCGAGGCTTTCCTTACAAACAACATCCCGTATGTAATAATCCTCGGCATTGTCTGCGGATTCACGTCGCTTTACTTCACAAAGGTAATCGGCGCTGTTGAGAATATGTTTACGAAGCTGCGCAATCCATGGTATAAGTTTGCTATCGGATCAGTAATCCTCAGCGGTCTGATATTCTGCTTTCCTCCGCTCTACGGAGAAGGCTACGAAGCCATCACCGAATTGCTCAAAGGCGACCCTTCGACATTGCTTGACGGCAGTGTGTTCTACAGCCTAAGGAACAATGTTTGGTTCGTAATTTTGTTTCTGTTCCTGATTATTCTCACCAAAGTGTTTGCCACAAGCGCCACAAACGGCGGAGGCGGCGTCGGTGGAACATTCGCGCCATCATTGTATGTGGGCTGCATGACAGGCTTCCTTTTCGCCTATCTCGCAAACACTCTCGGGTTATTTCCAGGGGCAGAATTGTCGTGCAAGAACTTCGCTCTGATGGGAATGGCAGGAGTGATGGCGGGCGTAATGCATGCCCCGTTGATGGGCATATTCCTCACCGCCGAGATGACCGGCGGCTACCAGCTGTTTCTTCCGTTGCTGATGGTGTCGACAATATCATACTGCACTATACGCATATTCTTGAAATACAGCATCTATACAATGCGTCTGGCAAAGCGCGGCGAATTGCTCACACACCATAAGGACAAAGCCGTGCTGACGCTTCTGAAAATGGACAGCGTCATTGAAAAAGACTTCATCGAGGTACACCCCGAGATGTCGTTGAGGGAGATGGTGCATAAAATTTCCCAGTCAGACAGAAACTTGTTTCCTGTCACCGACCACAACGGCAACCTGCTCGGCATCGTCCTTCTGAACGACATCCGCAACATCATGTTCCGCCCCGAGTTATACGACCGTATGTTTGTGCGCAAATTTATGTGTATGCCACCTGCAAAAATTGAAATCGGCGACAACATGGAGAATGTGATGAAAACATTCGACAGGACAAACGCTTGGAACCTGCCTGTCGTAGAAAACGGCAAATACATTGGATTTGTGTCCAAATCAAAAATATTCAACTCATACCGTCGGGTGCTGCGCCACTTCTCCGACGACTAAACATTTTTACACATAATGGACAAAAAGGATTTAAAAATAGTTTTTTTCGGCACTCCCGAATTTGCAGTAGCAAGTCTGGACAAGCTTGTAGAAGGCGGCTACAACGTGGCTGCCGTTGTCACTATGCCCGACAAGCAAGCCGGCAGAGGCCACCACATGATTCAGTCGGACGTAAAGAAATACGCCCTTGAGAAGGGACTGCGCATTCTCCAACCGGAGAGACTGAAAGACGAGACGTTTGTCAGCCAACTGAAAGAAATAAATGCCGACCTGTTTATCGTCATTGCTTTCAGAATGCTTCCAGAAGTGGTTTGGGGAATGCCCCGTCTCGGCACATTCAATCTCCACGCCTCGCTACTTCCAAAATACCGTGGCGCAGCTCCTATCAACTGGGCTGTGATCAACGGCGAGAAGGAAACCGGCGTGACAACATTCTTCCTCAAGCACGAAATCGACACCGGCGACATTATCCAGCAGAAAAAAATAGACATAGCCGTCACTGACAACGTAGGCGCCATTCACGACCGACTTATGGAGCTTGGCGCAGGGATGGTCATCGAGACAGTCGACGACATCATCAACGACTCCGTAACCACAATTCCACAGGACGCCTTGATTGACGGCGGGGCAGACACATTGCCGGCTCCGAAAATCTTCAAGGACACATGCCACATCGACTGGAACAAAGGGGCTGAGTCAATCTACAACCTGATTCGAGGCTTGTCGCCCTACCCTGCCGCATGGAGCAGTTTCGAGAAAGACGGCAAAGAATATTCCGTGAAGATTTTCTCCACCTCACTTCCTACGAAATGCAGCGACACCAAGCCGGGCAAAGCGAGCGTCGAGAAGAACCGGATTTTTGTTGACTGCGCCGACGGCAAATTAGAGATTCTCTCTTTACAGCAGTCCGGGAAAAAGAGGATGGACTCAGACGCCTTCACAAGAGGCTTCGACTTGTCGGAAATATATTTCAAATAATGATTTACAAGGGGGTTGCACATTTGCAGCCCCTTTTTATTCCGGCAACATGTCTGACGGCAAGGTTTTACTGGTTTTCGCCCCAAGCTTCTTCAGATTCTCCACCTTCGACACGATGCAGCCCCTGCCGGTATGCAATTTAGACATAGCGCTGGCATAAGCCTCGCTTGCCTTGCCAAGGCTTTGCTCCACAGTCTGCATATCGTTCACGAAACCCACGAACTTGTCATACAGCTTGCCTCCTTCTTCGGCTATTTTCAAAGCATTTTTTGTCTGCTTGTCGCGCGTCCATAACTGAGCAATCAACCGCAATGTCGAGATCACATGCGCCGGACTGATTATCACCACCCTCTTCTCATACGCCTCCATCCAAAGGTTATTGTCCAATGTCATCGCCGCCATGTAGGCATGTTCATTGGGAATGAACATCAACACATAATCAATCCTGTCGTCATTGCCCACCCCAACAAAGTCCTGATACCTTTTAGTTTCCAACTCCTTCAAGTGGCTGCGCACAGACAACAGATGCGCCTTTCCGAAACGCTGTCGGTCGTCATCGTTGTCGGCATTGATATAATTAACGTATGCCGTCAACGACACCTTTGAATCTATCACAATGCATTTCTTGTCGGGCAATGCCACCACAACGTCAGGGCGCAGTCTGCCGTTATCGTCGTTCTTTATCTGCGTTCCATCGTCGTTTTTAGTACGCTGCACAAAATAATTCTCACCTTCCACAAGCCCTGATTTGACAAGAATGGTCTCGAGAACCATTTCACCCCAATCTCCCTGCACCTTCGTGTTGCCCGACAGAGCCTCCGTCAAATCGCGCGCCTCCTTGCCTATCGACATATTCAGCTCCATCAGCCTTTTCATCTGCTCACCAAGCAGCGTGCGCTCCTTCGAGGAGTTCATATACGTGTCGTCAACCCTGCGTTTGAAATCTTTGATGTCCTCCTTCAGTGGATTCAGAATCTCGCTCAAACGGGTTTCATTCGCCTCCTTGAATTTTTCCGACTGCGAGGAAAAGATATCTGCGGCAAGCGACTTGAATTGAGCCTTCGTCTCTTCTCTGACCGAATTGTTGAATGCCTCTACATTGCCAATTTTTTCTTTCAATCGCGCATTTTCAATCCTCGCCTCCTCCAACTCATTGCGCAGCGCCCTGGCCGCTTTGTCCTTAATTGCCACAAGCGCCACAAGCACAATGCACACAACCGCTGTCACACATAAAAATACCAGTTCCATCTTTCTGTTTTATTTTGACTTTACACTCAATATCCGACCATAATTTTGCAGGTTGGCGAATATTGACTAACTTAGATGCAAAATTAAGACACAAATGACAAAATTCAAAATAGGCGACGAGTGGTGGACCACTCCGACAGAAAGTGAAAACGGCAACCGCATAATCGTTACCGGACGCCGTGGTGTGGAAAATGCCATTGCATCAGGCAAATTCAACGACCGTATAGAAATAACGTGGAAATATGATTCCGATAAAAACGGGATGCCCGACTTTAAGACGTCGTCGCTGATGGAGGCTGTCACCGATGCGCTGAACGCCGCCTTCAAAAAAGACCAAGCCGCCATTCTGACAGGCATCTATACCGGTGACGGCGAACGCAACTGGGTTTTCTACACACGGAATCTGAAGAAATTCCAATACATCCTCAACGATGCGCTCCATGACATGGAAGTGCTGCCACTGACATTCTATGCCGAGAACGACCCCGATTGGGAAGAATATCAGGAAATGAAGGTCAAGACCGAGATTTTGGAAGAAGAATAGTGTTAACATCTCCGATTTAAATATTCAAGCATATATATTATAAATAGTTTACACTTCGACTTCGCCACGCCCAGCTTTGATTAATTAAACTTAAATATTCCGCGCACAAAGAACAAATATGCGGATTTAGATGTAATTTAGGCGCGAAGAAAGTTAAAATTAACTATTCAACATATTAATAACGCGAATATTTAACACTTATCATTATGGGAAGATTTAATAAAGTGAATTCAGCGATAGCATTGATGTCGGCATTGATTATGGCAACACCGTCAGCGATGTCGGCTGAAATTGCAACAACGGAGAGCAGTGCTCCACGCACCACAACATCCGCACCAATCGATTTCACAAAAGCTGCCGAAGCGACAATCAACCGCGTTGTCAGCATCAAAAGTTTCGCCACTCCCCGCCAGAGCCGCATGTCGGAATTCAACGACCCATTCTTTGAGTTCTTCTTCGGACCAAACTTCGGCGGACGCCAGCAACAACAACCACAGAAGAAATCAGAGCCACAGCCATTGGGCTTGGGCTCCGGTGTGATCATCAGCGCTGACGGATATATCGTGACCAACAACCACGTGGTTGAAGGCGCAGAGAAACTTGAAGTGACGATGAACGACAACAAGACATACAATGCCACAATCATAGGCACCGATGCCAACACCGACCTCGCCCTGCTTAAAATAGACGCATCCGACTTGAATTTCATCACCTTCGGAGATTCCGACAAGCTGAAAGTCGGAGAATGGGTTCTTGCCGTAGGTAATCCTTTTGGATTTACATCAACCGTAACCGCCGGCATTGTAAGCGCAAAAGCACGCAACATCTCAACTGTCACCCACAGCCGTCAATTCGGCATAGAATCATTTATACAAACAGACGCCGTTGTCAACCAAGGCAACAGTGGCGGAGCTTTGGTAAACACCAAAGGCGAGCTGATGGGCATCAATACATTGATTTATTCCCGCACCGGCGACTACAGCGGATACGCTTTCGCCATTCCTTCATCAATCGTGAAGAAGGTGATTTCCGACCTCAAGCAATACGGCACCGTGCAACGCGCAATGCTCGGAATCACGTTCACCCAACTGACTCCCCAGCTTTGCGAAGAGAAAGACATCAAACTGACAGAGGGCATATATGTGACTGAGGTGCAAGACCAAAGCGCAGCAAAAGAGGCAGGCTTGGAGAAAGAGGACATAATCACAGAAATCGGCAGCACAAAAGTGCGCAACACTGCCGAACTGCAAGAGGCAATAAGCCAATACTCTCCTGGCGACAAAGCCGTCATCAAATTCTACCGCAAAGGCAAACCACGCACCGCGACTGTAACATTCCGCAACTCGCAAGGCAGCACAAAAATCACAAAAGAGACTGACTTTGCAGCGTTGGGATGCACATTCTCAAAACTCCCTCAGAAAACGAAAGACGCGCTCGGCATCAGCTACGGAGTTGTTGTGGGCGGCGTGTCGAAAGGCAAGTTTAAAGACGCAGGCATCGCCAATGGCTTCATTGTCCAAGAGATAAACGAGCAGAAAGTGAATTCGCAGAGCGACGTTGAAAGCATCTACAATGCAATCATGCGCGACTCAAGCGCCGACAAAGTAATGTATATCAAGGGTCTTCTCCCTACTGGCCGACGCACATACCTCGCCATTCCTTTGCTTGACGAAGACAATTAATCCCATCTCTTATAACAGAAAAAAATAGAGCCGGACACAAAAGCCCGGCTCTATTTTTTCACTATAATTAAAATTTATCGCTTCATCACCTTGACTGTCTGTCCGGCAACCGACACAAGATAGATTCCGTTTGAATAAGACGACAAGTCGACAGAACCACGTCCCTCCGGCATCAATTCACTGTAAAGACATCTGCCTTTCAAGTCAAACACCTGCGCCAACGCTTCCTCGTAGAGAGTGAACGACACAAGGCCCGATTGGTCGACATACAACCTTAGCCCGCTGTTGTCCAGACTTTCGACGCCACCATAACGCGCCAAAAATTCTGCCAGCACCTTCTCGTCAATCACAATCGACTCATCAACCGACTCCGCATCGCCAGTTCCCACCGAGTGGGTGTTGACAACCCTTACAACTTCTGTGCTGTTTTCACCCAAGATTCCATTCGTCTGGTTGACTCCGGTATAGATTCTGACGAAATCCACGCCGGGCAATTTCACCGCATTGCCATTGGCGTCTACAGCCCAATCAATGTCAATCATCGCGCCCTCATTGCGCACCAGTCCGTCTTTATCATAGAAATTAGGATAGTTGTCGGCATAGCCATAGTCAAAAGCTTTAAGCACAATGTACGGATCGTCAGCCGTGCCCTCGTTCACACTATTGTCAGGCAAACGGCACCCCTGGAACGTAAGTTTCGACCTGCCACTGAGCCACTGCGGCCAATATGGCTGTGTGTGGAACGGTATTCTGTTTACAAATCCGCTGTTTCCCTGATTGTCCATCCACATAATATCGTCCTTGTCAGAAGCCGGGCGAATATAAGAGACCTCATAATTGTGGATTGATTTCGAATATTCACTTCCGGCAATCTCAAACCACTCATTTCCATCCGGAATCCCGTTGTGGTTGATGTCGTATGCCACCATCACGACTCCCGGCTCACTGTTGCCTCCTTTTGTCGACGACTGCGAAGACTGAAACGCATTGCCTTCGATGTAGATGTCGCGTTTTCCCGGTACATTGACGATAGTCCGTTCAAAGCCCACCGTAACATATCCGCCCCATGCTCCAAGCGATATATAATAACCCTCTTCGGTCATATATTGCAACGCCTTGGCAGCCATAGCCTCAGAGTCGTCGCCGTCTTCCCATTCAGGCAGCACGTTTACAAACTGTCCCGGAGCGGGCACATAATCTATAACTCTATTATGAACCGGACTGACAGCAAAAACCGTCAATGGACACAGCGCTGCGAGCGCAATCATTTGTTTTCTCATATCTTTATTGTTTTATTTTTCCTTTAAAAGCGAAATGTGCGGGAATCTGACCAGCAGTCTGTTTCCACTTCAACACACCATCTTTACTGAAACAGTAGACCGTGCCCGACACCACATAAGACTTGGCGTCGGTCACATATATATCTTTAGTAACAGGATTCACAGCGATGCCGTATGGATGTTTTATGGACGCATCCGTACCATCCTTGATGAAATTTCTGTCGAGCACTTCCATCGTAGCCATGTCTATCTTGGCATACGTCACCCGATTCTCCCCCGTAACGTAGCTCCATTCCGTGCTTATAACATATGCCACATTATCGTCAACCCACACGTTGGAAACCGGAATCTTCAAATCCTTCACAATAGTCTTGCTCCGTGGATCGACCACAAAAAAGTCAGAGTTTAAATCGCCATAATAATTTCCGCGCGAGCTCACCCACAAGCGTCCCTTGCTGTCGTGCACAAGACGATGGAAATTGGCCGTGCCATCGAGCACAATCACGTCACACAACTGAAACGTCGGCAAGTCGATAACAGATATGGTGTTGTCATAATTCGGCTTCCTGTAGCCTCCCGAATTCGCCACATACAGGCGGTCGCCCACCACGGTCATCTCTTCAGGCTGATAGCCCACCTCCACACTGCCGACAATCTGCATCGACAGCGTGTCGACCTTAAAGACAGCACCTTTCGGCGCATTGATATCCTCTTGCACAGGAGCGACATAACTGCTCACATACACATATCCCTTGTCGCCGACGGCATAACGGCAGTTGGGGACGTCTATCTTTGCACACCTGACAGCCGTCGAAGCGTCCATCACCTCCACCTTATGCGAGCAGTTGATCACCGCATACAGCTTGCTTCCATATATCAGCAAGTCATTTCCCACATCGCCCAATTCTTTAACCACCGACGGGTTTCTCTCAGAATATATATTTTTGTAATACGTTCCCTCTCCGTAGTCAAAATAATCGAGAGTAGATTTGTTGCTGCCCATATTGCCCTCATTGAGCAAGTAAAACCCCTCAACGTCAGTATACTCCGGCTCTGCGACATGAATCTTCTCCATATCAACAAGCACCTCATCCGTGCGGCAGGCGGCAAACAACACCGCCACAATCGACAACGACAATATGTAAAATCTCCAATTCATAACAATCACATTGAAAAACGCGCCGACAATTTAAAGTTGCGGCCAGGCATTGGGTAATTGTGGATTACCTCATACGCCTGATTGAAAATGTTATTTAACTCGCCCGTCAGTTTCAAACGCGTTTTGCCAAAGACAAACTCACGCGCCAGCGACATGTCGTGGGTATACCACGGTTGCTCATAATTGTAGCGGGAGTTTTCCTGCTCGTTGTAGCGTTCTCCCGTATAGATAAAGCTATAGTTCAGCTGCCATCCATTCCAATCGAGGCGACACGCCACCGAGCCACTGTGGCGCGGCGTGTATGGAATCTGGTCGCCATAGAACGAATCCTCCTTGTCGGTGCAGTCATAGGCTTTCTGAAACGTATATTGCAGATTGAGTCCGACCGCAACCTTACGCACAGCCGCGTCAAGCACCAACGCCGACTCCACACCGCCAATTCTCACCTTTCCAAGATTCAGCATAGTCCAGCGGAACTGCTGCCCTGTCGGGTAGGCTATGATTTTGTCAGTAACCGTATTATAGTAGCCGTCAGCCCTGAATTTAAGACTCTTGAGAAATCCACCGCCAAACTGCAATCCGTAAGCCACACCCAAATCATATTGCCATGTGCGCTCCGGCTTCAAGTTGGCATTGCCTATTTCGGTGTAGTATAAGTCGTTGAACGTAGGCATCCTGAAAATGCGTTTGAAAAATCCCGTTATCACAAAATCGGATTCAGACATTGGCGTATAACTGAAAAAAACAGCCGGCGACAACTCCCTCTTATCGGGCGATGCCGTATACAATTTGCGCGAACGCGTCGACTCCTGAATGAATGTGCCCAGCAGGCTCGCCTGCACGCTGACCTTCTCGAAATCAACCGATGACGCCACCGAGGCCAGCTCCGTCCAACGTTTAGGATATGCAAAATCCTGCAAATCAGCGTTCATTTTATTCATCTGAACATCCACTGCCACCGACATCCGCCACCAGTCAGTAAGCGTGAACAAGTTAGCCAACGAAAGATATGCCTCTTGCTGATAATAATGATTGTTTATGTAAAGCTCCTTCGGGTCGTCACGCAAGAAATTAGAATAATCCCACGCAAATTTTCCCGTCACCTTCAAGGAGTAGAACGGAGCTATACGCGTCTGCAATGCGCCCTGCCCGAATGCCGACTTGTCGACCTGCCGCTCTCCGTGCCGGAACACATTGTTGACAATCGCCCCGGGAATGCCGCGGTCGGACGTGTAAAAATACCCGTTGACATTCCATTTTCCATTTGGCAGAAATCCATAAAGGCCCAACTCCGTACGCAGCGACTCCACATCGCCGTTGCGACGCACAGCGGTAGTGTCGTAAGCCACCGACCCGTCAAGATTCATTCTCTTATAGCGGAATTTGTAACGTCCGTTGGCATTCGTATACTCCGCACTTGCCGACAGATATGTGCTGCCGCCAAGCTTCTGTTCCCAAAGAAGCGAAGGGTTTGCCAACCCGAAACTGCCGGTACGCATCTGCGCAACCACATTGTAGCGTTTTCCGCCGGTAAATCGCGGGCGTCTGGTTGTGACATATATGGCACTTGATGCACTGAAGTCCTTCGCCGTTTGAAAGATGTCGCTTTTCTGCCCGTTGTAAAGAGAAATCGACTCCACATTGTCGAGCGAATAACGACCCAAGTCGACCTGACCATTCTGAGCGTTGCCAAGTTGAACGCCATTGTAGAACACGCCCACATGGTTTGTGCCCATGCTGCGGATGTTTACGGTCTTTATACCACCTATTCCTCCGTAATCCTTCACCTGGACTCCAGTGAAATAGCGCAGTGCGTCAGCTACCGACTGACTGTTGAGGCGCTGTAGCACAGAGTCTGTCAGCACCTGCGGCTTGACAATTGTGCGCTCACGCACCGCGACGACACTCACCGCATGCATTTCCACATGCAATGTGTCTCTTTCTATTTTTTCAGCCAGCACACCACCAAAGCAGCAGGACAAAGCCAGCAATGTAAACAATATTCTTCTCATTTTCCAAATCTTTTCAACCCGAAACTTCCACAATCAAGCAGAAGAAACTCGCAGGTTATTAAAAGCCATCGTTCCTGTCACCGTATTCCGACTTCCCCTCTGGCTTATGCGTTCAAACCTTCCCAGAATCACCATTCCAGTGGCAAGAAACCCAGTTTATCAAATTGGGGTTACGGCAGCGAGCACTGTCCGGGACTTTCACCCGATTCCAAGGCATAAATAGAATCATGCCATCTGTCAGGAACAAGACAAAGATAACTATTTTTTTCCGATTAAGCATTATTAACCTATATCACCGCTTTTGACAACTTGTTTTCACACTATTGGGATTAAGTTAATTTAAAAAAATCCATATATTTGCACTATTAGAAACCGAAAAGGACAAACTATGAGCAGCATGTATGAAGTCTTAATGGATTTACCTTTATTTCAAGGTGTTAGCCATACGAAAATTTCAGAATTGATTGAGAAGATACGATTCAACTTCTTGAAATATCTGAATAACGAGAAATTCATATCCGCAAACGACAGTTGCCAGCAACTACGATTTCTCATATCCGGAAAAGCCAGGATTGAGATATTCAACATGAACCGTCGCATCCGTGTGCTCGAGACCATATCCGGACCAAACGTTATTGGTGCGGAGTACTTGTTCGGCAAAACCACAGCCTATCCATACAATGTATATGCAGAGCCGGAAGCCGGAATCCTCCAGATTGAAAAGTCCGACTATCTGAAGATAATAAAGTCAGACTCCGTTTTCCTGTTCAACATGCTCAACTATCTGTCGCGCAACTCGCAGACACCTATGGAAGCCGTTTTGTCGCTGACGTCGGGAAGCATCGCCGAACGTCTGGCATTCTGGATTACGTCGCTCACATACCGCAACGCCACCGACATCGTAATCCACAGCAAGCACAAGGACATGTATACAATGCTCGGTATACAGCGCAGTTCGTTTATAAACACGCTCAGCGAACTCAAGGAAAAAGGCTACCTCGACTTTGACAACTCAGAGATACGCATCACCGACCGCGACAAAATGTTTGAACTGATGAACTCCAACAAATAAACAAGGCGGCTTCTCTCGAAGCCGCCTTTGTATTTTTCAGATATTCTGTTGGTTATAAAGACATAGTATCGTATAAAAACTTACACCTATTTTCAATTCCAATCAATAAAGTTTCTAAATCTTCTTTGTGTGCAAAGAAAGCAACATTATCGCAACAAAATATAACAGCCTTGTAACATTTCCGCAAAAAGATGTCTGCGGCAAGTTCAATTATGCCGCCACACACTATTATATCCAATAATTTTGTTACTTTTGTATACAACTAAATCAAACGATATGGCAACACCAGTTTTAGGCATAGTAGTGCCTTGCTACAACGAACAGGAAATGCTGGAAACCACAATCCGGCAACTATCGGCTGTCATCTCAGGACTTGTCGACAAGAACAAGGTTGCAGATTCAAGCTGCATGATTTTAGTCGACGACGGAAGCCGCGACGCCACATGGGACATCATTTCAAAACACGCCGCAGAAACAAGCGTTGTTTGCGGGGTGAAACTCGCCGGCAACGTAGGCCATCAAAATGCCTTGATTGCCGGTCTGACCGCCGCCGTTGAGTTTTGCGATGTGACAATTTCAATTGACGCCGACCTTCAGGACGACATCAACGTCATCGAGCAGATGGTAGACAAATATCTTTCAGGCACCGACATAGTATACGGAGTGCGCGACTCGCGTGCAACCGACACCTTCTTCAAGAAGAACTCCGCCCTGATGTTCTACAAGCTGATGAACGCACTTGGGACAAAGACCATCTACAACCACGCCGACTACCGTCTGATGAGCCGTCGGGCAGCAGAGAAACTGCTTGAGTTTCCAGAGCGCAACCTCTTCATCCGCGGCATCGTGCCTCTCATCGGTTTCACCACCGACACCGTGACCTACGACAGGAAGGCGCGTATGGCTGGAGAATCGAAATATCCGTTGAAGAAGATGTTGAGTTTTGCCGTCAACGGCATCACGTCGTTCTCCATCCGCCCCATCCGGCTGATTTTCTCCGTTGGCATAATAATGCTTCTCGCCACCATCGCAGTGTCGCTCTACACGCTTCTGGCATACACAGCCGGACACACCATCAAAGGCTGGACATCGCTGATGCTGTCGCTTTGGTTCATCGGCTCGCTTATACTCATCTCGCTTGGCATTATCGGTGAATATATCGGCAAGATTTACGTTGAAGTGAAGAAGCGCCCCCGCTTCTTCATTGAGAAAAGCATCATAAACCGCACTGAAAAAATTTCGAAATAACTATGGAATACGGATTTGTCAAAGTTGCCTCCGCCGTTCCCACAGTGAAGGTGGCAGACTGCAGGCACAATGCCGGGCAGATGGCAGAAATGATTGCCGACGCCGCAAATCAGAATGTGGAAATCATCATATTCCCAGAGTTGAGCATCACCGGATATACATGCGGCGACTTGTTCGCACAAAGCGTCCTGCTCGAAGAGGCAGAGAAATCGCTTGAATGGCTGGTTGCGGAAACACAATCGCTTCCTGTGATTTCGATCGTTGGAATCCCGCACCCTCACAACGGCTCTCTCATAAACGCTGCCGTGGTGTTCCAATCAGGCAAAATTCTTGGAGTCGTCCCTAAGACATTCCTTCCCAACTATAAGGAATTTTACGAAAAACGCTGGTTTGCATCAGCCTTGCAAACCCCAGAATGCGTGACTTCAATCTGCGGACAACGCGTGCCAATGCAGCGCGACATGCTGTTTGCCACCGGCAACACAACATTTGGCGTAGAAATCTGCGAGGACCTTTGGTCAACGATTCCCCCAAGTTCATTCTTATCGCTCGAAGGCGCTGAAATCGTGTTCAACATGTCGGCCGACAACGACTGCGTCGGCAAGCATTCCTATCTGAGGAATCTTGTAAAGCAACAGTCGGCAAGATGCATCGCCGGATACGTATTCACTTCCTGCGGATTCGGCGAGTCAACGACCGACGTTGTTTTCGCCGGCACTTCAATAATCTGCGACAACGGCTCAATAATCGCCGAAGGAGAGCGCTTCGCCATGGACAGACGGATGACCGTAGGAGAAATCGACGTCGAGAGTATCCGAAACGACCGCCGCGTCAACACCACGTTTGCCGAGAGCCGCGGACTGCACTCTCGGCAAGCCGTCACGATAAACGCTTTGCCGCAGACTCCGTCGGCACTCAATCTGACAAGAACCGTCAACCCTCTCCCGTTTGTGCCGTCAGGCTCCAAACTCGATTCTTGCTGCGAAGAGATTTTCGCCATCCAATCCACCGGATTGGCACAACGGTTTGCCCACACGCATGCGGAAACAGCCGTAATAGGCATCTCCGGAGGTCTTGACTCCACTCTTGCGCTCCTCGTGGCAGTAAACACATTTGACAAGCTCCACAAAGACCGCAAAAACATTATCGGCGTCACAATGCCTGGATTCGGCACCACCGACAGGACTTATACCAATGCCCTATGCCTTATGAAGTCGCTCGGCGTGACCATCCGCGAGATTTCAATCAAAGATTCCTGCATCCAGCACTTCAATGACATCGGCCACGACATAAACGTGCACGACGTGACTTATGAGAACTCTCAGGCCCGTGAACGCACCCAACTGCTTATGGACATTGCCAACCAACGCAATGGAATGGTAATCGGAACAGGCGACTTGTCGGAGCTTGCTCTCGGATGGGCCACCTACAACGGCGACCACATGTCGATGTACGGAGTCAACGCAAGCGTGCCCAAAACGCTGGTAAAACATCTTGTTGCGTGGATTGCCAACCGCCTTGACGACGAAACGGCAAAAACCACATTGCTCGACATCGTCGACACCCCTATCAGCCCGGAACTGATTCCAGCCGACAAAAATGGCAATATAAAGCAAAAGACTGAAGACATCGTCGGTCCATACGAACTGCACGACTTCTTCCTGTACAATTTGCTCCGTCACGGATTCTCTCCGAAGAAGATTTTTGCGCTTGCACAAATCGCCTTTGACGGAGAATTTGACAATGCCACCATCAAGAAATGGCTGACAACATTCTGCCGCCGTTTCTTCAACCAGCAATTCAAACGCTCTTGTCTGCCCGACGGCCCGAAAATCGGACTGTCGCTGTCGCCGCGTGGCGACTGGCGGATGCCAAGCGATGCCACATCACGTCTGTGGCTTGACGAATGTGAAAAACTTTAACAAAAAATGGACAAGAATATTTCTTTTATAGGCATAATTCCCGCCCGCTACGGCTCATCGCGTTTTCCTGGGAAACCACTGGCTGAGATAGGCGGAATGACAATGATAGAACGCGTGTGGCGGCAAGTCGCCAAAGTGCTCGGAGACGCCGTCGTTGCAACCGACGACGAACGGATACTCAAAGAAGTGGAACGATTTGGCGGACGTGCCGTAATGACCAGCGAAAGCCACAGAAGCGGCACAGACCGCTGCTTCGAAGCCTACCGCAACTGCGGCTCGACTGCCGATGTGATAATAAACATACAAGGCGACGAGCCGTTTATCCACGAACAGCAGATTGAGGAGATTATGCAGTGTTTCGACAACGATGACACTCAAATCGCCACACTCGCACGTAAGTTTGACAAAGAGAAAGGCTTCGATGCGCTAAGCGACTGGACAAAACCGAAACTGGTCCTCGACAACCGCAACTATGCGCTCTACTTCTCACGTTCGGTCATACCATACATCCGCAACAAAGAAACAGGGGAATGGGCTGAATCGTTCCCGTTTCTTATGCATGTAGGCATGTATGCCTATCGTGCGTCAGTGCTTGAGGAAATCACCCGTCTGCCTCAGTCGTCACTTGAAATCGCAGAGTCGCTTGAACAACTGCGCTGGCTGCAGAACGGATATAAAATCAAAGTCGGACTGACCGAACACGAGACTATAGGAATCGACACGCCTGCCGACCTCGAGCGTGCAAACAAATTTCTTGAAAGCTGCAATTTGCCAAAATGATGCAACGCCCTGAAATAAAAGAACTGTCAAACATACAGATTTTCAAGCCTCAGTCTACGACACTCGACAACGGCATCGATATGAAATCAATAAGCATCGGCGACCAGCCGGTGTCGAGGCTTGACATCATTTTTGAAGGAGGCAGATGCGACGGCAGAAATCAAACCGTAAGCGAAATGCTTTCGGCAATACTCCGCGAGGGCACAACAAGCCTCAACGCGCAGGAGATTGCAGAGGCTCTCGACTACCACGGCGCATGGCTCGGATGCGACGCTTCGTCACACAATGCCACACTGTCGCTCTATTCGCTGAACCGCAACTTTGAGAAAGTGGTGCCAATTCTTGCCGACATTGTGATGAACCCATCGTTTCCGGAGCAAGAACTCAGCAACTTGAAATCGCTTGCCGCCAACCGCCTGCGCATCAACCGGCAGAAAGTGGCATTCCTCGCTATGGAGACGTTCGCTCGGCTGCATTTCGGTGAAGGCTCCAACCTCGGAAAGGTTGTCTCAGAAAATGACATCGAAAGCATCACGACTGAAGAGCTATCTAAATTCCACAAGCAATGGTTTGCCCCGCAAAACATGTCTGTCATCCTGTCCGGGAAAGTGGAAGGGCAAATGTTTGACGTGGTCAACAACTGCTTCGGCAAAGCTCCCGTTTCAGGACTACCGCAACAAAGTGCCACCGACAGCCCGTCAATCAAATTCAAGCCCGACACCGTTGTCGTCGACAAACCCGACGCTCTGCAGTCTGCCGTAAGGATGGGTATGCCCACCGTGCTTCGCTCCGACGCTGACTACATTCCTCTACGCATCCTCATCACAGCACTCGGCGGATATTTCGGCAGCCGGCTGATGACCAACATTCGCGAAGACAAAGGATACACCTACGGCATCTCGGCATCGTTGTTGGGCTATCGCAACAATTCTTTTATTTCAATCAGCTGCCAATGCGACACATCCCACACTTGGCAAGTGGTGAACGAAATAAAGACTGAGATTGAGAAACTGCAGAACGACAAAATTCCCGATGATGAATTGCGTAGATTGAAGTCGTTTATGATAAGCGACCTGGCGCGCACCCTCGACACGCCATTCTCAATCGCCGACTATTACGCGTCGCTCCACAACAACCACATCAGCACAGACTATTTCGAGCGGCAGCTGGCTACAATCAACTCCATTTCCGCCTCCAGCCTCCTCGACATAGCACAACGCCGACTGTCATCGACAGAAATGCTCACCGCTGTTGCCGGCAACGCCAAAGATTTGTAAACAAATGGCAACTTAATCCGGACAAAGCATCTTCGGGTAAATCCGGTGCTTCCAACAGCGGGTGCTGCGTGACATTTCTTTTTGGGGGAATTATCACAACTTTGTGTATCAGCTCCTTTTATGTCTGACAAGTGCTATTTTATCAATAAACCATCAATCATTAAAGATTTATAATAAATAATAAGAACAACGTAGAAATACGCTACAAATCAATAACTTTGTATCAACAATGATACGCAACCTAATCATAGCACTCGTTGTAGCGATATTTACAGCTTCGCTTACCTTGTCAGAAGAAATGGCAGATGATACGGATTCTTATGGAAACGTGCCATCTGTAGAAAGTTGCATACCTCAAGATAAAAAGGAAGCAAATGATGACCATGAAAAATCTTCTGTATCATCTGCATTCAATCAATTTTCCTCCCACCTTTGCCTCGTAAGCAGAGGACACAAAACACGAAGTAACGGCGGTTTCCTGATCGGTTTTAGGTTCGGAAACACTCACTCATTAGGATATCCCGTTTACCGTAAACATTCTATTAACCCATTCATCGTTCATAGATGTAGTGTGCCGCATTACATCTTCCATCGGAATCTTCGTATTTAGCAGGTTATCTCACTTAGATACAGATAACATATTATTAACGAACAATCATTTTAATGGGCTTAATCTTATTATATTTTTTAGGTGCTCTGTCACTGTCCTTTTTATGTTCCGTCCTGGAGGCGGTACTTCTTTCCACTCCCATATCTTTCATTTCGATGAAGGAGATACAAGGCAATAAAACTGCCACTCTGATGAAACAGTACAAGAATAACGTAGACCGTCCGGTAGGCGCGATTCTTTCACTCAATACCATCGCTCACACCATCGGTTCTGCTGGAGTGGGAGCGGAATCCATAAAACTCTTCGGAGAAGAATATTTCGGTATAATCTCGGCTATTCTGACGCTCCTCATTCTGGTGCTTTCGGAAATCATTCCTAAAACCATCGGTGCTTTCTATTGGCAATCACTCGCCATGCCTGCAACCAAGGCTATCAAGGTACTGATAATCATTTCTTATCCGTTGGCACTTCTGTCAGAGCTTATTACCAAAGTGTTTACTCCTAAGGGAAACCGGGTTACCATGAGCCGCGAAGAAGTCTCAGCCATGGTCGATGTGGGAACCACAGAAGGCATCTTCCGTGAATCTGAAAGCAAGATTATCAAAAGCTGTATCCACTTGTCCAGTGTGAAAGCAAGAGAAATCATGACTCCGTCCATCGTAGTAGAATCCGCACATCAGGATTTGACAATCAAAGCATTCTACGAACAACAAGAATGGAACTTCTCCCGTATTCCTGTCTACGACAAGGGCAAGGATTACATAATAGGATATGTGCTGAAAGACATGATATTGAAGGCTTTATCCGAGGACAAATTCCAAACCAAACTGTCATACATGATGCGTCCGATTCTCTCTTTCCGTGAAGATGAATCTGTCTACCAAATATGGGAGAAAATGCTGGAAAAGCGTGAACACATCTCAATAATCGTCGATGAATACGGAAGTCTGCGAGGCGTGGTCTCAATGGAGGACATCATTGAAACAATGACGGGTGTAGAGATTGTCGATGAAGATGACGTAGCTGTAGACATGCAGGTACTTGCCAAAGAAAAGTCCGTGTTAATGACACAAAGCAAGAAATAAAAACACGACTATCTTACGCTGAAATAGAGATAGCGTAAAAACTCCGCATCAATCGTCAGATTGGTGCGGAGTCTCTATTAAATAACCAGATATTGGCTTCTAAAAACCTTTACCTTTGGCTCTTTCATATACCATTTCCTGCTTGATTACTTCTTCTCCGACTTCACAATCTCGTAGCTTTCAGCATCGATGTGGTAAAACGACAAATATGCCTTGCCTTCCTTCGCCTGACGCTCCGCTATCTTGTTGCGGTAGTCCTTCATTCGCGCGGCAAACGTGTTGATTTCCGACTGTCCCTGCGCAGCTTTTTCCGACTCGCAGCCCACTTCCACATTTTCTCCGTGCACTTCCTCAAGTTTGGCATAATCAGCCTCCATTTTCTTCACCGCAGCCTCGTCGATACGGTCTTCAACAAGCATACCTTTCACTCTCAGCACCTTATGAATGGCATCCTTTTCAAATGCCCCGAAAGCTCCGGCAGCCTCCGCACGAAGCATACGGTCGTCCTTCGCGCTCACAAGAAATGCCTTGCGTCCGCCATGCTTGCACAAATGCGAGCACTCCCCTTCCACAACAATTGTGTCGCCAACATATTTTTCCGCGTTGTCGAGCACGTTGTCAACTGTCAGCGCCTCGTCGGCAACCGCCGTCTGAGCACTGTCTGACTTAGATCCGCAACTTGCCAAGAATATACTTGCAGTCGCCATTAATGCCAATAACGTTTTTTTCATCTGTTTGTTCTATTTTGAATTAGTGAATAATAATATCGGAATAAACACATAAACACCGAGAATCAGCGTCACAATGCCGCTCGCCACCGCCTTTCTACGACAACGGCGACAAATCGCAAACGCCACAACCGCAAGCACCGCATTGAACACCAGCACCATCCAACTTCCGGCAAAGGCTATGCGTGGATACACCAGCTGGTCGTTGCCCGACGTGAACGACAGCGTGAACGGGAAAACATACGCCTCCAGCTTCTCATAACGCGACTTCGCAATCTTCTCGCTGAAATTGCCGAGCAGCGACATCGAATTGTTGTCTACCGCGCAATATTCTATCTTATCGCCATCGTTGACATTGACAACCCAGTTGAATACGTTTGCCATCATGACTATCTTCTCCGTTTCCGGATTCCACTTAAACGGCATCCGCCGCATTGCATAAGTCGAAGCCTCAAGCATATACACATTGTGGTCTGCATCAGTGACAACGCCAAGGAAACGATGGTCGACATTCTCCGTGACAAACACATGGCGCACATCAATCTTTTCAGCGTCTGCCACACGATGCACATAAGGTCGGCCCACCTGCATTTTCACATGATAAAGCCGATGGTTGGCATCTGCCATCAGATAGCCCTCGTCATACGGCTTACGGGATGTTACATTGGCATTCATCACCGTTGCAGGAAATGCAAAGCCCTCATCTTTAAGCATCTTCGTGAACCGCGCACTGCGCTCAGGCAAGACGGCATTTGTCGCCATATCGACAAACTCCATTCCGTCAGACGTGAATCGGAACACCTCCGTAGCGTCTTCAAGCTCCAGACGCTCCGGCATCGACTCCATCATCATGTCGACCCTGGCATTGACACGGTTCACCTCCCGCGGACTGCTTACAAAAACCCACGAGTTTTCCTTAAATATTTTTATCGACACCTGACGCCCGCAGACAGTGTCGGGCAACTCATCCTTGCCCGACAGCACGGTGTAGAACACCTGCGGAAGCAGGCGGTCGCGCTCGTCGCGTGTCACCTCTTTCGACAAAGAGCCGTCAGCATTCAGCTCAAAATACTTCATCTTGCCGTCATCGTCGTCGCTACGCGACACGACAAACTTATCCGACACCGGGCTATAATAAACCACCTGCGACTTCGATGCCGACGGCACGGCAAAACCGACAAGCCACGGAAGAAACCATGCCAGAACCAACGTGGCTGCCACAACAAGAAATATGTTACTCAATTTTTTCATCATCAATCCTGAAGGCCCTCCTTAAACCGATATACCGAACGATAAACAAGCAACGCACACGACAGCGAGGCTACGACAAACAGCAGCAGCACGCCGTTGTAGGCCTCCGGTGCATCGCCGGCAAAAAGCCATGAAACGACACCGACTCCAAGCAACGACAACGCCACCTTCTGGACTCGGCATCCTTCAATACACACCGCTGCGGTGAAAAAATAGGCAACGACTCCAGCCACAAACCACGGCGACATGGTCAAAACAACCCGCGACACGAGTTCCGGGGCAAGAATACGCATGTCGTAAACCACAACAATCACCGACGTCACAACCGAAACCACCACTATTTCAGCCAAACCGACAGCAAGCATGGCAAGCACCATACGGTTTTGCGAATACGGGAGATGCAACGTCAACTTAAACCGTTTCTGCACCATTTCAGGCAGCATCTGGGCAAGCCCCACACCAACGCCCACCGCCAGCGGGATAAACGTCAGATGATTCACAAACATATTGTCCTTCATCAGCATAATCTGCCAGATATGCTCTACGCCTTTCACTGTTCCAACCCGGTTCATGCTCAGAATCTCGAATCCAGCCATACACACCGACAGAAGCAGTCCTATCAAAAACACACCGCGTGTTTTCAACCATTCTTTATATATTATTGCCTTCAACATAGTTCTAATATTTACCTGTCAATCCTATGAAAATGTCCTCCAACGACAATTTTTCCTGTCGTAAATCCTTATACTCGATTGCTTTTTCCTCCAATATTTTCCGCACAGCCTCACCGGTCTCGAAACTAAACGTCTCGCAATTCTCCCGAATGCGCGAAGTGCTGTAGAGGCGGCTGTCGGACTCCAATGCGCTGCAATCAGCAGCCGTAAACGCATAACGATGGAATGTGTCCATCAATTCCTTCACTGGCTTCTGCACCAATATCCTGCCATAGTCAAGAATTATGCAGTCGTCCACAAGCCGTTCCATATCCTGGATGATGTGCGATGTCATAAACACCGTCTTATTCTCCGCCTTGGCATACTCACGCAAATAGTCGGTAAACAGACGGCGATAACCCGGATCAAGCCCCAAAGAAAAATCATCGAGCACCAAAAGGTCGGCATTCTGCGCAAGAATCAATCCCAACGCCACCTGCGACCGCTGGCCGCACGACATGCTTGACAACTTCTGGTCGGGCGTGACTTTCAGTTTCTCCATCAACTCATAATACGCCGCACGATTCCACTTTTTATAAAATTGAGAATAGAAACGCTCTATCTGTCCGATAGTCATAAAGGCATACTGCACATGCCCCTCCAGCAGCAACGCGATGCGCTCGCGGGTAGCCGCCGACATTTTTGTTATGTCTTCACCAAAGATTTTGCACACACCATTCTGCGGGCGCAGATAGCCCATCAGAATGTTGATTGTCGTAGTTTTTCCTGTTCCGTTCTTTCCGAGGAGTCCCAAGATGCGTCCTTTCGGCACATCAAACGACAGATTGTCATAGATAATCCGCCCCTTTCCATAACGCTGAGACAACCCCTTGACGGAGATTACAATCTCTTTTCCTTCCATTTGTTGACTTTGTTTACTTCTTCAAGATGCAAATTTAAGGCAATAAAAACCGCCTGCAAATACCTAAAAAAGAGTATTCGCAGGCGGCTTACGTCCTATTCAATACCTAATAATTGTGTTATTCGGTGAAATTCATATCCTCAATCCGTGTAAAACAGATGTTGGCCCAGTTCTTGTTGGCAATCACCGAGGTGAGACACAAGCCCAAAGCGCGCGCCGCATTGACAATCATATCTATGTCGTCGACATAGAAACCGCTTAGAAACATCCGTCCTTTAGGTTTCATTGCCCGGGCGTAGACAGCGATGTCGTCGAGAATGATGTTGCGGTTGATGTTTGCCATGACAAAATCAAACGCTCCAGTCTCTGTCACCGTTTCCGCGCCACCAAGACGCAACTCCACTTCCGGTGTATCGTTGAGTTTTATATTGTCCACCGCATTTTCGTATGCCGCCGGATCAATCTCCACACCGACCACCTTCTCCGCGCCTCTCATAGCCGCAAGGATGGCAAGGATGCCAGTTCCCGTTCCCATGTCGAGCAACGACAGTCCCTCAAGGTTATTGTTGAGCAATCGGCCTATCATCATACTCGTCGTTTCATGATGCCCTGTGCCGAAAGCCATCCTTGGATCTATCACGATGTCGTATTCCGCAGACGGATAGTCGTGATGGAACGAACTGTGGACAACACACCGGTTCTCAAACACAATTGGTTGGAAATAGTTTTTTTCCCACTCGCTGTTCCAATCCTGACCAGGGATAAGCTCCTCTGAAAATTCAATCTTTCCTTCAAACGGATATGAAGCGACGGCATCTCTCACCGCTGCCGCGTCATACAGCTCTTTTTTCACATATGCCGACAATCCTTCTGCGTCGGGGACAAAACTTTCAAAATTCTTCTCACCCAACAGCGCCGCCAGGATGTCTGTTTCTGACTCCATACACGGTGTCATGTTAAACCGCACCAAATAATAGTCGTTCATTGCTCAATTGTGTTTTTTAATATAAAATAAAAAAGAGACTACCTTTATCAAGCAGTCTCTTTAGAGGTTCGTGGCGGAATCGAACCGCCGTACACGGTTTTGCAGACCGTTGACTAAGCCACTCATCCAACGAACCATTTCGTCTTTGCGATTGCAAAGGTAGGCAAAAGATATTTAACGTGCAAATATTTATTGAACATTTTTTCGCAGACTTTCATCCTCGTTTGGCAAAGCGTTATTTATCAGCACTGTTGCCAACAAGTATTTTTCTTCAGAAAATGCGCTTGACGGGATAAAATCGAACGCCATGGCTTTGCCGGCATGAAACAGTTTGATTCCGGCATCCGCGACATCGCACCTGCAGAAAGCCTCCCATCCTGTCTTTTTTACTGAAATGACGGCATTTTCCCCGTCGACAAACTCGCGTTCGATTCCGCCTTCGCCAATCCTTACACGGCAACGGCGTATCGACGACACGCATTCCTCACTCAACGCATAATAGAAATATGCAAGTCCGAGCATCATCGGAATCACGAAAAACTCAACCATAAGGGCTGCGTAGAGAAAATTCAGACTCCACAACGCCAAGACCGGGAACGGCAAGGCTACAAGCACAAAGAGCCACCATCTCCGCTTCAAATACAAAGGAAACAACTGCCGCATATAGGCACCAGCAGACAATTTATAGACTTCCGACTCTATCATTTAGACGTGTCGAGGAATGAAAAATACACCGCTCCGACAAGAAGCAGAAATGCCACGATATGATTCCATCGTATCGACTGCCCTTGAAACACGAATGTGGCTACAACCGTAAACACAACCAGCGTTATTGCCTCCTGCATCACCTTCAACTGAACCAACGAGAACGGTCCGCCATTTCCGGCATAGCCGATGCGGTTGGCAGGCACCTGAAACGCATACTCGGCAAGGGCGATTCCCCAAGAAAACAGTATCACGGCATACAGCGGCCAATTCTTAGTTATGCCAAGCTCTCCCAAACGCAAATGTCCATACCATGCCAATGTCATAAACACATTAGACACAACAAGCATCAATATTGTCAATATCGCAGAATTCATCATTTACCAAGTTTTATTCCATACTTTTCATAGACAGCCATACTCTCACGACGGCACTGCTGGCTGATTCCCGTTCCGTCGGGTTTGAACAACGCTTTTAGATTGATATAATTCTTCCCGTTGTCATACGTAAACGAGAACACCTGTTTCTTCAACTCGTTTGCCTTGTCGCAGGCAGGAGCATTACCTGTTGCCGGGTCTGCTCGGAGATCCAAAGGCACACTGTCGACTCTGACCAGCGACACCACTCCGCAAGGAGGATATCCAAGCACTGTCCACATAACCATATCTTTAATTTTTTCAGGAGTGCCGACACCCTGTATTGCCACCGAGGCAGAAGATATTCGGCGTGGGATGAAATCATTGTCTGTGGTCCATTCCACAGTATCCGTCTCGAAATCTTTTCCTATCAACGAATGATAATATGAGCGCGACAGCACCTCGGTCATAACCGCAGGAGTCACCGACGCGCTTGCCAGATACGGAGCAAGCAGATGTTCGGCTGTGCGGCGGCGCACATAGCCATATCCTTCCCCCTTCCTTCCCGAGTCTGAATAGTTGGTTCTGATCAGATAATCCCCCACATCAAAACGGGCATATCTCCAATTGTCGGTTTCAAAATACGCGGCATTGCCATAGGCGTCTATCACACCGAAATTGGCTTCCACGCCAAGAGGCTTCGGCAACGTGTCGAGCAGACATGCGAAATCATCCACCGTGCGGCATTTTCCCAGAGCAATTGCCATAACCGCTCCCTCTTTATCCATTACCGAGACCGTGTCGTTCTTCAGATTGTAGGACGCCGTGTTCATTATGGCAAACCCAGCATCGTTCATTCCCATCCAAGCCTCCTTGCATTCCTTGTCGGAACTGTTGAAAAGCGCCACATAAGGAATTTTTCCGGCGGCATCTATCCGTTCCACCTTATTGTTCAAATCGCTCGTATCGCGATGCTTCCACAAAATTGGCCTGCCGTCGGCAGTCAGGCTGCCTGATATGATGGCCGAGGTGCATGCCGCTGCGTCCACAACAGCCACACACGCCAACATCACCGATAATATTGTCTTCTTCATCTGCATCTGTAGATTTTTATTCTACAAAGGTAATGCATCTATAAAAAATATGGCAATTCCGGATAAAAAAATCCAAAACTGCCATATCGTAATTTATTTTCAGACTACCCTACTTCACGATAATCTTCTCAGTCGACACCCCACCGTTGCCAATCATTCTGACAATATACATGCCAGCCTGAACCGACAACGCCAAACGGTTGCAATTGCGAGAATTTGCAACAAGGGCGCCCGCCTCATTATACACAAACACCTCGTCGGCCACTGCGCTTAAACGCAACTCACCATCGGCATAATCAGCTGTCAAACCGCTGTTTCCGCCAATGCACTCAACGCCCGACTGTCCATAATAAACCGGCTCATACTCATTGCCATAACGGTCGAGCACACAGACTGCATAATTATATCCCGACTTCTTGTCGTCAGGCATTGTATATGTGGTTTTATAACTCACTCCGAGCAGATATTCCGCAGGGATGTTTGAATCCAAAGTTTCCACATTCACAGACTCCGGCACTGCATACACCGAATAGCGCACATTGTCCACTCCTGTCCACGACAGCACCGTGGCACGCTTGTTGAGCGCCGACACCTGCACCTTCTCCAAATCGGATTTCTTCCAATCAATTGCAGGCGTAAGCGCTTTGTTCTGGAACTTGTTCACCTGCAGCCATTCGCCAAAGCCGGATTGCTTCTTGCCTGTTACATAAGCCGCTGAATAAAACACCGCTCCCGGAGCCTCGTTTTCCGTATAGTCGCGTGAGAACTGCACCTGCTTTCCAATTTCTTCCCAATCGCCGGTTGTGTTTGACGAGTTCAAGAACGAAATTGAATGGCTTGCGTAATGATGGCGTCCAAAATGCTTTGCCACATACGACCACCACTTTGTCATCGGCCCGAACGGATTGGTCTTGTGGTTGGTTTTCCAATACAACTGCGGAGAGATGTAGTCTATGGTTCCAGCCTCAAGCCATGCCACAGGATCAGAGAAAATTCCATCATATTGCCAGTCGCTTGCCACAGGGCAACGGTCGATGCCGTGTTTTGCCGCAACAGCGGCTGATGTGCACGCCGCGCCGGCAGGGCTTATGCCGAAACGCACATACGGCTTTTGCTGCTGCACCATTTTGTAGACATCGGCAACCATCTGGTTTACGTTGTTTCTACGCCAGTCGCCAAACGTCATCGACGCGCCTGATTTTTGCCACAGATCGTAATCGCCGGCGCTGCTGGTCACAGGAATGCCTTCTGGATAAAAATAATCGTCAAACACAAGTCCGTCAACATCATAGTTGCTGATGATTTCCTTGCACACGTCAACGATACGCTTACGCACCGACTCCAATCCAGGATTCAGAATCGTGGTTGTCTTACCATCACTTTTGGTGTATGCCAACAACATGCCCGCAGACTTCAAAGCCTGGTCCTGCGCTGTCGACCAATTGCTTCCTGTAGAGAATCGATACGGATTGACCCACGCATGGCACTCCATTCCCCTCTTATGGCATTCCTCAACCACAAACGCCAACGGATCCCATCCCGGATCCTTGCCGCGTGTTCCCGTAAGGTAACTCGACCATGGCTCGTAGCTTGATTTATAGAATGCGTCACTCATTGTGCGCACCTGGAAATAGACGGCGTTGAAATTGTTTTTTTGCAAAACGTCGAGATACTTGACCATCTCGTTTTTTTGCGCTGTGGTTGAGCTGGTGCTGCTTGGCCAGTCGAGAGCCCACACTGTTGCCATCCACACGGATCTCACTTCTCTCTTCACGCCCGACGACATCGGCAATGCCGCTATCGCCAGCAAAACGGCAGCTAAAGCACTGCGCTTCAATAATGAGGAAAAATTCATTTTTTAGGTTTAGTTAGGATTTTGATACAAAATTTTTTATCGCTCGCCAAATTTACGAATTTTTCTTCACGTCAGCGCCGAGCGTGCTGGTTTTTCGCTAAATTTGTGACATCAATGCCCATTTTGTTAAAAAAGCAAAATGGGCGGAATATTCGCCCGGTATGACCTCCATAACGGGAGTAAAGCAAACGTTATACTATTTTATGTTTTAAAAACACGGTGCGTGTGGATTTTATTTGTATCTTCATCCCCGAAAAAGATTTAATTTTAGGAATATGAGAAATTTCACCAACGTAAACGATATCGGCGACTTGAAGGCCGCAGTGAAAGAAGCATTGGAAGTGAAAGCCAACCGCTTCGGGTACAAACACCTTGGAGAGAACAAAACTTTGCTGATGATTTTCTTCAACTCATCGCTGCGCACACGCCTCAGCACCCAGAAAGCAGCAATGAATCTCGGCATGAACGTAATCGTTCTCGACGTGAACCAAGGAGCATGGAAACTTGAGACAGAGCGTGGCGTGATTATGGACGGCGACAAGCCCGAACATCTTCTTGAGGCCGTTCCGGTGATGGGATGCTATTGCGATGTAATCGGTGTGCGGTCGTTCGCACAATTTCAGAGCAAGGACGACGATTATTCGGAAAAGATTCTGAACCAATTCATCAAATACTCCGGCAGACCAGTGTTCAGCATGGAAGCGGCGACTCGCCATCCGCTGCAAAGTTTTGCCGACCTTATCACAATCGAGGAATACAAAAAGAAGGAACGCCCGAAAGTGGTGCTCACATGGGCCCCGCATCCAAAAGCGCTTCCACAGGCCGTGCCCAACTCTTTTGCAGAATGGATGCGCGCTGCCGACTATGACTTTGTCATAACCCACCCACACGGCTACGAACTGTCGGAGGAATTCACCGCCGGAGTGCCTATAATCTACGACCAGGACGAGGCTCTCCGCGACGCTGACTTCGTATATGCGAAAAACTGGGCGGCATTTGCCGACCCCAACTACGGAAAAGTGCTGAGCACCGACCGCTCATGGACTGTCACCACAGAAAAGATGGCGCTGACAAACAATGCCTACTTCATGCATTGTCTGCCGGTGAGACGCAACATGATTGTGAGCGACGACGTAATTGAAAGTCCTCAGTCAATTGTCATCCCAGAGGCTGCAAACCGCGAGATTTCAGCCACCGTGGTCTTGAAACGCATTCTTGAATCACTATAAGGCAATGAAACGGTTTGTGTCAATATTGGTGGCAAGTGTTGCCGCACTTGCCGCATTCCCATCGCCGTCGACACGGCAATGGGACGAAGGCCCACTGAAATGGAGCGACTTTAAAGGCAACCCTGCTATAAAGTCGACAACTTCTTATTTCAAAGGTTTTCTGAAAACGGTCACCGACATTGAGCACGAGGGAAAGACACGGTTCAACTCCGACGTGCGCTTTGCCACATCGGCGGTTGCGCTGATGGACTGCAATGCGTCTTATGCCGACTCCGCCTACCGCACCGACCAGATGCTGCGCTATCACCAGCTGCAGTTTGACATGCTCGAGATTGTACGCCGCAGGCTTCAAGCCGACCTTAATTCGGGAATGACCGGCATTGAGGCCGACAACAGAGTAGCATACTATCAACGAATATACAATGAACAGACATCCGATTTGGCGAGAGCGACGGTCAACGGCAGCAACGACCAGCGGCTTCAGCAGTACGAATACATGACCCGCAAACAACTGGAGGAACAACTGCTGCCCAGCGTGCCTGAAGTAAAACCGGGCGACTGGCAAGCCGGTTGGTTTGTAGGCACCGGATGCCTGATTCCGACAGGCGACATTTCCGACCTGTTCAACTACGCATGGTTGTTCAACATCGGACTCTCCGGCGGATACAAGAATCTGATTCTTAAAGCCGACATTTCATACGGGCAGCCAGACATACACAATTTCACAGACTACAATTTCAACCCGTTCAACAAAACGACCGCCGAAGGCAACCGCTATCAATCGCTGAACAAATACACGAAACTGCTGTCGGGGAGCGTCTCGTTAGGCTATCGCGTCATCGACGTCAAACGTTTTGCCATAACACCGCATATCGGCGGCGGATGGACCAACTACGCTTGGAACAGCGGCGAATTCAAGGAGTTTGAGGAGAATGGGGAAACGGTTTGGAAACTTGTCACCGAATCGCAGAAAGAGTCTTTCCACAGCTTCAATTTCATGGCCGGCATCGACTTCGACTGGCGTTTCCACACCACAGTAAGCGACAAGTCGTCATTCTTGTCGGGACGTCGCGAGCAATACACGTCGTCGGTCCGCCTGACGCCATATGTAATCTGCTACAACTACGGATCGCTCAGTCCGGCAATAAAAGGCGTGCACTTTGGAATCAACCTGACATACAGCGGATTCATAAGGGCTCTCCGAATCAACTGACACACAACAAAAGGCAGGAGTTCGCTCCTGCCTTTTGTTTTATTTCTCAGGCAATCGCCTGCTTTCTTTTCTCAGCACTACAGCAAACGCAGTGACGACCATCAGACCGGTAAGCACCCACGATATCGGATAGACCGACATCAACATCTTGAATCCGTGATAGTTGGGACACACCACATAAACCCACACAATCCTCAGCAGGCACGTGCCGACAACCGTAAACAGCGTTGGCATCAACGATCGTCCCATCCCCCGCAACGACGATCCGGATATCTCATAACTACATGCGAGCCACTGGAATGCCAACACCGTGTGCAAACGTATCGCTCCATACTCATGGACCACCGCGTCGGTCGAGAAGAAATTCAGGAAGAAGTCGTCCTGCCACACAAACAACAGGTTGGCAAATCCACAACCGACGACGCTCATCGCCATGCAGAGCCAGAATATGCGCTTCACACGCTGCATCTGCCCCGCACCGTAATTCTGCCCGATAAAACTGATTGCAGCGCCATTGAACGCCACGACAATGAAATAGCAGTAGAATTCAAAGTTCAATGCCGCCGACGAGCCTGCCACCGCGCCTGCACCATAGGTGTTGATTGTTGACTGTACTATCACGTTCGACACCGAAAACACCATTCCCTGCAACCCTGCCGGAACTCCTATTTTCAATATCCGCCTCAATTCCTGCCCATAAATGCGGATTCCCTTCAATTGAAGTCTGAGCGGTCCCCGCTCTTTCAGCATCAACACCACAATCATCGCAGCGCTCAATGCGTTGGCGATTCCGGTAGCGATAGCCACTCCCTCAACACCCATTCCGCACCAAAGCACAAAAATCAAATTGAGCACGGTGTTGACAATCCCTGCCACAACAAGGATGTAAAGCGGACGGCGCGTGTCGCCTTTGCTGCGCAACACTGCTGAACCGAAATTGAAAATCATAAAAAACGGCATTCCCAAGAAATACACCCGCAGGTAGAGCACTGCCATGTCGAGCACCTCCTGTGGCGTATCTATCAGTTCAAGAATCGGGCGTGCCACCGCCACGCCAAGCACTGCGAGAAACAATCCGCTGGCGAGCGCCAGCACAGACACCGTCGACACCGACCGGCGCACGCCATCGTCATTGCCGCTTCCTATCTGATTGGAGATTATGGCGTTGGCTCCCATCGAAATGCCGACAAATAAATTGATGAGCAGGCTGATTACCGGAGAATTGGCGCCAACGGCAGCAAGTGCCTCGCGGCCTACGAAACGTCCCACCACCGCCACGTCTATTGAATTGAACAATTGTTGAAGCACACTGCTTGCCGCCAACGGCAGGCTGAAAAGCAATATTTTTTTCAACAACGGTCCGTTGAGCATATCTATCTGATTCTTCTGCGCCATCAATTTCTCTTTTTATAACAGTGTGCAAAGTTAGCCCAAATATGCCACTCTCAATGTACCCGAATTCTTTATTTTGCTTTATTTAAAATTTCATCCGCCGCATTTCCGCAGGAAGCAAGAAGTCATCACAACTACTTCCGCCCTCCGCCTACCGCCGACGGCAACTGCGATGCAATCCATCGACACACCGGCATCCTGACCTTGTCGACAAGAATGCACACGACAAAAATCACCACATAAATCGCCACACTGCGCCACACGAATCCAAACGTGTCGTAGTCCTCATAAAGACCAATCAACGAGCTGCGCAGCTTAATCCAAAAATATGGCGTCTTGTGAAGCAGGTAGACCATAAACACAGACACCGAAACCCAATTGACCGCCGGCGAAGAGAATGCCGGAATTTTCACAAAGACCATAAACAATGCCACCGCCGACAACAGCACAAAAGGATTGTTGTAAGCGAAATCAAGAGCCAACCCGATGGCGACTGTCGACAATAGATAGACACACAAATATCCCCACAACGGAAAAGCCTGCAGCAACGGCAAGTTTCTATGCAGACAATGACCTATAACGTACAGAAACACCATCTGCATCACGTTGTAGCCTGTAGGATTTATTCCCCCTTTATGAAACCAGCCCAGATACACGTTTATGAATATCAACGCAAGCAGCATCAGATGCAGCCTGCGCCCGTCAAGACGCTCCAGTCCGGCATTCAGGAGCGGGCTTAAAAGAAACAAAGCAAGATAAGCCGGGACAAACCATAAGTCAGTTTTTGAATAAACAAGCAATGCGCCCACAAAACCGTCTGCCAAACAACCCGCCTCAACGCATCTGCAAGCATAGGCAAGCAGCGAGGCAAACAGACACCACAGCGTGAAGTCAAGCAAACGGCGCCTGGTAGCCTTTATCCCGTAATAGCCCGAAATCAGCACAAAGCAGTTGACACCCACTATCGACAGTGATTCAAGAACGTCTTTCCACAAAACGCCAGAATCCAACGCATACAACTGTTCTCTTGTGGGCAAACCGAATGTGGCGCCGACAAAATGAACCATCAGCACCATCATCATACCCAATATGCGCAACATCTCTATTGCCGAATTCCGTTGTTTCATCACAATTTTTTTTTAGAACGCCTCTCCTATCGCAAACACGAAGCCACAGGTGTTGCGTCCGAATCCGAAATCAATACGACCATTGACATTATGTTTCAGCTCAACACGCAGTCCGATGCCTCCATTCGCCAGAATGTCCTTGCCTCTGAAATGTCCGGGCGACGTAAACACATTGCCCATTCCTCCCCATAGCGCCACGCCAAAGCGTGAAAACAAATGCTGACGGTATTCCACCTGCAGCGTTGTCAGGTTATTGTCGATATAACGTCCTGAATAATAACCCCTCATACGGATTCCGCCGCTGCCCAAAGCTTCCCGTAGCGGCCACGGCGACTGCTTGCTGTTGAAACTTGCATACGCGTCAAAGGCAAGCATCGCTCCTTTCCACAACGGCTGATAGTAATTACCCGTAAAACTGAGATTGAACAATGTCCTGTCAAACGTGCCAAGCACCTGAGGCCTCACCCCCATGCGCAGCATCAGGTTCACACCTCGCCGCGGCTGAAGAATGAAGTCGCGCGTGTCGTACTGCAGCACCAATCCGAGCCCCGTGAAGAAATGCGATTTGTCTTGTCCCTCAAGATAATCGATATTGTCAATCTTTGTAATCTCGGCATAAACCAAGTCGATCAATGCGCCGATATTGAAATTGCCTGTCATCAGATACATAAGGTCGGACGTATATTTCAACTGATTTCTTGTATAGTCAATCTTCGGATTCAAGCCACAAGCCTCTCGAGAGATTCCCCAGAAATCAAGCGGGGAATACGTATACTCCAACTTATAGGAATAGCGCAGTCTTCTTCCCGGGAAATGAGTATTTCCACTGGCTGTCAGGGCAAAAAATCCATTAAGAGTCACATTGCCTATCAATGTGATGTCAGAAGGCTGCATAATCGAGTCGGTGCGGTCAAGCCGATACAGTCCTGTCGCACCGCCGCCTATTCCGAAACTGCCCTCTCTCGTATACGACGGCATCACAATGAAGTTCACATCAAACTTCTTTTCAAACGAACGATCCTTGTTTCCCGTTGCCAGTCGGTCAAGATAACGGAGAAACTTCGTGTCGCGTTTCAGCATTGACGTGAACGGACCGGAAACCTCCTTCTGCGCCACGACAGTGTCGGCCGGCTGTGGCGACAACAGTTCTTTAGGCACAAGGCTGTCAATCTCCTCCTGCGACAGCGGTATGTAACGGTATGACACAGTGTCGGTGCGTTCCTGCGCGACCGCCGTCAGACAAGCCACAAACGCCACGACAAATGCCACGGCAACGCTCTTTGCCAATATTATATATTTGTCAATTATGGGTTTCATTTTCTCAATTGGTTATGCAAAGATACGTTGCATGCAACAATATTCAAAGGGCTATCGCTCAACGACATTCTTTTCGGACATTTTTAATGCCTAAATCACCAAAATTTAAATTTAGCGCGCATACGCCCATTGCCATATCATTTTGCAAACACAAGGCACATTTATAAAACATTTTGACAGCAATATTTGGCAATATCAAATTATAATGTTACTTTTGCGCTAAAAATAAGAAAAATATGGAACTTATCATACCTAAACGATACAAACTGAAATTGCTTCCGGAAACAACCGAGATTGCAATCAAGTTTATCAAAGACTCTTTTCAAGAGCGGCTTGCCAAGCGCTTGAACCTACGCCGCGTCACGGCTCCGCTTTTTGTGCTCTCTGGCACCGGTCTTAACGACGACCTCAACGGCGTGGAGCACGCCGTCGGTTTCGACATCAAAGCCATGGGCAACCGCCATGCCGAAGTTGTCCACTCATTGGCAAAATGGAAACGCACAAAACTCGGAGCCTACGGCATTGCGCCCGGCTTCGGACTCTACACCGACATGAACGCCATCCGCACATTCGAGGATTTGGACAACATACACTCATTATATGTAGACCAATGGGATTGGGAAAAGACAATAACAGAAAGCGACCGCACCCTTGACTACCTTATTGACACCGTCAACGACATATATGCCGCGCTGCGCGAGACGGAATGGCTGATTTACGAGCGTTTCCCGCACATCACCCCAGTGCTTCCCGAAAAGATAAAGGTGGTTCACTCACAGCAACTGCTCGACATGTATCCCGACCTTGACCCGAAAGAGCGTGAGCGCGAGATAACGAAACGCTACCGGGCTGTGTTTATCGTCGGCATCGGCGCAGACCTTTCCGACGGCAAGCCTCACGACGGCCGCGCCCCTGACTATGACGATTGGATTACGGAAAACAGCGATGGCTACAACGGTCTGAACGGTGACATAATGCTTTGGAACGACGTGCTCGACATCCCGTTTGAGATTTCATCAATGGGAATACGCGTGAGTCCGGAGTCTCTGCACAAACAACTTGAACTGCGCGGCTGTCTTGAGCGCGAGCAGCTTAAATTCCACCAATCGCTGCTCAACGGCGAGCTGCCCTACTCAATCGGCGGCGGTATCGGTCAAAGCCGATTGTGCATGTTCCTCCTGCAGAAAGCGCATATCGGAGAGGTGCAGGCAAGCATCTGGCCAGAGGAGCACATCGAGGAATGCCGCAAGAACAACATCCTGCTGATGTAGCCTAATCCTCTTTGTTTCGGCTTCTATTTAGCGCTGTATCAAACTGAATTTGCCAATACCATTCCAAAAGTTTACAAAAGCTCGAGACAATAAAGATAAGTGATGTTATGGCCGTTGATCGCAGTTTTATGCGGGCGAGGTTCATCACACAGCCAAGATGCTCTTGCATAATCGGGACGATTTGGTTAACTTTGCCATTATCCCTGGAAGTGGTAGTAACTTTCATGGAAAAAGCGGTCAAACTTTTCTTTAAAGTTACGAATTTTTAGGGACTTATGCAAGTATAATCACCTAATAATCAATATAATAAACGACAAAATTTATTTTTGTCATCTACTAAAAATATAACGAGGTATGAATAACAATTTAGTAATCCAATGTATACTTACAGTTATTGGCTGGATAGTAGTCTATATCCTTGCTCTTCGTCAAAATACCCAAATCAAAAAAAAAGAAGTTACAATTAAATTTTTAGTTCAAGCATGGGAAAGGTTAGAAAAAGCATCCAATAGGCAAGACAATAGCTATAATACGGACATAGAAACTGCGATTGCAGATATTCAACTTTTGGGGACAAAACGGCAAATTGAACTAGCACAGCAATTCGCTGAAGAAATTGCAAGAAACAAAGAGAGTTCAACGTTAGAATTATTGATCTTGCTAAGGGAGGATTTGCGAAAAGAATTAAGGTTAGAAAAGGTTCCTAGAAAGTTTAAATTCCTCAGATTTTCTAAATGACTATAGAATTTTGTGCCATCAACAAACCCGAAGATTGGATGGAGATGGTTGCCGAGCAATTCGATACATCAGTAATAAACGATGGATTTTTCGCTAAATTTGCAATCTAATTACTGCATATGAACATATTCGCAAATTTAGCTACTCCTCAAAAATCAAAACGCCAACGAGAAGTTATTCTCTTGTTTGGCGAAGATTTTTGTGACTTTCAACTTGTGCGAGAAACTATTCAACAGTTTAGATATGATTTTGAGGATGTTGTCTTTATCACTCAAACTAAACTCTTGAATAGAGAACAAGAAGAAATGCTTGATTCTTTTCTCAAAAGGGAACTTGGAGAAAAATATACACGTTGTGCATATAGACCAACTGAAAGGTACACAAGAAACGGACAACCTTGTGTCCGTTCTTATCATCGTAACTTGGAATGTTATATCTTTACATCAGATTCATCTGAACAAGATATTGTTGAACTTAATACTGCCGCTAAAAAAATAGTCGGCTTTGCTACAATAGTTCGTAGACCTACTCCACAAGAAACTAAAGACCGTATCAAACGTGAAAGGAAAGCTGCTCTAAAAGAAAAGTTCTCAAATATTGGAACTGCATTATTTGCTGTAATATTTTTCGCAAGTATTATTTTAGGCGGCTTTTATGCCTCAGAACATAAAGAAATTTTTTCGGTTGTAGGTGCTATTATCGGTATCGGTTTTATTCTATTTCTTCTTTTTGCTGTATGGTCTTTCGTATCAGAAAGTACCACAAGCAAATGGAAATCAGCATTAAGGACGATAGGCATAACAATTCTCATTATTGGTGTTTTGTTGCTGATTGGCTATTTAATGCCTGACAGTTGCTCAAACTATGTGAACGATGCTCACCGCCCCGATAGATTTTAACTTCTACTCTTGAAATGATGAACTCTAAGCAAATACCGCCCAAGGCGATTGATGCTCTTGAACGAGCTATCACTCGCACTTCAGCAACGCATTGATGAAGACCCGGACGTTGCCGATGCCTACCTGCGTATCGGCATACACGAAAAGTCCTTCACCGTTCTTACGCTATATCTCGAAGAAAGCAACGCATCGCAGCCCAACCGCGATGTTGCGTTGCTTAACCTCATGCTCGACCTCAAAGACAACGTGGGGAGCGGTACGGAATACTGGGTGCCGGACACCGCCGCAATCCGCAAACTCGCTGAGTCCTATTCCGAACTCATCGAACTTGATTTTTGTCTAAATTAGTCGCTCGCAAACTTGTGTAATTCAGCGTTTTTTATTATTACTGTCCGCTAAACATGACTCGTTTCTCCCAACATGCTGAAAATGGCGTGTTGGGAGATTTTCTTGTTGCGACAAGCCCCTATTGTTGATTTACCCCTTCTGCCGGAGGCGATTCCGCAGCCTCGGCAAGCATGATTTTGAGGTCAGCGTCAGGCTGGTTGAAGAAAGTCTCCAAGTTCAGGTAATACATCATGACGATTCTTACCATAGTAGCCAAGCCGGAGAAGCTCCAAGGTCGCGACAGGGAGCTTTGGAGCAAAGACAACAGCAGATTCGCAATCAAAGTCACCCAAATCTGTATCTTGATTGCGTTTGCACTCTCGCCATAGAAGTAGCGCAACGGAAAGTTCTGTTTAATCTGCTTGAAAAGAGATTCTATCTGCCAACGACGGCGATAGATAGCCACAATAACCTCCGGTCGCATGTCAAAGTCATTAGTCAGCAGCGTAATCAGTTTGGGCTGCTTGCCTTTCTTGATGTCAACGTATGTGATCAAGCGAGCGATATGGTTTATTACGCCTTTTCGAAACACCACGCCCCGGTCGGTCAGTTCCTCAAATTTCTCATAATTGATATAGGCACGGTCAAGAGCCACTATCTCATCACGATTATAGTAAGACGGAGCGAGCATGAAAGAGTCGTTTGTAGCTGCGGATGTAAACTTCACATCGCAAGGCACGCCTTCATTGGCATGGATTACCGAGTGCACCTTTATGCCACCTTTATGCCGCCTTTCTTCTTCCCGGCATTGGGATGTCTGCCGACTCCCTTGAAAATCACGTTGGAAAACAGTGAAATTGTGGTCGAATCGATGATGCGCAGGTCTTTTAACCAGCTTTCCGCACCGTTTCTCCGGCTGTCCGAAGAAAGTTTGCTCTTGTTGGTCTCATAAAACTCGCGGTATACCTCTTCAAAGAACTTTTCAGACCTCCTGGCATTGGTATCCGACAGTGTGCTGCGCTTGGGAACCTTATCTATCCCCAGATGATGCAGTTTACGCACCTCGGCCGTCATGGCCGCCTCTATCTCGCGCAACGAGTCAAAACGCATGATAACAGCGAAGAGCATTGTCAGAAGATGAACATAGCCGTCAAAGCTCTTCACATACCTTTCTCCACCGTTTTTACGACTCATTGCGACTATTTTCTCACGGTCGAGCGATTTTATCAGCTGACCATACACCGGCTGTCCGAAGAAATGTGTACTTTTACCCATGGTTAATCTTTTGTTGTGGTAAACCAAAGGCAACCAAAAGGGGCTGACTTTCCAAAATCGAAAGGCAGCCCTATCTTTATTTGTGCACGCTAACTTTTAGCGGACAGTAATAATTGGAAGTAGTGCTTGTGATTTTCGAGAGCCTCTCGACCTCGTATTAGACTCCCTCCCGTACCCTAAAAGTAGGCCATTAACTGAATATCCCCTAAATTACGATATCTGGAGGAGATTGACCGAGCAAAATGAAAACTCGCCAAATCCACGGTCATGGACTTGGCGAGTTCTTGATTTTTGACCCTGCCAAGGGTAAACTGAAAAGTGCTTACTTTTTCAGTGCCCTCCGTTGTGGCAGGCGTTTTCTTGTTTATGCTGATTTTGTTTACAAACCCAATGCGTTGAGCTCGTTTTCCATATTCAACTGATAGTAGATGTTGCCGAGCAACCGTTTTGTCTGAGTGTCGGTAGTGTCCAATTCATAAGCCTTCTTCATGTAAGGAAGAGCGGCTTGATACAACGGATCAAGTTTCTCCATCTTGAACTTAGTGAAAGCCGAACCCTGAAGTTTCTCCGCCTCTGTTGCAAGAGCCACAGCCTGCTTCATGTACATACGGCCAGTGTTGAACTGAGCCTGGACGTTTTCCGGTTCCATCTCAACAGCCTTTTTGTAGAATTCCAATGCCGAATCCTCATCCTTCTTCTGCTCAAGAACGAATCCCTTCAAATTGTAGAGAGCGGCAGTCGGCTTGTTGGCGATAGCAGCGTCAACCATGCTCAATGCCTCGTCAAGGTTGCCCTTGTTGACATTGTCGTTGATGATTACGTTCATATATTGGGGATCCTTGTCGCCGAACAAAGGAAGAGCCTCTTTTGCAATGGCAACGATACCCTCGTTGTCCTGCAAGCCGGCGTAGCAGCTGATTGCATAGTCAAACGCCTCTTTCTCCTTGTAGCCCAATTTGCGAGCCTGCGCAAACGACGCAACAGCAGCCTTCATGTCTTCAGCCTGCCAAGCGGCGATACCGCGATAGAATGCGATAAGCGACATTGTAGAGTCGGCCACAGCCACCGGGTTGAACTTATCTTTTTCAGCGATTCCCATGTTAGGCAATTCGAGGTATGCTCCCCATGCGTCATAAGCCTCTTTGTACTTCTTCAAGTTGTACAAATCAGAACCAACGCGGTTGAAATCGACATGGTGTCCGACAAGGATGCCGGCTATATCCTTAGAATATTCAGTCTTGATTTTTGGAAGACCCGTCTTCTTGTCCAATTTAAATGAGCCATCCTTGTTTGTCTGCTTAACAGAGTCCAAAGGAAGAGCCACCTTGAAGTCGTTAAACGCAGTCATCAACGAAGTTGCCATAAGCTCCTTGTCGGCATCCTTGCCAAGCTGAAGCATAGCCATACACTGGTCGTAGATGCCCATGTTTGCCTTTCCTGCAACAAACCAAGTCTTAGCCTGGTCCTTAGTCTCGGCATTTTCCAACGCCGGTTTAATCTTGCCGGCAGCCTCTTTATATGCGTCGACCGACACATTGAAGCCTCCAATCTGATGCTCTACATCGTCAACAAGACTCTTTTGAGCAAATGCACCGAACGTTGTCAAGGCGCAAAGCAATAGAATTGATTTCTTTTTCATTTTAGTTAGATTTTTATCTTTTTTATTCAATATTATTATCTACATTATTATCTACAACATCTGTCGACGGCTCTTGGTTCTGTCCATCGGCATTATTTTCAGCAATCGCCTCCTCGTCGTCGCATGTATCGACCACGCAAACCGAAGCAATCTCATCGTTGCGCTTCTCCAAATTAATCAGACGCACGCCCTGGGTTGCACGACCCATCACACGCACATCAGCCACTTTCAGACGGATTGTTATGCCCGACTTGTTTATAATCACCAAGTCTTTGGTGTCGTCAACATCCTTGATGTCGACCAGACGGCCGGTCTTGTCGGTCACGTTGATTGTCTTGACACCCTTGCCGCCGCGGTTGGTGACACGATAGTCGTCAAGCACCGAGCGTTTGCCATAGCCTTGTTCAGAAACCACCATGACTGTTTTTTCCGTACCGAAAGGCATTGTTATCATTCCTACCACGGCATCGTCGCCGCCATCAAGCGTCATGCCCTTCACGCCAGCCGACATACGGCCCATTTCGCGCACTGCCGACTCGTTGAAGCGGATTGCACGGCCGTTGCGGTTTGCCAACAGCACTTCCTCGTTGCCGTTTGTCATGCGCACTTGCAGCAGCTCGTCGCCCTCACGTATCACGATTGCGTTGACACCGTTCTGACGAGGACGTGAATAAGCCTCGAGACGCGTCTTCTTGACTACACCATTCTTCGTGCAGAACATCAGATAGTGAGAGTTGACAAAGTCGGCATCGCCCAGACGTTTCACATTGACAAACGCCTTGACCTTGTCGTCCGACCCGATATTGAGAAGGTTCTGGATTGCACGTCCCTTGCTGGTCTTTGTACCTTCCGGGATATCGTAAACCTTCATCCAATAGCAACGTCCCTGCTGCGTGAAGAACAGCATATAGTTATGCATCGTAGCCGTATATATATACTCGATGAAGTCCTCTTCGCGTGTCGATCCGCCTTTGACGCCGACACCGCCACGATTTTGCGCGCGGAACTCTGTCAACGGAGTGCGCTTGATGTATCCAAGATGCGAGATTGTGATAATCACGTCGTCGTCGGCATAGAAATCCTCAGCGTTGAACTCTTCCGACGCGTAAACAATTTCCGTGCGACGCTCGTCACCGTATTTGTCACGAGTCTCGACCAATTCATCCTCAATTACCTTGCGGCAAACATCCGGATCGTTCAAGATTGAATTCAAATACTCAATCTGGTGCAACAAGTCTTCATATTCCTGGTGAAGCTTCTCCTGGTTCATGTTGACCAATGCGCTCAGACGCATGTCGACAATAGCCTTAGTCTGGACATCATCCAAGTTGAAGCGCTCGCCCAAACGCTGACGCGCCTCGTCGGTTGTCGCCGAAGAACGGATAATTTTAACCACTTCGTCGATATTGTCAGACGCCACAATCAGACCTTTGACAATATGCGCGCGGTCCTCAGCCTTCTTAATCAAGAAACGTGTGCGGCGGATAACGACATCATGTCTGTGGTCGACAAACGCCTGCAACAGCTCCTTGAGGTTGAGCAACTTCGGACGGCCTTCAACGAGCGCTACATTGTTGACGCTGAACGATGACTGAAGCGGAGTCATCTTATAAAGTTTGTTGAGCAGCACGTTGGCGTTGGCGTCTTTCTTGACTTCCACAACCACACGCACGTCTTTGCCCGATGACAGGTCCTTGACATTGTTGATGCCCTCAACCTTCTTCTCTATAGCGAGGTCGGCAATGGATTTCACCAATTCCGACTTGTTGACATTATACGGGATTTCAGAAATGACAATCACCTCATGTTCCTTCTCCGTTTCAATCTCAGCTTTCGCTCTGACCACGATACGGCCGCGGCCTGTCTCGTATGCCTCTTTCACGCCGGCATATCCATAGATAGTGCCGCCCGTTGGGAAATCAGGCGCCTTGATGTGGCGCATCAGTTCCTCTATTGTGATTTCCGGATTGTCAAGAAGAGCAATCGAAGCGTTGATTGCCTCCGTGAGGTTGTGAGGAGGCATATTGGTCGCCATACCCACAGCGATACCCGAGGCTCCGTTTACGAGCAAGTTCGGGAAACGCGTCGGCAACACTGTCGGCTCCTCCAAAGTGTTGTCGAAGTTTGGCATGAAGTCTACAGTATCCTCGTCAATGTCGCGGAGCATTTCCTCGCCAATCTTCGCAAGACGTGCCTCCGTGTAACGCATTGCCGCCGGAGAGTCGCCGTCGAGCGAGCCGAAGTTACCCTGTCCGAACACAAGCGGATAGCGCAACGCCCAATCTTGTGCCATTCGAGCCAGCGTGAAGTAAATTGACGAGTCGCCGTGTGGGTGAAACTTACCCATAACCTCACCTACGATACGCGCACATTTCTTTGTCGGCTGGTTGGACGTGTTTCCAAGTCGCTCCATTCCAAACAGCACACGCCTGTGCACGGGCTTGAAACCGTCCCTCACATCAGGCAGCGCGCGCGACACTATCACCGACATTGAATAGTCGATGTAAGCGTCCTGCATTTCTTTTTCAATATTGATCCTTCTAATACGATCTTCTATCATAATTGTTCTTTAAAAATTCATTACAGCCAGCCCTGAAAACAGGGTTTGGTTCAATATGGCAAAGATACAAAAAATTAACGACATATACCCGCCATCAACGACAGTTTTTCAATGGTTTTTCATCAATTTTCACAATGCCGTGCGGAGAACGTCAGACACGCCGCAAAAACACACAAATCCGCAGACGGCAACACGGCTCCGCCTGCGGATTTTTATTTATTTTTCAAGCACTAAAACTCGCTTGTGAAATGGAATTTAATTTTCGGGAAGTCAGACTGCGCCATCTGCAGCACATAATTGGAATCGGCAAGAAACACGTCGCGCCCGTCACGGTCCAACGCCATAAACTGATGCTTGCGCTTTTTAAACGCTGCCAAGGCATCGGCATCGTCGCTCTCAATCCAGCATGCCTTGTAGAGATGTATCGGCTCCCATCGGCATTGCGCGCCGTATTCGTGGAGCAAACGATACTGTATAACCTCAAACTGCAGCTGTCCGACAGTGCCGATAAGCTTGCGGCCATTAAACTGGTTGACAAACAATTGCGCCACACCCTCGTCCATCAGCTGCTCGATGCCCTTGTTCAGCTGCTTGGTCTTCATCGGGTCTGTGTTCTCGATATATTTGAACATCTCCGGAGAGAAGCTCGGCAAGCCTTTGAAATGCAAATCCTCGCCGGCGGTCAGCGTGTCGCCGATTTTAAAGTTGCCAGTGTCGGGGATACCCACAATGTCGCCTGGATAAGCTTCGTCGACCACGTCTTTCTTCTGCGCCATAAACGCGGTAGGCGCCGCGAAACGCATCGTTTTGCCTGTGCGCATCTGCTTGTAGTTGACATTTCGCTCGAACTTGCCCGAACAAATCTTCACGAAAGCGATACAGCTGCGGTGGTTGGGGTCCATATTGGCGTGAATCTTGAACACGAAGCCAGTGAAATTGGGCTCCTCCGGCCTCACCTCTCTCTCCACTGCCATAATAGGCTTTGGCGACGGCGCTATCTTAACAAAGCAGTCAAGCAGCTCCTTCACGCCGAACGTGTTGAGCGCCGAACCGAAGAACACCGGTGCGACAGCACCCTTCAGATACTCCGACTCATCAAATTCCGGATACACTCCGTCGATAAGCTCAAGGTCGTCGCGCAAGCGCTTTGCATCTGCCTCTCCGACACTTGCGTCGACAGCCGGGTCGTTGACGTCGGAAATCTCCACTCGTTCGGTGACATGCTGCTTGTTTGGAGTGAACAAGTCGAGCGAATGCTCATATATATTGTAGACACCTTTGAAATGCGCGCCGATGTTGATAGGCCAGCTGAGCGGACGCACACTGATTTTAAGCTCGCTCTCCAACTCGTCGAGGATGTCGAACGGATCGCGGCCCTCGCGGTCGAGCTTGTTGACAAAGATAATAACGGGAGTGTTACGCATACGGCACACCTCCATAAGCTTCCGCGTCTGTTGCTCCACGCCTTTCGCCACGTCGACCACAATGATTACACTGTCGACAGCCGTAAGTGTGCGATACGTATCCTCCGCGAAATCCTGGTGTCCGGGAGTGTCGAGAATGTTGATTTTGTAATCGCCATAATTGAAGCCCATCACGGATGTCGCCACCGAGATGCCGCGTTGTTTCTCTATCTCCATCCAGTCGGACGTGGCCGTCTTTTTGATTTTATTGGACTTCACAGCCCCTGCCACATGGATAGCGCCTCCAAAGAGGAGAAGTTTTTCGGTCAATGTTGTTTTACCGGCATCAGGGTGACTGATGATTGCGAATGTGCGACGTCTTTTTATTTCTTCTTCTAATGTTGCCACAAGAATTGCGTTGTTTTTTTATTTGTTTACTGATAATCCTCCTTGTCAAAAAGGGGCTTGATTTTGTCTTTATGAAAATATGTTGCCAAAAGCGAGACGAATTTCGAGATTTGAGCCATCGCCACCTGCGTGGATTCCGAGAGCTGCCGCCCCTGCAGATGCATCATCATCATGCCGTAGAGCGCGTTGAAACACGTTTCGATCTCACCGGATTTCTCATCACCGGATTTCGAGCGAAGCTCAACAATTATCGGCAGCGTCTTGTAGAATTCCGACGCATACCCCGGATATTTCACACTCTTAAGCAGCATCTGGTGCAAATCGGTCAGCTGTATCACGACGTTCTTGTTGATTTGGATATGCCCTTTTTCTTTCACCCCCTCGATGCGCATCATGTCCATCAGGTCGCCATACCACTGCAGCATCGCCGCCTTTGTGTCCTCATCTGTGGGATAGTTGTCAACAATGCGCTGACGCACGGTTTCGATGTCGAAACGGCATGCGCGGAATATGTCTTCAAGCTGCCACATATACAGCAGATATTCCGCTATATTCTCTTCTCTAAGTTGCTTTGCCGTGAACATTAGCCTAACCGAATTTGCTGATTTTACGAAGGATTGGCTCGTTGAGCACCTTGATTCGACGTCCGTCGACCACGATTACATTCTCATTGACAAACGACGACAGCGTGCGGATGGCGTTGGAAGTTGTCATGTTCGACAGATTGGCCAAGTCCTCGCGCGACATGTATATGTTAAGCGTCTCTCCGTCTTCCTCAAAGCCATAATTGTCGATAAGCACGACAAGTGCCTCTGCCAAACGTCCTCTGATATGTTTCTGCGTAAGATTGACTATCTTCGTGTCGGAACGGCCGAGATTGTGCGACAGCTCATGGATGAAGAACCACGCCAGCTGACGGTTGCCGTCAATCAGCTCCTCGACAATCTTCATTGGAATCGTGCCCACAACAGAAGGCTCCATTGCAATCGCTCCCGAAACATACGGCTCGTTGGCGAAATATGCCCGATGCCCGAAATATTGAATCGGACGGATCAAGCGGATAATCTGCTGACGACCGCCTATCCCTTCCTTGTATTTTTTCACCTTTCCCTTCAACAGGCACCACAAATATTCCGGAGTTTCCTTTTCCGCGTAAATGATTTGGTTACGCTTGTAGTTGTGAATGGTAAAATTATCAATCACAACCCTCTTCTCCTCAGACGTAAGGACGTTCCAAATCCCCGCCATGTCTTCCTTGACTACTTTTTCTAACGCGTCTCTTGATACCATCATCCGCTTATTTGCTACATAATTATGTTTTAGAGCACAAATATACAGCATTATATGTTCATTTCCAAAAATTATCCACAAAATTTAAACGAGTCGGTAACAATTGCCCGGCATTACGGAAACAGCGCCCTTGAATTCCAGTTCAAACAAGACGCTCAGCAACTTATGCACAGGCATTTTCAGCAATGCGCTCAGCTCATTTATCTGCACCAAATCCCTTCCTTGCAGACAGTCGACAACCGCCTGCTCCTCTTTTGTATATTCTATAAACAACGACTTCTCCACCGGCTTCGCACTGCGTTCCCAACGCATCATGTCAACGACATCCGACGCCGACGTCACAAGCGCAGCCACATTTTTGCGTATCAATGTGTTGCATCCTTCGGAATACACATCGCCCACCCTTCCCGGAAAAGCGAACACATCCCTGCCGTAGTTCTGCGCCACTTTGGCAGTCACCAACGCGCCGCCCTTAAACGCCGACTCCACCACCACAGTGCAGTCGCTGAGCGCGGCTATTATGCGGTTTCTCGCCAGAAAATTCGACCGATGCACGCGCGTACGGCAGCCGTATTCCGTTGTCACAGCTCCGCGGCGGCGCACAATGTCGGCAGCCACAGAGCGATGCTGCGCCGGATATATCATATCCAGCCCGTGCGCCATCACAGCCACCGTAGGCATCCCGCACTCCAACGCCGCCAAATGCGCCGCGACATCGACGCCATACGCCAGCCCGCTGACAACAACCACATCCTTCCCCACCAGCTCGCCAAGCCCAGCCACCAAATCGCGCGTGAGCTTCTGCCCGTAAACGGTGGCATGGCGCGTTCCGACTATCCCAACCGCGCACCTTGCGTTGAAGTCCGTGTCGCCTTTTGCATATATCAGCAACGGAACGTCGGGCACATTCTGAAATCTTGCCGGATAGTCCTGATTGCGGAAATAAAGGCATCTGATTCCGTTTCTCGCCACAAAGTCGAGCTCTTTCTCAGCCTCGCAAAGCAGCCCTTCACGATAAGACGCAGCAAAAATATGGCTGCCGGCGCTTGCCAACTCAGCCAATTCCCGCTCCGACATTCTGAAAAACTCAGCCTCGCTGCCCACCGCCGCCAATATGGCTCCGGCGGTCTCCGGCGTGATTCCTTTGATTTTTGAGAACGCAACCTGTTCTATCCCCGGCAACGACATGTCAACGCAAATGTTTTTTAAACACCTCGGCAAGCATATCCCCTCTGTCGAGCTTGCCGTCAGAAAGACAGACGCAGCTCACCACAGCCGACACCACCGACTCTCCCGTGTCTGTCTTGAACAAATCCTGATGAAACACAAACCTGGCGCCTTTCCGCTCCACCCACAACTTGCTGACAAAGCGGTCGCCGCTGCGGAGCGGCGTCTTGTAATCGATTTCCACCCGGTTAAGCACCGGAATCACTCCCTTCTCCTGCATCTGCGCAAACGAAATGCCGTTTGCCACGCAAAAGCCATGGCGGGTATGCTCCAAATAGTGCAAGTAATTGGCATTGTTGACGATGCCCTCTGCGTCAAGTTCGTAATCGCGCACTTCCATCTCGCGCTCATATACATATTTTGTGTCTGTCATCTGCTAATTTTTGCACAAAGATAATGGTTTCTCCAACAATTATAACTACCTTTGCAGACATATTTGAACGATGAACATTCGCAGTGTAATTAACGCGATTGAGGATTTTGCCCCTCGCGCTTTGCAGGAGAGCTACGACAACGCCGGACTGCAGGCAGGCGATGCGACAAATATCTGTACGGGAGTACTTCTTACGCTTGACGTGAACGAAAACACAGTCACAGAGGCAAAGGAGTACGGCTTGAACTGTATCATTTCGCACCATCCCCTTCTCTTCAAAGGAATAAAATCCATCTCTCCCGACACTCCTACGGGACGCATCCTGATTGATGCGATAAGCAACGGAATAACAATCTACTCAGCACACACCAATCTCGACAATGCCAGATTCGGTGTTTCAAACCGTATGGCCCAAATACTCGGGCTTTCCGGAATACGCACTTTGCAGCCACAGTCGGCGACATTGGTAAAGCTGGCGGTCTTCGTGCCGGAGACACACGCCGACAAGGTGCGCGACGCAATGGCTGATGCCGGAGCTGGAGCAATCGGCGACTACGACCGCTGCAGCTATTCGCTGGAAGGGACTGGCCGATTCCGCGCCGCAACGGGTGCCAATCCTTTTGTCGGAGAGATTGGCGAGATTCACCAAGAGGCTGAAACGAAGATTGAAGTCATCGCACCGCGACGACTTTCAGGCAGAATCATCAGAGCGATGCTCGACGCCCACCCCTATGAGGAGCCGGCATACGACATCATTCCGCTCGACAACGCCGACAACTATTCAGGAAGCGGCGCTGTGGGCAACATCAAGCCGACAACGATGGGCAGATTTATCGACCTGCTGAAAGCAACGTTCAACTGCAAGACAATACGCTACTGCGGCGACGAGCGGAAGACAATAACCAGAGTGGCACTATGCGGAGGCAGCGGGGCTTTTCTGACATCAGACGCCATCGCTTCCGGAGCCGACATCTATGTCACCGGCGATGTGAAATACCACGATTTCACTTCGTTTGCCGACAAAATCGCGATTGCCGACATCGGGCACTACGAAAGTGAGCAGTGCTCAAAAAGCATATTCCGGGAAATTCTGGAAAAGAAGTTCCCCGGCTTGACAATCAAAGACGCAGAAACAGATATCAATACAATAAAATACATATAATATGGCAACTGAAAAGAAAACAGCAGCAACAGAAGGATTGTCGGTAGAAGAACGCTTGAAAACGCTCTACCAACTCCAAACACTCTTATCTCAAATCGACCGCATCAAAAACCTCCGCGGCGAACTTCCTTTGGAGGTCAAGGACATGGACGACGAGGTTGAACGCTTGAAAACCCGTATCCAGAAATTCAAAAACGAGGCGGAAGAATTGCGCAAGGGTGTGGCTGCAAAGAAGGTGGAAATCCAAAACGCACAAGACGCCATCGCAAAATACACAGAGCAGCAGAACAACGTGCGCAACAACAAGGAGTTTGACTTCCTTGCAAAAGAAATCGGATTCAAGCAGCTTGAAATCGAGCTGGCTGAGAAACGCATCCGCGAATACACCGAGATGGCGAACCGCAAAGCCGACGACATCAAGAGCACACAGGAGACAATGGAGGACAACGTGCACATTCTCGCCGAGAAGAAATCAGAATTGAGCGAAATCATCTCAGAGACAAAGCAGGACGAGGAGAAACTCCGCGAGCAGGCAAAAGCCCTCGAGGAGAAAATCGAGCCGCGTCTGCTCAAGGCTTTCAAGCGCATCCGCGAGAATGCCCGCAACGGTCTTGGAATCGTCTACGTGCAGCGCAATGCCTGCGGCGGCTGCTTCAACCGCATCCCGGCACAGCGCCAGGTAGAGGTGAAGCTTCACAAGAAGGTGGTTGTCTGCGAATATTGCGGCAGAATCCTTATCGACCCGCAGCTTGCCGGCGTAAACGAGGAAGCATAAATCAGCAACCGCATAAATACAACAAGTCCCGGAGGAATATGACATGGATTCCTTCGGGACTTGCTTTTTTATGACACCAAAGTGTCAAGCTTTCACACAGCCGCCATCCTACTTATTGCCGTTCTGTTCCAGATAGATGGCAGCCTGTTTCACTTTTTTGAACAGGTCGGTTGCAAACACAAAATCATTCAGCGTCTCGCTGTCTGTATGGAAGATTGAATGCTTGTCGCCCACCCAATCGACATTACCCTTGTTTATAAACACGATATGCTCTCCTATGCCGAGCACCGAGTTCATGTCGTGGGTGTTGATTATGGTCGTTATGTCGTACTCGTGGGTAATGTCCCACAACAACTCATCTATCAGAATCGATGTCTGTGGGTCGAGGCCGGAGTTTGGCTCGTCGCAGAACAGATATTTCGGATTCAACGCTATCGCCCGCGCAATCGCCACACGCTTCTGCATACCGCCGCTGATTTCCGACGGATACTTCGACTCGGCGCCATTAAGATTGACACGGTTGAGGCAGAATCTGGCGCGGTCGAGCATTTGCGCACGTGTCATGTCGGAAAACATTTTCAACGGAAACATCACGTTCCCGAGCACCGTCTCGTTGTCAAACAACGCCGAGCCCTGAAACAGCATTCCTATTTCAGTACGCAAAGCCTTGCGCTGCGCCAACGACATCTTCACAATGTCGCGGCCGTCATATAGAATTTGTCCCGAATCAGGCGTCAACAGTCCGATGATGCTCTTCATCAGCACGGTCTTTCCCGAGCCGCTTTGTCCGATAATCAGATTAGTCTTTCCATTATGAAACGTCGCGTCGATGCCTTTAAGCACCATCTTGTCTGGAAACGATTTTTTTACGTTTTTTACTTCAATCATTACTGCAACAATAATTTGGTCAACAACACGTCGAGCAACAGAATCAAAATGCTGCTTGCCACAACTGAATTCGTACTTGCCTTGCCCACATCGAGCGCGCCTCCCTTGACGTTATAGCCATAGAACGATGCCACGCTGGTTATCACCACCGAGAAGAACAATGACTTTATTATCGCATACCACACATACCATTCAACAAACATTGTCTGGATGCCGTAGATATACTGCGGAACGGAAATCATATCCGTGAACTGCGCTATCATGAATCCGCCGACCAAGCCCGACGCCATGCTGAACACGGCAAGCACCGGAATAAACGTCAGCAACGCAAGTATTTTGGGCAACACGATGAAGTTGCACGAGTTGACACCCATAATCTCAAGCGCGTCAATCTGCTCGGTCACACGCATTGTTCCTATCTCCGAGGCAATGTTGGACCCCACTTTGCCGGCGAGAATCAAGCACAAAATCGACGACGAGAATTCAAGGAGAAGCACGTCGCGGGTTGCAAGACCCACGGTGTAGGACGGCAGAAGCGGATTGGAAAAATTAATCTGCATCTGAATTGCGATAACCGCACCGATAAACAGGGATATGACAATCACCAACGGAATGGAGTCCACTCCAAGTTTTGAGATTTCGACGACATAGCGTTTCAGAGACTCTTTCAGGCGGTCGGGACGCGTAAACACCCTACGCATAAACAACGCATATTCTCCAAACGTATGTAGACAAGATGTTATAAACAACATATATTATTTTCTTTATTTCTCGCAAAATTACTCATTTTTCCGCCACTCGGCAACCAGAAGCAAACCATTTTCTCAATTTTGCGGTGTTTTTGACTACTCCCGACACAAAAAGTCAGCGCCGCATCCATCGACACGGCGCTGACTGCTTTTTCAGGAGTTGCTGTTATTTCTTGTTCTGCTCAATCCACTTGCGTGCATTGACAAACGCCTCTATCCAAGGTGTAACCTCGTCGGTAAGACGGCGGTTTTCAGGATAGAATCCGCACTGCCATGGGAAGATGGCACGCTCAAGGTGAGGCATCATCGCCAAATGGCGGCCGTCGGCCGACGCTATACCCGCAACAGCCTTAGGCGATCCGTTAGGGTTGGCTGGATATGACGCATACGCATATTCCGCAACCACGTTGTAGTTTTCAACGCCTTCAGGCAAATTGAACTTACCTTCGCCGTGAGCCACCCAGATGCCAAGTTTGGAGCCTGAAAGCGACTTGAACATCACCGAGTTGTTTTCCGGAATGCGGAGGCCAAGGAACTGCGACTCGAATTTATGCGAGTCGTTGTGCTCCATCGTAGCCTTGTGCTTGAATTCCGGGTTGATGAGGTTCAGCTCTATCATCAGCTGGCAACCGTTGCAGATGCCAAGGCTCAGAGTGTCCTTACGGGCGAAGAAGCGCTGCAGGGCAGCCTTTGCGTTCTCGTTCCAGACAAATCCGCCAGCCCATCCTTTCGCCGAGCCCAGCACGTCGGAATTGGAGAATCCTCCACAGAACACAATCATATTGACGTCGTCAAGAGTTTCGCGACCCGACATAAGGTCGGTCATGTGAACGTCTTTCACATCAAAGCCGGCGAGATAAAGCGAATATGCCATCTCGCGGTCGCCGTTCACGCCCTTCTCGCGGATAATGGCAGCCTTGATGCCTGTCGGAGTGCGGCGGTTGCCGGTAAGTCCGTAAGAGGCAAGCGTGCCTTTGAAATCCTTCGGCAATTTATAGCGTATAGGCTGCTTCTTATAGTTCTCAAAACGCTTTTTCGCACATGCCGCGCCGCTCTGACGGCGGTCGAGCAGATACGATGACTTGAACCACAAGTCGCGCAGATAATCAATGTCGAGCAGATACTCGCAACCGAGATTTGACACGAGAACCACTCGCTCGTCCTGAACCGTGCCGATTGCCACGGCATGCAAACCGTCGACAGCCGCTTCCACAGCCTTCAAGTTTTTGTTCTCAACTTGCATCACGACAGCACTGTTTTCAGCAAACAACAGCTTCACGACATCCTTGTCGTCAAATCCGTCGAGGTTGATGTTCAAACCGCCCTTCGTGTTGGCGAATGTCATCTCAAGCAACGTGGTGACAAGACCGCCCGCCGAGACATCGTGCATTGCAAGCACCTTGCCTTCGTCGACAAGCGACTGAACAGCGGCAAATGCCTTTGCGAAATATTCAGCGGAGTCGATGCGCGGCACGTCGCTGCCCACACTGCCGAGCATCTGCGCGAACGCAGAGCCACCGAGCGCAAGCGGAGAATTGCTGAAATCAACGTAGACAAGAGTGGTGTTCTTCTTGTTTTGAACCACCGGCGACACAACCTTGCGCACGTCAGACACCTCAGCGGCAGCCGAGATAATCACCGTGCCTGGAGCCATCACCTTTTTCTTGCCGTATTTCTGCGTCATCGAGAGGCTGTCCTTGCCAGTAGGGATGTTGATGCCAAGACGGCAGGCAAAGTCGCTGCATGCCTCCACTGCCTTGTAGAGAGCGGCATCCTCGCCGGCGTTGCGGCAAGGCCACATCCAGTTGGCGCTGAGCGAAACGCCCTTCAATCCGTCGCTGAGAGGCGCGCCCACAATGTTTGTCAAAGCTTCCGCTATCGACGCCACAGAGCCTTGTGCCGAATCTGCCAAAGCCAATTGCGGAGCGTGGCCGATTGATGTTGCGATGCCTTTCGTTCCTGTATAGTCAAGTGCCACAACGCCGCAGTCGCTGAGAGGCAACTGTATCTCGCCCTGACATTGCTGGCGTGCCACCTTGCCTGTCACCGAACGGTCAACCTTGTTTGTCAACCAGTCCTTGCAGGCAACCGCCTCGAGCTGAAGCACATTTTCTATATATGTGTTGACGTCTGATTTCTTGTATTTAACCGACTTCAGACGGCGTTCTACCGTAGAGTCGGTCATATAAGTCTTTGGCGAGCTGCCGAACATGTCGCTCATAGCCAAGTCGATCGGGCACACACCGTCGGTCTGCTCAAAGACAAAACGATGGTCGCCGGTGGTTTCTCCAACCACATAGAACGGAGCGCGTTCGCGCTCGGCAATTGTGCGTACCCACTCAATGTCTTTTTGCTCAATCACCATGCCCATACGCTCCTGCGACTCATTGCCGATGATTTCTTTCGACGACAGTGTAGGGTCGCCTACCGGGAGAGCTCCGATTTCAATTTTTCCGCCTGTCGACTCAACGAGTTCCGACAAAGCGTTCAAGTGTCCGCCGGCACCGTGGTCGTGGATTGACACAATCGGATTGTTGTCAGACTCGGCAAGCGCACGGATTACGTTTGACACACGCTTCTGCATCTCCGGATTGGCGCGCTGCACGGCGTTGAGCTCGATAGAGTTGTCGTATTGTCCGGTGTTGACCGACGACACGGCGCCGCCGCCCATACCGATACGATAGTTGTCGCCGCCCATCAGCACCACGCTTTCGTGAGGCTTAGGCTCGCCCTTCAGGGCATCGCGCTTTGCTGCGAATCCCACGCCACCGGCAAGCATAATCACTTTGTCGTAGGCAAATTCCTCTCCGTTTTCCTTATGCTCGAACGTGAGCACAGAGCCGCAAATCAGCGGCTGTCCGAATTTGTTTCCGAAGTCGGACGCACCGTTTGATGCCTTGATAAGGATTTCCTCAGGCGTTTGGTAAAGCCATTTGCGCGGCGCCATCGCCGAAGCCTCCCACACACGGTTTTCCTCAGTGCGCGGATACGAGGTCATATAGACCGCCGTTCCGGCTATCGGCAGACTCGCCTTTCCTCCTCCGAGGCGGTCACGGATTTCACCTCCCGTTCCTGTAGCCGCACCGTTGAACGGCTCTACGGTCGTCGGGAAGTTGTGGGTTTCCGCCTTCAACGAGATTACTGTTTCAACGTCCTTGATTTGGAAGAAGTCGGGGCCTTGCGGATTTTTCGGAGCAAACTGCTCTATCACCGGACCTTCTACAAAAGCCACGTTGTCTTTATATGCTGACACAAGCTTATTCGGATTTTCCTGCGATGTCTTTTTAATGAGCTTAAAAAGAGAAGACGGTTTCTCCACACCGTCGATTACAAACACGCCGTTGAAGATTTTATGACGGCAGTGCTCAGAGTTGACCTGAGAGAAACCGAACACCTCGCTGTCGGTCAGCGGACGGTTGAGCTTTGCGCTCAACGACTTCAGGTAATCCACCTCTTCCGGATTGAGCGCCAAGCCTTCTTGCTCGTTGTATGCCTCGATGTCGGAGATGTAAACAATCTCATCCGGTTTTTTGAGAATTTCAAAGATGTCGGCGCCGAGATTCTCATAAAGGCGCTGAAGCATCTTGTCGTAGGTTGGATTTTTTGCTGTTGTCGGGAAAAACTCTTCAATGCGTTTAACTCCGGAAAGACCCATGTTCTGGGTTATTTCCACCGCGTTCGTACTCCAAGGGGTTATCATCTCCCGGCGCGGTCCCACAAACTTGCCTTCCACCGTAGAGGCGTCAAGCAGCTGGGCGTCGTTGAACAACCATTTTAATTTTTCAATTTCGCTGTTTTCCAGCTTGTGGTCGGTATCAACTGCGATAATCGAACCCGACACATTTTTGAAGAAACTAATCATATTTATTGAGTAGGGAATTGGTTTAATTCTTCTGCAAAATTAATTAAAATCGCTTACATATACGGACTAATCTTCCCGAATATGTCGAAAAATTATTCTTTTTCGCATAAAAGATAGTAACTTTGCAATGCTTTTAGCAAAAAACAAGAATCCAAATGGCAACGATATTAAATATTGAGACGTCTACCGACGTTTGCTCCGTCTGCCTGTCGCACGACGGTGAGATGAAATTTCACGACGCTGACTACAAAGGACGCAACCATGCCACCGTGCTTGGCGGCTTCGTAAAAAACGCCCTCGACTACGCAAAGATGTGCGAGATGAAGCTTGACGCCGTCGCCGTGAGCATAGGCCCTGGTTCCTACACGGGTCTGCGCATCGGCTTGTCGGAAGCGAAAGGCCTGTGCTTCGGTCTCGACATTCCGCTGATTGGCGTAAACACCCTGAAACTGCTGAGCGTGGCTGTAATGTTCTCAAAAAACATCGGTCCCGACGACTATTTCGTGCCGATGATCGACGCGCGGCGCATGGAGGTGTTCACAGCGGTCTACGACCTTGCCCTCAACGAGGTTATGCCAAACCAGGCGATGATTCTCGACGAGAATTCGTTTGCCGACTTGCTGGAGTCGCGCAAGCTGCACTTCATGGGCAACGGCGCCGACAAGGCTTCCGACTTGATAAAGAGCCAGAACGCGGAGTTCACTCTCGGCATACGTCCCAATGCATCCGACATGATCGCCCTCTCGGAAAAGGCATTCCGCGAGAATGATTTTCTCGACCTTGCATACTCTACGCCAAACTACATCAAGAAGTTCCACACCACAACGCCAAAGAAAAACGTTCTTGGCTGTCAACCAACGAAATAATTATGTTAGAATACAACACACAGAAAGAGAAACTGGTGCTGCCAGAATATGGCCGCAACGTACAGCAGATGGTCGACTATTGCCTCACCATCGAGAACCGTGACGAGCGCAACCGGTGCGCGTCTGCCATCGTGGCGATAATGAGCAATCTGTTTGCTGCCCAGGCGGGCGTTGACGACTTCAACAAGATGCTGTGGAACCAACTCGCCATAATGTCAGACTTCCGTCTCGACATCGACTATCCGTGCGAGGTGATCAAGCCCGAGAATCTGCACTCCAAGCCGGAGAAGATTCCTTACAAACTGACGCCAATACGCTTCCGCCACTATGGCAAAATCGTCGAGAATCTGATTGACATCGCCCAGGACATGCCCGAGGGCGAGGAGCGCACACAGCTGGCTCTGCTCATTGCAAACCAGATGAAGAAGCTCATGGTGCAGTCAAACATCGACGGTGTCGACGATGAAAAGATATTCAAAGACCTCGCCCTCTATTCGCGCGGAAAGATTGTGCTGAACCCAGAGGAACACAAACTGCGCGACTTCAAGGATATGGTTCCCGAAAAACCAGCCTCAAACAATAAAAAATCGAAAAAGCGCAAATAAACGATGATCACCGCCGACCAACTTATCGAAATCGGACGCTACAACAAGGCGCACGGCATCAACGGCGAGATTTCCGCCACTTTCGACTGCGACACGATGGCCGTCGGCGAGCTGTCGGCTCTGGTATCGCCGATGGACGGCATTTTCGTGCCGTTCTTTGTCAACGGCATACGCCCGAAGAACAACGACACTCTGCTACTGAAAATCGACGGCATCAGCAACGAGACGCAGGCTAAACGCCTCGTCAACTGCCCCATCTACGCTCTCGCCGAAGAAATGCCGGAGCAGGATGAGGTGTACTGCGACTTTTTCATCGGCTTCACAATCACAGACACCGACGGAAACACTATCGGCACAATAACCGACGTGGACGACTCCACGGAAAACGCATTGTTTGTGGTGGAAAACGAGGGCAAAACTGTCTATATCCCCATTTCGGAGGATTTCATCACGGAAATCGACGAGCAAGGAAAAACAATCGAGATGGATTTGCCCAAGGGCATCCTCGATTTATGACCCCGCGCAGCGGAATGCCTTCTAAATTTTGCTAATTAATCAAATATACTGTTTATCTTTTTTGATTTAACAGAGAGATTCTGTATCTTAGCGAGAAATATATAAAAAAACAGAATCTCAATGTCCGATAAAAATGACTTTCAAGAGTTCTCGGAAGACGCCGCTGTAAAGTTTATCAGAGAGCGGCTGTCGGAAGACATGGCTTCACGGCTGTCAGACGACGACATCCTCGACATTGTCGATGCCGCCTACGACTACTATGACGACAACGGCCTGCTCGACTTGTCAGACTTCGACTCAGACGTAGACGAACGCAAAATGGCCAGCGCCATAATCGAAAGCACCGGCTGCGGCCTGACAGAAAGCGAAGTGTTGGAAATCATTGGATTGGAAAACCTTTACGAAGATTCGCTTAACGATTTCTAAGACATTTATGCGTGCAAAAAACATATTATATTCTCTTGCGGCTGGCTTTGTCGCAATCTCGATTTCAATAGCGCCGGCTTATGCCAAGGACAATTTCTTCAAACGCTCGGCAAATGCTGTGAAGGAATTCTTCAGCGACGACAAAAAGAAGGACGACAGCACTCCCGACAAGGAAAAGAAAGAAGAAAAAGCCAATCCCGAAAAGAGCGGCACAACAACAACAACAACAACAACAACAACACAGCCTGAAAGCGGAAAAATCGACGACAAATCGGTCACTGAGCTCTACGACCTGTCGTTTGAGGAAAACAAGGCTCTTCCGAAACTGGGCAACCAACGCGCTAAAATACGCGAATACCAGCAGATACAGGCAAAAAAACTATTGTCGTCAGGGCAAAACATCGAGACGACACGCAACGGAGAGGTAATTATAGCCACTGTCGCCGCCAACGACCTGTTTCTGCCAAACGACACCACACTGCGCCCAACGGCGGCAAAAGTGCTGCGCCCATATATGGAATACCTTAAAGAGCCCGACATGTACCGGATGCTACTGCTGATGCACAGCGACAACACCGGCTCAGAGGCATACACCAACCACCTCACCACGGTGCGCGTGTCGGCCGTGTTCGACTGGATAAAGGACAATGCCGCATGCAGCGACTATGTGATTCCCTATGCAATGGGCGCCGACGACCCGCTGCCAAACACTCCCAACAATTCTGTCGACAACCGCGAGAAGAACCGCCGGTTGGAGATTTATCTTGTCCCGGGCAAGTCTATGATACGCAAATCTTCACGCGGGCAGCTGAGATAAATAACACCACCATCTACAATACAAAAAAATCCATCAGAATTTCTTCCGATGGATCTTTTTTTGTGATCCGGCTGCGATTCGAACGCAGGACCCACAGCTTAGAAGGCTGTTGCTCTATCCAGCTGAGCTACCGGACCATCTTTTTCAAAAGTGTTGCAAAGGTACGGCAATTCATTGAAAATAGCAATAATCTTCCGAAGTTTTTTATCAGAAAATCTATCTTTCCTTCTTTTCGGCTCTAAATTATCCGTTTTTCTGCGGTTTGCCACGCCTCAGCCAATCCGCTGCAGAGTTTGAAACGGGAATGTGGCCACATAGACATCGGTGCCTGAGGGCAGGTTCATTCCGGCAATGGCACGGCTGATTTCAGCCAACGGCACACCCTGCCCTTCCATCTCTCTTATTCTCTCCGAGATGAGCGCGGTGTCGATGCCAGCCGCCGCAACAACAGCGATGCCCTGCACATAGAGAGTGTAGGCGGTCTCCTCCTCGACAGCACGGTGGTTGATGCTGCCGTCGGAGCTTATGTCAAAAAGGTGCAGCCGACAGACCGCACCTTCATAGACCGTATATGGCGCAAGGAAACGCATCTTGTCAGTTGCGCAGCCCGCGCTGATATGGATGGGCGTTGTAGATGTCCTGACGCAAGCGCGAGCGCGAAAGCGAGATTTTGTCGACAAAGACAGCGTTCTCCATCACCATTTTGTAGTTCATATATCCGTATACACGCTTTGTGGTGCGCGTGGAGTCGGTCTGCAGCACAATCGATGCCGTTTCTTCCGGCATCAGACTCTGCGACTGAAATTCAGAAGAGCCGTCGGCATAGTCCACTCCTACAAACAGCGTTGCGGCGTTTTTCGCGTTGACCATCTGCATCCGCCATTCATAGCGGTCGCCTGTGCGCATCTCGCTGTCAGCGGGATAAGAGAAAGCCAGCTGCACCAGACCGCCGCACTGACGCCTGTCGAAGAGCAAAGAGTGCGACTGCTGCCACACGTCAACGCTGTCGCCAGCCGCCACAAGCCTCTCTCCAACCTTCTTTGCCTCGTTGCGTGCGTCCCGCTGTCGGTCTTCAAGGATAGACACCACATCGTCGTAGACGTCGCCATAGATGTCAAGATTGTGCCCGTACCACATCAGCGACTTGTCGAAGTCGGCTTGCGTGTATCCGTTTTTAATCAGTATTGACTGCTTCAAAGCCTTGCGCGACTCATCGCTTCCATAGTCAGACCTGTTCAGCTCCACCACGGCGTCGCCTTCAGCCATGTCGGCAAGCAGTACTGCCATATCTTTCTCCGGAATCACCCCTTTGGGAGTCTTGGAGCAAGACGACAGCAGCGCCGCTGCAGCCACACACAATATGCACAGACAGGTTCTCATCTTATTGTTTTGCATCCTGGTCTCCGTCATGTTGTCCGGCTTCGCTTTTCTCGATTCCGGAGAACGACAAATACTTTGAATTGAAGAGTATCAGCCACACGATACCCACAGATATCGCCACGTCGGCAAGATTGAACACCGGACGGAAGAACTCGAAATCGGTGCCACCCACCCACGGCATCCAGTCGGGCCATGTGCCCTGCACAAGGGGGAAGTGGAACATGTCGACCACCAAGCCGTGAAGAAACGTTCCGTAGCCGCCGCCTTCGGGGAAAAGCGTTGCAACGGAATACCACGTCGACTCACTGAAAATCAATCCATAAAACATTCCGTCGATAACGTTGCCTATGGCTCCGGCGGTGACCATCGACAGGCAGACCACGAAACTTTTCGGGTATGCCTCGTTCTTGCGTATCTTGAACAGGAAATACACGAGAGCCACCGACGCAAGGATTCTGAATATCGACAGGAACAGCTTTCCGCCCAATTCTATTCCAAACGCCATGCCCGGGTTCTCGATGAAATACAGTTCAGCCCAGTTGGTGAAAGGCATCGACTCGCCGAGGCGGAACGACGTTTTCACCCAAATTTTAATAACTTGGTCGGCAATTATAATCGCAAGGACTATAATTGCCGCCAAGGTTCCATTAGAAATTTTCTTTTTCTGCATCAATGAAGTTTACTTCTTTTTTAAACTTTCCTGCTGTTTGCCCTCGATGCTCAGAGTGGCGTGAGGCACAGCCTTCAAGCGCTCCTTGGGAATCAGTTTTCCCGTCTCGCGGCAAATACCGTAGGTTTTGTTCTCTATCCTGACAAGAGCCGCTTTCAGATGCTGGATAAACTTCATCTGGCGCTGAGCCAGGCGTCCCGACTCCTCTTTGTTGAGAGTGTTTGCGCCTTCCTCCAGCACTTTGAATGTAGGCGACGTGTCGGCGGTGTCGTTACCGTCAGAGTTTGTCACCTCATTCTTAAGCTGCTCATAGTCTTTATATGCCTTGTCGAGTTTGGCAAGGATAATCTCCTTGAATTCCTGCAACTCGGCGTCTGAATATCTCGTTTTTTCTGCCATAGTTATAAAAGTTATATCATTTCCCTATTTATGAATCTTTACAGATGCCGACAAATCAGGATACTCGTCCATGTCGAGCGGAGTGCGGTCGGCGTCGGCGATTTCGGCGATGGTGACGCTCTCTGCGAGCACCTGACGGCCGATATAGTCGGCATATTCGCGCACAGCCTCATCAGTGGCGGCATTCGGGGTGACCACAACATCGATTTTGTCAGTTATCTCAAATCCCTGACTCTTGCGGATGTTCTGGATGCGGTTCACGAGTTCGCGGGCGATACCCTCGCGGCGCAGCTCGTCGCTGACAGTGATGTCGAGCGCCACAGTGAGCGAGCCCTCGTTGGCAACAAGCCAGCCCGGGATGTCCTCCGAAATCACTTCCACGTCGGAGAGCTCAACCACAGCCTCTTCACCGTTAACGGTAAACGCAAACTTGCCCTGCTTCTCGAATTCGATAATGTCGTGCTGCGACATTGCCGTAATCTGTGCGGCAAGGAGTTTCATTATCTTGCCGAACTTCGGACCGAGCTTCTTGAAGTCGGGTTTCACCTTCTTCACGAGCACGCCCTCGTCGTTGCCCACAAACTTGATTTCCTTTACGTTGACCTCGTTCTTGATAAGCGCGCTCATTGCCTCTACGCTGTTTTTCTGCGCCTCACTCATCACCGGCACCATGATCATTGCCAGTGGCTGACGCACTTTCAGGTTGGCCTTGCGGCGCAAAGCGAGCACCATCGACGTGATGTCCTGAGCCATCTTCATCTCCTCCTCAAGCGCCTTGTTGATCACGCTTTCGTCGGCAACAGGGAAGTCGGCCAAGTGAACCGATGTCGACTCGCCGGTAGTAGCGGAGGTCAGGTCGGTGTACAGACGGTCGGCAAAGAACGGCGATACGGGAGCAATCAGCAGAGCCACCGTCTTCAGACATGTGAACAGAGTCTGATAAGCCGACAGTTTGTCGTCGTTCATCTCGCCGCCCCAGAAACGCTTGCGGTTGAGGCGCACATACCAGTTGCTCAGGTTGTCGCCCACGAAATCCGAGATGGCGCGTGCAGCCTTTGTAGGCTCATAGTCGTCGAGGTCGGCCGACACTTCCTTAACCAGCGTGTTGAGCAGAGATATGATCCAGCGGTCGATTTCCGGGCGTTTCTCCACAGGAATCTGTTCCGCGGAATTGTCAAATCCGTCGACGTTGGCATAAAGAGCGAAGAATGAATATGTGTTGTAGAGCGTGCCGAAGAATTTGCGGCTCACCTCCTCTACTCCAGCCGTATCGAATTTCAGGTTGTCCCATGGCGAAGAGTTTGAAATCATGTACCAACGCAGCGGGTCGGTGCCATATTTTTCAATCGCGCCAAACGGATCTACGGCATTCCCAAGACGCTTGCTCATCTTGTTGCCGTTCTTGTCGAGGACAAGTCCGTTGGAGATTACCGATTTGTATGCTTTCGTGTCAAACACCATTCCAGCGATGGCGTGCAGAGTGAAGAACCAGCCACGAGTCTGGTCCACTCCCTCGGCGATGAAATCGGCTGGATACACCTCACGCTTGTCAAACGCCTCTTTGTTTTCAAACGGATAGTGAATCTGAGCGTAAGGCATAGAGCCCGAGTCAAACCACACGTCGATCAAGTCGAGCTCGCGACGCATTGGCTTTCCGCTGTCGGAAACCAGCTTGATGTCGTCGACATACGGACGGTGCAGGTCGATTTTATCGTAGTTCTCAGCCGTGTATACACCAGGGACGAAGCCTTTGTCCTTGTAAGGGTTGCTCTTCATCACGCCGGCGGCCACAGCCTTTTCAATTTCGTTATAGAGCTCCTCAACGCTGCCGATACACTTCTCCTCATCGCCGTCTTCGGTGCGCCAGATAGGCAGCGGAGTGCCCCAATAGCGGCTGCGCGAGAGATTCCAGTCGTTAAGGTTTTCAAGCCATTTGCCGAAACGTCCGGAGCCTGTCGACTGCGGCTTCCAGTTTATAGTGTTGTTGAGTTCAATCAGACGATCGCGCGACGCCGTTGTGCGGATAAACCAGCTGTCGAGCGGATAGTAGAGCACAGGTTTGTCGGTGCGCCAGCAGTGAGGATAGTTGTGCACGTGCTTCTCAATCTTGAACACCTTGTTCTCCTGCTTCATCTCCATACACAAGCGGATGTCGAGACTTTCAGCGGCAGCGGCTGCTTTGTCGTCATATTTTCCATCGACGTTGAACTGCGGGTCGTAGGCATTCTTCACCCAAGCCCCCTGATAGTTCTTATACACGTCGACATCGACACACTCCGCCACGAAACGCTCGTCGAGCTCGTCGAGCATATAGAATTTGCCCGTAAGGTCGACCATCGGACGCGTCTCGCCCTTCTTGTTGATCATGAACAGCGACGGGATGCCTGCCGCACGTGCCACAAAGGCGTCGTCGGCACCGAATGTCGGTGCGATATGCACGATGCCCGTACCGTCGTCGGTGGTCACATAGTCGCCAGCGATTACACGGAAAGCCTTGTCGGCTGCATTCTTGAAATTGCCGTCGGCGTCCATCTCCACAGGCTTCACCCATGGGAACAACTGCTCATAGTGCATGCCCACCAAGTCGGGACCCTTATATTCAGCCACCACCTTGAACGGCACCAGCTTGTCGCCCGGCTTATAGTCTTCGAGCGCCAGCCCCTCGGCCTTCTGGTTGAAGTGGTGGTAAAGCAGCGGTTTTGCCACGATTGCCGTGATTTTCTCGCCGTTATATCCATTGTATGACTGCACAGCGAGATAGTCGATTTTCGGGCCCACGCAGAGCGCCGTGTTTGAAGGCAATGTCCACGGAGTAGTGGTCCATGCGAGGAAATACGGCGTACCCCATTCAGCCATTTCCGGACGCGGATTCTTGATGCGGAACTGAGCCACGCAAGTTGTGTCCTTCACGTCGCGGTAGCATCCCGGCTGGTTAAGCTCGTGCGAGCTCAATCCTGTTCCAGCAGCCGGCGAATAAGGCTGGATTGTGTAGCCTTTGTAGAGGTATCCTTTTTTATAGAGTTGCTGGAGCAGCCACCAGACCGACTCCATATAGCGGTTGTCGTAAGTGATATACGGATCTTTTGTGTCGACCCAGTATCCCATCTTGTGGGTAAGGTCTTCCCATTCCTTGGTGTATTTCATCACCTCGCGTCGGCAAGCCATGTTGTAGTCGTCGACAGAGATTTTCTTGCCGATGTCCTCCTTGGTGATGCCGAGCGACTTCTCCACTCCGAGCTCCACGGGCAGACCGTGAGTGTCCCATCCAGCCTTGCGCTTCACATGGAAACCCTTCATCGTCTTGTAGCGGCAGAACAAATCCTTTATGGTGCGTGCCATCACGTGGTGGATGCCCGGCATACCGTTTGCCGAAGGCGGACCCTCATAAAACACAAACGAAGGATGTCCCTCGCGGATTTTCATACTTTCCGCAAAAACCTGTTCTGCGTCCCATTTTTCCAGAACCTCCTTATTGACGTCAGAGAGGTTGAATCCATTATATTCCTTAAATTTATTCTTCATTAGAATAACTGCTTATCAATTTTTGTGCAAAGATAGTGCAAGGCGAGCGAAATGCAAAACAAACTTGTTTGATTTTGCTTTTCCTTAGAAACCTTCTTAACTTCGCAGACCTCAAAATCTCAGAAATAAATTAGCGACATTAGGCAGAATCTGACTACTTTTGCAAAAACTTTTTTTCAGCACATGTTATGAGACAACAACTTTGGGACAAAACCGCCATAATCTTCGCCGTCGGAATCTTTCTGACGTTTGTGGCATTCGATGTGATATGGTGTATGGACACCACCTTCGCATCGTTCTCTTTCTTTGAGACATACGCAACAAAAATCATCGCAACGCTGGCGCTGGCAGGCGTCTATGCCCTGACGCGCTGCCGATGGGCGCAGATTGTGGTCATGGCTCTGCTCGACGTGCTGCTGGTTGCCAACTTGATGTATTTCCGCACCTACTACTCCGCCATCCCGGCAAGCTCATATCTCGAGGCGGGCAATCTTGCCGACTTCAAGGCAAGTGTGACCGACTCGCTGCGGTGGGCAGACATCGTCCTGCCGCTCATCACCATAGCGACAGCCGTCATGGCATTTCGTTACAAAACCACCAAGCGTCAGCCGCTGACAGCCGTGCTGAAATGGTGGGCAGCGCCGCTTGCAGGCTTCGCCCTGCTGCTCACGGGCGTCAATCTGTGCAAAGGAGGCTTCCACAAGTCGTTGCGCTCCGTGCGCCAATCGGCTTATCTCTGTTCTGCCGACGCGCCCATCTTCTCCGTATTCGGATGCATCTGGTATGACATCACCGACGCCGCCGAGCCAATCACGCCCGAGAAGCAGGCGGAGATTGAGAGATGGCTGGCGTCGCAACCGAAACACCAGCCTGCCGACAGCGTCACGGAAAAACGCAGCAACCTGCTGATTGTCTTCGCCGAGTCGCTTGAAAGCTGGGTGCTTGAGAAGGAAGTCGACGGCAAGGAAATCACGCCTTGCCTGAACAGACTGCTGAAAGAGAAGTCGACGCTCTATGCGCCCAATGTGCTGACACAGGTGAAGGGCGGACGTTCAATCGACGCGCAGCTGATGATTTGCAGCGGACTGCTGCCGCTGATGAGCGGCACGTACAGCAGCCTCTACTACGACAACACATTCTACACGATTCAGAAAGCGATGCGCGGGCTGAAGCACTCCCGGAGCTACCTGCTGACCATCGACAAGGTGTCGACATGGAATCAGGGCGCGGTGGCACGCAGCTTCGGAACCGACACCATAATCTCCTACCACGACTTCAAGATGACCGAGGCATTCGGCACCCACAAGCGCATCGGCGACGCCTCGTTTTTCAAGCAATGCCGGGAGAAGATTGAGCGCGGCGAGGTGTGGAAGCCGGGCGAGTCGGTCTACATGCAGTTTGTCACATACTCCGGCCATGCGCCGTTCAAGCTGCCCGACCATCTGCGCACCATCACGTTTCCAGCGTCTATCCCTGAGAAGGCCGCCGACTATATGACCACCGCCCACTACACCGACAAGGCCATCGGCGACTTCGTGGCTTATCTGAAGACGCTGCCGCAATACAAAGAAACCATTGTGGTGATTGTCGGCGACCATGAGGGACTGGCGTCCTACCGTCAGGAACTCGTCGGCAACCCAGCCTGCCGCGGACTGGTGTCAGACAAGCAGCTCACGCCGTTTATCGTGCTCAACTCGCCCGTTGGGATGCGCTACGACAAGTTTATGGGACAGATTGACATCTACCCCACACTACTCAATCTCATGCAGCTCGACGCCTACCGCTGGCACGGTCTGGGACAAAGCATCCTCGACCCGCGCAAGCAGGGCGTTGCCGTAGGCTCGGTGATGAATGTGGAAGGCACGGGAAGCGACAAGGAGGTGGAGCGTCTGAAGGAGGCTCACTCCGTGTCGGACTACATGCTTCGCTACGATTGGCTGAAACGCCTCGACTAAAGCCGTCCCTCGTCGCTGTAGCTGTAGAATCCCCTTGACGAGAAGATGATATGGTCCACCACGCAGACGTCGATCAGCTTGGCGGCATTTTTGAGTTTGTCGGTCAGAGCGTCGTCGTGCGCGCTTGGGCGCAACGAGCCTGACGGATGGTTGTGTACAAGAATTATTGCAGAGGCAAGATTGTCGATGGCGTGGCGCAACACAATCTTCACGTCGACCACCGTCGCCGCCACCCCTCCCTGGCTTATCCTGGCACGCGTGATGACGCGTTTGGCAGTGTTCAGATAGATTACCCAGAACTCCTCATGGTCGAGTCCCGTCAGCTTGTCGAGCATCAAGTCGTATGCCTTCGACGGCATATTGATCACCGGTTTCTCCACCGGACCCTCCTGCGCATATCGCTTGCCCAGCTCGATGGCGGCAAGCAGCGTCACCGCCTTTGCATCGCCCACGCCCTTGAACGAGCGCACGAGGTTGCGTATAGTGCGCCTCGACAACTCCTGAAGGCTGTTGCCCGAATCGGCAAGAATGCGTTGCGACAGGTTTATCACCGACTCGCCGGGAGTGCCGCTTCCGAGCAGCAGCGCGACAAGTTCGGTGGTGGTCAGTGCCTCCACACCAATAGCCAACGCCTTCTCCCTCGGACGGTCCTCCGCCGATAGGTCGGCAATCCGGCTTGACCTGTAAGGTGTTTCCATCGCAGTGATGTCTGTGTGTGTTTATTTTCCTTTTCTGATGGCTATCTCTTCCTCGATGTTGCGTCCGCGGCGGAGAATGATTTTCGTGAATAACGCTTTGAGGAAACCGCAACCGTAGCCGCCGAGCTGCACCACGCTCGCCACAATCGACAGGGCGGCGATTTTAAGGCTCTTGGTCATCGCAAGGGCACAGCCGAACACGGCAAGCAGATATGCCACCAGCGGCAGCAGCCACATCCACGACACAACCGCCGCCAGCACAGCCATGACCGCCACACCTGTCACAAACACGGCAGGAAGCCAATGCACGAGTTTCAGCGAGTCGGGATAGAGCAGATAAAGCGTGATGCGCGACATGCCGAACACGTAGACCTGACGGCAGAACAGCCGCATGTTTACGCGCCGCTTGTGATAGACGTAGGCCTCGCGAATCAGCGATATCGCGAATCCAGCCTGGCGTATGCGCGTGCTCATGTCGATGTCTTCGGAAAACATCTCGCGGAATCCGCCCACCTTCTCCCACACCCGGCGTGAGAAGCCCATGTTGAACGTGCGCGGCACGAATTTCTCCAGCTGCACCTTGCCGCCGCGGATTCCTCCGGTGGTAAGGAATGACGTCATCGAATAGTTGATTGCCTTCTGCGTGTCGCTGAACGACGAATGGGCGGCATCGGGACCGCCGAAGCAGTCTGTAGGCCTCTCCTCCAACGCCTTGCGCAGCGTTGCGATGTAGTGTTCCGGAATCACGCAGTCGGAATCAAAAAAGAGGAAATACTCGCCCGATGCACGCTCCATTCCGTAGTTGCGCGCAATACTCCGTCCCTCGTTCTCCTTGTAGAAGTACTTCACGTCGACCCTGTCTTCAAACTCCTTCACCGCAGCGTCGCACCGCAGCGTCGAGCCGTCTTCGACAAGCACCACCTCAAAGTCCTTGTCGGTTTGTTTCGACAGGCTGTCGAGCAGGTCGCGCACCTCGTCAAGACGGTTGTAGACGGGTATTATTATAGAGAAATAAGCCATCGTCTTATAGTGTTATTTTGCAAGCAGTTCGTCGACCTTTGCAGCCAAGTCGTTGCCGCGCAAGTCGCGCGCCAGGATTGTTCCGTCGGGAGCGAACACAATGATATGAGGTATTCCGCTCACACCATAGATTTCTGTAGCCTCCGACTGAGCGTTGTCGATGATTGTCCACGGCAAAGCCAGCTCCTTGACACACTTTTTGGTATCGGCAGGCTCGTCCCACACGGCAAGGCCTACCACTTTCAGCCCCTTGCCGTTATATTTTTCGTAGATTCCCTTCAGCGTAGGCATTTCACGGCGGCACGGACCGCACCAGCTTGCAAAGAAGTCGAGCACCACATAGTCGCCTTTGCCGACGTAGTCAGACAGTTTCACAGTCTTGCCGTTGCTCATTTTCACGCTGAAGTCGGTAAACATCTGTCCGGGAGCGGTTTTTTCCATGCTTAGAGCCTTTTGCTTGTATGACGCCACCGCATTCGATTCCTTTATCCATTGCACGGCGCCGTCGAGCAGCTCGTCCATCTCAGCCACCGTCATACCGTCGGCAATCTGCAGGAACAACATGTATCCCGCGGCGTTTGTCTTGTTTGCCTTATATGTTTCCACAAGGATGTCGCCGCTCTTCTGCGCCACATCGTTGTAAAGCGTCTCGGCGGCCTTCATTTTCTCGTCGTTGCTCATCTGCGACTGCATGATTTGCTTCTGGCGGGCTTTGTAGTCCACCGTAAGGCTGTCGAGCATATCGCCTACACCCTCCACGATGTTGTTCAGCCGTGTGCCTTTCACCTGACCGCGGTCATTTATTGTCGCAGTGCCCGGCTCAAGGATGAAGCTCAGCCGTCTTTTGCTTCCTTCGGCAATAGCAGCAGGGACAGCCTCCCCGGCACCAACCTCCGTTGCAAACACCAGCTTGCCGTTTTTCACCACCGCGCTGTCAATGCGTTCACGCGTGTCGAGATTTATTATATACATTTTTTTGCCGTTCAGCTCCGCGGGCACCGAGCCCGACAGATTCATCGTGGCGACCTGTGCCGTTGCGGCAGCCACACCGATGGCAAACATTGCCATTGCCGTATTTATCCGTTTCATCAGTCTTGTTTTTATTTGTAAAGGAAACGGCGTATTGACCGTTTCGGTGTTTTCTCGAATTCTTCCTCGTGGATTTCCACAGCAGCCACCTGCGAGTAGGCAGGAATCTCCTTGTTGAGCGCCGCGATGTTGTCGTCCATCTGCTTTTTGATGTCGTCGTCGGTCAATCCCTGCGACTGTGCCAAGTCGTAGTCGGGATGCACCAGAGCGATGATTTTTCCGTCGCGTTCAATCACAATCGACTCGTTGACGTATGGCAGGTTGTTGAGTTTCTGCTCGATTTCCTCTGGATATATGTTCTGCCCCGACGGGCCGAGAATCATGTTTTTGTTGCGTCCGCGAATATATATGAATCCGTCGCTGTCCACGTTGCAGATGTCGCCGGTATGCAGCCAGCCGTCGCGCAGCGCCATTTCAGTCTCCTCAGGGTTCTTATAGTATCCGAGCATCACGTTCGCGCCTCTCACGAGCAGCTCTCCAGCCACATTCTCAGGGTCGGGAGAGTCGACCATTATCTCCACGTTGTCGGTAGGACGTCCGCAGGAGCCTGGACGGTTTTCCTCGTGTCCGGCATACGAGATCAGCGGCGCGCATTCCGTCATTCCGTAGCCCACGGTGTAAGGGAAGTTGATGCGGCGCAGGAATTTCTCCACATCGGCGTTGAGAGCCGCACCTCCCACGATGATTTCAAACAGCTCTCCGCCGAACGCCTCGTTGAGTTTGGCTTTGATTTTGCCGAGCAGACGGTCGTTGACAAAGGGCACAGTCATCAGCAGTTTCATCACCGGCTTGTCGAGCAGCGGGAACACTTTTGTCTTGATGATTTTCTCCAGCACCAACGGCACTGTCACAATCAGACGCGGATGCGTCTTGGCGAAAGCGTCCATGATGATTTTAGGCGACGGCACACGCGTGAGGAAATGCAGATGGCATCCTTTCGACAACGGGTGCAGCATCTCGATCGAGAGGCCGAACATGTGTGCCAGCGGGAGCATGCAGATTGTGTCATGTCCCGGGCCGAGCCACGACAGTTTGGTTAGGGCGAAGGCTATGTTTGAGGAGATGGCGCGGTAAGGCACCATCACGCCTTTCGAGAAGCCAGTTGAGCCCGACGTGTAGTTGATTATTGCCAGACGGTCCATGTCGGGGGTCTTGTAGACCACGTCATCGGCAGTGAAGCGTTCAGGATAGCGCTGACCGAAAATCTCGTTCAGGTGTGCGCGCGCATATATTATCTTTTCGTTGTTTGACTCAAAGAGGCTGTAGTCGGCGATGTTGAACGCCGCCTCCACCTTCGGAGCGTTGGCGATGTCGATCTGCCCCCACACAGTTGTGTCGCAAAACAGGATGCGCGCATCCGAATGGTTGAGGATGTGATGGATTGAGTCGGCCTTGAATTCGTGCAGGATAGGCACCGGCACCGCGCCGTAGGTCATTCCTGCGATAAACGCCACCGCCCATTGGGTGCTGTTTTTTCCGCAGAGGGCAATCTTGTCGCCCTCCGCTATGCCCGCATGTTCAAAAAGCAGATGCAGTTTAGCCACTTTCCGCGCCACGTCGCGATATTGCAACGACATGCCGCCAAAATCGGTGAACGCCAGTTCTTCCCAATTCTTTTTTATTGAATTTTGGAGTATTTCATTAATATGTTGCATAATGATTTTTTTCTTTATCATTTCTGCAAAAATAACTATAAAAACCGAATGTACAAACGATTCCCGACCATTTGTCGGGTTTTTCCGCCTTGCAGGCTACGGATTGGTAAATTTAAGTTAACGCAAGAGCGTGTTTTCAGTGTTCATCTATCAAAATCTATGAAGCGTGCCCCGATGCGGCCGCTTTAATCTATTGTGTTTTTTATTGCCGTTTTTCGACCATAATTTTGCATTGGATTAATACATAGTTTTATGCAATTACACGTGAAAATTTTTGTTTTTGGTTTGTTGGCCTGTCCGTCTGCGTTGATGCAGGCGGCAGAGTCCGACAACTCAGCTGCGGCATGGACGTTCAGCCAATGTCTGGACTATGCCTACAGCAACAATATCAGTCTGCAGAGGCTTGTTCTTGACAACCAAAGCGACGAGGCGACGCTCGAGCAATCGAAAGCGCAGTGGCAGCCAACGCTCGGCTTCTCCACCACGCAGGGCTACATCAACTACGCCTCGCCGTCGGAAAACCAGACAGCCAATGTCTATTCGGGCGCCTACGACCTCAACGCCTCGTGGACAGTGTTTAACGGCAATATACGCCGCAATCAGATAAAATATGATGAAATGCAGCAGCGCATCTCGGCTCTCGGTGTCGACGAGCAGCGCTACACGCTTCAGACCGAGATTCTGTCGAAATATCTAAACATCCTGTATGCAAAGGAGGCTATCGCCATAGCACGCAAGAATGTGGAGGTGAGCAAGTATCAGATGAAGCGCGCCGAGGCACTGATGAATTCAGGCAAGCTGTCGCGGGTCGACTATTCGCAGATTGAGTCGCAATGGCACACCGACCGCTATTCGCTCACCACAGCCGAGACCAATCTGGCATCTGCAAAAGTAGCTCTGAAAACGCTTCTGGAACTCGACATCACAACCGACTTCGACGTTGCCGACATCGACTTCGACGATGCGGAAATCGCAGCCGAGCTGCCGCGCAAGACCACGGTGTTTGAGACGGCTTGCTCATGGATGCCGGCGCTGCAGCGCTACAAACTGGCAGGCGAGGCGGAGCAGTACAGCATCGACATTGCCCGTGGCGGCTACTACCCTACCGTGTCGCTCAACGCCGGTGTCGGCACGTCAAACACATCGGGCAGCGGAAATCTCGGCACGCAGCTGAAGGAGCGTCTCAACGAGCAGATTTCGGTGACTGTCAGTGTGCCTATCCTCGACCAGAAGAAGAACAAGACGGCGGTTGCGAAAGCACGGATTGCCCGACTCAACGCCGACCTCGACTATCAAGAGGCCGTGACATCGCTGTCGCAGACAATCGAGGGCATCTATATTGACGCCGAGAACGCACAGTCCAAATATGAGAGCTGCGCTGAGAAACTGAAGAGCGCATCGCTGACCGACGAGCTGGTCAACGAGCAGTTCGCGCTCGGACTGGTCAACACGCTCGACCTTCTCAACGCCCATTCCTCGCTGCTGACGGCGCAGCAGGAGTTGCTTCAGGCAAAATATCTCACAATCCTCAACAAGCGATTGCTCAACTTCTATCAAACACAACAAATATCACTTTAGCAATAATATGAATCCCAACAAGTTATCAACACTGATTCTGTCTGCCGCGCTGACATTGGCTTCGTGTGCCGACAAAGAGAAGATACAACTCGAGACGGCAACGGTGTCTGCCGGCGCCATCAGCGAAACCGTAACCGCCACCGGAACGCTTGAAAGCGTGACTCAGGTGGATGTGGGTACGCAGGTGACGGGTAAAATCACCAAACTGTTTGCCGACTACAACTCGGTGGTCAAGAAAGGCGAACTGATAGCCGAAATAGACAAGACTCTTCTCGAAAGCGAGGTGGAGGCTGCCAACGCCAATCTTGAGAGCGCGCGCTCCACCTACGAATACCGCAAGACAAACTATGAGCGCGACCGCAAGCTGCACGACAAGAAACTGATAAGCGACTACGACTATGAGACTTCGCGAAACGAATACGACGTGGCGCGCCTCTCCTACCAGAAGAGCAAGGCCGACCGCGTGAAGGCCACGGAGAATCTCGGCTATGCCGAAATCTACGCTCCTATCGACGGCATCGTGATATCGCGCGAGGTGGAAATCGGGCAGACCGTCGTTGCCAATATGACGGTTGCCAACATCTTCACCATCGCCGACCTTGACAACATGCAGGTGATAGCCGACGTCGACGAGGCCGACATTGGTCAGGTGAAGGTGGGACAACGGGTTACGTTCACCGTCGACGCCTACCCCGACGACGTGTTCAACGGCAAGGTGACGCAGGTGCGCCTGAACCCCACCGAGGAATCGAACGTGATTACCTATGAGGTGGTGGTCTCTGCCGACAATTCCGACCATAAACTGATTCCCGGACTGACAGCCAACATCACCATCTATACCGCCGAGTCGCAGAATGCACTCATTGTGCCAGCCTCCGCCATTAAATTCTCGCCCAAGGACCTTGACGACGAGTCGCTTCCTAAAAAAGCACAGGACGCGCCCAAAGAAGCGAAGGCGGTGGTGTGGACAGTGCGCGACAACAAGCTCTATCCCATGGCAGTGACCATCGGCACAAACAACGGTGTCAGCGTGGAGATTCTGTCGGGACTCAAGAAGGGCGACGTGGTGGCTATCGACTACTCAGCCGATATGGCGGCGCAGCAAGCCGGCGACAGCGAGGAAAGCAGTCCGTTCGCGCCAAAACATCCTGGACAGAAAAAGAAGGAGGGACAAAAATGAAAGAGATAATCCGACTCGACGGCATCCACCGCAATTTCGTTGTGGGCGGGGAGACCGTCCATGCGCTGCGCGGAGTGTCGTTCACAATCAACGAGGGCGAGTTTGTCACAATCATGGGCACATCGGGTTCAGGAAAGTCGACGCTGCTCAACATTCTCGGATGCCTCGACACACCCACGTCGGGCAACTATTTCATCGATGGCGCGGAGGTGCAGAAAATGAGCAAAAACGAGCGCGCCTACATACGCAACCGTAAAATCGGATTCGTGTTTCAGAACTACAACCTGCTGCCAAAAACCACTTCGGTGGAGAACGTCGAGCTGCCGCTTTTCTACAACTCCGCAATCGGAGCCAAAGAGCGCCGACGCCGCGCCGAGGAAGCCCTCGACGCCGTGGGGCTGCACGACCGCATGATGCACAAGTCGAACCAGATGTCGGGCGGACAGCAGCAGCGTGTGGCAATCGCCCGCGCGCTTGTCAACGACCCGGTGCTGATTCTTGCCGACGAGGCCACCGGCAACCTCGACACGCGCACGTCGTTCAGCATTCTGACGCTGTTCCAGCAGCTGCACAGCATGGGACGCACCATCATTTTCGTGACCCACAACCCGGAGCTTTCCGACTACAGCAGCCGCAACATCGTGCTGCGCGACGGCAAGATCATCTCCGACGAGCGCAATCCCAACCCTAAATCGGCTGAGGAGGTCTATAAATCACTACCCGTAATCAACGACTGACAAGATGAAGATTGGAAATCTATTCAAAATAGCGCTCAAAGCGTTAAACAACAACAAGATGCGATGCTTCCTGACGATGCTCGGCATCATCATCGGCGTGGCTTCCGTAATCACGATGCTCGCCATCGGACAAGGCTCCAAAGACAGCATCAAGAAGCAGATTTCAGAGATGGGAAGCAACATGATAATGATTTTCCCGGGCAACATGGAGCGCGGCGGTGTGCAGCAGAGCAGCGACGACATGCAGTCGATGAAGCCCGTCGACTTCGAGAACATCCGCGACGAGGCAAAATTCGTTGCCGCGGTGTCGCCGATGGTAAGCAGCCAGGGACAGTTTATCTGCGGCGCCAACAACTACCCGTCGAAGGTGGAGGGCGTCAATGCCGACTATCTTGAAATCCGCAAACTGAAGGTGAAGGACGGTATGGCATTTTCCGACCTCGACATCAAGCGCGCCTCCAAGGTGTGTGTTGTTGGCAAGACGGTGGTCGACAAGCTGTTTCCCGACGGCGGCAACCCCATGGGCCGCGTAATCAGGTTCAACTCTATACCGCTGACAATCATCGGTGTGCTGGAGTCGAAAGGCTACAACAGCATGGGTCAGGACCAAGACGACATTGTGCTTGCGCCCTACACCACCGTGATGAAGCGCATCCTCGCCATCGACTACATACAAGGCATCTTTGCCTCCGCCCTCACCGAGGCGGCCACCGACCAGGCTACCGACGAGATTGAGAAAATCCTCAACCGCAACCACAAAATCAAGAGTGTGGACGAAGAGGACTACGACATCCGTTCACAGCAAGAATTGAGCGAGATGCTCAACTCCACCGGCGACATGATGACGCTGCTGCTCGCCTGCGTGGCAGGCATCTCGCTTCTCGTGGGCGGCATCGGCATCATGAACATCATGCTCGTGTCGGTGACCGAGCGCACGCGCGAGATAGGCCTGCGCATGAGCATCGGCGCGCGCGGACGCGACATCATGACGCAGTTTCTCATCGAGTCGATAATCATCAGCGTAGCCGGAGGCGTCATCGGCGTGGTGCTTGGCGCGGCAGCGTCGCTGTCGGTGAAATTTTTATTGAACTGGCCTGTGACAATTCAAATTTATTCTGTAGTTTTGTCATTCCTTGTGTGCACGGTCACTGGAGTGTTTTTCGGATGGTATCCGGCGCGCAAGGCGGCGAATCTTGACCCTATAGAAGCATTGAGATATGAATAGCATTCCCACCACAAAGCGCAGCACGATACTCGGCCTGATGACACACGTCATCGTGCTGACCATCGTGTTTATCCTTCCGGAGGTGATTTTCACCGCCGCCATGGGACAACGGGCTAAATTCGGGCCGCGCCGTTTCGACATCTACATCCACACGGTGATGTACATCATCACGTTCTACGTCAACTACTTCATCCTCATTGACCGGCTGCTGTTCAAAAAGCGCACGTGGCTCTACCTTGTCGTGGCGGCGCTGTTTGCCGCGCTGATGGTTGTGGCGGGCAGCTACTCCCACATCGTCATCGACAAGCTGCTGGGAGTTGCGCCGCCGCCACACCGTCGCGGACACCACGGCGGAGGACTGTTTATCGTCAGCATTATGATGCGCGACTACGTGATACTTATTCTCACCATCGGCTTGAGCGTGGCGTTGAAGATGGGCTTGCGCTGGACAAGGATAGAGAAGCTCAACGAGCGGATAATCACCGAGCGCAAGGACATGGAGCTGCGCAACCTCAAAAACCAGCTCAACCCCCACTTCCTGTTCAACACGCTCAACAACATCTATGCGCTGACGGCGTTCGACACGGAGAAGGCGCAGAACGCCATACACCAGCTGAGCAAACTGCTGCGCTACACGCTCTACGAAAGCGACGGCACGCAGGTGACGCTCGACAAGGAGCTGCAATTCATCAGAAGCTACATCAACCTGATGGCGTTGCGTCTCAGCGACAACACCCGCCTGACGGTAAGCATCCACGACGGCGGCACAAACGGCTTGGAAATCGCCCCGATGATGTTCATCTCACTGGTGGAAAACGCCTTCAAGCACGGAGTGAGCGCCGGCTCGGAGTCGTTTATCGACATCCGCATCACGCTTGACGGCAACCGCATCTGCTGCCACGTTGAAAACAGCCTGTTTCCGAAGCAAGAGTCAGACAAAAGCGGCTCGGGCATCGGACTTGCCAACCTGCAGCGCCAGCTGGAGCTGCTCTACCCCGAAAGCCACGACTACAGCGCCGCCGCCATCGGCGACCGCTACGTGGCAGAGCTATCGATAACACTTAACGTAACAAAAGACTAATAGACAACGCTTATGGACATTACTTTGAAATGCTGCGTCGTCGACGACGAACCGCTCGCGCGCGGGCTGATATGCTCGTTTGTTGAAAAGACACCGTTTCTGTCGCTTGAAGCATCGTTCGCATCCGCCTCGGAGGCAATAAAATGCGTACTGGAGAAGAAGGTAGACCTGCTTTTTCTCGACATTCAGATGCCGGAGCTCAACGGCATAGAGTTTGCGAAAATCATTCCGCCGGAATGCCGCATCATCTTTGTCACCGCTTTCGAGAAATATGCGCTCGACGGATTCCGCAACAATGCCATTGACTACTTGCTGAAGCCCGTAAACTATCCGGAGTTTCTCACCGCCGCCAACCGCGCGCTGCAGTGGGCTGAGCTTAAGGCCCGAGCGGAGACCGCGCCACAGGCACAACCGGTTGCCGACAACCAGCACATCATCGTCAAGAGCGAGTACAAACTCATCCAAATCGACGTGTCGAAGATTCTCTACATCGAGGGACTCAAAGACTATGTGAAAATCTACACCGAGGACTCCCCCACCTGCATCCTGTCGCTGATGAACATGAAGACCATCGAGCAGCATCTTCCTGCCGACCGCTTCATCCGCGTGCACCGCTCGTTTATCGTGCAGATGTCGAAAATCAACGTCATCGAGCGCAACCGCATAGTGTTCGGCAAAAAGTACATACCAATTTCCGACACCTACAAGAAGGCGTTTTCCGACTATCTGGCGCGCCACACCGTCACTGCAGAACGCAACACTACTCCTACGGAAGAATAAATGCCGTCGGGGCGGCGCTGTAAAACAGATTACAGCGCCGCCCCGTTTTTTTATGATGCCGGCATTACCGCCGCGTTTTCCTACAGGTTTTTCAGCGTAGAGATGCGCTCGAGCGGATTTTCCGCGCCGAAGACGTAGTTGCCCGCCACGAGGATGTCGGCGCCGGCATCTTTCAGCAGCCGTCCGGTTTCCTCGTTCACCCCGCCGTCGACCTCAATCAGCGCCTTTGAGCCGCGCAGCGAAATCAGGTCGCGCAGCTCGTGCACTTTCTTCACCGAGTTCTGGATGAATTTCTGGCCTCCGAAGCCAGGGTTAACCGACATAATCAGAGCCAGGTCGATGTCATCGATAATGTCGGCGAGCATCGACACCGGAGTGGCAGGATTGATGGTCACACCGGCTTTCATTCCAGCCTCCTTTATCTGCTGCACCACGCGCGACAGATGCGTGCAAGCCTCGAGATGCACGTTCATATAGGTTGCGCCGAGGTCCTTCACTTCCTTGATAAACTTCTGCGGCTCCACAATCATCAGATGCACGTCGAGCGGTTTGTCGCAGATGTTTTTGAGGTTTTTCAACACAGGGAATCCGAAAGAGATGTTGGGCACGAAAACGCCGTCCATAATGTCGAGGTGGAGCAATTCCGCCTCGCTTCGGTTGATCATCTCCACGTCTTTCTGCAAGTTGCAGAAGTCGGCAGAGAGCAGTGATGGTGATACTATCATATCTGTTTCTATTTTTTCTTTTTCAGCAAGTTATAGGCAATAAACACAACGATTACCGCAAGCAGCGCATAGCCGCCGTATGAGAGGTAGGAATTGTAGTGCTCAATCTGCGCCAGCAGGTCGGCAGGCGCAACAAACGTAGAGAGCCATGCTCCGAGAGCTGCAAGCACCGCGTTCCACGCCCCCGCTCCGAGGGCTGTGAACACAACGAATTTTCCGATGTTCATCCCCGCCAAACCGGCAGGAATCGAGATGAGTTGGCGCACAGCTGGAATCAGCCGTCCAACGAACGTCGACACCGCCCCGTGCTTGTCGAAATAGGCTTCGGCATTCGCCACTTTCGCCTCGTCGATAAGGCAGATGTGTCCGAAACGGCTGTTTGCGAACCGGTAGACGATTGGCCTTCCGAGCCACACCGCCAGATAGTAGTTGACCAACGCGCCGATGAGCGCGCCCAACGTTGCCAATGCCACAACCACGTAGATGTTTATATGCCCTTGCGCCACGGCGAAGTAGGCAGCCGGAGGCACAACGATTTCAGAAGGGAAAGGAATAAACGAGCTTTCAACCGCCATAAGCGCCACAATGAGCAGATAAGCCGTAAACGGGTCGCTTATCATCGCAACAAACCAATTGTATATTTCTACAACCATAAATCAATATTTTCTGTTAATTATTCCGCAAAATTAATACTCTAATTTCATTCCACTCCTATCTCGCGGAACATTTCGGCATATTTCTCCGCTTTTTTCTCCACGGCGAGCGGATAAGCGCGCGACGACGACACCATGCGGTAGTGCCGGCAGAGGTTGCCACGATGTGTGAATTCAACATATTCGCCCGTCTTCGGCACCGCTGTGCCGTTGATTGCGGCTATTATCGCCGACGACTTCTCGCCAGCCGTCACCACCGTGCGGCAGTCAGGCAGACGGTCGAGAAACCCGTCAAGGTCGATTGGCTCCACCACTTCAAGGAATTTGTCGGAAGCGTTGTCTTTCTGACGCACCACACGCACCGCCGCGTCAAACATCGCGATTCCCCTCTCGGCGGCGAAACGGCGTATCGCCTGCTCGTCGTAGCCCCCGGGACGCACAAAATGGTTCTTGTCGCCAAAAAACACTATGCCCATTATGCGCCACATGTCGTTGGTGCGGTTTGGGTAATAGAAGTGCATCGACCACCGTCGTTCGGGCGGCGGGAACGATCCGAGCATCAGCACTTTGGCGTTGCCGGGCATAAACGGTTCGAACGGATGGTTCTCAATGCGTCTTTTTTCCATTCGCCAATATTTTTTTGTAAGCAACCATCATCGCCACGGTGACCGCCGCACTGACAATAGCCACAACTGCCGACTGGCTTCCAGCCTCGCCCATTGCGGCTGCGTCGATTGAGTTGTTGCCCATCCACATAAACGCCACGACAGCGGAATTGTTGAGCGCATGGCCTATGACAGGCACCCACAGCGAACCGCTCCACAGATAGGCGTAGCCGAAGAAGGCACCCAGCACAAGACGTGGCACAAAGCCGAAAAACTGGAAGTGGAGCGTGCTGAACACGAAAGCGGCAGTCCACACCGCCAAGTGTCGGCGCCGCATGCCGTCGCAGCAGATGCGCTGCAGCGCGCCTCGGAAAAACATCTCCTCGCCAAGTCCCGTCAGCAGTCCGACGCACACCACCGAAGCAATCAAATCCCACACCGACGAGCCGCTGAGCAGCGTGTCGGTGGCCTCCTGCGCGGCGTTCTCCTGCGCGCGCATCCATTGCTCCACCGGCTTCATCGCCTCGGGCAGCGACAGCGACGCGTTCCACGCCACAAGCCAGTTCATCGCCGGCGTCATCGCCAACGAAATCAGCACAATGCCTGCCACCGCCATTGCCGACGGCGCCTTGTCGAGCCGCAGGAAGCGCAGCGGGGTTCCGCCACCGCAGAGAGTGCCCACCGCCACGGCGGGGAGCATGAACATAATCAGATTCTGCAACGTTGTGGCAAGCCGCATCTGCGTCAGCGCGTCGAGCGCGTCGATGCGAGCGAGCATCTGCGACAGCAATGCCACCAGAAACAGTCCGACCAGCAGACCAGAAGCGAGCACCACCACAGCCCTCGAGGCAGAGAAACGATTGTTTGTATCGCCAAGCATCATATCCTTATTCTATCATCTTTAAAAATTCATCCTCGCCGATAATCGGAATGCCGAGCGAGCGCGCTTTCTCCAGCTTCGCCGGACCCATATTCGCGCCGGCAAACACGAAGTCGGTCTTCTTTGAAATCGAGCCGGAGTTTTTGCCCCCGTTGCGCTCAATCATCGCCTTGTACTCGTCGCGCGAGTGATGCTCGAACACGCCGCTTATCACGATTGTCTTTCCGGCGAGCTTGTCGGTTTTCTCCATCGCCTCCTTCGCCACGCCCATCTGCAGCCCCGCTGTGCGCAGACGCTCCACGATTGCGGCATTCTGCGGGTTCTTGAAGAAAGCCACCACGCTCTCGGCAATCACCTGCCCCACGTCGTCGATAGCCACAAGGTCGTCGACCGTGGCGAGCATCAGCGCGTCGATAGAGCCGAAAGCGAACGCCAGTTTCTTAGCCATTGTCTCGCCCACATTCGGAATCGAGAGCGCAAACACCACCCGTTCGAACGGCACTTGCTTCGACGCCTCGATGCCGCGGAGTATGCGCCGCGCCGTGAGCTCGCCGCAACGCCCCACGATTGTCAGTTTGTCGTCGGTAAGGTCGTAGATGTCGGCCACATTCTTCACCAGTCCCACCGCAAACAGCTGTTCGGCAGTTTCCTCTCCGATTCCGTCGATGTTCATCATCCGCCGTCCCACGAAATGCTCTATGCGCCCCGTGATCTGTGGACGGCATCCGTCGCGGTTCGGACACACCCATGCCGCCTCGCCCTCGTTGCGCACCAGCGGCGTGCCGCAGACCGGGCAATTCTTCACGAACTGCAGCGGCAGGCTTCCGGGTTGGCGTCGCGAGAGTTCGACCCCCACGATTTTCGGTATGATTTCTCCACCCTTCTCCACATATACGTAGTCGCTGTCGTGGATGTCGAGCTGGCGTATGATGTCCTCGTTGTGGAGCGAGGCGCGCTTCACGATTGTGCCTGACAGCAGCACCGGCTCAAGGTTGGCGACAGGCGTTATCGTGCCGAGGCGTCCGGTTTCGAACGACACCGACTTAAGCCGAGTCAACTCCCTCTCCGCCTGGAATTTATAGGCGATAGCCCACCGTGGCGACTTCGCCGTGCTTCCGAGCAAACGCTGCTGCTGAAGGTTGTTGACCTTGAACACCAGCCCGTCGGTAGCCACCTCGAGCTGCTTGCGCGCCTCCGCCCAATGGTCGATAAACCGTTTCGCTTCGGTGACGTCGCGCAGCAGCTCTGTAGCGTCCGACACCTTGAAGCCCCACTTTCTCAAAGCCTGAAGCGACTCATAGTGAGTGGTGTATGGCAGGTTGTCGCCCAGTAGGAAGTAGAAATAAGCATCCAGTCCGCGGCGCGCCACCTCCGCCGGGTTAAGCGTCTTCAGCGTACCCGCAGCAGCGTTGCGCGGATTTGCGAGCAGCGGTTCCTCGTTGAAAGCCCTCTCCTTGTTGAGCGCGTCAAACGATTTCCACGGCATCACAATCTCGCCCCTCACCTCAAACTTGTCGGGCCAACCGCCGCCGGCAAGCGTCAGCGGCACGCTCCGTATCGTCTTCACATTGACCGTCACGTCGTCGCCATGCACGCCGTCGCCTCGCGTCACGGCACGCACCAGCCGGCCGTGCTCATACGTTATTGAAATCGACGTACCGTCAAACTTCATCTCCCCTACAATCTCGAGCGAGCCACCGCCCAGCTGCTGCTTTGCGCGCCGCAGGAAGTCTTCAACCTCCTCGATTGAGTAAGTGTTTGAGAGCGACAGCATCGGCCTCTCGTGCGCCACCTGCCTGAAGCCCGGCGTCAGGTCGCTTCCCACGCGTTGCGACGGCGACAGCGGGTCGAAAAGCTCCTTATGCTCCGCCTCCAGATCCTGCAGGCGGCGCATCATGTCGTCATATTCTTTGTCGCTGACAGTAGGCTTGTTGAGCACGTAGTAGTTGTAGTTGTGCTTGTTGAGTTCCTCCCTCAGCCAGTTTATTTCCGATTCAAACAAATCCATATTTCCAATTATTTTGCCACGAATTTAGTGAAATTTATCAGAACACAAGCTGATTTACCTCTCTTTTTTGACTATTCAAAAAAAATAAATGTTACCTTTGTGATTGAGACAAAACAAACAACGGTATGGCAACAAGACTCTATCCCATAGGCATACAAACTTTTGAAAAAATCATAGAAGGCGGTTTTGTCTACGTAGACAAGACTGAATATGTGCACCAATTGGCAAACACCAGCGGCAGTTCTTTTTTTCTCAGCCGTCCGCGCAGGTTTGGCAAGTCATTGCTTTTGTCCACGATGAAAAGTTATTTCGAAGGCAAACGCCAACTTTTTAAAGGTTTGGCCATTGAACGTCTTGAAACTGAATGGGCAGAATATCCTGTGCTTCTCTTCAGCATGGCTTCTGCCAAACATGCCGACAAAAACCAGCTTGAGCGCTATCTTGACAATATGCTCCGAAGAACCGAGCAGAAATTCGGCTTCACAAAAGAATCAGAAGACCCCAATGACCGACTTTCCGACTTGATTCACAAATGTTATGAGAAATACGGCAGAAAGGTCGTGGTTCTCATCGATGAGTACGACGCGCCCTTGCTCGACGTGGTCCACGAGGAGGAACAGCTACCAGAGCTTCGCAATGTGATGCGCAATTTCTACAGCCCATTGAAGGATTGCGACCCTTACCTGCGGTTTGTATTCATCACAGGAATCACGAAATTCTCCCAACTGAGCATTTTCAGTGAACTAAACAATATAAAAGACATCAGCATGGATTCCGCCTACGACGGAATCTGCGGCATTACGAGCAATGAGCTGACCACCCAACTAATTGACGATGTCAGTAAACTGGCATCAAGCCAGGCACAAACTGCAGAGCGCACCATTGCCAATCTGAAAGATTATTACGATGGCTATCACTTCTCATGGCCGTCGGCCGACATCTACAACCCTTACAGTCTGCTCAACTGTTTTGCCGACAGGACGTTTGACACGTATTGGTTCTCATCCGGAACCCCGACATATCTCATCGAGATGATGCGTAAATTTGATGTGCAGCCATCAGACATAGGGAACGGAGTGGACGCTATACGCTCAGGATTCGACGCGCCGACAGAAACTATGGACTCGCTCACCCCATTGCTCTATCAAAGCGGCTACCTGACAATCAAAAGCTACAACACCGACGACAAAGTCTATCATCTTGAGATACCCAACAAGGAGATACGCTCCAGCCTGTATCAGTCGCTTCTTCCCTATTATTTCGGGAAAGACACGCAAAGCGGCAACACGCAAATAGCCAAAATGTCGGCTCTTATAAACAAAGGCAATATGGATGGCGCGCTGCGGCTGCTGCGCGACTTTCTGTCGACAGTGCCGTATTGCGACAACACGACATACGAGGGTCATTACCAACAGATGCTGTATGTAATATTCACGATTCTGACAAATTACCGAATGCAGGTAGAAGTGCGCACTCACAAAGGGCGGATTGACGTCGCACTCGAAACCGAGAGCCGCATATATGTGATGGAGATAAAATTCAACGGCTCGGCAGATGATGCCCTTCGCCAAATCGACGTGAAAGGCTATGCCGACGCATATAAAAATTCGCTTAAACAAATCGTCAAAGTCGGAATCAATTTCTGCGTCAAAGGCGATGCCAACTTTACGGATTGGATAATCAAGCAGTAAATCCGCAAGAAGATTGTCGACTTTATTACCTGCCGGAAATCCGAGCATACGAAAAAGCACGCACCCCAACCAATCATCAAAAATATGCTGAAAAACATTTTTTTGGGAAAATAATGTTGATTTTTAGGAGTGTATGTTGATTGATTTGCGTATCTTTGCAAATCGAATGCCAGGAAGGCGTTCGACAGGTTTGTTTAATTATATTGACAAAACATTAATGGCTGACAACAAGAGAATTAAAACGGCTCTCGTCTCCGTATTCCACAAAGACGGGTTGGATGAACTTTTAAGTTTGTTACACAATCACGGAGTGAAATTTCTTTCCACGGGAGGGACAAAATCATTTATCGACGGTCTGGGATACGAATGCGAAGCGGTTGAAGACCTTACCGGCTACCCTTCGATTCTCGGCGGACGCGTCAAGACACTCCACCCCAAGGTGTTTGGCGGCATTCTCAACCGCCGCGACAACGCCGGCGACCAAGAGCAAATCAAGCAATACGAAATACCGGAGATCGACCTTGTGATTGTCGACCTCTATCCTTTTGAAGAGACAGTGGCATCTGGAGCGTCAGAAGCCGACATCATAGAGAAAATCGACATAGGCGGCATCTCGCTTATCCGCGCCGCCGCCAAGAACTACAACGACGTTGTGATCGTGGCGTCGAAGCATCAGTATGCGCCGCTCTGCGAGATTCTGAAGCAGAACGGCGACGCAGTGACCACGCTCGCCGACCGCCGCTTCTTCGCGAAGGAGGCCTTCGGCGTGTCGAGCGCATACGACAGCGCCATCTTCAACTATTTCGACGCCGAGAGCGACAGCGACTTCCGCGTTGCCATCAACGGCTCGCGCCATCTGCGCTACGGCGAGAATCCACATCAGGCGGGCAAGTTCTTCGGCGACTTCGACAAGATGTTTGAGCAGCTTCACGGCAAGGAGATTTCCTACAACAACCTTCTCGACATCGACGCGGCCGTGAACCTTATCGGCGACTTCGACGAGACCACGTTTGCCATCCTGAAGCACAACAATGCCTGCGGCATCGCTTCTCGCCCAACCATCCTCGAGGCATGGAAAGACGCTCTTGCTGGCGACCCCGTGTCGGCGTTCGGCGGAGTGCTCATCGCCAACCGCGAGATTGACGCCGCTACAGCCGAGGAGATGCACAAAATCTTCTTCGAGGTTTGCATCGCACCGTCGTACACCAAAGAGGCACTCGCCATTCTCGAGCAGAAGAAGAACCGCATCATCCTGCTTCAAAAGTCTACCGAGCTTCCAGCACAGCAGTTCCGCTCCATTCTCAACGGCGTGCTCCGTCAGGACAAAGACCTCCACAAAGAGACTACAGCCGACCTCAAGCAGGCCACGGAGAAAGCCATCACCGCCGAGCAGGCAGAAGATTTGCTCTTCGCCAACAAGGTGGTGAAGCACAGCAAGAGCAACGCCATCGTGCTCGCCAAAGGCAAACAGCTATTTGCGAGCGGCATCGGTCAGACATCGCGTGTCGACGCCCTTCGCCAAGCCATCGAGAAGGCCAAGTCGTTCAACTTCGACCTTCACGGCGCGGTCATGGCATCCGACGCCTTCTTCCCGTTTGCCGATTGCGTTGAAATCGCCCACAACGAAGGCATCACAGCCGTGATTCAACCCGGCGGTTCAATCCGCGACAACGAGACCGTTGACTTCTGCAACAAGAACGGCATCGCCATGGTTATGACAGGCATCCGTCACTTCAAGCATTAAAACAACCGACAATAATAACAGCAAAATGGGAATATTCTCACTGACACAAGAAATAGCCGTTGACCTTGGAACGGCAAACACGATCATCATCCACAATGACAAGATCGTGGTCGACGAGCCTTCGTATGTGGCTCTCGACTCCAAAGGCAAGCTTGTTGCCGTAGGAGAAAAGGCTAAGATGATGCAGGGAAAGGAGCACCCGGGCATCCGCACCATCCGCCCGCTGCGCGACGGCGTTATCGCCGACTTCAACGCCGCCGAGCTGATGATCCGCGGACTTATCAAGATGGTAAGCTCGAAGCACCATTGGTTCTCTCCGTCGCTGCGCATCGTGGTGTGTATCCCTTCGGGCAGCACCGAGGTTGAAATCCGTGCAGTCCGCGACTCGAGCGAGCATGCCGGCGGCCGCGACGTTTATATGATTTACGAGCCGATGGCAGCAGCCCTCGGTATCGGTCTCGACGTCGAGGCACCTGAAGGCAATATGATTGTCGACATAGGCGGCGGCACAACTGAGATTGCGGTAATCTCTCTTGGCGGCATCGTCACCAACAAAAGCATCCGTGTGGCAGGCGACGTGCTTACCGAGGACATCCAGGAGCACATGCGCCGCGCGCACAGCATGAAGGTTGGCGAGCGCATGGCCGAGCTGATAAAAATCAACGTTGGCTCGACGCTCACCGAGATGGACAACCCGCCGGAAGACTACATCGTGCACGGTCCGAACCAGATGACCGCCCTTCCGATGGAAGTGCCGGTGTCGTATCAGGAAATCTCCCACTGCATCGAGAAATCGATACTCAAAATCGAGGCAGCTATTCTGAGCGCATTGGAGAGCACACCACCCGAACTTTATGCCGACATTGTCAGAAACGGTATCTATATCTCGGGCGGCGGCGCGCTTCTCCGAGGTCTCGACAAGCGTCTGTCGGAGAAAATCGGCATCAAATTCATTGTAGCCGACAATCCTCTGCACGCAGTGGCGAAGGGCACAGGCATCGCGTTGAAGAACCGCGACAAGTTCTCGTTTCTCATCCGATAGCGTTCACCCATCGGCATAAAAATTCACCAAGAAGGCGTCAACCATTTTGTTTGCGCCTTCTTGTATGTATAAACAAGGTATATTGACCGCAAACTGGTGAATTCACCGCAACCGTCTGACTGTGAATAATATTATTAGTTTTTTTGTGCGACATTCGTCGTGGATTGTGTTTGTGCTGCTTGTTGTGGCAAGCTGCTGGATGCTGTTTCAGAAGAACCCATACCAGCAGCATGTGTTTCTGACATCCGCCAACCGGGCGTCGGCCGTAGTCTACAAGGGCGCCGGCGAGGTCACATCATACTTCAACCTGCGTTCAATCAACTCCGACCTTCAGGAGCGCAACGCCACGCTTGAGATGGAGGTGATCAACCTGAAACGCCAAATCGGCGAATACAAGACGCTGCTGCAGCCCAGCGGCATCGCCCTACCCGACTCCGTGGCACAAAACTACGAATATCACTTTGCCAACGTGATCAACAACAGCGTCACCCACCCGAAGAATTTCATCACCATCGACAAGGGCCGCCTCGACGGCATCGCCCCCGAGATGGGCGTCGTTGACCAGAACGGAGTGGTTGGCATTGTGAGCAACGTCAGCGACCATGCCTCGCGCGTGCTGTCGCTTCTCAACTCCGACATGCGCCTGTCGTGCAAGGTGAAGAACACCGACTATTTCGGCAGTCTGGTGTGGCACGGCACCGACCCCTACCACGCCACGCTCGAGGAGATGCCGAAGCACGTGAAGTTCCACCGCGGCGACACCATCGTCACGAGCGGCTACTCGGCGGTGTTTCCGCCGGGTCTTATCGTCGGCGTGATAGAGAGCAACCAGCAGGCCACAGACAACAATTTCTTCTCTTTGAAGATACGTCTCACCACCGACTTCACCCGCCTCGGCACCGTGCGCGCCATCAAGAGCAAGATGGCAGGCGAGCTGAAGCGACTTGAACAGGAAGGAGGAACCGGCAATGAATAAAAGCATCTTCCAGACACTGGCGTTGTTTGTGCTGCTTGCCATCGTGCAGGTGCTCGTGTGCAACAACATCAGCATCCTCAATTTCGCCACTCCGTTTGTGTTTATCTACGTCATCGTGCGCCTTCCGCTCACGCTCCACCGCAACTGGGTGATGATTATCGGCTTCCTTGCCGGTCTGATTATCGACATCTTCGGCGACACCGCCGGCATGAACGCCCTTGCATGCACCATTCTCGGTGCAGTCCGCGAGACGGTTGTGAAGCTCTACGTAACCCACGACGACGAAATCGCCGACCCCGTGCCTTCGGCGAAGACCCTCGGACCTGGCGCCTACATCAAGTATCTGCTGACGATGACGTTTGTCTACTGCCTTTCGGTGACCTTCATCGAGGCTTTCACGCTTCATGATTTTCTGCTATCTTTGTACCGCGTTGTAGGATGCACCGCACTGACATTCGTCATTCTGCTCGGCATCGACGCGCTTGTCAACGCCAAGAAATGAGAGAGTACGAACTGGAGAAACGCCGATTTGTCATCGCCGGACTGATAATTGTCATTTCGGTGCTTTACATTGTGCGTCTGTTCAATCTTCAGGTGGCCGACGAGACATTCAAGAAAAACGCCGACTCCAACGCCTTTCTGCGCAAGACCATCTATCCCTCGCGCGGTATGATCTACGACCGCAAGGGGCGTCTCATCGTGTTCAACCAGCCGGCATACGACGTCATGGTCATCCCCAAGGAGATACACGACCTCGACTCTCTCGACCTGTGCAGCACGCTGCAAATCACGCTTCCCGAGCTTCGCAAGAAGTTTGAGGAGATGCGCGACACTCGGCGCAACCCCGGCTACTCCTCGTTTACCCAGCAGGTGCTTATCCGCCATCTGTCGCTCGAGGACTATGGCCGCCTTCAGGAGAAGCTCTACCGCTTCCCCGGATTCTTCATTCAGAAAAAGACACTCCGCAAATACAACAGCACCAGCGGCGCCAACATCCTCGGCAACATCCGCGAGGTGAACCAGAACGATATCGACAACGACCCCTACTACCGCGCCGGCGACTACACCGGCGACCTCGGCATCGAGAAGAGCTACGAGACGTATCTGCGTGGCAAGAAGGGGCAGGAAATACTTATCCGCGACGCCCACGGACGCATCCAGGGACGCTTTGAGAACGGAGCGAGGGACGTGGCTCCCGTGTCGGGCAAAGACCTGACACTCAGCATCGACTACAACCTTCAGGAGTATGGCGAGAAGCTGATGCAGGGCAAAATAGGTGCAATCGTTGCCATCGAGCCGGCAACGGGCGAGATTCTCGCCCTCGTGTCGAGTCCCGGCTACGACCCCTCACTGCTCATCGGGCGCGACCGCGGCAAGAACTACCGCGAGCTTGTCAACAACCGCTACAAGCCGCTGTTTGACCGCGCCATAATGGCAGCCTATCCTCCCGGCTCCCAGTTTAAGCCCACCCAGGGACTGATATTCCTGCAGGAAGGCATGGTTGGTCTCGGCACGATGTTTCCCTGCCACCGCGGCTACATCAACGGGCGTCTGAAAGTGGGCTGCCACGGCCACGAGTCGCCCATCTCGCTGAAGCCCGCCATCCGCACGTCGTGCAACGCATATTTCTGCTGGGGCTTCAAGACGATGATCGACAAGCGTTCGAAATACGGCACCCCCGCCAAGGCGTTCGAGATTTGGAAGAACTACCTTGTGGAAATGGGCTTCGGCTACAAACTCGGCGTCGACCTTCCGGGCGAGAGCCGCGGATTCATCCCCAACAGCAAGTTCTACAACAAAGTGTACGGTGAGAACCGCTGGAGCGCCAACACTGTCATCTCGGTGGCAATCGGACAGGGCGAGATACTCGCCACCCCGCTTCAGATAGCCAACCTGTCGGCAACGATAGCCAACCGCGGCTGGTACTACACGCCCCACGTAGTGAGACGCATCAGCGGCACCAAGCTGCCCGCGCAGTACACCACCCGCCACACTCCGCACATCAACAAAAACTACTATCAGGACATTGCCGAGGGCATGCGTATGGCAGTGGTGGGCGGCACGTGCCGCCAGGCGCAGTTTGGCGACATCGAGGTGTGTGGCAAGACGGGCACGGCGCAGAACCCCCACGGACGCGACCACTCGGCGTTTATGGGCTTTGCTCCGATGAACAATCCCAAGATAGCCATCTGCGTCTATGTGGAGAATGCCGGCTTCGGCGCCACCTTCGGAGTGCCTATCGGCGGACTGATGATGGAGAAATACCTGACGGGGCAGATTTCGCCTCACCGGCAGTATATCGAAGACCGCATGCTGGAGTCGAACACGATTATCTACAGCGGCGTTAAGAAACATTGACATAAAAAAGGACACAACAATATGCTGAAAACAGACATTAACGAAAGGAAATGGGAACTTGTGAGCAGCGAATATCTGTTCCGTCGTCCGTGGCTGACGGCACGCCGCGACGTGGTGCGTCTGCCCAACGGCACCGAGATACCCGAATTTTATGTGCTTGAATATCCCGACTGGGTCAACATCATCGCGGTGACCGCCGACGGAGAGTTTGTGATGATACGCCAGTACCGCCACGGCATCGACCAGACACGCTATGAGCTTGTGGCAGGCTGCGTAGACCCCGGCGAGGACCCTCTGACGGCAGCCAAGCGCGAGCTTTATGAGGAGACGGGATTCGGCGGCGGCGAATGGCGCAAGATCTCGGTGATTTCTGGCAATCCCAGCACCACCACCAACTGGACCCACTGCTACGTGGCAGAAGGCGTGGAGCGCGTAGGCAGCCAGCATCTTGAGACGTCGGAGGACATCAGCGTGCATCTTCTAAGCGCCGACGAGGTGCGCTGGCTTCTCGACCACGACGAAATCAAGCAGGCGATGATGGTGGCTCCCCTGTGGAAATATTTCATTGAGAAAAAATTGGTATAGTCTGCCGTTTTTTGACTACCTTTACAGAATTCAATCGACAACAGAGAACTATGACAAACAAGACAGTCTTAAGCGATTTATACAAGCAAGTGGCAGGCGTAGAGCCAGCCGGAATCACCGAACTTCCGTCGTCGGGCTCCAACCGCCGCTATTTCCGCCTCACGGGCGAACGCACGATGATAGGCGTGATAGGCACATGCATCGAAGAGAACGAAGCGTTTCTCTACATGGCGAAGCATTTCGCGTCGAAGAATCTGCCCGTTCCGGAGGTTTATGCCCACAGCGACGACCGAATGGCATACGTGCAGCAGGACCTTGGCGACACACTGCTTTTCAACGCCATCGAGAAAGGGCGCAAGACCACGGTGTTCAGCGAGGAGGAGAAAGCCCTACTGTCGAAGACTATCCGCCAGCTTCCCGACATTCAGTTTGCCGGCGCCGACGGTCTTGACTTCTCGAAATGCTACCCCTCGTCGGAGTTCAACGCCCGCTCGATAATGTGGGACTTGAACTATTTCAAATACTGCTTTCTCAAAGCCACCGGCATGGAGTTTCAGGAAGACCTTCTCGAGGACGACTTCCAACGCCTTGCCGACGTGTTGCTGCGCAGCTCCTCGGCAACGTTCATGTATCGCGACTTCCAGTCGCGCAACGTGATGATCAAGGACGGCGAGCCGTGGTTTATCGACTTTCAGGGCGGCCGCAAGGGACCGGTGTTCTACGATGTGGCATCGTTTCTATGGCAGGCCAAGGCCAACCTTCCCGACAGCCTCCGCGGCGAGCTGCTGGAGGAATATATCGACGCCCTGCGCAAATACACTCCCGTAGACCGCGACTATTTCTACGCCCAGCTGCGCCACTTCGTGCTGTTCCGCACGCTTCAGGTGCTCGGCGCCTACGGCTTCCGCGGCTACTTCGAGAAGAAGCCCCACTTCATCCAGAGCGTTCCGTTTGCCATCGCCAATCTCCGGCATCTTCTTGCCAACCCCTATCCGGAGTATCCCTACCTCTGCAAGGTGCTCAAAGAGCTTGTTGGCCTGAAGCAGTTTACCGACGACCTGCAGAAGCACACGCTCACGGTGCGCGTGATGAGTTTCGCCTACAAGAAAGGCATCCCCAACGACCCGTCGGGCAACGGCGGCGGCTACGTGTTTGACTGCCGCGCCGTCAACAACCCCGGCAAATATGAGCGCTACAAGCCGTTTACGGGCCTCGACGACCAGGTGATAAAGTTTCTTGAGGACGACGGCGAGATACTCGAGTTTCTCGACCACGCCTATGCCCTTGTCGACGCCACGGTGAAACGCTACAAGGAGCGCGGATTCACGAATCTGATGGTTTGCTTCGGATGCACCGGCGGACAGCACCGTTCGGTCTACAGCGCGCAGCACATGGCAGAGCATATCAACAAGAAATTCAACGTCAAGGTGGAGCTCGTGCACCGCGAGCAGAACATCGAGCAGACGTTCAACGCAAAAATTTTCTAAGGATAAGAGGATGAAAGCACTGATTTTCGCAGCCGGCCTCGGCACGCGTCTGCGCCCGCTGACCGACAACCGCCCGAAGGCACTTGTTGAGGTGGCAGGACGGCCGATGCTCGAGCACGTGATACGCCATCTGATTTCATACGGCTTCACCGACATTGTGGTCAACATCCATCACTTCGGGCAGCAGATTGTCGACTTTCTGCGCGACAACGGCAACTTCGGGGTCAACATCCAGGTGAGCGACGAGCGCGGCGAGCTGCTCGACACCGGCGGAGGCATCCTGAAGGCGCGCCCTCTGCTCGACGACGGCGAGCCGTTCCTCGTGCATAACGCCGACATCATGACCGACCTCAATCTTGCCGACTTCTACAACTATCACCTCCACCATTCCGCCGACGCCTCGGTGCTCGTAGCCGAGCGCACCACGTCGCGCTACTTCGTGTTTGACTCCAGCCGGCGTCTGCAGGGCTGGGAGAACGTCACCACCGGCGAGACGCGTCCGGAAGGGTTTGTGCCTTCCGCCAGTCAGCTCCAACTGGCTTTCGGAGGAGTGCATGTGATTTCGCCGACGGTGTTTGACGCCCTTGCCGGCTACACCGACGCGCATAAATTCTCGATTACGCCGTTCTATGTCGACATGTGCCGCCGTCTGAAAATAATGGGCTACATCCCCGACACGGCATACCGCTGGTTTGACATCGGCTCGCCCGAGAAGCTGGCGCAAGCCGAGGCGGCAATCACCGGCTCACAACAATAAACTCGGGGATGTGTCAAAAAATAGGCGCATCCCCTTTTTTTTGACTTCGTCACTCAAAAGTAAGCAGTTTTTTCTCATTCTGATGTAAGTACTCAGCTATTTTTATAACCTGCTCACGCTTTGCTCGTCTATCTCCACGTTCAATCTTACTGAACGGGGTGTCTATTTCCAATAATGCAGCCAACCGGCGTTGAAGCACACCATGCTCATTTCTTCGTTCCCTAATCTTTTTTCTTCTTTAGCAAATTACCAGCAAATTAAATCTGTTTTCAATCACCATTGATTACCAATGTGTTAGAGAAATATATTACCGTTTTTTATTTGTCTCAGCAAGTTTCAGCAAATTACCGGCAAATTAAACTAAGCCCATATTGGTATATATCTCATGTATCGTTTCGCCGTATCAGGATCAAGTGCTTTAATCTTTCCCTGAGATATCGCCTCCTTTATCAGCCTTGATATACTTCCTGCAGATGTTTCACTGACATTGAACCTTTCTCTTAACGACTTATTCGTCAGAGCATCACCCTGTATATACATTAGGCAAGCATGGAGATAGCATGACCAAAGTTTGTCCTCCATAGAGATATTGCTAAAACTTATTTCAGAGAATAATGTCACTTTCGTATTCTCTTGAAACACTTCAATACGCGGAGCTGGGAGGTGTTGAGCTTCACACGCCAGCACCATTCTGTCCCAGCCACGACCTAATTCCTCACACATCTTCAACCGTCGCATGAGAGAGGCCAGCTTCTCGTTTCTCGACTTTGGTGGATTATCGATAATACGAAGCACATCCACCAATGGCGTGCCAGGATTCGTCACTTCAATCCGATTGTCAAAAATTTCCACGACTGGAGCAGCCCCCGTTATATATAGGTCTTGGTGGATAAGACTATTTGCAATGGCTTCTCTTACAGCTGGTAGGGGGAATTTGCTTGTTGTTGACAGTTGAACGGTATTTACATCCTCGCTGCTTGGCAACAAAGCATTCACATAACGCACGATATTCTCAAAGCAAACGGCATAGCCTTGTATAAATGATTCCTCTTTCTGAATCAGCAGTCGGTTTATGCCCTTATACTCCACCACACGCATAGCCTTGCGTCCCAATCTTGCAAATTCATTCAAGTCCTTTGCAAATAGTATAGCACCAAGATTGGTAATAGAAAACAATCCATTGTCCTGCTTCTGGATAATACTATCCTCAATCAGATAATGTGTAACAGCATCCTTTTCTGCAGGCTGTGGTATCTTCAACAACGTAAAGTAGGCATCCACCTGAAGCAGTCTGATGATGTCTTCATATCTTTGGTCTGCCTTTATGCATACATCCTCAAACTGGGCATGCCGCAGTTTGTCCCACAACTGAGCGCGGAACACAGGAAACTCATGCAGTTTCTTGGTGTAGCTACCACTACGAATATAGTCTATCTTCTGGAATGCAACAGGCTCGTTTAGTGCCTTGTGGATTCTAATCAATTCTACATGCTTGCCGTCTATGTCTGTACTATAAAATTCAAAATCTGCATTTTTAGAAAGGAGATAACGAAGCCAGTTCTCCAACTCCTGCTCACCTTTCTTCTCTAGTTGCAGACGCACTTTCGTTCCGATTATCTCATGCGTGCCGTCATCTACACCCCATACCATATAGGCATAGTCACGGTCGTTCAAGGTGGCACTATTGGCAAGGGCACTTATGTCCTCGCCAACCATATTCGGTTCACAGTTGTTATGCTTGAACTCAACCCATCCAACTTCCTTGGGAAGCTTGCAGAGCTCCTTTACCAGTATGTCAATATTTCCTATCATATTCTTCTTTTTTATTCTTGACATGAATCTATATCTGCTTTTAGCACAATTCCTTTACCAAAAATATTTCGCAAATATATAATATATTCAGTCTCTTTATCTTCATACCCTATATGGGAATTATAGGTTGTATTATCCCTCATATCAATAAGACCATTCTTATTATCTTGTGCTTTTTGCATCCAGTTCAACTTTCTTGACCATCAGGTAATGTTAGAGCATGGCTCAACATCTTATTATAGGACTCCAATTAAAGAAAGAGCGTTGGATATTTTGCATATATTTTTGTGGCGGCTGAGAATCAACATTCTGGAAAAATCCGCAGAAATCTATCGCCTAAAAAAATATTGGAATCTCAGAGTATGAAAAGAGGCTGCGCCGTAAACCTTAATTACGACACAGCCTTTTTTGTCATTCTTCCGTCACACGCATCCGAGGATGCGCTGCAGGGTTTCAATCTGATAGTTCCAAAGGTCCTTCGCCTCCTCCACCTCGTCGGGCTCGGCGAAGTCGGTCACCGTGAGCATCGTCCCGTCGGTCAGCTCCGACTGCGAGATTCTCAGCTCGAAGTATGATTTGTCGTTCTCCTCCGTCCAATGGTAGCGCACGAATTTGTCAGTGCGTATGGCAACAATCTGCACCGTCTGCTCCACACCGTTCCAATCCAGCACCACTTCCTTTCCCGTCTGCCTTGCGTTGTCGGCAAACCATTCCTTAAGTCCGTAGGCAGTAGATATATACGACCACAGCATCGCCACTGGAGTGTTGCGCATGTCATACTCAATATGAAATTTCTCTTTGGTCATTGTCTGCGAGTTTAGTTTACGGGTGCTAAATAAGCACAAAGTTTACAATCTGCCAAAAGTTTATATAAAAATTTTATTGTCCGCATGCATTATATAGGGTGACAAATTGTCAGCGTTGTCGGATTGGCACGGGATGTGCAAGGAAACTGATGTCGCAAAGGCGCAGACCAAAGCGGCGCAAAAAAGGAACAAAAAATAAAAAGATATTGATTATGGCAATTAAACCTTTGGCTGACAGAGTTCTCATCGAGCCGGCAGCCGCAGAAGAAAAGACAATCGGTGGAATCATCATCCCCGACACAGCAAAAGAAAAACCGTTGCAGGGCAAAGTAGTAGCTACAGGCAATGGCACAAAGGATGAAGAAATGGTTGTAAAAGAAGGCGACACGGTGCTTTACGGCAAGTATGCCGGCACTGAGCTGGAATACGACGGCAAGAAGTATCTGGTGATGCGCCAGAGTGACATTTTGGCAATCCTCGGATAATCAATTTATCAACAATCAAAAAAAACGAAAAAATCATGGCTAAAGAAATCAAATTCGATATCAAGGCTCGCGAAGAGCTGAAGAAAGGCGTTGACGAATTGGCAAACGCCGTAAAGGTTACACTCGGCCCGAAAGGCCGCAACGTGATTGTCGACAAGAAGTTTGGCGCACCCCACATCACAAAGGACGGTGTGACCGTTGCAAAGGCAGTGGAGCTTGAGGACGAGTTCCAGAACATGGGCGCACAGCTTGTAAAGGAGGTTGCGTCGAAGACCGGTGACGATGCTGGCGACGGCACAACAACCGCTACCGTGCTCGCACAGGCTATCATCAACGTTGGCTTGAAGAACGTTGCCGCAGGCGCAAACCCAATTGACCTCAAGCGCGGCATCGACAAGGCTGTAGCCAAGGTTGTTGAAGGCATCAAGGCTCAGGCTCAGGAAGTCGACGACGATTTGGCGAAGATTGAGAATGTGGCTCGCGTTTCAGCCAACAACGACGCTGAAATCGGCAAGCTCATCGCCGACGCTATGGGCAAGGTGAAGAAAGAGGGCGTGATCACTATCGAGGAGGCTAAAGGCACCGACACTACAGTGAAGGTTGTTGAAGGCATGCAGTTCGACCGCGGTTATATCTCTCCTTACTTCGTGACCAACACCGAGAAGATGGAGTGTGAGATGGACAACCCATACATCCTGCTCTACGACAAGAAAATCAGCGCGTTGAAAGATATGCTCCCAGTGCTCGAGGCAGTGGCACAGAGCGGACGTCCGCTGCTCATCATCGCAGAGGACGTAGACAGCGAGGCATTGGCAACATTGGTTGTCAACCGTCTGCGCGGCTCTCTGAAGATTTGCGCAGTGAAGGCTCCGGGCTTCGGCGACCGCCGCAAAGAGATGCTCGAAGACATCGCAATCCTTACCCACGGCGTTGTAATCTCTGAGGACAAGGGCTTGAAGCTCGACATGGCTACCGTAGACGAGCTCGGCTCGGCTGAGAAGGTGACTGTCGACAAGGAGAACACCACTATCGTCAACGGCAACGGCGACAAGGAGCTTATCGCCGAGCGTGTGGCACAGATCAAGGCTCAGATTGAGAAGACCACAAGCGACTACGACCGCGAGAAACTTCAGGAGCGTCTTGCCAAGTTGGCAGGCGGCGTGGCAGTGCTCTACGTCGGCGCGCCATCAGAGGTTGAGATGAAGGAAAAGAAAGACCGCGTAGACGACGCGTTGAGCGCAACACGCGCGGCTGTGGCTGAAGGCATCGTTCCTGGCGGTGGCGTGGCATATATGCGCTGCGTTGCGGCTCTTGAAAACTTCCACGGCGACAACGACGATGAGAACACCGGTATCCAGATTGTGAAACGTGCCATCGAGGAGCCGTTGCGCCAGATTGTTGCCAACGCAGGTTTGGAAGGCGCCATCATCGTTCAAAACGTCAAGGACGGCAAGGGCGACTATGGCTACAACGCCCGCACCGGCAAATATGAGAACTTCTTCGAGAGCGGAGTCATCGACCCGGCTAAGGTGACGCGTGTGGCTCTTGAGAACGCAGCGTCGATTGCAGGTATGTTCCTGACAACAGAATGCGTAATCGCCGAGAAGAAAGAAGAAAATCCGGCTCCGGCAATGCCTGCCGGCGGCATGGGTGGAATGGGCGGAATGATGTAAGCCCTTTCCCCTTATAGAAAAGAAAGCATCCTGACCAAATCGGTCAGGATGCTTTTTTTGTGCGTTTGACGCTTGTGTCAGTCGAAGATTTTGTCCCAGTCTTTCCACACGGGCTCGTAGCCGAGGGCGCGGATTTCGCTGGTGACGGCTTTCGGCGAGCGCTCGTCGCTGACGTGGAACTGCTCGAGCGAGTCGGGCTCTGCGGCGTAGCCTCCCGGGTCGGTCTTGCTTCCGGCACTCATCGATGTAACACCGAGCTTCATCATGTTTGCGCGGAACTGCGGGTTCTCGCGCGTAGAGAATGAGATGTCGACGTCGTGGTCGAAGATTCGGAATGCAAACGTGAGCTGCGCCAGCTCCTTGTCGGTCATCGTCACGTTTGGCTGGAATCCGCTTTCCGACGGGCGCATCCGCGGGAAGTTGACGGAGTAGCGCGTCTGCCAGTAGTGCTTCTGGAGGTAGCGCAGGTGGTGGGCCATCATTGTCACGTCGGTGCGCCAGTCCTCAAGGCCGATGAGCACACCCATTCCGATTTTATGCACACCCGCCTGTCCCATTCGGTCGTAGCCGTTGAGCCTCCATTCGAAGATAGACTTCATGCCCTTTGGATGGTACACGTTGTAGCGCGCCTTGTGGTAGGTTTCCTGGAAGCATACCACACCGTTGAGTCCCGACTTCGTGAGCCGATAGTAGTCGTCGGCCTTCAGTGGCTGCACTTCGATTGAGAGGTTGTTGAAGAACGGGCGGGCTATGTGGAGAGCGTTCTCCAGATAGTCGACTCCGGCAACCGCCGGCGCCTCCCCTGTCACGATGAGCAGGTTTTCAAACGGGCCGAGCTTTCGTATCGCCTTGCATTCCTCGAGAATCTGCGCGTCGTTGAGAGTGGTGCGCGTGAACGGGTTGTTGTGGTTGAAACCGCAGTATACGCAGAAGTTAGTGCAAGCGTTGCTCAGGTAGAGCGGGATGTACATGCTGATGGTTTTTCCGAATCGTTCCTGCGTGTATTTCTGCGACAGGCGCGCCATTTCCTCGAGATGCGGCACGGCAGCCGGCGAGATGAGCGCCATGAAGTCGTCGACGTCGAGGCGCTCCTTAGCGAGCGCCCTCACCACGTCGGCGTCTGTCTTAGAGGCAATTTTTTGGGTTGTCTCGTCCCAACTTATTTTCTCTAATACGTCTGAAAACATTTATCAATCTTTACAAATTTCGTCTGATATTTTTTGCGTTATGCGCATTGCGCAGAAGTTAGGTCCGCACATGGTGCAGAATTTGTCGTCCGTGCCGCGGCTCTCCACATAGTACTGCTTTGCGCGGGCGGGGTCGAGCGACAGATTGAACTGGTCTTTCCATCTGAATTCGAAGCGCGCCTTGCTCATGGCGTTGTCGCGCACGTCGGCACCCGGCAGCCCTTTTGCCAAGTCGGCGGCGTGGGCAGCGATTTTGTAGGCAATCACTCCGTTGCGCACGTCTTCCCTGTCGGGGAGTGCGAGGTGTTCCTTCGGTGTGACGTAGCAAATCATCGCCGTTCCGAGCCATGCAATCTGAGCGGCACCGATTGCCGATGTTATGTGGTCGTAGGCAGGCGCGATGTCGGTTGTGAGCGGGCCGAGGGTGTAGAACGGCGCACCGTGGCAAGCCTCCACCTGTTTGTCCATATTCTCCTTGATTTTCTGCATCGGCACGTGTCCCGGGCCTTCGATTATCACCTGCACGTTGTGTTTCCACGCCTTTTCTGTCAATTCGCCGAGCACGTCAAGCTCAAGGAACTGAGCGCGGTCGTTGGCGTCGTGGATAGAGCCAGGGCGCATACCGTCGCCGAGCGACAGCGCCACGTCGTATTTCGCCACGAGGTCGCAGATTTCGTCGAAGTGGGTGTAGAGGAAGCTCTCCTCGTTGTGGATTACGCACCATTCCGTCATGATGCTTCCACCGCGCGACACGCATCCCGTCAGACGGCTGCCCACGAGTTTGGCATGCTCGCGCAGCACACCGGCATGGATTGTGAAGTAGTCCACTCCCTGCTCGCATTGCTCCACGAGCGTGTCGCGGTAGATTTCCCACGTCAGCTTCGCCACGTTTCCGTTCACCTTCTCAAGCGCCTGATAGATAGGCACCGTTCCCATCGGCACGGGGCAGTTGCGCACAATCCATTCACGCGTTTCGTGGATGTGTTTTCCTGTCGAGAGGTCCATCAGTGTGTCGCCGCCCCAATAGCAGCTCCATATCGCCTTGTCGACCTCCTCCTTGATGCCCGAAGAGAGCGCGGAGTTGCCGATGTTTGTGTTCAGCTTCACGCTGAACGCCTTTCCAATGATCATCGGTTCGGCCTCCGGGTGGTTGATGTTGGCAGGGATAATAGCCCGTCCCGCCGCCACTTCCTGACGCACGAACTCCGGAGTGATGTAGGTTTCGATTCCCAGTTGCTTGTTGTTAAGGTTCTCGCGTATAGCCACATACTCCATCTCGGCAGTCACCACACCGGCTTTTGCGTAAGCCATCTGCGTGATTTGCTTGCCCGGCAACGCCATGCGCGGGTTGTGGCGCACGGGGAATCGGATATCGTCGAGCGAGGCATCGGCGAGCCGCTGGCGTCCGTATTCGGAAGAGATTCCGTCCTGCAGAGCCGTGTCGGCGCGCTGCTCAATCCATTTCTCTCTCAGCCGTGGGATGCCCTTGTTGATGTCCACCTCCACGTTGGGGTCGGTGTAGACGCCACTTGTGTCGTTGACCACGACAGGGGCGTTTTCGGTCATCACCTTCTCGCCGTCGACGATTTTCACCGTCGGAGTCAGCTTGATGCGGCGCATACCCACCTTAATCGGGTAAATCGAGCCGTCGACATAGATTTTTTCGGAATTCGGATAAGAATTTACGTTGATATCTGTAAGTTCCATATTAATAAGTTTTTTGTTGATTATTATTCATCAAGAAATGCAGTCAGAGGGCTGCTTGCCTCGGCGTGGTCCGACTGGTTTCCGAGTCCGGCAAGGTAGGCAGTGCGTCCAGCCTCCGTGGCGAGGCGGAAAGCGCGTGCCATAGCCACCGGGTCGCCAGCCACCGCGATAGCCGTGTTGACGAGCACCGCGTCGGCACCCATCTCCATCGCCTCGGCAGCATGCGACGGCGCTCCGAGTCCGGCGTCGACCACCACCGGCACGTTTGTCTGGTCGATTATTATTCGGAGCATCTCGCGCGTTGTCAGTCCCTTGTTGGTTCCGATAGGCGCTCCGAGAGGCATCACTGCCGCCGTGCCCACGTCTTCCAGCCGTTTGCAAAGCACGGGGTCGGCTTGGATGTAAGGCAGCACCACGAAGCCGAGTTTGGCGAGTTTTTCGGTGGCCTTCAGCGTTTCTACCGGGTCGGGGAGCAGATATTTCGGGTCGGGGTGGATTTCGAGTTTTATGAAGTTTGTGCCGAAGCAGTCGCGCGACAGCTGAGCCGCCAGCACCGCCTCGTCGGCGTTGCGCACGCCCGATGTGTTGGGCAGGAACTGCACGTGCTCGCGGTTTATGTGTTTGAGCATGTCGTCAGAAGCGGCGTCGCTCGTGTCGAGGCGTTTCATCGCCACGGTAATCATTTCAGAGCCCGACTCCAGGATAGCGTCGAGCATAGCATCGTTTGAGGAGAACTTACCAGTTCCGACAAACAGACGGGAAGAAAATTCTCTTCCACCGATAGTCAATTTGTCCATTTTTTTTATTCGTTATATTGTCGTTCTACAATTTTTTCAAGTATGCTGATCATGTCGGCGGTGTGCTTCGTCATGTTGTCGGCGTTTATCAGCTCGCCCGACACGGCAATGCCTCTCACACCGGTTGCCATCACGTCCTCGATGTCGGCGATCGTGATGCCGCCTATTGCCACCACCGGCAGGTTGATGCTCGCGTCCTTCATCCGCGCAATGATGTCGCGGTAGCCGTCAAGCCCGAGCACAGGGCTCAGATTCTGCTTCGTGGCGGTGAAGCGCAGGGGTCCGAGTCCGATGTAGTCGATGTCGAGATGGCGCAGCGCCTGCACGTCGTCAAACGTGTTTGCGGTTGCACCGATAATGAAGTCGCCTCCGAGGATTTCGCGCGCCTCGTCGGGGTGCATGTCGTTTTTTCCAAGATGCACGCCGTCGAGCTGCAGCTCCTTGGCGATGTCGACGTGGTCGTCGACCACGAGGATGCAGTCGTCGACGTCGGCGCAGATTTCCTTTGCGCGCTTTGCCGTGGCGACAATCTCATCGCGCGTGGCGTCCTTCATGCGCAGTTGCACCCACCGGCATCCGCCGTCGACGGCTTGCCTTATCTCCTCCTCTATTGTCATCCGGGAGGATGGATGTGTTATGAATTGCAGCATATTCTTATATTATTTTGTTACGTTGTTCTACAATAAGCTCCACGCGGCGGCAGAACTCCTCTGCGCCTACGCCGAACAGATACCCCAGGAAGGCGCATCCTCCGAAACCCACGTCGGCGAGCCACGGGATTTTGCCGGCGGTCACGCCTCCGAGCGCCATCACCCTCGCGTCGACGTGTCCGCGCAGCTGCTCCTCGCTGAAATGCGAGGCGTAGCCCTGCTTGCTGATGCTGTCGAACACGGGGCTAAGAAACACGTAGTCGAGCTCTCTGCTTTCAGCCACCTCCTCCAGCGAGTGGCAGCTGCGGCTCACGGCGCCCTTCCATCCTTCCGGCACCCTCGGCGACCTCTTATTGAGATGCACCCCGCCGATGCCCTTTTCGGCAGCCACGTCGGGGAAATAGTGCATCGCCAGCCGGTCGGCAATGCCCGCCGGCAAGGCGTCGACATAGCTCCGCATCTCCTCCTCTCCGCAGTGGGGTTTGCGCAGATGCACGGCGTCGAAACCGGCGTCTAACAGGTGTGTTATGCGCCAAGCCTCGTCGGGCAGCGTCAGCTCGGGCGTTATGGCAATGAGTTTGAACGCCATGGGTCTACCCTCCGTAGAAAGCCTTGATGACGAGCACCGTGTCGCCATCGTGGAGCGCAGTGGCGTCATATTCGGTCTTCGGCACCATCTGTCCGTTGACCGCCACGGCGATGTTGACCGCCGAGATGCTTTTTTTGCCGAGCATACAGCTCACGGTGGCACCGTCGTCGAGAAGCAGGCTCTCATCGTTGAATTTTACAGTAATCATATCGTTTTCAGTTTGTTAGGATTAAACAGATGGTTCACCGGACCGTGTCCGCCGCCCACAGCGACATTGGCACCGGCGACGAGCGCGCTGTGCAGATAGTTTTTGGCGCAGCCCACGGCCTCGGCCAGCGGTAATCCCAGAGCGAGGAAAGAAGCGACAGCCGACGACAGGGTGCATCCCGTGCCGTGAGTGTTGACCGACACGACGCGCCGGCTGCTGTATTCGCGGAGCTCCCCGTCGGCAAACAGCACGTCGACAGCCACATCACCGTCAAGATGTCCGCCTTTGACGAGAGCCGCGCGGCATCCCTTCTCCACGATACACCGCGCCGCTTCACGCGCCGTTTCGAGGCTGTCGACGGGTATTCCCGTCAGATGCTCCGCCTCCATACGGTTTGGGGTCAGCAGTGTGGCGAACGGGAATAGTTTCTCCTTGATGGCTTCGACGGCGTCCTCCTCGATGAGCCGGCTTCCGCTTGTGGAAATCATCACAGGGTCGAGCACCACGTTTTGCGGACGCCAGTGGCAGAACCTGTCGGCAACAGCCTCCACGATGCTCCGCGAGTAGAGCATCCCGATTTTCACCGCGTCGGGGCGCAAGTCGGAAAACACGGCGTCAATCTGCCGCGCCACCATGTCGGGGTCGATGCCCTGCACTGCCGTCACGCCGAGCGTGTTTTGCGCCGTCACCGCCGTGACAGCCGAAGCCGCATAAACGCCGATAGCCGACATTGTCTTAATGTCAGCCTGTATGCCCGCTCCGCCCGAAGAGTCGGAGCCTGCGATTGTCAGAACTATTGGATATTTAGCCATACGCACTCTTTTTTTGCTTGACGAACAAAAGTGCCTATGAAAAAGAGAATATTATGTCACACAATCCCTGCGCCGGCATTATCCGTATCAGGTTCGGAGGGTATAATCTCAGCCCTAAGGCACCCCTTTGTTCTTCCGATGCAAAGATAGTGCAAGGTGAGCGAAAAAGCAAAACAAACCAATGCTTTTTCGCCTTAGAGACTCTAGAGACCCTAGAGACTCTAAGGACCCTAAAGAAAAAAAGCGCACCGGTTAGGTGCGCTTTTAGCTGGTGTATGAGGGAATTTGTTATTTGGTCACTCTTTCAAGCCATTTCACCATGCCGAGCATCACGCCCATAGAGACGGCACACACGACGAGGAACACACCCCAGCATTCCCAGATAGGCCATTTGTTGTACATCAACGGGCCAATCCAAAGGAACAGGTTTCCGAGGGCAGTAGCACCGAGCCACAGACCCTGGCAGAGACCCTGCAGGTTTTTCGGCGCCACCTTCGACACGAACGAGAGTCCGAGCGGCGAGATGAAGAGTTCGGCAACGGTAAGGAAGAAGTAGACCACGATGAGCACCCATGGTCCAGCCTTCATGCCCGCTTTTGCCACAGCGTCCATTTCCTTGAACGTCTCAGCCGACGGGTATCCCTGTGTCCAAGAGAAGATTGCGAGGAAGAGGAATGCGAGTCCGGCGATGCCCATACCGAATGCGATTTTCTTCGGTGTCGAGATTTCGCGTCCGCGGCGTGTGAAGTATCCGAAGAAGAGCATGATGAGCGGCGTGAGCACGATCACGAAGAACGGGTTGATTGCCTGCCATATCTCCGGCGCTATCTTGTCGGTCTGCACGAAGTCGCGTGCGAAGTAGGCGAGCGACTGTCCGTTCTGGTGGAACGAGAACCAGAAGAAGATAACTATTCCAAGCACTGCGAAGAGAGCATACATGCGCTGCTTGATTTCCTTTGCCATCGCTGCTTTCTCGTCGGCAGAGTAGTTTACGGTTTCTTTCTTCTCCTTCTTGCCCGGTGTCGGGAACACTTGACGGCAAGCAATGAAGATGACGAGCGAGATGAGCATTGCAGCCACCGACGCGATAAACGAGTAGTGGATACCGGTGTTGAACACGTCGAGATACTGCGTGCAGAAAGCCGACATGTCGGTGACGGTCTCGCCCATGTTGGCGTCTTTGGCGAGGGTTGCGAGGTTTGCCGTCTCGTTGGCCTTCATAGCCGCTCCGTCGATGAATTTATGGCAGAGCGCGGGGAGGTCGGCGTTGTAGAGCATGTGGTTTGCCTTGAGCCACCACTCGCGGAGCAGCGGCGCCACAAACGGAGCTACGAGTCCGCCGATGTTGATGAAGACGTAGAAGATTTGGAAGCCCGAGTCGCGGCGGCTTTTCGCCTCGCGCAGGGCGTCCTCGCCCTTGAGAGCCGCCTCAGCCTCGAAGTTGTCGTACATCTGACCGACGATAGCCTGCAGGTTGCCCTTGAACAAGCCGTTGCCGAAGGCAATGAGGAACAGCGCCACGCAGGTTACCGGCAGCAACCATCCTATATTGTCGGGAGTGGAGAGCACCGGCACGGAGAGAATCACGTAGCCGAGCGCCATCACGATGAGACCCGCCATGATTGTCATTTTGTATTTCTGCGACTTGTCGGCGATGATGCCTCCCACGAGGCTGAGCACGTAGATGCCACAGTAGAACACGGAGTAGATGATTGCGCTCACTTCGTCAGACAAGCCGAACTTTGAGCATAGGAACAGCACCAGCACGGCGTTCATGATGTAGTAGCCGAACCGTTCGCCCATGTTTGAGAGGGCGGCTGCGAGTAGTCCTTTTGGATGGTTTTTAAACATAAATGGAAGTTTTTTTACGGTTTGTATATTTATTTGTTTTTGTTTTCTTTATATACATTAGCCACCGCCACCGCGAAAGCCGCCAGCGACAATGCCAGACACGCCCACACCGACCAGCTCAAGGTGGAGAGGATTGAGATTTTCTCCATTCCGGCGCCGATAATGTCGCCCTGCGGATAGCTTGCAATCATGTAGACGAAGTAGCCGAAAAACATTAGCGGCAGCGCGGCAAACGAGATTGAGAGCACGTGCGCTCCGCGGCTTTTCGTGACGAGGGTCGCGGCTGTGCCCACCAAGCCGATAAACGGCATCAGGAAGGGCACCATCTCCAAGTATTTTCCGATTTTGAAGAATGTTGCCACATACTCCCATCCGTAGCCGAATCCGAACAGCGGGATGGAGAAGAGCGGCACGGCGGCATAGACCACCGCCACGGCGAGGGTCGCGCCTATGGCTGTCAGCACAAGCGGTTGTTTCAGTTGACTGTTCATTGCTGTTGTTGTTCTTTTGTTTTATAGGCGAGCGCATACATCTTTATCTGCTTCACCATGGCGAGCAGCCCGTTGCTGCGCGTCGGCGACAGGTGCTCGTTCAGCCCGATGCTGTCGATGAAGTAGAGGTTTGCGTCGAGGATGTCGGCAGGCGTCTGGTCGGAGAGCACGCGCACGAGCATCGATATTATGCCCTTCACGATAATAGCGTCGCTGTCGGCGGCGAAGTGGATTTTGCCGTCACTGTACTCGGCGTTGAGCCACACGCGGCTCTGGCATCCTTCGATAATGTTGTCGGGCGTCTTGTGGCGCTCGTCGATAGGCGGAAGCGCGTTGCCCATCTCGATGATGTATGAATACTTGTCCATCCAGTCGCTGAAGCCACTGAACTCATCGATGATTTCGTCTTGAATTTCGTTTATCCGGTTATTCATAATCGCAAAAATACGCATTTTTTGAATAAACAATGCCGTTGCGCAAGGAAAAATGCACCTTTGCAATCAAAAAAATATGTGAGGTTGTCTCTTTTTTCCGAAAAGCGGCACTCCTCCACATGTAACTTTGCAGCAGAAAACAAAAAAACACACATCCACCATGACTTACATCGAAATCATAAACCGATTCTGGAAGATTCATCAGTTCGACCATTTCTCGTCGGCTGAGATTGCCGTCTACTTCTATCTCCTCAACATGGCGAACCGCAACATGTGGGAAGACGAGATTGCCGTTGCCACCGCCGAGCTGTGCGCATCCATCGGCATGCGCCGCTCCACGATTATCCGCGCGCGTCAGAGCCTCAGGGAAAAAGGGCTGATCGAATGCCGCGAGGGTGTGCGCAACTCCCGCACGCCGGTCTACCGCATTGTCACATCCGCAACCACTAAGGCAACCACTAAGCCTACTACTAAGTCAACCACTAAGCCTACCACTAAGGAGACCTTATATAAAGATAAAGACATAGACAAAGAAAATATTTCTCTCTCTACGGAGGAAAAACCGATTGATGAAATCGAAAAAATTCTTGTTGCCGACCACAATTGGCAGACAGACGTGGTGAAGCTGACAGAAAAACACCGCGGCCCGGCGCAGACGGCGGAGCTGCTGCCATTCATACATGAGTTTTTCGGATACCTGCGCTCCTGCGGCGTCAGAACCAAGACGGTTAACGACTGCCGCGCCCACTTCGTCAACAAGATGAACCGCGAATACATCAAGACTTTCAATAAACATAAGTGCAAAACCTTTAAACAAGACTTCTATGAGAATCAACGACCAATTGAAGCTCCAGCTGATGGGACGGATGCCTATGATGCCCCGTTTTAGGCTTCCCGTGAGCCAGGAGTATGCCGAGAGCTGCCTCGCAATGGCGGTGGCGGCGGAGGTGGAAAGCCGCGGACACAGCATCTCGCCCGACGGCGACTTCGAGCAGTGTGTGAGGCAGACGGCGGCATGGACGGTCAACGCCTCGCCGCGCCACAGCCTGCTGCTGGCGGGCAGATACGGCAACGGCAAGACCACGTTTCTGAGAGCCCTGCAGAGCCTCGTAAACGCCTTCGACCTCAGAGACCCCATGACGGGAAAGCGCATGAGGATGCCGCTCTACAACGCTGTGGCACTCACCGAGATGCACCGCACGTCGGTCGCCGAATGGCACAACGTGGCGCGCGCACCGCTGCTCGCCATCGACGACCTGGGCACGGAGCCGCGCGAGGTGATGGAGTTCGGCAACATGACCGCCCCCATGCGCGACCTGCTCGAGATACGCTACGACCGCTCGCTGCCCACGCTAATCTCCACCAACATGACTCCAGCCGACATCACAAAGAGATACGGCGACCGCATCGGCGACCGCATGCGCGAGGTGATGGAGGTGGTGAGGTTCCGCAACGGCTCCTACCGCCGATAGCCCCCTCCCCGCGCGCCGCCGCGCCTGTGAAAATGGTTTTTTGTCGGTTTTTTTCTTCAGTTTGTAACCAAATAATTGTAACTTTGCATAAATTAGGATTGATATAACTGAAAGAAACATGAAGATAAGAAATATTTTCACGGCGGCGGCGCTTGCCGTTGTCATCGCGGCAGGCTCCGCCAGGGCTGCAGAGCCGGCGGCTCCTGCCACACTGTTTGAATACCCGTCGGTGCCCGACAAGCTCACCAAGCCGGCTATGCGCGCCAACTTCATGGTGGAGCATCTCTGGGACAAGTGCGACCTTGAGAAGACCGCCGTCACCGACCTCGCCGCGTTCCACAACACGTTTACCGACTATCTGTCGTTTTTCGCGCTCGCCGACAAGGCTGTGGTCGAGAAATCGATAAAGAAATACGTGGAGCGCGTGGCGAAGAACCCCACCAACCTCAACCTCACAGTAGGCATGCTCCACTCCGACGTGCTCAACCTCCGCAGCCAGTACTGCTCCGACGAGGTCTACACGATGTTTGCCGACAACATAGCCGCCGCCAAGAAGGTCGACAAGGCTCTGAAGGCAAAGCTGCAGGCGCAGGCGGCGGTGCTCGCCAACTCGGCAGTGGGCGCCACCGTAGCCGACTTCCCGCTGCGCCAGTCGCCAGCCGGAGCGGCATCGCTCTACGGGCTCACCGCAGGCACCACAATCCTCTTTTTCAACTCCGACGGATGCATCGACTGCTCAATCTACAAAGTGCGCCTGAGCGCAAGCATAGCCGCCTCGTCGCTCATCAAGGAGGGGCATCTGCGCATTGTCTCCGTCTATGGCGGCGACCCCGCGGCAGTAGAGAGCAAGCTTGCCACCGAGCCCGCCGACTGGGAAGTGGCATGCATCGACACCGCAGCCTACGACCAGCGTCTGCGTCCGGCGGTCTACGTGCTCGACAGCGACAAGAAGATAACCACCAAATTTGTCGACATCGACAGCCTGCTGCACGCCATCGAGAGCGTGGCGCAGGCAAACGACAAATAAAAACAACTGAGATATGAGAAGACATCGCAAACTCCTACGGCGCATATTCGTCGCCGAGGCATACCGCACCTACGGCAACCTGTCGCGCTTCTTCATCCGCGTGTTTGCCGGCGTGATGTTCATGCAGTTCGGCATCCGCCAGATTGCAAACTACGACTTCTTTGTGAAATATTTCCCCGACCTCCTCGGCATGGGCTCCGCCGCCACGCTCGACACGATGATAGCCATCGAGGTGGTCTGCTCGGCATTCCTGATCTTCGGATTCCTCACCCGCCTCTCCGTGGTGCTGCCCACGCTCTCCATGGCGGTGGCTGAATGGTATATCCTCGACAACGGACTGATGGCGGGCATCGCCAATATGCCTATGGGCGAAGTGGCGCTGATGTCGAGCCTGCAGCTGGGCTACGTGCCGCTGCTCTTTGTCGGCATGTTTGTGTTTATAATGCTGGCAGGTCCGGGAAAGGTGTCGGTCGACTATCTGCTGTCGCTCTACTTCACCAACAAGGACAGCCTTAACGAACTTAAAAACTTTTAGGAGGAAAAGAATAAATATACAATGAGAACAGCCGTATTGATTTCGGGAGGCGTCGACAGCGCCGTCGTGGTGCACAAACTCAAGGAGGAGGGCCACGACCTGACGCTATTCTACATCCGCATCGGAATGGACAACGGCGAGGGCGACTGCTCCGCCGAGGAAGACATCGAGATGTGTACCGCCATAGCCCACCGCTACGGGCTGCCGCTCGAGGTGGTGTCGCTCCACCAGGAATACTGGGACAACGTGATGGAATATGCGCTGCGCACCGTCAGAAGCGGGCTGACGCCAAACCCCGATATGATGTGCAACAAGATGATAAAGTTCGGCTACTTCGAGCAGCGATGGGGCAAGGACTTCGACATAACAGCCACCGGACACTACGCCACGACCACCTTTGTCGACGGGCGCAAATATCTCGCAACGGCGGTCGACCCGGTGAAGGACCAGACCGACTTCCTCGCGCAGATTTCCTACGAGCAGCTGATGCACCTGACGTTCCCCATCGGCTCGATGCCGAAGGAGGAGGTGAGGCGCATAGCGCAGCAGGCGAAACTGCCCAACGCCTACCGCAAGGACAGCCAGGGAATATGCTTCCTGGGCAAAATCAACTACAACGACTTCATCCGCCGCCATCTGGGCGAGAAGAAGGGCAACATCATCGAGCTGGAGACAGGCAAGAAAATCGGAGAGCACCGCGGATTCTGGTTCCACACCATCGGTCAGCGCAAGGGCTTGGGGCTGAGCGGAGGCCCGTGGTATGTGGTGAAGAAGAACGTGGCTGACAACACTATCTACGTCAGCCGCGGATACGACACCGACAAGCAGTATGGCAAGACGCTCCACCTCGACGAGATGCACTTCATCAGCGGAAACCCGTGGGAGGGACAGACCGAGCCGGTCGACATCATGTTCAAGAACCGCCACACGCCAGTGTTTATGAAAGCGCGCTTCGTGCCGCTCGGCGGAAGGGAATACGTCATCGAGTCGGAAGAGAAGGTGCAGGGCATCGCCCCCGGACAGTTTGCCGTGGTCTACGACGCCACCGGCCACCTCTGCTACGGCAGCGGAATCATCACCGGACAGAAAGTGGTAATCTAACAACAAAAAACAGCTGCGACATGACCGACAGAGTGAAAATCAGCGTGATGGGCATCACCCACAGCCAGATACAGAAAGGCGCCTACGCCGTGCTCCTCACCGAGGACGGCGGACCTCACCGCATCCCCGTGGTGGTGGGCATCGCCGAAGCACAGTCGATAGTAGCATGGATGGAGCGCGTCAACCTGCCGCGCCCGCTCACCCACGACTTGTTCCGTTCGGTGACACGCGCCTTCGGCATCAGAGTGAAAGAGGTGTTTGTCAGCAAGTTTGAGAAAGGAATATTCTACTCCGAAATCACGTTTGCCGACGGCGACCGCGAAGTGGTGGTCGACGCGCGCACATCCGACGCGCTCGCCATCGCCCTGCGCTCGCACGTCCCCATCTACACCACCCGCGAGGTGATCGACGAGACGGGATTCATCGCCGAGGGGTTTGACGACGCGCCGGCTGCCGACCGCGACACCACCACCGTCGACGACGCAAGCCTGCTGCCGCTCAACCGCCTCGCCGAGGAGGAGCTGCAACGCATGCTCGCAAAGTGCATCAGCACGGAGGAGTATGAGCGCGCGGCGGAGATAAAGGCTGCCATCGACGAGAAACGCAGGCAGCAGAAACAAGAAAAAATCTAACAAAAAAATACAGAAAAACTTATGAGAAATCTACGTACAAGGTTTGCGATAATGAACTTCATGCAGTTCGCTGTGTGGGGTTCTTACCTTACCTCAATGGGAACCTACCTGTTCAGCATCGGAATGGGTGAACACATCGGAATGTTTTACGCAATGCAGGGCATCGTGTCGCTCTTCATGCCAGCGCTGATGGGAATCCTTGCCGACCGCTACGTCCCGGCACAGAAGCTGCTGAGCGCGTGCCACATCATCGCCGCCGCATTCATGATTGCCGCAGGCTACTACGGCATGACCACCGGCAGCGAGGCGCAGTTTGCAACGCTGTTCACGCTCTACTCCTGCAGCGTGGCGTTCTACATGCCTACCCTCTCGCTCTCCAACTCCGTTGCCTACAGCGGTCTTGAGGGTGCCGGACTCGACCCCGTGAAGGTGTTTCCGCCGATACGCACTCTCGGCACCATCGGTTTCATCTGCATGATGTGGGTTGTCGACCTGATGGGATTCCAGCAGAACTACAACCAGTTCTTCGTCTGCGGCGTCGTAGGGCTGCTCTTCGGAGCATACGCGCTGACGCTCCCCCCATGCCCGGTGAGCAACGACGGCGGCAGCTCGGTGGCACAGTCGCTCGGACTCGACGCCTTCAAGCTGTTCAAGCAGAAACGCATGGCGATATTCTTCATCTTCTCGATGCTCCTCGGCGTGTCGCTGCAGATTACCAACGGATTCGCCAACACCTATATCACAAGCTTCGGCTCGATAGCCGAATATCAGGGCACGTTCGGTGTTGAGCACGCCAACATGCTGATTTCGCTGTCGCAAGTGTCTGAGACGCTCTGCATCCTGCTCATCCCGTTTGTAATGAGCCGTTTCGGCATCAAGCGCGTGATGATCATCGCGATGCTGGCATGGGTGTTCCGCTTCGGGCTCTTCGGCTTCGGCAACCCGGGCAGCGGAGTCTGGATGTTTGTCCTCTCGATGATTGTCTACGGTGTGGCGTTCGACTTCTTCAACGTCTCCGGCTCGCTCTTCGTCAACCAGGAAGTGAGCGGCAAGCTGCGCTCAAGCGCGCAGGGACTCTTCGTGCTGATGACAAACGGCGTGGGTGCCACGGTGGGCACTCTCGGCGCGCAGGCGGTGATCAACAACTTCGTCGACATGACGTCGATGGCACCGCAGGTGGAAGGATGGCAGACGTCATGGCTCATCTTCGCCGGCTACGCTCTCGCGGTGGCTCTGCTGTTCATGGTGGTGTTCGACTCCGGAAAGAAACGCCAGCCTACAGAAAAACTGACAAGATAAAGAAAAAACAACGTAAAAAATCAATATGCATCGATTTTATGCTCCCGACATTACCACGACAATGCTGCTCCCCGACGAGGAGGCGCAGCATTGCGTGCGCGTGTTGCGGCTGAAAGAGGGCGAAGAGGTGGAGGTGGTCGACGGAAAAGGGCATCTCCATCTGTGCCGCATCCTGAACGCCAACGCCAAAAACTGCGCCGTGGAGATTGTCGGAACAACCGACGTGAAGCCCCACTGGGGATGCCGCATCACGGTGGCTATCGCTCCGACAAAAAACATGGACCGCATGGAATGGATGGCGGAGAAGGTGACGGAGATGGGCGTTGACCGCATCGTGCCGCTCCTGTGCCGATACTCGGAGAGGAAGGTGCTGAAGACGGAACGCCTGCGCAAAATCCTCGTGGCGGCGATGAAGCAGTCGCTGAAGGCTACGCTGCCGCAGCTCGACGACCTCACGCCGTTTGACGATTTCATGAAGGCTCTCCCCGACGGACAGCGGTTCATTGCCTACTGCGACCCCGCAATCCCGAGGCGCGACTTCGTGAAGGAATGCCTTCCGGAGAGCGACGTGACGATTCTGGTGGGACCCGAAGGCGACTTCAGCCAGCCTGAGATACGCGCGGCTCTCGATGCCGGATTCATCCCAGTGAGCCTCGGCGACAGCCGTCTGCGCACAGAAACGGCGGGCGTGTTTGCCTGTGCCGCAATCCACACGATAAACCAATTGAAAAAATGATAGAACAACTCAAAAACTCTGCCTCAGGCAACTTCTTCCTGCTCGCAGGCCCTTGCGTGATAGAGGGCGAACAAATGGCTATGGACATCGCCGGACAAATAGTGGAAACCACCCGTCGGCTGGGCATCCCTTACGTGTTCAAAGGAAGCTACCGAAAGGCGAACCGCTCGCGGATAGACTCGTTTACGGGCATCGGCGACATAAAGGCGCTCGAAGTGCTGAAAAAGGTGGGACAAACCTACAACATCCCCGTGGTGACCGACATCCACGCCGCCGAAGAAGCGGCGATGGCTGCAGAATATGTCGACGTGCTGCAGATTCCGGCGTTCCTATGCCGACAGACCGACCTGCTCGTGGCGGCGGCGCGAACCGGAAAGACGGTCAACATCAAGAAAGGACAGTTCCTGTCGCCGGAGGCCATGGAATTCGCCGTGCAGAAGGTGAAGGACGCGGGCAACAACGACGTGGCGATAACCGAGCGCGGAACGACGTTCGGCTACCAGGACCTGATTGTGGACTACCGCGGAATCCCTACGATGCGCCGGTTCGCACCAGTGATTCTCGACGTGACACACTCGCTGCAGCAGCCAAACCAGACGTGCGGCGTGACGGGCGGACTGCCCCACCTCATCGAGACAATGGCGCGATGCGGAATCGCTGCCGGTGTCGACGGTCTGTTTATGGAGACGCATCAGAACCCGGCGGTGGCGAAGTCGGACGGGGCAAACATGCTGCCGCTCGACCGCATGGAGGGACTGCTCGAACGGCTGTCGGCGCTGCGCATGGCTGTAAACGAAATAAACCGCTGATGGGACGCATTCTCGCTATCGACTACGGACGGAAGCGCACGGGAATAGCCGTGACCGACACGCTGCAGATTGTGGCAAACGGTCTCACCACCGTGCCCACCCACCAGCTGCTAACGTTTCTGAAGCAATATGTGGCGAAAGAGCCCGTGGAACGGATTGTCGTGGGGCTGCCGAAGCAGATGAACAACGAGCCATCGGAGAGCATGCGCTACATCAAGCCGTTTCTCGCCCAGCTGGCTAAGGAAATGCCGCAGATGCCGGTGGAAATGTACGACGAGCGGTTCACATCGGTGATTGCCCACCGCGCCATGCTCGACGGAGGAATGAAGAAGACGGCGCGGCGCGACAAGGCGATTGTCGACGAAATCTCTGCCACAATCATCCTCAACGATTTCCTCGAAAGCCGGCGATGACGCAAAAAACAAAAAAAACACGAAATAAGATATGATACTACCTATTTATTTATACGGTCAGCCCGTGCTCAGACAGGAGGCCGACGATGTGGATGAAAACTATCCCGACCTGAAAAAACTGGTCGAAAACATGTACGAAACGATGTACGAATCGGACGGCGTAGGACTCGCCGCACCGCAAATCGGTCTGCCGATACGGCTGATCGTAATCGACGCCGACGTGCTCAAAGACACGTTCCCTGAGCTTGAGGGCGTGAAAATGACTCTCGTCAACCCGGAACTCGACATCCTGACCGACTCTCCGACAGTGAGCCGCTCGGAGGGATGCCTCAGCCTCCCCGGACTCAGCGAAAACGTGGTGCGCCACGAGAAGGTGCGCCTCAACTGGCTCGACACCGACTTCGTGGAGCACGAACAGGTGTTTGAGGGATTCCTCGCGCGAATCATCCAGCACGAGTACGACCACCTCGACGGAATCCTCTACGTTGACCGCATCTCGCCGATACGCAAACAGCTGATAAAGACAAAACTGAACAACATCGCCCGCGGACGAGTGCGCTGCGACTACAAAATCAAAGAAACAAGAAAACACTAAGAAACATCAACCAAAATCAGAAAAAATTATGGCTGACGACAAGAAAGTGATATTCTCAATGGTGGGAGTGAGCAAAATCTACCCTCCACAGAAACAAGTGCTCAAAGACATATACCTGTCGTTCTTCTACGGCGCGAAAATCGGAATCATCGGTCTGAACGGTGCCGGAAAGTCGACGCTGCTGAAGATTATCGCGGGTATCGACAAGCAGTATCAGGGAGAAGTGGTATTCTCCCCGGGATACAGCGTAGGATACCTGGAGCAGGACCCGAAACTCGACCCTTCGAAAACCGTCAAGGAAATCGTGCAGGAGGGCGTGCAGCCGGTGCTCGACCTGCTGAAGGAATTCGACCAGGTGAACGAGAGCTTCGCCGACCCCGACGTGCTTGAGGACCCCGACAAGATGGACAAGCTGATAAACCGGCAGGCGGAGCTGCAGGACAAGCTCGACGCAGCCGACGCTTGGAACATCGACAACAAGCTGGAACGCGCAATGGACGCGCTGCGCTGTCCGCCGGAAGACCAGAACGTGGCAACACTGTCGGGTGGCGAACGCCGACGCGTGGCGCTGTGCCGACTGCTGCTGCAAAACCCCGACATCCTGCTGCTCGACGAGCCTACCAACCACCTCGACGCTGAATCGATCGACTGGTTGGAGCAACACCTGCAACAATATCCGGGCACGGTGATATGCATCACCCACGACCGATACTTCCTCGACCACGTGGCAGGATGGATTCTCGAACTCGACCGAGGCGAGGGAATCCCCTGGAAGGGAAACTACAGCTCTTGGCTCGACCAGAAGACAAAACGGATGGCGCAGGAGGAGAAGCAGGCAAGCAAACGGCGCAAGACGCTCGAACGCGAGCTGGAATGGATTCGCATGGCACCGAAAGCGCGTCAGGCAAAAGGAAAAGCGCGTCTGTCAAGCTACGACCGACTGCTCAACGAGGACCAGAAGGAACGCGAGGAGAAACTCGAAATCTTCATCCCCAACGGTCCGCGCCTCGGAAATAAGGTTATCGAGGCTCAACACATGGCGAAGGCTTTCGGCGACAAGGTGCTGTTTGACGACCTCAACTTCATGCTGCCGCCTAACGGAATCGTTGGCGTAATCGGACCGAACGGTGCCGGAAAAACTACGCTCTTCAAACTCATCATGGGGATGGAACACGCCGACAAGGGTACCTTTGAAGTGGGCGAGACGGTGAAAATTGCCTACGTCGACCAAAACCACAAGGACCTTGACCCCGAGAAGACGGTCTACCAGGTGGTGTCGGGCGGCACCGAACTCTTCCGCATGGGCGGACGCGACGTGAACGCACGCGCATACCTCTCGAAATTCAACTTCGCAGGTGCCGACCAAGAGAAGAAAATCGGTATGCTCTCAGGCGGTGAGCGCAACCGCCTGCACCTGGCAATGGCTCTGAAGGAGGAAGGCAACGTGCTGCTCCTCGACGAGCCAACCAACGACATCGACGTGAACACGCTGCGCGCGCTGGAGGAAGGCTTGGAGAACTTTGCCGGATGCGCAGTAGTCGTGAGCCACGACCGATGGTTCCTCGACCGAATCTGTACCCACATCCTCGCCTTCGAGGGCGACAGCCAGGTGTTCTTCTTCGAGGGCACCTACACGGAGTATGAGGAGGACAAGCGCCGACGCATGGGCGACGTGGAGCCGCACCGCATACGCTACCGCAAGCTGATGGAATAATCCCACACAAACGCGCGCACCGACGCGCTGAAAAAAGAAATGTCGCAGACCCACCCCACCGGTGCGCCTGCGACATTTCTGCATATTTATGCCTTTAACTCAAGCCTTCTATAAGACCGTCCTTGATTCTGATGTTGAGAGCCATAGGCTTCTTCGGCAGTCCAGGCATGCGGAGAATGTCGCCTGCCACGACAACAATCATCTCCGCGCCGCTGTTGACAATCACATCGTTGATCTGAAGCTCGAAGCCATCGGCAGCTCCCATGCGCTTGGGGTCGGTGGAGAATGAATACTGGGTCTTGGCGATGCACACCGGGAAATGACCCATGCCGTTGCGCTCAAGGGTCTGCATCATGCGGCGCGCCGACGCGCTGAACACAACCGACGTGGCGCCGTAAATCTCGGTGGCTACCTTCACTACCTTCTCCTCGATGCTGTCGCTGTCGGCATACGCAAAGCGGAGTGGCGCCGAAGGCTCCCGCTCGATGGTGTCGACCACAAGACGCGCCAACTCCTCCGCGCCGGCACCGCCCTCGGAAAACGCCCGGTTGACGGCAAACCCTACGCCGAGACGGCGGCAGTGCGTCTCGATGGCGGCAACCTCGGCATCGGTGTCGCTCGGAAAGCGGTTGATGGCAACAATCACAGTCTGCCCGAACTTGCGGATGTTGCGCAGATGCTTGTCGAGATTCTCAAACCCCGCCTCGACGGCCGCCACATTCTCTTTCTTGACAACGCTATAGTCGACGCCGCCCTGCACCTTCAGTCCCTGCACCGTGGCTACAAGAATCGTGAGGCTCGGCTGCAGTCCCGACTTGCGGCACTTGATGTCGTAAAACTTCTCCGCTCCGAGGTCGGCGCTGAACCCAGCCTCGGTGACCACATAGTCGCTGCACGACATCGCTGCCTTCGTTGCCACGATGGAGTTGCAGCCGTGGGCTATGTTGGCAAACGGCCCGCCGTGGATAAACGCCGGCGTATGCTCGATGGTCTGCACAAGATTAGGCTTCATCGCTGCCTTCAGAAGCACCGTGATGGCGCCCTCAACGCCCATATCCTTGACCGTGAACGGCTTGTCGTCGTAGGTGAAACCCAGCAGTATGTTGCCGATGCGGCGCTCAAGGTCGGCGAGGTCGGACGCCAGGCAGACAATAGCCATCAGCTCTGACGCGGCAGTGATGTCGAATCCCGTCTGACGGGTGACGCCGTTGGTGCGCGGTCCCAGACCAATCACCACATCGCGAAGCGCACGGTCGTTGACGTCGAGCACCCGACGCCAAACCACCTTCTTAAGACTGAACCCTTCCGCCTCATGCTGATAAAGATAGTTGTCGAGCAACGCGGAAATCATATTGTGGGCAGACGTGATGGCATGGAAATCGCCCGTGAAATGGAGGTTTATCTTCTCCATCGGAACCACCTGGGCATAACCGCCGCCGGCAGCGCCGCCCTTGACGCCGAAACACGGACCCAGCGACGGCTCGCGCAGTGCCACCGACACACGCTTGCCGATGCGGTTCAACCCAAGCGCAAGCCCCACCGACACCGTCGTCTTGCCGATGCCGGCCTTCGTGGCGGTGATCGCCGTGACAAGAATCAGCCTGCTCTTCTTCACCTTCGCCTCGTCGACAATCGACAAGGGCAGTTTAGCTATATACTTACCGTAATGGTCGAGGCACTCGGCGTCGATGCCGGCACGCTCGGCTACCTTCTCGATGCGGTCCATCGCCACGCTGCGCGCTATTTCTATGTCTGATTTCATCGCTTTTCTCAAATTTATGTGCAAAGGTAGCCATTTCCACCAAACTCCACAAGTCACCGCCCCTCCACGACCGCGAAAGCGGTCACCCAGACATAGCGTAACGCCAACAGATGCACCAAACGTAGACAAAATTTCAGTTATTTGCTATAAAATACGCCCATAAAAAGACATATCGAGTTAGGAAACCAATATTTTTTAGTATCTTTGCAGTTACTAAATGATATGTCAAAGTGAGGAAATATAATAATTTATTAATCAATAAGTGCAATTATGAAAAGATTTTATCTCGCCCTGGCGATGTTGGCGGCACTCCCAGCCACCGCCTCGGCTCAAACCATCCTCAACGAGGGGTTTGAAACGACAAGCACCGACCAGTACAGTCCCAACTTTCCAGACGGTTGGTCGACCGTTGACTCCTACACGGGAAACAACGACAGGTATCGGTGGAACGTATACTATTATGAGAAAGGTACGATGACCGGCACCCACTGCGCGTCGGTCGACAGCCCGATGTTTACCGGCGGTGAGGACGGCGGTGAGGGTCCGCGTGAGGAAATCCTCCTCACTCCGGAGCTCAACCTCGACAACACTTATCAGCTGTCGTTCGACTGGATGGCGGCGTCGAAGGCTGCCATCGACGAGGGCAAGTACGACTTCCAGGTGCGCATCGTGACCGATGGCAACGTGGAGGGCGCCGAGACTATTTGGTCGTTCAACAACGCAACACAGCTGAAGGAGAACGGCAACGTCCCATATCCGTGGACGGGATGGGCAACCTACAAAACGATGATCGACCTGAGCAAATGGCAGGGAAAGAGCATCAAGGTGGCATTTGTCTACAAGATGCTCAAGGCCACTGCCAACGTGCTCGACATCGACAACGTGATGGTGAAACAGTTCACGCCTGCCACCGGCCCTAAGGGTGTGCTGTCGAAAAAGCAGTACAACTTCGGAGAGGTGTATATGAACTCAAAAATGTTCTCCGATAAAATCACTCTCAAAAACGAAGGCAAGAACGGCTTGAAAATCACAAGCATCGACTATCCGCAAGGCATCGGCTCGACAATCGACCCTGCCGTAGTCGACCTCGACGCAAACGAGTCGCTCGACTTCCAGTTGAGCTACTCAGCCGCACTCACCACTCCGCAAAGCGGCTACGTGACGCTGCACACCACCGGCGGCGACCTGCAGATAAAGGTGCTCGCAACAAAGGTGGCGTTGCCCGACGGATACACTTTCGAGGGCTTCGAGAACGGATGTCCGCCTGCCGGATGGACCGGAAACGGATGGAAGGCGTCGAATTATTCCATCGAGGGCGACTACACCGCCTACGCTTCGGTGACGCTCGACGGCGCAAGCTATCTGACCACTCCGCGTCTCGACATGTCGACAGGCGCACACTCGGTGGCATTCTCTGCCTTCAACGAGTTTGACTCCGACGAGGAAAATGCCGTGCCCGACAACGACGTGACGCTCGAATTCTCGAAAGACGGCGGCGCTACGTGGTCGACCGTATGGGAATCGACAAACTACAACGCTCTGGAGAAGGTGAGCGTAAACCTCGGCTCGCCGGCATCTGACAACTGCCTGCTGCGCTGGGCATACAGCGCCGTGGACATCAGCGACTCCGACAACATTCCTGAGACATCGGTGGCTTTCATCGACGCTATCATCCTTCCGCCGCTCTACGGCACCGGCGGCAAGCCTGCCGAGGCAACTCTCGTCTCGCCTGCCGACAAGTCGGAAAACCTTTACAACAAAAACATCACGCTGACATGGCGTCCGGCGCTCTTCGCCGACGGCTACAAGTTATATGTGGGCTCTGACGCCGCTGCCACAAACCTTGTCAACGGACAAGACCTCGGCAACGCAACTTCTTATGTAATCGCCTCTGCCGACTATGCCACTACCTACAACTGGAAGGTGGTGCCCTACAATGCGCAGGGCGACGCCGAAAATGCAACAGTGTGGACTTTCACTACCATCGCCGACCAGACGATAAGCACATTCCCGTGGACTGAAAACTTTGAAAGCGGAAACGAGCCGCCGACAGGTTGGAACGTGGAATACGACAGCTACACGAAATGGTCTACTACCAACAAAGTGGAACCGTTTGAGGGCAAATACAGCGCATCGGTGGGCTGCAACGTTGCCAACAAATCGTCGCAGCTCGTAACGCCCGACTTCAAAATCCCTGCCGGCTCAAATCTGCAGATGAGCTTCTACTGGGGCAACGCTATGCCTGTAAGCCTGCTGAAAGACGAGACAGGTCTGCGACAGAACCCATCGACTGCCGACAACGGTGTCGACGCTTGCTTCTTTGAGGTGCTCGACGGCGGCGAATGGCATCAGCTGGCTGTGCTCTCCGACAACTCCGACGACCGCTACTGGTATCTCGAAACCGTAAACCTCGCTGCCTACGCTGGCAAGACGGTGACTTTCCGCTGGCGCTACGTGGGACACGACTACGACAACGCGAAGGGCGTGGGTCTCGACCTTATCACGGTGACCACTTCTGCCGACACCAAGGCGTCGTTCAACGCTACGGATTGGAACGCCGGCACGGTCAACTACTACAAGACTGTAAACTCAACTCCGAAATTCTCGGTAATCAACGAGGGCAGCACTGCGCTGACTATAAAATCGGCGAAATTCTCAACCGAGAACTTCACAACCGACCTCGCTGCCGGAACAACGCTCGAGCCGAAGAAGGGCGCCGCTTTCTCTATCACGTTCAACGCGCTCAACGCCGAGGCTCAGGTCAACGACAACCTCGTTGTGGAATTCGATGGCGGATACTCAATCTCTATGCCGGTGACCGGCTTGGCTATGGCCGCCGACTCCCACTACTACGACTTTGAGAACGACACTCCGGGCGCTCTCGCTCCTGAGGGATTCACCACAATCGACGTTGACCGCCAGCTCACAAAGCCGATGACGAGTATGAACTATCCGCAACGCGGAGCGGCTACGGCATTCACCGTGCAGCAGAACTCTGACTGGAACAACGTGCTCGACCCCGTAAGCGGAAACCAGACACTCGTGGCTATCGCCTCACAGGACGAAGGCACAACCGTCGACGACTGGTTGATCAGCCAGCAGCTCACCGCCACCGACAAGTCGAAATTCCACTTCTACGCCCGCAACTGGGAGTCGACTCTCGCAATCTACCCTTGCGCGCAGAGCTGCGTGGAGGTGCTCGTGTCGACAACCGACAACACCAACACGGCAAGCTTCACTTCGGTAATGCCGACAACCACAATGCCTTACTACAACAAGGAAACGTGGGAGCACTACACAGTGGACCTCAGCAAATATGCCGGTCAGAAGATATATGTAGCCGTGCGCCACACCGTGAAAGACGGACTGGCGGCTTTCTTCGACGACTTCTACTTTGAGCACTTCACAAACTTCGGCGGTGTCGACAACGTGAATGCAGACAACAAAGTGACTGTCTACCCTAACCCGGTAGCCTCGACACTCTTTGTCAACGGCGCTGACGCCGACACGCAGATAAGCATCTACAACGCTGCCGGAAGCCTCGTGGCAAACGTCGTCGGCTCTCAAGCCAACGTCGAAGGCCTCGCCCCTGGCGTATACGTAGTGCGCGTGGCAACAGCCAACGGCATCGCCACAACACGCATCATAAAGAAATAACACCTTTCTTTATCCACAACCAAAAAGCCTCCTTGACGGGAGGCTTTTTTTTGTGCGCCGACACCCAGCCGGAAAGACAGACATAGGGATGCGCCAACCGAGGGCACACAAACAAAAGCGGGCAGCACCATCGGCACTGCCCGCTCCTCATCTGTACGATATTTTTTTACATCTCCTTCGCGATAGCATCGGCGATGGCCTGCATCTCCTCAGCCGGAAGCGTAAGTTTCTGCTTGTCGAAATACATATCCTTCTCCTCAACGATAGGAATCAGATGGATATGCGCGTGAGGCACTTCAAGACCAATCACCGCAACGCCCACACGCTTGCACGGCAACGCCTTGTCGATGGCCTTCGCCACACGGCGCGCAAACATCGTCAGTGACTGATAGTCGTCGTCTGAAAGGTTGAAGATATAGTCGTTCTCCGTCTTGGGCACCACAAGCACATGCCCCTTGTTCACCGGGTTGATGTCGAGAAAAGCAAAGTTTTTCTCATCCTCCGCCACCTTGTAGCACGGAATCTCGCCCGCAATGATTTTACTGAAAATAGTTGCCATTACAATATCTCGATTTTAACGATTTCAAAAGTCATAACACCCTGCGGCACCTTGATTTCCACGATGTCGCCCACGCGCTTTCCGAGCAAGCCCTTGGCTATCGGTGTGCTCGAAGCGATTTTCTTCTCCTTGAGGTTAGCCTCCGAGTCGGCAACGATGGTATACGCCATAGTAGCCCCGTTCTTGGTGTTTTTGATGGTCACGGTGTTCATAATCTGCACCTCGTCGGTGTTGAGTTTAGCCTCATCGATGATGCGTGCGCTCGCGAGCATATCTTTTAGTTGCGAGATTTTCATTTCAAGCATACCTTGCGCTTCCTTCGCGGCATCATACTCGGAATTCTCCGAAAGGTCGCCCTTATCGCGAGCCTCGGCAATGGCAGCAGAAATGCGGGGACGCTCAACGCTTTCAAGGTAAGCGATTTCCTTCATCTTTTTGTCATAACCATCCTTGGTCATGTAGGTAATTGCCATATCGAAATTTATTTTTAAAATTAGTAAAATAAAAAGAGAATCTCTACCAGCGCATGATCGAGACCCCTCTTCTGTCGTTATTATGTTTCTGAGACAAAGGTAAGCCTAACTTTTATGAAAAGCAAATAAAAACACCAAATTTATCGCCGATATCCTTTTTCATCACATTTATGGGCGAATTTCACCGATAATTCATACCTTTGTATGTTATTACGTAATAAAGAATGAACAAGTCTGACAGTGTGGTGATTATTCCCACATACAACGAAAAAGAAAATATCGAGAACATCATCAACGCCGTGTTCGCGCTGCCGGTGATGTTCGATGTGCTGATTATCGACGACAACTCTCCCGACGGGACTGCCGCCATTGTCGAACGAATGCAGAAGCAATGGGACGGCCGCCTGCACCTGCTGAAACGCAGCGGAAAGCTGGGGCTCGGCACGGCTTACATCATGGGCTTCAAATGGTGTCTCAACGCTGGCTATGAGTTTATTATCGAAATGGATGCCGACTTCTCGCATCCGCCGAAGAAATTGCTCGAGCTGCGGCAGGCGTGTCTCGACGGCGCCGATGTGGCTATCGGCTCGCGCTACGTCTCGGGTGTCAACGTGGTAAACTGGCCTATGGGACGCGTCATTATGTCGTACTACGCTTCGGCATACGTCAGAATCGTGACGGGTATGAACGTGCGCGACACGACGGCTGGCTTTGTGTGCTACCGCCGCAACGTGCTCGAGGCTATCGACCTCGACAAAATCCGCTTCAAGGGCTACGCGTTCCAGATTGAGATGAAGTTCACGGCGTTCAAGATGGGATGCCGCATCAAGGAAGTGCCGATCATCTTCGTGAACCGTGTGCTCGGAACGAGCAAGATGAACAGCAGCATCTTCGGAGAAGCGGTGTTCGGCGTGTTGCAGCTGCGCATCCGCAGCTGGTTTAAGAAATACCCTCAACTCGCCAAGCATCAATAGCTTATGAAGACAATAATCTACAATGCCGACATCGCCAACGAAGGACGTCTGACGCGCGGATATATCGTTATCGACGACGAAATAATCGCCGAAGTGGGCGAAGGCGAGCCGGCAGCGGCGGTGATGGCTGAATGCGACGTGCGCAACGATGTCGACGGAGCGCTGGTGATGCCGGGCGTAATCGACGACCAGGTGCACTTCCGCGACCCCGGACTCACACATAAAGCCGACATCGCAACCGAGTCGGCGGCGGCGGTGGCTGGCGGCGTGACTTCTTACATGGATATGCCCAACACTGTGCCGCCGACAGTCACCATCGACGCTCTCGAGGCTAAAAACCGAAGAGCGCAGGAGGTGTCGGTGGCAAACTACGGATTCTTTATCGGCGCGACCAACGACAATCTGAAAACGCTGATGGCGGTGGACTACAGCTACACGCCAGGAGTGAAACTCTTTCTCGGCGCGTCGACGGGCAACATGCTGGTCAGCGACCGCGACGCTCTGCACGACATCTTTGCCGAAGTGCCCGCGCTGGTTGCCATCCATTCGGAGGACGAGCAGCTGATTCGCAGAAACCGCGAATTCTACATTAAAAAATACGGCGACGACCTCCCCGTGAAGTTCCATCCGCTGATACGAAGCACGGAGGTGTGCTACAAGTCGACGGCACGCGCCGTGGAATGGGCGGAGAAGTACGGCACAAGGCTACACGTGCTACACGTGTCGACAGCCCGCGAGCTGGAACTGTTCGACAACCGTCCGCTGCTGGAAAAGAAAATCACCGCCGAGGTGTGCGTCCACCATCTGTGGTTTACCGACGACGACTATCCTCGCCTCGGAAACCTTATAAAATGGAACCCCGCCGTGAAGTCGTGGGACGACCGCAACGCGCTGCGCAACGGGCTGAGGCAGGGTTATCTCGACATCGTGGCTACCGACCACGCGCCGCATCTGCTGTCGGAAAAGCAGGGCAACTGCCTGAAAGCGGCGTCGGGCGGACCGCTCGTGCAGCACTCGCTGCTGGTGATGCTCGAACTGGTGCGCGAGAAGGTGTTCACGCTCGACCTTGTGGTGCAGAAAATGTGTCACGCGCCTGCCGACCTCTTCGGCGTGGTGCGACGCGGATACCTGCGCCCGGGCTACTACGCCGACATCGTGGTGGTCGACCGCGAGATGCCGTTCACCGTCAGAGCCGAAAACATCCTCACAAAATGCGGCTGGTCGCCGTTTGAGGGCTACACGTTCCACAACACGGTGAGACAAACCTACGTCAACGGAAACCTTGCGTTCAACCAGGGTGTGGTCAACAACTCGGTGCGCGGACGGAGACTGAGGTTTGACAACAACACAAACAAACGATAAGAGAAAACTTTACGACAAAGCAATTTTATGGAAACTGATATTACAAAGGGATTGAATCAACAGCAAGTGGCGGAAAGCAGGAATCGCCACGGCGACAACGTGCTGACGCCACCGGAGAAAGCATCGGTATGGACGCAGTTTTTGGAGAAATTCAAAGACCCGCTAATCAAAATCCTGCTCGTGGCACTCGTTCTGTCGATAGGCATCGCCTGCTACGAGGCTTTCTGGCTCAACGCCGGAGGAAAGGCGTTTCTTGAGCCGCTCGGCATCTTCCTTGCCGTGACGCTCGCCACCGTAATCGGATTCGTCATCGAGCTGAACGCTAACAAGAAATTCGAGATGCTCAACCAGATGAACGACGACGCGGCAGTGACCGTGGTGCGCGACGGAAACATCACGCAGGTGGCGCGACGCGACATCGTGGTGGGCGACGTGGTGATTCTCGAAACGGGCGACGAGGTGCCTGCAGACGGCAACCTTGTCGACTCGGTGTCGCTGAGCATCAACGAGAGCACGCTGACCGGCGAGCCGGTAATCAAGAAGACACACATCGAGGCTGACTTCAAAAAAGACGCCACCTACCCGTCAAACCGCGCGCTCAGAGGCACCACCGTGACTGAGGGCCACGGCACGATGCTGGTTGACGCGGTGGGCGACGCAACGGAATACGGAAAGGTCTACGAGGCGGCTCAAATCGACAACGGCGTGAAAACTCCGCTCACACTGCAGTTCGAACGGCTCGGACGGCTGGTGTCATACGCAAGCTACACTATCGGCGCGCTGATTATCGTAGGCCGCCTTTGCATCTACAACTACGGCGCGGGATTCGAGTGGATGGGCTTCATCGAATACCTGCTCACCACGATTATGCTCGCCGTGACGCTGATTGTGGTCAGCGTGCCCGAGGGTCTGCCGATGAGCGTGACGCTGAGCCTCGCGCTGAGCATGAGACGGATGCTCGCAACAAACAATCTGGTGAGGAAAATGCACGCCTGCGAGACGATGGGTGCAACAACCGTGATATGCACCGACAAGACGGGTACGCTGACTCAGAACCAGATGAGAATCTACGAAACGCAGTTTGCCGCCCTGGGAAAATCGCAGCAACTTGCCGACAACAATGAGTCGAAGCTGATTGCAGAGGCAATCGCCGTAAACTCCACGGCATTCCTCGACCGCGGCGCCGACCGGCCGACTGTGGTGGGAAACCCTACGGAAGGCGCGTTGCTGCTGTGGCTCAACGACCAGCACTCCGACTACAAGCCGCTGCGCGACAACGCTGCCGTGACGGAGCAGCTGCCGTTCTCCACGATGCGCAAATTCATGGCAACGGTGGTCGACAGCGGCGTCTGCCCGGGCAAGCGCATTGCCTACGTGAAAGGCGCGCCTGAAATCGTAATCGACAAATGCCGCAACTTCCCCGACGGAGTGACAAAGGAACAGCTGCGAGAGGCTCTGCTCGGATACCAGCAGAAGGCGATGCGCACCCTCGGATTCGCATACCAGGAGGTGGGCGATGGCAAAGCGGTGGAGAGCGACTCGCTCAACGCCGACAACCTGACGTTTATGGGCATCGTGGCCATCTCCGACCCCGTGCGCGCCGACGTGCCGGCGGCCGTGAAGGAGAGCATCGACGCTGGAATCAAAATTAAAATCGTGACGGGCGACACTCCTGGCACCGCAAAGGAAATCGGACGGCAGATAGGACTGTGGAACGACAATACCGACAACGACAGCAACATAATCACCGGACCCGACTTCGCTGCCCTCGACGACAACGACGCTGCCGAGGCGGCACGCCGCATAAAGATTATGTCGCGCGCACGTCCTACCGACAAGTCAAGACTCGTCGGACTGCTGCAACAGCAAGGCGAAGTGGTGGCTGTCACCGGCGACGGAACAAACGACGCCCCTGCCCTCAACGCCGCACAGGTGGGACTGTCGATGGGCGATGGAACATCGGTGGCGAAGGAAGCAAGCGACATTACAATCATGGACAACTCGTTTGCAAGCATCACAAGAGCCGTGATGTGGGGACGGTCGCTCTACCAAAACATACAGCGGTTCATCCTCTTCCAGCTCACCGTAAACCTCGTGGCTTGCACCATCGTGCTGATTGGTGCATTCACCGGACAGCAGTCACCGCTCACCGTCACACAGATGCTGTGGGTAAACCTGATAATGGACGCATTCGCAGCCCTCGCGCTCGCTTCGCTGCCGCCAAACGAAGCCGTGATGCGCAACAAGCCGCGACGGCTCAACGACTTCATCATCAACCGCACTATGAAATGGTTTATCATCGGAGTCAGCGCTGTGTTTGTCGTCGTGCTGTTCGGATTCATGCAGTATCTGAAGGCAAACCAAGTGGACTCGCTCGACGGCTTCAACCTGCCCGACTTCTTCGCAAGCTTCCTCAACTTCAGCAACGCTGAGATGAACGCATACGACGTGACTCTGTTCTTCACTTTCTTCGTAATGCTGCAGTTCTGGAACCTCTTCAACGCGAAAAGCTTCGAAAGCGACTACTCCGGATTCAGCCGTCTGCGCGACAGCAAAGTGTTCTTCCTGACTGCCGCGATAATCATCGTCGGACAGGTGCTGATTGTCACCTTCGGCGGAGAAATGCTCAACGTAGTGCCGCTCGGTTGGAAAGACTGGCTGAGACTGATCATCGCATCGTCGGCGGTAGTGTGGATAGGCGAGCTCGTGCACCTCGTGCTGCGGCTCAAACACAAAAAAGCATAACTCACTATGGGACTCGTTTACAACAACAAAAACAAACTCGACATCGAAATCCTCTCGGAGGAAAAACTGGAGAAGAACGAAGGCAAACTCTGCGACTTCGTTATAATCCCCGAAAGCCATGACGAGTCGACCGACAACAGCGACAAAGAAAAAAGCGAATAACGCTCCCCCCTACTTCTCAAAAAGCCTCCCCCTCGGAGGCTTTTTTTGTGCCGCACTTACACGCAGCTGCGCGCATGGGGCATAGGCATAAAAAAAATTGATTGTCTCCCGACAACCAATCTTAATTAACCTTAAATCTAATACCATGAAAAACACATTGCAAAGGTATCGAGTTTTGACTAATCCACAAGCGTCAGCCTAAAAAAATATCACGCATTGGCAATAGTTTAACTTACGTGGGCAGATTTGTTGCCCACACAAGCATAAGAGAACACAAAAACAAGTCAGAAATGCGCCAATTCCGCAACACACACTGCGGTTATTGACAAATAATCGCTAACTTTGCAGAAAACAAACACGCCAATGATAATCAAAGACGCGAAATTCGTTATAAGCAACTCCGATGTGAGGAAATGTCCGGAAGGCGACACGCCTGAATATGCATTCATCGGACGGTCGAACGTGGGCAAATCATCGCTCATCAATATGCTGACCGGCCGAAAAGGCTTGGCCATGACTTCGTCGACCCCAGGAAAGACTATGCTCATAAACCATTTTCTGGTCAACGACAGCTGGTATATCGTCGACCTCCCCGGCTACGGCTACGCAAGGAGGGGCAAAGACGCCCGCGAGAAGCTGCGCACGATGATCGACTCTTACGTGCTCCACCGCCATCAGATGACCAACCTGTTTGTGCTCGTCGACATACGCCACAAGCCGCAAGCCATCGACCTCGAGTTTATAAACTTTCTCGGAGAGAACGGAATCCCGTTCAGTATCGTTTTCACGAAAGCCGACAAACTCGGTCCGATAGCCGGAAAAAAGATGGTGGCGGCATACAAGGAGGAACTCTCGAAGCTTTGGGAAGAACTGCCGCCGATATTCATCACTTCAAGCTCCGACTTCCGCGGCCGCGAAGAGCTGCTCGACTACATTGAAAGTATCAACAAATCACTCTGACAAGCTATGGCAAACCACAATACAGAACAAGAATTTGCAGCGGCGATAAAAGATTGCCGCGAGATTTTCGAAAAAAAACTGAAAGACTACGGTGCGGCGTGGCGCATACTCCGACCGTCGTCGCTCACCGACCAAATTCTAATCAAGGCTTCACGCATACGCTCGCTCGAAACCAAAGGCGAGGCGATGGTGAACGAAGGCATACAGCCGGAATTCGTGGGCATCGTCAACTATGGCGTGGTGGGACTGATACAACTGGAGCTCGGAGCAGCCGACCAAGTCGACATATCCGCCGAAGAGGCGCTCTCGCTCTACGACAAATGGATTGGCGAGACCACACGGCTGATGCTCGCCAAAAACCACGACTACGACGAGGCGTGGCGACTGATGCGCGTCAGCTCATACACCGACATTATACTGTCGAAACTGCAACGCACCAAGCAGATTGAAGACCACAACGGAAAGACAATCATCTCCGAAGGCATCGACGCCAACTATATGGACATGATAAACTACGCTCTGTTTGCGCTCATCAAACTGAGTTATGACAAATAGCCACTCTTCGACTCCGCATTGGCGGGAAACTGCCGCAAGATGGACTGTGCTGGCGCTGAGACTGGCGGTCGGCGGAACGTTTGTGTTCTCCGGACTTGCTAAAGCTATCGACATCTGGGGCGTTGGCTACAAAATCGACGACTATCTGGCTGCGTTCGGATGGTCGTGGGCAATGCCGTTTGCCGGAATGATGGCGGTGGCGTTGCCGCTGTTTGAGTTTCTTGCCGGACTGATGCTCGTCATCGGCTCGTTCCGACGCGCCACGGTGATTGCTCTGCTGTGCTGCATGGCGTTCATGCTGCCGCTGTCGGCCTACGTGATGGCTTGCGACCCTGTCCCCGACTGCGGATGCTTCGGAGAGGCATTGACCCTCGGAAACACGGCTACGTTCTGGAAAAACGTGGCGCTGACTGCCGCCCTCGCCTATCTGCTGATGCGCAACAAGAGGCTGCGCAGCCTCTACGGCCCTGCCGTGCAATGGCTCACGCTCACCATGCCTGCCATCGTGGCGATGATTGTTATGGCTTACGGATACTACTTCCAGCCGATGATCGACTTCCGCCCATACAAAGAGGGAACAGTGCTGACCAACTCCGGCGAATCGTTCGACGACAGCAACTACGTGTTCATATATGAGAAAAACGGAGTCACAAAGGAGTTTTCAATCAACAACTTGCCCGACACGTCATGGACGTTTGTCGACCGCAGGGAAACCGTCGTGAACCACGAAGCCGACAAGAAGGCTTCGCCAATAACCGCCTACGACGGCGACAATTCCGCCGCCGACAACCTCATCCCGGAAAAAGGCGTGACTCTGCTGCTGCTGATTCCCGACATCGAGGAAATAAACTCGCTGACAAACTTCCGCCTCAACGACATCAACGACCTCGCCGCCGACAGCGAATACCAGATGATATGCCTCACAGGCTCTGACGAGAAGCAACTCGACGAATGGAGAGAACTGTCGATGGCCGACTACCCCGTATACCGCATGGACGACAGCCAGCTGAAACAGATTGCCCGCGGAAACCCGGCGGTGGTGATTGTGGCCGACGGAAAGATTGCCTACAAGTCGTCGTTTACCGACTTCTATGCCGACTTCGACAACGCCACGAAAGGCAAACACCTGGACATCAAGACCTACACCGAATCGATGGGCGAAGACTACGAATACTTTCTGTCGCTGATGCTGGCACTCGCAATCGGCATGGCGGCTCTGCTGACAATCAACAGGGCTCCGCTATTCTTCAAACTCGCAAGGCTGAAGAAAAACAAGTCGAAAAAAGCTCCCGACAACAGGCAGCCCTCCCCCAACGCCACCGACAGCGACCTGAACTGACGCTTTTTGACGCTTTCATTGCGAAAACCAAACACTTGTTTATCGAAAAACCAAAAATTTGCACTACCTTTGCACCCGAATATGAGGCATCAAAAAACTTGCCGCATATAGGGAATTTGTTCAAAAATTCAGAATTCTAAAAAATATTACAAAAATGAGAAAAAACATTGTAGCAGGTAACTGGAAAATGAACACGACACTTCAAGAAGGTGTCAAATTGGCAACTGAAGTCAACGACGCTTTGAAGAGCCGCACTCCTAACTGCGACGTTATCATTTGTGTTCCTTTCACCCACTTGGCTTCGGTCAAGGCGGTTATCGACGACAGCAAACTCGGTCTCGGTGCAGAAAACTGCGCTGACAAGGCCAAAGGCGCTTTCACTGGCGAAGTGAGCGGCGCTATGGTTGCTTCAACTGGTGCTAAATACGTGATCCTCGGTCACTCTGAGCGCCGTCAGTACTACCACGAGACTTCTGAAATCCTCAAAGAAAAAGTGGCTTTGGCTTTTGAAAACGGCCTTACTCCTATCTTCTGCATCGGCGAGGTGCTCGAAGAGAGAGAAAACGGCACATACTTCGACGTTGTGAAAAAGCAGGTAGAGGACGCCCTGTTCCACCTTTCTGCCGACGACTTCAAGAAAATCATCCTCGCTTACGAGCCGGTTTGGGCTATCGGTACTGGCAAAACTGCCACTGCTGACCAGGCTGAGGAAATCCACGCTTTCATCCGCAAGACAATCGCCGACAAATACGGCAACGACGTGGCTGAGGAAATCTCAATCCTCTACGGCGGTAGCTGCAAACCGTCAAACGCCAAGGAAATCTTCTCGAAGACTAACGTTGACGGCGGTCTCATCGGCGGCGCCGCTCTGAAGGCTGAAGACTTTATGGGCATTGTAGACGCTTTTTAATAAAGCATAAACAATTTACATACTTACAGAGACTGCAAATGTGGTGATTTTTCACTACATTTGCAGTCTACTTATTTTGACGCTTCTTTTGACAAAAAAACTGATGAAAAAACAACACTTCGCAATCCTCGCGGCTGCCGCCCTCATAACGGCGGCGATGGCTACCGCCTCAGCGCAGCCGGGCAAGCACAACGTGCGCTCAATAGCCGACACCATCCGGACAAACTCCAACGGACGGGTGACAATCACATGCAGCGACGGTGTGGAAGCGCTGGCCGTAATCGACACCACCGAAGTGAGACAGCCGTCAGCAAGACATGAGAGCGACACCGACGAATCGCCTGCCACAACCACGCAGCGACGACACGCCGTGCACCGCGCCGGATACCGCATACAAGTGTATTCCGACAACAACCAAAGGCAAGCTAAAGCAAAAGCGCAGCAGATTGCCGCCAACATCGGAAAGCAATTCCCAAGCTACGGGCTGTATCTCACATACAACGCCCCGTACTGGAGACTCAGAGTGGGCGACTTCACAACACAAGAGGCAGCACACTCGGCTTTAAGAGCGCTCAGAGCGAAATTCCCAGCACTGGCGGGCGACATGCGCGTGGTTAGAGACAGAATTAAAGTTTACGAATAGCATAATTTGAATGGACAACAAGAAACAACTTGACGGTTTAGACATTGAGAAAGTAAACAAAATTGCCGAGCACTACGAAGCAATCCTCTCGCTGCTCGGCGAAGACACCTCCCGCGAAGGGCTGGTGAAAACACCTATGCGCGCCGCAAAAGCAATGGCATTCCTGACTTCCGGCTACCGCAAGGACGCCGACAAAATCGTGAAATCCGCTATATTCAGCCACGAAGGCTCACGGATGGTGATTGTCAAAGACATCGAGTTCCATTCGCTCTGCGAGCACCACATACTGCCTTTCTTCGGAAAAATAGCAATAGGATACATCCCCGACGGAAACATCGTGGGACTAAGCAAAATCGCACGCGCGGTCGACGTCTTCGCCCGACGGCTGCAAGTGCAGGAACGCATGACACGACAAATCTGCGACCTGCTGACACGCGAGCTCTCCGCCAAAGGCGTAATCGTATTCTGCGAAGCAACCCACATGTGCATGCGCATGCGCGGAGTGGAAAAAGAATGCTCCACAACGCAGACCATCGAATATTCCGGAGTGTTCGAAAAAATTGAATACCGACAGGAATTCCTCTCGATGCTCAAACAATAATGCAGCGGAAAGCCCGAAAATCCGGAAAAATTCAGTAAGTTTGCCACAACGAAAAAACAACAATAAAAATATAATTCTCAGACATGGAAATTACAGGTAAAATCATCGTAGTCCTTCCGCCTCAGAGCGGCGTTTCTCAAGCAGGAAACAACTGGAAGAAACAAGAATACGTGCTCGAAACAGAAGAGACATACCCTAAAAAAGTGCATTTCGACTTCTTCGGAGAGCGCGCCGACCAATACAACTGGATCAAAATCGGCGACCGCATCCGCCTAAGCTTCGACATCGAAAGCCGCGAATACAACAACCGCTGGTACACAAGCATCCGAGGCTGGAAAGCCGAAAAAGCCGACGATGCCGCCGCGACTCAAGCCCCGGCCGCGCCAAGCCCCGCAGCACAGCCTGCGGCACCGATGCCAGACTTCACACAACCTGACAGCAACAGCAGCAGCGACGACCTCCCTTTCTAAACGGACGGCAAGCACAACACAACAACGGCGGATGGAACTGAGTTCCATCCGCCGTTGTTTCATAACCTACCGCGAGTGCAACGCCAACAATACGCCTCATTCGCACGATGCGCAGCGGGGGGATGCAGACTCATGCCTGCATCCCCCCCGCATATTTTTTCCGGCAAGACCGCCGCCCTACTTCTTCACATAAGGCAGCACCGCGTCGCGCCACACAAGATATCCGGCGCCAAGCAGATGCAGACCGTCATTGGTGAGCCCCTTGCGCATGCTGCCCGTGGCAGGGTCTACCATCTTTGAGTACAGGTCAATCCACGTCACGCCATGGCGCTCAGCCATCTCCTTATACAGGCGGTTGGTCTCCACAATCACCTGCTCCTTGCCCACCATCTTGCGGTAGCGGCCGAAACTGTTGTCGATAGGCAACAGACTCTGCAAGTAGATTTTGGTGCGTGGCGACCCTTGCTTGATTTTCACAATCAGCTTCTCCATCGACGTGCAAAGGCTGTCGGGAGTAAGGTCGTGAGAGATGTCGTTTACGCCGCCGAGAATAAACACCTTTGCCGGCTGCCCCTCAACAATCGGGTCGACACGGTCGATGAAACCCTGAATCACGTCTGACGAGATGCCACGGTTTTTCACGTTCTTCATCCCGAGCAGTTCGTGCCATTCGCAACCGTTGGTCTGGCTGTCGCCGAGAAAAACGATGTCTTTCTTCCCCACCGGCAACTCGCTGAAAAGCGAGGAGCGCTGGAAATAGAATTCATTGTAGACATATTTTTCCTGAGCCGCCATATCGCTTGAAAAAAGCGTCGCCGCCAGAAGCAGCGACGCCATTATAGACTTTTTCATTGTGTCACAAAGCAATTATTAGTGTTCGCTGCGGTAAGCGTCGACAGCAAGCTTCACAGAGCCATGGAAGAGAAGCAGACGCTTAGCCTCGTCGTAAGGCAAGCCGAGTTCTTCCGACACCATGCGAGTGCCGCGGTCTACGAGTTTCGCGTTGGTGAGCTGCATGTTCACCATCTTGTTGCCCTTCACGCGACCCATCTGAATCATCACCGACGTAGTGATCATGTTGCAGATCATCTTTTGTCCTGTACCCGATTTCATACGCGAGCTGCCTGTCACGTATTCCGGACCTACGATCATCTCGATAGGAATTTCGGCAGCCTCCGACACCGGAGCGTCAGGGTTTGAAGTGATAGCCGCAGTGAGCAGGCCGCGCTGGCGAGCCTCCTTCAATGCGCCGATAACGTAAGGAGTGGTTCCCGAAGCAGCGATACCGATAACCGTATCCTTCTCGTTGATGTTATACTTTTCAAGGTCTTTCCAGCCCTGAGCAGTGTCGTCTTCAGCGTTCTCCACCGGGTTGCGGAGCGCAATGTCGCCACCGGCGATAAGGCCGATAACCCATCCCGGGTCCATACCGAATGTAGGCGGAATCTCAGAAGCGTCGAGCACGCCGAGACGTCCGGAAGTTCCGGCACCGATATAGAAGATACGGCCACCCTTCTTCATGCGTTTCACAATGCCCGTCACGAGTTTCTCAATCTGAGGAATTGCCAGTTTGACGGCATCGGCAACCTTGTGGTCTTCGGTGTTGATGTCCTCAAGTATTTCGTGTACCGACTTCTTTTCCAAGTCATTGTAGAGCGATGATTGTTCGCTGATTTTCACAAATGCCATAATAGTTGTTGTAATTTATTTTGAATGATATTTCAACAAGCCTTCCATAGGGCTCTTGATAATGTTTCCGATAGTGATGTCGAGCGCTTTGGCTGCCTCGCCAAGCACGTCGCGATAGTAGTGAGCCACCGAACCAACGAAGCTTACAGGCAGTTGCTTGTAGCCTTCATAGTTCTCGATGTTGCGCACAAAGAACGCCTTGAACGCATTGAGCACCAGGCGGTGTATTGCCGGCTCCTCGATGTTTTGAATCAAGAACGGCGACAAAGAAGCGAGGAAGCGGTTGGCTGCCGGCTCTTTATACACTTTTTGGATGATTGCCATACGGTCGAGGTTGTACTCCTTGAGGAATTTCTCGCACAATGCCTTAGGCAACTGGTTTTTAAGCACATCGCCTACAAGCAGCTTGCCAAGCACGGCGCCGCTGCCCTCATCGCCGAGGATATAGCCGAGCGGCGACACGTTGCCCTTGATTTCCTTGCCGTCGTAGTAGCAAGAGTTTGAACCGGTGCCGAGGATGCAGGCGATGCCTGGCTCAGTGCCGCAAAGCGCGCGGGCGGCTGCAAGAAGGTCGCTGTTGACGGAAATTGTCTTTGCTCCCGGCACACAAGCGGCAATCGAGCGGCTTACGTTTGAGCAAATCTCATCCGAGAGGCAACCAGCGCCATAATAATACACTTCGTCAATTGAAAAATCCTTAACCTCCGGTGCCAATTCTTTTTCAAATGTCTCGCGGATTTTCTCCTCTGGCATCAGCAACGCATTGACACCAGTTGAGAAAAAGCGCTTCTCAAGTTTGTCTCCATTGAGGACACACCAATCAATCTTGGTTGACCCACAGTCTGCAATTAAAACCATATCTAAATTTTTATATATATTTTCTTTTTATACAAAACGTATCCTATCGACCAGTTGATTCCGATGAATATCAACGCGTAGAGCAACGACGCGAACGTGCGGTCGGTGACAAGCGGCACGAGCGCCTCGTCGTAGATCCATTTGTGGATCGACAGCCCGAACACCGGAACGGTGTTGAACAAAATGCCGAGCACGCCGCCGAGCACATACATAAACAACGGGTTGACGCCGAACGCCTCGAAGAACTGTGTCCAGCGCTTGTAACCCTTCACGTCGATTATCCATATCAAAAGTGCCAGCAAACTTGCAGCCAAGCCGCAAGTGACGATGGCAAACGTAGGTGTCCAGAGTTTTTTGCTGATAGGCATTCCATAGCTGAAAAGGAAGCCGGCAAACATAAGGATTGTGCCGATAAGGAAGAATTTCTCCATACGCTCGCGGTTGTCCTTCACCTCTACGATGACAAATCCGCAGCAGAAGCCGATAAGCACGTGGGCTATCGACGGAAGGGTGCTGAGCAGACCCTCTGGATCTATCGGAAGCGTGCGGGTCTCATAGATTTCGAGAGAGACCGACGAGCCCATCTTCACGGTGTCGGAAACCGTTGTGGCGGTGTCGCGGTAGAGATGCGCGTCGCCGATAACGGCGTGGTCAATCACATAGACAATGTTGTCAAGCGAGAAATCAAGTCCGTTGAACATGAGCAGCAACGCTCCGTAAACCACCAATATTCCTGCAATAATCCACGGAATAAACTTGTGCTTCACGGCTATGGCGACAATGGCGCAGGCACAGTAGCAGAGTGCCAGACGCGGCATAACGCCAAGGATACGCAAGGTGGAGAAACTGTTGGCGGCATCGAGGATGCGCTGGCCGAGAGGCAAGGCGGAGTCGGCGCGGTAAAGGCCGTAGCACAAACGGCTGAACCATGCGATAGCCATACCGATAAGGAATATCACGATGGTGCGCCGCACAATCTTCACCAGCGTGGCATGGGAATATTCAAACTTATATTTTCGCATCGAAATATAGGTGGAGATACCCATGATGAACATAAAGAACGGGAACACAAGGTCGGTCGGAGTCAGACCCAACCAACTTGCATGCTCAAGCGGAGCATAGATTGCGCTCCATGAGCCGGGATTGTTCACCATAATCATCCCTGCCACGGTGATGCCTCGCAGGATGTCGAGCGCGAGGATTCTGCTTTTCGGCTTTTTCAAAGCCACTTCTTGTTCCATTTTTACGTATCGTTATTTTTTAATTGTACATTCGTCTACTAAATACGCTATCGACTGATATGGCACTCCGCCATTCACTGTCAGTCCGATTTCACAGGTACGGCTGTTGGAGAAGCCGCGCTTCACCCCTGCTGCCTCAAGCTGCTTGCGCAGTTTGCGAAGAGCGTAGCGGTTCACTTCGGGGTCGGTAAAGCCTTTGTCGCCGGCAAAACCGCAGCAACCCACTTCCTCGGGAACAACAACCTTCGTTGTGCACATTCCTGCCAACGCCACAAACATGTCGTTGAGTTTCATGTGGCGCGTAGAGCATGTGAAATGCAGTGCTACAGGCTCGTCGGTCTGCACAAAGCGCAGATGCGGCGCCAAATACTCATAAATAAACTCTACCGGCTCATATAGTTTCACTCGCTTGATCGTGTTGCGCATGCGGTGCAGACACGGACTTTGGTCGCATAACACCGGATAGCGTCCGCCGTCGGATGCCTCAAACAGGGCATCGTCAAGCTCCTTGGCCTTACGGTCGGCAATGTCGGGCATGCCCTTGCTTTCCCAGATGGTGCCGCAGCAAAGGTTTTTCATATTCTTCGGGAATATGACCTCATAGCCGGCTTTCTCCATCAGAGCCACCATCTTGTCGATGAGCGGTGTCGACTGTCCCTTGCTCTTGCCCATGGTCTGGTTGATGCAGCTCGGGAAATAAACCACCTTCAGCTCCGACGGCTGGGTCTCTATCGCATGGGGATAGTATGCCAGCGGAAACGCCGACGACCACATCGGCATGCCAAGCTTGCTCAGCCCGCGACCAACGGCATCTGTTGCCTTGTCGCCGATAACGGCATGGGCGGCGCCTGCGGCGGAAAGCACCGGACGAAGTGCCGACTTGACAGCCGACAGATGGTTGGCGGCGAAATCACCAACCTTGTAGCCGGCGCTGCCCTTAGGCAATGCCTGGGCGCGCAGGTCGTGGATCATCTCGCCTGTGTTTATCTGCATCGGGCACGACGTAGAGCAGAGGCCGTCGCCGGCACAGCTCTGTATGCCCGGATATTTAAACTGCTTTGTCAACGCGGCAAGCCAGCCAGTAGAGTCGCCGTCGGCACGGAGACGGCTGATTTCGCGTTGCACGACAATGCGCTGGCGCGACGACAACGTGAAGCCGCACGTCAGACAGTTTCGCTCGCAGAAGCCGCACTCGATACAGCGGTCTACGCGTGGATTTGTCAGAGGCAGTGGCTTTATGTTCTTTATGTAGCACTCCGGATCGTCATTGAAAATGACACCTGGGTTCAACAGCCCTTCCGGGTCAAACAACGCCTTCACACGCTTCATCACGTCGAACGCCTTCTCGCCCCACTCCAGCTTGACAAACGGAGCCATGTTGCGGCCGGTGCCGTGCTCCGCCTTCAGCGAGCCGTCGTATTTGTCAACGACAAGATGCTCAACCTCCTGCATCAGCGTGCGATAGCGGTCAACCTTCTCTTTCGTGTCAAACGACTGCGAGATGACAAAATGATAGTTGCCTTCAAGGGCGTGGCCGTAGATGCAGGCATCGTCGAAGCCAAATTTCTCAAGAAGGTCGGCAAGGTCGGCGGTTGCCTCGGGAAGGTTCTCGATGTGGAACGCAACGTCCTCGATAAGCACCGTCGTGCCGAGCGGACGCGTTCCTCCAACCGACGGGAAGATTCCCGAACGGATTGCCCAATATTTTGAATATTCCTCCGGTTTGTCGGTGAAATATGCTGGCTTGAACAGGTCGAACGGCTCAAGAATCTTCTTGATAGCGTCGATGTTTGCCTGAAGTTCCTCCTTGGTGTCGGCTTTGGTTTCCGTAAGCACGGCTGTCAAGCCCTCCCCTGTAGTGTCGTTCACACTCGACAGCGATTTCTTGTCGAGCATCTCGGCACTGAACACCGGTCCGTTTTTCATTGCCACAACCGCACGGCAGGCGTCCTTGATGTCCTTGAAATAGAGCATCGCGCTGGCACTGTGAGGATAGAGGTGACCGGTCTTCATCGTCACCTCGGCAAGAAATCCGAGTGTTCCCTCCGAACCTACCATAACGTGGGTGATGATGTCGAACGGGTCTGTGAAAAGCACAAACGGAAGGATGTTCAAGCCCGTCACATTCTTGATTGAATATTTATAACGGATGCGGTCGGCAAGTTCCTTGTCGGCGTTCACCTCGTCGCGGATGGCTTCAATGCCGCTGATAAAGTCGGGATGCGACTGGCGGAAAGCCTCCTTGCTGGAAGCGTCGCCGGTGTCGAGGATTGTGCCGTCGGGAAGTATGATGCGCGCCGACACAAGCTGTCGGTCGCTGTTGGCATGCGTGCCGCAATTCATTCCCGATGCATTGTTCACAACGATTCCACCTACCATAGCCGCATTCTTAGAAGCCGGGTCGGGCGTAAAGATGCGTCCAAAGGGTTTCAGAAGCTGATTTACGCGCTCACCGATGATGCCCGGTTGCATCGTGATGGTTTCCGCATCGGCGGAAATTTTATAATTTTCCCAATTTTTGCCTGCCACGATGAGGATGCTGTCGCTCAACGACTGTCCGCTGAGACTCGTGCCGGCGGCACGGAACGTCACCGGCAAACGACGGCGGCGGGCTGCCGAAAGCAGACGCGACACCTCCTCCTCCGTCTTCGAGCGCACCACAATCTGTGGCACAAGGCGGTAGAAGCTGGCATCGGTGCCCCACGCCAGGCGGCGCATCTCGTCTGTGTAGATGCGCTCGCGTGGGATAAATGCGCTTATTTCTTTTAAATACGACTTATAGGTTTCTTTCATTGCTTACTTATATAAATAATATTTCTTGGCTTTTTCTTTAAAAGCGTCCGCGTCTTTGTTCCAATAGTCAATCATATCGCTGACCTGATAGTTCTTGGAGAAGAGTGTGCGGATTTTGTCTGTGCCACACACCTTGTCGAACATGTCGAAACGGCTCTTGTCGGTGGCTGTGTCGAATATGCGTTTTTCTGGATAAAGTTTCGCCAACTCCTGCATCGCATAGAATTGGATGAGCGTAAGGCTCGAGCCTGGCACGTCGTCTACATAGAACTGCACGCCCTGCAGGTTCTCGCCCTTGCCTGTTCCGTAGAACGGCTTCACGTGGATCGGGCGGAACTTGGTGCCCGGCAGATTGAGGGCGTTCATGCGCGCTGCAAACTTGTCGGCGTCAATCCAGTCGGCGCAGATAAGCTGGAACGGCAAGGTGTAGCCAACGCCGATCGAAACGTAGTAAAGCTCGCCGAGAATACCGGTGGCTGGATAATAGAACGCCGTGGCTGGCTGTGGAATATGCGGTGAAGGCAACACCCATGGCATTCCTGTCTTGTCGAATGTCATCGAGCGTTTCCAGCCCTTCAATGGCACTACTGTGAGTTTCGCTGCCTTCTCGCCACGCGCCACGCGCTCGCCATTGAGATAGCGTGCCATCTCGCCCGGAGTCATACCATAAAGATACGGAATCTTGAACTGGCTGACAAACGAATAGAATCCGTCCTCTACCAAGCAGCCTTCAACACGGTTGCCGCCGAGGGGATTCGGACGGTCGAGAACAACAAACTCTATGTCGTTCTCTGCGCAGGCGTCGAGAGCCAGACCGAGTGTGCTGACAAACGTAAACGAGCGGCAGCCGATGTCCTGAATGTCGTAGACAAGGGCGTCGATGCCGGAAAGCATCTCTTTGGTCGGCTTCTTGGTCTTACCGTAGATGGAAAACACCTTGACACCGGTGGCTGGGTCGGTGGTGTTGCCAAACTCGTCGCCGGCATGCACGTTGCCGCGCACTCCGTGTTCAGGGCCAAACAATGCCACAAGCTCAACGCCTTTGGCTTCATGAAGAATGTCGACGGTCGACTTCAAGTTGTTGTCAACGCCTGTCGGATTGGTTATCAGACCTACACGCTTGCCTGCAAGCTGCTTGAAATCATTGTCGCGGAGCACCTCCACGCCCGGCTTCGTCGCCGCAGCAGCGCCGAGCGCCGCCGCAGCACACAAAGCGATTGTTAATATCGTTTTTTTCATTGTTCTGTTTCTTGATTATTTTTTACCGTAATTAGGGTCAATCTTGCGGTCAACAAGATAAGTGACTATCAGAGTCGCGATGCAGCATGCCATCACCATCCAGAAGAAGTTGACATAACCGATTGCCTCCTGAATATAACCTGCCACGAAACCTGGCAACATCATGCTCAACGCCATGAACGCCGTGCAGATGGCATAGTGAGATGTCTTGAACTCGCCTTCCGAGAAGTACATCATATAGAGCATATAGGCCGTGAAACCGAAGCCGTAGCCAAACTGCTCGATGCAGACTGCCACACTGATCACGATTGGGTCAGACGGCTGTGCGATGGCAAGATAAACGAATGTGAGGCATGGCAGCGTCATGCAGGCTGCCATAGGCCAAAGGGCTTTTTTCAAACCCACCTTCGAAGCAAACACGCCGCCGACAATACCGCCGGCAAGCAACGCGATGACACCGAATGTGCCATAGACAAGCCCCACAAGCTCTGTGGTCAAGCCAAGACCTCCCTCAGCTGTTGAATGCACGAGGAACGGCTGGCACAACTTAATCAAGAATCCCTCCGGCAAGCGGTAGAGAAGCATAAACGCAACCGCGAGAAGGAAACCCGGCTTCTTGACGAATGAAACAAATGAGTTTGCAAACTCTGCAAGCCCTGATGTGCCGTTGCCTTCTGTATCGGCTGAGACACGTGGACGGTCGTCGGCCGAACGAGGAAGGATAAACGTATGATACATAGTCACAAGGAAGAACACTACGGCACTGACTCCGAGTGTAACCTGCCATGACCATGGTATGTCGCCTGTAGAGGTTTCAATCAAGCCGGCAATGTAGACAAGCACACCCTGTCCGAATACGGATGCGATGCGGTAGAACGTGCTGCGCACTCCGATGAAGGCTGCCTGGCTGCTCGGACTGTGGGCAAGCATATAGTAGCCGTCGGCGGCGATGTCGTGGGTGGCAGAGGCAAAAGCCGCGATGATAAACAGTATCAGCGTGATGGTGAACATGCTGATTGGGGTCTGTCCGGAGGCGATAGTCGCCACGTCGGGCTTAGGCAATGTGACGGTGAGCAGAATCATCAGCGCTGTCATCAACACTTGCATGGAGAGAATCCACCAACGCTTGGTCTTTACAACATCGACGAGCGGACCCCACAAGCCTTTGAGGAACCACGGGAAATAAAGCAATGTTGTGAAAAATGCCATGTCGCCATTAGGAACACCCATCTTGGTGAACATCATGACGGAAATGTTGTTGACCACGAAATAAGGCACGCCCTCTGCAAAATACAGGGTCGGAACCCAAAACCATGGAGATATTGTCTTGTTTGAAGTTTTCATGTCAGGAGTTTAATATTGTTTTGTTATTTCCGCATCTATAAAATAGTGCAGAAGGATTTGTTTATAGTCATAGCCTTTCTCGCCCATCACGGCTGCTCCGATCTGGCAGAGTCCGACACCATGTCCCCAGCCCGCGCCTTTAAGCACAAAGCGTTCGGGCAGCCCGTCGCGCTCGCCTTGCTTCTCCACTACAAAAGCGGAGCTGTAGAGGTGCGACGGCGACAGCGTGCGGCGTATTTCAAGTTCCTTGCCGATGATGCAGGTCTTCTTGGTGCCGACAATCTTCAAGCGGTAAAGACGGCCCGACGTGCCACGCGCCACGGGTATCAGGTCGACGATGTCGCCATAGTCCTCGCCGCTGCGCTCGCGCACAAGACGCGACAGCTCGGCTTGGTCATACTCAACCGTCCAACGGTAGAAGTCGGTGGTCTCCTGGTCGTAGCTGTTGAGCACCTGAGAGAGGATATGCTTGTCGGTGGTGTTGCAGAATGCAGCAGGCGACGAGAGTATCCACTCACGGGCGTTCTCCTCGACCGTAAGGTCGGGATAGTCCATTGCGTTGGCATTGTCCAATCGAGCCACAAGATAGTGATAGTGCTTTGGCTCCCAACAGTTTTCAAACTGCTCAAACACTCCGCCGCACGACTTCGAGAAGCGGGCGTCGCAGAGCGTGCCGTCGTAGGTGAGCACCTGTCCCCACGTCGCTTTGATGGCGTCGCGCACGGTGGCTGTCGACTCGCGGGTGATGCCCTGGTAACGCTGGCAATGGTCGTCGGCGCAGACATCGAAATTAACATGATCCTCGCGGTCGTACCAACGCACCAGCTCTCCTTCTGTGCGTGTGCATGGGTTGTAGGGCGTTTCTTCGGCTGCAAGCTGCTTATTTTTCTCTATCTGTGCCAAGAGCCAGCTGCGGGAAATCACGGCATGCGCTTTCAGCAGTTCAAGAGAGGCGGTGGCGCTCATTTCCGACGAAATGACGCTGAGCAGATATTCCTCGATGGGAAGGATGTTGACGGCCGTCAGCTTGTCGCCTTCCACGATGATGCGCAGAGAGCCGCGAAACGACTGGTTCTCCTTGCGCTCCCAGTGGAAATTGACTCCGATGGTCACGTCGATAAGTTCAAAACTGCCGTTCTCGGCATCGCAGGGCGTAAACTCCACGCTGTCGTAAAGCGCGCCGCCCCACAGCACTTTTCCATCGCTGAGGGTGGCTTCTTGAGCGCCTTCCACGGTTTGACCTCCGAAACTGTAGGCTGTCGGGAAGACAAACCGTATCGCAGGGCTGCTCATAATGCCCACTTTCACTTGTGGCTGTGACATAATGGTCTGGTTTTTATTTAAGTTTCTGGGCTATTTCCAATAATTCGGCTTCGCTGAGACAGCACTCGTCAAAGATTGCCTTGATATCGGCTGCGGTAATCTTCTCGAAGTCTTTCTCCAACGGGGTGATAAACACGCCTCCCATATCTACCGACGCGGGGCTGATAAGGATGTTGGCGTCGCCCTCGGCTGCGTAGCACGACGGACGGTGTTTCTTGCGTGGAAACACAAGGATGGTCCAAAGTCCGTCTTCATACCAGCACAGCACGTTGAGCATCGGTTCCGGCTCGCCTTCCGGTATGGTCAGTACATTGTAGACAAGGTCAAACATCTTCTCGCCCTTGTCGACTGCCGACGTGCGGATGCAGAAGCACGGATGCGACATTCCCTTTACAATCGACAGCTCTACGCTGCCGCCGCTGACGATGATGTCGCGCTCTGCCGACGCCATCTGGTCTTCCATCGGCATGAAGCCGCGGTTGCCAGCCTGGAAGTGCATGTGGTCAGGTGCCGACGCGCCGCATTTAGGCCCGTTGTAAAACAGCGTGAATCCCTCCAAGTCGCGCGACAGGTTCATCATATCGGCGATGCGCCCCTTGATGAGCTGGTCAACGTGCTTGTTGCACGGAATCGTGAGATGACGGGGGAAAATCGGGAACGGATTGATGAGTATTGTGTAGTCATCGCCCCAGGCAATGCCCTCCTGCACAGCCGGACGATTGGCTGCGCAGAGGAAGCATTTGCGTTCTTTCAGCGATTTGGCGTCGACCTTGGCTGCCGACGAAACAATGCGTCCGGGATTGAACTGCACCTTGATTGTGGTGCCGTCTACGTTGAATTCCTTGACCTTGACATTCTTCAAAGCCTCGAAATTATTACGGGCGGTGTCCCACACCTGCAGCTGACGGTCGAAAAATTCTGATATGTTTATACCCATTGCCTCTTATTTCTTTTTGTTGAATGCAATACGCGCCTGGAGCTCCCATGTGCGGATGCGGTCTTTATAAAGGTTGTGGGCGTTCATCTTCACTACGTCGAGCGATGCGTCTGAGTTGTCGTCCCAACGACGGCAGTTGTAGACTGGCTCATAGACACGTCCGATTTGATATTCGCGGGAGAAGTTCAAGCCGAGTGCGTAGTCCTCGCCGTAGCTGGTGTTAGGCACCTTCACTTCGCGGAGCACCGGTGTGTAGAATGCACGCGGAGCGCCGAGACCATTGATGCGGAGGGCATTGTTTCGGCCGTTCTCCGGTGTCCACTCTTTGTGGTCGATGATGCCCGGAGCGATCATGTTCATATTGAAGTCGGTCATCATGTATGTGCCCACTACCATAGCGCAGTTCTGCTCATAGAAGGCGTTGACCATGATTGACAAGGTGTTTTCGTCGCGATAAACGTCGTCGCTGTCAAGCTGCACTGCAAACTTACCGCATTTTGGATGATGAACACCCTCGTTCCAGCAGCCGCCGATGCCGAGATCCTTGCGCTCCGGAATGATGTGGATCAAGCGGTCGTCGCCCTTGAACTCGTCGATTGCCTCTGTTGTGCCGTCGGTCGAGTGGTTGTCGATAACGATAAGGTTGAACTTGAAGTCAGCCTTCTGGCTCAACACCGACTTGATGGCATCGCGGATAGTGCGGATACGGTTGCGTACGGGGATAATTACCGATGCCTCATACTCGAAGTTGCCTGCGCTGAACTCTATTTTCTTGAATTTTGGCTCAAGATAGCCACCGATTGCTTTCAAGTGGGCTGTGCATGCCTCTTCCATCTCAATCTGCACGCCACGGTTCTTCGGGTCTACATAGTCGAAAATCTTCTCGCCGCTCTTGCGTGTGTCGAGCTCTACGTCGGAATAGAGATACTCGTTGATGTGAACGAGCTCTGCTTCCTGTGTGATTTTCAAACGCACGTCGTAAAGACCGGCAAAGTCATATTCCTTGTCGATTTTTGCTACTGCGCTCTTCAATGCGGCTGCATTGAAAAGAAGCACTGATCCGAAATCGAAATCGTCGCGGAGACTGCCCTGCTGATAGTCGATGACCGGAGCGTTTGAACGCTGGTCGCCAACCACGTTGTAGTGGTCGGCATAAGCCATACCGGCAGCTGAGTCGTCGGCGATTTTCACCATGCGCTCAACAGCAAACATGCCGAACTCCAACGAGTTGTATTTTGTGTAGAGCATAGCGTAGTCGCAGTCGGCTTTGGCAGCGATCTTCTTCATAGTGTCGCTGCTGTTGAGATTGCCGATGGCAATTTTCTCGCAGCCTTCAACTTCGCCCTGGGCGTCGGCTCCGGCAAGCAGATAGATGTTATGCACCAAGTCGCATGCCTTAAGACCTGCCACTGTATTTTTCACTTGTTCCGCATTCATGAACGGAATGAAACAATCGATTCTTTTCATTTTTTATTTTATTTTTAATTTTTCTATTGGGGTTAATCTGTTATTTCTTGTTGAAAAATTCCATTATCTGACCCATCAAGGCGCGGCGGGAAGCGGCGTCTTTGATAGTCTCAAACGGGAAGCCCATCACGCAGGTGCGGTAACCGCCCTGGTCAGCAACGACGGCTGCAGGGATATTGTTCTCGCCGTAGCGCATCAACGTGCTGCCTTTGGTCTTGTCGGCTGGATAGATGCCGTCGGGCGACTCCACTGCGTAGAATTTGTCGTTGAGCGTGGTGTAGTATTCCACATTCAAATCGCCGAACGAGTCAAAATATGTCGGAACGGTGTGGGCTTTGCCCTCTATCGTTGCCTGTCCTACGCGCCACTGGTAGCCGAGCGTCTGCTTGGCAAACTCTTTCGACGCCTCGTCGGGATTGGTCTTGTCCCAAATGTCGGTTGCCACATAAGAGCCGCTCACGAGGATGCTGCCGCCGTTGGCTGTATAGTCAGCGATGGCTTTCTGCAATGGCGCCGTAAACGCAAGGAAGCGGTTTGGCACTTCGCCACGTCCGATTTGTGTCTCTTTCTGCTTGCCGAGGATAAGGTCGGCAAGTTTATACTGCTTCATGTCGACGATGCCGTTCTCTACGGCGGCAACGCTTGCCGACACAAATGAGTAGCCCGACTCCATCAAGGCTGCGCCGTGGATGGCTGGGTAGTCGAATGTGTTGCCGGCAATCACTTTGTCCTCCTGGTCGGCACGGCTGGCGCCGAAGCCGGCTGAATCGTCGTCATACCATGGAATGTCGCGGCGGAACTCATACATGTCGCCGATGGTGTTGATGTCCGACATATAGGGCACACCGTGGTCTTTCGCGCTGGCGAATCCTGCCACATCCGGACTTGCCACAAACGAGTCGGGCGCACAGACGCGCGTGAAGCCGTTGACCACAAGCACTTCGCCTTTGGAGCCGTCAGCCTCGCCGAGGGCGAGAATCTCCGACGGGAAACTTACACCACCGTCGTTGGCTGCCACAATGCGGTAGCTGTGGATGGCATTGTCTGATATCTTGGCCACATATTCCGGCTTCTTCACTACGGCTATCTGACGGAACGCGCCGTCGCCGATGCGCTCGCTCACAATGTAGCTTTGTGCCTGCGCGCGGTCGCACAAGGTGTCGACGGTTTCCTTCCATGTCAACCGGTATTCGCCTTTCTTCACTTTGGCGATGGCGAAACTGTTGACGGGAAGCGGCTGTATCATATAGTCGCTGCGGCCTTCCTTGGCGGCGAAGAACTGTGCCATTCCTTTATAGATGGCACGGCTCACCGTGAAACGGAACGTTGGGTCAAGGCCGTAGCGCATGTCGGCGAAATTCTGATGCGACAGCAATTCGAGAAGCATTGCCGGAACTTCAGGCACGCGTGCCTCATAATAGGAGGCGTCCCACATGCCGCGGCGAATCCATTTCGAGTCAAACTGCGCGCGGACATCGCTGCAGATATTCGACATAACCATATCGGTGAGCTGACGTGAGTTCATTCGGTCGGTGCCGTTCGCATACTTGTCGCCCTTAGTGCAGTAGATGCCGAGCGTGCCGATTATATCGTCGTTCTTGGTTGTTCCGGCATCGCTGTGGAACGCAAACGAGAGGTCGACGGGGATATTCAAGCCTGCCTTGCCGGGTATCACCGACGATCCGCCTGCAAGATAGTTGACCCACAAGCCGCGGCAACGATAGTCGTCGTTGTAGTCGTTGACTCCATGCGACGGAGAATAGACCGAGTCGGGCACTCCTGCCCACTGCAACCAGTAGCGTGCGCCCTCGGTGAATCGAGGATAGCCGCTGAGCTGATAATTATGCGCCAGGCGGTCGATCATCGTGACGGCGCTGAGGTCGCTCACTTGCTCTTCCGTGAGATTGTCGGCAATCCTACGCTCGATGTTGCCCATACCGCCTCCGATTTTAACGGCGTCGGCTGTGACCACCTCTCCGGTCTTGCCGGTGTTGCTTGTCAGCGTGACAACGGTATGGCTGCCGGCTGCCAGGTCAAAATGTCCGAGATAAATCCATGTGCCGCCTCCCATTCGCTGGTTCACCTGAAACTGCTTGTCGCCACCGGCTGTGTGAACGGTGTAGACGGCTTTCTCTGTGCTCTCCGGAAGAGTGGCATAGGAAACGTAGACGGCATACGACCCTGCCTCGGGTATGTCGGCCGACCACGAAGCGGTCGATGCGTTTTTGCCCTTTGTCGACGCAACCTTGCGGAAGGTGCCGTCGCGGAACGGATTCTCGAAATCCTTGTATGTCTTTGTCTTGTATGCAAAGCCTGCGCCGCCGTCGGTCCATGCCTCCGTGCCGTTGTTCTCCGCATAGGCGCCGGCTGCAAAGCCGCCGTTGTTGTCCACAATCAGCTCGGCACGGCGCGTGTCGCGCTCGCGCGGACTCATCACATAAGCGCCGGCATTCTCAAGCATCGGCATGAGATACGGCATTACAAAACTCTGTGTGTAAAGGTCTTCTACGGTCTGGAAGATGCGAGCGCGCTGCCACTCCCATCGGTTCAATTTCGGCTCGAAATAGAAGCCATGGCTCTGCCACATGGCGATAACCTTGCCGTCGAGACCTTTCTTTGGGTGACGCGTCTTGTCGAGGGCGTAGACAAACGGAGCCTTCTCCGACTTGCGGACGTAGGAATAGCCGGCGTCGGAATACAGACGCTCGACAGGCACTCCGCCTACTGTCACTTCTACGCTGTAAGGCTTGTCAAACATCATTGCCACCTTGCTCTTGACCGTCGCGTTGTAGCCGGCAAGTTCCGGCACATAGCCATACGCGGCATTCATGTCGAGCTTCAATTTTGAATTCTCAACATCAATCATTGCCGAGTCAACGGCAACCTTGCCTATGCCAAGACTGGCTGGCAAATTCTCGTTCAAAACAACGGCAATACGCCCTTGTGTGGCGGCGTCAAGCGGCTTGAATTCCGCATTGACCACTCCCACTGTGGCAATCGTTGCAGCTGCCAGTAGCAAAACCTTTCGCATCGTTCCTTTTTTTTGAGTATTATTGTTTGATTTTAAGTAGTATCTGCTTTATTTGCAAATTTACGATAATATGCCTATTCAAGAAAAATTTATTGATTCAAATCTTTATCGGTAAAACATTATTTAATATTTCGACACAGATTTTTAGAACCATTTCCCTCAAAAAAAGCCGGCCGAAAGCTTTGCGAGTGTCGCCAAGCGTCCGTGCCGGCAAGCTATCTGTCTGTAGAATGATACTTAACAAGCCCTGGCATCGAGCTTGGTGCGATTTTTTTAATCTTTATGTTGTAGGAATCTGCAACTTCGGTCAGCACCCCGCTATAGGCGCACGCATTGGAGCCGACAAAGCAGACGGTCTTGCCCTCATAGTCATACTGAAGCACGTTGCGGCGGAAGAATGCGTCAATGGCATGGCGCACAAGACGATAGACGTAGTCCTGGTCGAGCTTGTCCATCAAGAATCGGGAATAGACACTCAACGTGTTGCTCGGAAGCGAATGGTCGTAGATTGCCGACATTATCTCGTCGGGCGACAGATTGATATACTCGAAAAAGTCGTTGACAAGCTGCGCAGGAGCAATGTCCTTCAGGCAGTCGCTGAGAAACCGCTTGCCGATATACGCGGCGCTGCCCTCGTCGCCAAGAATATAGCCCAGCGAGCGCACATTCTTCACTATCGCGCGGCCGTCGTAATAGCACGAGTTGGAGCCGCTGCCGAGGATACAGGCTATGCCAGCCTCGTTGATCAGCAACCCGCGGGCTGCGCCGAGAAGGTCGCTCTCGACGGTGACCGGAGTCTTGAACTGCGCGACAAGCGACGCCTCGACAATCTTCTTCTTTTCCGGACTCGTACAGCCAGCTCCATAGAAATGGATTCGCTCCCAGCGACGCTTGAAAAACGCCTCCGGAAGTTCAAGACGGATGCTGTGGCTGATGTCGCGGCGGGTGTGGAAAAACGGATTCAAGCCTTTTGTAAAAGCATGTTCCACCACGGTTGCGCCGTCGACCAATGCCCATTCTGTACGTGACGCACTGCTGTCTGCTATTATTTTCATCTCTTTGTTAGGTCTTGTTTTGGGTTTCGTTCAAATGGTTGTCTCATGCAAGAGATATCAAATTCTAAGGCTTCATATTGATGACTCCTTGACAAAATGCTCCCCCTTATTGCACATTTACACCACAAATTTAGCATAAAAAAATTGGAATGCCGCCATGACATCCCAATTTTTTATCTTTATGTCAATTTTATACAATTTCCGCGTTTCATTCAAACGAGGACAGTGCGTTTGGACAAACGCTAAAGCGGGGCGGCTCCACAAGGAGTCGCCCCGCCATGTTGACTGTTACAATTGTTCGGTTAGAAACCTGCTGCGGCAGCGTGGTTAAGCGCTGTATAGATGCAGCTTGCAAGACCAATAAGGATGATGCCTGCCACGCAGACCACCAGTCCGGCACGCTCGCTCCAATGACTCTTGAACGTGGCGATTGGATTGTCGTTCGGATTGATGAACATCGCCTTCACTACAAGCAGATAGTAGTAGAGGGAGATAATCGTGTTGAGCAATGCTATGAACACGAGGACGTAGACGGCAACGCTTCCTCCCTCCAGCGCGCTGGAGAAGATGAAGAACTTGCTGAAGAAACCTGCGAACGGTGGGATACCGCCAAGTGAGAACATGGCGAGCATCATGGCGAACGAAAGTTTCGGATTGGTCTTGTAAAGTCCGTTATAGTCGGTCATGTCAACCTTGCCTGTGGCGTTCTCAATTGCCTGGATAACGCCGAAGGCTGCAAGGTTTGAAACTACATAGACAAGCACATAATAGCTCAACGACGCAACGCCGGTGGCGTTGCACGCTATCACACCGAGCATGATGTAGCCGGCTTGCGAAATCGAGGAAAACGCAAGGAAGCGCTTCATGTTGGTCTGACGGATGGCGAAAAGGTTACCGAGTGTGATGGTGAGGATAATCAATGCGTAGAGCATCCATTCCCAAACCTGGCTGTAGACCGCGCCGAAGGCTTGTGTCAAGACTACGAACGCTGCAAAGGCTGCCGCGCCTTTCGACACTACCGACAGATAGGATGTGACCGAGGTCGGCGCGCCCTGATATACGTCGGCGGTCCACAAGTGGAACGGAACAAGGGATATCTTGAATCCGATGCCGGCGATTACAAACGCCATAGCGACATAGAGCAGGAACTGCCCGTCGACAAGCATCACCGATGCTGCGATGTCGCTGAAATACAGAGAGCCTGTGAAGGCATAGACAAACGACAGTCCGAGCATATAGATTGCCGACGAGAAGACGGCTGTGAAAAGATATTTCACGGCTGCCTCGTGGCTCTCATACTGCTTCTTGTCAAACGCCGCCAACGCTGCCAATGGCAGTGAGGCTGTCTCAAGACCGATGACGAAGATAAGGAAATGGCGTGCCGACACCATAAGGTACATGCCGAACAATGTGACAAGCATCAATTCCAAAAATTCGCCGCGGCGCACTGACTGCGTCTCGCTGTTGTTCCATTTGATGGACTGCAACAGGACGATAAACATACCGATGTTGAGAATATTCTTAATCGACGCTACAATAGGCGACGTTGCATACATCCCGGCGAATGCCTCGCCTGTCTGCTGCGGGGCGAAGAAGCCATAGACTGTGAAGGCGCCGAAAAGCACCAATGCGGTCACCGAGAGCGAACCCTGCACTTTCTTGCAACCGAAAGTATCGAACAGGAACACCAGAATGAACACGATGAGGAGTCCGATTTCGTGGTGCATCAATAAAAACTGTGAATAATCCATAATTTCAATTTCTTTTATAGTCCGTTACTTTATTGTTACTGTGCATAAGTCATTATGTGTTCTACAATCGGACCGAAGCTGTCGCGAAGGATAAGGTTGGCCATATCCGGGAAACAGCCGATCGCTGCGATGGCGAGCATCAATGTGACGGTCGAGAACCGCTCATACCAATGTGCGTCGTCGAGCTCGCGGTGGTGTTCGTTCTGAACCTTGCCGAAGAGCAACTTGCCGACAACTCGCAGAATGTAGACTGCCGTAATCACAATCGACGTTGTGGTGACAATCGCAAACGTGTGACGGAAGAGGTTGCCGTCGCCGAGAACGGCGTTGTAGATTGTTGTGTTCTCAAACGAGCCGAAGAAGATGGTCATCTCTGCCACGAATCCGCTCAAGCCCGGCAAACCGAGCGATGCAAGACCGGCGATGATGTAGCCAACCGAAAGGAACGGCATTATCTGCATCAAGCCGCCCATCTCGCGAACGTCGCGGGTGTGTGTGCGGCCATAGATCATACCGATGAGGGCGAAGAACAACGCTGTCATCAAACCGTGTGAGAGCATCTGCATTACGGCACCGCTCATCGCTGTCTGGTTAAGCATCAGAATGGCGAAAAGCACCAAGCCGCAGTGGCTGACCGAAGAATATGCATTGATATACTTCAAGTCGGTCTTGACACAGGCGGCAAACGCTCCGTAGACCACGCTGATACCCGTGAGAATCATGAATATCCAGCCGAGCTGCATGGCTGCATGAGGCATCAGATAGATGGCGATGCGGAAGCAGCCGTAGCCTCCAAGCTTCATCAACACGCCGGCGTGGAGCATTGACACCGCTGTAGGCGCCGATGCATGACCGTCGGGCGACCATGTGTGGAACGGGAACATCGCGCCAAGCACGCCGAATCCTACGAATGCGCAAACAAACAATGCGTTCTGCCAGTCGAGGTCTACGCCGTGTTGTGCAATCTCAACAAGGTTCATCGTATGGCCTGCGTGATAGTAGATGCCGAGGATGCTGATAAGAAGCAATGCCGAGCCGCCCATAAGCATAAGGGTCAGCTTCATCGCAGCATAGTTCTTGTTGCCGCTGCCCCACACTCCGATGAGAAGATACATCGGGATGAGCGCAACCTCATAGAACATGAACATTGTGAACAGGTCAATCGAGATGAAGAAGCCGAACACTCCGGTTGAAAGAAGGATGAACCAGAGGAAATACTCCTTTGTCAGAGGCTCGATTTTCCACGAAGCGAATGTGCCTGTAAACACGATGATTGCCGAAAGCATTATCATCAAGACGGAGATGCCGTCTACGCCAACTGCCAGATGGATGTTGAGAGGCTCAAACCACATATAACTGTCGGTGAAGAGCATCGGTGCGTCCGGATTGGCGGCACGCGCGCCTACAAACTCGTAGCAGAGATACGCCGCCGCAATCAGGAGCAGCGACGCACCGGTGGCTGCCACGGCGCGCACCTGCTTGACGTTGCGCGTCAGAAACAGCGCGCCGAGCGTCAGCACAGGAATTATAACGAATAAGAAAAGTATATTAAACATAACTTTATTTTTTATCTATTCCGTCAACTTTAAATTAATACTACGAATGTCACTGCCGCCAAAAGCAATGCGCCGATCAGGTAGACCCAAACATACATTTGGATGGATCCCGACTGAAGTTTGCGGATTGCGAAGGAAGCGCGGTTTGTCACTGACGCAAGGGCGTTCATCGTGCCGTCGACAATCGTATGGTCAAACCATGCGATGCTCTTACAGATGATGCCGAAGATGATTTTATGTGTGACAAACTGATAAATCTCGTCCATATAGAAGCGACGGTAAGCCGCACGGTGAAGGGTCTTCATCGAGCCGGCGATACGGTCGGGCATCGCGTTCTCCTTGCGGTAGAGCACTGTGGCAATCACTATGGCAACCACTGCCACTACTACGCTGGTGCCTGCCACGCCCATGTCAAGATGGGTGATGAGTTCCTTGCCGTCGTAGGTGACGAAGCTGCCGAATGGAATGAAGCCTGCCACACACGAGATTACCGCAAGAATAATCAGAGGAAGGGTCATTACCCACTCGCAGTCGTGCGGTGTGTGGTGGCTGTAGTCTGGTTTGTTCCACCAGAAGATGCGGTAGTAAAGACGGAACATGTAGAATGCTGTCAAACCTGCCACTGCCGACATCCACACTCCCCAGAACGGGCTGTACTGATAAGCGGCGACAAGAATCTCATCCTTACTGAAGAAGCCTGCAAACGGAGGTATACCTGCGATAGCGAGACATGCGATAAGGAATGCGATGTGGGTTATCGGCATATACTTGCGGAGGTTGCCCATGGCGTCCATCTCGTTGCTGTGCACCATGTGGATAATGGCGCCGGCGCAAAGGAAGAGCAAGCCCTTGAACATTGCGTGTGTAAACAAGTGGAACATTGACGCCATATAGCCTACGCCCTCGTGAAGTTCCGGACGGGCTACGCCGAGCGCCGTAAACATAAAGGCAATCTGTGAAATCGTTGAGAACGCGAGCACGCGCTTGATGTCGGTCTGCGCGCATGCCACAACTGCGGCATAAAGCGCGGTGACTGCACCGGTGACGGTGATCAGGTCGAGCACCTCCGGTGTGCCGAGATACATCGGGAACATACGTGCCACCAAGAACACACCGGCAACAACCATCGTTGCGGCATGGATCAACGCCGAAACTGGTGTCGGGCCTTCCATTGCGTCTGGAAGCCAGATGTGCAACGGGAACATCGCCGACTTACCGGCACCGCCGATGAAAATCAGAGCCAACGCCCACGATGCGGCTGAACAGCCCATAAACGTAACGCCTGCCGAGCTTGTGAGGATTCCCGTTGGGTTCGACATCAGCGACTTGAAGTCGAACGTGTCGCAATAGTAAGCCAAAAGCATTATACCGATGAGGAAGCCGAGGTCGGCGAAACGAGTCACGATAAACGCCTTCTTCGACGCTGCCACAGCGGCTGCCTTCTCATAGTAGAAGCCTATCAGAAGATATGACGACACTCCCACCATCTCGAAGAAGATAAACATCTGGAAGATGTTGGTGGCAACAACGAGTCCGAGCATCGAGAACGTAAACAATGAAAGGAACGCATAATAACGCTGGAATCCCTTCTCGCCGTGCATATAGCCGAGACTGTAGAGATGCACCATGAACGAAATCGTTGAAATAACGATAAGCATCATCGCCGAAATCGGGTCGATATAGATGCCAAGCGTCACCTTCAAGTTCTCGCCGAACGTAAGCCATGTGGCATCATAGACCACCTGAGCCTGGCGAACTCCGTCGACAATATACTCTGGGCTGAAAAAATAGCTCAACGCAACTCCATAAGCCACAACGGCTGTGACGAGCATAGAGAGCGTTCCGAAAATTCCCGCAGTCTGCTTAGGCATCTTCATGCCTACAAGGCCGAGCACGAAAAACGTGAACAACGGCAGCAGAATTGTGATTATTGATAATGACAAGTCCATGAGCTTAATATTTCATTTTAGTTAAACTTTGGATATCAACATTCTTCACTGCGCGGAATATGTTGATCACAATCGCAATCGCCAAAGCTGTCTCTGCCGCCGCGATGGCTATCGCGAACAGGGCGAAAAACATTCCCTCCATCTGCCCCGGGAAAAGAAAGCGGTTGAAAACCACAAAGTTGATGTCAACAGAGTTGAGCATCAATTCCAAAGAGATAAGGATGGCGATCAAATTCTTACGGGTGATAAAACCGTAAACGCCGCAGGCGAACATCACCAGACTCGGCACCAAATAATAAAGCATTGTCAAATCCATTGCAATTATCTTTTACGGGCGATTACCACACCACCGATTATACATGCCAATAACAACACACTGATTGCCTCAAAAGGCAAAAGATACTCAAACTTCTCGGTGCCAAGCAAGGCATGTCCGATTTTCTCCACCGTCACATCGCTGGTCGTCGACAGCAATGACGCTGTCTCTCCACCAAAGAATGAGAACAAGGCGTAGCCACATACGGCAACACCGGCAAGGGCTGCGATAAGTCCGAGTGTTTTACGTTTGGATGCCAAACGCTCGGCATTGTTGCCGGGTTTGCTTGTGAGCAGAATCGAGAATACGAACAGCACCAAGATACCGCCTGCATACACTGCTATCTGAACCGCGCCGAGAAACTCATATCCTAATTGGAAATAGAGTGCCGCCGTGGCAAAAAGAGTGAAAAGCAAGTAAGTGGCCGAACGCAGGATTTTGCGCGAAGTAACCGACAAAACCGAGAATACGATGATTGACAGTGCAATCACGCAATACACGATTGAATTACCTACTACATTCATATATACTTTATATTAATTTTTCTCTGTTGTTTCATTTTTAGGTGCTTCGGCGGCTTTCGCCTCCGCTGCTTTGGCTGCGGCCTCTTCCTTGGCCTTCTGCTGCGCCTTCCAAACCTCTACTGGGTCTTTTTCAGGAAGATAATTCAGCTGTTTCACAAGTTTCGAACGCGTATAAACCGCATGCTCAAACTTGTTGGTGAAGTGGATTGCGTGGTGCGGACATGCCGAAACACACATCTGGCAGAACGTACAACTGCCAAGGTCGTACAAATATTTCACCAATACTTTTTTCTTCTTCCCGTCGGGCAGCTCCACCATCTTCGACTCGATGTGGATTGTCTGGTTCGGGCAGTTCATTTGGCACAATCCGCAAGCAATACACTTGTGGTTGCCTTTTTCATCATAGATGAGCTCCAACGTGCCACGAAAACGTTCGCCTACCGGCAAATTGTCTCTGTTGTCAGGATATTCCTCCGTCACCTTCTTCGTGACGAACTCCTTTCCTGTCACTTCCATTCCCTTCAAAAGGCTGACCATACCTTTGCCTAATCCGGTGAAGTAATCTTTTACACTACTCATAACTCTATTGTGTTCAGTCAACTGTTTTTTCTCATACCGGCATTCATAAAAATTCATTAAAAACATCCGGAAGGAGGTCCGGTATGTTTGCCTCCTTCCCGATGTTGTCTGTCATGTACTATTTCTCAACCTGGCCGCCGAGTATGTCGAGCAATTCTGTCGTAATACCCTGCTGACGCAGCTTGTTGTATTCCAATTTCAGAGAGTCGTGCAGCTTTACTGCATTGTCGTTGGCACTCTGCATTGCCATCACGCGCGCTGCCTGCTCTGAGGCGGCGTTCTGCCCAAACACTTCCTGCACAAGCGACAAAACGTAGAGCGGCAGAATAGCGTTATAGATCCGGTTGGCGTCGGGTTCGAAAAGATACGGACGGTTTGTCGGGCCATCGGCTTTGCCGAAGGATTCTGCCGACACTGGCAGCAACTGCTGCACGGTGAGCCGCTGCTTGCCTGCCGAAAGAAACTTCATCGACACCACCTCTACGCGGTCGGTCTTGCCGCCGACATAGTCGGCTTTAAGAGTGTCCACAAGACGGCGGATGCCGTCGATGCCCGATTTCGGACTGGCTTCGGTGCGCTCAACCGAAACACCGTCGCCGGCGACAACAGCGGATGCCTTGACAATCTTCTTGCCCACTGGCACCACGTTTATCATTACCGACGGGTTGGCTTTGCGCAATTCATTGATATGTCGGAGCAAGCCCTTGAAGATGTTGATGTTGTAAGCGCCGCAGAGACCCTCGTCGCTGCCAAGCACCACTATTGTCACCGTCTTCACGTCTCGAACGTCAGTCAACTCGGAAGTATACTCGGCGTCGGTCTGCATAAGGTTGCCCATTATGCCCTGAAGCTGATTGCGGAATGGCACCAAGCGGCTCAAATTCTGCTCCGCCTTGTGCATCTTTGCCGATGAAATCATCTTCATGGCGCCGGTGATTTTCTCCGACGACGCCACCGAACCGATTCTTCCCTTAAGTTCTCTTAACGTTGACATTACCTAATTCCGTTTCTTTATTGAGCATATTTAGCAGAAACTGCCTTGGCGGTCTCGGTCAGAATGCCCTCTACCTCGGCGGTCAACTGACCTGAACGAAGCACGTCGAGAACATCCGACTTGTGCCCTGCCTGCAGCATCTGGATAAACTCTGTTTCAAACTCTGCGACTTTGTCCATCGGCACTGCCGACAGCAGTCCGCGCGTTCCGCAGAAAATCACGGCAATCTGCTCCTCCACGGCCATCGGATGATACTGCGGCTGAATGAGCAGGCGTTCGTTCTTGCGTCCCTTGTCGATTGTGCGCGCCGTAACAGGGTCGATGTCGCCGCCAAACTTGGTAAACGACTCCAACTCGCGGAACTGCGCCTGGTCAATCTTCAATGTGCCGGCAATCTTCTTCATCGCCTTGATCTGAGCGTTGCCACCAACACGCGACACCGAAATACCGACATTGATCGCCGGACGGATACCGCTGTTGAACAAGCCCGACTCAAGGAATATCTGACCGTCGGTAATTGAAATCACGTTGGTCGGGATATACGCCGACACGTCGCCGGCCTGAGTCTCGATGATTGGAAGCGCCGTGAGTGAGCCGCCGCCCTTGACGATGGGCTTCAGTGCCTCCGGAAGGTCGTTCATGCTCTTTGCAACCTCATCGTTGTCGATAATCTTCGCTGCTCGCTCCAACAAACGGGAGTGCAGATAGAAGATGTCGCCTGGATAAGCCTCACGTCCCGACGGACGCTTCAAAATCAACGACAGCTCGCGATAAGCCACCGCCTGCTTCGAAAGGTCGTCGTAAACAATCAGCGCGTCGCGGCCGCTGTCGCGGAAAAACTCGCCGATAGCCGCGCCGGCAAACGGTGAGTAATAGCGCATCGCAGCTGAGTCGCTCGCCGATGCCGCCACAACAACCGTATAGTCCATAGCACCATATTTCTTCAGCGTGTTGACAAGCGAAGCAATCGATGAAGCCTTCTGTCCGATAGCCACATAGATGCAATAAACAGGCTTGCCCTGCTCATAATTCTGACGCTGGTTGATAATCGTGTCGATAGCGATGGCGGTCTTGCCAATCTGACGGTCGCCGATGATAAGCTCGCGCTGACCGCGGCCGATAGGAATCATCGAGTCGACTGCCTTCAAGCCAGTCTGAAGCGGCTGCTTCACTGGCTGACGGAAGATTACGCCAGGAGCCTTGCGGTCGAGTGGCAGACGCATCAAAGAACCCTCGATGGGTCCTTTGCCGTCAACCGGCTCGCCAAGAACGTTGATCACACGGCCCAACAGTCCTTCGCCCACAGGTATTGATGCGATTTCACCAGTGCGGCGAACCGACATATTCTCGGTCACTTCATTGACTTTGTCAAGAAGCACAACGCCCACGTTGCTCTCCTCAAGGTTCATGGCAACACCCGTAGCGCCGTTGTCAAACACCACGAGCTCGTTTGCCTCCACATTGTCGAGACCATAGACGTGAGCCACACCGTCGCCAACGTTGAGCACTGTGCCAACCTCCTCAAACTGAGCCTTGCCTTTAAGGCCGTCGAGTTGCTGCTTCAGTATGTCTGAAATCTCACTTGGGTCAATCATTTTTTATTTCTTACTTAGAAGTTTTAAACGCAATTTTCTTAAATCATTGCTCATCGAAGCGTCGAGCACCTCGCCGTCGACACGCACAGTGAAGCCTCCGATAAGGGAAGCGTCGACGCGCTGACGATATTCAAGGGTGCGGCCCTTCAGATGAGTTTGCACGGAGTCCTTGATTTTGTCCATGACAGCCTGGCTGAAGCTCGACGCTGTGGCAATCTCAACCTGTGAAATCTTGTTGACATCGCGATAGCGCTTGCCGTAAGCCAGTGCCATTGAGCGTATGAAGGATTCCCGTCCATGGCTGAAAACGAGTTTGAAAAACTTGTCCAGACACCCGTCGTTCTCCGCGCCCGACGCAACAAGCAGCAGCTGCTGCTTGTCGGCAAGCGGAAGAAACGGATTTTCCACCGCGCGCGACATCTGCGGATGCGCCTCATAGCCGGCGGCAAGACGCTCCGTCTGCTCATAGACGGCGGCGGCTTTGCCTGCTTCCTCGGCATAGAGGTGCAGCGCTTTGGCATAGCGGCTCGGAATCAGTCCTTCATTCATCTTTTACGATTTAAATTATTATCAATTTTTCGTTTCAATCTCATCCAGCAATTTGTCTACAAGCTGCGACTGAGCTTTTTCGTCAGCCATATGCTCACGGAGCAACTTCTCCGCAATCTGAATGGCGAATGTGCTAACCTCGTTGCGGAATTGCAGTTCGGCTTCCTTGCGCTCCTGCTCTATCGACACCTTAGCGGCTTCCATCACCTTGTTGGCCTCGACCGTTGCGGCTTCCTTGGCCTCCTCAATGATTTGTGCCTTCATTCGTGCCGCCTCGCGCAGAATCTCCGCCTGCTGCTTTTGCGCCTCAAGGATAAACTTGTCCGCCTCAGCCTTCGCATTGTCGACATGCTCCTTGGCCTCCTCTGCATATGCAACGCCCTTGTCGATCAAGTCGGCACGATCTGTCATCATTTTGATGATGGCAGGCCATGCAAACTTGCCAAGGAGGACGCACAGCAGCACGAAGACCACAAACATCCAGAATACCAAGCCAAATGCAGGCGTAAACAGTTCCATCTCTTAAGTTGTGCTTGATTAGATGAACAACGAAAGTACACAAACAATCACACCGAACAACGCTACACCCTCAACAAGGGCTGCGATGACGATCATATTACTACGAATGTCGCTTGCCGACTCCGGCTGACGGGCAATTGCCTCCATAGCGGCTGCACCGATCTTACCGATACCGATACCTGCAGCGATGGCTGCGATTGCTGCACCAAGACATGCACCCATTTTGTCAAGTCCCAAAGACATAACTGCTTCAGCAGCCTGCGCTAAAATCATTCCTAACATAGTAATTAAATTTTTAAATTGTTATTTTTTGTTTTTTTATTTTTTATTGGTTATGCGGCCTCCACCTCTTTTTTATCGTGATGCTCCGGCTCTGCCACAGCAAGAGAGATGAATAGCGTCGAAAGCATTGTAAACACAAACGCCTGAATGAAACTTACAAGCACATCCAGTAGAAGCATAAACAATGAGAAGAACACCGATACGGCGGTTGCGGCAGTCGTAACTCCCGCGCCAAACGGTGCGAAGATAAATATCAACAGCGTCAGCACTATCACTATCATATGACCGCCCATCATATTGGCGAACAGACGGACACAGAGTGCCGCCGGCTTGGTGAATATTCCAAAAAGCTCGATTACAGGCATGATTGGCAACGGAAACTTTAGTGCCAATGGCACGTCAGGCCAAAAAATGTCTTTCCAATAATGCTTGTTGCCTTTTATGTTGGTCACGACAAACGTGCATACGGCAAGAACAAGCGTCACGGCTATATTGCCGGTTAGATTGGCGCCTCCTGGAAATATTACTGCCAAACCCAACAGGTTCATAGTGAAAATGAAGAAAAACGCCGTCAGCAGAAACCCTGCAAACTTGGGGGCCTTCTCTCCGAGTGTGTTCTTAAGCACGCCGTCGTAGATAAACCCGATGAGTGCCTCTACGGCGCCCATTCCCTTGCGGGGGGCTTTCATGCCGTTGCGCTTGTAATAGCGCACCAGCGACAGCATTACCGACAACACTATCAGTGCGGCTACTATCAAAGCTGCAACGTCCTTGGTTATCGACAAGTCGACCGGACGAAACTCTTTGCCGTCTGCCGCCACTTGCACCACCTTGCCGTGATTGTCGCCCTCCGAGGCTATGCGGTAGACAACGCCATCGCCGGCATCATAAGACTCTCCGCCTGTAACCCTCGAAGAACTGAACACGTGCCAGCCGCCACGATTGTCGTTGACAATCACAGGCAGCGGAATGCGGTGCTCGTGTGAGAAAGGAACTTCCCAGCCGTAAGCGTCGCCGAGGTGCTCGAAAATGATTTCCTGAAGGTTCATTCCGCCCTCGTCATCCTTTCCGTCGCCCGACTTTGACGAAGCCTGCATCGGCAACGCCAACGCAAACATCATCAATACCATTATGGCAAGTACTTTCTTCATATTACTAATAGATACATACTGACACCACATTGCGGTCCACATCAACGATTCCTCCGGCAATATCCATCGTCTCGCGCTGCGCGTTGTCGGCTCTTTGATATTCAATAGTGCCTTTGGTCAGCGCCGACACAAGGGAGGCATGGTTTTCAAGCACGGTGAAAAGTCCGGACTCCCCCGGAAGTGTCACCAACGAAACCTGTCCGTCAAACAGAATCTGTTCTGCAGAAATCACTTTTAGTGTCATCTCGTTTGTTTTTATTATTGGTCAATCTCAGCAAGCAGTTTCTTGCCCTTCTCGATAGCCTCGTCGATGGTGCCGACATTGAGGAATGCCTGCTCCGGATATTCGTCGACTTCGCCGTTGAGAATCATCTTGAAACCGCGGATTGTCTCGCTCAGTGGCACCATAACGCCCGAAGTCCGGTAAACTGCTCGGCAACGTGGAACGGCTGCGAGAAGAAACGCTGCGCACGGCGTGCACGGGCCACAACGAGTTTGTCCTCGTCTGAAAGCTCGTCGACACCGAGAATGGCGATGATGTCCTGAAGCTCATTGTATTTCTGAAGCAGCTGCTTTACTGCCTGAGCCACATTGTAGTGCTCCTCGCCGATGATGTTCGGGTCGAGAATACGCGATGTTGACTCCAGCGGGTCGACAGCTGGATAGATACCAAGCTCCGAAATCTTTCGGCTAAGCACGGTGGTGGCGTCCAAGAAGTTGAACGTAGTTGCCGGAGCCGGGTCGGTCAAGTCATCGGCCGGCACATAGATTGCCTGAACCGATGTGATGGAACCCTGCTTCGTCGACGTGATTCGCTCCTGGAGAGCGCCCATCTCCGACGCAAGCGTTGGCTGATAGCCAACGGCCGACGGCATACGACCCAAAAGGGCAGACACCTCAGAACCGGCCTGCGTGAAACGGAAGATGTTGTCGATAAACAGAAGAATATCCTTCGATCCTCCATCCTGGTCACGGAACTGCTCGGCTACGGTCAATCCTGAAAGCGCAACACGCAAACGGGCGCCAGGAGGCTCGTTCATCTGTCCGAACACAAGGGCAATCTGCGACTTCTTCAAAGCCTCGGCGTCGACATCCTCGATGTTCCACTCGCCTTTTTCCATGCCCTTCATAAACTTGTCACCGTATTTCAAGACTCCGCTCTCGAGCATCTCGCGCAGAAGGTCGTTGCCCTCACGCGTACGCTCGCCGACGCCTGTAAACACGGAGAAACCGTTTTGTCCGATGGCGATGTTGTTGATAAGCTCCATGATAAGCACGGTCTTACCCACTCCGGCACCACCAAACAAACCAATCTTGCCACCTTTCAAATAAGGCTCTAAGAGGTCAATCACCTTGATTCCCGTATAAAGAATCTCAGAACTGATCGACAAATCGTCAAACTTCGGCGCCGGCTGGTGGATAGGACGGCGATTCTCGTCCGACAAGGATGGCAAATGGTCGATTGGCTGACCGATAACGTTCAGCAATCGTCCTTTGACCTGTTCTCCCGTCGGCACTGAAATCGGTTGTCCCATATTCTCAACCTCCATTCCGCGTCGAAGACCATCAGTCGCATCCATTGCGACGCATCTCACCGTCTGCTCACCGATGTGCTGCTCCACTTCGAGCAACAAGTCGGCGCCGTCTGGACGACCCACCTTCAACGCTGTGTAGATTGGCGGAAGGTCGTTTTTGTCGATGTCGAATGACACGTCGACCACAGGTCCGATTACCTGTGTGATCTTTCCTTTGTTGTTGGTCATTTCGTTTTACAATTAATAAACTTTTTATTTACTCTCTCTCAAAAAATAAATCTCTTACAAACTAAGTCCGAATGCTACCACAATGAGCATCAACACGAGGTTGAACAAATTGATTGGCAACAGATATTTCCACTCGAACGCAAGCAACTGGTCAATACGCAGACGAGGGAACGTCCATTTGAACCAGATGATGACAAACGACAACGCTACTGCCTTGGCTACAAACCATACTACCGACGGGATATAGTCCATCACGGCGTTGAAGCCTTCCCATCCCGGGATGTGCAGCGGCATCCATCCTCCGAAGAAGAGCAGCGTTGCCACGCCCGAAACGATGAAGAGGTTAAGATACTCGGCGAGGTAGAACAGTCCGAAGTGCAGGCCTGAATACTCTGTGTGGTAACCGGCTGTAAGCTCCGACTCTGCCTCTGGCAAGTCAAACGGACCGCGGTTGGTTTCTGCCGTTCCGGCAATCATATAGACAATAAATGCTATGACGGCGGGAATGTGGCCCTGGAAAATGAACCAAAGGTCTTTCTGTCCCTCTACCAGACCGGTAACCGACATTGTGCCGCTGAGCAGCACGATTGTCATGATCGACAAGCCGATAGACAACTCATAGCTGATCATCTGCGCGCCGCTTCGAAGTGCGCCGATAAGCGTATACTTGTTGTTTGACGACCATCCGGCGAGCAAAATGCCGAGCACTCCTATCGATGAAACGGCGGTCAGGAAGAAGATGCCGATATTGAAATCAATAATCTGCAAGCCTTTTCCCCATGGAAGAACCGCGAATGCGGCAAACGACGCCACAATAACAAGGAACGGTGCCAAGTTGAAAAGAAACTTGTCGATATTGTTGAGCGGAATCAACTCCTTAATAAGAATCTTGAACATATCGGCGAAACTCTGGAGCAAGCCGAGCGGACCTACGCGGTTCGGGCCGAGACGACATTGGAACGCGCCGCAGACCTTACGCTCAAAATATATGTAGAACAGCGCCAACAATGCATAGACCACCAAAAGCCCGACACCGATAAGCACACATTCGACCACAGTGGTTGCCCATGCCGGCATGAAGCCGTTGAGCAGATTGTCAAACCATTCTGTGACTACTTTGAAGTCAAAAATCATATCTTTAAATTTTCTTTGTTACTCAATCTGTTATCTTTATCTGTCGATTTCAGGCACCACATAGTCGAGCGATCCGCCAATCGTAATCAAGTCGGCAATCTTCTCGCCGCGGGTCAAGTGGTCGACAACGCCGGCAAGACGCAGACATGTGCCGTTGACCTTCATGCGGTAAGGCGACTTCTCGCCCTTGCTGTCGATATAAACGCCGAAAATGCCTCGGCATGCCTCAACTTCCTGATACCAATGTCCTTCCGGAAGCTTGATAATCTTCGGCACCTTAGCGCAATAGTCTCCCTCTGGGATATTGTCGACAAGCTGCTCAAGAATCTTGCACGACTGCTCAATCTCTTTCAAGCGCACCAAGTAGCGGTCGAACGAGTCGCAGCCGTCAAGCACAACCTGCTCGAAATCAAGCTCGCTGTAGATGGAGTACGGATTGGTCTTGCGGAGGTCGCACGCCCAGCCCGAAGCACGTCCCGACGGACCTGCCACACCATAATCCACAGCATCTTCCTTCGACAGCACGCCCACACCTTTCAGACGGTTCTGGAAGATGATGTTGCCTGTCACAAGCTGATGGTATTCTTTCAAGCGCTCAGGCATGATTGCCAAGAACTCTTTCACCTTTTCCTGGAATGTTGGATATAGGTCGGCACGCACACCACCGATAGTGTTGTAGTTGAACGACATACGCGCGCCTGTAGTTGCCTCGAGGATATCAAGGATGGTCTCACGCTCACGCATTCCGTAGAACAACGCGGTTGTGGCGCCAAGGTCCATACAGTAGGTTCCGAAGAACAACAGGTGGCTGGCAATACGCGACAACTCGTCGACCATCACGCGGATCACCTGCGCACGGCGGGGCACCTCGATGCCGAGAGCCTTCTCGATGCAGGCGCAGACGCAATGCTCGTTGGGAAGCGCCGAGAAGTAGTCCATACGGTCGTAGAAGTGGATGGTCTGCGGATATGTGAGTTTTTCGCAAAGCTTCTCCATTCCGCGGTGGATATAACCGCAATAGAGGTCGATTTTCTTCACTTCCTCTCCGTCGAGCGACGTGCGGAAGCGGAGCACGCCGTGGGTTGCCGGGTGCTGCGGACCGATGTTCACGACAAATTCCTCCGGGCTGAAGATTGTAGCAGTCTTTTCTGTCACATTGCCTTCAGCATCTTCTACGTATGTAACTGTCGTGTCGTCGGTCTTCTCGTGATAAAGACGGATCGGATTGATTTCCGGATTCTCGTCGTAGTCCTTTCTTAAAGGGAAACCCACCCAGTCATTGCGCAGATACAAGCGGCGCATGTCGGGGTGGTTGATAAATTTTATGCCATAGAAGTCATACACTTCACGCTCTTCCAGACGGGCAATTTCCCACACGTCATAGACACTGTGAAGCATCGGGTTCTCACGGTCGGTTGTTGTCACTTTAACCGAAACCATAGAGTAGTCGGCTGTCGACTTTATATAATAGGTGCAACCCAGAGCGTCGCCCCAGTCCTCTCCTACTACACATGCCAGCCAGTCGTAGCTGGCTTTCTTCAATGTCTCGGCAACGGTGTGCCATTTTGCATCGGGAACGACGGCCAATGCCACTTCGTTTTCCTCAAATACGGCTTCCGGACAAACCTTGCCTATTATTTCTTGTATATTTACCATACCTTAATATCTTATTCTTGTACGTGTTCCTCTTTCGCTATCTCTGGGTTCTCGCGGAAGAAGTCTTCGCGCGTGCGCTTGCGGTTCACTCCGCCAAAGAATTTTTCCACCTTGACTTTGCGTTGAAGCTGCATCAAGCCATAAAACATCGCTTCCGGACGAGGAGGACATCCCGGGATGTAGACATCAACCGGAACAACCTTGTCAATACCTGTAACCACGTGGTAGGAGTTTTTAAACGGTCCGCCCGACACTGCGCAGCCGCCAACCGCGATTACATATTTCGGCTCGGCGAGCTGCTCATACAAGCGGCGGAACACCGGCGCCATACGATGCACGATTGTGCCAGCAACCATCATAAAGTCGGCCTGGCGTGGGCTTGAACGTGCCACCTCAAATCCGAAACGCGCCATGTCGTAGCGCGCGGCGCCAAGCGAGATGAACTCAATACCGCAGCAGCTTGTGGCAAACGTCAGCGGCCACAAAGAATTGCTGCGACCCCAGTTGATCAACTCATCAAACTTGCCTACTACTACGTTCTGTCCGTTTTCCTTCAGCTCGTTGACCAAGTTCTCGATATACTCGTTGTCGTTGAAGTCTTCCCACTTCATTCCTTTAATCTTTACTTCCACTGCAACGCTCCTTTCCGCCATGCGTAAGCAAGGCCTAAGATGAGTACAAACAGGAACACACACACTGCGAGAATGCTCTCGACGCCCATACCTTTGGCAATCACCGCCCACGGAAACAGGAACACTGTCTCGACGTCAAACATCAAGAACAGAATGGCAAACAGATAGTAGCCCACCTTGAACTGAACCATACTGTCTCCTCGGGTAGGGATACCGCACTCATAAGGCTCGCCTTTTTGCGGAGCATATGAGCGTGGGCCTATCAACGCTGCCGTCGTCAAGCCCAAAACCACCAGTGCGACACCGGTGAGGACGGCTACCAAAGCCGTCGAGGTACTTTCGATACCAAATATTGACAAATCCATATCTAAAAATTACTTATAATTTCTATGTTAAACAATGCGCACAATACGGATTAACACACTAAGAACCAGCCGACAAAGCCGGCGGTCGTCAGTTTGTTCCCCTATTCTGCGCTTTTAAGCCGTGCAAATATAGCAATTCTTTTGCTTAAAAAGGCATTAATTTTCAATTAATTCTCATCGCATCGACAAAAAAGCACTCATTCACCCCGTGCCGCAAAATCACCAAATCTTGTGATTGCGTGATTCGTAATGTTTTTGTTCCTTTGCAGCCGAAAATCAGTTACGTTTTGAAAGTTAGAATAATCATTTTCGCAACCGCCTCTCTGCTGGCTTCCGACGCCTTCGCCGCACCAGCGAAGGCTGGATTCGACGCCAACCAATACGGCGACTCTATCATAAATCTGAAAGAAATCTCGGTGATTGCCGCCAAGCAGTCGGCCGACGCGGAAACAGCGGGTTCGGCGTCGACTCTGATATCAAGGGCGCAAATCGAAAGGCTCAACATCGCCAACGCTCGCGACGCAAGCTCGATTGTGCCAAACTTCTACATCCCTGAATACGGGTCGCGCATCACGTCGTCAATCTACGTGCGCGGAATGGGCGCTCGCATCGACCAGCCTGTAGTGGGGTTGGTGGTCGACAACGTGCCGGTGCTCAACAAGGACAACTACGACTTCGACATAGCCGACATCGAGAGCCTGCAGATGCTGCGCGGTCCGCAAAGCACTATGTACGGACGCAACACGATGGGCGGCGTGGTGTCGATACGCACTCTGTCGCCGCTTTCACACCAAGGCTGCCGGCTGCTGCTTGAATACGGCAAGGAGAACACAACGAAAGCGTCAGTGTCGCACTACAGCCGGCCATCGCGGTCGTTCGGAGTGGGCGGCAACGTTTCGGTCTACCACACCGACGGCTTTTTCCGCAACCTTAACAACGGCAAAACCTGCGACAAGGAGACATCGGGAAGAGCCATGCTCAAACTGGCGTGGAAGCCGTCCGACCGCTTTATAATGGAGAATATGGCGGCGGTGTCGATAAACCGGCAGGGCGGCTATGCCTACGAGTTTGCCGACACGCGCGAGATAAACTACAACGACACGTGCTTCTACCGCCGCACGTCGGTAATCGACGGTCTGACAATGAAATGGCGTGGCGAGAACGTTGAGCTGACAAGCAGCACGAGCTATCAGTTCATCGACGACAATATGACACTCGACCAGGACTTCCTGCCGTTATCGTATTTCACTATAACACAGAAGAAGACGGAGCATGCAGCCACGCAGGACGTGATTGTCAGCGGATCGGCTGCCGACGGCAAACTGCGATGGATAGGCGGAGCGTTCGCTTTCTTCAGACACATGAAGATGCTGGCGCCGGTCACGTTCAAGGACTATGGCATCGAGTCTCTGATTGCAGGAAAATGGAATGAGATGAACCCATACTACCCCATCGTCTGGGACGAGGACAGCTTCGTGCTCGGCTCGGGATTCACTATGCCGTCGGCGGGAGCGGCAGCCTACGGCGAGGTGTCGTATGCGACCCGCAGGTTTACGCTGGTGGCGGGCTTGCGATTCGACTACGAGCAGTCGCGGCTCGACTACACAAGCGACTGCTCGACGAGCTACACCGTGATGCAGCGAGCCGGCGACGGCTCGCTAAGCCCTTATGCGTTCCACCCCGTGGAAATCCACAACGGCGGAAGCCTGAAGCGGTCGTTCACGCAGCTGCTGCCCAAAATCTCTGCCTCATACTCAATCCCGTCGCGCCACGAGGCGAAAGTAAGACTGACTGTTGCCAAAGGCTACAAGGCGGGAGGATTCAACACGCAGATGTTTTCCGACGTGCTGCAGCAGCAGCTGATGGAGAGCATGGGCATCGGACGCCGCTACGATGTGGACCAGGTGGTGGGCTACAAGCCTGAAAACAGCTGGAACGCCGAATTGGGAGCTTTGATAAAGACTGCCGACAAACAGTTTTCGGCAAGCGCCACGGTTTTCTACATCTACTGCCGCGACCAGCAGCTAACGGTGTTTCCCGAAGGCGACATTACAGGACGCATAATGACCAATGCCGGAAAAGCGCGCAGCGCTGGCATCGAGGTGTCGGTTGCCTACAGCCCGGTGGAACGGCTGACGCTCAACGCTGCTTACGGATATACCAACGCTAAGTTCATAGAGTTCAACAACGGCAAGGAAGACTACTCCGGACGTTTCGTGCCCTACGCTCCGCAAAACACCATTTTTGCCGCTGCAAACTATCTTATCCCCGCGCAGTTCGGACCGCTGCGCTACATCTCGACGGGACTGTCGACACAGGGCATCGGCAAAATCTACTGGAACGAAGACAACTCTACGGCACAGAACCTATACTTCAAGCTCGACGCGAGCGTCAAACTTATCTGCAACAAGTTTTCCGTGGATTTATGGGCAAAAAACATCACCGCCACGCAGTATTCCTCGTTCTACTTCGTTTCCATTCAGCACGAGTTCCTGCAACGAGGCAAACCCGTGCAGTTTGGAGCTACTCTGAGAGTGAATATTTAAGAACATAAAAACTATAATTACAATGAAGAAATTAATTTCTCTTTTCGCCATTCTCGCAATGGTGTTCTCAATGCAGTCATGCATCAATTCAGGCGACACTCCCGACGCAACACAGACAATTGCGCTGAAGGGCTACAACCACATCCACGAGCCTGCCAAAGTCGACGCGCCTCTGCGCAACAAGGCGGCAAAATACGAAATGGACATCAACCTTTCACAAATGACGATGACACTCAAAGCAACCGGCGCCATTGAGAGCGACGGAGAGGAAATCTCGCTCGTGTTCAACAACATCGCATTGAAATACGACAAGACCAACGGAGGCTTCTCCTTCTCTCTTCCGGAGGCAACCCCTGTTGCAAGCGACGGCAACAACTACAAGGTGACCGACCTCAACGGTTCAATCGCAGCTTACGCTCTAAGCAACTCAACAGCATCGTCGATGGTCACCGCCATCACAGTGTTGCAGATCAGCTATACGGTCAACGACAAATACGACATTTTCGCCACGCTTCAGACATCGACAAGCGCGACACCGGAAATCTACTACACCAACTGTTCTACAACGACATCGGCTGAGGGCATCGCTCCGTTTACAACAACCGTGACAACATATCTCGTAAACTTCATCACGTCGACAAAGGCAAACGTGACCATCGTTTCAGCTCAGTTCGCACAGAGAATGCCGCAGATGACGATGGTGTTCCCCGGTGTTGATGTCGAGATGACGGCTTCAGGCTACGTATTCAAAGCCGACGAGCTGATTCCGAAAATCAGCGACACTCCGATGCCAAGCTACAAAGTGACAAACTTCCGCATGGAAACATCCTCAAAGGGCGCGGTTGCAAGCGTTGCGTTCAACTGCAACATCAAAGGCTTGAACTATTCCGTTGCAGCAATGGGCAAACTGCTGCCTTCTGCCAAGCAAAACTCTGAGAAATAAGCATCTGCAATAAAATAGTCAAAACGGCATATCCTGTTGCGGATGTGCCGTTTTGACTATTTTAAAGTTTTTTATAATCTGATTTATTCCGAAATTTGGATAGTTCTGCAAAAATAGCGTACCTTTGAAACATATTATGCTCATCGACGATACTGAAATAGTCAAAAGGCTTCACGACCCGAAACAATGCAGGGAGGCATTCACTGAGATCATCAAGACCTACAGCGAGCCACTCTATTGGCAAATACGACGCATGGTGATGAACCATGACGACGCCAACGACTTGCTGCAAAACACGTTTCTGAAGGCTTGGTCAAACATAGAGAACTTCCGCGGCGACGCGAAGCTCTCCACCTGGCTGTATAAAATCGCCATCAACGAGTCTATTACGTTCATCAACAAGGAAAAGCAGAAACAAAACATTTCAATCGACGATGACGACTCGTTTCTCGTAAACTCGCTCGAAAGCGACCAATGGTTTGACGGTGACGAGCTGAAACTGTTGCTGCAAAAAGCCATCGCAACCCTGCCCGAGAAACAGCGCATGATTTTCAACATGAAGTATTTCGACGAGATGAAATATGAGGACATGTCGGAAATCCTCGGAACTACGGTGGGCGCGCTGAAAGCTTCATACCACCACGCTGTAAAAAAAATTGAACTTTTTTTCTCGCAGAATTAAACCATACGGCATTAACTAAGTCAAAACGGTACTATGGACAAAAAAAGCGACATATTAACCAAAGTTGGCAAAGATGCGGGTTTCAATGTGCCCGAAGGCTATTTCGCTGATTTTGCGAAGAAAATGGCTGCATCACTGCCCGAAAAGCAGATTCCTGCCAAGCGGAAGCCTACGCGTTGGTTGCGTATCCGTCCGTATGTCTACATGGCGGCTATGTTTGCCGGTGTATGGTGCATGGGATATCTGTTCAAAGATTTGAAGACTCGCAGTGGCGAAATCGCCGCCGAAGGTCAGATTGCAGAAGCGATGAAGGACAAAGACATGTGGAATGAACTGGAAAAATCCGGAACAGTGTCTATCGACGACCTTCTGAACGACACAATCGGCATTGACACTTCAATGGATTTCGACACTACGGCAAACTAATTTAAAAATCGACATGATCCGCAAATCAACCCTTATCTCTTTTCTTATCGCAATAATCCTTGCGCCCTGCGCTCTGGCGGCTCAAAGCACGGCGGCTCAACGGGCGAGATGGATGGAGCAAATAAGAAAAACTAAATTTGAATTCTTCACCAAAGAGGTGAATCTATCAAAAGAGCAGCAAAACCAACTGTTTCCGCTATATGAGGAAATGGAAAAGACCATCTACAAGATGAACAGAGAAGCGGAGGCTCTGATGAAAAAAACGGCTGCCGACACAAATGCATCCGAAACTGAATTTGAAGCGGCGGCGACAGCAATGGCTAAAACCACTCTACAACAGGGTGAGATTGAATTGGATTATTTCAACAAGTTCAGCAAATTCCTGTCGAAAAAGCAACTTTTCCTGCTAAAGCAGGCGGAAGAAAAATTCACCCAATATTTGCTGAAACAACGACGCTCGAAATAACAAATCGAAACAGACATGGCACAAAGCGCTTCTTGCATAGACAAATGCTTGAGGCGCTTTTTTGTTACAACAAAACATAAAAAACTATGAGCAAACTACTTTTGGCTGCCGGAATGGCTCTTATCTGCGGTGCTGCGGCATGGGGCAAAAACAACGTTCCTGATTTCAGATATCCGGAAACCGTGATCAACGACGCGACAAAGCAAATCGAGAAAGCCGACAAGAAGGGAAACCACAAGGCTCTTGTCGACGGACTGGTGCGCCTCTCTATCGCAAAATCGCAAATATCAGCCGACTATATGCCGGAACTCATAAACCACGTGGACAGTTTCGCTGCAAGAGTATCTGACGTCAGGGCGAAATCACTGCTGCTTGGTCTGGAGTCCGACATTGTGGTTGCGGCATACCAGCACGAAAGCTACAAATACGACTCCCGTCAGAAAGCCGGCGACGTGCGTCCATCCGACCCTCGGGAATGGTGCCGGGAGGACTATGAAGACAGAATCATCGAGCTGACAGATTCGATTTTGTGCCACCGCACGGAGCTGCTCGCCACGCCGGTGAAGGACTATGAGAGCATCATTGAGATGCCGAATGTGTGTCCGGAATTTGTCCCTTCGCTCTATGACATGCTCGCACACCACGGCATCGCCAAAATCAACGACTTGGCCGACTCTTATTCCAAAGGCAATGAAAACAGCGCCGCAAAGCAATGCGTGGCAGGCATCTACGCCAGCCTGCTGGCAAGCCATGAGGAGGGTTCAGCCCCGTTTATCTACTCGGAGCTGCAACGCATCAAGGGCTCCGAAAACAACAGCAAGGCTGCAGAAGCGGAGCTTAAAGCCCATCTTCTCGACCTTGCCGACAAATACAAGGACTCTCCCTATTCCGTGGAGATTCTGGACTATCTGGTCGACTTGGATTCAAGCCCCAGGACGGTGGCTCTTGCGCGCAAGGCCGTTGCACGCCACAGCAATTATCCGCGCATCAACGCGTTGCGCAATTTCCTGAAGCGCATCGACCAGCAGACAATGGGCATAAGCTACTCAGAAGCGGCAAAACCAAATGAGGAAATCTTGATTGACATCAACAAAAAGAATGTAGACAGAATCACCATACGCGCATATTCCGTCGACGGAATATGCGACATCAGGATGAAGGACCTGAAACAGATGAAGCCAATGATGGAATGGTCGGCAAATCTTAATGCCGACGACCGTCAGACGGTGCGCTTCCCTGGGCTGCCGACGGGAAGATATATTCTTGTCCCTGAATTCATTGACAGAAACTCCCACAACGCCGTTATCCCCGATCAAACGCCATCGGTTCTCACGGTGTCGGCTATCGACATCATGATGGTGAACCGCATCAACGGCGACTATTTTCTGATGGTGGTAGACACCGACTCTTCAAAGCCTATCGAGGGAGCCACCGTGACCGTACGCAAGGACGAGGACGGAAAAATTGTCAAAAGCCTTCGCACAGACGCCAACGGCTATGCCATGCTCAACAGCCTCAACGACTACGGCTATTACTATTTCCAGGCAATCGTAGGCAACGACCACAGCCGTTCATTAAGCACTTGGCTCAACTATGCTTCAACAGAAGGCAGCCGACACTTGAAAGCGACTGTGTTTACCGACCGCGGCGTGTATCGCCCCGGCGAGACGGTCAACTTCGCTGTAGCAGCCTACGTTTCGGGGATGCGTTTCCTCGAAACGGCCAAAAAGAAATCGCTGACAGTGGAATTGCAGAACACTGCCGACGAGACCATCGCGTCACAAACACTGCAGACGGATGAATTCGGACGCGTCAACGGATCGTTCACGCTGCCGACCGACGGACTTACGGGCACGTTCCAGCTTGTTGTCGTTTCCGGCGACATGCCTGTGGTGTGGAGAAACATCGAGGTGAGCGAATACAAGGCGCCTACGTTCTTCATCAAAATCGACCGTGAAAAATCCGAGCTGTCCGACCTCCAGCATGTCACGATAAAGGGCAAGGCCATGACGTTCTCACAGATGCCTCTCGCAGAGACAGATGTAAAAGTGGCGCTGAGCGAGAGTTTCTCATGGTGGTGGGACGATATGGACTTTTCCGACTACGAGACAACCGTCACCACCGACAACAGCGGCGAATTTTCAATCTGCGTACCGGCGGAATGCTTCTCTGCCGCCAAAGGCGAAATCTTTGTCAATGCCAAAGTTTCTGCCACCGATAGCCGAGGCGAGACACAAACGGCTTCAGCAATACTGAAAATGGGAAAAATGGCGTCGCTGCCAATGCTTGACAACATCCCCGCCAATGCCGACAAGCCGGTGGCGCTGAGCCGGGATTTGAAAAATTTCGACAATCTAACATACGAAATCACCGACTCCGCTTCAAACGTGGTGAAAAAGGGCTCTCTGTCGCCCGACAACATCACGGTTGATGCAAACAACATTGCATCAGGCGAATACACCGTCAAGGTATCAATACCCGACGGCAGTGGCAGCTCGTCGTTCCGCCTGCGGCTCTACCGTTTCAGCGACGCAATGCCCGCATTCGACACTCCGATGCTCATTGACAATGACACCGACATCAAGTGCGCCGCCGACGGCTCGTTCTCTCTCAACTGGGGAAACAGCAGGCCGCATTGGTTCTTCTACGTGATTGCCTGCGACGGAAATGTGACCGACTACGGCTGGCACCATGCCGAGGCAGGAATGCATAAATTCACGGGCAAGGCTGAATTTGCGCCGCGCGGCTCTTCGTGCCTGTGCCTCTACTGGACCGACAAGCACGAAACGAAGTCGGCATTCATCACACTTACTCCAGCCACGCCTCAAGACTCAATTGAGATTGTTGCCGAAACTTTCCGCGACAACATCACCCCGGGCGGCAAGGAAACCTGGAAACTGCGCATCAAGAACAACAACGGCAAAACGTTTCGTTCGGCTGTGATTGCCAACATGTATGACGCAGCGTTGAACTCGATTTGTATAAACACCTATCGTTTCAGCCCGACATATACAACCGCCGATGAGTACTGGCAGGATTTCAGAGATCCAAGCAATTGCCACTCAATCATATACTCTCCTCTACAGATGCTTGATGTAGCAACCTTTGTCGCCCCATGGCTGAACTACTACGGCCGTCAGCTTGGATATGACTACGCTGTTTTCGAATGCAATTCGGCTCCTTTACGCTGCTACGCCGCCGCTGCGCCAATGGCCGACGCAAAGCTCGAGGAAAGTCGCGTCACAAAGGAATCAAAGACCGACGCCGAGGCAACAGAACCCGACAGGCAGCAGTCTGCCAATCTCCGCGATGAAGGCATAAAGACTGCGTTCTTCCTGCCCGGACTGGTGACAAACGAGCAAGGCGAGGTGACATTCACGTTCGACGTGCCAAACCGCAACACGCAATGGCAATTCTCGGCTGTGGCATACACCGACGACTTGCACGCCCACTACATCAACCGCATCGTGTCGGCTGCCAAGCAACTGATGGTGCAGCCAAACCTGCCGCGCTTCGTGCGTGAGGGCGACTGTGTGACAATCTCTGCCGCCGCACAAAACAACACCGACACTGAGCAGACCGTTGACGTGGTAATCGACACCAACGGGCAGAAACATGCGTTCAAAGGCATCGTGCTGCAGGCTAAATCATCAAAGACGGTAACCGCCTCTTTCAACGTGCCTGCCTCGACGGAAGTCGTCGTGACAACAAGCGTTTGTCAAAACGGCCGCTCCGCCGACGGGCAGCGCGACCGCATAGCCGTGCTTCCGGCAACAACCGATGTCGTGGAGGCTTCGCCGTTCTATATCACTGCCGACAAGAGCCGTGCCGACATCACCATGCCTCACTTCAACCGCAACGGACGCCTGACACTGGAGTATGCCGACAACCCTGCCTGGTATGCCGCTTCGGCGCTGCCATCAATGCAGCAGACGGCGGAAACGGCGACAGCCCACATCGTGAACTACTACGTAGCCACCGTGGCATCGCGCATCGTTGCCGACAATCCGGAGATTGCCGACGCTATTGCCGCATGGCAGAAATCGCCGTTGAAATCTCGGCTTGAGCAGAATGCGGATTTGAAAACCATTGCACTCGACAACACACCGTGGAGCCGACGCGCCGAGACGGAAACCGACATGATGGCGCACATTGCCGACATTGCCGACCCTGCTACAGTACAGTACCGCCAACAACGTGCGCTGACCGCCCTCAACGACCTTCAACGCCCCGACGGCGGATTCGAATGGTTTCGCGGTTGCCGCAGCTCGATTTGGACCACAGAGGAGGTGCTGAATCTCTTCGGCTACCTTAACGAGATGGGCTACTACCCTGCCGACGACGCAATTGCACAGCAAATCGTGAAGCGTTCGGTGGAATATTGCGACAACTATTACAACAAGATGAGCAAACGCGAGGGCGCGACGCGCAAAAGCGTAATTGCCAGCGCATCCGACTATATTTTCATCCGCTCGATGCTTCCTGTGGCAGCTCCTGCCGACTCCATCAAGTGGATTGCCGACGGCGTAGTCGACATGGCGGCGTCAGGCTGGGGTGACTACAGCATAATGGGAAAAGCCAAAGCCGCAATTCTGCTTGCAAACAGCGGCCGCAACGACGTGGCTCGCAACGTTGTGGAATCGCTGCGCCAATTCGCCCGCAAATCGGGCGACAGAGGCACATACTGGGACATCAATGGCATCGACAAGGTGACACTCGCATCGACGGCTCTGAAGGCACTCAACAAAGCGAATCCCGACGACCCGATGATCGACGACGTGCGCCACTGGCTGTTGCTCGCCAAGGAAACGCAATGCTGGGGAGGCGCGACAAAGGCGTGCGACGCCATCAACGCTCTGCTCACCACCGGGAAAAACTGGACTGCCGCAGTGCGCAAAGCACCACAAATCAAAGTTGGAAACGTCAAGATTGACACCGACGTCACAACGCCATACTTCGGATACATCAGACGAAGCATCGACATGAAACGCAACGATGGCAGTATCAGCATCCGCCGCGACAAGGGATGTCCGGCATGGGGAGCGGTATATTGCCAATACAATGCGCCCGCCGACAGTGTTAAGAGCCACGCAAACGCCGACATACGTATCGAAAAACAGTTCTACGTCTACAACAGTGCCAACACGCTGCGCCCCGATGCCACAACGGAATTTGCCGTTGGCGACCGCATACAAGTGCGGCTCACAATCCGTTCGGAGCGCGACCTCGACTTCGTGGCGCTCACCGACAACCGTGGCGCATGCTTCGAACCGGCAGACCAGCTGAGCGTATACGAATGGCAAGACGGCACCGGATCATACCGCGAAACGCGCGACTCGGCAACCAACATCTTCTTCAGCCACATCAGCAAGGGCACATACGTGATTACCTACGACGTCTACGCCAACAATGCCGGCACATACACCAGCGGTATCGCTTCGCTGCAATGCCAATATGCACCGGCTCTCACAAGCCACTCCGCAGGTGCCACGCTGACTGTTGAATAATCCGTCATTCCACAAGCAACAAAATCTCCACCGAAGCATCGCTCCGATGGAGATTTTTTGTTCTAAAAAAGAATTACTACATTTGTATCCGTATATCAAAAATCAGTATCGGCATAATTTAAAACACAACCGCTATGAAAAATTTGCTTTTATCTCTTCTGATTGCCTTGTCTTTCATCTCAGTCAATGCGCAAAGGTACGCTGCAAACTTAGATATGACGGTAATTAAAAATTACAAAAAATTCGAGAAGTCGTATGAGATATATTCTATAAAAAAAGGCTCTACATACCACGTTGACAGCATCTACCAAATCACCACACCAATTCCGAATGAGAACAATGCCAATCTTTCTTTTTACATGAATACACCATATGCAATACTTGAAGTCGACAAAGACATTGTGAAACACATCAAATTTGACACCCCCGATATCCGTTCTTTTTGGAATGCCAAAGTTATAACAACCGTATTGCCACTTTTGACGCAGAAAGGCTCACAATATGAGCTCAGGAGCGAGATGGAGGAAGAGGCTTTTGATTTTATCAACAAAATGCAGGACAACGGGCTTGAGCTAAGCGACCCTTATCTTGAAAGCTACATCTACGGATTGATTGCAAAAATAGCTCCGGAAAGCCTTGTTGACGGCAGACCATGCAATGTAAATCTTCTTATTGTCCAGCAACCGAATCCGATCTCCCTAATTTATCCAAATGGGACAATTGTGCTTAGCACCGGGCTGATTTCCTGCCTGCATTCAGAGGATGAACTTGTTGCTGTCTTGGCAAACGAGATTTCCCATTTCGTATTGGACCACAGCGTGTTCAACGTAAACAAAAACATCAGCCGACAGAAAAGACAGGAATTCTGGGCAGGACTGGCAACTGTAGCCACCGCCGCAACAGAGGTTGCCGTCGCTGCAAAAACTGGATATTATGTGCCAGGAGTTCCAACTCTGGCAATGGCTGTCGCCACTGCCGAAATTTCTGACAAAGTTGTAGACCACTTGGGCATGAATTTCAATCGGGAGCAACGCCTTGAAGCGGATTCTATCACAAAAGATGTGCTGCGGATGCTTAACTACAACGAGAGCGCACTCTGCTCCGCCCTTAAAAGAATAAACAACCGATTTTCTGAAAACCGAATTTTCCTTGGCAACATAAACAAGGCTAAAGACATCTCCCTACCTGCCCGTATTGACAATCTTGGCAACACCGAGCTTCTTCCCGCCAACAAGCGATATGAACAAATCATTTCTTTTGCTGTAACGTCTCTTGTAAACATGCAGTTCAATATGAGGCATTTCAGGCAAGCAATAGCCCTCGCCGACCAAAACATAAACAATGGCGTTGCCTGTGCCGACGACTATCTGCAGAAAGCAAACTGCTTGCTGTTTCTAAAAAACGACCGACAGACAAACATTGAAGCAAACCAATTAATCGAAGAAGCGAAGAAACTGAATGCTCAGAATGTAAACATCTATCGTCTTACCGTCCTAATCGCTCTCAGAGAAGACAATTACGACCTTGCAATCACCTTATTGCATCAATATCTTGAAATTCTTGGAATTGACGCAGACAAGCCGACTGAAGGCCAGTTCAATTATCGTAATTCAGAATCGTACTGGGCTTTGAATATGCTTAGCAAGATACAGGCTATGAGAGCAAGCCGATAACGTCAATCGACGGATTTATGTCAAGCAATTGCTTGACAAACTGATGTTTGCTCCGCGGTGAGATTACCACCGAGCGGCGACCGGCACGCACCTCTATGCGGTCGAGCGACGCCGCCGGTGACGAAAGGATGGTGCGCGTCGGCTTTACCGACGTGATTTTATGGATGTCGAAAGTTTCAATGAATATCCAACAGCAGACCACGCGCAACTTGTCGCCGCTGATTTCATAACGGATGCTGAACACAACCGACACAACCAGTGCCAGCGACAGCAGGCACGCCGTCAGCGCACCCCACGAAAAATCGAAGAACAGTCCCGGCACGCATGCGGCAGCCATAATGCCTACCGACAGCGCCACAAGCCACACGTCAACTTTCGACCGGTAGACAGTCATTATCTTGTCATTGAGAACGAACGGGAAGCAATCCGATAATTGTCGACAAACACTTCCACATGATATGAGCCTTTCGACAAGGCAGTCGAGATGTTGTGGTAGACGGTAAGCGACAATTCACGCTGGTCGTATTCCACGGTTTTCTTTTCTGTATACACCACATTGCCGCCCTCAAACGGGAATGTGCGTCCGCCACCAAGCACCGTACCTTCCGGACTCACGATGCGCACGTAGAACGTTTTCTGTCCTACCGGAGTTGAATTGTTCTGTGGTATTGTGAACGACACTACAAGTTGTTTTGCCTTGTCAATCTTCTTCTCCACCTTTCCCTTCTTGTTTACAGCGACAAACGACAATCCCGTAAGATTGAGCTTCTCCGCCAGCTGCATACGCTCGTTCAAACGCTGGTTTTTCTGGCTGTAGTCAGAAACGGTGGTCGACAGCTGCTGGTTGCGCGACTGCAGCTCCTCGTTCTGACTCCGTAGCGCCGTGTTTTCCTTGCTCAGCGAGTCAATAACCTCCACATAGTGGCGGAGCAATCCTTTGAGTGTTGAAATCTCGCCTTTAAGCTCCTTTATGCGCTTGCTGTTGGTGGCCTTCTCCGATTTCAGTTCCGCAAGCAGTTTCTCCACCTTGTCCTTAGCCTGCGAATATTGTTCGAGCAGCGAATCGTTTTTCAGATACTGCGCCTGATTCTCATATTGTTGAAACTCTTGATTGAGCGCTTCTGTCTCACCCGCGAGTTGCAGTTTCTCGTTCGCAAGTTTCAAAGAGTCAAGTTGCTGCTGCATCTTGTCCTTGTCAGAGCCGCCACACGACGACACACCCATTACAAGCAGACCAATCAGAGCCACGACAACCAATATCGCTCCGACACGCACCATGCCGGCAGCCTTTTTCATTTCCTTGTTTTCAAATTTTTCAGATTTCATATCCGTAAACGTAAAAAATCACCGCAAAGTTACAAAAATTTTCAGTAAGAAAACGCATACATCCAAAAATTGTTTCAACGGATTGAAGATTACATTATTTCTTCGTACCTTTGCAGAAGAAACCGACAGTACTCAGCGACTATCATAATGAGCGATTTTTTATCTCAAAAGATATTCAACGTGCCTGCGTTCAACCAGGCATTTTCTGCCAGCGGATTGCCTTTGGCGCAAACCACAACGGCACAAACATCAAACGCACAAATTTCAGAGCAACAGCAGCCGTCAAACGGCGAAACGAGCATGATTTCCGACCTCGGTATGATTCTCGTGGTGGCGGGCATTGCCACCGTGCTGTTCAAGCGGCTGAAGCAGCCCGTTGTGCTGGGCTACATTCTTGCCGGTTTTCTCGTGGGTCCGCACTTCGGCTACTTCCCCACCGTTGTCGACGAGGCCAACATCGACTTCTGGGCAGAGTTGGGAATCATCTTCCTGCTGTTCTCGCTCGGTCTGGAGTTCAGTTTCAAGAAATTGCTCAATGTAGGAGGCTCGGCTGCGGTGACTGTGCTTGTCATCGTGGTGGGAATGATGGCAACCGGCTACACTGCCGGACGGATGATGGACTTCACCAACATCAGCAGTCTTTTCCTCGGCGCGATGCTGTCGATGTCGTCGACAACCATCATCATGAAAGCGCTCAGCGACTTGAATATGAGCCACCGGCGGTTCACGCCACAGGTGCTTGCCGTGCTGATTGTGGAAGATTTGTTTGCCGTCATCCTGATGGTCGTGCTGTCATCGATAGCCGTCAACAACAGTGTCAGCGGCGAAGACCTTTTGTGGAGCGTGTTCAAACTGTCATTCTTCCTCATCCTGTGGTTTCTTGTGGGTGTCTACATCATTCCCACGTTTCTCAAGCGCCAACGCCGCTTCCTCACCAACGAGCTGCTGCTCGTGCTGTGCATCGGGCTGTGCTTCCTTATGGTGATAGCATCCACCTATTCAGGCTTCTCGTCGGCACTCGGCGCCTTCGTCATGGGCTCTATTCTTGCCGGCACCAGCGAGGCTGAACGCATGTCAAGAGTAGTGGCCCCGGTAAAGGATTTGTTCGGCGCAATCTTCTTCGTGTCGGTAGGCATGATGGTCGACCCACAGGTGCTGTCCACCTACACCGTGCCAATCCTCATCCTCTCGGCAATAGTGATTGTCGGCATGATTGTGTTCGGCACAGGAGGCATGCTTATCACCGGACAACCGCTGCGCATTGCCATCGAGTCGGGATTCTCGCTGGTGCAGATTGGAGAGTTCTCGTTTATCATCGCCACTCTCGGCACGTCGCTCGGTGTGATCAACAAAACGCTGTATCCGATAATCGTGTCGGTGTCGGTAATAACAACGTTCTTCACCCCATATTTCATAAAATTCGCCGACCCAGTAGACCGCTGGGTGGAAAAGCATCTGCCGGCACGCTTGCTTGCTCTCATCGCGCGCTACAGCCAGTCGCAGACACGCAACGAGTCGGAGGTGACGCTGCTCTGGAAACAGGCTTTGCAGCGCACGATATGGCGGTTGCTGATTTACTGCGTGGTGCTCGTTGCAATCTTACAGCTGTCGGCGCATCTGCTGGCACCGCTGATGGAGTCATTTATGAGTACAGGAACGGCAAAAGCGTTCACCGTGGGCATCACCCTTGCAGCAATGGCACCGTTTCTGCTTGCGCTCTGCTATCCGAGCACCAAGAAATGGGAACGCACAAAACTGAAAAGCAGCGTGCATTCCAACGTGCCGTTCATAGCCATGCGGCTTGTGCGTATCGTCATCGCTTTCAGCTTCTTGGTCTATTTCCTGTTCACGTCCTACTCCCACACTCTTGCAATCTCCATCGGCGCGGCACTGTTCGTGCTGGTATTGATATATTTCTCAAAGTCGGTAAGGAAACACATGAACTACATCGAGAATGTGTTTATCGCCAACCTCAACGAGCGGGAGTTGCGGCGCAGCGGACGCAACAACAACCTTGTCAGCGACATGCACCTCGCCTTTGTCAACGTGGGCTACAACTGCCCGTTTGTGGGTGAGAAACTGGCATCGTCAAACATCGGCCACCTCTTCGGCGTAAACGTGGCAAGCATCCAGCGTGGCGACCGCACAATTCCGATTCCCGGCGGCTCGACACGAATCTTCCCGGGCGACACTCTCGGTGTGGTCGGAACCGACGAGCAGATACAGCATCTGCTTGAGACGATAGAGCAAGCAAACACCGGCGCGGCAAACACCGACGAAAATATCGACATTGAATTCACGAGTGTGCTGCTGTCGGAAAACTCGCCGCTGAACGGCAAGAAAGTCGCCGACGTCGACCTGCGCGGACAATACTCCGCTATGCTTGTATCGATTGAACACGCCGACGGGACATTTGAGAACCCAAAAGCCGACAGCATGATGCACGAAGGCGACAACATCTGGCTTGTCGGAGACAAACGGCAAATACCTAAACTCGCTTAACTATAACAATAAAAAACAGTAGTTTAAATGAATTTCACCAACCTACCAACCCTTGACAATTTCTTCCACGCCTCGGTGTCGACACCGGCGGCTGTAGAATCTGCCTCGCTAAGCACGTCGGTGCCTGCGGCAGACACCGCGCCAAACAGCGGCGAAGAGCATGTTGCCACAGGATTGATATCCGACCTCGCTTTGATATTGATTGTGGCCGGCATTGCTACTGTTGTGTTCAAACGCCTGAAACAACCCGTGGTGCTTGGCTACATCGTTGCCGGCTTCCTTGTCGGTCCGCATTTCGGATATTTCCCGACGGTGATCCACGAGTCGAACATCGAATTCTGGGCAGAGCTCGGCATTATCTTTCTGCTTTTCTCGCTCGGACTTGAGTTCAGTTTCAAAAAACTTATGAATGTTGGCGGATCAGCCACCGTCACCACCCTGTTCTCCGTCACCGGAATGATTGTGGCTGGATATTTCGCAGGCAAACTGATGGGATTCTCGTTCATCAGTAGCCTGTTTCTCGGAGGCATGCTGTCGATGTCGTCGACAACAATCATCATGAAAGCCCTCGACGACCTCAACATGCGCCACAGGCGGTTCGCGCCTCAAGTGCTTGCCGTGCTGATTGTGGAAGACCTGATAGCCGTGATTCTGATGGTGCTGCTTTCCTCAATAGCAATCAACAACAGCGTCAGCGGCGAAGAGCTCTTATGGAGCGTCATGAAGCTGTCGTTCTTCCTGATTTTATGGTATGTGGTCGGCGTCTATGCCATACCTTCGTTCCTGTCGCGCCAACGCCGGTTTCTTTCCGACGAACTTATGCTGGTGCTTTGCATCGGACTGTGCTTCCTGATGGTAATCACCTCCACCTATGCCGGCTTCTCCGCCGCGCTCGGAGCATTCCTCATGGGCTCCATCCTTGCCGGAACCAGCGAGGCTGAACGAATTGAGAAACTGACAGCCCCGGTAAAAGACCTTTTCGGCGCCGTCTTCTTCATCTCTGTCGGAATGATGGTAAACCCGCACGTGCTCGGCGAATTCTGGATGCCAATCGTAATCTTGTCGCTGCTCGTGATTGTCGGAAAATTCATTTTTGGAGTCATGGGTATGCTTGTCGGCGGTCAGCCGCTGCGCATAGCGCTCCAGTCAGGACTTGCCCTGCCGCAAATCGGCGAATTCTCATTCATCATCGCCACGCTCGGCATGTCGCTCGGAGTGATTGACAGCAACATATACCCTATCATCGTTTCCGTGTCGGTAATCACCACATTCTTCACCCCTTACTTCATCAAAGCGTCCGACCCGATATGCGCTTGGGCTGAACGCGGCGCCCCGCAATGGCTGTCGCAATGGATTGGACGCTACAGCGAGCAGTCGACACGCAATGAGTCGGAAATCAAGCTGCTGTGGAAAGACGTGGCTCGCCGCAACATCTGGCGCGTGCTGCTCTACAGTGTGCTCCTCACGGCGATACTTTGGATTTCATCGATATGGATGTTTCCTTTTGCCGACCGCACTTTCGGAAACGAATGGGGACAACCGCTCGCCACAGCGGCCACACTCCTGGCAATGTCGCCATTCATGCTCGCCCTGTGCTATCCAAGCATGAAGCGATGGGAACGCGAGAAACTGCGCCACAGTGTCCAGACCGACGCTCCGTTTATCGCCATGCGTGCGGTGAGAATCGCCATTGCAGCAGGCTTCCTGCTGTTCTTCCTGCTCGACACGTCGTCGCACAGCGTCTCAATCATTGTCGGAACGGCGCTGCTGATTTTTGTGGGCATAAACTTCTCCAAAGTCGTGCGGCGTCACACCTCTAAATTCGAGACCAAGTTTGTCGACAACCTCAATGAGCGCGAACTGCGCCGCAGCGGCCGCAACAACAACCTCGTAAGCAATATGCACCTTGCATACATCACTATCGGCTACACCTGCCCGTTTGTTGGCCAGCGCCTCGCCGACGCCAAACTGGCACAACGCTTCGGCGTAAACGTGGCAAGCATACAGCGCGGAGAGGATTTGATTGCCGTGCCTACCGCCGACATGCGCCTGTTTCCCGGCGACACAATCGGCGTGATTGGCTCCGACGAACAGATTCAGAACCTCATCAACGAGGTTGAGAGCAAACCGACGGAAAAGCCCAAGACCGGAGAAATGGAGTTTACAAGCGTTGTGCTGCAAGCCGAATCGCCGCTTGCCGGAAAACGCATCGGCGACCTCGATTTCAGAGTCAGATACTCCGCGATGCTTGTAGCCATCGAACGCATTGACGGAAGCTTCGAGACGCCCTCGCCCGACAGCATTCTCGCCATTGGCGACAACCTGTGGATTGTGGGCAACAAACTATTAATGAAACAATTTTGTTTAGATACATAATATTTATTATTTATGCACGAAAAAATAATCATTCTGGATTTCGGTTCTCAGACCACACAGCTCATCGGACGACGCGTCCGCGAGCTTAACGTGTACTGCGAGATCGTTCCCTACAACAAAATGCCGAAAGACGACCCTTCGGTCATCGGCGTTATCCTTTCCGGCAGCCCGTTCTCTGTCTACGACGAGAAGGCTTTCAAAATCGACCTGTCGGAAATCCGTGGCAAATACCCTATCCTGGGCATCTGCTACGGCGCGCAGTTCATCTCCTACGCCAACGGCGGCAAAGTGGAGCCGGCAGGCTCTCGCGAGTATGGCCGCGCCCACTTGTCGACAATCGACAAGACAAACCCGCTGCTCGCCGGACTTTCCGACAACACACAAGTGTGGATGAGCCACGGAGACACAATCACAGCCATCCCTGAGGGTTTCAAAACAATCGCTTCGACCGACAAGGTGGCAATCGCCGCCTATCAGATTGAGGGCGAGAAGGTGTGGGGCGTTCAGTTCCATCCAGAAGTGTACCACTCTGAGGAAGGCACAAAATTGCTGAGCAACTTCGTGGTCAACATCTGCGGTGCGAAACAAGACTGGAGCGCCGCATCGTTTATCGAGACCACTGTAGCCGAGCTCAAAGAGCGCGTCGGCAACGACAAGGTGGTGCTCGGACTGTCGGGCGGTGTCGACTCATCGGTAGCGGCTGTGCTTCTCAACCGCGCCATCGGAAAGAATCTCACCTGCATCTTTGTAGACCACGGAATGCTGCGCAAAAACGAGTTCCGCAACGTGCTCCACGACTATGAGTGCCTCGGACTGAACGTTATCGGCGTCGACGCTTCCAAAAAGTTCTTCAGCGAGCTGGAAGGCGTCACCGACCCTGAGCGCAAGCGCAAAATCATCGGCAAAGGCTTCATCGACGTGTTCGACGAAGAGGCTCATAAAATCAAGGACGTGAAATGGCTTGCTCAAGGCACAATCTATCCTGACTGCATCGAGTCGCTGTCAATCACCGGAACGGTCATCAAGAGCCACCACAACGTGGGCGGACTGCCTGAGAAGATGAATCTTAAGCTCTGCGAGCCTCTGCGACTGCTCTTCAAGGATGAAGTGCGCCGCGTGGGACGAGAGCTCGGCATGCCCGAGCATCTCATCGGCCGCCATCCGTTCCCCGGACCTGGCTTGGCTGTGCGCATCCTCGGCGACATCACTCGCGAGAAAGTGGAAATTCTTCAGAATGCCGACGACATTTTCATCCAAGGCCTCCGCGACTGGAACCTCTACGACAAGGTTTGGCAGGCTGGCGTGATTCTGCTGCCTGTGCAGAGCGTGGGCGTGATGGGCGACGAGCGCACATACGAGCGTGCTGTAGCCCTGCGTGCCGTGACCAGCACCGACGCCATGACAGCCGACTGGGCTCACCTGCCTTATGAATTCCTTGCCAAGGTGTCAAACGACATCATCAACAAGGTGAAAGGCGTGAACCGCGTATGCTACGACATCTCGTCGAAGCCACCGGCAACCATCGAGTGGGAATAATCCACCAGCCATCATACAGCCAAGCGGCTTCAGCATCAATAGATGCTGAAGCCGCTTGCTTTTTCGTTGCATTTCTGCGTCAGAACGGATAGCCGATGGCAAGATTGAGGGCAAGGCTGTCTTTGAAACGGCCAATGTTGTAATAACCCGACTTGCCTGTGTCGTAAGGCAGGTGAAGCCCTACGCCAAGGTCGGCGCGCACCACAATCATACCCATATCAAGACGTAAACCCAAGCCTGTGCCGAGGGCAAGCTCGCGGAAGAAATTGCTGTTGAGCGTACCTCCTGAACGCATAGGGTCGTCTTTCAACAACCAGATGTTGCCGGCATCGACAAAAACGGCGCCCTTCAGCACACTGACAATGGGAAAACGATACTCCGCATTCATTTCGAAACGGAACGTTCCCGTCTGGTCGTAATATCCGTTGCCATCGACGTTGCTGTGATAACTGCCCGGACCTATGCTGCGCACGGCAAAAGCTCTGACGGAGTTGGCTCCACCGGCATAGAACTGCTCCGCATAAGGCACCTCCTGCGAGTTGCCATAGGCATGTGCCGCGCCGGCATAGACGCGTCCCACGATGCGCTGTTCGCCCGTGATGCGCTTGGAATAGACCATCTGCAACGTTGCTTTGACAAACTGCGAGAACGGCGTGCCGAAAAGTTCTTTCTGCCCTTTGTTTCCTGCGAGCGACCAGATACCGGCAAACAAGTTGCCGCCTTCAGTGAATCCAGCCTGCAGCGTAAAGTGCTGGTCGTCGCGAGTCTTGCCGAAGCCGCGGTCGAAAGTGTAGGTATATGCAAATTTCGGGATGAACTGGTTGCGGAAGCTAAGCGCTATTGCCGGATTTTCCTCCATTGTCTTGTCGAAATCGGCAGTGGTGCTCAGCAATTTGTTGTATTTCAAGCCAAACAGCGTCACCTGATTCTGCGAATAGCGCGAGCCTTTCCAATCGTAGTTCCAGCCGAAGTCGAACTGCACCATCTTGAAAAATTTAGGTCTGTTCATCACCGTCGCTCCGAGAGAGAAGCGCGTCCACGCCAGCTCACGCTTGATAAACGGGATGAAATGAGGTGCGAGCAGACGCGGAAACGCCAACTCGGTCTGCAACCCGAACTCATAAGAATTGAAGTCGTTGCGACGGCCATCCACCTTGCCTATCTGCCACTCATAAGCAGCGTCACACTTTACAGTCAACCGCTCGCCGCCTCCGAAGATATTGCGGTTAAGCACTTGAAATGAGACTCCCGGACCGAGATAGTTGTTGGATTTTGAAGTCAAGTTGGCCTCAAACTGCGTCTCGAGAGGCTTGTCGAAATGGCAAGTGATGTCGAAATCAAGGGTGGCTGTCTTCACTGAATCGAGCGGCGTGGCATTCACCGAAATGAAATCGAAAATGCCGAGCCTCGACAGATAGGTCTGTGTGTTGGTGAGACGGCGCACGCTCACATCGTCGCCTTTGTTCAACGTGATGCACGACGGGATAAGGCTCTTGCGCAGACGCGACGGCGCCATCTTCACCACGATTCCCTTGTCGGTCATAAGCGTGTCGGGCGTGCCGCCATTGTCGTTGCGCATCACGAGTGTCTTCACGTCGCCTACCTTGTATTTCCACAACGCCTTGTCGGGGATGTTGTCGGCATAGTCAATCTTCACCACCACCTTGCCCGGCACTTGAAGCGTGTCGGCAAGAAACGTGATATACTCCGGACGGAAATAATAGTAGCCGTGGTTGCGCAGGCGGTTTGTCACACGGTTGCGTGCCACCGAAAGAGAGTCGTTGCAAATGATAGCGTCAAGTTTCATATACTTGTCGCGCTTCATATAGCGGTTGAGCATCACGTTGAGCTCGGAAGAGTCAGGCAGATATATAATCTCGGCTATGCGCTTTGGCGGCGCCAGACGCACATAGTAGTTTACGCGTGCCTTGCGGCTGTTTTTCTTGCTGTATTTCAAGTCGTAGGACGTGGTTGAGCCGAAATATCCGTTCTTGTCGAGCATGTCCTCCACCATCTTCATCCGCAGGTCGGGACGCACGTCGGACATCAGCACCGGTTCTTCGGCAAACTTTCTATAGATCCATCCCTTAAGCCCCTTGGAGTCCTCCGGCCAGTGATTGTAGAGCCACAGCCCAAGCGGGAACGGCGAACGCACATAGGGCGAATACCATGAGTTGTTGGCTGGCACATCGATGATTTCACCGATGTTGTCGGATATGCCCGACGGAATCTTTACGCTGTCGGCGGCTGTCACGTCGAGTTTCTTCACTCCAGTATACAGCACGTCGCCCTCAGCCAACTTTGCAGTGGTTGAGCACGCCGACATCGCCAGCAACATCAATATGGCAAACAACAGTTTTTTCATTCTTTATTCTCTTTGGGCTTGCGTCGCCACTTTTTCAAAAATTTGAACATATCTCTAAACGACGAGATTTTGCGTTTCCACATAAATCCGGCTCCATACTCGGTTATCTCTCCCTCGAGAATGCTTTCGTATTCCTTGTGGTAGAACAGTTTCACGTTGGTTGTGCCCGTCTTGTTGAGTTTGTATTCAAACGAGAGGTCGTTGAGCAGATTCTGCGCCAAATTGTCCTCGGCGGAGGCATCGCTGGTGTAGTTGCCGCCGACAACAATCTTGAAACGGTCGTCAAACACGCTTTTCGACACTTTGTAGGAATAACTCATCGACTTCGATGTGCCTGTCGACGTCAGACGATCCTGCTGGTCGATGCCTATTGACAGGTCAACACCCGTGATGTTGCTTGCAGCCCACTTGTTGACCACCGACTCAAGGAAAGAGAAAGCCATGTTGCCCGACAGTCCGCCGGCAGGATTGCCCACACTGCTTCCAGTGCCGGTATACGTGTTGTAGAGCAGCAGGTTCATTGCCTGCGTGGCGCGCTGCTCCGCCGTCATGCCGCTGAGTTCGTTGGCTATCGTCATATCACCGTCGGTGCTGAGGTCGAACGAAACGGCAAGCGAGCTAAGCGTGTTGCCCACGTTGAGAATCACGTCAAACGGCACAGTTCTCGAACCTTGATTGCCACCGTTTACGTTTACCTTCATTTCCTGCACAGCCTTTATGTTGAGCGACGGGTTGAGCAGATTTCCGTTCCACGTCAGACTGCTGCCTTCCTGGAATTTAAAATTCTTTTCCGACATCATAGGCGGTGAATAGCGCACAAAACCGCTATTGATGGCATATCGGCCTATGAGCGATGCGTCGCCCTGGTCGTTTTGCGAATAGCTGAGCATTCCCTCCCCGTCAATCTGCACTTTGTCCTTGCCGTCGGGCGACAGGTTGACGTTGAACACAGCGTTAGGCTGCACAATCAGCGCCGCCTTTATGCGCATGGCATAAGGCTGTGCGGCAAGGCTGTCGGCAGCATGGCGGGTGGTGTCGGAGAAATTCACAAATTTCACGACGCCCTCGTCAGCGCCCTCCGTCAGCGCCACCGACGATGTCTGGCAAACATAGGTGAGATTGGTTCCGGCAAGGATGCTTACCGAGGCACGCATGTCGAGATTGTTGGCATAGCCTTTCACGGCGCCGTTTATGTCTACGAATCCCTTGCCGTAAAGTTCCACTCTGCCACGCTTCTTTCCATTGATTACCTGCACGTTGCGCCCTTTGAGCTTTAAGTCTGAATAAATCTTGTCTACATTCATCGACAAGTCGACATATCCATCGATAGTAATCGGCTTGCCGTTGGCGCCGCGCAACTCATAAGAGTCAAACCTCACACGCCCGTTGTCGACAGGGATGCGGCGGCCGTCAAACGTAAGCGCCGACCCGTAGTTCTGTATGCGCACCTGTGCGGTGTCAAACTGCAGATAGCCGTTGATTGATGGATTAGTCTCCGGGCCTACCACTTTCATAGAGCCGTTAAGATAGCCCGTCATGTCGCCGGTACCGTCGGGAAGAAACGCACTCGCCCTCGACAGCGGAAGACGCTTGATGGCAATGTCGAGATTGTATTCCGAGGTTGGCAACGAATCGTTTTTCATGCCGCGCAGAGTCATTATCTCCTTTCCGTCAAGCTCCATGTCAGCAAGTGCGTATGTCTTTTTCGCATCGTCGGTCATGGCAAGCTTGGCGTCAAGGTCGAGATTGCCCACAAGCTTCTTGCCGTACGACATACGGTCGACCCTTATACAACAGTCGCCCCAATAATATTGCTCGTTGAAATTGATTTTAGCATTGCCCGACAGCGTGCCGTCGATCGGCGGAGCAAAAGGCGACAACACAAGCCAATCGCGCAGCTCGATGCCCGCAAGCTCGGCATTGATGCCGTTGTGAAACAACCCGTCGCGGTCGGTGTAGAGCTTGATAAGACTCTTGTCGGCACTGTTGACCGTCATACTTGCCTTAAACAGATTCTTGTTCATGTCGTATGCCACGTAGTTGCTCTCGTTGACCGTCCAGTCGCGGAAGGCGATGCGTGGATTCAGCGGATAAAGGCGTGCCGTAACGATGCTGTCGGCGATTTCCGCCCGCAGTCCGAACTTGAATCCCGTCTCGTCATAACGGTCCACCTGCGTTATGAATATGTCGGCACAGTTTGCGCTCACCGCCCCCTTTATCGTAGCCGTTTTCAGGAACTCGGCATTGCCCGGCTTGTTGTTGACGCCGAGGCTGTATATCAGCGAGTCGCAGTCGGTGTGGCTTTCCATTGTTATCTCGTCGAAACGCACGTCGCCCACGCCGAAATCACGAAGCGACGCCTGTAGCCTCAGCTCTTCACGCTTCTCCACACCAATGTTGAGCTCGCCGTAGCTTGCGCCCATACCAGAGAAATATTTCTGCACGATGTTGCGGTCTTTCGACTTGAAGTCGAGAGTGAACAGCGGCAGGCATCGGTTAAGCTGTACAAGGTTGAGACGCTGCGCCACAAGCATACTGTCGACAGCCGGCATTATCTGTGCCAATGAGTCGGACAGAGCTGTCAGCCCCACCGGAGTCTGGAACGACATGCGCATATCGTTGTTGCGCAGGCGGAACCCAGTGTGTTCAGGATTTGAACCGAACCCCATGTCGATGCTGTCTGTGCGGAACGTGTTGCCCGGAAGCAGCACAAATAAATCGGACAAGCGCATATAGCCGGCATATTCTTCTTTTTTCGGATTTATAAGTCCTACGCCCTGTATGTTCATTCCGCCCGACAGACGCTCTGTTGCCATATTCATCGCCACAAGGTCGATATTGTCGATACGGCCGTCGAATTTCACATGATACTCATCAGGCGTCATCTGTCCCTGCAAATTCATGCCAAGCATCACCTTCTCATCGTTAGACGACAACGCCACATCGTAGCTGCCGTTATCGAGACTGGCAGATGCCGACAGGTCGCGGTATTCCACTCCGGCATATTCTATGCTTGCGATATCGGCAAACACGTCAGTGCGCATCTTATAGATATCGTAGCCCGAACCTTCGACGGTGACAGAGCCGCTGACAGAGCCTATATCGCCCGCCGGCAGCACACCGCGCACATTGAATCCCGCCAGATTCACCTCTGCGTCGTAATGCTCGTTCTTGAGATTTATTTTTCCGTCGGCAACCACTTTGCCGCCACCGGAAGTGGCGCGCAGGATGCCGCTGGCCTTCTCGTCGCTGTAGTCAATCTTTCCTTTCAACGCCACCGCCGGCACGTTGACATCAGCCGGCAGAGCAAGTGCCCGCTTCAGATAGCTGCCGCCCGTCATGCGCCCGTCAATGTCGACAGCACCACGCATATACTGTGGCTTCATCACGTTGCTGAACCGGCCCTTGAGCTTAATGTCGAGCACTTTAGGAACACTCACCTCCACCCTCCTCACATCAACAGTGCGCATCGTGCCGCCCGCGTCGACGCTGAGGTCCACAGTGGGGCTGCCGAACGACTTCCACAAAGGCTTCAGCAGCGGCATAATCTTTCCGGCATCGGAAAGTGAGATTTTCGATGTTATCTTCGCATCCACCCGGGCATTGTCGTCGCCGCTCAGCGCCGATGCGTCGAGCCATGCGTCGATGCCAAACTCAGAGTCGGCTGTAGCCAGACGGAACTGCTCAACGCTCATTTTCTTGTCGTCGATGGCCACAATTCCCGATGTCGACGCCACCTTAAGCCCACAACGCTCGCGCGCCGTCAACGCAGTTAGCGGCAGACGAATCATCGAGCCGCGGTTATACAGATTGTCGACAGCAATGTTGATGCTGTCGAGCTGTATGTAGGCAGGATCAAAACCTATTCCCCCACTTGCTCCGCTCGTGGCATAAAGCGCACGGCTGTCTGCCACCCTGAAATGCCGCGCCACCACCGTCCACGGCTTGCCGGCGGCATCGGTTTTCATTGTGTCGGGAGGCAGCTGCGCCTCAAATGCCTTGGCAGCCTTTTCCGTGGGTTGGATATATTCTGCATTCAGACGCGCCACGCCAAGCGACGCCACGCGCACAAGATTTGTCGACATGTTGACACACACATCACGGATTTCTCCTTCGGCAACCGCCGCATCAAGACGTTCTATCGTCGGCATCATCGCCATGCGGTAGTGCAGATTTCTGATGCCCAATTTGTCCACGGTGATGAGCAGAGGAATTTGTGCCGATGTGTCCTTCGGCTCAGGCTTTGCCTTGCGGTTGTCAAACAAAATGACCGCGTCGGCTCCGTCAATCATCGCCTCACCGAGGTCGATATGGTCAGACAACAGTCCGTAGCGGCTGCGCGACAAAGAGAAGCTGCGCAGACGCGCCGTGAGAAGCATCGACGAGTCTTTGCTCAGCATCCTGTAATATGCCTGGTCGACACTGACTCCTCCAATCCCGACATCGCCCGTCAGCAACGACAGCAGGCGCACGTTGGCTGCCACATGGCGGCTCTGAATCATCGTGTCGCGATGCTCGTCAAGCACAAGCAGATTGTCGATGGAAAGACGCAAAGGAAACTTAAGCGACAGCTCGCCAATCTCGACAGTGTAGCCGGTAGACTCTGCCACCTTCTCCACCACAAAATTTTTGACGGCACGCTGCACACCGGGAATATAAAGCAACGACGGCAGGACAAACAGCACAACGGCAACGGCGGCAACCGCTCTCAGTATCCGCTTTGCCGTCTTGTGCCGTACAATTTTCTTCTCTACAGGCTGCTGTTGTGTCTCTTTACCGTCTGTCATCAATGTTTGTTTTTTGCTGAAATCAGCCAAGCCAGAATGATGCCGTAGACAGCGCCAGCGATGTCGGCAAGCAGGTCATACCAATCGCCGCTGCGCCCCATCCGCATCTTCCATTGTGCCAATTCAATCAATCCGCCGAAAGCCGAGAGGCTGACAAATATCCAGCCCATAAGACGCGCTTCGTCGACCGGCTTCTTGCCACGACGGAAATCGAAATGATAGGCAAAAGCCATGGCTAAAAACATCATAAAATGCACCACCTTGTCGGCTCCCTCAAACAGAGGAATGCGCACACTCCCGAACGGACGCGGTGCCAACGTCAGATAAAGCACGCCTGCAGTTACGACCGCCGATGTCAGAAACCGTGGAATTCTATCCAATATCTTCATCTTTCTGCTTCAGCTTTTGATTAATTTACAAATTTAACTCTTTTTGCCGAAATCGCTGTCCTCACCCCACTATTTTTATCGGTAAAACCGCAAATGGCACAAGTTTAATCAGAAAAGTTCGCAAGTGCGTATAATTTGCATTAAATTTGCACTAAATTTAAGGATATGAACAGAAAAGACTTTGAGATAATGGCCCCGGTAGGCTCCTACGAGTCGCTCTACGCTGCGATTCAGGGAGGCGCCGACGCTATATATTTCGGCATCGAGGGGTTGAACATGCGTGCCCGCTCAGCCAACAATTTCACCACCGACGACCTTCGCAAGATTGCAGGCATCTGCGACGAGAACGGTCTGAAAAGCTATCTGACAGTCAACACGATTGTCTACGACGAGGACATCGCTCTGATGCACGAGATTGTAAACGCCGCCAAGGAAGCGAAGATTTCGGCAATCATAGCCTCCGACATGGCCACAATCCTATATGCGCGCAGCATCGACGTGGAAGTGCACATCTCGACGCAAGTGAACGTGTCAAACAGCGAGGCTGCAAGATTCTACGCGCAGTATGCCGATGTGCTTGTGCTGGCGCGCGAGCTCAACCTGACACAGGTGGCGGGCATCTACGACACCATACAGCGCGACAACATCTGCGGACCGCACGGCGAACGTCTGCGCATCGAAATGTTTTGCCACGGCGCACTCTGCATGGCGGTGTCGGGCAAATGCTATCTGAGTCTGCACGAAATGAACTCGTCGGCAAACCGCGGAGCATGCACGCAGATATGCCGACGCGGATACGAGGTAACCGACCGCGAGACTGGCGACCAGCTCGCCATAGAGAATAAATACATCATGTCGCCCAAAGACTTGAAGACCATCCATTTTATGAACAAGATGATCGATGCCGGCGTGCGAGTGTTCAAAATCGAGGGACGCGCCCGTTCGGCGGAATATGTGCGCACTGTCGTGTCGTGCTACAACGAGGCTATCAACGCCTACTGCGACGGTACATATTCGGAGGAGATGGTTGCCGGATGGGACGAACGGCTGAAGAAGGTGTTCAACCGCGGATTCTGGAATGGCTACTATCTCGGTCAGCGTCTCGGCGAATGGACATCAAAATACGGTTCTTCGGCGACTCGCGTGAAAATCTACGCTGCAAAAGGCGTGCGCTATTTCTCAAACATCCATGTGGCAGAATTCCTTATGGAAAACGATGAGCTGCACGTGGGCGACGAGATTGTGATATCGGGACCGACAACCGGCGCCATCATCATGAAAGTGGAGGAAATACGCGTCGACCTGAAACCGGTGGAGAAGACGGTGCGTGGAGAGAGGTTCTCAATAAAAGTCGACGAGCGTGTGCGCCCGAGCGACAAACTCTACGTGTGGCGCGATGTGGAGGAAGTGCGCCGGCAAAGGGTAATCAAGTAAACGCAATGGACAACGCAACGATACAGAACCGTCGGCTGGAACAGACAGCCGACGGTTCTTCAACAATATATCTGCCCGACCTCGACGAGCATTACCACTCTGTGAAAGGCGCGCTTACAGAATCGACCCACATTTTCATCAACTGCGGGCTACGACACTGCCGCAAGTCGGACGTGACTGTATTTGAAGTGGGCTTCGGCACCGGGCTCAACGCCGCCCTGACGGCTCTCAGCACCGACAACCGGCACATTGACTACCACAGCGTGGAGCGCTACCCCTTGTCGGCCGACGACGCTGCCGCCTACAGCCGCACGGTGGAGGCTCCTGTCGACGGTATGATAAGACAGCTGAACGCAGCGGCGTGGGACGCACCGATAGCCGTCACGCCTCAGTTCACACTCCACAAGATTCTCGGCGATGTCGCCACCACACCGCTGCCCGAAGGCATCGATGTGGTCTATTTCGACGCTTTCGCTCCTGAAAAGCAACCGGAGATGTGGTCGGAAAGCATCTTCATCCGCATCTATGACGCGATGGCCGACGGCGGCATCCTGACCACATATTGCGCCAAAGGCGCTGTGCGCCGCCTTCTGCAGTCGGTAGGGTTTACCGTCGAACGTCTGCCCGGACCGCCCGGAGGCAAGCGCGAAATACTCCGCGCCACAAAATAATGACAATCGAGGCATGCGGTAATCCGCACGCCTCGACTGTTTTTTTATATGTTTATAATGACATCAATATGCCTCCGCCACCTCTTCTACGACAGCAGAGTCAACACTATAATCGTCTGGCTCTGGCTCAAACACGGGCTCCTCGGCAACCTCGCTGTAGAACACGTCGACATGCGACCCGGCTAAATTCAGCTCCTTGTAGGAATCCTTTGTCTGCTCCTCGCCTTTCTCGTTGATAAGCACCCACGAATTGCCGTCTTTGGCAAAATAGCGGTCGGCGACAACAGAAGTCTGTTTCAGTCCGCTGTATTCAAAATCAATAACAACATCGCCTTTAGCGTCAATCACGCCAAATTTAAAGTCGTCGTTGCAGGCAATGTAGCGGTTCTTGTTTGCATACTCCAACGATAAGTATTTCGGGCGCACAAGCACCTCGCCGTCGGTAGAGATGAGGCCATATCTGTCGTCTCTGCGGAACACCGTCTTGCCGTCGTTGATTTCATAGCAACCGTCACTCTCCATCTTGCTGTTGGTGAACGCCTCTTCGCCGTTCTTGTCAAGAAACACGACCTTGTCGCCCTTCGCAATCGGTGCATAGCCATTGTGATAGAATGCAATCGGGTTGTATTTATCCAGGCTCATCGACTTTATCGTCTCGCCTTTTTTGTCGATAATCAAAATCTTCTCATTCTTCAACACAAACGCCCGGCCGTCGGAAAACGGAGTGGCTTGATCGTATTTTGCAGGGATAACTTCCTCTCCTTTAGTGTCAAGAAATCCCCACTTGCCGTCTTTGCAGAATGCGGCAAGGCCTTCAGAGAAACCGCTTGTCCGCGACACTTTTTTAGGCAGTTTCTTCACCTCTTCAAATTTCTTGTTGACAATCATAATGCCTTGCCCTTCTTTCACAGCAAACGTCACGTCTTCATCGCCAAACGTGCCGAGCTGCGTATATTTGCCCTTGCCTATGGCATTTTTCGAGTCGTCAATCTTATAGCACTCATAGTAGCCACTCTTCGTGCGCACCACAAACATCCCGTCTTCAACAACCGACGGCATTTCATCAAAATCATTCTGGCAAAGCACATCGCCTGTCTTCGTGTCCAGAATACTCCACTTCTCCTCGCCGTCGAGCACCACTGGCACATAACGGGTCTTTCCCTTGTCACCCGAGCAACTCCACAACGAGCTGCCCACCAACACTGCCAGCACGGCAGCCTTCAAACAATTGATGATTCTCATAATTATTAGGTTTATTTCGTTCTTTCCAACGAAGTTAAGCACTATTTCCCCGATTTCCAAGAATTTTTTTGTAAAAAGTCATCTTCTCTTCAAAATTCTTTTCATAAAATAGGCGGCGCCTCGGAAAAGAAAATCGAGCAAGCTCTTTTCTTTCCTCTCGGCTTGCACTATTTTGGATAAGATAGGCGGCATCTTAGCAAATCGTGCAAATAAATTTGCCGTTTTGCATTCGATTTGCACTATCTTTGCACTACGAAATAAACAGAACAAAAATATGAGCATCTTGAAACAAAATTGCCCAGTGGCGCTATGCAGCGACCATGCCGGCTACGACACAAAGGAGGCTGTAAAAGCCTACCTCGAATCAGAAGGCATAGCCTACAAGGATTTCGGCACTTATTCTACCGACAGTTGCGACTATCCCGACTTCGCCCACCCTTGCGCTGAGGCTGTGGAGAAGGGTGAATGCTATCCCGGCATCGCCGTGTGCGGCAGCGGAGAGGGCATCAGCATGACTCTCAACAAGCACCAGGGCATCCGTGCAGCCCTTTGCTGGATTCCTGAAGTGGCTGCCCTTTCGCGCCAACACAACGATGCCAATGTGCTTGCAATGCCTGGTCGCTTCGTTAGCAACGAGCAAGCCATCGAGATGGTGAAGACGTTTCTCAACACTGACTTCGAGGGCGGACGACATATCCGCCGCATCGAAAAGATTCCGGTGAAATAAAATTTGCGCCTATTAAACAATCTGAATGCGGACTGCCTTATCAGCTGCCCGCATTTTTTTATTTTCTCATCACAACAAGGACTGTTGGGCTGCTTTCAATAAAATAGGCGGCGCCTCGGAAAAGAAAATTGAGCAAGCTCTTTTCTTTCCGCTCGGCTTGCACTATCTTTGCAAAAACTATCTATTTATGGAGAAAGACGAGATTCAGAAACTGACATACTCTGAGGCGGTTGCCGAATTGGAGAAGATTGTGCGTGAGATGCAGAGCGATGCCTGCAGCATCGACAACTTGTCGCGACTCACGTCGCGCTCCCTTGAATTGCTGAAAGTGTGCAAGGCTAAATTGCTTTCCACCGACGAGGAACTGAAAAAAATCCTTGCCGAACTTGAAGCTTAAATACGAAATATTACCCTATGACTAAATTATAATTCACTTAACAAAACACTCTATGAAGCATTTTATCCTGACTGCCGCGGCTCTGCTTTCCGCATCAGCCTCGCTGGGCGCAACGGAGGTGCTGACGTCGCCCGACGGACGGCTGCAGTTGTCGTTCGACCTCACCGCCGACGGAACGCCAACCTACAAAATGGATTACAACAACAAGCCGGTAATCGCCACAAGCCGGCTCGGTCTGGAACTTAAAAACCAAAAATCACTGCTCGACGGGTTCAAGATGGAACGCGTCAGCCGCTCGTCGTTCGACGAGACGTGGCAACCGGTATGGGGCGAGCAGTCGAGCATCCGAAACCACTACAACGAGATGGCTGTATGCCTGTCGCAACCCGACGACAACGGGCATCTGCGCGAGATGATTGTGCGTTTCCGACTCTACGACGATGGTGTAGGATTCCGCTATGAATGGCCGGCACAAGACAATTTCACCTATTTCACAATAAAGGAAGAGCGCACGGAATTTGCCATGACGGGCGACCACACTGCCTATTGGATTCCGGGCGACTACGACACTCAGGAATACGACTACACCATAAGCCGCCTGTCGGAGGTGCGCGAGAAAATGCCTGCCGTGAAGTTCAGCTACAATGTGTCGTCGACAGTGTTCTCCGACACCGGCGTGCAGACGTCACTGCAACTGAAAACCGACGACGGAATATACCTTAACATCCATGAGGCGGCGTGTGTGGACTACTCCACAATGCACCTCAACCTCGATGAGAAACGTATGGTGCTGACGTCGTGGCTCACCCCTGACGCCCGCGGCGACAAGGGTTATCTGATGGCTCCGTGCCACTCCCCCTGGCGCACCGTGATGGTCACTTCTACAGCCACCGCCGCCCTCGACTCAAAACTCATCCTCAATCTAAACGAGCCGTGCAAGCTTGAAGACACATCGTGGATACACCCTACGAAATATATGGGAGTATGGTGGGAGATGATTGTTGGCAAAAGCTCATGGGCTTACTCAAACGCTTCGGCTGTCAACCTCGACAGCATCGACTACAAAACCATGAAGCCTAACGGCATCCACGGTGCAAACAACGACAACGTGAAGCGTTACATCGACTTTGCCGCCGAAAACGGATTCGACCAGCTGCTGGTGGAAGGATGGAACATCGGATGGGAAGACTGGTTCGGCCACGAAAAGGATTATGTGTTTGACTTTGTCACTCCAAACCCCGACTTCGACATCGCAATGCTCAACGACTATGCTCACAGCAAAGGCATCAAACTGATGATGCACCACGAAACTTCGGGCTCGCTGCGCAACTATGAGCGCCACCTCGACGCAGCATACTCGCTGATGAACAAATATGGATACGACGCCGTAAAGAGCGGATATGTGGGCAATATGGTGCCGCGTGGAGAATATCACTACGGACAATGGGCAAACAACCACTATCTCTACTGCGTGAAGGAAGCCGCCAAACACAAAATAATGGTCAACGCGCACGAGGCGACTCGCCCAACCGGACTTTGCCGCACATACCCAAACCTTGTGGGCAACGAGAGCGCCCGCGGAACGGAATATCAGCAGTCGGCAGGAATCATGCCGCACCACGTGACAATTCTGCCGTTCACGCGTCTGCAGGGCGGCCCGATGGACTACACTCCTGGTATCTTCTGCATGGACGTGTCGAAACTCAATCCTGAAAACCACGGACATGTCAACGCCACGCTGTGCAACCAGCTGGCGCTCTACGTGACACTCTACTCTCCGCTGCAGATGGCAGCCGACGTGCCAGAAAACTATATGCGCTACGCCGACGCCTTCCGCTTCATCAAGGATGTGGCTGTAGATTGGGACGAGAGCCGCTATCTCGCGGCCGAACCTGGTGAATACATCATTGCAGCGCGCCGTGAGAAAGGCGGACAGCGCTGGTTTGTGGGCGGTGTGACCAACGAGGACGCACGCACAATGACCGTCGACTTCTCTTTCCTTACAAAGGGTCAGAAATATATGGCAACAATATATGCCGACGCAAAAGACGCCGACTATGAGACAAATCCTGAAAAGTATGTGATCTCGCGCCGCGTGGTGACTGCAAAAGACAAGGAGAAAATCTTTATGGCCCGCGGTGGAGGCTTCGCCATCAGCCTTATGCCCGTCGACGACCACACGCAGAAATTGAAAAAACGCAAATAACGACACACAATCCGTGTCAAGCACCCTTGCCATTTTTGGCAAGGGTGCTTTTTTATGCCGTTTTATTTGCCACAGAGCAAATTATAATGTAATTTTGGAAAGACAATAAAAGACTATAAGACAATGTTTGACACGTCACGACCATTCACGTTCGACCGCGTGGTGCGCATCCTGATCACCATCGCCACGCTTATCGGCGCCTACTGGCTGCTCAAAGCAATCAGCGGCGCGCTGCTGCCTTTCTGCGTAGCCTGCCTGCTTGCCTACATCTTCGAACCATTCGTGGCTTTCAACAAACGGCTGCTTCGCTGCCGCGGCAACGTGCTGCCGATATTCCTCTTTCTTGTCGAACTCTTCGGAGTCATCGCCCTGCTCGGCTGGTTTCTCATCCCCCGCATCATCGACGAGATTGTCACCGTGGGCAACCTGTTCAACGACTATGCCACATCAAGCAGCAGCCGCTACATTCCGCAGGCTGTACACGACTTTGTCATGAAATATGTCGACATGAAGACACTCGCATCCGTGCTGACGCAGGACCAGTGGAGCGACATAGTGCAAAAATCGCTGTCGGGCACATGGACCATGGTCAGCGGAAGCATCTCAATGCTGCTGACAGTGTGCAGTTGGTTTATCGTACTGCTATACTTCATCTTCATCCTGCTCGATTACGACCGCTTCATGAACAGCATGCGCAGCCTGATTCCTCAAAAATACAAACCGACGGTGCTGAAAATCGCCGGCGACATCAAAAACAGCATGAACCGCTACTTCCGCGGACAAACGCTCGTGGCGCTGTGCGTCGGAGTGCTTTTCAGCATAGGCTTCCTCATCATCGACCTTCCGCTCGCCATCATTATGGGCATGTTTATCGGACTGCTCAACATGGTGCCGTATCTGCAACTCATCTCGCTGCTGCCCACCACACTGCTGTGCGTGGTCTATGCCGCCGAGACAAATTCCAGCTTCTGGGTGATTTTCGCTTTGGCAATGGTGGTCTATGGTGTGGTACAGCTGATACAAGACCTGTATCTCGTGCCAAAAATCATGGGAAAGACAATGGGGCTCAACCCTGCAATTATCCTTCTGTCGCTGTCAATCTGGGGATCGCTGCTCGGATTCCTCGGCTTGATAATCGCCTTGCCGCTCACCACACTGCTTCTGTCATACTACAACACCTACGTGCTGCACGAAGGCAAACCGGAAGAATCTGCTGAAAACCAAAATATCGGGAACTAAAAAAGCGGCACGGCTGAAGCATCAAAACCGACCGTTCCTGTGTGTGTCTACCACAGATTGAAGCGCCATCCCACTTTCATCTCCACACTGAACAGCGAGTTGGCAAGAATCGTTTTCTTGTCGGCCACAACAGCCACATCCGTCTTGCCCACAATTCCGGCAAACCATCGGCGGTTGTTCCATGTGACAGAAAGATTCAGGCAGTTGTACAGCCGGAACGAACACCCCGGATTGACACTCGACTGCTCGCCTTTCGACACCGACGGAATCACAGCCTCGCTCACGCCAATGTTGTAGTGCTTCGCCGGCACCCAGTTGTAGGCATAACCGCCTTTCACGCCACAGGTCTGCTCCTTGACGGTGAACACCCTCGAGTGCCATTCCTCCGGCAATTGAGGCTTCAGATAATCCGGCAGTTTCGCGAAATCGAAATTAAGGTCCTGATTGTTGTAGGAGAAACCCACGAAGAAAGAGCCCTGGCTGCGCAGCTGCAGTTTGCTGATTGAGAACGCCGCCGCATAGCTGTAGCGTTTGTTGTTGAAGAAATAAACCGCCTCGATGCCCCACGACGACGTGCGCACACCGTCAAACTTCTCATTGATGCCCTTCATGTCACCCACCCGCTTAAGGTTCATCCCCACATCATTCTTTATAGAATAAAGGCTTGCGGTAAACAAAGCACACGTAAAATCGAAATTGAACTTCGACTTGCGCCGATCAACGCCGCCAAACAGCTTGTTGATGTTGAAATCATAGCCGAGCGACACCGCGAGATACGTTATGTCGAAACCGATAGTGTTGGTCGACGGCGAACGCATCTCCACCTTGCAGTCATGGTCAATCAGAAAGCGATTGTCGTCAATCCAACTGTTGGTGCGCAATTTCACGTTCATCTTATAGCCCGTACCTTTTACGTATGCAGAATCGTAGGAATTGAAGAAACGATCGCCCCAACGATAGGTATTGACACAGAAACGAGGAAACTTACCCCACTCCGCCACCGAATCAAGCGCAAACGACAATGCCTTGCCCGGAACGGCAACACACACCATCGCTGTCAAAACCATTAAAATTTTCTTGATTCTCATCATTTTTGTTTGCGGACTGCAAAATTACAAAAAAATCCAAGACTCCCGAAAAAAAACAATCTACACAACTCATCAAAAACAGCCTGGACAGCATCCCTTGACAGCATCCCTGCAGATGGGTGACCAACAGCCTTCAACGGCGCATCACACCGAGTTTTCCAACTTCCCGTTTTCCCGTTTTTTCAAACCTAAAAATCCTTATTCAGACACAAAGTTTCCCAAAAATATTTTTATTCCACTCATTATAAGCAAGTTAAAAATTAACAATTGCCAAAAAGTTTCCAAAAATAAAAATTTACTTTGTTATTTGAAAAACAATATCTACCTTTGAACCCACAATCCAAAACTGAAATAATTAACCCAAGAATATGATACAGACAGTGATTAAACGCGACGGAAGAGTCGTGGGCTACAACGAAGAGAAAATCAAGGCGGCAATCCGCAAAGCGATGATTACGACGGAGAAGGGCGAGGACGAATCGCTTATCCAGAAAATCACCGACCGCATCGGCATGAACGGCAAAGAGCAAATGAGCGTAGAGGAAATTCAGGACAACGTTGAGCTTGAATTGATGAAGAGTTCGCGCAAGGAAGTGGCAAAACGCTACATCGCCTACCGCGACCAGCGCAGCATCGCACGCCGCGCCAAGACACGCGACATTTTCCTTGAAATCATCGAGGCGAAGTCGAACGACATCACACGCGAGAACGCCAACATGAACGCCGACTCGCCAGCCGGCATGATGATGAAATTTGCCAGCGAGACAACAAAACCGTTTGTCGACGACTACCTCCTCTCCCCAGAGACAGCCGACGCCGTAAAAGGCAACTATCTGCACATCCACGACAAAGACTACTATCCGACAAAGAGTCTCACCTGCGTGCAGCATCCGCTCGACAAAGTGCTTAAATACGGATTCTCGGCAGGCCACGGAGAGTCGCGCCCGGCAAAACGCATCGAGACAGCAAGCATCATCGGCTGCATCTCCCTCGAAACAGCTCAGAACGAGATGCACGGCGGACAGGCAATCCCCGCATTCGACTTCTATCTGGCTCCCTACGTACGCTCATCGTTTGTTGAAGAAGTGAAAAACACCGAAGCCATCTTCGGTCAGGACTTCAGCGACCTGTATGACATAAAACTTGACGACTTCATCAAAAAGCCGCTCGACGGACTCGAAGGTAAGGACCGTGCGCTGCAGCACGCCATCAACAAGACCGTCAACCGCGTACACCAGGCTATGGAAGCATTCATCCACAACATGAACACCATCCACTCTCGTGGAGGCAACCAAGTGGTGTTCAGCTCAATAAACTACGGCACCGACACCAGTGCCGAAGGCCGTTGCATTATCCGCGAAATCCTCAACTCAACATACGAAGGAGTGGGCAACGGAGCCACAGCCATCTTCCCTATCCAGATTTGGAAAAAGAAACGCGGCGTCAACTATCTGAAGGAAGACCGCAACTACGACCTGTATAAATTGGCATGCAAAGTGACAGCACGCCGCTTCTTCCCAAACTTCGTGAACCTCGACGCCACCTTCAACTTCCACGAGAAATGGCGCGCCGACGACCCGGAACGCTATCACTACGAAGTGGCTACAATGGGATGCCGCACGCGCGTGTTTGAAAACCGCTTCGGCGAAAAGACATCTATCGGACGCGGCAACCTGTCGTTCTCCACAATCAACATCGTGAAACTCGCCATCGAATGTATGGGCATCCAAGACGAAAAAGAGCGCGTCGATGCCTTCTTCAGGAAGCTCGACAATATGCTTGAAATCACAGCCACACAACTCTGCGAGCGTTACGACTTCCAGAAAACGGCTCTTGCCAAGCAATTCCCGCTGCTGATGTCGAAACTATGGAACGGAGGCGACCAGCTGAAACCCGACCAGACCGTAGAGAGCGTTATCAACCAGGGCACACTCGGAATCGGATTCATCGGCTTGGCTGAATGCCTTGTGGCACTCACCGGCAAACATCACGGAGAGTCGAAGGAAAGCCAGGAGCTCGGTCTGCGCATTGTGGGCTACATGCGAAGCAAGGCAAACGAGTTCTCAGAACGCTACAACCACAACTTCAGCGTGCTCGCCACTCCGGCAGAAGGCCTTTCCGGAAAATTCACCAAGCGCGACCGCAAGACGTTCGGCATAATCAAAGGCGTGACCGACAAAGAGTACTACACCAACTCAAACCACGTGCCGGTATGGTACAAGTGCAGCCCTCGCCACAAGGCTGAAGTGGAGGCTCCCTACCACGAGCTCACTCGCGGCGGACACATATTCTATGTGGAAATCGACGGCGACGCAACTCACAACCCAGAGGCTATCGCCGACATCGTCGACCTCATCGACAAGTACAACATCGGATACGGATCGGTCAACCACAACCGCAACCGCTGTATGGACTGCGGATATGAAGACGCCACCGACAACCTCGACACATGCCCTAAGTGCGGCAGCCACAGAATCGACAAGCTGCAGCGCATCACGGGCTACCTCGTAGGCACCACCGACCGCTGGAACAGCGCCAAACTGGCAGAACTTAACGACCGCGTGGTTCACAAATAAAAACCACAGATGAGAATAAGAGTATTAGATATTGTTGAAGGCACAAGCGTTGACGGACCGGGACTCCGCACGTCAATCTACCTTGCCGGATGCCACCACCGCTGCCCAGGATGCCACAATCCGGAATCCTGGGCAATGGACGGCGGCAGAGAGGCCTCTGTCGACGAGCTACTCGACACCATTCGCTACAACGACTTCAACGTGACCCTATCGGGCGGAGATCCGCTCTACCACCCAAAAGAGGTGGCGGAACTGTGCCGGCGCATCAAGCAGGAACTGGGAAAAACCGTTTGGTGTTTTACGGGTTTCACTTGGGACGAGATACAAGCCGACCCGGCATTGCAACTTCCGCTGCAATGGATCGACGTGGTGGTCGAAGGACGCTTCATCGAGGCTCTGCGCGACACGCAGCTGCGCTTCCGCGGCAGCCCCAACCAGCGCATCGTCGACGTTGCTGCATCAAAAGGGAAAGCAATTCCGGTGGAACTGACAGAGTATTATTAATCAGACTAAATACACAATCTATAGAATGACGTTTCTACAACAGATACGCGATGGCATCATCGCTTTCAGCGACTTTATATGCGGATATCCGCTGTTTGTGCTGCTAATCGGCGGCGGACTGTTTCTGTTCATCTACTCCAAGGCTTTGCCAATCCGTTGGCTGAGCCTTGCGCTACATTCGCTCCGCGTAAAAAAACAGGGAGAAGGTCAAATAAGCTCATTCCAGGCACTGATGAGCACCATCTCGTCGACCGTAGGACTGGGCAACATCGCCGGCGTGGCGATAGCTCTGGTTGTCGGCGGTCCAGGAGCCATCTTCTGGATGTGGGTGAGTGCACTTCTCGGAATGGCGACAAAATTTTTCGAGGGCACACTTGCCATAATGTATAAGGGCAAGGACGACCGCAACGAAGTGCAAGGCGGACCGATGTATGTGATTACCAAAGGTCTCGGCAAACGGATGAAGCCGCTTGCGGTGGTGTTCTCCGTAGCGGGAATGGTGGGCAGTTTTGCCCTGATGCAAGCCAACCAGCTCACCGAAGCAATGGCAACCGTCTGCATAAGTCCGCTGCTCGGCATCGCCGACTCCACAACCATGCGCTTCATCATCGGTGTCTGTATCTGCGCCATCGTGTCGGTTGTGGTGCTCGGAGGGCTGAAACGCATAGCCAACGTTGCCACAAAGATAGTGCCCATAATGGTGGGATGCTACTTTCTGATGGTGCTCTACATAATAGTCACCAATCTTGACCTGCTGCCATCCACATTCGCCGCCATCATCAACGGCGCGTTCAACCTGCAGGCAGGCATCGGCGGTATGGTCGGCACAGCCATCATCGGCGCACGCCGCGCCATGTATGTCAACGAGGCAGGTGTCGGTACGGCAGGAATGATGCACGGAGCGTCGATGAATGCCGAACCCGTGCGCGAAGGACTCGTAGCGATGCTCGGACCGGCAATCGACTCCGGACTCGTCTGCACCCTCACGGCAATACCCATCATAATGGCAGGCAACTTCCACACAGAAGGCGTTGCCGGACTCTCGATAGCCCTTGAGGCATACGACATACTCATCCCCGTTGTCGGAAAGTACCTGCTGCTTGTCATGGTTGTGGTGTTTGCCATGTCGACCATGTTCTCCTACTCATACTACGGCTGCAAATGCACGTCCTATCTATTTGGCTCAAAAAACACTAAATACTATCTGTATTTCTACCTTCTCACACTTGTGATTTCCAGCGTGATGACCCTCGGTCTGACTGTAAGCGTCATGGACATAGCCTTTGCGGTTATGGCATTTCCGAATATGCTTGCCGTGTTCTGCCTCGCGCCCAAAGTAAAAGAAGAAATCAAGAAATTCAAGAGCCGGAAATAGCGCCACGTCAGAAAAACTTAGAATAAAAATTCGTACCTTTGCACAGTTAAAAAAATAGGTATGAAATCATTTCTGCAGATAGAGAATTTGACCAAGTCGTTTGGCGACAGAGTGCTGTTTTCCGATGTTACGTTCGGCATCTATGAAGGCGACAAAATTGGCTTGATAGCGAAAAACGGATCAGGAAAAACCACACTGCTGCGAATAATCGCCGGAGAAGAGTCCTACGACTCAGGCAGCCTTGTGTTCAGAAACGATTTGCGCGTAGGCTACTTGAAGCAGCTGCCAGAGCTCGACCCCAACCTGTCGGTAATCGAGGCGTGCCTATCGATCGACGACGAGCCGACGGCAGCCATACGCACCTATGAGCGCGCGCTGGCAAGCGGCGATGCCGACGCATTGGCAAAAGCGATGTCGCAGATGGACGCTGCCGGAGCATGGGACTATGAAGACCGCATACGCCAGACACTGACGCAACTGAAAATCATCGATATGAACCAGCCCGTCGGTCAGCTGTCGGGCGGACAGGTGAAGCGCGTGGCTCTCGCCAAAGTGGTGATCAACGAGCCAGAGCTGCTGATTCTCGACGAGCCCACCAACCACCTCGACATCGATATGATCGAATGGCTGGAAAGCTATCTGCAACGCAGCCGCATGTCGCTTCTGATGGTGACCCACGACCGTTACTTTCTCGACAAGGTCTGCTCAAAGATTGTGGAAATCGACAGCCGTCAGGTGTATGCCTACAACGGAAACTACGACTACTATCTGGAGAAACGCGAGGAACGCCTGTCGGCGCAAAGTGCGGAACTGGCAAAGGTGAAAAACCTGCTGCGCACCGAGCTCGACTGGATGCGCCGCCAGCCACAAGCCCGTGGCTCAAAAGCGAAATACCGCATCGATGCCTTCCACGACCTCACGCGGCGCTCACAGGTGAGACGCGACGACGCCGACGTGCAGCTGAACGTGAAGTCAACCTACATCGGCTCCAAAATCTTTGACGCTGTGGATGTGACAAAGGCATACGGCGACAAGGTGATACTCAACGGCTTCGAATACACGTTCGCACGATATGAAAAAGTGGGCATCGTGGGCAACAACGGCGTGGGCAAATCGACATTCATAAAAATGCTCCTCGGCGAGGTGGCTCCCGACTCCGGACATTTCGACATCGGCGAGACGGTGAAATTCGGCTACTACAGCCAAGACGGCATACAATTCAACGAGCAGGACAAAGTAATCGACGCCGTAAGACGCATAGCCGAAGTGGTGGTAATCGATGAAAAAACGCGCTACACCGCATCGCAGTTTCTGCAACTGTTTCTGTTCAGCCCCGAAACCCAGCAGAACTACATCTACAAGCTCAGCGGAGGCGAGAAGCGGAGGCTGTATCTTGCCACCGTGCTCATGCGCACCCCCAACTTCCTCATCCTCGACGAGCCGACCAACGACCTCGACATCACGACTCTCGGCATTTTGGAAGACTACATCACAAAGTTCCGCGGCTGCGTGATAATCGTGAGCCACGACCGTTTTTTCCTCGACCGCACCGTCGACCATTTGTTTGTGTTTGAAGGCAACGGCGTGGTCAAGGATTTCCCCGGCAACTATTCCGACTACCGCGAGTGGAAGACGCTCCAGAAAAAAGAAGAGGAAAAGCCGAAGAAAGAAGAGCCCAAAGCTCAACGCCAACAACGCACGTATGCCAACAAGATGACATTCAAGGAGCGCAAGGAGTTTGACTCGCTTTCTGCCGACATTGCCTCGCTTGAGGAAGAAAAGAAGCAAATAGAGGCCGACCTCAGCGGCGCGTCGCTCAGCGTTGACGAGATTACCGAACGGTCAAGGCGCATGCAGGAAATCATCGACGCCCTCGACGAAAAAGAGATGCGCTGGCTCGAACTTTCAGAAAAAGAGCAATAACAAACAATGGTCTACAATCAAAATACAAGCAATCAGCAGGCTGCCGAAAGCACAGCATTCTCCATTCTGGTGTGCGCCGGTCTTTCCCACTTTATGAACGACATGATACAGTCGGTCATACCGTCAATCTACCCTATAATAAAAGACAGCTACGGCTTCTCGTTCGCGCAGATAGGCATCATCACGCTGTTTTTTCAAATGATGTCGTCGATTCTGCAGCCGTTCACTGGTTTCTATGCCGACCGCCATCCGCGCCCTTATGCCCTCGCCATTGGCATGTGCTTCACGCTTGCCGGACTGCTGTCGCTCGCCTTTGCCGGCACATTCACACTCATCATCCTGTCTGTAAGCCTCATCGGACTCGGCTCGTCGGTGTTTCACCCCGAAGCGTCGCGAGTGGCACAGATGGCGTCGGGCGGCAAAAAAAGCCTTGCGCAGTCAATCTTTCAAGTTGGCGGAAACGGCGGAAATGCCCTCGGCCCGATTCTTGCGGCACTCGTGGTACAACCGTTCGGCCAGCGCTCAATCGGCTGGTTCTCGATTGTGGCTGTCATAGCCATCCTCACGATGCTGCACATCGGCTCTTGGTACAAACGCCGGCTTTTAAACGCCACATTGCATAAAAAAGCCACACCGCAACCGTTCATCCACCTGTCGCGCCGACGCGTGCATTGGGTTCTTGCAATTCTTGTGGTACTGATTTTCTCGAAATATTTCTACCTGTCATGTATGACAAGTTATTTCACCTTCTTCCTGATTGACAAATTCCACATTTCGATACAAGCATCGCAGTTCTGCCTCTTCGCCTTTCTCGGCGCGTCGGCCATAGGCACACTCGGCGGTGGACTGCTCGGCGACCGTTTCGGCCGCAAATACGTGATTTGGGCATCCATCCTCGGCGCCGCTCCGTTTGCCTTGATGCTTCCGTTTGCGTCGTTCGGATGGACCATCGCACTCGCCGTAGTGGTAGGGCTTGTGATTTCATCGGCATTCTCCTCCATAGTGGTCTACGCCACCGACCTTATGCCCGACAAAATCGGTATGATTTCAGGGGTGTTTTTCGGACTGATGTTCGGACTCGGCGGTGTGGGTTCGGCTTTCTTCGGATGGCTTGCCGACCGCACAAGTGTGGAGTATATATTCTTTATAAGCTCGTTCTCGCCGCTGCTCGGCATCGTGGCAGGACTTCTTCCAAACACGCAGAAAAAGGCTGTCAGTCAACAATAAGCTGCATCTGCAAAGCGTCGACATATCCGCCGTCGGCACGCAGAAGCCAGTCGTGCAAAGTGCCCGCATTGCGGAAACCTGCCTTTTCAAACATCCACAGGCTCGGAGCATTGTCGGCAGCCACAACCGCATACACCTGATGCAGATGAAGCACGTCGCGGGCATACTCCAACAAGAGCGCCATCGCATCCCCGCCTATTCCCTGCCGCTGATATTCACGGTCAATCAACAGTCCGACAGCCGCCCGTCGGTTCACTGGATCGAAATCGAAAAGGTCAATCATCCCCACAGCATTGTCGGCAGTTTTCAAGCACACCATCATCCGGAGTTGCTTCTGTGCAAAAATGTCGGCAGTGTAGTTTTTAAGATATTCCCAAATCTGATGGCGCGAGAACGGAGCCGTCGCACATCCGAAACGCCACAAGTCGCAATCGTTCTCCCACCGATGAATCACATCGATGTCGGTAGGCTCGAGAGCCCGCAGATAAACCTTTCCGTTGTCAAGCATGTCGGTTTCTACATTTTAGGAGTTATAATCACCTTCGACTCCGACAAATAGGTTGCAAAGTCCATATTTCTGCGCGAAAACCGGTATATCGCCTTTATCGTTTCCGAATAAGAGCATTTGCGGTTGTCAAACACCACAAAAACCCTGCTGCTGAAAAAACGGTGAGTGCTCAGGTCGCGCACAATGCAATACTCATCATAAGGCACCTTCAATGCATTTCTGATTTCAAGATATTCATCAGTCACCGCCTCCACATAATCATAGTATTCCACCTCAGGCTGCTTTTTGGGCAGCAAGCGGTCCACAAACCTGTGAGCAAGCCCCATCCATGAGCGCAGACTGATGGCAAAGCGTATCACAGCTCCATAGACCAGACTGTAGTGCGGATAATGCTTGCGGAAGAAAATCTGCATAGCCTCGTAGAACACCTTCACATAGCGATATGAATTTTTCTGAGTGCTCTCGCCTTTGTAATGTATTATGGGCGACGGAATATAGTAGTTTGAATAGCCAGCTTTCACAATGCGGTAAGACAAGTCGATATCCTCGCCATACATAAAGAAATCCTCATCAAATCCGCCAATGCTGCGCAGCAGATCGGTGCGTATGAAAATAAACGCACCGCTGAGGATGTCGACACGATGCGGACGGTCGTAAGGCAGATAGCGCAAATGATATTTGGCAAACAGCGGCGATTTCGGAAACAGCGACGACAGTCCGAAAATTTTGCAGAACGACACCCAAGGTGTCGGGAACGCCCGCTTCGACTCCGGCAGAAACCGTCCGTTTCCGTCGAGCATACACACCCCGATACCGCCACAGTCGTCGGCATGCTTGTCGTAGAAATCCATACAGTCGCGCAGCGTGTGGCTGCCAATTATAGTGTCAGGGTTCAATATCAGCGTGAATTTGCCGCGGGCAATGGCGAACCCCTGGTTATTGGCACGTCCGAAACCGGCATTCTCCCTGTTTTCTATCACAATCACATCGGGAAAACACTTTTCCAAATGTTCTATCGAGTCGTCACCGGAATTGTTGTCGACCACAATAATCTCGCCCGAGAATCCAGCCAGCGCCTCCTTTGCCGAACGCACCGTCTGCTCAAGGAAATACTTCACCCTGTAGTTGACAATCACTATCGAAACGTCTATATCACTGTGTCCTGCTTCCATTCCATTCATTTAGTAGAGTTGTTGAAACTGTCGGTAAACAGCGTGCGGTTCTGGATTGACCGTCCGAGCGTAACCTCATCTGTATACTCAATCTCGTTGCCCACAGCCACACCGCGCGCCAGCATCGTGATCCGCACGTCGCTGCCGGCAAGTTTGCGGAAAATGTAGAAATTCGTCGTGTCGCCCTCCATCGTGGCACTCAGTGCCAATATCACTTCTTTTACGCCGCCGGCCTCCACCCGCTTCACGAGGCTTTCAATCTCCACGTCCTGCGGTCCGATGCCGTCCATCGGCGAAATCAGTCCGCCGAGCACGTGATAAAGGCCATGATACTGGCGGGTGTTCTCCACCACCATCACATCCTTCACGTTTTCAACCACACAGACGGTCGACGCGTCGCGCGACGTGTCGGAGCATATCGGGCAACGGTCGGTTTCCGATATATTGTGGCACACCGAGCAATAGCGTATGCCCTCGCGCAATTTTATAATCGAGTCGCCGAGCGACAACGCGGCAGTCTTGTCCTGACGCAACAGATGCAGTATCAGGCGCAACGCCGTTTTACGGCCTATACCTGGCAATTTGGCCATCTCATTGACCGCATTCTCAAGCAACGACGACGAAAATTCATTTTCCATAACGACAAAGGTAGCAGAAAAAGTTGACAATCTCCACGGCATAGACTCAGGATTTGGCAAATTCATTAGTTTTTCTTTATTTTGTAGACTAATTTTTTACAGAAATGAAAAAATACGCAATCATAGTGGCTGGCGGTTTGGGAACGAGATTCGGCTCGACACTGCCAAAGCAGTTCGTTCCTCTCGGCGGTGTGCCTGTGCTGATGCGCACCATCAAGGCATTCGCCGACTACGACCCGGACATCAACATTGTTGTGGCGCTTCCCTCTGAGCACCTCTCGCTGTGGGGCGACCTCTGCGCCTCGCGCAATTTCGACGTTCCCCACAAAGTGGTGGAAGGCGGAGCAAACCGCTTCGAGTCGGTGCGCAACGCCCTGTTTGCCGTCAACGAGACAGAATGCCTTGTCGCCGTGCACGACGGAGCGCGTCCGCTTGTAAGCCGACAGGTGATTGCCGCCGGCTTCGAGACTGCGGCACGGTGTGGCACGGCTATTCCCACAGTGCCCGTCACCGACAGCATACGCCAGCTTGACCGCAACGGCAGCCACAACGTGAGCCGCGAGTCGCTTGTAGCCGTACAGACACCGCAGACATTCCGCGTTGAGATTCTGAAAGAAGCCTACACCACCGCCTTCAGCCCGCTTTTCACCGACGATGCGTCGGTAGTGGAGTTCAGAGGCACACCGGTGACTCTATATCCCGGCGATGTGAACAACATCAAAATCACACACCCTATGGACATCAACACCGCCGAATGGATACTCTCCGCCGACAGCAATGAGCAGGCTTGACGAAATAGACATAAAATTTCTGACCGGAGTGGGTCCGAAACGCGCGGAGTTGCTTGCCGAGCAACTCCACATCCGCACGTTCTACGACCTGCTCTACTACTTCCCGTTCAGATATGTTGACCGCAGCCGGATATTCCAGATACGCGAGCTGGAATCGGGCATGCCGTTCATTCAGCTGAAGGGGAGGTTTGTCACGATGACAACCGTAGGCGAAGGCGCGAAGCGCAGAATGCAGGCATTGTTTTCCGACGGCACCGGCACCATCGACGTGGTGTGGTTCAACCGCATAAAATTCGTGGCTGAAAACTACCGCACCGGGGTGGAATACGTGATTTTCGGAAGACCGTCAATTTTCAACGGCCGCTTCAACCTCGCGCATCCTGAAATAGAGACGTCGGTGCCCGGCAACGAGCCGCACGGACTGCGCGGAGCCTACAACATGACCGACAAGCTGCGCAATCGCGGCTTCACATCAAAAACATTCCAGACGCTCATCTCCAACCTGCTGGCAAAGACCGCGTTCATTCCGGAAACGCTGCCGCAGACCGTGACCGAACGCTATCACCTGATTCCGCTGCGCGACGCGCTGGAAAATATCCACTTTCCGAAGTCGGTCGACCTTCTCAACAAGGCAAAACTGCGGCTTAAGTTTGAAGAGTTGTTTCTTATCCAGCTCAACATACTGCGCATAGCCAACGGCCGCAAGGCACAGCAGAAAGGCTTTGTCTTCTCTCGCATCGGTGAATTTTTCAACCGGTTCTACAGTAATGTGCTGCCATTCCCCCTTACGGGGGCGCAGAAACGCGTGATGCACGAAATCCGCGCCGACCTCGGAAGCGGACGTCAGATGAACCGCCTGCTGCAAGGCGATGTGGGAAGCGGCAAGACAATAGTGGCGCTGATGTCGGCTCTGATTGCCGTCGACAATGGATTCCAGACATGCCTGATGGCTCCCACCGAGATTCTCGCCACACAGCACTATGAGTCGCTCAGTGCCATGGCAGGCAAGATAGGCGTGCGCGTGGAGCTGCTTACCGGTTCCACAAAAAAGAAAAAACGCGACGAGATACACGCCGGACTGACCGACGGCTCCATACACATTCTCATCGGCACACACGCCGTGATTGAGGACAACGTGGAGTTCCGATGCCTCGGGCTGGTGATTATCGACGAGCAACACCGCTTCGGCGTGGCGCAACGCGCCCGTCTGTGGAAGAAAAACTTCAATCCGCCGCACGTGCTTGTGATGACAGCCACGCCTATCCCGCGCACGCTTGCCATGACCGTCTACGGCGACCTCGACGTGTCAGTAATCGACGAACTGCCGCCCGGACGCAAGCCGATACAAACCATACTGCGCTACGAGAACAACCGCGAGTGGGTGAACCGGCTCATCGGTCACGAACTGTCGATTGGCCGACAAGCATACATCGTGTATCCTCTTATCCAGGAAAACGAGAAGCTCGAGTTGAAAGCGCTCGAGGAAGGATTTGAATATATCAGAAACACGTTCCGCAGCTACAAAGTGAGCTTTGTGCACGGCAAGATGAAACCTGCCGAAAAAGACTGCCAGATGCAGCTGTTTGCCAGCAAGCAGACACAGATTCTTGTGGCTACTACAGTTATCGAGGTGGGCGTCAACGTGCCAAACGCCTCGGTGATGGTGATTGAAAACGCCGAGCGTTTCGGACTGTCGCAGCTCCACCAGCTGCGCGGACGCGTCGGGCGCGGAGCCGACCAGTCGTACTGCATCCTGATGACGAAACCCAACATCGCCAAAGAAACACGCCAGCGTCTTGAAATCATGACCGAGACCACCGACGGATTCCGAATCGCCGAAGCCGACATGCAGTTGCGCGGTCCTGGCGACATCGAGGGCACCATGCAGAGCGGCATCGCATTCAACCTGCGCATAGCCAACCTCGGCTCCGACGGTCAGATTCTCAACATCGCCCGCGAGGCTGCCGAGGCAGTCCTCGCCGACGACCCCAATCTCCAGACGCCTCAAAACCGCATCCTCGCCGAGCAGCTACACCGCTTTTTCAACAAAAAAGTGGATTGGAGCAAAATCAGTTAAAACGAGGGGAAAGCCGCACCATTTGCAATAGCGACAATCATAACAACACATGCGCGAATCCTAAAAATCGCCATCGCCGAGACGGCAAAAGGAAGAAGGCTCAGCCAAAAAGTGGCGCTTAAATAGGCTGGGTTTTTCGGCAAAAATTGTGCTAAATCGATTGTGAAAATCACAAATAATGTGAAAATCAATAGATTTAGCACTCTTGCTATTTTGCTGTTTGCAGATAAATATATATCTTTGGAAGTCGTTTAGAAAAAATACAATATCGCAAAACATGGAAAAAACATTAGTCATACTTAAACCAAGCGCTATGCTGAGAGGATTGGCAGGCGAAGTTATCTCACGCTTTGAAAAGAAAGGTCTCATCATAATCGGCATGAAAATGATGACGCTTTCCGACGAAATTCTCCGCGAACATTACGCTCACTTGGCAGACAAACCGTTTTTCCCATTAATCGTAAAGTCGATGCAGGCTTCACCTGTAGTTGTGATGTGCCTTAAAGGTCTTGAGGCTGTCGATGTGGTGCGCAAAATGACCGGTGCCACCCGCGGACGCCACGCCGAACTCGGCACCATCCGCGGCGACCTTTGCATGAGCGGACAGCAGAACATTGTCCACGCCTCCGACTCCGTAGAGAATGCCGAGATTGAAATCCGACGCTTCTTCAAGCCGGAGGAAATCACCGACTACGAGACACCGATGCTCAAGTATCTCTATGCCGACGACGAACTTTAAACATTAAAACAGTAAACCAAAAGAAAACATCGGGACGATGATCATAAACAGGATAACAAAACTAATAGGCATCGGCGCATTTCTTTGCTGCTCGCTGACAATAGCGGCTCAGAAACTGCGTTCAGTTTCTGCCCACAGCAACATGCACCATGACCTCATCGCTTCACAGCGCGACATGAGCGACCAGATAAAGGTGCAGGAGACACGCGAATTCATGAACGAGCTCCTCGAAGACGAACAGGAACCGGAAATCGACATCTATACCGAAGGCTGGAACAGCAATCTCGTCAACCCTTACGCACACCAGGCGGTGTCAAACAACGTGCGTATCGACGTGTCTGACTACGCAATGCCTGTCCCTGGCTTCATCACCTCGCCTTACGGCTACCGTCCACGATTCAGACGCCAGCACAAAGGCGTCGACCTCAAACTCAACACCGGCGACACCGTGCGCGCGGCATTTGCCGGAAAAGTGCGGTTGACAAGATTTGAACGCGGCGGATACGGATACTACGTAATCCTGCGCCATGCCAATGGTTTGGAAACCGTATACGGCCACCTCTCGCGCTTCCTCGTGAAGCCGAACCAGACAGTGAATGTCGGCGACCCTATCGCCCTCGGCGGAAGCACCGGACGCAGCACAGGTCCGCACCTCCACTTCGAAACGCGTTTCATGGGCTACGCAATCAACCCTTGCGCAATCTTCGACTTCGCAAACCAGACTACGCATACCGACTACTATACGTTTAACAAAGGCACATACACACAGGCACGCAACTATGCTCCAAGCAGCAGCGTGACATATGCCGAGAAAGCGCACAAGCAGGACAATCCGTATGCCGACGGCTCGCGCCAAACCTACCGCGTGAAGAAGGGCGACACGCTCTACTCCATCGCCAACGCCCACGGCACGACAGTCAACAAGCTTTGCAAACTCAACGGAATCAGCACCAAGAGCCGCATTAATCCGGGAAAGGTGCTGAGAGTAAAATAAAAACAGGACAATAAAACGACATCCAAGGTCAATCAGCCGCGTCCCGACTGATTGACCTTTTTATTAAGAACTCTATGGATTCGATAAAACAAATCTACCGCATAGGCCACGGGCCGTCGAGCAGCCACACGATGGGTCCGAAACGCGCAGCAAGCATCTTTCTGAAAAGCGCGGAGGGCAAGGATGCCGACCATTTCCGAGTGACACTCTACGGAAGCCTCGCCGCCACCGGACGCGGCCACCTTACCGATCAGGCAATAATCGACACCCTGTCGCAAAAAGGAGAAGTGGAAATCGTGTGGAAACCCGATGTATTCCTTAAATTCCACCCCAACGGCATGAAATTCGAAGCTCTTGGCACCGACAACAGCACCGTAGACTCCTGGACGGTGTTCAGCATCGGCGGAGGCACTCTCGCCAACGAGCATTTCAACGAGCAAACAGAGCGCAAAGTCTACGAAATGTCGCACATCAGCGACATCCTCCAATGGTGTGACTCGACAGGATACTCCTTTTGGGAATACGTGGAGCAATGCGAAGGCAAAGAAATAATTGAATATCTGCGCGAAGTGTGGGACACCATGCAGAAAGCCGTGGAACGCGGGCTCAACGCCGAGGGAGTGATGCCCGGCGGACTCGGGCTGCGCCGCAAAGCCCTCACCTACTACGTGCGTTCCGGCGGAATGTCGGGCAGCATGAAAAGCCGCGGACTCATCTATGCCTACGCCCTTGCCGTATCTGAAGAAAATGCCTGTGGCGGACGGATTGTCACCGCTCCCACCTGTGGGTCGTGCGGCGTGATGCCAGCCGTGCTCTACCACATCAAGACAGCCCACGACATCAGCGACGAGCGCATTGTGCGGGCTCTTGCCACCGCCGGACTCTTCGGCAACGTTGCCAAAACCAACGCATCAATATCTGGTGCGGAAGTGGGATGCCAAGGAGAAGTGGGCGTGGCATGCGCCATGGCGGCAGCCGCTGCCTGCCAGCTGTTTGGCGGCACCGAATCGCAAATTGAATATGCAGCCGAGATGGGACTCGAACACCACCTCGGACTGACGTGCGACCCCGTGTGCGGCCTTGTGCAGATTCCTTGTATCGAGCGCAACGCCTTCGCCGCCGCCCGTGCATTCGACGCCAACTCTTATGCAAACTTCACCGACGGACGCCACCGCGTGAGTTTCGACCAAGTGGTCGAGGTGATGAAGCGCACAGGACACGACCTGCCAAGCCTCTACAAAGAAACGTCGCAAGGCGGACTTGCAGCAAATTTTGAAGACTGACAACAGTGCGCAACAATACAAACCAACCATCCATGAAATTTAACATTTTAACAATTCATAGTTAAACCATCGGACTTTTTCGTGGTCATAGATACTAACAACCCAAATTATAGAATTATGAAACGGATGAATTATTTGGCAATGGTACTGGCTCTGGCATTATCGATGCCGGCAACCGATATGGTAGCACAGCACACCGGCTACCGCGGAGGAACAACCACCGGAAACCCCGGCGGAGGACGCCGTCCCGACAGCAATCCGCAAAGACAACCAGGAAACAACCGTCATGACCGTCCGGACAACAAGCATCACGACCGTCCAGGCAACGACCGTCATGACCGTCCAGGCAACAACCGTTATGACCGTCCAGGCAACGACCGTTACGACCGTCCGAACAACAGCCACCACGGACATCCGGGGAATCCTGGCAATCCCGGGCATCCAGGACGCCCCGGCAATCCAGGCTCGACAAACCAGCACCACGGATTTCATCCAACGCCACCGCCGCCACGTCCATACCGGCCTATAGTACGGCCAGCCCCGCGTCCAGTGCCGCCGCCTGCGTTCAGACCATGTCCTACCGCACCTATGTTGACCGCCGTGTTCGGACTTCCGTTCGGCATCAGTATCAACATCAGCATCGACAATCTGCGCAGAGACGGATACTACATCGACGGCTACAACAACAACGAGGTTTATCTGAGAAATGTCTATGAGATGAACTATTCGTGGGACGACGGTGTTGTTATCTACGATTCAAGCGGACGAATGCAGTCTGCCAGACTTTATCAGTCGACCTATGGCTACGACTCTTCGCGCTTCGACAATCTATATTCGCAAATATGCAGCCAATACGGATTGCCGGCAACGCAAAAATACCGCAACGGAGAGAAAACAGTCACTTGGTATGACCGCAACGGCAGCCATTACGTGTCGCTTGCCTACAACCACATGACATCGGACGGAGGATATCCGCGCTACTATACGATTCTGTGCTACGGAATTTAGGTTATTACTATATTTGAAATATGAAGAAGAAAAAGACTCTGAAAAAGTCAGAACAAACTAAACGTAAAAAATTTATCGCACTCATTGTCGCGCTTGTCATCATCATGGCAGGCGCGGCATTGCTGATTTCTCTGCTGACGGCAAGCGCCGAGCGGGATGGAATGCTGTATGTGCGTCCGGAAATGACAAAAGAGCAACTGACTGACACCATCGCCGCACGATTCGGGAAAAGCATTGCCGACAAAGTGGAATTGCTGACTGCCGTGCGCGACATCGACCCGTCGACACGCATCGGTGCGTACAAGGTGGAAAAAGGAATGAGCGCACTGTCATTGTGGAAGGCTCTGTCGTCGGGTGCGCAGACTCCAATTAAATTCACATTCAACAATGTGCGCACGGTGGATGAATTTGCTGAAAATGCGTCGAAGCAACTGGCTCTCAAAAAAGACAACCTGCTGAAACTGATGGCCGACAGCACTTATTGCCAGTCGCTCGGATTCAACCAGCAAACAATCCCAGCAATGTGCATCCCCGACACCTATGAAGTCTACTGGTCGATAACAGCCGACAATCTGCTAAACAAACTGAACTCGGCATACAAGGCTTTCTGGACAACCGACCGCGAAAAGAAGGCTCAGAAATTGGGTCTGACCAAGGTGGAGGTGTCAACATTGGCATCAATCGTCGACTCCGAAACCGCCTATAAACCGGAAAAAGCCACCATAGCGCGGCTATACCTCAACCGTCTTGAGAAAGGCATGAAACTGCAAAGCGACCCGACCGCCAAGTTTGCAGTCGGCGACCCGACCCTGCGACGCATCACGCTGGAGCATATAAAAACGCAGTCGCCATACAACACCTACTTCGTGGGGGGATTGCCGCCGGGTCCTATCAGAATGCCTGAGAAATCAACACTCGACGCTGTGCTCAACGCGCCTCAGAACGATTATATCTATATGTGTGCAAAGGAGGATTTCTCCGGAAGCCACAATTTCTCAGCTTCGTATGCCGAACATCAGCAAAACGCCGCACGCTATCGCCGCGCGCTCGACCGCAACGGCATAAAATAAGAGCCGACAGGTTTATTACATCAACGACATAGACAACTCCGCCTGCAAACATATTATGCGAGCGGAGTTGTTTATGATATGCTATTCGGGACACCAACTCGTGATAAAATAGGCGGCGCTTCGGAAAATAAAATTGAGCAAGCTCTTTTCTTTCCACTCTCCTTGCACTATCTTTGCATAAGATAAACTGCATCTCAGCATAATATTCAAGCAAGCTTGATATTATGCATTCAATTTGCACTTTTTTTGCATAAAAATATCTGCGATATGAACAAACCCGATGATTTGATTCTTTTAGGCTCTATGCCAATCCCCGACGCCCACATAGTCAAGGGCGTGCTGGATGAATACGGCATACCTTCGGAAATAGTTGGCGAAACGCTGTCGACAGTGTTCGCCATGCCAGGGACGTCTTTGGGAATGACCCGTATATTCGTTTTCCGCCGCGATATTGAAAAGGCACTCGAAGTGCTTGACAAACAAAAAAACGACAATCCAAAACAATGAGAATATTAAAATACGCACTGTCCTTCACGCTGCTGACTGCAATGGCTGTCACAGCATCCGCCCAAAACTACTTCAACAGCCGCTCTCTGGCAAATAAGTTGAAGAAAGGGACAACACCTGAATGCGAAATCGTCGCTGTGGACAATTCGGAATCTCTTCTTCACACCGCCGACTCCATCGCCTCCCTCTCCGACATCAACCGCCCAAACATCATGTTTCTGCCAGTGGTGTTCACGTCATACAAGATGATGCAGCCGATGGCTCTGGAACAGCCCGACACTGTCGCATCGCTGACAAAACACGAAATGCCGACAATAGAAATCGACAATGAATGGATTGAAAACCTCTCTTGGCGAAACCGCTTCGAGAACGAGCATCTGCAACGTCTCGCCGTGGAATCGCCATGGCTCGTCCCCTACAACCTGAGCATGCTGCCCGAGCCTCCGAAACAATATGAGGCGAAACTCGACGTGAAGAAAAACATCCTTACCATCGAGGTGCGCAAACTTGAAGTTCCGGAAGCCGCTCCCGAACATGATTTGAAACGCAAAAACTGGATACACGCCTTCGACGCCACGCTACAGTTCTCACAAGCGTATATGACCGACAACTGGTATCAAGGCGGCGAAAAAAACATCAACCTTCTGGCTCATCTGTGGTACAATTTAAAACTGAACCAAACACTGCACCCTCGCTTGCTGTTTGACCTGACCACACAATACAAACTCGGTGTCAACTCGGCTCCCGCCGACGAACTGAGAGGCTACAACATCAATGAGGATTTGTTTCAATTGAACCTGCAGTTCGGTGTCAAGGCTACCAAAAAGTTCTACTACAGCATGAACATGCAGTTCAAGACACAGCTGCTGCAAAATTTCCAGACCAACACGTGGAAGATGAAGGCTTCGCTGCTCACACCGGGCGAGCTCAACGCCGGTGTCGGTATGGCATACAGCACCAAGAACAAACGTGGCAACGTGGCGTTCGACGCCTCGCTGTCGCCACTTTCCTACAATATGAAAATGTGGCGCGCCAACTACAAGCTGCTCGACGACAACGGCGAAATGCTCCACCCCGACAAATTAGAGCATCAAGTCGGTTCGAGCGGTGAAGTGAAATTCGGATGGGCAATGACCCGCAACATCTCGCTCAGCTCGCGCATATTCGCATTCTCCGACTATTCGTATCTGCAAGGCGATTGGGAAACCACTCTGAGCTTCTCAATCAACAAATTTCTGTCAACGCAGATTTATGCCCACGTGCGCTTCGACGACTCACAGAAGATTACCGACAACAACAATTCTCATTGGCAATTCAAGGAAGTGTTCAGTTTCGGCCTTCAATATAAATTCCGATAAATGCGCCTCGCTGCCGCCTGCATACTGGCTGCATTCATTGCCTGCTTCCAAAGCGCAGCGGCAATTGAAATCCCCGACACAGCGACGGTGCTGCCGGGCTATGCCTCGCGCATCGACGCCACGCGCAGAATCCTCGACGGAACGACCGACAACCTGACCGGACTGTGGAACTATCCAGAGGAACAAATGGTGGTGGCAATCAGGAAATCATCGGAATTCAACTATCAGCTTATTGCCGTAGAGGCGGAAAACGAAGCCATCGACTGCGGCACCGTAATCGGCTATCTGACCACAACGGCAAACAAATCAAAGATGCGGATGTGGCTCTACTCTGTGGTCGACGGTGACAGGCTGACATCTCCTGTGGAATGCGTGGCAGAACTGAGCGACGGATCGATACTCATCCAAAAACGACGTCTGAAAATGCATATATCCGTAAACCTGACGCGTTTTCTGCCATCGGTGTTCGGAGGAGTGAGGGTTTACCCTCAAATCAAATCGACAGAAATAACACCCGGTCTCCACAAAATTGAAGACAAAAAAGAAATCTTAATATTCTAAGACTATGCGTCAAGCGTTTATCATACTCTCTGCAGTCATTGCCCTTTTGGCATCGGCAAAAACCAACACCACACGTCCTGTGGCAGGCATCTCGGAAAAGACATTGTTGATGAAGACAATCAATGCGGAAAACGACACCGCTTCGTTTGCCGACAAAATAATCCTGTCGGGCTACAAGAAGACGGTCAACGACGCGTTTGAGTCGTTCTTTGTCGACAACCAGACGCCTTTCCTCATTTCACACCTGACGCTGAAGTTCCAGTATACAAACGCACTGACCGGACAAATCATAAAAGAAGCAACCTATGAAGTGCCGTGCGACATTCCTTCCGGGCAAATGCGGCAGCTGAGCATCCGCACTTTCGACAAGCAGCACTCCTTCTACTATGCAAACTCACGCAAGCCCAACCGTCCGGCAACGCCCTACAGCATAAGCTACAAACTTATGGCATACGACATCCGCATCACAGTAGAGAAGTAGGCGTCACTTTTTCATTTTATGCAATTTGGAAAATTGCACGCATATCGCTAATTTTGCACTATAGTTGCCAAAACAACAATAGTTTATTTGTAAATGACAGATTCCACGAAACAAGCAATGCAGTGGGAACGCCTCATCTGCAACAAGCGGCTCGGAATGGAGCGCTACCGCACCTCGTCGGCACAAACGCGCAGCGACTTCCAACGCGACTTTGACCGGCTTGTCTTTTCATCCCCTTTCCGCCGATTGCAGAACAAGACGCAAGTGTTTCCGCTACCTGGCAGCATCTTTGTCCACAACCGCCTGACACACAGTCTGGAAGTGTCAAGCGTGGGCAAATCGCTCGCCAACGAGGTGTATATCCAGCTGCAACCAAAATATGCAGGCACTGCCGCCGCCGAGAAGCTCAGCCACATTGTTGAAATTGTAGGCGCCGCATGCCTTGCCCACGACATGGGCAACCCCCCTTTCGGGCACTCCGGCGAACGCACCATAGCGACATACTTCTCAGAGGGGCGTGGACAAGCCATTAAGCCTCTGCTCTCCGAAGCCGAGTGGAACGACTTTGTAAACTTCGACGGCAACGCCAACTCATTCCGTCTGCTCGCCCACCAATTCCGCGGACGGCGCGAGGGCGGACTTGCCATGACCTATTCATCGCTCGCTGCCATCGTAAAATATCCATACACGTCGACAACAACACCAAAACACGGCAAATTCGGATTTTTCAAGTCAGAACTCGACTGCTTCCGCATGGTTGCCACCGAGCTCGGGCTCATCGAGAAATCGGCCGACGTGTTTGCACGCCATCCGCTTGTATATCTGATGGAGGCTGCCGACGACATCTGCTATCAGGTGATGGACATAGAGGACGCCCACAAGCTTAAAATCTTAGGCATCGAGGAAGTGACCACATTGCTCACCGGATTTTTCAATCCCGAGCGCTGCAGGCACATAACCGGTGTGCTTGACAACATCGACGACGACAATGAGAAAGTGGCATACCTTCGGTCGTGTGTGGTGGGAGAATTGGTTGGCGAATGCGCAAAAGTGTTTGTCGACAACGAAGAATGCATCCTAAACGGTGAATTTGAAGGATGCCTGATCGACCACATATCGCTGGTGGCACGCAACGGCTACGCCGAATGCTCACGCACGGCTTGGAGAAAAATCTACAACTCGCCCGACGTTGTCGACATCGAGCTTGCCGGAAACCAGATTATCACGTTCCTGCTCGACCGGCTGATTGACGCAGTGCTGCTTCCTGAAAAGAACTATTCACGCCTGTTGCTCAGCCGCATACCACACCAATACGACACCAGCTCGCCGACAACCTACGGCAAGATACAATCAGTGCTCGACCACATCTCCGGCATGACCGACGTCTATGCCCTTGACCTTTTCCGCAAGCTCAACGGCTTGAGCCTGCCGGCAGTATAAACAACATCAAAACTATGTACTTGAGAAGACTTTCAACCACAATAATTCTTATCACTATGACTGCGGTCGCAGCCATGGCATACAGCATTGAGGAAATACCCAACGTGCACCTGACTGACAAGACCCAATATGTGTCCAACCCCGACGGAGTGCTGCGCCAAACCACCGTCGACAGTCTCAACCGAAGCATCGCCCACATTTGGCAGTCATCGTCGGCTGAAGTAGTGGCAGTGGTGGTCAACTCTATCGACGGCAACGACATCGACGACTATGCAACGGCACTGTTCCGCCATTGGGGCATCGGAAAGAAGGACAACAACAACGGCGTGCTGGTGCTTGTCAGCACAGAAGAACGCAAAGCCGTGATACGCAACGGATACGGAGCCGAGGGCATTCTCCCCGACATCATCTGCGGACGCATAATCCGCGACAACATGGTGCCGCATTTCCGCGAAGGCGACTACGACGGCGGTATGCTTTCAGCGGTTGCCCGCATCGACTCCCTGCTCACCACCCCCGGTGCTGTGGCTGAGCTCAAATCAAAATACAAAAACGACGAGCTGCAAGGAAACTACCACCCATTCTACGGCTATCTGGCTCTGGCAGGGTCCGCAGCCGCAATCCTGCTGCTCTATGTGCTTTTTCTCGCATTCACACCGAGCATCAAAAGCCGTTTCGACCGCTACAACCGTCTTAACAAAATCAAACTGCTGTGCATCTGCGCCACATTCTTCACTCTCGGCATGGCACTGCCGGCACTGATTGTGCTGCTCACTGCGATGCACTATTGCCGCAACAGACGGCGTATATGCCCAAACTGCCACTCCAAGATGCACAAACTGCCGGAAGACGAAGACAACAAATATCTGACTCCGGCACAGGATCTTGAAGAACAGCTCGAATCGATAGACTACGATGTGTGGCTCTGCGACACGTGCGGCGAAGTCGACGTGTACCCATTCCCCAACAAGCGCACCATATACAGCGAATGTCAGCAATGCCACGCCCGCACATCGTATCTTGAAAGCGACCGCATTTTCTCACAGCCAGACACCACCAGCTGCGGCTACGGCATGCGCACATACATTTGCCGCAACTGCGGAAAGAAATCGGAAATCTACTACGAAATCCCCAAGACTGCCGCACCTGTGGTCATCCTTCCGATGGGCGGAGGCTCCAGAGGCGGAGGCGGATTCGGAGGCGGCAGTTTCGGAGGTGGCTCAACCGGCGGCGGAGGTGCTTCGGGAGGCTGGTAGAAAGTAACTTAAAAGACGAAAGACAAACAACCAACTATTTTTATATTATCTATGAGACAATTATTGATTGCTTGCGTGGCACTGGCGGCAGCATTGCCAGCAGCGGCACAGACCACAAAGGAGGAAATGCTGGCTTCTCCTGAGAAAACAGCCGGCGTGTATTATGCCTATCCGGCTCCAGAGTCAACAGACCACTACACAAAAGCACCCAAAGGCTACACCCCATTCTACATCAGCCACTTCGGACGCCACGGCTCCCGCTACCTGATCAGCGACTCGGAATACACCAACCCGATGGAGACACTCGAACGTGCCGACAAAGCCGGCGCCCTCAGTCCGTTGGGCAAAGACGCACTCAAACGACTGCACGAAATCTATGCAGAGGCAGCCGGACGCAACGAAGACCTCTCACCGCTTGGCGTGCGCCAACACCGCGGTGTGGCAGAACGTATGTTCACCGCATTCCCTGAGGTTTTCAAGGGCGACCGTTCCATCGAAGCCCGATCATCAGTAGTGTTGCGCTGCGCCATGAGTATGGCGGCATTCGGCGACCAACTCAAGGAGCTCAACCCTAAATTGAAGATTTCCTACGAATCGTCGCAGAAATACATGCCTTATCTGACCGGACGTACCGACGAGGCCAACGCTTTCTGCGGAAAGAAGGGCATCTGGCGCGCCGCCTACAACAATTTCCGTGCGTCGCAGACCAATGCCGACCGCTTTATCGCCGCTTTGTTTGCCGACAAGCAGTATGCCAAACAATATGTAGAGTCAAAAGAACTTATGTGGCAATTCTACTGGGTTGCAGCCGACCTCCAGAATATGGAGACACCGATACGTCTTTACGACCTGTTCACCAGCGAGGAGCTGTTTGACCTGTGGCAGTGCTTCAACTATCAGTTCTACTCCACCTGCGCAAACCACGCCGACTCAAACGGCTCTGTCCGCGACAGCTCGAAACCGCTGCTCCGCAACATCATTGAGAGCGCCGATGCAGCTATCGCCAATCCGTCGCAGGCAGCCACACTGCGTTTCGCCCACGACTCCAACATCACTCCGCTCGCCGCTCTGATGGGCATCGAGACCTACGATGTGGCATGGCGCGAACCGGAAACTCTCTATCAGCACTGGACCGACTTCAAGGTTTCGCCAATGTGCGCCAACCTCCAAATCGTGTTCTTCAACAAGAAAGGCGGCACAACCGACGACATTCTCGTAAAAGTGCTGCTCAACGAGCATGAGGTGCATATCCCAGTAGCCACCACCCAGTTCCCTTACTACCGCTGGACCGACGTGCGTGCCTACTATGCCAACGTTGTAGGAATGTAGAAACAACACGGGGTTTCAAACGACCCAAGACATAACGAATAAGACACGCCACTGCAAAAGTGACGTGTCTTATTTGCTTTATCACCATCAATCAAACTCCCCCATCAACCATTTAAGAGCATTTATCCTCTTAATTCCGTCATAGTCGGCAGAAGGATCGTCGTCAAGAGTAAGTATATATTTCGGATATTGGTCGCTTATACGCTGCAGCGATGCCAGTTCCCGTTTCAATGTCATTTCATCCCTTACCGTTGCCGCCACTTGATAATAAGCGATATTGCTTTCATCAATGGCAACAAAATCCACTTCCAAATCATCCTGTTTGCCTATATAGACCTTTTTCTGCCGATGCAACAATTCAAGATAAACAACATTCTCCAGAATGCGCCCGGCATCAAACGACCGTGATCCCAAAAGCATCCTCCTCAAACCCGTGTCAACAAGATAGTATTTTCCGAGAGTCTTAAGCAATTGCCGACCTTTAATATTGAATCTCTTGACCTCATAGACAAAAAATGTTTCACACAAGGCAGACAAGTAGCGTTCCACTGTTTTCTGGTCAATCTTCCTCCCATCAGCAGTCATTATGTCAGCGATACGTTTTGTCGAGAGTATGTTGCCTATATTGTCTGCGACAAACCGTATCACACTTTCAAGCATCATCACATCCGACAACTTTTTTCTGGCCATAATGTCTTTTACCACAATCGTATTATATACACTGTTCAGATAATCAACAATTTGCGCTGACGAATCAAGAGCCAACGCATAAGGGAAACTGCTTTTGCCAATATAATCGGAATAGGCTTGCTGAAGATTCTGTCCTCCATCTGTTCCCGCCACATATTCACGAAACGACAACGGCAACATTGCAATCTCAACATAACGCCCAGAAAGCAGCGTGGCAATCTCGCTCGACAGCATGTACGCATTGGAACCGGTTATGTAGATATCAACAGTCGGTTTAAGATTAAGACTGTTTATGACATCCGGGAAATCCTTGACTTGCTGAATCTCATCAAAAAACAGATAAGTCATTTTGTCTTGTTGTATTTTTTGCCTCACATAGTCATACAGTTTCTTTGGATCCCGAAGTTCGTAATAATCATAATCCTCAAAATTCAGGTAAACAATCTGCTCTGGCAACACACCGCTGTCCTTAAGCCAATCGCGATAAATTTCCATAATCGTGGATTTTCCACAACGACGGATTCCAGTTATCACTTTTATCAGACTCTTATCCTTATAGGATATCAACTTATTCAAATATACTTGCCGTTCTATTTTTTTCATCTACCAGATTTTTGTTTCGACTTCGCAAATATACATATTTTTCAGGAATAGAAATCCTAAAACCACCTAAAAACCGAAAGTTTTAGGCGTGACGCTCCTAAAACTTCCAAAAATCTCATAGTTTTAGGATTGCACGTCCACTTTTTTAGAACCCGGCATAGATAAACGGGGCTACATAGGCGGCACTGAACTCAATGATGAGCTGCAACAACAGGCAAAGCAGCAATAATTTGCCAAGCCAACGCATCCCGACAAAGCGTCGCTCCGCCCACTCCGACATCCGGTCGGGCAGGAATATAAGCACATAGGCAGCAATCAGCATCAGCGTCCATACGGCACGTTCCCGCACGAATGCCTCGATTACTTCCGGTCTGAAATCCGTAAAAATGCGACATAACATCACCGCTGTGTCGGCAAGCGAGACGCAACGGAACGGAAGCCACATAACCGTGACAAAAACAAACGTAGCGGCTATCCACACCTGCCGCGGCGCACGCAACCGCGACACCAGCGGTGAGAATGCCTTCTGCACAACCAATGCCATGCCGTGTGCCACCCCCCAGACCACAAACGTAAAGCCGGCGCCATGCCATGCCCCGCCCACAGCCATTGTCAGCAGCAGGTTGAATCTCGTGCGCCACCGTCCGCAGCGGCTGCCTCCAAGCGGAATATAGATATAATCGCGCAGCCACGATGACAACGAAATGTGCCATCTGCGCCAAAACTCCGTGATGCTCACCGACTTATACGGCGAGCAGAAATTGAGCGGCAATTCGATGCCGAGCGTGCGGCTCATGCCGATGGCGATGTCGGAATAACCTGAAAAATCAAGATATATCTGCGCGCTGTAGCCCAGTAGTGCGAGCAAAGCCTCCGTGCCGCTATAGCCAGCAGGATTGTCGAAAACAAGGTTGTTGAACTGCGCCAGATAGTCGGCCACCACCGCCTTCTTCAGCAGTCCTTTCATCATCAGAAACAGTCCGGCATACAGCATAGGGGGCGAGATGCGGCGGTTGCCCTCCAACTGCGGAAAAAACTCCGCCGCGCGCACAATCGGTCCGGCCACAAGCACCGGGAAATATGTGAGATAAAACACATAGTCGAGCATACGCCGCGGGGCGATTATCACACCACGGTAGACATCGACCATATAACTGACCGAGCGGAACGTGTAGAACGAGATGCCCACAGGGACAACGATGTCTGTCAGCCGGAAGTTTGCACCGACAATCGATGCCACCGACTGCATCATTTCCCCGTCGCACTTAAACCACACAAGCACTCCCACCGACAACAGGACACTGCAAACGAGCAATGCCCGACGGCGGCTGCGACTGCGGATATGCGACAACCATACCGACAACCAATAGTCGACCACGGCTTTGACAAGCACCGACAATGCAATCAATCCGCCCACCTTATAGGCAAACAGCAGACTGAATGCCACAACAAACGCCATCATTGCCGACCGCCGGCGATAAAGCAACCCATAGATTGGATAAAACACAAGAAGCACCAGCCAGAAAGCCTCGCTGTCAAGAAATGCGCCAAAGGTGCTGGATATGTCGGTGAGCCGGTCAATCATCTGGTGTAAGAACTATTGTTTTCACTGGTTTGGCACTGCGTTTGTGCGGAACGTCAAGGCGCATCGGGCATACCGATTTTGTGGAAATCCACACCGCCACACTGTCCATCCACACCGCCGCGGCTTCGCGCGTCGGATGAGCACCGTCGGAAGCGCGGTCAAGACTAAGATTTGAAGAAAGGAAGAAATGCCCGTTGCCCACCTTTCCGGCAATCAGGCGGTTGATGCCCGTGTCTGGCTTCCAGTTTGGAGGACCGATCCAGACAAATGGCAATCCACCGATATCGGCAATGATGGAGTCGACCATCGCCGCACGGCTGCGTTCCACATTGCGCACAAACAGCTCGTTGCCTCCAAGACACACCACAATGTAACCCGGTTTGAATTTTTCAATATATGCCCTCAGCTTATGTGTCGCGCCCCATTTTTCGGTTGTCGACCCATACCAAATCACCGTGTAAAGCGAATGCCCGTTTTCTTCGGCATAGGCAGCCAGACGCGGCGACAATCCCTCCAACATAGAATCGCCCACAAAGAGCAGCGTATACTTGCACGTATCGGTTGCGGCAACGTTCTTTTCAGACACGGCAACACTTCTGACGGCTTGACCGCCGACTTCGGGAGATGTCTTTACCTTAGCCATCTGATGCCCTAAAATCCGCAAGTCGTCAAACGTTGACAACAGCATAATCACGGCAAATGCCGTTGCCAACAATGCCCATAATCGCGCGTATGGCCATTTCATGGTCTTCTATATATTATGGGGACACAGCCCCTCGTTTCCTTGTCAATCCACGGTCGCCACCCTATTTGCCGTTTTTAATCTCAAGCGCTTTTATTTCAGCACGTCTGATGCTCTCGGGATTATTCTTGTCGATGCCGTATTTCTCCGGCGCAGGAATGCGCAGCTCGGCTCCGACAGGCAAATTGTCGGGATCGGTGATTATATCTTTGTTGTCCAAGTAAATGTATACCCAGAAAGCGTAATGTCCGTAGAATTTGCGGGAAATGTTGCTCAGATATGCAGTATTGGTAACCTTGAACGTCTGTTCAGCCTTCTTGCTCTCCTTCTCCGGCTCAGCCGTTTTTTCCTCAGACTGTTCCTGCGACTTCTCCACGGCAGCCGTCGAGTCGGAATCCACCGCAGCCACCTTGGCAGTGTCATCGGCAATTACAGCAGGCTGAGACAACGGTTTTTTGACAACTCCGAACAGACAGGACCACGCAACGGCGGCTACAACCGCAGCCGTCACGAATCCGGCAAGGAATCCCCAAGCGAAACGGCATCCGCCACGTTTCGGCTGTGGCTCATCATCATATTCTTCCTCCACTGTTTCCTCCGCTTCTTCGGCTGTTTCTTCCGTCTCTTCTTCGGCAGTTTCCTCAGCCACAGTCTCATCATCGGCGTCAGCCTCAGCAGTGTCTTCTTCTTTTTCCTCTTCGCTGTCAGCCTCACTCTCTTCAAGACCGTCAGTCTGACTTTCCTTTTCCTCCGGCTCCGCTCCGTCGGAAGGACTCTCATCCGCCACGTCCTCTGTTCCGGTTGTCTCATCAACAGTTGTCGCCGCCTCCTCTTCGGCAGCGTCAGGAGTCTCATCCTCCGCCACTGGCTCATCGCCGTCGAAATCATCGGCAAGCTCTATCGCCTCAAAACAATCAAACGCACTGTTGATTGCAGCGGCCGTATCCGGGTCGGCAACAAAGCGCACCTCGCCACCATCCACATCGAAGCGGCCCACACCTTTAAGCGTCACCGACTCACCATCCATCAGCCGTTCGGCAACAATGGCAAACAATTCTTTGACAAAAGATTGGCACAAAGCCTCCGACGTGTCGGTCTCATGCGACAACGCCTTGACAATGTCCTGCAACACAAGTACTCGGTTACTCATCGCCGGCTTCTCCTTTCTCCGCAATGCGGGTTTTAAGCCGAGTGCCCGGCACAAACGTCATTCTTATTTCGGGCGGATAAAGCATCCTGCGTCCAGAGGCGGAATCCACCTCCACACGCTCCATCAGCTTCTCCCCCTCAAACTTGCCGAAACCCGGCACAGCGACCGTCTCGAGAGCGCCGCAATGCTCCTTCAGCAAAGAGGCAAAACCGTCGGCAAGAGCCTCCACATCAGCCTCTCCACGCTCCAAGCGTCGTGCCAGTTCAGCGACAATATCCTTATGTTGCATTTCTTTTTTTTCCATTGTAATGCAAATGTAGTGTTTTTCCACGAACCTGCAAAATGGCAGTCACCTCGTGACACAACGACCGCCACAACCGCCATATTGACACCATCCGCACGCTGGCACATTTTTGGCAGAAACCAATAGTGACCGCTTGAAGGAGCGGCAAGTAAACAACTGATAAATAAATATATAAAAAACATACAACTATGATGACCGAAAAATTACAAAAAGAGCTTAACGTGCAGATCAATGCAGAGATGTGGTCTTCAAACCTTTATCTTTCAATGGCATTTTATCTGAAAAACAAAGGTCTTGACGGATGCGCCAACTGGCTGATGAAACAGTCGCAGGAAGAACTTAACCACGCTTACGAGATTGCCGACTACCTGAACAAACGCGGAGAGAAAGCAGAAGTAGGTATGGTCGATGTCGTTCCTACAGGCTGGGGCGATGTGGCTGAAGTGTTTAAAAACGTCTATGACCACGAGTGCCACGTGTCGAAACTCATCGACGAGCTCGTAGATGTGGCATCGGCAGAAAAAGACAAAGCCACCCAGGATTTCCTTTGGGGATTTGTCCGCGAGCAAGTGGAAGAAGAAGCCACTGCAAGAGACTTGGCAGAGAAATTCGCAAAAGCCGGCGAGGCTGGCATCCTCTTCCTCGACTCTCAGCTTGCACAACGCAAATAAACGCATGAGAAAATAGAAGCATAAAATTTGGTTTGGGGCGGGATTCATCCTTTTGGTTGAGTCCCGTTTTTTTTTATTACCGGTCACTCCACCCGGTAATTTTTCATCAAAGGACTCAAATATTCCGCAAATTCTGACTAAATTTGCGGAAACATCTAATTTGGCTTTTATGATCAACTTCGAATGCGACTACACCGAAGGAGCGCATGCAAGCATCCTTCAACGACTTGCAGAGACCAACATGGAGCAGACCCCCGGATACGGCAAAGACCGCCACTGCGAGAATGCACGCCAGATTATCCGACGCGTCTGCAATGCCCCCGATGCCGATGTGCATTTTCTCGTCGGCGGCACACAGACAAACAAAACCGTCATAGCCTCCATTCTGCGTCCATACCAGGGAGTGATATGTGTGGAAACCGGACACATCGCCGTGCATGAAACCGGTGCCATCGAGTCGACAGGACACAAAGTAATCACCGTGCCAGGCATCAATGGAAAAATCACGCCACAACTGATTGAGCAGGTGTATCGCCGCCATTTCGACGACAAAGGGTTGGAGCACTGCGTGCAGCCAGGAATGGTCTACATCTCGCAGTCGACCGAAGTGGGTACGGTCTACCATCTCAACGAACTTGAAGCCATCAGCGCGATGTGCCGCAAGCTTGAATTGCCGCTGTTTCTTGACGGAGCCCGTCTGGGCTACGGACTTGCCGCCAGCGACAACGACACGTCGCTCGCCGACATCGCTCGCCTCTGCGACGTGTTCTACATCGGTGGAACAAAAATCGGCGCACTCTTCGGCGAAGCCGTTGTCATAAACAACCCGTCAATCACGCCGGGATTCAGATACATGATAAAGCAAAACGGCGGACTGCTTGCCAAAGGGCGCCTGCTCGGCATCCAGTTTGAGACGTTGTTTGAAAACGACCTCTACATGCAGCTGTCGCGCCACGCCGTCGAACAGGCGATGCGCATACGCTGCGCGCTCGAGGCAAAAGGTGTGGCTCTTGCTTATGCTTCAACCACAAACCAGCAATTCCCCATACTTCCCGACAGCGTAATCGAGCATTTGTCTGACCGCTACATCTTCTCCACAACGGAGCACCTAACTCCCGGCATGACGGAAGTGCGTATCTGCACCAGCTGGGCCACACTGTCGGAAAATGTAGACCGTCTGATCGACGACCTCGACAAAGCATTATAACATCTTTTCGAAAAAATAAGGGTCATCACCCCCTCTAAATGAAACGAGGCTGCATCTTTCGACGCAGCCTCGCTTTTATTATGTTTTTTAGGAAGATTAATCGATTTCCTCATCAGCCTCGTAACCGCCCATTTCGCGGAGAGCGTTCTTGAGCATTACGTACTGCTGGAACAAGTGGTTTACAGGCACCTCGCCCTGAGTGTAGTCGTGCATCGGACTCTTGAGGAAGAAGCTCAAGAAGCGCTGAGTACCGTAGCGTCCTGCGCGTGCAGCCAAGTCGCTGAGCAACACGAGGTCAAGGCAAAGAGGAGCAGCGAGGATAGAGTCGCGGCAGAGGAAGTTGATTTTGATCTGCATTGGGTAGCCCATCCATCCGAAGATGTCGATGTTGTCCCATCCTTCCTTGTTGTCGTTGCGCGGTGGATAGTAGTTGATGCGCACTTTGTGGTAGTAGTCTTTGTAGAGATCCGGCTGATTCTCAGGCACGAGGATTGACTCCAAAGTAGACAATTTGCTGACTTCCTTAGTGTGGAAGTTTGCAGGCTCATCGAGCACAAGACCGTCGCGGTTACCGAGGATGTTTGTAGAGAACCATCCTGACAAGCCGAGGCAACGAGTTCCGATGATAGGAGCGAAACCAGACTTAACCAATGTTTGACCAGTCTTGAAGTCCTTACCGGCGATAGGCATCTTAGTTTTTTCAGCGAGCTCCCACATAGCAGGGATGTCGACAGTTGTGTTAGGAGCACCCATGATGAAAGGAGCGCCTTCAGAAAGGGCTGCGTAAGCGTAGCACATAGAAGGAGCGATGTGCTCTTTGTCGTCAGCCTTCATGGCTGCTTCCAAAGAAGCGAGAGTTCCGTGGATTTTCTCGTCTACCGGAACGTAGATTTCAGTAGAAGCTGCCCAAAGCACAACGATACGGCTGCAGTTGTTTGCTGCCTTGAAGTTGCGGATATCTTCGCGAACCTGCTCCATCATATCCCAACGGTTAGCGCAAGTTTTCACGTTGTCACCGTCAAGACGTTTTGCATAATTATGGTCGAAAGCCGCCTTCATAGGAACGATTTTAACCAATTCGTCCTTAACCGGCTCTATGTCTTTTTCTTTAAGCACCTCAGCGTTGATAGCCGACTCGTATGCGTTTGCAGGATAAACGTCCCAAGAACCGAAAACGATGTCGTTCAAATCTGCCAAAGGCACGATGTCTTTATAGTGAAGATATTTCTTTTCAGCACCGCGGCCAACGCGGATTTTGTCGTATTGTGTCATTGAGCCCACTGGTTTAGCCAAACCTTTACGAGCCATCAATACACCTGTCATAAATGTTGTTGAAACGGCACCAAGACCTACTACAAGTACGCCAAGTTTGCCTTCTGCTTTTTTAACGTTGCAATTTTCCATTTTTCAGAATATTTTCTTTTGAGTTGTTTTCAAATTTGTCTTGCGGACCAAAATCCACGGGTCAAAAGTACTGCTATTTTCCTGAATGCAAAATTATTTTTAAATAAATGAATGGTCCAAATGGTCTAAACTTTGGTAAAAAAGGGCGCAACCAGATAATATTTGTTAAATATCGCCTGATTGCGCCTTGTTTTGTAAAAATTTCTAAACGAAGCGTTTTTCGATTTCCTCGAGTTTTTTGATTATTTCGGGATGCGTGACGGCATCTTCCTCCGCCGTCCATCCTTTTCCTTTGAGCCACGCCACCTGGCATCCAATAGACTCAGCCGGCACGATATCCTTCTTATAGCTGTCGCCAACGACAAGCACATTCTCTGCAGGGACGCCAAGAGCCTCCACACCGAGCGCGAAAATGCGCGGATCGGGCTTTCGTATGCCAACCACAGCGCTTTCAACAACCTTTTTGAAATAGCGCGCCAAGTCGAAATCGGCAAGCACCGTCTCCACATTGCCGTAGAAGTTGCTCACGAGCACCATCGGCACCCGCTCATGCACAAACTCCAACACCTGACGCGCCTCCTCAACCGATTCCTTCGCACGGTTATAGCAATAGCGCGCCACGGCAAGCGCCTTTTCCTCCACGGGATAATCAGAAGGGAGCACTGCGTTTTCAACGAGGTTGCCTATCTCGATACGCATCTTAATGAGCAACAGGTCGTAGAAATTATGCTCGGGCAGTATATGGCGAGTCTTCGCCAGCTCACGCTCCGCATAGACGTAGCAGTCGCGAAACTGCTCCTTCGTCACCTGCACACCAGCCTTGCGGTATCCGTCCCAAATCACTTCGCTCCAATGGTCGCCACGGCTGTCGATTGTGCCGCCGTAGTCGAAAATCACACCCTTAATATCAGTATTTGCCATTTTCAACCTCCTCCGTAAATTTACGGCACATGCGCTCATGCCGCCAAATCATATATACAAGCATCAGATTGAGCACGACCAGCTCGAAAGCGAAATAGAGCCACGGCATCTTGACGAGCAGCGAGCATACAAGCGCTATCGAACGCAGATTGAACGACAGCCAGTTGGTGTATTTCATCAACGGCTTGCTGCTGGCACGGAACGCATCGCGGAACGACTGCGACACCTCCCCCTCGCCAAAACGTTTGCGCAAGGCGCGGCGCAGTTGCTGCATGCGTGGCGTGAGCACCTCCTGGTTTGCGGTATAGTTGCGGTAGAAGAACATCGTGGTCTTCTTCCAGAAGTTTCCCTTCCATGGCACAGCGGCATACGCCTTGTCAAGCTGCTCCACGCTGTCGAGCTCACTTCCTTCTTTTCCTTTCAAGAAATACAAGTGGAACTGGCGATAATAGTCGGCAGCTGCAGCCTGTTTCGCATGGCACAGACCTGCGGCCACGGCTATCACCCAAATGACCCACTGGTGCTCCATAAAGAACACGCTGGTACAGTTTTCACGGAAGCATATAGCCAAATAGATCGCCACAAACCAGAAGTCGCCGCTCAGACCGTCGAGTATACGACCGAGGCGTGAGTACTGCTGCGTCATACGCGCCAACTGACCGTCGGCACTGTCGAAAGAGTTTGCCCAAACGAGCAACAACACCCCCACAATATTCAGCCAAAGGTCGTCGAAATAGAACATCACTCCAGCCGCCACACCTATAAATATAGAAGCAATCGTAATGGCGTTTGGCTTGATGCCGAGTTTCGCACACAGCACAGCCCACATATAACCTATCGGGCGATAGAAACAAAGGTCGATCGTTTCCTCCGTGTCCATCGACTTGAGGGTGTCTTTATAAGACGCTTTCAATTCTTTTATATTCATCGGCGTCGTTATTTAAGTTTTGATTTGACATAATTCAACACCGCCTTGGCAATAAACGGAGCAGCCTCGTTGCGGCAAGGCGCGAAACTTGGCCAGTCGTTGAAATCGATGATGCGGATGTCGCCTTCCGGCGACACGATGCAGTCGCCGCCATAAATCTCCACGCCGAGAGCCTCGGAAGCGTCGTGGCAGATGTCCTTCAAGCGCTCGATGTCGAAATCAATGCCTTTCGACTTGCCGTTGATAGCCTCAAGTCCATATTTACTGTGTCCCTCGTCGAAAGGATAGAACCAGAAGAAGAACGGCGAGTTATGGATGCCGTAGAATTTTATAAGGTCGCCCACAAGATGACGGTTGATTACCGCACGCTTTATGCCGCGGTAGAAATATTCCTGCAGCACCTCCTGCGCCTCTTCCGCATGGCGCACATAGCTCACGTCCTCCTTATGCATGGCATGGAAGTCGCCGCGCTTTATCCAGCATTTGTTGATGCCCGCCTTTCTCAGCTGGTTTACCACAGCCTCGTCGGTGTTGACAATAACACTGTCGGGATACGGAATGTTGTGCCCCATCAGAATGCGTGTCATGCGCTCGCGTGTGCAGTTCTCGATGCCGTAGCCAGAGTTCACCACAATGCAACCATCGTCCTCCATGTCCTGAAGGCGTTTTATCGACTCCTGTTCACGGCACATATTGAGGATTACGCGCTCCTTCACTTTGCCGCTGTTGAATTGCTCCTCGCTGTAGATGTTGACCGTGCAACCGCGCTTGCGCAGCTGGTCTGCCGTAGCGTTGAAAATCGCAGCGTCGTTGCCGATATGGTTTGGCGAGTAAGCGCCGGCTCTCATAATGCCGGCAATTGTTATTTCTGCCATTTGTATGTTGTTTCTAAACTTTATTTGCTGTTGATGAAATTTTCCGCCTTCTCGATGTCGCCGGCATGGTCTACATCAAGAATTTTCCCCATCGGATACGCCTTCAGTCTCAGACCCGCGTCGACGAGCGCGCGCTGGAAGTTGCGCATACGCGCCACGCCTCGCTCCATGCAGTCGGCAAGCACATCGATGGCTTTCTCATTGAGAGCGTATATGCCTCCCGAAATGTATTTTGCACCATCATACCGCTCGTCGCGGAAAGCCGTGATGTTCAAATCGTCGTCGGTCTGCACATACAGGGGCTTCTCATCGTCTATATAGTCGGTCACCGCCATCATTCCGTCATAACGTTCATCAGCCTCCATCGCCTCGATATATGGACGGAAATCCTGCTCGCGGAAGATAGTGTCAACCGTTGTCAGGCAGAAGCGTCCTTTCGGGATTACCCTTGAAAGCTCGAAAAAGCTGTGCATCGAGCTCGGAGTTGTCTTCACCACCAGGTTCAGCGGGATGTCGAGCGAGAGGCTCTCAATATATTCGCGCACCTCAGTCATCTGCTCGTTGACGATTATGCTGATGCTCTCCGCATTACAGCGGCAGAAAAGGTTTATCAGGCGGCCTATCATCGGTTCGCCACAGATGTCGACAAGCGGTTTTGGTTTTGCCACGCCCTCTTGTGCGAGACGCGAACCCTCGCCGGCGGCTATTATCGCATAGTTCATTTTTCTTTCGTTTTTAAGCGTTAAGGATTTCCGACGACTCATCATCGTCCTTTGTCAAGTCGAGCACCTCCTTGTCGCCGCTCTTGTCGTAGTACTGGCGACGCAACGGATGTGCGTTCATTTCATAAAAGCGCGTGCGGTTTCTGAAGATGTCGATAGCCTTGAAAATCGCAGAGCGCAGCGAGGCCTCGCTTGCCTGGTTCTTTCCGGCGATGTCATATCCAGTGCCGTGGTCGGGCGAAGTGCGCACATACGGGAGTCCGGCAGTGAAATTCACGCCGTCGTCCATCGCGATTGTCTTGAACGGAGCCAGACCCTGATCGTGGTACATGGCAAGCACACCATCAAAGTGCGTATACTGCCCGCTGCCGAAGAATCCGTCTGCGGCATACGGTCCGAATGCCATAATTTTTCTTGAATAAGCCTCTTCAATGGCAGGCGTTATCACCTCCTTCTCCTCCGTGCCGAGCATACCGTTCTCCCCGGCATGCGGATTGAGCGACAGCACAGCGATGCGCGGTTTTATGATGTCGAAATCCTTTTTCAGGGAATCATTGAAGATTTCAAGTTTCTCCACGATGGCATCTTTTGTTATCGCCTCAGGCACCTGAGCCAAAGGCAAGTGGGTGGTGACCAGCGCCACGCGCAGATGGTCGTCGAAAAGAATCATCAGCGCCTTGTTGCCCTCGCCGATGCGCGACTCCAAAAACTCCGTGTGACCAGGAAAATGGAAATCGTCGCCCTGGATGGAGTCTTTGTTGATAGGCGCCGTCACCATCACGTCGATGATGCCGTTGCGCAGGTCGTCGGCAGCACGTTTCAGCGCAGCCAGCGCAGCCTTTCCGGCAGCCTCGCTCGGAGATCCGAGCTCGATTCTCACCTCACCGTCGACCACTTCCACCAAGTTGTTGACACCGTCGGCGGCATCCTCCGCCCGCGGCACAAGCGTGAAGTTCACGTTTCCCATCTCCAAAGCCTTGCGATGGTATGACAGCGCCTTCGACGAGCCATAAACAATCGGCGTGCACAGATCCGTCATCAAAGGATCCTCAAGCGCCTTCATTATCACTTCATATCCAATCCCGTTGATGTCCCCGTGGGTAATGCCAACGCGTATTTTTTTGTTCTGAGCCATATTATGCATTTTTTTCAATCTACAAAAATACGAAAAATCTGCGAGATAGCGAGAATTTAACAAAAAAGTAGTGTTAGGCGGTCAATATCACGCTGAAAATTCGTATTTTTGCAGACTGATTGCAAACAATGCATACAAGGCAACTGTATTATTGCCAACATTTTGATGTTCAATGCGTAAGAAATGGACAATTCAATAAAGCAACATCTGCTCGACCACCGCTACCTGCGGATGGCTCAGATATGGGCGGAAAATTCATATTGCCGGCGCCGCCAAGTGGGCGCGCTGCTGGTCAAGGACAAAATGATTATCTCCGACGGGTTCAACGGCACTCCTTCGGGCTTTGACAACGTTTGTGAGGACGAGACCAACCACACCTACCCATACGTGCTCCATGCCGAGGCCAACGCCATCACGAAAGTGGCGCGAAGCAACAACAGCAGCGACGGCGCCACGCTCTATGTGACCGACTCTCCATGCATCGAGTGCGCCAAGCTGATAATCCAAGCCGGCATCAAGCGCGTGGTCTTCTCCAAGCTCTACCGGCTCAGCGACGGACTCGACCTTTTGCGCGAGGCAGGAGTGGAATGCTCTTTTATCAACACTGACACTGAAGCGGAAAACAATCTATAACAAACAGCAATAGAATGAGAATTAAACATAATTCCATAATTTGGTATCCATTGGTTATCTCGATAGCGATTGTGCTCGGTATCGTCATAGGCAACTACATATCAACAAAAAAATTCACACTCGACAAAGACCGCAAGATCAATGCCGTGCTCAACCTGATCCAAAGTGAATATGTCGACTCCATCGACGTGAAGGACCTTGTGGAGCAAGCCATTCCGGCAATCATCGGCAACCTCGACCCGCATTCATACTACATTCCCGCCTCCGACATCCGTGCAGAGAACGAGAAACTCGACGGCTCGCTGAGCGGCATCGGCGTGTCGTTCTTCATGATGAACGACACCGCCAACGTTGACCAAGTGATTCCCAACGGACCAGCGGAAAAAGTGGGAATGCTTGCCGGCGACCGCATAATCTCGGTCAATGGAGAGTCGATTGTCGGCGGCACGCTGACGGCAGAGGGCATCCGCAGCAAAATCCGCGGAGAAAAAGGCACAAAGGTGAGAATCGGAGTGAAACGCAACACATCAAAGAAGACGCTGACTTTCACCATCACACGCGACGACATCCCGATGAACACCATCGACGTGTCGTATATGCTTGACGACAAGACAGGATACATCAAAATCGCACAGTTCGGAAAGAACACATACGATGAGTTTTTCGCAGCGTTGTCGAAGCTGAAGAAAGACGGCGCCTCCCGCTACATCGTCGACCTCCGCGGCAACCCCGGCGGATATATGGAAATGGCTATTCTGATGGTCAACGAATTTTTGGAACAGGGCGAACTTATTGTCTACACAAAAGGACGCAAAGAGCGTGAGGACATACAGGTGTGGAGCGATGACCAAGGCTCATTCCACGACGCTCAGGTTGCCGTGCTGATCGACGAGTATTCGGCAAGCGCCAGCGAGATTATGGCAGGCGCGTTGCAGGACAACGACCGCGGACTTGTTGTGGGTCGACGGTCGTTTGGAAAAGGACTGGTGCAGAAGCAGATTTACCTGCCCGACAGCAGCGCAATCCGTCTGACCATAGCCCGCTATTACACGCCGTCGCACCGATGCATACAGAAAGACTACACGCTTGGTGACGAAGACGACTACTCAAAGGAGCTCTACGACCGATACACCCACGGCGAGCTCTACAGCGCCGACAGCATCAAGGTGGACAAAAGCAAGATTTTCCGCACTGCCAACGGAAGAATCGTATATGGTGGCGGAGGAATCGTGCCCGACATATTTGTGCCCAACGACACCACTGGTATCACCACCTACTACCGCGCCGTCGCCAACCTCGGGCTGCTGCAGCAGTATGTCTACACCTACGTCGACATCAACCGCGACCAGCTGAAAAACGTCAAGACCGTCAAGCAGCTGATGGGCATGATGCCGTCAGACGACGCCCTGACATACGATTTTGTATGCTATGCCCGCGACAACGGCGTGCCGATGCGTTGGTACTACATAAACCTTAGCCGTTCGCTGATAGCACGCCAACTGCGTGCCCTCGTGATTCGCGACGTGCTCGGCTCAGAAGAGTTCTACCGCTATTACAACCGCACCGACAATACAGTCAACGCCGCCTTGAAAGCACTCAACGACGGCAAGGGCAAGTTTCCAATCACTCTGACAAGCACCAAGAAAAAGAAAGGGAAACGGTGATGGCTACAAAAACCGACATCAGGCGCGACATCCGTCAGCTCAAGCGCATGCTTACCGATGAACAGAAGGCAATTGCCGCCAGCAAATGCTTCTCACGGCTCGAGCAATGCCAGGAGTTTATCGATGCCGACCGCATACTCGTCTACGCCTCCCTGCCCGATGAAATCTCCACCGATGAATTCATCAGCCGCTGGTATGGCAGAAAGCAGATTTTCCTGCCGCGCGTCAACGGCGACGACCTCGACATACTGCCCTACCGACCCGGCGACACCGCAGAGGGAGCATTCGGCATCGACGAGCCAACGGGCAACGAATGCCGCGACATTTCAGAGATTGACCTTGTTGTGGTTCCGGCTATGGCATTCGACCGCCGCGGCAACCGTCTCGGACGCGGACGCGGATTCTACGACCGTCTGCTGCACAACGCCACCTGCCCGCTGATAGGCGCCGCCTATGCCATCCAGATAGTGGAGCACATTCCGGCAGAACCTCACGACATAAAGATTCCAACAATCGTCACCGACGAAGAAACCATAAGAATTCAGCAATATGACATTAGTAACTCCTGACACCAAGCTTTGCGAAGTGATTGTCGACGAGCCTTCGGTTGTCCCAGTAATCAACCGCTTCGACATCGTGCTCGGTGTGGGCGACCGCACCATAAAGTCAATCTGCAAAGAAAAAGGCATCGACACATCATTTTTCATCACAATCCTGAACGCGTTCATCCACGAATCGTTTTTTCTGGAAAATGTGACCGGAGCTTTCAATGCCGGCGACGTGGTCGACTATCTGCGCAAGACAAACAACTCATACCTGCGCAACCAGCTGCCAAACATCGAGCGTCATTTCGCAGCTCTCATATCGCGCAGCGACTCAAACAACAACCTTCCGTTGCTGTTTAATTTTTACAGAGAGGTGAAAACGGAGATAGAGCGGCGCATCGACAGCGACAACCAATGGTTTGACGCCATAATCTCTGCCGAACAGTCGAACTCCGAAGTTTCTGTTGCCGGCAATGCCGTACAGGCGGAATCAGACTCAATCGAGGACAAATTGAGCGACCTGATAAACATGTTTGTGATTCATCTGCGTGGCGACTACGACCGCAACCTTTGCCACGCTGTGCTTTTCGCCGTCATCAGTCTTGAAAAGGACATTTGCCAGAACAACCGCATCCGCAACCGCGTGCTCCGACCGCTTGTCGATGCGCTCAACTCGCGAAACTCTTAACGACGTGACGCTATGACAAATCTGAATGTCAGAATCATCACCGACGACACGGCTGTGGCAATAGGTCTGAAACAGACTCTTGCCAATATGTTCGACGTGGAGGCTTCGTGGACAAGACCATCGGCAGTGGCAACAGAACCCGACATTGCCGCCGACCTGTTTATTGCCGACGCCGACGCCTTCGCCTCCCTGCCGGGATTTTTCATTCCAAAGCGCAACCGGCTTGCCCTGCTGTCCAACTCAACCGACGACAATATCGGCTTTACGCTCAACCGCCATTGCGACGAGGCTGCATTTCTAAAGCAACTCGGCGACATAATCGAGATGTCGCGCCACAACCGCTCCGACGGCAACGAGCTGTCGCAACGTGAAATCGACGTGCTTTGCCTGTTGGCAAAAGGGTTGACCAACAAAGAAATAGCCGACCGTCTGTTTATCAGCATCAACACCGTATTGACCCATCGCAAGAATATTTCAGCCAAACTCGGCATACGCAGTATCTCCGGACTGAGCGTATATGCCATAATGAACGGCTACATCACCGACATACCAGACATCTAAAATCCCTTTTCATTCGCCATTTTTTTTGTATTTTTGCACTATCAATCGATTATGGAAGAGAATACAAACAAAAACATATCAGAGAAAACAGCGACAGAAAAGGCTGCGAAGCCAGTAGACAAGCGTATGCCTCGATGGCTTGCATTAACACTGAAAACGGCAGCATGGACTGTCGGGTCGGTGGCGGCGCTGCTGATAATGGCGCTGTGCCTGACGGTGTGGATTCTGACACCCGACCGGCTGACACCTATTGCCGAACGCCTTGCCAACGAGAACCTCAACGCGGATGTTAAAATCAAGCGTATGGAACTTACCGTATGGAAAACGTTCCCATACATGACCATCGACGTCGACGGTCTAAATGTGCGCTCTCGCACGCTCGACAAGCATAAGGCTTCGCTGCCAGCAGGCGTAGACTCGCTGCTCGACGTGGGCTGCATGCGCGCACAGTTCAATCTTGCGCGTCTTGCATTGATGGACGTTGAGATAAAAGAAATCTTTGTCGACTCCCCGAAAGTCAACCTTGTGACGGTCAACGACTCCCTCAACAACTTTATGATTGTGCCGCCAAGCAAGGAAAAGAGCGAGAGCACGCCAATCGTCTTGAAGTCGCTCGTGCTTGAGCACCTCAACATCGTTAACAATCGCGGCATCCGCTACCGTGACCTCAAAAGCGGCATGGACTTCACGCTGCACACCGACACACTTTCGCTAAATTTCAAAGACAAGGAGAAACGCTATCGCCTCGCCTTTGGAGGCAACGTCAAAGCAAGCGTTCCCGAAGCCGATATAAACCATTCTGTGCCATTCCGTCTTGGAGGCGACGTGGCTTGGGACATTGCCAAACCCAAGAATCTGGCTCTTGACGATTTTTCAATCAACATAGCAGATGTGCCCGCCACAATCAGCGCGGCGATAAAGATGGCAGACAAGACATCGGTCGACAAGCTCGACATAGGCATAGGTCCTGTGGTCTACGACAAGGTATTGGCAAACGCCCCCGACAAATACCGCAAAAGTCTTGACGAATACAGCACCAACCTGCAACTGTCGATGGCGCTGCACCTTGAAAAGCCATACGTCGTAGGCGGAAAAGACCTGCCAACATTCGCAGCGCAACTGACCATCCCGGAATGCTACGTTGCCAACACACGCCACAATGCCAGGATTGACAAGTTTGCCGCTGATGCAAAGATTGCGTTCAACGGGAAGAATCCCGATGCCAGCCAACTGACTCTCAACAAACTGCTGATGGAAGGATTCGGCATCAGTCTTGACATATCGGGCTCTGCCACAGAAATAATAAAAGACCCGTCGGTGAAGGCCAAAATCAAAGGTCGGCTCGACCTTGCACGCGCATCTCGGCTTGCTCCAAAGCAACTGCCGTTCACGATTTCCGGACTGTTCTCGCTCAACACCGACGTGAAATTCCACGTCAGCGACTTTTCTGTCAACACCTTTCACCGCATCCGCGCCAACGGCAACGCCACACTGAGCAACGTGCGCTATTCCGTGCCTTCCGACTCGCTGCGCATGTTTGTCGACCACAGCGTAATTCGCTTCGGCACCGACAGCAAAATCAAAGGACAGGACAACATCACACGCAACCTTCTCATGGCTTCCATACAAATAGACTCGGCAATCATTTCCGACCCGCACGGACATGTCACCGCCAGCCATCTAAAAGCCGGAGTGGGCAGCACCGGAGAAATGCACAACCTGATGGACACCACAGCCATCACGCCTCTCGGCGGACGCATCACGCTTGGACGCTTTACCATGCTGAGCCTCCCCGACTCAACACAGATGCAAATGTCGGGGATGGAAACAAATGCCTCAATAAGACGGTTCCAAGGACTTGGACGCACTCCGATATTGAGCTTCGGCATCAAAGCAGACCGCATACGCTATTGGGACCGCACCACGATGATGAGTCTGCGTGAAGGCAACATACAGCTGAGCGCAAACAAGCGCGTGAAGAAACAAAACTCACGGACAGAGGCTCGGATAGACTCTCTGCAGCGTCTGTATCCCAATCTCAGCCGCGACTCTCTGAGGACAATCTACAGAAAAGAACGCCGACAAAGGCGGTTGGCTGAGGAGGCAGCCGACACCTCATTCCGCGCCGACTTTGCCATCGACAGGCAGTGGCAGCGACTGATACGCAACTGGGATTTCAACGGAAAAATAATAGCCCTCAGAGGCCGTCTGTTCACTCCTTATTTCCCGCTCAGAAACCGTCTGAGCGACGTCGACGTCACATTCAACACCCAGAAACTCGACATCAACAACATAACCTATCGTGTGGGCAAAAGCGATTTGCAGCTGACTGGTGCAGTTGACAATATCCGCAGCACGCTGCTCGGCTCGCGACGCAACCCGCTGACCATCTCGCTTGTTGCCAACTCTCGCACTCTCGACCTCAACGAACTAATGGCGGCATTGTACAAGGGCAACAATTTTGCGAACAACGAGGAGCAAAAAACTTCGTTCTCAATCAATGCCAACGACGATGACGAGCGCATGCAACGCAAGGTGGAGAGCGCCACACAGGAAGACGCCGATACGATACGCTATGCCATCCTCGTGCCAAGCAACGTGGTGGTTGACATCGACCTGATGAACGACACCACCTATTACGCCAACCTTGTGCTCAACCGTCTGCACTCATCAATCGGCATGAAAAATGGCGTGTTGAGCCTGCGCGACCTGTCGGCAAACAGCAACGACGGCTCGATGAAACTCGACATGATCTATGCAACAGCCAACCGCAACGACATCGGGCTCGGGCTGATGCTCGACCTGCATGACATCAAAGTGGGACGACTGATGAAGATAATGCCTGAACTCGACTCTATAATGCCAATGATGAAAGGCATCGACGGTGTAATCAACGCCCGACTGGCAGCCACGACAAAAATCGACACTCTGATGAACGTGATACTGCCAACGACGAGCGCCGCCCTCAACATCAGCGGAAAAGACCTTGTGCTGCTCGACACCGAGACATTCCGACAAGTATCGAAAATGCTGCGTTTCAAGAACCGCAACCGCAATGTGATCGACAGCCTCTCGGTAGAGGCCACCGCGCTCAACTCGCAACTTGACGTCTACCCTTTCATCCTGCGCATGGACCGCTACAAACTCGCCGTGGTTGGATGGAACGACTTCGACACCAACTATAAATACCACATTTCCGTGCTCGACTCTCCGCTTCCGTTTAAATTCGGAATCAATCTGAGCGGAAACATCCTCAGAGACAATATGAAGTTCCGATTAGGAAAGGCGAAGCTAAAGGAAAACGAGGTGGCTCAGACCTCATCAATCACAGAAACCACCAAAAAGAATCTGTTCAGGCAGATGGATGAGATTTTCAAACGCGGAGCCGAAGCCGGGCTGCGTGAGGAACAGCACCATCACAACGGTCCGGTGCCCGACACCAACAACCTCCGCCGAGGTTTTGATGCCATCACCGAAGACGACCGCTTGACAGCCGCCGACAGTCTGCAACTGATTGTCAACGGGCTGATTGAGGCTCCCGACACGACAGCGGTGGCTCAACCATCAAAGACCGACAAGAAAACAAAAGATAAAAAAGGCAAGAAACGCCGCTCAACGCGCAGCTCTGCAGCGATACGCGAAAAAGAGGCGGTCAAACCTAAAAACTGACAAACAATCATGACAAGAGAAGAAACTGCATACGCCGACTACCTAAAACGCACTGGCTTTTCCGCCACGCCAATAAGTACCGCCCTGATCGACATGGACGGTGTGCTCTACGACTCAATGCCCAACCACTCGCGCGCATGGAAACGCCTTGCCGCGGAAAGAGGATGGCACTATGCCGACAATGAGTTTTTCCTGTATGAAGGTATGACCGGAGCGGCGATAATCCGACTTATGGAAGAGCGCGAATGCCACCGCGACAACGTCAGCGATGATGAATGCAAGGCGATATATGCAAAGAAAGCCGAATATTTCACGGCTCTGGGCAAGGTGGGTCAGATACAGGGCACTGCACGGATGCTCAACACGCTGCGCGATGCCGACATCGCCCGCGTGCTTGTCACGGGCTCCGGACAAGCCACCCTGCTCGACCGTCTGAACGCCGACTATCCAGGCATTTTCTCCGCACCGCTGAAGGTGACCGCCCACGATGTGCGTCACGGCAAACCAGACCCAGAACCATACCTTATGGGAATGGACAAAGCTGGAGTGCAGCCATGGCAGTCGATCGTGATTGAGAACGCGCCTCTCGGCGTGAAGGCCGGAAGTGCGGCAAAATGCTTCACCATCGGCATCACCACCGGACCTATTCCGGAAGACATCATGCTTGAAAACGGTGCCGACATCGTATATCCAACCATGGAAGCGTTTGCCGACGCTCTGCCATCTATCATCGACCTCAGAAAGCAACAGTTATGAAACATCAGAACGTTATTTTCACAAACTCTGTCGGCGATGCCTTGAACAAAGCCGTCGAACAACTGTCGCCACGCAACGTGTTTGTTCTGACCGACGAGAATGTTGAGCGCGAGAGTCTCGCTTCTTTCCGCCTCCATTCTGAATGGCAGAAAATTGTCATCCCAGCTGGCGACATCAACAAACCCTTGACAGCGCACAAGCCGTTTGGAATGCGCTGCAGAAAGGTGGCGCCACCCGCAAATCTCTGCTTGTCAACATCGGAGGAGGCGTAGTGACCGACCTCGGTGGCTTTGCCGCCGCCACATTCAAACGTGGCATCCGCTTCATCAACATCCCGACAACGCTGCTCAGCGCCGTCGACGCGGCTGTGGGAGGAAAGACGGGCGTGAATTTCAACGGTCTGAAAAATGAAATCGGAGTGTTTAAGGAGGCAGAGACTGTGATAATCTCCACTGTTTTTTTCAGCACCCTGCCCGAACGCGAACTGAAGTCAGGCTATGCCGAGATGTTGAAGCACGGACTGCTCGACGGAGAGGCGGTCTACAACAAATTGCTCGACTACGATTTTGACAATGTGGCAGGCAACGGCTTGCTGCGCCTCGTCGAGGAATCGGTCAACGTGAAACGCCGGATTGTGGAGCAGGATCCGTTTGAACAAGGACTGCGCCGCGCCCTCAACCTCGGACACACTGCAGGACACGCTTTCGAGAGCCTCGCCTTGAAACGCAATTCGCCTGTGCCCCACGGATATGCCGTGGCTTGGGGCATGGTTGTGGAGGCTGTGCTGTCGCACACCGAAAAGGGATTTCCATCAGCCGAACTCTATCGTCTTGCCGACTACGTGTGCCGCCACTATGGTGCATTCCACATCACGTGCGACGACTATCCAGAGCTCATCGAATTTATGCGCCACGACAAGAAAAGCGAGCACGGCGAACTCAACTTCACGCTTCTCCACAACGTAGGCAACGCCGAGACGGGCTGCGAGGTCGACGTAAAACAAGTGGAGGCTGCGCTCGACATCTACCGCGACTTGATGCACATATAGAAACGTTGCAACCAGGTTGCAACAATTTTACCATAAATTTGCACCGACAAAAGGATAAAACGTAGATTTATGGAACATATACACAACGGGCACGACAGCCTGAAAAGCAAAATCGCCATCATCGCAGCGACAACCATCCTGCTCTCGGGAGCCGCTTTGATTGAACACTACTGCAGTCTGCCACTATGGCAGCTGCTGTTGATATATCTTGTGCCCTATCTTCTCGTAGGACACGACACATTGAAAGAAGCCGCCGAAGGCATCGTCGCCGGCGACGTCTTCAACGAAGACTTTCTGATGACCATAGCCACCATCGGTGCCCTGTGCATCGGCTTTATGCCAGGCGCCGACACCGAATTCGCCGAGGCTGTGTTTGTCATGTTGTTTTTCCAAATAGGCGAACTTTTTGAGGAATATGCCGAAGGAAGAAGCCGCGACAGCATCTCCCACCTGATGGAAATACGCCCCGACACCGCCCATGTGGAATGCAACGGAGACGAGATGACGGTAGCTCCGGAGGAGGTGGCTGTGGGCGAAACAATCATTGTCAAGCCGGGAGAGAAAGTGCCGCTCGACGGCATTGTGGTTTCTGGCACATCCTCGCTCAACACCGTGGCGCTGACAGGCGAAAGCATGCCACGCGAAATCAGCAAAGGCGACGATATTTCATCAGGATGCATCAATCTCTCCGGGTTGCTGCGCGTCAAGACGACAAAGACTTTCGGCGAAAGCACCGTCGCAAAAATCATAGACCTTGTGGAAAATGCCAACGAGAGCAAGTCGCGCAGCGAATCGTTCATAACCAAATTCGCACGCGTCTACACCCCTGTCGTTGTCATCGCCGCCCTGATTCTCGCCTTTCTGCCGCCATTGCTTTCATCAGCGGCTTTCATCGACTCGTTCACCACATGGCTTCACCGGGCGTTGATATTCTTGGTGGTGTCGTGTCCATGCGCATTGGTAATAAGCGTGCCGCTGACATTTTTCGGCGGACTCGGCGGAGCGTCACGCAAAGGCATACTGATAAAAGGCAGCAACTACATCGACACATTGTCGCGGCTGGGAACAGTGGTGTTTGACAAGACAGGCACGCTGACACGTGGCGAATTTGCCGTCGAGGCTGTGCATCCTTCCAACTACAACGAGAAAGAGCTGCTGCATCTCGCCGCCCATGTGGAACACTTTTCCACCCACCCCATCGGCGCGGCTCTGCGCAACGCGTTCCCTAAAGAGGCAAGCGACGGATGCGCGGTGACCGACGTTGAAGAAATTGCCGGACGTGGCGTGAAGGCCACCGTAGACGGGCACACGGTATGCGTGGGCAACAGCAAGATGATGGCCGACATCAATATGGAGTGGCACGACTGCCATCTTCCCGGCACAATCGTCCATGTGGCTGTCGACGGGCGATATGCCGGACACATCGTAATCAACGACCAAATAAAAGCCGACAGCGCAGAGGCTGTGGCCTCGCTGAAACGGGCTGGAGTGGAACGCACAGTGATGCTGACCGGAGACCGCGAGGGCACGGCAAAAGATGTGGCTGAGAAAGTGGGCATCGACGAATATCATTCCGAACTTCTTCCGTCGGACAAAGTGGCACACGTTGAGCGGCTGCTCAACGAAAAGCCTGCAGGAAAGAATCTGGCGTTTGTGGGCGACGGCATAAACGATGCGCCGGTGCTTAAACGCGCCGATGTGGGCATTGCCATGGGCGCGCTTGGCAGCGACGTGGCGATAGACGCTGCCGACGTGGTGCTTATGGACGACAAACCGTCGAAAATAGCCACCGCCATAGCCATCGCCCGACGCACCATAGCCATCGCCCGCCAGAACGTGTGGTTTGCAATCGGTGTCAAAGCCGCCATCCTTATTCTCGCCGTTTTCGGACTCGGCACAATGTGGATGGCTGTGTTTGCCGATGTCGGAGTGACGGTTATCGCCGTGCTCAATGCCATGAGGGCTTTAAAAAGCTGAATTTCGGTTTATTGACCCTTTATTTTGAAAGCCTTTTCTCTTTTTTGTCCAACTTGTATGATTTTTCATTAATTTTGCATTGAAAAATCAAAAATTATGAAACCTCGTATTTTACTTTCATACGTCCACATGGGAGGTACTGAACGCGACTGGGTGGAGAAAGCCTTCGAATCAGAATGGATTGTTCCTCTTGGTCCAAATGTTGATGAATTCGAACATAGACTTGAGAAATATCTCGGCGCGCCAAACGTTGTGGCTCTCAGCGCAGGCACAGCTGCCATCCATCTTGCATTGGTTGCCCTCGGCGTTGGCTCTGGAGATGAGGTGATTTGCCAATCATTCACATTCGCCGCAAGCGCCAACCCAATAAAATACCAGGGCGCCGACCCTGTGTTTGTCGACAGCGAGCCCGACACATGGAACATGTCGCCTAACGCGCTGGAAGAAGCGATTATAGACCGCAAGAAGCAGACTGGACATTATCCAAAAGCAATAATCCCCGTTTATCTCTATGGCATGCCGGCTAAGATGGATGAAATCCGCGCAATAGCCGACAAATACGGCATTCCTATCGTAGAAGACTCCGCCGAGGCTCTCGGTTCGGAATACAAAGGCAAGAAATGCGGTACTCTCGGCAACTACGGATGCTTGAGTTTCAACGGAAACAAAATTATCACCACATCGGGTGGCGGCGCATTGGTGTGCCACTCCAAAGAGGAAGCCGACCGCGTGAAATTCTATGCCACACAAGCCCGCGAGCAACGGCCGTACTACTACCACGAGACAATCGGCTACAATTATCGGTTGAGCAACGTGAGCGCCGGAATCGGTTGCGGTCAGATGGACGTGCTGCAGCCTCACGTGGAGCTGCGCCGCGCAATCCATGATTTCTACACAAAAGAATTGGCTGGCATCGAAGGTGTGAGCGTTCAGCAGAATCCTTCCACCGACTTCAATTCCAACTTCTGGCTGTCGACAGTCTTAATCGACCCGAAAACCGGAAAAGATCCGGAATCTCTGCGGCAGTTCATGCTCGACGCCGGTGTGGAAACGCGCCGTCTGTGGCGGCCTATGCACATGCAGCCCGTTTTCGCCGACGCGCCCTACTATGGCGACACAACGTGCGAGGCTCTGTTTGACAGAGGCTTATGCCTGCCGAGCGGTTCCGGACTTAAAGAAGAGGAGCTGCGCTATGTGGCAGACAAAATCAAAGAGTTTTTCAACAAATAGCTAATCAAAAAATCATCATAAAAAAACTATGGCTGAAAAGCAAAAAGTAGCATTGATCACAGGCATCACCGGTCAGGACGGTTCGTTTCTGGCTGAATTTCTGCTTGATAAGGGATACGACGTGCACGGCATAATCCGCCGCAGTTCTTCTTTCAACACCGGTCGCATCGAGCACCTTTATTTCGACGAATGGGTGCGCGACATGAAGCGCCGCCGGCTCATCAACCTGCACTACGGCGACATGACCGATTCAAGTTCGCTGATCCGCATCATTCAGGAGTTGCAGCCTGATGAAATCTACAACCTTGCGGCACAAAGCCATGTGAAAGTGTCGTTTGAAGTGCCGGAATACACTGCCGACACCGACGCCATCGGAACTCTGCGCCTGCTTGAGGCGGTAAGAATGCTCGGGCTCGACAAAAAAACCCGCATTTATCAAGCCAGCACGTCGGAGCTGTTCGGACAGGTGCAGGAAGTGCCTCAGCGCGAAACCACTCCGTTCTACCCGCGCAGCCCTTACGGATGCGCCAAACTTTATGGCTACTGGATAACCAAGAACTATCGCGAGAGTTACGGCATGTATGCCGTAAACGGAATTCTCTTCAACCACGAGAGCGAGCGGCGAGGCGAAACATTCGTGACACGCAAAATCACGCTTGCCGTGGCCCGAATCTCTGCCGGACTTCAGGACAAACTGTATCTCGGCAATCTCAACGCCCGTCGCGACTGGGGCTATGCCCGCGACTATGTGGAGTGCATGTGGCTGATTCTTCAGCAGGACGAGCCTGATGACTTTGTCATTGCCACTGGCGAATTCCACTCCGTACGCGAGTTTACTGAGCATGCTTTCGCCCGCGCCGGAATCACTCTGCGCTGGGAAGGCGAAGGTGTGGATGAAAAAGGCATCGACATTGCCACCGGACGTGTGCTCGTCGAGGTGGATCCTAAATATTTCCGTCCTTGCGAGGTGGAGCAGCTGCTCGGCGACCCTACAAAAGCCCGCACAAAATTAGGTTGGAATCCCCGCAAGACGTCGTTTGAACAACTCGTACACATTATGGTGGACCATGATATGGCTATGATACGCAAACATGGCTCCGAATCCGAACGAATGATTTAGCAGACAGAAAAATGGAAAAAGACGCTAAAATATATGTTGCCGGACACCGCGGACTCGTAGGCTCGGCTATCTGGAAAAACCTCCAGCAGAAAGGCTATACAAACCTTGTGGGACGCACGCATGCCGAGCTCGACCTGCTCGATGGAGTGGCGGTGCGCGAATTTTTCGACGCCGAAAAGCCCGACTATGTGATTCTTGCCGCGGCTTTCGTGGGCGGAATCATGGCTAACAGCATCTATCGCGCCGACTTCATCTGGCGCAACCTGCAGATACAGCAGAACGTAATCGGCGAAAGTTTCCGGCACAACGTCAAGAAACTACTGTTTCTCGGAAGCACGTGCATCTATCCCCGCGAGGCTCCTCAACCAATCCCCGAGAACGCGTTGCTGACATCTCCGCTCGAATGGACAAACGAGCCTTACGCACTCGCAAAAATCGCCGGACTGAAGATGTGCGAGAGTTTCAACCTGCAATACGGCACAAACTACATCGCCGTGATGCCGACCAACCTATACGGTCCTAACGACAATTTCGACCTCGTAAGCAGCCACGTGCTGCCGGCAATGATACGCAAACTCCATCTGGCGCGCCTGCGCATGGAAGGCGACCGCGAAGGCATTCGCCGCGACCTTGACCGCCGTCCGGTGGGCGATGTCGACGGCAAGGCTGCAGATGAAGCCATCGACGCTATGCTCGACAAATACGGCATACTCAACGGCTCGCTCAACCTCTGGGGTTCCGGACGGCCTATCCGCGAGTTCCTCTGGAGCGAGGATATGGCCGACGCTTCAGTCTACGTGATGGAACACATTGATTTCGACCAGCTGAAAGGCGACAATCCGGAAGTGCGCAACTGCCACATCAACATCGGAAGCGGCAGAGAGGCTACCATAGCACAAGTGGCTGAGATGGTGAAAAACGCCGTAGGATTCAAAGGCGAAATCCATTGGGACTCGTCAAAGCCCGACGGAACAATGCGGAAACTCACCGACGTGAGCAAACTGCACGCCCTCGGATGGCGCCACAAAGTGGAGCTGGAAGACGGCATCCCGGCGCTCTATAAATGGTATCTGGAACACTGAGTCATTACCACATAAATAAACGCGCAGCGGAAAGCGTATCGTTTTCCGCTGCGCGTTTATTTATCTCACAGCCGATTGTCAACGGCCGACACACATGTCAATCTTATACCGCAACGTGTCAGACGGAGCAAGCTTGTTGGCAATTTCATAGTACTGGCAAGCCTGGGTATAGTCGGGAATCTCCAATTGAGCGTCGCCAGCCTGTTCCCACGAGCGGCTCGCCGCCTTCAGTTTCACGTCAAGACGCTCCTGCAAACCCTTGCTCTTGTCAAGCACCTCACCACTCTGCTCTGCCTCATCACTCTTCTCCACTACACGGATATCGTCGAGCAACGTTTTCGCCTTGAGCAACGGCTCATATTCAGCATTGTCGCCATTGTTTATCAAACTGTCGCACACAATGCACTTCTTCTCATACCGCGCAAGCACATCAGAGCCATCGCCACCGCTTGACGTCGACGGCTTGGAACCGCCAATCATCGACCACACTCCGGCTCCGATGCCGCCAACCACAACCACCGCCAGCACAACAATCAGCCACGTAGGAAACTTGCCGCGGCGACGGCCACCCTCGCCTATCACACGAGTGGCACGCACATCATCCCCTCCCACATTCGGAGCGGGAGAAGGCGCAGGAGCAGGTTCAGGGACAGGTGCAGGCTCCGGAACAATCTCCGGTTGAGCCGTCGGACAAATCTCCATCACAAAATCATCGACCGTAGCCGTCCTGTCATACTTATTGTAAGCCATCGCACGGCTTATCGCAAAACGCACAGCATCGCTCACCGTCGGAGGCAAAGCCTTCTCCACCGTGTCGCGCTGCATCTCAGTGGCAATGATAGGCACCCTGCCAACAAGCATATAGTAGAGCACCGCACCAAGAGCATAAACATCGGCCTGCGGAGAAAACGTCTGCAAACCGCTGTACTGCTCCACCGGAGCGAAACCATCGCTGCAGCCCTGCACACGGATAGTCGACGTAGGTTTGCCCTTGTCGTCAAAATGCTTCGCCAAACCAAAATCAATCAGCACAGGCATACGCTGACCAGTATGATAGTCCACACGGAACATAATATTCTCAGGCTTGATGTCGAGATGATTGATGTGGTGAGAATGCAAAAACGCAACCGCCTTAGCCACAGGCAGCTCAATGTCGAGCGCAGCCTGCTCCGACAGCGCACCGTTGGCCTTCACCAAATCGCGCAGCGTACCCCCGTTGAGATACTCCATCACATAATAGACCGTATTGTTGGCCTCAAACACCTCGCTCACAGGCACCACATTAGGATTCTTGCCGCTGATCTCATTCAGCCGGCGAGCCTCCGCAAGAAAATCGCCACGGCTCTCCTCCACACGCGACTGCAAAGGTTTGGAATAGCCCACACCGCCCGAAGCGTCGCGCTCGCAAGCATCCTTCATGAAATGCTCCTTTATGGTGAAATATGTAAAAATAGGCACCTTGTCGAACATCACCGTTGTCGACACCTTATATGTTATTCCAAAACCGCCCTGACCAAGCACAGCCTCAATCCGATAATCAAACTTCGGACTTTTCAGAATAGTGCCGACAGGCAACGCGCGCTGAAGTTCGTTCTCTTCCATATCCCTATAAAATTATTCGTTCTCAAATTTTTTAAGTCCCCCAAATTTAGATATTTTTATTGAATATACCCCAATTTCAAAAGAAATAAAAACAACAAACCCGCCTTTAAATCAATTATGATTAAAAAAAGCACACTTCTTTCTCATATCTGGCCGAAATTCATTACCTTTATCGAGTCGGAATATGCGCTTAATAATAGAATATAGTTCATTTTATTGCGAATAACCTATAAATTTTATTTGAATTTTCTTTATACAGGAAAATTACCGTATCTTTACCAAGAGAAATGTGTACTATATGGCAAGTAAAAACTTAAATAGGCTAAAAGTAGTTCTTGCAGAAAAGCAACGGACGAATAAATGGTTGGCTGGACAGTTAGGCAAAGACCAAACAACCATATCAAAATGGTGTACCAATTCAAGTCAACCAGACTTAGGCAATCTGATGCAGATTGCTAAAATATTAGATGTTGAACTAACCGACTTAGTGCGGTTCGAAGAATTTAAAAAAGATGGAACAGAATAAGAATGAATTGCTCTTGGGGCAAATAGATAAAATCAATGTGGTTATTTCTACCCTCTCGGAAAACTTCTCGCAAGAGGAAGTTGCTGATAAAATCAACTTTTTATCTGTAGTGAGAGATAATTTAAAAGATTGGGCTGAGAAATAGCAATGGCAAAGAAAAGGCAATATACATTTATAGACCTATTCGCAGGCTGTGGCGGCTTGTCTGAAGGCTTTATGGAATCTGGGCATTTTAAGGGATTGGCTCATATAGAATGGGAATATCCTATGGTACAGACTCTACGGAATCGTCTTGTCAAAAAATGGAATGAAACTTGTGAGCAAGCACAAAAAAAAGTTATTCTTTTTGACATTCAAAGAACTGATGAATTCCTTTTTGGCAATTGGACACAAGAATCCATAAAACAATACGCTAAGTATAATTCAGTAGAAACTCAAAAGGGTTTAAAACATATGCTTAATGGAAAGACCGTTGATTTAATAATTGGTGGTCCGCCATGTCAAGCATATTCTATCCACGGGCGAGCAACAGACAAAAACTCAATGCAGAATGACTATAGAAATTATTTGTTTGAGAGTTTTGTTAAAGTTGTAGATGAGATAAAACCAAAAGCGTTTATCTTTGAAAACGTAACAGGTATGCTAAGTGCAAAACCAGGAGGGAAACCTGTTGTTGAGCGTATTTATAAAGCTGTTACAGATATAGGATATTTAATTCTAAGCCCGGATAAATTCAAAGAGGCTGTTTATAATGCATACGACTATTCTGTTCCACAAAACAGAGAGAGGGTTATATTGTGTGGTATTAAAATAGATTCAGATTTCTCTATAGAGGAATTCTATAAAACTTTATCAAAGAATAAGAGTCTAAAACATTATACAGTAAATGATGCGATAGGCAATCTTCCGCCTATTTTTCCTCTGGACAAAATAGAAAAGGTAAAAGGAAAGAATGTTTCTCATTATGCTACAGACGATTCTGACAAATTTCATATGCCACGACATTGCAGTTCTCGAGACATTCGTGTCTTTCGAGAATGGATTGCAAATGATATGAATAAATGCTCTCAAAAAGAGGCTATAGATTTCTACGAAAAGGTAACAGGGAAAAAAACCTTGTATAGAAAATATAGAAATTTAGAATGGGACAAACCATCCCCAACAGTGGTGGCTCATTTACAAAAAGATGGATTTATGTTTATCCATCCTGATATTGAGCAAGCAAGATTTATAACAATACGAGAGGCTGCATTGTTAATGTCTTTTCCTAAGGATTTTGAATTCATAGGAAACAAGGCTTATTGCTATAAAATGATAGGTAACGCTGTGCCTGTCAATTTTGCAAAAGCAATAGCGGAATCTATATATAAAGTAATTAGTCAATAATGGCAAATATATTAATAGCATGTGAAGAAAGCCAAGCAATATGCAAAGCTTTCAGAGAAAATGGACATAATGCATACAGCTGTGATATTTTAGAATGCAGCGGTGGACATCCTGAATGGCATTTTATGCAAGATGTTTTACAGGTGATACCAAATCATGGGGGAAAATTAGAAAATGGTGAGGAATACCTTTTGCCAAATGGTGAGGAGTGGGACTTGATGATTGCTCATCCACCTTGTACATATTTATCTGTAAGTGGTGCTCGATGGCTATATCATCCAGATGATGCAGATTTGCCTATAGAACAACGAAGGGAGCATCCACATCATTTAGGTAGAAGAAAGATGAAAGCGGAAGCAGAAGAGTTCTTTATGCAATTTACAAAAACGAACATAAAACGTTGGGCAATCGAAAACCCTGTAGGTTGTATGAATACTGTTTATCGTAAACCAGACCAAATTGTTCAGCCTTTTTGGTTTGGAGATTCTGCTTCAAAGAAAACTTGTTTATGGCTACACAATCTTCCTCCATTGGTACCAACAGACATAGTTGACTCTGGAGAGCGTGTTGTCCTGTCAAGCGGGCGTTCTTTGCCCAAATGGTATTCAGATTCTTTTAACACCAAAATTTCGACAGAAGAAAGAAGAAGACTTAGAAGTAAAACATTCCCAGGTTTTGCCAAAGCTGTGGCAGAGCAATGGGGCAAATTATTGTAATTATGAATGCAAATTCTTTAAAGATACAACGTTTTAGAGCTAATGATTTAGTTGATAACGGTGGTAAGCAATTTGAATTAGGAAGAAGTTGGTGTGACGATTTCTTTGAACTTAATAGAGATGATTCGGAAGTTGTTATAAATCTAACTTTCAAGTCCTTATGCTACGAGTATGCGCAATATACAGACAAAAATATAGAGTTGAAACTATCGGAAGTTTCAATTCGTGGGGATAGGAAGGCTTATGTTAATGGAGAAAATGGGAGATCACAAATAAAAGATTTCTTCATTAAGGATTTACATCTTACAATAGAAAATAACAGCGAAGATTATTTCGGGGTGTATAAATCTAACTTGGGAAAGTATTATTTATATTTTATTCCAAGACCTTTGTATGAGAACTTTATTAAAATGTTTGTTTCCTTTGCACCAAATGTGTCTGTACAGGCAAGTACCGACAGACCAAATAGAAAAAATGGTATTTTACAGCAGATTTTTTATGGTGCTCCAGGTACAGGAAAATCACATACAATAGAAGAAGAAACAAAGGAAGAAGATGTTATTCGTATAACTTTCCATCCCGATACGGATTATTCTACTTTTGTAGGAGCGTACAAGCCAACAACAGCATTACTTCCTATTTGTGATGAACTTGGACAACCAATGAAAATTGGTACTACGACATTACATAAAGAGCAAATTGTCTATGAGTTTGTGGCACAATCATTCCTGCAAGCATACGTCAATGCTTGGGAGAAATATGATAAAGGCGATAAGCAGTACCTTGTCATAGAAGAAATCAATAGAGGTAACTGCGCTCAAATATTTGGTGACCTGTTCCAACTTCTTGACCGTAATGATTATGGTTTTTCTGATTATCCGATAAAAGCGGATACAGATATGAAACGACAACTTCAAAAAGCATTTGCTGGATTGTCTATTGCCCAAAGAGACAAAGTTAATGCTATGTATGAAGGCAAAGATGTTGTATCGCAAGTGTTGTGTGGTGATATTCTGCTCTTACCAAGCAACCTTTACATTTGGGCAACCATGAACACGAGCGACCAAAGTCTTTTCCCGATAGACTCAGCTTTCAAGCGTCGATGGGATTGGACTTACATGCCTATATCTAATGCAGAGAAGCATTGGGTGATAGAGGTGGGTGGCAATAGCTACGATTGGTGGAAGTTCCTTGAAAAGATAAATGAGAAAATAGGCTCTACAACAAATTCCGAGGATAAGAAGCTTGGATACTTCTTCTGCAAAGCACAGAATGGCGTTATTTCGGCAAAGACTTTTGTCGGTAAGGTTATCTTCTATCTTTGGAATGATGTGTTCAAGGACTATGAGTTTGGGGATACTATCTTCGATGATGAGGATGGTAGCAAGTTGACTTTCGATAAGTTCTATACATCAGAAGGAACAAAGTCTGAAATCGTTGAGGAAAAGGTTGGATTGTTCTTAAAAAATCTCAAGATAGAACCAATAAGAACTATTGAAGATGAAAATGAGATAATAGAAGACGAAGATGGAAATACTATTGAGTCAAGTAGTAGAAATTACGACAAGTTTACTGTAAACGATGGCGCAGAATGTGGCAAAAACAAGCTGGCTATAGAATGTATAAAAGAATATATCAAATTAAATCCTGGTATTACAGCACAAGAAGTTTACAGTATTTGGTCTTCTTTAGGTAATATTGTTCCTCATTTCCTTGAGACAAAGGAACAATATGATGCACGGAAAGATAACAGCAAACGTTCTGATGCTATTGAATGCTCTGGAAGTCTTCTTTATATTGCTCATAATGGATATGGCAGCAATGGTAAAGCTGATGTCCTAATGAACTTGGTTAATGAAAAGGATTGGGGAATAATGGTAAAGAAAATAGTTAAATAATGCGCATACTAATAGAAGAATATCAATATAACGTAGCCAGCATAAAGGACATTCTCTATGGCATTGATGCCTTGGAGAATGTAGAAGGTAAAGTTTCCGTCCATTACGTAGGGTATTTCTATAATACTCTACTGAAGGATTGTGTGTTTATTCTTCCCAAAGTATTGCTCAAAGATGTGGAAGGAAAAGAGTTTGTTTTCGGGAAATACCAACCTGAAGACATCGCTAATTTGGACGAAAACAATCCTCTCGATGCAATAGAGAGAAACTTTATCTATAAGTTTGCCGTATGGATTTATCGAGCTATTGTTGTTTATAAAAACGACAAACGTAACGATACAGGCATCGTGTATCATTCACAAATAGCACAAGTTGGTAATGGTCAACGCAGATTGAGCAATACTTACCTTGATATTCTTCTATCGTTGTTACAATTCAATCGTGACAACCAAAGTTTCTTCTTTTTCATAGTAAAGAACTTACATAGCGGTTTGAACAAAATCAATTGGACTCGAACCATTGGTACTCAAACTGCCATTGTGCAAGATGGGCGACCAATCTATTTGAATCCAGTCAATAAGAAACGCCAAAACAATTTTGATGAAGAGTTGCTTGTCATCTTCTTCTCTATATTGAATTATATTGGTGATACTTATGGATTCCCTAAAGAAATATGTTGTCAATTTCAGTTGATAACAGGAAAGCGATTCGAGACCTATTTGAATGGCTTTGGCAAAACACGTTTACGCCAAATCAAATACAAATATTTCTCAGACAAGGCTCTACAATTATGGCAGTTGTGCTACGCATTCTTTGATGAAGCAAGGCAAGTGTTCATTACGACTGAGCAGAAAGAATATCTGTTGGTCAAGAATTTTTATATTGTATTCGAAGCTATCATTGATGAGTTGATTGGCGACAATCCTTTGCCAGATGGTATGGAAAAGAAACAGGAAGACGGAAAGATAGTTGATCACCTCTTTACGGCAAAGAGTCTAATTGAGAATGAGAACAAGCAGACCTATTACATAGGTGACAGCAAGTACTATAAGATGGGGCATGAACTCGGTTCAGAGTCCATCTACAAGCAATACACCTATGCAAGAAATGTCATCCAATGGAATCTTGACATTTTTAATAGTGGGAAAACTACAGAGTCGGGCATTCGACTCCGTGATGATGTGACAGAAGGGTATAATATTATTCCGAACTTTTTTGTATCTGCAAAAATGGATGAAGGCTTTAATTACACAAATGACGGTATCGAAAAGACAGACCGTAAGAATAACCGCCATAAGCAAGTGCAATTCAACAATCGCTTGTTTGACCGTGACACATTGTTACTGTTCCATTATGATGTAAATTTTCTCTTTGTCCTTTCGCTCTATGCCCGAAATAATGCTGGTCAAAAGAAACAATGGAAACAGAAAATCCGTGAGTGTTTCCGCTCGGAAATACAAGAATGGCTACAGCAAGATTATGACTTCTATGCAATGAAGGCTCATCCTGATGTAAATGGCGAAGAGTATATCAAAAAGCATTTCAAAGAATTGCTTGGTAAGGTCTATACACCATTTGCTGAAGACGGGCTATATTCTTTAGCATTAGACACAACAAATGATAAGAACAAAGCTGAGAATGAGCGACTACTGAATGAGTTAAAGGAATATTTCTTTGTAGCTAATTGCAAACTTGGCGAACAGCCAGACAAGGTTCTGCAAAAGCCAATATCCGAAGGATACTCACCAGTTGCCGATGCAACAAAAGATGGTGTATTGATGGTGATGATGGAGAACTACGAAGGAAAGAAACAAAAGTTCCTACCCACAGGTAAACTTGCGGTTGGTATCAAATATACAAAAGACGGCTTAGAAATTGCAGAGAATTTGCAATCCATTGGATATGTGCTGTTCCATACTCGTAAAGATATTGGTCAGCATCTCTTCCGTGTAAAAAGCATTCAACTCGTAAAAGCAATAGAAGACTTGCCCCTTGGCATATACAAGAATGTCAGTACAACGGAAATCTATGCAGTAGTAGATATAGACACAACTATAGAATTGGATTCATTAGGCATACATTCTTCAAAGAAAGAATATACTCCAACAACGAGATATGATGCTCAATATTTAGAAATTTAAGAATTGTATCATCGAAAATAATATAAAAAATGGCAAAAAGAAAAGTAAGTTTTAATTATTTGTTCCTAAAGCAAGAAGATTTGGAACAACCAATAGAAAATGCATTAAGTACAATTATCACCTATCTTTTGTCAAAAGAGAAAGTAGATAGAAAGCAAGATGTTAATAGTGACAAATTCGCATTTTTAGATAATGTCGACTATGATACAAATAGTGCATATCATACAATGCAGTTGTTGTTTAAAAGTGCTAAACATAGTTATCGAGCACCTCTTCTTGACAAAAATACAGTTGAGGCAAGAGACAATCCTAAAACAATGAGTGAAGGGGAACAAATGAAAACTCATATACTCATAAAGTTTAAGGAAGGAGATGCTATTTTGTTTTTAGAAATGGGCAATAATATGCTCACTTGTGGAAATATCGTAAATTATTTGAACTATGCTCTTTTATCATACAATTCCCAATTCGAAGAAAATGATGAACAAAGAATTCTTGGAAAATTTAGCTTTGAAATGATTGCTCGTGATGACTTTCAAGAGGTCCTGCAAGGGATGGATAGAGTTTTGTGTGCAGAGATTTATATAGATAAATCCGTTTTAGGGTCTGAGGTACTAAACTTTTCTGCACCATCAGAACAAATAAAGGAAAATGTTATGCTTACAATTAAAGCAGAGCGTAAAAAAAGCATTAAAGACCATATATATGATTTTGTGGACAGATACAATGATACTCAATCAAAAATAAGAAGAATTCGTGTCACAGGAAAAGCGACAAATGGAAATTCGAGTATCATTGATACAAGTTTTATAGTTAAAAAAGAATTTATAGAAGTTCAACAAGATTCGGATACAGGAGAATACATATCAGCAAATGTGTTTTCCCAATTAATGGCTCTATCAAACGAATGTTGAAAATAATATGTGGTGCGAATATCTATACGTAATTTTAGCATATGTTGATATGCTAAAGAAAAGCGAGAAACGATTTGAAATATATATACCTGTAATAATAGCTACTACAAGTTTTATATATTCTTTCGTTTCTTGTAACTATATGTTGCAATTGGATTTTATAAAAGAGATTATTCCATTTATAGAGACTTTGTTGGGATTTACTCTTGCTGCATTAACGCTTTTATTGTCCAATAATCGTATTGAGGAAAAAACGAGAAATTTTCCAATGGAAAGAAAAATTAGAGGTAAAACCATAACCATGTATCAATTTTTAGTGGCTCTTTATTCCTATTTAATAATTTGTGAAACAATTTTATGTATTTTGTATTATGTAGCAACATTATTTCCAATTAGTGTTAATGTCATAATAGCAACTATAGTAAATTCTTTCTTTATTTTAGGAGTTTTTCATGTACTATTTTCAACATTAAGAATTGCTTCTAATATGTATCACATAACTATAAGGAAATAGAAGAATGGATATAAATTTATGGATTGGCGAAGCAACCGCCTACGACAAGAAGCAACTACTCGAAGTTAAGCGACCTAAAAGTTGGCTAAAAAGTGTATCTGCCTTTGCCAATGGCGAAGGCGGAACATTAGTGTTTGGCATCAGTAATGACGACCAAGTGGTTGGTCTTGCTGATGCAGAGAGCGATGCCGAAAGAATAAGTGAAGAGATAAAGACAAAACTTGACCCTATACCTGCTGTCAACCTTGAATTTAAAGAGGTTGAAGGCAAGAAACTTGTATTACTTCACGTTTATAAGGGACAAGAAACACCATATTACTATATAGGCGATAAGCAACGCTTAGCATTTGTAAGAGTTGGCAATGAGTCTGTTGTTGCTGACCGACTTCAACTAAAAAGTCTTGTAATGCAAGGTGCAGGTCGCTCCTTTGATGCGATTCCTTCACCCTATAAGTTTGAGGATATGGCTTTCTCAAAGCTAAAATCCGTACACTTCAAACGGTTGAACCAATCGTTTGATGATAGTGATTTCGTATCATGGGGCATTGTAGATAATGATGGAAAACTTACCAATGCTGGTGCTCTTTTGGCTGACGACTCCCCAATACGCCATTCTCGCATATTTTGCACCCGTTGGAATGGCTTAGACATGACAAGCGGTTTGGGCGAGGCTTTGGATGATGCAGAACTGGAGGGTAGCGTTATCGGGCAATTGCAAGATGCGGTCGCATTTGTTCGGAACAATTCACACCGAAGATGGTGGAAAGAAGATGATTATCGGGAGGAACTGCCCGATTATCCAGAACGTGCAGTAACAGAAGTGATATGTAACGCCATCATTCACAGGGATTACATGGAGCTTGGTAGCGAAATACACATTGATATGTATGATGACCGAATGGAGGTGTATTCCCCTGGCGGTATGTTTGATGGACGCTTGATACAACAACTCGACCCTATGACAGTACCTTCGAAACGTCGCAACCCTTTGCTCGCTGATTTCTTTCATCGCTTAAAGCTAATTGAGCGTAGAGGTAGTGGTATGAAGAAGATTATAGGTGAATATAAGCGGTTTGAGAATTTGGAGAATTACCATGCTCCAGAGTTCAGCTCCAATGTTTCTGAATTCCATGTTACAATGTGGAACCTCAATTATGCCATGGATGTCATAAAAGATAATCCTCATGTCGTAAAAACACCAGAAGATGTCGTAAAAGACGTCGTAAAAGAGACCGGAGATGTCGTAAAAGCCAAAGCTAATGTCACAAAAGAATTTATAAAGGCTCAGCGACAAATCTATAAATTGATTTCACAAACACCTCAAATCAATGCCACGCAAATGTCTGAGAATATGGGTATTTCCCTACGCCAAGTACAGCGATACCTTAAACAACTTTCGGACCTTAAATTGATTGTCAGAGAAGGAGGTCGCAAAAACGGTATTTGGAAAATATTGGATGAAGAATATGAAGGTTTCTTCAAAAGAATCTGAAAAACGCCAACGCCAAAAGTTATAACAAACAAAAAAAATCCGTGCAACCTTTTGAGTTACACGGATTTTTATTTATCTATCGCTTATAGATTCTTTACTTGACCTCCTCGAAGTCGGCATCTTGGACGGTGTCGCCGTTGTTGCCGGCATTGCCGCCCTGCTGCGCTCCGGCGTTAGGGTCGAATCCTGCGCCCTGCTGTGCGCCTCCGGCTTGCTGCTGGGCATTGTAGATGTCCTGAGCGGCTGTCTGAAGGGCTGCGTTAAGCTTATCGATTGCAGGGTCGATGGCGTCGATGTTCTGAGCCTTGTGCGCTTCCTTCAACTCGTTGAGCGCCGTCTCTACGGCTGCGCGCTTGTCGGCAGGGAACTTGTCGCCGAGGTCTTTCAACTGCTTTTCGGTCTGGAAGATTACGGCGTCGGCCTTGTTTACTTTGTCGATGCGCTCTTTCTCTTTGGCATCGGCTGCCGCATTGGCTGCCGCCTCGTCTTTCATACGCTTGATTTCCTCGTCGCTCAAGCCGCTTGACGCCTCGATACGGATGCTCTGCTCCTTGCCTGTGGCTTTATCCTTTGCCGACACGTTGAGGATGCCGTTTGCATCGATTTCGAATGTAACCTCGATCTGAGGGATTCCACGCGGTGCCGGTGCGATTCCATCAAGATGGAAACGTCCGAGCGATTTGTCGTCGCGCGCCATTGGACGCTCGCCCTGGAGCACGTTGATTTCAACTGACGGCTGGTTGTCGGCTGCCGTTGAGAATGTCTCGCTCTTGCGCGTTGGTATCGTTGTGTTGGCTTCGATAAGTTTTGTCATCACGCCACCGAGAGTCTCGATGCCGACCGACAATGGAACGACGTCAAGCAGAAGCACGTCTTTCACGTCGCCGCTGAGCACACCGCCCTGGATTGCAGCGCCTACGGCTACCACCTCGTCAGGGTTAACGCCCTTCGACGGAGCTTTGCCGAAGAATTTCTGTACGATTTCCTGTACGGCAGGGATACGGGTCGAACCGCCCACGAGAATCACGTCGTCGATGTCTGATGGAGTCAGTCCGGCATCCTTCAATGCCTGCTGGCAAGGAACTACGGTTGCCTGGATAAGGCTGTCGCAAAGCTGCTCGAATTTAGCGCGGGTAAGCGTTTTTACCAAGTGTTTAGGCACACCGTTTACCGGCATGATATACGGCAGGTTGATTTCTGTCGACGTAGAGCTTGAAAGCTCGATTTTTGCTTTTTCAGCAGCCTCTTTCAAGCGCTGAAGAGCCATCGGGTCCTGACGGAGGTCAACACCCTCGTCGTTTTTAAACTCGTCAGCCAGCCAGTCGATAATCTTGTGGTCGAAGTCGTCACCGCCAAGGTGAGTGTCACCGTTGGTCGATTTCACTTCAAACACACCGTCGCCAAGCTCAAGAATTGAGATATCAAACGTACCGCCACCGAGGTCGAACACCGCAATCTTGCGGTCGCTCTGGCTCTTGTCAAGACCGTAAGCCAACGCTGCGGCTGTAGGCTCGTTCACGATACGGCGGACGTTCAAGCCTGCAATTTCGCCGGCTTCCTTAGTTGCCTGACGCTGAGAGTCGTTGAAGTATGCCGGAACGGTGATTACGGCGTCGGTCACTGTCTGTCCGAGATAGTCTTCTGCCGTCTTCTTCATTTTCTGAAGAATCATAGCCGAGATTTCTTGCGGAGTGTACTGGCGACCGTCGATGTCGACACGCGGAGTGTTGTTGTCGCCTTTGACCACATTATATGGCACACGTGCGATTTCTTTTTGCACGGCATCGTAGGATTCGCCCATAAAACGTTTGATGGAGAACACCGTACGAGTCGGATTGGTGATTGCCTGACGCTTTGCAGGGTCACCCACTTTTCTTTCGCCACCATCGACGAAAGCAACGATTGAAGGCGTTGTGTTGCGGCCTTCGCTGTTAGGAATTACCACAGGGTCTTTACCCTCAAGAACTGCCACGCAGGAGTTCGTAGTACCTAAGTCTATACCAATGATTTTACCCATGATTCTATATTTTTATTTGTTATTATTCAAGTTTTCTCTGCCGTGCCCTTGCGGGACGCGGCACACTCGGATAAACAAATCGCGTGCCAAACTCCGGCTGCGCGAATCCGACAGCCGCCGATGCTGACATTACGTCAGTCTGTTACTGACATTTTGCGCTAAAACTCTCCGATTAACCATATTTTCACAAATAAAAAAGTTGTTCTTGATATTTTTTCGTACTTTTGCGAACAGGTAATCTTTTTTAGAGAACTTTTAAAATTTAAATATTATGAATATCTCTCACATCGAACATCTCGGAATCGCTGTCAAGAGCCTTGACGAAGCCATTCCTTATTATGAAAACATTCTCGGAATGAAGTGCTACTCTATCGAAGAAGTTGCCGACCAGAAAGTAAAGACTGCTTTCTTCAAGGTTGGACAAACAAAACTCGAACTCCTCGAGCCGACTTCTGACGAGAGCCCTATCGCCAAATTCATCGAGAAGCGCGGCGAAGGCATCCATCACCTCGCATTTGCCGTTGAAGACGGTGTTGCCAACGCTTTGGCTGAAATGGAAGGCAAAGGCGTGCGCCTCATCGACAAAGCTCCTCGCAAAGGTGCCGAAGGTCTGAACATCGCGTTCATCCACCCGAAGTCGACACACGGCGTTCTTACTGAATTCTGCGAGAAACCTGAATAAGCAAACACTTAAACTATTAAGCATTTTAATATGAGCAATCAACTTGAAAAAGTGCAGGAGCTTATCGCCTTGCGCGAGAAAGCACGCCTTGGCGGCGGCGAGAAAGCCATTGCCAAGCAGCACGAAAGAGGTAAATACACCGCACGTGAGCGTATCGCCCAACTGCTTGACGAAGGCAGCTTCGAGGAATTGGATATGTTCGTGCAGCACCGTTGCACCAACTTCGGACAAGACAAGAAACATTATCTCGGCGACGGCGTCGTTACCGGCTACGGTACAATCGACGGCCGTCTCGTTTATGTTTTCGCACAGGACTTCACCGTTTGGGGCGGCTCGCTGTCGGAAGCCATGGCAATGAAGATTTGCAAAATCATGGATATGGCAATGAAAATGGGCGCTCCGGTCATCGGCTTGAACGACTCTGGTGGCGCACGTATCCAAGAAGGCATCAACGCCCTTGCCGGCTACGCTGAAATCTTCGAGCGCAACATCCTTGCATCAGGTGTAGTGCCTCAAATCTCTGCAATCCTCGGCCCTTGCGCCGGCGGCGCTGTCTACTCTCCGGCTCTTACCGACTTCACAATCATGACAAAGGGCATCTCATACATGTTCCTTACAGGTCCGAAGGTTGTGAAGACAGTGACTGGCGAGGACGTTACTCAAGAACAACTCGGCGGCGCAACAATGCACACCACAAAATCAGGTGTGGCACACTTCGCTACTGAAGACGGAGAAGAGGCATTGAAGCTAATCCGCAAACTCCTCAGCTACATCCCCCAGAACAACCTCGAAGAGGCTCCGCTCGTAAAGTGCACAGACCCGATCGACCGCGTGGAAGACGCTTTGAACGAAATCGTGCCCGACTCTCCAAACAAGGCATACGACATGTATGAGGTCATCGGCGCAATCATCGACAACGGCGAGTTCCTCGAAGTGCAACGCGACTATGCGAAGAACATCATCATCGGTTTCGCCCGCTTCAACGGACAGTCTGTAGGTATCGTTGCCAACCAGCCTAAATTCCTCGCCGGAGTGCTCGACTGCAACGCATCGCGCAAGGCAGCCCGCTTCGTACGCTTCTGCGACGCCTTCAACATTCCTTTGGTTTCTCTTGTCGACGTTCCTGGATTCCTTCCTGGCACAGGCCAAGAATACAACGCCGTAATCCTTCACGGCGCGAAGCTCCTCTACGCCTACGGCGAAGCTACAGTGCCTAAGGTGACTGTGACAATCCGCAAGAGCTACGGCGGAAGCCACATCGTGATGAGCTGCAAGCAACTCCGCGGCGACATGAACTACGCATGGCCATCGGCTGAAATCGCCGTGATGGGTGCGTCGGGTGCTGCCGAAGTGCTTTATATGAAAGAAGCCAAGACTCAAGAAGACCCGAAGGCCTACATCGCAGAGAAGGAAAAAGAGTACACCGACCTCTTCTGCAACCCTTACAACGCAGCGAAATACGGCTATATCGACGATGTAATCGAACCGCGCAACACGCGTTTCCGCATCATCCGCGCTTTGCAGCAACTGGCTACAAAGAAATTGACCAACCCTGCCAAGAAGCACGGCAATATTCCTTTATAATATAGTTACGTGTATGAATAAAAGATTTTTAACGCTGCTGTTGCTCTGCTCCTTCTGCGTTGCCGGCTTGTTTGCCCAAGGACGCAAAGGCGTTTGCATCAACGAAGTGATGGTGCAGAACGACAGCAACTATGTAGACGACTACGGTATGCGCCACGCGTGGGTTGAGCTGTTCAACTCCACGTTTGGTTCGGTCAACATCTCAAGCATGTTCCTGACCGACGACAAGGCAAACCCGCGTAAATATCCAATCCCACGCATGGACGTCAACACCAAGATCCCGCCACGCCAGCACGTGGTGTTCTGGTGCGACAACGAGCCCGACAAAGGCACGTTCCATGTGAATTTCCGTCTGACTCCAGGACAGGACAACACAATCTACCTGTTTGACAGCGACGGCACAACCCTCATCGACGAGGTAACCGTCCCAGCCTCACTGCCTGCTGGAGCTTCGTTCGCCCGCAAGGTCGACGGACAAAAGGCTGAAAACGACGCCGAAGCTTGGGAAGTGCGCGACGGAAACAACGGAAAATACATCACTCCGAGCAGCAACAACGTAATTATCGACAAGAACGAGAAAATCGAGAATTTCGAGAAGCACGACAAGACTGGTGTCGGAATGACAGTGATGGCAATGACCATCGTATTCCTTTCGCTGTTGATTCTTAGTTTATGTTTCATTGGACTTGGTTTGTTCCACGCTCAATCTGCACGCCGCAAGAAGCAAGCCGCAACAGGCACTGTCGACGACAGCAAGCCGCTGATGGCAGGTCTCGACTCAGGCGAGGAAATCGCAGCAATCTGCATGGCTCTCCACGAGCATCTCAACATGCACGACAAAGAGGATTTCGTGCTCACCATCAACAAGGTGAAACGCGCATATTCTCCATGGAACTCAAAGATTTATTCTCTCCGCGAGCTTCCTCACAAATAATCCAAATCCACTTTAAATCATTGAATTTATTATGAAAGAATATAAATATAAAATCAACGGACAAGAATACAAAGTTGCCGTAGGCGACATTGAGAACAACATCGCTGAAGTTTCGGTCAACGGAACGACATACAAGGTGGAACTCGAACAGGCTGCCGCTCCGGCTCCTGTTGTGAAGAGCGTTAAACCTGCAGCCGCTCCACGCACCGAGGCTGGCACAAAAGTCGTTGCCAAACCGGCGGCTGCCGGTGGCGCCGGCGCAGTGAAAGCTCCGCTCCCAGGTGTAATCCTCGACCTTAAGGTCAACGTTGGCGACACTGTTGCCGCAGGCGACACTGTTGTTATCCTCGAAGCAATGAAAATGGAAAACAACATCCACGCCGACAAGGGTGGTGTTGTAAAATCCATCTGTGTAAACAAGGGCGACTCTGTGCTCGAAGGCGCAGACCTGCTCATAATCGAATAATCGTATGGATTTAGTTAGTTTCTTAGGTCAAAACTTTCAGCGCTTCTGGGAATACACAGGCTTTGCCAACGCAACGCCTGAGCATTTCGTGATGCTCGCTGTCGGCTTGCTGTTCATTTGGCTTGCCATAAAGAAGAATTTCGAGCCGTTGCTGCTGGTGCCGATTGGATTCGGTATCCTCGTGGGCAACATCCCTTTCAAGTTGGACGCCGGCCTTGAGGTGGGCATCTACGAGCAAGGTTCGGTGCTCAACATTCTCTACGACGGTGTGAGCGCCGGATGGTATCCTCCACTGATTTTCTTGGGAATCGGTGCGATGACCGACTTCTCGGCACTTATTGCCAACCCTAAATTGATGCTCATCGGAGCTGCCGCACAGTTCGGCATCTTCGGCGCGTATATCGTTGCCATGGCCATCGGTTTCGCACCCGACCAGGCTGGCGCCATCGCCATCATCGGCGGCGCCGACGGTCCTACGGCAATCTTCCTGTCGTCGAAACTTGCGCCAAACTTGATGGGAGCAATCGCCGTGTCGGCATACTCCTATATGGCCCTCGTGCCGCTGATCCAGCCACCGATCATGCGCCTGCTCACCACAAAGAAAGAGCGCGTAATCAAGATGAAACCGGCACGCGCCGTGTCGCAGAACGAGAAAATCATGTTCCCTATCGTAGGCTTGCTTCTCACCTGCTTCGTTGTGCCGTCGGCCCTTCCGTTGCTCGGCATGCTCTTCTTCGGCAACCTGCTCCGTGAGAGCGGCGTGACAACACGCCTTGCCAAAACCGCAAGCAACGCCCTCAACGACATCATCGTGATGCTGCTCGGTCTTACTGTCGGCGCGTCGACACAGGCTTCTGAATTCTTGACTTTCGACACACTGAAGATTTTCTTCCTCGGTGCAATGGCGTTTATCATCGCCTCAATGTCGGGTGTGCTCTTCGTCAAGGTGTTCAACCTGTTCCTGCCGAAAGGCAAGAAAATCAATCCGCTCATCGGCAACGCAGGCGTTTCTGCCGTTCCGATGTCGGCACGTATCTCAAACAACATCGGTTTGGAATACGACTCAAGCAACTATCTGCTCATGCACGCCATGGGTCCGAACGTTGCCGGAGTGATTGGTTCTGCCGTAGCTGCCGGTGCATTGCTCGGCTTCCTCGGATAATAGATTTCACCAATCTGAAAATATCCACAAGAGTGCTGGACTCACGTCCGGCACTTTTTTTTTGCATACACAGCGACCGCTGATGACTATTTATGCACGCGCGCACCGCAAGCAAACCAATGCACAAATCTAATATATATGAGCAGTATTGACATTTTTCCTACTTTTCCTAAATTTTATCGCAATTTTACTTGCAATATGTAATATAGAGTATTATTTTTGCAATGAATATATTTTCAACAACAGTTCACATTTATGAACATAGGACAAACAGACATTCACAATTCATCAGGTAATTCTCGCATTCATCAAGGCTGCCACCCTTAACACCGCCCGTTTCCAAGAAACGGACAGGAAACAAGATTCCGGACAACAAACCAAACTAAATAATTTACCAACTTTATCAACAAATGCTTATGAGAAAATTCATTTTCTTTCTGACCCTATTGGGAACCGCCTTAGGATTATCTGCGGCAGAGGTTCCCGATGCCGTCAGAGTGACACCCGTCACAGGCGAACCCATCGTGTTCATGTTCTCCGCCAACCCGGAAATCACCTACACGGCGACAGGAGCTACAATCTCCACAACAAACCAAGATCCGGTGACATTCGATTTCGAAGCCATCGAATTTATCGATTTCGTAAAATATGGCTCTGTCAACGAAATTGCAGGCACACCAGTGTCGATGCGCGTCACCCATGACGCCATCGTGATTGAAAACGCTGGAGAAGGAAGCATGCTCTCCATCTACACCCTTGACGGGCGTTGCGTGGTCAACACCACAATCTCCGACAGCTACAGCGTTGAGCGCTCACTGCTCGCAAAAGGCGCCTACATCATCAAAATCAACAAAACAACATTCAAAATCTTATTGTAACAAGCTATGAACAAATTTTTATACTCTATACTCATCGCCGCTGCAGGATTCGGCACTCTCAACGCCCAACAGAAAGTGATGAAAATCGAATACAAGGACGGCACAACTGAAATGAAAAACGTGACCGACGTGTCAAAAATCTCATTTGTCAGCGAAGGACAGGTAGACCCAAGCGAAAAGATGGTCGACCTCGGACTGTCGGTGAAATGGGCGTCATACAACGTCGGCGCGGCAAACCCTTGGGAAGGAGGCAATTTTTATGCATACGGCGAGATTGAGCCAAAAACAGAATACACACTTGAAAACTATCAATGGTATTGCGACAACGACGGCGAAGATCACGACCAGTGGGAAGAGTACTACAAACTGGGTGCAACAATCACCGGGACAAACTACGACGTGGCACACGTGAAATGGGGCGGACAGTGGCGCATACCTACCCGCGATGAATGGCGCGAACTCATAAACAACTGCGACTTCACTTGGACTGGCATGGAAGGCGTGACCGGCGCGCTCATCACATCGCGCATCAACGGAAACAGCATTTTCCTGCCTGCCGTCGGAAATATGGTCGGCGCTGAGCACACCCACGACCAACTGGGTTGCTTCTACTGGACTTCCACTGAATACGAGCAGGCTGACATCACTCAAGAATGCCGCAACTACCGCGCGAACATCGACGCGAGCAACCGTTCTGCCGAAGGCTACGACTACCCCGACGTTGGATTCTCAATCCGTCCGGTATATGGTCCTGTGCCTGAGCCCGCTTTGCCATCCTACACCGCTCCGACCGAAATGGTCGACCTCGGTCTGTCAGTGAAATGGGCACCATTCAACATCGGAGCTCAAGGTGCATCAGAAACCGGCGACTACATCTGCTGGGGTGAAATCACCGAAAAACAGTACAGCCACGTTTACAACTACAAATGGTATGACCCTATCACAAACGACTATGTGGAAATCGGCGACCAAATTTCAGGAACTGAATATGACCCAGCCAACGTGCTCTGGGGCAACGGATGGCGTCTGCCTACCGAAGCCGAAATAAAGGAACTCATTGAAAAATGCACTTGGACTGCTGAACAATACGGATACACGGTAACAGGTCCTAACGGAAACAGCATCTTCCTTCCGGCATGCGGCATGCAAGGCTACAAAGGCGCTCCGCGCGGCAATGTACAGTCGGGCTACTACATGACAGGCAACGCCGATGTGCGGACCAATTATCAGGGTCTGAAAATGACCAGCAGTGCCACCACATTGCGTTTCTCCCGCGGAGCTTTCAACAAGTTCAACAAGCCTGAGGCTTCATTCTGCTCGAAGGCCGGCGGCATACAGGTACGCCCTGTTCATCAATAGGCACTGACTTAATGCAGGATTATAATCTGTCCTGCTCCAAAAGCTTGTGAGGGGGCTGCATTACTGAATGCGTCCCCCTCTTTTATTACTCAATGAATTAAGATTATGAAACATCTATACTTGTCAATTTTTGCCTCTGTATTGGCGATTTCCTTAAACACAAAAACCCAAGAGACAGAGGCGCAGCTCGACGATAGAAAGATTTCTTGAATGTTTTGGCAAATCTTCAAGAAAAAAATCATAACTTTGCAGTCTCATTACGGAATTTTAAAATTTCACTAAAAATATATGATTAACGCTCAAGACATTAAGAACGGAACTTGTATCCGTATGGACAACAAGTTGTATTTCTGCATCGAATTTCTTCACGTAAAACCAGGCAAAGGCAACACTTTTATGCGCACTAAGCTGAAAGACGTTGTTAATGGTTACGTTATCGAACGCCGCTTCAACATCGGCGAGAAACTTGAAGACGTACGCGTGGAGCGTCGCCCTTATCAGTTCCTCTACCAAGAGGCTGGCGACTACATCTTTATGAACCAGGAAACTTACGACCAAATTCCCATCCACAAGGATTTGATCACCGGCGTTGACTTCATGAAGGAAGGCGATGTTGTTGAAGTTGTAAGCGACGCTTCTACTGAAACCGTACTTTTCGCTGAAATGCCTATCAAGACTCAGTTGAAGATCACCTACACTGAGCCGGGACTCAAAGGCGACACTGCCACAAACACTCTTAAGCCTGCAACCGTTGAGACTGGCGCAACTGTACGCGTTCCGTTGTTTATCAACGAAGGCGAGACTATCGAGGTCGACACTCGCGAAGGCTCTTACGTTGGCCGTGTGAAAGCATAGTCACAACTACACAGATCCATAAAGCGCAGAATCTTAAAGATTTTGCGCTTTTTTTTACACCTTTTCTTTTTTTTGCGCTATCTTTGCAAAAGATAGTGCAAATCGAGAGAAGAACATTCAAGCTTGCTTGAAAATGTTATTCCGAGATGCAGCCTATTTTATGAAAAGACAGGTTGCTATAGGCAATTTGTGAACAAGCTCACATTGCGCTCATTTGCGCCATTGTTGCTCTTATTCAACCGAAAAACGGGATTTTAGATACGGACTTCTCATACAGAAATGAAACGACTGAGTTTACTTATTTTGTTCGCGGTGCTGCTTGCGTTGCCTGCCTTGTCGCAGCAAATCAGCGTGGAAAGTTTCACACCGCTTGAAAACGACCTGACAGCCAACACTGCCGGCACAATGAAAAAAGACCAGAACGGAAAAACCTGTGCCTTGATAAAAGTGGTGACCTCCGAAAAAGGCTTCAATTTCGACGTAGGAATACTCGGTGTCGTTGCTACAGAACAGAAAGTGGGAGAAATTTGGGTATACGTCCCTGAAAAGATAAGGTTCATTACGATTGCGCATCCACAATTGGGCGTTCTCCGCAATTATCCTATCCCTCAGCAAGTTGAAAGCGCACGCACATACGAGCTGAGGCTTGTCACCGGCAAGGTGCACACCGTAATCGAGGAGGCACAGACCGACCAGTTTGTCGTGTTCCACATTTCACCAGCCGATGCCATACTCGAATTTGACGGGCAACCGCTGCTACTCGATGCCGAAGGCTCTGCATCATGCTTCAAGCCATTCGGAAAATACCAGTATCGCATCGAGCGCAAAGACTACCACACCGAGGTGGGTTCGGTGACGGTGACGGCAGAGAAAGCATCCGTCAACGTGAATATGCGACCGATGTTCGGATGGCTGGAAGTAAACAGCGCCAACGCCGGCTCCGACGCCAGGGTGTTTGTCGACGGCTCCGACCATGGCACATTGCCGCTGCACACGCTGCAACTGGGCAGCGGCAAGCACTTGCTGAAAATCATAAAGCCGCTTTACCATATTTTCCAACAGTCGGTAACCATCACCGACAACGACACTCTGCGCGTCAACGCAGCTCTGAAAAGCGACTTCCGAAACTACACCGTCACCGGCGATGCCGACGCCGACATCTATATCAATCAAGAATACAAAGGTCACGGTTCGTGGAGCGGTCCGCTGGCATCGGGCACCTACCGCGTCGAGCTGCGCAAGCCGAGCCACCGCACGACTATCCGGTCCATAACAATCAATGCCGACGACCTTTCGGCAAACGACATCATCTCGCTGCCCGCTCCGACACCAATCTACGGCTCTCTGAAAGTGACTTCGTCGCCAATGGAAGCCTCTGTTGCAATCGATGGCAAGGTGATGGGCAAAACGCCTTTGTTCATCAAGGAAGTTCTAATAGGCTCACACAGCGTGACGCTGAGCAAGGTCGGCTACAAGACCGAAACTGCAACCGCCGACATCGACGAGCGCAAGACATCGGAGCTTAACATCGTGCTCAACAACGCCATCCGTGTGAAGTTCACGTCAAATGCGACATCCGTCGTAAACATCGACGGAAAATACATCGGACTGACTCCCTGCGACGCTTTGCTCACATGCACAAAACACGAAATCAGCATGAGCGCCGACAGATATCAGAACCGCACGGAAACCATAGACATATCCGAAGGCTCAAGCCTTATCAGCTGGCAACTAAAGCCCAACTTCAAGAAGGTCACCATCTCATGCAACCAAAACGCGAATTTTTATATCGACGGCAAAATAGCGGGCAGCGGATATTCCATTTCAAGCGACATTGAATACGGTGAGCATTCCATTTCCGCATACTATGAGGGCAAGTCAAAAGAAACGACTATCACTGTGGCGGAAGGCAACGAAAGCTCCGTGGATTTCTCTTTCCGTAAGAAGCGTTACCATGAGAACTATGTCTCCAACGACGCTTTCTATATGGGAGCCATCTATCAATGTCTTAATTTTCAAGGCGCAGGAGCGATAATGGGCTTTTTTGTCGGAAAATTCAATATGGAAGTCAGTTTCATCGCCGGCAATGAATCAAAGGAGGTCGATTGGTACACATCGACAAATTCTCTTGCCCACACCTCCGACTTCAAGAACTGGCGTATAAACGGCAGAATAGGATGGGGACTCAGATGCGGCAATGTGGTGCGCATCACGCCTCAAATAGGAGCCGCTGTGCTGGCTCTTCAGGACAGGTCGAAAATCGACGACGAGACAGCACCATCGGCATGTTCGTTTACCGGATCTGTGCAGTTTGCCCTTGTCTATAAGAAACTGTGCATCTCCGTAACACCGGAATACTACGTTCCCGTGGCTAAATCCGACGGAATGAAGGAACTTGTAAAAGTGTCTGACGCATACGACAAGGCATTAAAAGGCTTCGACCTTCAAGTCGGAATTTCTTTAATCTTCTAATCACAAAAACGACAATGAAAAGACTTTTCAGCATAATCCTGTCGGTTGCAATCGTTTCTGTCTTTACCGCCTGCAAAGACGACTACGACGGATGGCTTCCCGACAATCCCGACAAACCGCACACCACAGAGACAATCTCAACGAAAAAGGCATCGACAACGACTTCAACTTCCGGACAGATTGATTTCTATATCGGTGACACAAGATTCAATTCCATCTACACTTATCTAAGATATTGACAACAATGAAACGTTTGCTGACATTCATAATAGCCGCAATCATATTCTTCCCCTGCGGAGCGCAAAGTTGGGAAGAAATCAAGAGCAGCCGGCAATACATCTACGGCGAGGGCTGGGGATCAAGCGATGCCGAGACCGACAAGAACGCGCTTGCCGACCTTATAAGCAAGATTTCCGTGCAGGTGCAAAGCTCGTTCACGCTGACGGAAGATGAGCTGAGCCACAACGGGCAGGTGGACGGCGAGACTTATGCCCGGTCGAAGGTGCAGACCTACTCACAAGCCACGCTCACCAACACTGAGAAAATCGTGATTGAATACGAGCCTGACGCACATGTGGGACGCTACATCCTGAAATCGGAAATTTCACGCATCTTCGAGGCGCGCCGACGACGCATCGACGAGATGCTCGGACTTGCGGAGACTGCTGAAAAAAATGCAAAAATCGACGATGCGCTGCGCTATTACTATTGGGCGTATGCCATGCTGAAAACGCTGCAGCATCCGAATGAGGTCAGGGACTCGAACAACCATCTGCTGTCAACTTGGATTCCAGCTCAGATGAACGACATCTTTGACGGCATAAAGGTGAGACCGATGCGCAAGACGTCGGACAACGTGCTTGAGGTGGCGGTGACATACAAAGACAAGCCTGTGGCAAGCTACGACTACACATATTTCGACGGACAGAACTGGAGCAACATCTACAGCGCCAAAGACGGACGCGGCGTAATTGAGCTAAACCCTGGCGCAATAACCGACAATCTGAGACTGAAAAGCGAATATGAATATCGTGGGGAGGCTCACATCGACAGCGAAATCGATGCGGTGATGTCGACCGTAAGAGGTCAGGCGTTCCGCAAATCATACATCAATGTCAGCGGCGACACCCCTTCAGTCGCTGCTACCCGTGAGGCAGAGGCGGCTATCGAGACCGCTCCTGTGACCAACGCCATTGAGTATTTATCAAACGACACAGAATACCGCAAAACAATCGACAAGGTGCTTGCCGCAATAACAGCCAAGGACTATGCGGCTGCTGAAAAATATTTCACGCCGCAGGGCGCCGAAATGTTCCGCAGCCTAATTAACTACGGACGTGCCCGAGTGCTCGACACCTCAGGACTGACGTTCTATCAGAACGGAGACCGCGTGGTGTGCCGCAATGCGAAAATGTCGTTTTCGTTCCGCAACGGCTTGCGCAAATCGTTTGTCGAGGACGTGGTGTTTACGTTCGACTCGAAAAAACGCATCGACTACATTGCTTTCGGTCTTGGCGAAAAGGCTGAACACGACATCCTCAACAACGACGAATGGAATGAAGCCACACGAAAGGCTTTGATGAACTTCCTTGAGAACTATAAAACTGCATTCGCACTGAAAAGAATCGACTATCTGCGAAACGTGTTCGACGACAATGCCGTGATTATTTCCGGGTGCGTAATCACCCCTGGAGGAAACCGATTCGCCGACAGCAACTCGCATTATGCCCAAAATCAGTATGTGCGCTACACGCGGGAGGGCAAGAACGAGTATATAGCACGCATGGCGCGCAGTTTTGCAAGCAAGGAGTTTATCAACATTCGCTTCTCCGACAACTCGGTCAAGAAACTCGGCAAGGGCATGGAGTCGTACGCAATCCAGATAAAACAGGACTATTACTCGTCAAACTACGGCGACACTGGCTACCTGTTTCTCTATGTGGACATAAACGACCCCGAGAATCCTATCATAAAGGTGCGCACATGGCAGCCTAAACCCGACCCGAAATTCAAGCTGATTGATGCCGGATATTTTTAAAACAACGATTTTTTTACTAACCAATAAATAAATGCATTATGAAAAAACTCATCGCATTGTGCCTCGTGCTGATTCTTGCGGCACCGGCTTTAACTACAAACGCAGAGAGCAGTCTGCAAAAGGAACTGAACAAAGAACTTGTAAAGCAACTGAAAAAGAACTATAAGAAAAAGAAAAAAGAATTGGAGAAGGACAGATGGAAAATCTACGGTTCTTCGAAAACTCTTGAGGTTGCATTGCTTGAACACTACACAAAACTGTACAACGACGGCGAAGTGGCTGAGGAAATAATCGGTACTGCCGACAATTTCAAATCAAACAACGTCGGACGCCGTCAGGCTGTGACCAACGCCCAAGTGGCTTACGCCCAGAGAGCCGGCGCTCAAGTGAAGGCCCGCATCGTGGAGGATATCGCAGCAAACTCTGCCGACATCAACGCTGAATTCGAGCATTTCTATGCCGCCTACGAGGCTCAGGTGCAGAAAGAAATCGGCGCTGAGCTCCAAGAGAGTTTCACCATCGTGCGCCCGCACACAAAAAGCAAGAAATGCAACACATACGACATGCAGGTTTTCTTCATCATCAGCGAGGACGCTGCCACACGCGCCCGTGTTCGCGCCTACGAAAACGCGCTGAAGGAGTCGGAGGCGGCACAACGCTATGCCGACCGCGTGTCGCAATTCATTCAGGAAGGCATCTCTCCTTCTGCCCCTCAGAACTAATCTTCTGTAGATGAAACGTTTGCTCATATTCGTCATTGTCATGGGGGCGGCATTCCATTGCCACGCTCAGGATAATGACGATTTTGAATCATTCCGCAGCGGCCTGATGGACGGATTCCAGTCGTTCAGGCAGGAGGTGCTGACTGGATACACTGATTTCCTGCGAACCGCATGGGAGGATTTCAACGTGTTCCGCAGCGAAAGCCGCGACAGCAAGCCGAAGCCACGCACTGCCCCTACTGTCGACTCGCCGTCTCCACAGCCAACGACACCGGAACCGCCGGCAAATCATCCGACACCGGTAGCCACTCCGCCCGCTCCCGGCCCTGCGCCTGCCGTACACAACAACATTACGCTTGATTTCTACGGCACACGGCTTATGCTGCCGGCACTGGAAGTGGCTGCGCTCCGCTCTTCCGACAACAATGGCGTCGCCGATTTCTGGCAGGCTCTCGACAGTCAGGGTCTTGGCTCCAAGACTGGCAATGCCCTGAAAGAAATTGCCGAACGCCATCGCTTCAACGATTGGATGATGCTGAAACTTGTGGAAACCTACGTGTCAAACCAACTGTCGACGGCATCTGCCGACACGCGTATCGCCATGCGCCAATATCTGCTATGCCACACAGGCTACGATGTGCGCGTGGCTCAAAACGACGGGTGTCTGGCCTTGCTTGTGCCATATTCCACCACCATCTACAGCAGCAGTTACATTGATGTTGACGGGAAGCGGTTCACGTTGGTTTTCGACGCAAAGTCGGGACGCACCACAGCCTGCGGAAGCGTGCGCACCTACCGTCTGCCGGGCGAGCGCAACGCGGGAGGTCTAATAGACCCCGTGTTCCGACAAGCCCCGAGAGTAACAGAGTCGATGGTTTCTGTAAAACTAACCAACAAAAAGACATCTGTGGCATGCAATGTCAACGCAAACCTTGCAAAACTTCTTTACGACTATCCACAGATTCCGCTGATTGAATATTCCCGCTCATCGCTGCAGCCGTCGTTCCGCAAGGAGCTGACATCGCAATTGCGGCAGACAACAGCCGGGATGACTCCGGAAGCGGCTGTAGGCACCCTGCTGAACCTCGTGCAGCACGCTTTCAAATATGCCACCGACCAAGAGCAGTTCGGATTTGAGAAGCCCCTCTTCCCCGAAGAGTCAGCAATCTACGGCATCAACGACTGCGAAGACCGCGCGTTGCTGTTCAGCATGCTCATAAGGCAAGTGACGGGGCTCGACTGCCTGCTCGTCGAGTATCCCGGGCATGTGGCGTGCGCCGTGCGCCTGCCTGAATATCAAGGCAACGGCACCTGTTACTCGTTTGAAGGCCACCGCTACGTTTTGGCCGACCCTACATTTGTCGGTGCAAAAATCGGGATGTGCATGCCCGCCTACCGCGGCTCTCATCCCAAATTTTCCAAACTTGACTGATGCCCTACAGCATACCCCACAAAAAAAGGTCGCGTCCCACACAAGAGACGCGACCTTTTTATTATTTCTTTTGCAATTGTCTAATTATACGGCATAACCGCTATCAAATCGGCAAACTTCTCTGCCGCATCCTGCATAGGCTTTGAAAGCATCGTCTTAAGGATAGGATTCAAATCGATTTTCACCTCCACATGCGCATTGGTGGTTTCAGGAGCGCCGCCGTCGGCCAAACACACATCAATGGAAAGAGGGAAAGGCGAACTTACCGTTTCCAGATGCACCTTCTCGTTCTCAACACCATTGGCAATTCTGAATGAAACATCACCCACCGGTTTTGCCTCCAATGTTATCACATCGCCGTCGATGCGGATGTTGCCCACCTGCTGCTTCAAATCGTCGGGTACATTGTCTGCAATCCCCTTGAAACTCTCAGGGTTGTTGAGACGTGAATAAATCAAGTCACGACCCGCCGACACGATTCTTTCAGAACTCTTGAATGTAGCCATAGGATTGTTTTATTCGTCGATAGTTGCTGTAGGCGTCCAGTTTTCAGGATCCTGTCGCCACAATTTCAATGTCTCGAGATCTGCCTCCTTGATATAGTTGATTTTCAATGCTGCGTCGAGCATTGCGGTATAGTTGCCGAGAGTAAGCAGTTTGACACCGGCTTTCTTGAAATTCTCTTCTGCCAACGGGAATTGATATGTAAAGATGGCAAGCATGCCGACAACCTCCGCGCCAGCGTTGCGCACTGCCTCTACGGCTTTCAAGCTGCTGCCGCCTGTTGAAACAAGATCCTCGATAACCACCACCTTCTGTCCAGGCTTAAGGTTGCCTTCGATAAGGTTCTCCAAGCCATGGTCTTTTGGTGACGAGCGCACATAAATGTAAGGCTTGCCAAGAGTATCGGCCACGAGAGCTCCGAGAGCGATAGCGCCTGTGGCTACGCCTGCCACAACTTCTGCATCAGGAAAATTCTCGATAATCAATCGGCTCATTTCCACTTTCAAGAAACTGCGGGTTTCTGGATATGACAAGGTCTTGCGGTTATCGGTGTAAATCGGCGAGTTCCATCCCGACGACCAAGTAAACGGATTATCTGGTTGTAGTTTGATTGCGCTGATTTTCAGCAATTTCTCTGCTAAGATACTTTCCAATTTTTTCATAAGGCAATAAATAGTTATGCTATTAAGACAAGATAGATTCCACATCCACCCTATTTTGTGTGCAAAGATAGTGCAAGGCGAGCGAAAAACCGAGCAAACCGAGCGAAAAATGAAGTTTACTTCAATTTTTCCGAGGTGCAGCCAGTTTTATCAAATAACAAAATAAGCTTGCTTATTTTTGTGTTCCCGAGCCGCAGCCTATATTATCTCACATTAGAAATTTCCGGAAGATCAAGAATTTCTCCAAACGCTATTATTCCTTGCGTTCAGGCACCACCACATCATCGACCACTGCGTCGGGTTTCGGCTGCGACACCTCTTTCTTTGGCTTGTCGCGATGGAGCGGCAACGTGTATGCCACCGACAAACTTACGTTCAAATGATTGTCGCGCACGCCATAGCCCGGGATATAGTACGGCCGCGAATTGGGCGAATCCTTGACGGAAAACGGGAAATTGTAGCGCACCGACCACCCCATCGAGAAATTTTTAAACAGTTCAACCTGAATGCCTACCACTGCCTCGCCCCAGAACGCAGAGCTGCTTTGCCCGCGCAAGTCAAACGTCGACGGGTCTTTGCCCCAATAGCCATTGTCGACAGTGATGCCGGTAACGTCATAGTTAAACTTTGACGCAGCAAAGCGCACACCGGCATACAGCTGATATTTAGGGTCTTTAGCATAAAGGAAATTGTAGTTCATTCCGATTTTGCCATACAAAGCAAGTTTACTCTTATATGTAAAATTACCGTCCTCAGGAGAGCAGTCGGCTTGTCCGAAACCCACTTCCGCCACCGGGATATAGCGGTTTCTGATATTCACTGCCGCCCACACGTCGCCATCGCCATAGTCCTGACCGAGCGCACGCATCAGAGGCCCCCAAAAGTTGACACCAAGCGTGACTCCCATCAGCGTCGGGCGATATACGCGTTTCGACGCACGCTCGATTGAATCGCGGCGCAACGAGTCAAGCGTCAACGAGTCGGTGCGCAGGAATTTCAGCTTCTCCTGGCGCCGTATCTCCTTCAGCTCCTCCTTCGTCACAGGCTTCAGCTCGTCGGTCGACGCCACCGGAGTCACCTTGCGTTGAGCCACTGCCACAACAAGCGTCAGCAGCAGCACCGCAATCACAGCCAGCCGCCTCATTGTGCGCCGGCCTCCCCTGTCCGGAAGAATATCTTGATATTTTCAGTGTTGGTGTTGTCTATACGCCGCTGCGGCACTTGGATGGAATCAATCAGATTGTGCGACACGCTGTAGTCCGTGACGTCAAACACATAAAACGCACCGCAGTCCTTGGAGTAGAAAAACGGCACACGGTCGTAGCTGACCGTCACCGTGTCGGTTATGCCCTCCAAATCCTGCTGGTTATACTGAATCACAAAGCGCGAGCAATCAGCGTCGACATCAAACGGCAGATAGACCTGCTTGGTCGACGACTGGTTGCGGATAATCGCCGAATCGCCAGGAGACCCGATGCCATAGACCGTCAGCGAGTCAACCGCAATCGAACGCTTCGTCTGCGATGAATAAAACCCTGCCAACGGAAGGCTTGAAGAATTCTCCTCACAGCCGTTGTTGCTGCACGACGCCATCCACATAATCACACCTATCGACAACGCCAGCAATATGTTGCGCAAAGCCGTCATACCCACGTCAAATCTCCTCACGGATTTGATAACTGTTGCGGCCCTCGGCATTGCGGGCAATCAGCTAACCGATAAATCCGGCAAGGAAAAACTGCGAGCCCATAAGCATCATCGTCAGAGCGATGTAGAAATACGGAGAGTCGGTAACCAGACGGTAAGGCATGCCATTATACATGGCACACAACTTCATCGCGCCAACCACTATGGCCGACACAAAACCGATAAGAAACATTATTGAGCCGAGAAATCCGAAAATATGCATCGGCTTGCCGCCAAACTTCGAGATAAACCACAGACTCAGCAAGTCGAGATAACCGTTGACAAAACGGTTCAAGCCAAACTTCGTAGTGCCATATTTGCGGGCCTGATGGTGCACAACCTTCTCGCCGATGCGTGCAAAACCCGCATTTTTGGCAAGATAAGGGATATAGCGGTGCATCTCGCCATAAACCTCGATGTTTTTAACCACATCCTTGCGATAAGCCTTCAGACCGCAGTTGAAATCGTGCAGATTCTTGATGCCGCTCACCTTGCGCGCCGTGGCATTGAAAAGCTTTGTAGGAATCGTCTTCGACAGCGGATCGTAGCGCTTCTGCTTCCATCCCGACACAAGGTCGTAGCCATCCTCCATAATCATCCGATAAAGTTCCGGAATCTCGTCAGGACTGTCCTGAAGGTCGGCGTCCATAGTAATCACCACATCGCCCTCGGCACGCTCGAATCCCACGTTAAGCGCCGGCGACTTGCCATAGTTGCGGCGGAAACAAACACCCTTCACAGCCGCACTCTTGGCCTTCAGGTCGTTGATAACCTTCCACGAAGCGTCAGTCGAGCCATCGTTGACAAAAATAATCTCATACGAGAACCCGTTGGCTTTCATCACGCGTTCAATCCAAGCCTCCAGTTCAGGCAGCGATTCCGCCTCATTATACAGCGGAACTATAACAGATATATCCATAAATTCTTTCTTGTACGTACAGTCTGCAAAATTAGCATTTCCCATCGTAACAAAAAAATCGATTGCCGTTTTTTGAAAGTTTTTTTGATTATAGCCGCCCTCTGTCGATGCATATCGTCATTTTCGCCGGTCAAAGCCGCCCGCCCGACACCTTTTCGCCTCCAAATCCACCGACAAAAAAACAAGCACCCCCGCAAACGTTAAAAACTTCTCCTCAGCACCAATTTTCCACTCGTTTTTTTCCTTAATCTTAGTTTATTTACCTACCTTTATGGTCGAATTATAACAATCCTATCAAAAGAAAGTCTATTGGTTTAATCTAACCTCTGAGCAACAACATTGGAAGATAGACAATACTATCTGAATTGTTGTTTAGATATAGATGAAATTTATTAAAAATATGAAATGTAAGTACTATGAGATTTTTTGATTTCATTCGAAAACTAACAGGTACTGATGAGGACTCTCGCTTAAAGAAGCTTTCGAATCGAATATCAGAACTTTTTCGCGAAAGAACTAATATTGAGGAAAGGCAGAAGAAAACTAATTCTTCTGCTGATACTTCATGGTTCAAGATAACTCCAACTGATCAGGCATCTGTCAAGACAAAAGACTTCACACCTCCTCAATTTGGGAAGATACGAACCATGGCTGATCTTCTTGAAAAAAGGAAAAAAGAGGAACAAGAGCGAAATCATCAGATTCGTGGTGTCTTAACAGAACTTTTCACAAAAACCATTGAGCAAATCAAGCTTGAAAATGCCGACAAAGCTGAAGAGTATCTATACAAGGCTTCTCCACTGGAGAAAGAACTCAAAGAGGACTCTTTCACAGAGCATTTCAAGTCATTGCAAGCTGATATCAAGGAACTCAAGTCTATTCTCTTACAAAAAGAAATAGAGAGAAGAGAAGAAGAGGAACGCAAGCTTGCAGAGGAAAGGGCAAGGAAAGAAAAGTTAGAGGCAGAACGTCAAGAACGCATTCGTAAGCAACAGCTTGAGAAAGAACGTGAGGCTCGTGAGTACGAAGAAAAACTTGCAAGGATTGAAACTGAAAGAGCAGAAGAGAATGCAAGATTGCGTTCAACTGTCACCCAGAAAAAAACAAATCCAGATGCATTCTTGAATCATCTAAGGTTAAATGGTGTACGCTACTTCTATCATTTTACTGATGAGATGAATGTCAATTCTATTAAAAGACTTGGTGGCTTGTATTCCTGGTATTACTGTTCTCAACACGATATTAAAATTTCTAATGCCGGTGGTGACTTGCAATCAAGAGGACTAGACAGTCTATATGGTCTTCAAGACTATGTCAGACTCAGTTTCTGCTCAGATCACCCTATGGCATACCGTAAATATAAGGAAGGTGCCCGATTGGTTCTATTAAAAATAAAGATTGATGTAGCTACATTCAAGGATACCTTGTTCTCTGATATGAACGCAGCAGATTCTGATCATACTCATGGAGGAAGTCTGAGTGATCTTCAAAGAGTCAATATCGGTGCGACAAAAGCATCCTACGTCAACAGGAACAGCCCCATCTTCCATGCTCATCAGGCTGAATGTATGGTAAGACCTTCATTCCAATTGAATATATTGAAAATATAAACAATCCAAATAGAATGGTATTCTAATTATGATATACGTAGAAAACAAAAAAAGAAAACTTGAAAAAATTAAGGAACAATATCCGGGAGCTGACATTCTGGATATAACATCAACAACAAACGCCAAATGGGCTATGGTCCTTAGTCCATTCTATCCTCATGGAAATATTCCAATTCCATTTTCTGAAGGTTACTTTGCAAAGTGTGTAGAAGGTATATGGCAGGGCCTAAAGGTTTTTGAAAACTGCGGCATAGACATGTCAAGTTTCCAAAACGATACTATGTCAGGATTAAAACGTACAGTAAGAAAGTTCGGACTTCCACGTGGACACCAAAAAGGTATTCATAGCTCTGAATTGCTTAACTACTTTGATGCACGTATGCAGATTTATCTTCCCTCGTATAAATACGTATTGGACAATGTACCTACCGCTCATAATGTAGTAATGAAAATTGCGGAAAGAGCCAAAGATCATGATATTGTATTCCTTGACTATAATGCAAACACAGATTTCAGAGATACATCATCACCGATGTCTCATGCAGGATTGGTGAAAATGTACATAGAAGGCACATATCCAAAGCCTGACGAGAAATACGAGCCTCTTACAGCAGAGGAAATTGCTGAAAGAAAAGAAGCTAAGAAAACCGCTCGTAAAGCAGGAACAAAGAAAAATAAAAAAGAAGTAAAACAATTAAATATATTTGACTGATATGAATACATATTTGCAAAATCTCACAGCGCTTGAACTCGGACTTCTAATCGCCTCTATCATCATTGTTGCGGTAGTAGTCTATTTCCAATTTCGTTTTTTCTCTGCAACAAGAATGAGAATTACACAACTTGGTGCCTTTTTCCCAGATCAGTCACAACTGAGTACTATCAAGACCTCCATTACTAAGGATGATCTTAATACTCGAGAATCTCTTAGAAAATTCATACAGAATCCACCTGCACGACACGTGGAAACAATAACTCCATCTTTAGTAGCAGAGGACGAAAGTGATTATGATACATATGATGATCCAGTGGAAAAAATCGAGTACTCCGATTTGGATTTGATAAAAGCAAACGGAGGCAGTGACGCTTTCCGTGAAATGGTGTTTGATACAAATGCATATTTGTGTAAGAATGTCGGCACATCTGCTGAATTTTCTATTCTTCAAGATATCTGCGAGAAGAAAATAGAAATGCTTGAAACACAGATTTCTAATACAATCAATGTCCCACTATACCTCGGTCTTGGTGGTACATTTATTGGTATTATTACAGGTCTGGCAGGTATTGCTTCTAATGTCGACGATTTGTTCGCTGGTGGCAACATGGTACCATTAACCAATCTTCTCGTTGGTGTCATCATCGCCATGTTTGCAAGCTTGTTCGGACTTGGCTTGATGGTTTACAATTCTTCTATAAACTACAAAGAAGCATTGAAGAATTGTGATAAATATAAGAGTGTTTACTACGACTTTCTCCGTAGAGAACTCATGCCATCACTTTCTAACAGCATGGCATCAAGTCTTAATTCCCTTAAATCAGTTCTTGGCGAGTTTATTGGTAAATTTGGACATAATCTCGATGCTTATGCCAATTCAGCAGAACTTCTGAATGACAACATCGAGAAGCAACATCTTCTTCTTGTAGAGATAAACAAGATGAAACAGAAGGAAATGGCAGTTGAAATTGCCAATGCATTTCAAACACTGAAGGACTCTTCTGACTCTCTGGAGAAATTCCACAGCTATCAAGATGGATTAAATGAAACCATAGAAAAAGTTGATGAAGCTGTTTCTAAAATTGATGATGTGGTTGCTTCATTTGATGACTTCGCCAAGTCCCTCAAGGTTGTCGTTGAAAACCAAAGTTCAGCCTCTGAACTACAAACACAATTCCGTGCTTCAATAGAAAAACATTTTCCTACAGGTTCAGAAGCTCGAGAAATGTGGAGAAAGCAATTAGACAACATTACGGAAGATGCTACCAATGTTTCAACAGAGTTGAATGCCCAACTAAAGGCTCAGACTGACTATATTAAGTCGTTCATTGAAAGTAACAAGACAGCATTTGAATCAATGTCACAACTAAATACGGTTGTAAGCAAATTGATTGAATACACAAATGTACAAGCTGAATGTTACAAGGATTTGAAGACAGAAATTCAATCTCTCAAACAAGAGCAATTGAATGCTCAGAAAAATGCAAATAAGTTGAATGGCGACTTGCTGACAGCAGTAAAGGAAATGATCTCAGCCATTAAGACAACAAAGAATTAATTATGGCAAGACAAAAAGACCCGTTTTGGACGAGCTATTCTGACCTGATGACTAGTTTATTCTTCGTCATGCTCGTCCTTTTCATCATTTGCCTAATCAAAGTCGGTAAGACAAATGGTGAGTTGCGTGATGCTCTAGGCACAGCAAATGCAGATAAAGAAAGACTTGAACAGATTCTCCAGCTGGATAGTCTTTACGAGAAGCTTAGTAATGAATCTACACTTGGCTATGATTCTGAGAAGAAAATGTTCTATGCCAAAGATTTTGTAGGCAAAGAAATATTCTACTCAAACGACGATAAAATAAAAGAGGAATATCTTGGGATGGTTGATTCGGTCGGTACCGATTTAGCTAGAATTTTACAAGCATTGCACAATGATAAGTTTCATTACCAGCTTGTAATCGAAGGAAATGCTGCGATAAAGTGGGACCAGTTGAAAGCAAATACTTATAATCCCGACAACACTGAAATGTACTATCTAAGCTATAGACGTGCCTTAGCACTATATAATAGATGGCGCATTGTCGGTAAACATGATTTTCGTAAATTCAATACAGAAATCATTATTGCAGGTAGTGGATTCAATGGTAACAACAGAGACAAAAAAGTTGAGGAAAACAATAAGCGATTCATTATTCAGATTCTTCCTAAAATTAATCGTCCTGATCCTGATAAAGGACAAAATAAATAAGGAAAAAATATGGTACTCCTTCTTCTGATATTCACAGTTTGTGGCATTCTTCTGATATTCTTTAAAAAGTTATCAAGGAGCGAAAATGTCATGCTCTCAAAAGCTATATTAAACCACAATCAGCTTGTCTGTGCATTGACTCAGAAAGCTTTCGTAGGCCAGCATACGGCACTGACAGAGGACGAAGAACGTAGAATTGTGACCATGGCAGAAGCAGATTGGAACGAATGGGACAATCTGATTACTGAAATGCACAAGTTTTACAGTTCGAATCCATTTCTGGTGAATGACTTTCTAAAGGACTATTTCCCAAATATACAAGATAGAACTCTTTATAAGAAGCTAACTTCAAATGGCTCAAAAATGAGTAAAAATGAAGCAGCAATTAGAAGTTTATCTTTCGATGAAATCAAAGTCTTAGACTCTATGACAGAAGATGACTGGAACAAGAGAAAAGCAAGGCTCACAAAAATCAATAATATTATCAATCATAATGCTGATGGAATTAAAACTTATAAAGAAATTAAGAAACTTCCTTCAGGACCAAACAACACATTGCTTCTCCGAGATCAGAATTTGATAGAGCATCTCCAAAAATGTTATGTCATTTCAAAGCAGCAAGATGATTGGCTAAAAAGACAAGAGAGTTTTTGTGCAAAATATAGAAGTACGATTACTGAATGTAACTCTAATGCTGGGTGCTATACCTATGATGTTCCTTTCAACAAAATCCGAAAAGATGGTACCAGCACGAAATCCAAATTTAAAATCTGGCAATCTTTCTCAGATTCATATTCTCCATACCATCTTGAAGAACAATCAGATTCAATGGTAAATACTTATGGAGAGCTAGATGATTTCAAGAATCGCCAAAGATATTATTACGAGTACATCTACGAAAGAATATTCCATGTCATACAAAAGATAGAAGAAGACAATGAAGAAAAACCTCTAGTTGTTTTCATAAATAACTGTCCATTTGAGTGGGCAAAAGAGACATACGATTATCATTATAATCATCTTAAATCACTTTTAGATGATTATGATTTCCCGTATGTTAACATAGATAGACTTTATTTACTTGATACATCAACAAATTACAAGACCGTAATAATTGTTGATTTTATTACATCAAATGACGAACTGTACACCAATTGCAACCTAATCGTCAGCTTCTTTAAAGATTTCATTCCAACAATAGGCTATCATACAATATTAAAAGAGTATTCTGATACAGAAGTAAAAGAAATTATTGATAATGAAAGAAATAATAGAGACACCTCCAGCTGCTCGAATGAGTACTGACGAAGAAAGAATTCTGTATGTTAAGACAATATTACTAAAAGCAAACAAGGCTGAACGCTTTTCTTACTATGCGCTGTCGAATGTTTTAATAGGAAATGGAGTGAAGTCTGGATTCATCAAACCGGTTTGGTTGGACTCTCCTGATGATATAAAAGTCAATTCTACAACTGGAGACGGAGAAATGGGCTTTGCTTATTCCCTCAATGGCGTTAAACAGCCTAATTTCACAATTGAAGGTGATAAGTACTCTATAGAAGATGTTTCCAAATTCACTTATCTTTTTCTCTGAAAAATTGGAGTCTGGGAACAATTCATAAACAAAGGTGAAGATGCAATAAGAAAGATGAATGAAATCGGAGTATTATCATGGTAATACTTTATTCTATCATCATACAACTTGGTGACTATAATAATTATGCTTGAACTCGAACTACAGCAATACTTCCGCCGCGAGTATCCGCAGGAGAATGCTAGCTGTGAATGGAAGGAATTAAAAAAACGGAAGGCTCGTTTAAAATACAATAAGCGTAAATTATGGCACTCGCAACAAACATAAACGGCTTGCTTAACAAGCAAACGATAGGATACATCCGCTTTGAATTCAAGAAAGGATGAGATCCGATAATCACATATAACTATTTTTTCTGAGCGTTTATTTGCGCCTATTCCACTGCTGTTTCTTTGAAAAATGGCAGTTTAAGAGTAACTTTGCCCCGAGTAAACCAAAAACGATGACAACAACTAAAAAACGAGTGGCTGCGTTCGATGTGCTGAAAGGCATCGCCATATATCTGGTGGTGATGGGGCACGTGCTGACAATGTGCATACGCGACATCGACAGTGCGGTGCTGTTCAAGCTTGTTGGAGAAATACACATGCCGATATTTTTCTTTATCAGCGGCTATTTCACCTATAAGCTTACCGGCAACGGTGATTTCGCCATGCCCAATCTGCGCAAACGCTTCTGGCAGCTTATCATACCGTTTCTGGCAGTAAGTGCGCTGTGGATGTGGTATTTTCCGCACAGCCGTCTGCAATCGCCCTTGTCGCAGTCGTGGCCTCAACTTCTCACCACTTATTGGAAAGACGGCTATTGGTTTACGCTGACACTGTTTGAGGTGGTGCTTGTCTATGCCGGCATAAGCCGTCTGATGACTGCCGCGCGACGCTTGTGGATGCAGGTTGCCATACCAGCCGCCGCATATCTGGCGCTGATTCTTGTGTCGCCCCTTATTTCCGACCCCGCCGCAAACTTCGACCCCGTAGGCATCGGACTGCTCACACAGTTTTTCCCGGTGTTTATGATGGGAGTGTTCGCCCGCAAATATTCCGACGCGTTCCGCCGCATGGCTACACAGCCGTGGGTTGCCACAGCGGCTGTCATAGTGGCGTTCGGCACGTGGTATTATTCCGTATACACGTGGGAGTTTCCTGCCCTACCGGCATGGTGCCAGTTTGTGGCGCAACCCGTGCTCCACGCCTCGCTGATGACCGTGGTGTTCGGGATGGTCTACCGCAGCGACGTTGAGACGTTTGCCTCGACGCGCGCCGGACGCTGGCTGACTCTTCTCGGCAACGAGAGTCTCGGCATCTACCTGCTCCACTACTTTTTCCTCTTCCCTCTCACACCGCTTCAGGAGCCTATGCGCATGCTTGGGCTCACGTTTATGCCGTCGGTGATGGTGTCGGCGTTTTTCGCTTTCTTCATCATTCTTGCAGCGCTTGGAGCCAATTGGGCGATAGGGAAAAACAGAGTGTTGGCATTCCTTTTGATTGGTAAAACCGTAAAAAAAGATATAAAATGAATATAGCGATTGTTGGTTCCGGATATGTAGGTCTTGTTTCGGGCGCATGCTTCGCCGAAGTCGGCGTCGACGTGACCTGTGTCGACATCGACGAGAAAAAGATTGCAAACCTTAGAAACGGTGACATCCCCATCTACGAGCCGGGGCTCGATGACTTGGTCAAGCGCAACGTGGAGGCAGGACGCCTGCATTTCACCACCCGTCTTGAAGACGTGATCGACACGGTGGAGGTGGTGTTCAGCGCCGTCGGCACTCCTCCCGACGAAGACGGCAGCGCCGACCTTCGCTATGTGCTTGAGGTGGCGCGCACATTCGGACGCAACATCAACAAATACGCTCTGCTCGTCACGAAGAGCACCGTGCCTGTCGGCACTTCCCACAAAATCAAAGCCGCCATCCGCGAGGAGCTGAAGCGACGCGGTGTCGACGTGCCGTTTGAGGTGGCGTCAAATCCGGAATTTCTGAAGGAAGGCGCGGCGATAAAAGACTTTATGTCGCCCGACCGTGTGGTAATCGGCATCGAATCGGAGCGTGCGCGCAAAGTGATGGAACGCCTCTACCGTCCGTTCCTGCTCAACAATTTCCGCGTGATATTCATGGACATCGCATCGGCGGAAATGACCAAGTACGCAGCCAACTCAATGCTTGCCACGCGCATCTCGTTCATGAACGACATCGCCAATCTGTGCGCTCTTGTCGGAGCCAATGTCAATATGGTGCGCAAGGGCATCGGCGCCGATGCCCGTATCGGCACAAAGTTCCTCTATCCTGGCTGCGGCTACGGCGGATCGTGCTTCCCCAAAGACGTGAAAGCCCTTATCCACACCGGTGCGGAGCATGGCTACCGCATGCGCGTAATCGAGGCAGTGGAATCGGTCAACGAACGTCAGAAATCAATCGTCTACGACAAGCTCTCGGCTTTCTTCGGCGGCGACCTGCGCGGCAAGCGCATAGCCCTGTGGGGACTGGCGTTCAAGCCTGAGACCGACGATATGCGCGAGGCTCCGGCACTGGTTGTCATCGACAAGCTGGTTGAAGCCGGCGCAGAGGTGGTGGTCTACGACCCTGTGGCAATGGACGAATGCCGCCGGCGCATAGGCGACCGTGTGGCTTATGCCCGCGACATGTATGACGCCGTGGTCGATGCCGACGCCCTTGCCCTTCTCACCGAGTGGAAACAGTTCCGCCTGCCTTCATGGGGAGTGGTGAGCCGTACGATGCGCGGCAACGTCATCGTTGACGGACGCAACATCTACGACGAAGCCGAACTCTCAGAGGAAGGCTTCATCTACCACTGCATCGGAAAGTAAAGGCTTATGCGGCAACCGCCGCGCTTTCGAATCAATAGGCTGGCGCAGCGGGGTTAATTTAGCCAAAATCGGTCATTAGAAATTGGCTACTAACGCCTTTCCAACAACCGATTTTAAGCATACCTTGCAACTTTTTTCCACTGTTTGATATGTGAATTTGCAACTTTTTTCCAGGCGATGCCCGAAAATTCAGAGCGACGGATTGGAAACAAGACGGCGTACAGCGTCGTAGTCGGTCGGGGCAAACCAATGCATCCCGGTGTCCTTGGCATACCACGTAAGCTGCTTCTTGGCGTAGACGCGCGTGTTTTTCTGTAGCCGAGCCACGGCTGTCGGAAAGTCCATCGTTCCGTCGAAATAGGCAAACATCTCCTTGTAGCCTACGGTGTTGAGCGAATTGAGGTGGCGCAGCGGATAGACGCGGCGAGCCTCCTCGACAAGCCCCTCCTCCACCATCTTCTCAACACGGCAGTTGATGCGGTCGAAAAGCTCTTGCCGCGGCAGGTTCAAACCAATCTTTACAATTCTGAACGGCCGCTGCTTCACTGTGCCCGTGCGCAGAGACGAGTAAGGTTTTCCCGACTGCAGACAGATTTCCACCGCATGCGCCACGCGCTTCACATTGTTCAAGTCAACCTGCTCATAGTATACGGGGTCGAGCCTGCGCAGCTCCTCACGCATAGCGTCGGCACCATCCTCGGCAAGCCGGCGCGCCACGTCGCGGCGCACGTCGTCGCTTATCGTGGGCAGCTGGTCGATGCCCTTACACACTGCGTCGACATACATCATCGAACCTCCGCACATCACCACATAGTCGTGGGTCAGGAACAAGCGTCCGATCACCGCCAACGCGTCCTCCTCAAACTGCGCGGCGCTGTAGTATTCGTCCAAACCGAGGATTCCGACAAAGTGATGGCGCACAGCGGCAAGCTCGTCGGCTGTAGGAGCGGCAGTCCCGATGGGAATGTCACGAAAAATCTGGCGCGAGTCCGCCGACACGATTTCCGTGCCGAGGTCACGCGCCAGACGTATGGCAACCGCCGTTTTTCCCACCCCCGTGGGTCCAGTAATCACTACGAGAGTTTTCTGCGGCATACATCGTTTTTCTTTATCGTTGAGCCACGAGTTTGCAGATTTCCACAACCACATCGGTTGCTTTCTCCATTGAAGGAATCGGCACAAACTCATAGCGGCCGTGGAAGTTCAGTCCACCGGCAAAGATGTTGGGACAAGGCAGCCCCTTGAACGACAACTGCGCGCCGTCTGTGCCGCCACGGATAGGCTGCACCTTCGGAGCCACATCGGCATTTTCCATAGCCTGCTTTGCGATGTCGACAATATACATCACCGGCTCGATTTTCTCACGCATATTGTAGTATTGGTCCTTGATTTCTATCGATGCGCAACCGGGATACTCATGGTTCACTTTGCGCACAAGATGCTCAAGTTCCTTCTTGCGGCGCTCAAAGCGGTCGCGGTCGTGGTCGCGGATAATGTAAGTCAGCTTCGACTCCTCCACCGTGCCCTCAAAGCCGATAAGGTGATAGAATCCCTCATAGTCCTCGGTGTGTTCCGGAGTTTCCCACCGCGGCAACATGATGCTGAATTGGTTGGCGATGCGGATAGAGTTTATCATTTTGTGCTTGGCATAGCCTGGATGCACGTTGCGTCCCTTGAACGTAACCTTAGCCGACGCTGCGTTGAAATTCTCAAACTCAAGCTCGCCTATCGCTCCGCCGTCCATCGTGTAAGCCCAGTCGGCGCCGAAACGCTCCACGTCAAACTTGTGCGCGCCCAGACCGATTTCCTCATCGGGATTGAACGCGATGCGGATGTCACCGTGCTTGATTTCCGGATGAGCCTGCAGATATTCCACAGCAGTGATAATCTCAGCGATACCCGCCTTGTCGTCGGCTCCGAGTAGCGTCTTGCCGTCGGTCACGATAAGGTCCTGACCCTTGTATTCGCAAAGCTCAGGGAAATCGGCAGGCGAAAGCACCACATTGCTGTCTTTGTCGAGCACGATGTCGCCGCCCTCGTAAGCCTTCACGATGCGCGGGTTGACGTGGCGTCCCGACATGTCGGGCGACGTGTCGAGATGGGCGATGAATCCCACAGTAGGCACTTTCTTGTCAATGTTGCCCGGAAGAGTGGCCATCAAATAGCCATTCTCGTCGAGCGATATGTTTTCAAGCCCCATTGACTGCAGCTCCTTTTCAAGAGCCTGGGCAAAAATCATCTGTCCCGGAGTGGATGGTGTAAGATTGGTAAGTTCGTCACTCTGAGTGTCGAACTTGACATAATTTAAAAATCTGTCGACAACATTCATATCTGTTGAGTTTTTCTGATTTCAAGATGTTAATTGCGTCGCGCGAACGACATTGCAAAGGTACAACATCTATTGCACAAAACTACCCCGCCGACAATGTTTTTTAATGCCGTAACGCAGTTTTATGCTCCAAAAAATTTGCGACATAGGAAAAAATTTGCAAATTTGCAGTCTAAACAATGGGAACGGCCTGCAACAACCTTGATTTACTACAGGCAACCAACGTTTTTTTTACAACTCTTTACTTGATTTATCAATGCTGACATCTCAGGACATATATCGAGAAGGCGCCCATAACGGTGTGTATATGGGTCTGTTTCTGGCTGTTGTATCGGTGCTGTCGTTTCTCAGCGACCGCAACTCGCTGCTCGGCATCATCGCCATGCCTATGCTCGTCTGCGTGCCGGCAATCCACTTCTCGCTGCTGCGTTCCGCCTACCGCAAATACGGCTTAGACGCATCGTTTTCAGCACTATGGATGCTCGGCATCACAATATTCATCGGAGCGTCGATGATTTGCGCGCTTGCCACCTACTGCTACCTCGACTTCGCCGACCCCGACTTTTTCTACCGCACCGCAACTGCGATGATGGAAATCATGAAAGGCCGTCCGGAGATGGCTGACACCTACAAGACTTTCAAAGTGATGATCGAAGGCGGACTGCTGCCGTCAAACATCGAATTCTGCATACAAATGATGATGCTCACAATTTTCAGCGGCTCGCTGCTGACGATTGTCCTCATCCCGCTTGTGAAGCTGCGGTTCAGAGGCTTCAACAAAAGAAACTTCCAATAACAATTTATCCCCCAATAATTAGACTATGAAAAAGCAATTTATTCTCATCATTGCTGCCGTCGGCTGTCTGCTTACGGCAAGCTACGCTGTCGCCGACAACCAACCGACCGACGATATTTATGCCACCGAGAAAACTCCGACTCTGACCAAAGAGCAGAAGAAAGCGGAAAAAGCACGCAAAAAACGCGAAAAAGAAATCAAAGACTCAATCAGTTTCGAACTGGCGAAAAAAGCCGTGGAGGAAGGACGCTTTGTAATCACTGCCGACCAGATTCGCGGCAAGCACGGACGCACAGTCAACGTGAACCGCACCACCAACTTCGTCCTCGTGCAGGGCGACACAGCCGTTGTGCAGTTTGCTCTTGAGGGCATTGTACACAGTCCCAACGGCATAGGCGGACTTACCGTGGAGGGACGCGTGACAAAAAAACGCATCGACTACGACAAACGCGGAAATCTGAACTACACTATGTATGTGACCGGCACTGCCCTTTCCGCCGACGTGACGTTCACTCTGCCCAAAGGCTCAACCCGCTGCAGCGCTACCGTAAACTCAAATTTCAGCAGCGACCAGCTGACATTCTCCGGTGAGCTGTGCCCGTATCGCTCGAACGTGTATCAAGGATGGACTTTCAAATAACGCTTGTCTGAAAACAAAAGCTCAAAATCAACGGGTTCGATAAATAGAGAATTTGTCGTAAATCCAATAAAATATGGATTTACGACAAATTCCTCAAAAAGAAGCTCTTCCCGGAGATATTATCATATTATCGGATAAAAATAATTATCCTAAGCATGCGGTTATGTTCGACAAAGTAGTTAATAGAGATACATTAGTAAACTATTCTAATGGTTCCCAAAACTTAAAAACTGGATATAAAAAGTACAAACATTTATCTGTATTTCTTCAACCAAATGCTGGGGACGATTTTACTGGAGTGCATAGATATTTTAGATTTACAGGAAAATGGAAAAAGTTTTAAAGATATTAGGTATCAGTATTGTTTCTATATATTTAATGCAATAATGGCATCTGATCCCGAATATATTGCAGAATTAGTATATCCAGAAGAATATCATTGGTACAGTGGAACACTAACATATTTCATATTCTTCTACGATGGTGACGGATATGTAGGAGGATAATACAAAGATTAAAGCATTACCTTTGCAAAATCGAAAGTGCCGGTGCAGACTTCGTCGCTGCATCCTTGCACTCTAAAAAAAGGTAAAGTCGAGGCTACCACTTAGTCGGGTAGTCTCGCTTCTTTTTATATGCCGCTTTATTATTGTTTGATGACCGGGTTAATCAAGGGCTTCAAGGGAAAGAACGGCAAGGTATTCGATGCTTCTCTGGTACTGGACGAACAGTTCAATGTCGCTTTTTCATTCCCTGAAAAGAAAGGAAAGCCGAAGAAATGACTTATCTTTACCGCTGAAATTTCATTGTGATGGGTTTTAAGGCTTATGATAATTGAAATTTTAGTGGTTGCGCCCGGAGGGAAACCGGGCGCATTTTAAATATTACTTATAAAATGATGTAACAACCCTATAAATATATCGTGCAATAATTCTACTATGAGTATATTGTGTATATTTCTTTTATCGCTTTTAGCATTATACATATAAGATTATCCCATTCTAAAGGAGTCCTTATGTCTTCAATATTACTTTCAACAGAATAATGATGTACTATTGAATTTCTTAATTTATATATTCTTTTTCCAATAGTATCAGCTTCATCATCTTTTTTAATATTTTCAAATTCCTTTTTTAGAGTATCCGATAAAGAATCAAACAAATCAACCATTGCTCCTTCTTCTTTAACTCTCCAGCCTAAAATATCATATAATGAATTATCTATAACATCACTTGAATGTGTTAAAGACAATTCTGTTTTTAATTTTTTTATACATGGATAGGTAAATTTAGGCTCAAGGCACCGATATATATCTAAAAAACAATATCGCCAGCAATAAGATACAGAACTACTAAGAATGTTTTCATTAACGCATTTAGTATCTGAAAAAATGTCAAGATATGCCTGTTTTGTATTATGACTAAATGGTAGCAATAATATGTTTTTATTGTACATTAAAAATGAGCCGATATATTTCTTAAACACTATGCTATCTTGACATAATTCAGGTAATTTATATATAACAATGGGCTCAAAAAAGTCCTGAAAAGTATCAAGCTCATAGCCTTGAAATATATTCGGTTTTTCCGGTTCATAAATGGCTTGCAATATATCATATACATTACAGTCTTTTTTTACCTCAATTTTTGCTCCATAAGCTGTAACGATATAAAAAGATTCATCAATATCAATACACTCCAAATCTTCATTCTCACTTTTGATGTTATTATTGCCAATAATAGCAATATAGTCTACAGATTCAAATTCTATTATGAGAAACTTTAATGTAAGAATCTTTAGAACATCAAATTTAATACTTATATTACTAGCTTTATTAAATTTCTCTTCTGATAAAAACAAAAGCCGAGGGACTATTTTAAGATTCTTATCTGGCTCTTTTTCAGAGACTGTATTAATAAGGCATTCTTTTAGATACAAATTAGCATCATTTAATTTTACTGTTCCCATTTTTTAATAAGCACGCCAACATAAAATCATGCTTTGTACTTTGAAATGTTCTTGTATAAGAGTATAAAAAGCTTCCTTAAAGAATGTCCTTTCAAAATCACCAACTTTAGATGGATTATGATCAGCAAGGCATTCATTTAGTATGTCAAGAGATAGAAATGTTTTTAATTCATCTTCAGAAAAATCATTAATCAAAGATATAAAATCATCTACTTCTTGTTCTATCCTATTTAGATTTTTTGTCTGCAACTCTTCACTTCTATCATTACCTGGACGTCCAAATATATCAATAGCTAAAGCGGTCATGAATCCAACTCTTGCAGGTTGACTTTTAAACAAGTCTTTCCCCTCTGAAAATTTACCAATTTTATTTTCGACCTCATGTCTTGTAAAAGATTTGTCAATCTTATACATGATTTGAAGACAGCGAATAAACATTGATAATAAATCACTTCTGTCTGTTGATTCGATAAAATCCAACCGCGTAAACTCTTCTGCAACACGTTCTTTTATATTGACTTTTTCTTTTCTAGAACCAAAGACAATAAATAATTCTATAATACTTTCACCTTGATATTGCCCACCGTCTGTTCGATATCTCGAATCATCTATAGTATAAATCTCTATATTTGGAATAGATTCTTTTATTGTTTTTAGTAAAGATCCATATACAACTTCTAACTGGCGCCTTATTGTCCAAGGCACTTGACCTGTATTAAGGACAAGCATACGATACATAAGATTGTTCAAGTTCTCAACAATCCATATTTCAACACGCAAGTCATTATTAGCAATATTTTCATTTGCTTTAAAAGCTTCAATTATTGCTGTTGTTCGTTGCATCCCATCAATTAGTGAAACATTTTCATTAGGAGAATGAGACAAAAGATCTAAAATAGTATCTTCATTAGGTTCTTCCGTATTAATTTTTTCAAAATCTTCATGTGATAATAAAAGACCTAATACAAGAGGAGGTAGAACCGTTCCTTTGGCAACATCTTCAATCATGCGTTTTCTTATTTTAATGGCAGAACTTGTTCGTAGTACATCACGCTGTCCTTCTATTCCCCCTTTATTTGTATATATATTTTCAATATATTTTATGTAATCTTGTATAGTTGTAATGCCCATACAAGATAAACAATTAGATCTTTTATCTTTAACTATTGTTACATGTTTTAATTTCATAATCACACAGTTTTATATCATATTGCAAATATACTATTTTTTTTTATAATAAATAACACTTTAGGATATTTTATAATGGTTTGAAATATAGAGAGATAAACGCTATCCATGGCGGACTAAGAAACCTGCCCCAAGTGCTGCAGTGGACACATCCTGTTCTACCAGAAAGTGGCGAAATGTTCCAACGTGGACTGTAAGCTTACCATATTCCGTAACAAGTGCGACAAGCAACTGACCGACAAGCAGGTTGTCGAACTGGTGACGAAGCGGAAGACCGGGTTAATCAAGGGCTTCAAGGGAAAGAACGGCAAGGTATTCGATGCTTCTCTGGTACTGGACGAACAGTTCAATGTAGCTTTTTCACGGACCAAAACTTAGTTTATAGCCACAAACTCTACTATAATACTGATCCATTAGGGCTTATTTCCGTTTCAAAATAACTTCATCTAATTTTATTTTCTTTCTATTTAGGATTTTAACAATATATTCTCTTTTATTTGAATACCCATTTGATAATAATACATCAATATCTTTCTCTTCTCTACATTTCAATAACAAGAAGTCTTTTTTGTTTATCAATCTACCTGTACATATGATATCATAATCTTGCCCCAAGATATTTAAACAGAAGCTATCAGGCATAATCTTTAACATATAATTGACCTTCGTTTTGTGATGTCCTATAATGCACGCTTCATAATCTCCAACTATATCAGTAATATTAGTAATAGGTATTTCTTTTATTGTTGAACAAGAACACATAAAAATCAATATTATAATAATCTTTTTCATTTCTTCTTATGACATATTGCTAATTTCAGTTGAGTTGTCCTCTCCGTAGGTTACTGTAGAGTCCAACAGCAAGTGCAAAATTAGTAAAAGTGTTTAAAGAATCTATCTTTCGGGGAGTCGAAGTTTATTTTCTCTCTCGGTCTGCGGTTGATTTTCTTTTGAATCTTCATGATTTTGCTGTCTGAGAAGTCGTCAAAGTTAGCCTTTTTGGGGATATACTTTCGGATGAGTTTGTTCGCGTTCTCGATAGCACCCTTCTGCTAAGAGCAGTATGAGTCTGCGAAGTACACCTTGCCTCTTTCGCGCCAGCCACTTAGGCTTCCCCCGCAGTGTTTTTCATCGTTTTACCACGAAAATCGTTGCACTTCTATTTGGATACTGCACTTTAAATCCATATTAATACAAAAATATGGGATCCCCACTAAATGTGAAGAAGAATTTCAAGGTTATTCTAAAGATAATCATTCTAAACTGCTACTTAATCTGCAATCACCTGCGGATATTCGCCTGCCAAGAACGTGTTAAACCTTTCTGACCAAGCAACACATTGCGCTCCTTACTCTTCTGATGGTCGAGCGCCGTCATGCTGAAGGAATGTATAAATAGCTATTACTTTAACTATTTGCAGGTCAGAAGAGTCGCGCCGCCTGATAGCCGGCATAGAGAGCCACAAAGCCAGCCACAAGACTGACCACGACATTTAGGCACATGCCGGCAGCATCGGAAATGCGCAGCATTTGCATGTTTTCGTTCATAAACGTGGAGAATGTGGTGAACCCTCCACAGAAACCCACCGTAAGAAACAATTTAAGGCTTTGCGGCATCCACTCCTGCGACAGTCCGCAGAACAGACCTATCAGCAAGCAGCCGAGCACGTTGACAGCCAGCGTGCCGGCGGGCATACATCCGTCAAACCAATTCTGCACCGTGCGTGTCAGCAGATAGCGCAACGCTCCGCCCACAAAACTGCCGCACCCCACTATCATCAATGATTTCAGCATATCCATATTCTTATTGTTAAAAAGCCTTCAATGCCGCGGCATTGAAGGCTTCACTATTTGTTTTCGTCCGTCACAGGCGTATTGTGCGATAAACGAACGGCTCCTTCAAAGGGATTTTTATCTTCAGCCGTTTGTCAATGTGATTCACATAGTCGGCAGCCTCGGCAAACGTGTCAAATCCTTCGGCAACGACGAAATAGTCCTTCGCCCCGTTCTGAATCACGTAAGCCTTCGCCCCGTTCTGCCGCAAGCGCGTGCAAAACGCCTTTGCATTAAACATCTGACGCATCGCACCCACAACCACGCTGTAGCGCTTCATCTTGTTGACATCGTCGTCAAACGCCTGCCACACGTTGCCTTCAAGATACAATGCCGAGCAGCCGTCGACGGTCTGCACATACGGACGCGAAGCCTCCATTATTTTGTTGTGGATTGTCGGCTCGACAACGCTGTCGAGATCAGCCTCCGCGGCATTGCGGCTGCGCACCGCCGCCTCATACGACTCACGGTAGTTGCTCTCCGTTGTCTTGCAACCCGCCAATGTCAGAGCCGACAGCACTGCGATAACAACCAAACGCTTCATTGCCTGCTACTTCTTTTGATACTTATATATATCCTTGAGTTTCAAGAAATAATGCAGATGAGAGTAAGGCAGGATCGTGCCTTTGCCAGAGTTGCTGTAAGCCTGCTGGTAAGGAATCACCACCTCGCACGAATCGCCCACGTTCATAGCCATCAACGCGATTTGGAAACCGGTGATGTTGGCACTCAACACAGAGCGGTAAACACTGTCGGCAGGCGACGTCAGCAAGTAGGTGGAGTCGACGCCGACACCTCTGCACGTAAGTAGCTTATACTTCACGTCGACAGTCGAAGAAATCAGAGGCGACAAGTTGCCCTCCGTCGCCGAACGGTCGGTAAAGTAATGAATCAGCACATAGGCGTTGCGGTCAAACTCCGGTACCACCTTCTGATAGTAAGGTGTGCCGTCGGCATTTGTGCGCGCCTCCTGCTGTGCCAGCCACGCATTGTTTTCATTGCGCCAGTCCTCATAGTACTCCCACACGTCGCGCACCGGATCGAGCTTGCACGCCGAGAGCACCAGAAGGAACAACGCCAATAAAGGAAATTTTTTCATTAAAATTCTACTTTTGGAGCAGTCTGAGCCGCTTCATCGGCTTGGAACTGCGGTTTCTTTTCAAATCCGAACATTCCGGCAATTATGTTGCCTGGGAATTTCATCACGGAATTGTTGTATTTGTTGACAGCGTTTGTGTAGTCCACACGCGCCGTTGAGATGCGGTTCTCGGTGCCTTCAAGCTGCGTCTGAAGGTCGCGGAAGTTTTCCGTGCCCTTGATGTTTGGATACGCCTCCGAGACAGCGAGCAACGACTTCAATGCGCCCGACAGCTCATTTTGCGCCTGCTGGAACTTCTTCAAGTTCTCCTCGGTCAGCTGGTCGGCGGTGATGTTGACCGTTCCCACCTTTGCGCGCGCGTCGGTCACGGCCTGCAGCGTGTTTGCCTCATGGGCAGCGGCGCCCTTCACCGTGCTCACCAAGTTTGGCACAAGGTCGGCACGGCGCTGATATGCAGTCTGCACCTTGCCCCAAGCGTTCTCCACCTCGTTGCTGTCAGCAACAAGAGTATTGTACTTGCCGACAGTGCAACCGCCGAAAATCAGCAACAGCACAACCACTGCCGCAAGCACAATCCACAATGTTTTTATCTTCATAACCGATTGATTGGTTTAGTTATCGATTTAGAGCAATTTCTTAAGCAACGACTTCATTGTCACCTCCTTGTCGAGGATACCAGCGAGGTCGGCAATGGCAACACGGCTCTGCTCCATCGTGTCGCGGTGACGGATGGTAACGGTGTTGTCCTCAAGAGTCTGATGGTCGACAGTGATACAGTACGGCGTACCGATTGCATCCTGACGGCGGTAGCGTTTGCCGATAGAGTCCTTGCCATCGTATTGCACCTTGAAATCAAACTTCAGAGAGTCGATGATTTCCTGAGCCTTTTCTGGAAGTCCGTCCTTGCGCACCAAAGGCATGATAGCGGCCTTCACCGGAGCCAAAGCAGCAGGCAGGTGAAGCACCACGCGGGTCTCTCCGTTCTCGAGTTTCTCCTCCTCGTAAGAAGAAGCATAAACTGAAAGGAACATGCGGTCCACACCGATTGATGTCTCGATTACATAAGGCACGTAGCTCTGGTTGAGCTCCGGATCGAAATATTGAATCTTCTTGCCAGAGAATTTCTCGTGGTTGCTGAGGTCGAAGTTTGTACGCGAGTGGATACCCTCAACCTCCTTGAAGCCAAACGGCATAAGGAACTCGATGTCGGTTGCGGCGTTGGCGTAGTGAGCCAATTTCTCATGGTCGTGGTAGCGATACTTCTCATCGCCGAGACCAAGAGCCTTGTGCCATTTCAAGCGGGTCTCCTTCCATTTCTTGAACCATTCAAGCTCATCGCCTGGACGCACGAAGAACTGCATTTCCATCTGCTCGAACTCACGCATACGGAAGATGAACTGACGCGCAACGATTTCGTTACGGAAAGCCTTGCCAATCTGTGCGATACCAAACGGAATGCGCATACGTCCTGTTTTCTGTACGTTAAGGAAGTTCACGAAGATGCCCTGAGCCGTTTCCGGACGCAGGTAGACGCGCATAGAGCCGTCGGCAGTGCTTCCCATCTCTGTCGAGAACATCAAGTTGAACTGACGCACCTCAGTCCAGTTCTTTGTGCCTGAAATCGGGCATACGATGCCGTAGTCAAGGATAATCTGACGCAATTCCTCAAGGTTCATGTCGTTCATCGCCTTGGCATAGCGCTCATGCAGCTCGTTGCGCTTTGCAGTGTGCTCGAGCACGCGCGGGTTTGTCTCACGATAAAGTTTCTCATCAAAACCCTCTCCGAATTTCTTTGCAGCCTTTGCTACTTCCTTGTTGATTTTATCGTCGAATTTTGCGATTTCGTCCTCGATAAGCACATCGGCACGATAGCGTTTCTTAGAGTCGCGGTTGTCGATCAACGGGTCGTTGAACGCATCGACGTGTCCGGAAGCCTTCCAGATTGTCGGGTGCATGAATATAGCTGAGTCAAGACCAACAATATTCTCATTCAACTGCGTCATGGCGTCCCACCAATAGCGCTTGATGTTGTTTTTCAACTCAACGCCATTCTGTCCGTAGTCGTAAACAGCCGACAAACCGTCGTAGATTTCACTTGACGGAAATACAAAACCATACTCTTTGGCGTGAGCCACAATTTTCTTGAACAAATCTTCTTGTGCCATTTTTTATCTTGTTTTTTCTAATAAATTCAATGTTCAGGGGGTCTGCTGACCACCTTTTCGTTATTTTAAGGTGCAAAGTAAATAAATTTTCTCGATTTTCTTCTTATTTTTGCAGAGGCTTTCCTCTGAAATTGTATTTATTTGGTAAATAACCTACTTTTTTAACGACAAAAACATATTTCCAGAAGCCTAAAAAACTGACCCAACTATGAAAGAAGACGAAATAGACGACATCTCTGAAAAAATCGACGACGCCTCAACCGGCGCCGAGGCTCACTCCACTTATGTGGTTCCGAAAGACAAAAGCAAGCATTTGTCGGGAATGTTCCAAAACTGGTTTCTCGACTATGCGTCATACGTGATTCTGGAACGCGCCGTGCCCCACATCCAGGACGGTCTGAAACCCGTGCAGAGGCGCATCCTGCACACAATGAAGGAACTCGACGACGGTCGCTTCAACAAAGTGGCGAACATCGTGGGAAGCACCATGCAGTATCACCCCCACGGCGACGCCTCTATCGGCGACGCCCTCGTGCAGCTCGGACAGAAGGAACTGCTTGTCGACACGCAAGGAAACTGGGGTAACATTCTCACCGGTGACAGCGCCGCAGCGCCACGTTACATCGAGGCGCGTCTTTCAGAATTCGCCATCGAGACGGTCTACAACCCCAAGACCACCGACTGGACCGTGAGCTACGACGGACGCAAGCCCGAGCCGGTGACGTTGCCGGTGAAATATCCGCTTCTGCTTGCGCAGGGTGCGGAGGGAATCGCCGTCGGCCTGTCGTCAAAAATCCTTCCACACAACTTTGTGGAAATTCTCGACGCTGCGATAGCATATCTGCGCGGCAAGGAGTTTGCCCTGTATCCCGACTTCCCCACCGGAGGTTTCATCGATGTGTCGAAATATAACGACGGCGAGCGCGGAGGGTCAGTACGCGTGCGCGCAAAAATCGAAAAAATCGACAACAAGACATTGGAAATCACCGACGTGCCGTTCGGACGCACTTCGGGAAGCGTCATCGAGACTATCATCAAAGCTCAGGAAAAGGGAAAAATCAAAATAAAACGGGTGGACGACAACACGGCGAAACACGCCGACATCATCGTACACCTGCTGCCTGGCACGTCGAGCGACCGGACTATCGACGCGCTCTATGCCTTTACAGACTGCGAGGTGAGCATTTCGCCAAACTGCTGCGTGATTTCCGACCGCAAGCCGCATTTCCTGTCGGTGAGCGACGTGCTGCGCCACAGTGTGGACACCACCAAGCACCTGCTGCAACGCGAGCTTGAGATTCAGCGCGGAGAGCTGCGTGAAAGCCTGCTCTACGCCTCGCTCGAGAAAATATTCATCGAGGAGCGCATCTATAAGGACAAGGAGTATGAGCAGAGCAAAAGCGTCGACGAGGCTGTGGCACACATCGACAAGCGTCTGGAGCCTTTCAAGCCATCGTTTGTGCGCGACGTGACACGCGACGACATCTTGAAACTTCTTGAAATCAAGATGAAGCGCATCCTTAAATTCAACGCCGACAACGCCGACACCTACATCCAGTCGCTGAAAGACCATATCGACGTTATCAACGACAAGCTGACACGGATGGTCGAAGTGACCATCGACTGGTACAAGCATCTGAAAGATAAATACGGTGCCCATTATCCACGACGCACCGTGATACGCAGTTTCGACAATATCGAGGCGACGCGCGTTGCCGAAGCCAATGAGAAATTGTATATCAACCGCGAAGACGGATTCATTGGCACTGGACTGAAGAAAGACGAGTTTGTGTGCAACTGCTCCGACATCGACGATGTAATTATCTTCTACAAGGATGGTAAATACAAAGTGACTAAAGTGGCAGACAAACTTTACGTCGGCAAGAACATACTGTATATCAACGTATTCAAGCGCAACGACCAGCGCACAATCTACAATCTTGTCTACCAGAACGGCAAGGGTGGCGTGGTCTACATGAAGCGTTTCGCCGTGATAGGCATCACGCGCGACAAGGAATACGACATGACACAAGGCACAAAAGGCACTAAGATATGGTGGTTCTCCGCCAACCCCAACGGCGAGGCTGAGACGCTGCGCGTGACTCTGAAAGAGAAACCACGCCTGAAGGTGCTGCAGTTCGACATAAACTTTGCCGACCTTGCCATCAAGGGCAAGCAAGCGATGGGCAACATGGTGACGAAAAACGAGGTGCACCGCATATCGCTCAAAGAGCGCGGAGTGTCGACGCTCGGCGGCCGCGAGGTGTGGTTCGACCCCGACGTGCTGCGTCTGAACTACGACGGCCGCGGCACATCGCTCGGCGAGTTCAACGCCAACGACAAGATACTGATCGTGCTCAAGAACGGACAATTCTACACATCTTCGTTCGACGCTGGAAACCACTATGAGGACAACATCCTGCTCATCGAGAAATTCGAGGAGAACAAGGTGTGGACAGCCGTGCTCAACGATGCCGACCAGGGCTACCCCTACATCAAGCGTTTCACGTTTGAGGCAGCATCGAAGAAGCAAAGCTTCATCGGCGACAACCCCGACTCTTCACTGATTACGCTGTCCGACAAGCGATACCCGCGCTTCCGCGTGACCTTCGGCGGTACCGACGAATTCCGCGAGCCTCTCATAATCGACGCTGAAGAATTTATCGGTGCCAAGAGCTTCAAAGCCAAAGGCAAACGCGTCACAAACTTCAACATGGACAGCATCGAGGAAATTGAGCCGCGCGAGATGCCGGAGGAAGAACTTGAAGCTCCGGCTGTCGATATCGATGTGGACAGCGTGGACGGCGACGACGTTATCAACCAGAACGACGTGCGCGATGAATTGACCGGACAACAACGATTGTTTGACGACGAAACCGAGGAATGATGCGCCTGAGACTATCGATATTGGCAACGCTGCTTGCCGCTGCGATATGCGGACAGGCGGAGCCGCAGGATTCCACAGTTCTGCGTCCAGCCACAGTGACTGTGGCAATCGACGCAGGCGCGACACACAGCCTCGACACGTATCTCAGCCCGCTGTTCTACGACGGAATGCATCTGCGCATAGGATTTGAGAGGCAACGCGCATCTCGCTTCAACCCAGAGCGGTGGACAAACAAAATTGAGGCGGGTTTCACCTACGACCATCCGTCGAACCCCGCCGGCAACAACTCGCTTCACACCATCATCGCAGATGTGGATTTCGCCATGCTGCACCGATGGCGCGTGGCGCAGGGGCTTACGCTACATGCCGGCGCCGGCATCGGTTTCCGTGGAGGCGTGACCTACAATCCCCGCAATTCCAACAATGTGTGCTCGCCGCTGATACGCCTCTATGCCGGAGCAAGCGGCATGGCGGCTTACCGCTTCAATGCCGGCAGGCTTCCTATGACGGTGCGCTGGCAGGCGACGCTGCCGGTGGTTGGAGGTTTCTTTCTTCCCGACTACGACCAATCGTTCTATGAGATGTATCTCGGCAACTATCGCAACACCATTAATTTCGGGTTCTGGCACAACCGTTTCGATATGGACAACACCGTATGCCTCGACTTCCATTTCGGCACGTCGTCGCTACGCCTGGGATACCGCAATGAGTTTACGACGGTTTGGGAAAACAACATCAGCCAGCGCCGCGCCACACATAGCCTCGTGGTGGGAATTCAATGGGAATCGCTGCGGATTGACACGCGCCGAGCAATGCCTGAACGTGCAAAAATAATATCAGCAACTTATTGAATATGAAAACTGTCTGCTTAAACATATTGGTTATGCTGCTGTCGATTGCAAGCCTCACGGCATGCCACGACGAGCCCCAGTTTGCCGACACGCCGACAGGCAATTTCGAGGCGCTGTGGTCGGCTCTCGACCGCCATTACTGCTTCTTTCAATACAAAAACGTAGACTGGCAGGAGGTGCACGACCGATATGCCCCGAAAATCAGCAACAGCATGACCTCTGAAGAGCTTTTCCGCGTATGCTCCGAGATGCTTAAAGAACTTAAAGACGGACACACCAACCTGTCGTCATCATTCGACACGTCGCGCTACTGGATTTGGGAACAATTCCCGCAAAACTACGACGAGCGGCTTGTGGAGGAGCACTATCTGCACTTTGACTACCGCCGCACAAGCGGAATCACATACCGCATCCTCGACAACAATTATGCCTATATGCGCTACCCGTCGTTCTCCTACAGCATCGGCGAAGGCAACCTTGACAACGTGCTGGCAACGCTCGCCCTTGCCGACGGTCTGATCATCGACGTGCGCGACAACGGAGGAGGCATCATCACCAATGCGGAGACTCTCGTGGCGCGGTTCATCGACAAGCGCATTCTCGCAGGATACATCTCGCACAAGACCGGCTCCGGACACGACGATTTCTCCGAGCCATACGCTTACTACATCGACCCGGCAAAAGGCAGGGTGCATTGGACCGGAAAGCCGATAGCCGTGCTTACAAACCGTTCAACCTACAGCGCCGCAAACAATTTCGTGTCGATAATGAAGAGTCTGCCCAACGTGGTTGTGGTGGGCGATGCCACAGGTGGCGGATGCGGAATGCCGTTCACGTCGGAACTGCCTAACGGCTGGAGCGTGCGGTTCAGCGCGGCGCCTATCTACGACGCCGACCGACAGCTCACGGAGTTTGGAGTGCAGCCGACCGACGGCTGTCAGACAGACATGACCGATGCCGACCGTCAACGAGGCGTGGACACCATCATCGAGCGTGCGTTCGAAGCTCTGACCAACATGCAACGATAATCGTCAGCGTATATAAGGCTTGAAATTGTCGAGGAGCGAAAGCTCGTCGACGTGGCATGCCAACGACTCCGCCACAGCTGTCAGCTGCCCGGCAGTCAGCGCGCTTGTCTGCCCACCGTCGTTGACGGCAAGGCGATGGCTGGTGGCGGCAGGCTCTCCCGACACCGCCGCATCCACCAACTCTTTTAAAATCTTGGCAAACGCCTCGTCGGGACACGCTCCCTCTCCCCTTTCGGCAGTGTCGCCACTACGCACAAAATAGTATGCCCTTCCTCGATTGCCGCCGCGCTCAATACGCGTGCGTACATATAATTCAGGACTGACCGTCAAATCAAATTCCAACGATGTCAGACCCTCTTTTTTCAATATTTCAAGTATTTTGTCCATTTCTTACAATTTCAACCGAAATATCGCACTTTTTTTCTTTTCTTGCAAATATCTTCCACCAATACGCAAACGCCCATACAAATCACAACAATTAACACAAGACAGTTGCTTTTTAACGCGTGGTTGACTATCTTTGTAAAATCATCAACAAGGACAAAACCTCAACGACAATGCAATCAATACTTATAGTAGAAGACGATATTACTTTTTCAACGATGCTGCGCACATGGCTCGGGAAAAAGGGTTTTCAAGCAGAGACAGCAGGCAGCGTGACTGCCGCCAAACGACTGCTTGAAAAGACTGCGTTCGACTTGATTTTGTCCGACCTCCGCCTGCCCGACGATGACGGCATCACACTGCTGCCATGGAAAAAGGAGCAAGGCATCGACGCCCCGCTAATCATCATGACAAGCTACGCCGACATCCAGAATGCAGTGCTTGCAATGAAGGAAGGCGCGAGCGACTATGTGTCGAAGCCCATAAAGCCCGACCTGCTGCTGCAAAAAATAAACGATGCCTTGGCTAACGGCACAACCGCCGACAACGACGTGGCTGAAAAACCGGCCACAGACAGCGCCGACGACTCCGACCCCGATTTTCTTGAGGGCGAGAGCGAGGCGGCACGAAAACTGTACAGCATGGTGTCGCTGGTGGCTCCCACCCAGATGTCGGTGCTTATCAACGGCGCGAGCGGCACAGGCAAGGAATATGTAGCCCACCGCATCCACCGTCAGAGCAAGAGGGCCGACAAGCCGTTTGTCGCCATCGACTGCGGTTCAATACCCAAAGAGCTTGCTGCATCTGAATTTTTCGGTCATGTGAAAGGCTCGTTTACCGGCGCGCTTGCCGACAAGACAGGTGCATTTGTGGAAGCTAACGGCGGAACACTGTTTCTTGACGAGGTGGGCAATCTAAGTTACGAGGTGCAGGTGCAGTTGCTGCGTGCGCTTCAGGAGCGCAAGGTGCGTCCTGTAGGCGCCACCAAGGAAATCGATGTCGACGTGCGTCTTGTCACCGCCACCAACGAAGACCTTCAGGCTGCAATAGCCAAAGGCACATTCCGCGAGGATCTGTACCACCGCCTGAACGAGTTCACGCTGCAGATGCCGGCACTCCACGAGCGTGGCGGCGACATACTGCTCTTCGCCAACTTCTTCCTCCGTCAAGCCAACCGCGAGCTCGACCGCAACGTGGATGGTTTCGACGCTGAATCGCAGCGCATACTGATGGACTACGCATGGCCGGGCAACCTGAGGCAGTTGAAAAACCTCGTGAAACGCGCCACTCTGCTTGCCGCCGACACGTTGATTCATCCTCGGGATTTTGCCGACGGTCTTACCCCGGCGTCAGCACCTGCCGACGAGGCGGCTCCGCAAGCGCAGGCTCCGGCATCGTTGCATCTGCGCAACAGCGACGAGGAACGGGAACGCATCATCGAGGCCCTGCAACAGACAAAATACAACAAGAGCAAGGCGGCTCAACTGCTTGGAGTGGACCGCAAAACGCTCTACAACAAGATAAAGCAATACGGACTTTGACATATTCCGCCACACAAAGTGAGGATTTACGACACCTCATCGTGTGGAAAAATTCCCCACTTTGAGAAACAAATTACGCAAAGATTCGTTTATAACATATTGATTACAAACAATTTTGAGGCGCATCGGCGCATTGGCACAATTGTTGTCGCTTCAAAACATGGAGATAACGCACTTCGGCACCCTTGAAACGTTGCCTCTAAAAAGAAGACAGCATTTCAAGAAATGACTCATTAGTTTTGTGTGATAGTTCGTTTTTTTCATCGGCGGAGATGCCGACGCATAAGTTATAATTCCCTACGGTGTTGAAAGTGTGATTAGTTATTCAAGAGGCCATTTCCGCGACGGAAACGGTCTCTTTTTTAATGCTTCGCCACCTTGTCGGCATTGCGCGCCACAAAGTCCTTCCACGAAGAATAAGATTTCTGCGCTACAGGCCGCTGCGACTCGTAGAAATGACACAACGCCACGCCAAGAGCGTCGGTGGCGTCGAGATGCGGGTCGATTGCCTCACGCGGAATGTTGAGAATGCGGCGCAACATCTCAGCCACCTGCTCCTTTGAGGCGGCACCGTTGCCCGTAATCGCCTGTTTCACCTTCAGCGGCGCATATTCGGCAATCGGAATGTCCTTAACCAAAGCGGCAGCCATAGCCACCCCCTGCGCGCGTCCGAGTTTGAGCATCGACTGCACATTCTTGCCATAGAACGGTGCCTCAAGCGCCATCTCGTCAGGCAGATACTGCTCTACCAAGCCCGTGACACGCTCGGCGATGCGGCGCAGACGCATATAGCGGTCGTCAAACTTGCTGAGCATAATCACGCCCATGGCAATCAGCTCCGGCTTGCGCTGGCGCACGCCGAGAATGCCATACCCCATCACGTTTGTGCCAGGGTCTATGCCAATGATAATCTTGTCCCAGTCAGCCTGTCTTTCCATCTACAAATCCACCTCCTCAAGAAGCGTTGAGAAACCAGCCACCTGATGTCCGAAGCGTTTTGCCATCTCCTCAACAAGCTCGTCGCCCACCTCCTCATACCACGCACGAAGCGTGTCGACATCGCTGGCGCGGAACTGCAACGAATAGTTGCGCCCGTCGCTCTCCTCGGCGTTGAGCACAAGCGTAAGCCGCGGCTCCGACAACCGCCCGTCGACGGTGGCTCTGGGAATATACTCCGCGCGGAGCCATTCAAGAAAGCGCTCCACGGCATCATTATGAGCATGGAAAGTTGTATTGTATACTATCATCTTTGTCGATTAAAAGTTAAACGAAGCCGTAATGCCGAAATGCTCGCCGTCGCTCACGGGAGCCATGGCAAGATTATGCTTTTTGGCAAACGGACGGGTAAAAATATAACTGCTGCCGGCACCTATCGCCGCGCCGGTCACCACATCCCACCAATCGTGCTTCTTGGCATAGGTGCGGCTCCAGCCCACATACGTGGCAAGCACATAGGCAGGCACGCCAAACTTCCAGCCGTAGCGGCGCTGCACAAATGCGGCGTTGGCAAACATCACCGCCGTGTGGGCCGACGGAAATGCGTGGTTGTCACTGCGGTCGGGGCGCATCTTGTGCACCGTATACTTCAACAGATACGACGCTCCGAGAGTGGTGGCCGTTGAAAACGCAGCCTGCTTCAAACCCTGCCAGTCGCGCTCCACAATCACAGCCGTCAGCGTAGCCAGCGGCATAGCCACAAGCAAAGCATCGCCGGTGCGCTTCACCGCCTGGCGGGTGCTGTTGATTTCCACAACCTCCTGCGCACGGCAACCCATAGCCGCGGCGGCAATCGCCAATATAATCACAAATACACGTTTCATAGCAAGTCAATCAATTTAGGAACAAACACAATCAGTCCGACCACAAAAGCCGCCACAGCCGTCAGCAACACGCCCCCGGCAGCAAGGTCCTTGGTGCGGCGCACAGCCTCGTCGTAGCCCGGTGACACACGGTCGGAAAGCGCCTCTATCGCCGAGTTAAACGCCTCAGCGGAAAGCACAGCCCCGATGCACATAGCCACAGCCACCCATTCCAACGCCGACAAGCCAAGCCACAGCCCGAGCGTCACCGCCGTCACCGCCGCCGCCGAATGAATCCACGCATTATGCTCCCCCCGCAGCAGCATAACGATGCCACGAAAAGCATATACAAAACTTTTAGCCCTCTTGCGCCAACTGAATTGTTTCTCTTTCATATTGCAAAGATAGTGCAAGGAGAGTGAAAAACCGTGCAAGCCGAGTGAAAAATGAAGTTTACTTCAGTTTTTCCGAGGCGCAGCCGGTTTTATCCAAGAGCAAAACAAACTTGTTTGAAAATGTTTTCCCGAACCGCAGCCTATCTTATCAAAAGATAGTACAAGGAGAGAGGAAAATGGCATTTTTTTGCACGTACCGATATTTTCTTTTCGAAGCCACCAGAAGGCGCGCCAAAAGCGTCAATTCTATATTATAAAAACATTTAAATAAATAATAATGATTTACGGATACATTAGAGTTAGCAGCGATAAGCAAACGGTAGAGAATCAACGATTTGAAATCAACAAATTCTGCGAGCGTAACAAACTTGTGATTGATGGTTGGATTGAGGAAACTATCAGTGGAACGAAAGCGTATAACAAGCGAGAATTGGGAAAACTTCTTAAGCGAGTACAAAAAGATGATCTCATCATTTGTGCTGAGCTTTCCCGCCTTGGTCGCAACTTGTTCATGATAATGGAGATTCTGAATATTTGCATGACAAAGGAATGTCGAGTGTGGACCATCAAGGACAACTATCGCCTTGGTGACGACATCCAGAGCAAAGTGCTCGCCTTTGCTTTTGGCTTGTCTGCCGAGATAGAGCGCAACCTTATCAGTCAGCGAACTAAGGAAGCTTTGGCGCGTAAAAAAGCTGAGGGTGTTACACTTGGCAGACCCAAAGGGAGTAAAAACATGAAAAAAAGCTTAGTGGAAAAGACGAAAAAATTAAACATCTGTCAAAAAAAGGCATTAGTAAGACTATGATAGCAAAAAGATTAAATGTTAGTCGAAATACACTTTATCTTTATTTGAATGTCCAACAATAATGGAGGTTAGAAAATGACAGTTTTTGGTATAGATACATCTATCCCAAAAACTTAACGTTATTTTCTAAAGAGAAATTAGTTGCACCAGAAATATCATTGGGTGGTAATTTCTCGTATGATAAAAAAGGTCGTTGAATTTATGAGACGATCTTTTTCGGAAGGGGGATATAATCATCTGAAAAATACCATATGTGTACAAAGTGCAATTCATTGAAAAAGTGTATATTTGCAATATAATTCATTGGCTTAATCATAATTATATCATTTATGGAAAAAGGTATTGATTTTGATATTCTTATTAATGACTCATTTCTAAATATGTGTCAAGACAAAACATTGTCTCCGCTTGAAAATAAGTATGTATTAAGTTTAGTGAACGATTTTGAAGATGGGAGTTGGCGTTATTCTAAATTCCAAAATTTTGTTTGGGATAATATTGCAGAAACATCTCTTTCTCAAAAAGAAAGAGACAAACTTGTATCTAAAAGCCATTCAACACTCGTAGCAGCAGCAAAAAATCTTCGCTTAACAGATGTAGACGAAGTTGGAAGCGGAAGTGAATTAGCTGAAATCGTTCTATATGGCATAATGAAGCATTATTATCATGCATTACCAGTTGTACCTAAAATTTTTTACAAACAAAATAACCAAGATAATGCAAAAGGCGCTGATAGTGTACACATAGTAATTGAAGATGATAAAGATTTTTCATTATGGTTTGGAGAAGCTAAGTTTTATAATAATATAGAAGATGCAAGGCTGAACACTATTATAGAATCTGTTAATAATTCACTTCAAACAGATAAACTTAAGAAAGAAAATAGTATTATAACTAACATTTCAGATATAGATTCTTTGATTGACAATAACGAATTATGTACAAAAATTAAAGAAGCATTATCTCCTCAAGAGTCTATAGATTCTCTAAAGCCTAAAATTCATATCCCCATACTTTTATTGCATGAATGTTCCATTACAAAAGAAGCCGATTGTATGTCAGAGGAATATAAGGAAAGTATGATTTCCTATCATAAAGAACGTGCAAATGCATATTTCAAAAAGCAGATAAGTAAACTAGGAATTTTGTTCAAATATAGAGAAATAAAATTCCACCTAATTCTATTTCCTGTTCCTTCGAAAAAGGATATTGTTGATAAATTTATTTCAAATGTCAAATTTTACAAAGAGCAATAAGCAATATGGATATATTTAACACCTGTCAGGAAATAAACGAATTTATCGTAAATCAACAAGAAGCACCTGCGAGAAATTTGTTGATTAGGTTATTGGATTATTTAAACTCACATAATATTCCATACACTCCATTAATCAATCACCTTATCAGAGAAACAGGATTATACCCATATTTACAATCAGAGACATCAAGTTGGCAAGATAAATTTATTTATCAAGCATTTAAAGTTGATGCAGGAGGGATGAATCAAGTTACTCTTCATAGAGAACAATCTGCATTATTAAAAAGTCTGCTTGCTGGAGAAAATATTGCAGTCAGTGCTCCTACAAGTTTTGGTAAAAGTTTTGTTATTGACGCATTTATTTCAATTAAAAAACCTAAGAATATTGTCTTGATTGTTCCAACCATCGCTTTAACAGATGAAACAAGAAGAAGATTGTATAAGAAATTCTCTACAGAATATAAGATTATCACAACACCAGATGTTGAACTTGCCTCTAAAAATATACTAATATTTCCACAAGAGCGAGCTATTAGCTATATAAATAAACTTGAGTCAATTGACATTCTAATAATTGATGAGTTCTATAAAGCAGGAGTTTCTTTTGATAAAGAACGTGCGCCTGTTTTATTGAAAGCTATTTTGGAATTAGGCAAGAAAGCAAAACAAAGGTATTTTTTGGCTCCAAATATATCAGATTTAAACAACAGTCCTTTTACTGAAGGAATGAAATTTGAAAAAATAGATTTTAATACTGTTTTCTCAGAAATTCATAAAGATTACCTTAATGCGAATCCCAATAACAAATCATTTAAAAAAGATCGGCTATTGTCGATATTAAATCAGAAAAGAACAAAGACTCTTATATACGCTGGGACATATTCTAATATAGATAAAATCATCAGCATTTTACAAGATGCGTTACCTAATAGAAAAAATGAGTTATTAGAATCTTTTTCTGATTGGTTAAAAAATAACTATGGAGAAACATATGTTTTGTCTGATTTAGTGTGCAGAGGAATTGGCATTCATAATGGACGCTTACATCGCTCATTAAGTCAATTGCAAGTACGGTTATTTGAAGAACCTATGGGATTATATAACATAGTCTCTACGTCTTCCATAATAGAAGGTGTTAATACGTCTGCTGAAAATGTAATTATTTGGGCAAATAAGAATGGTAAGCCAAACTTGAATGATTTTACATATAAAAATATAGTAGGAAGAGGTGGTAGAATGTTTAGGCATTTCATAGGAAAAATATATTTATTTGAAGCACCACCAGAAGAAAAGCCAGCTCAATTAAAATTAGAATTTACTGATGAATTACTGAACTCATTAGACACAAACAAATTTAATGACGAACTTACAAGAGAGCAAATCATTAAAATCATAGCTTTTAATGATGAGATGGACAAGATTTTAGGAGATGGCGTCTATAAAACGATAATAAATGATTCGGCTATACAAACATGCAATGGTAACTCTCTTCGAGATATCGCCATTGACATGACTCAAAATCCAACCCAATGGAATGGACTGGGTTATTTAAATTCTAATAATCCACAACAATGGGGAACTACTTTATTCAAGGTGTTAAAGTATTTAGGTGGAAGTGCTGGTGCTACTCATACAGATTTAGTAGTTTATATAAAGGCCATATCCAACAATTGGAATAAGTCTATTCCTGAAATCATAAATCAATTAAGGAATAACGGGATAACGATTGAAAAGTATTTTGAACTAGAAAGGGTTGTTTCATTCAACTTATCAACCCTTCTCGGAGATATTAATGCCATACAGAAGCATATATTTAAAAATTACATAGATATCTCTCCCTTTATATCAAAAATATCCCATGCTTTTTTACCTAAGTTAGTTTATGAATTAGAGGAGTATGGATTACCTAGAATGCTTAGTAAGAAAATTCATAAAACGGGTTTAATCAATTTGGAACAACAAAATATAGCTGTCAATGATATTATATCAAAATTTACTGATATAGGGAAACAAGAACTGATAAATAGACTTGATTTACATCCTTTTGAATTATATATATTGGATTACTTTTATGATGGAATATCATGTGACAAAATTTCTAATTAGAGATAATGTATATATGATTTTTATTAGTGGTGTTTATTTATGGTCCAATAAACACCACTAATTTATTTTGCCATCTTTTGGTAATAGGCAAATAAAGTGTAACTTTGTTTTCTGAAAAGAGTTGTTTGAAAGAGTGAGCAAAGTACAGCGAATCAATGCAGTCTGAATGTCGCTAAATCATTACCCTTTTTCTACCACTTGTTTGCTACTCTTTGCTTTTCAATCAGATACAGTATTTTTTATTATCCTGTGCAAAGATATGAAATATCTTTTAACTAAAAGTTAAAAACGATATGTTATTCATGTCATTGTTGTTTTTAAGTGTGCTTTTGCCGAGGCTAAAGCCTCGTTAAGTTTCGTGAAGATTTTTTGCACATTGGTTGAAAGTTTAAGTCAAGTTTTTATACCTCGTTAACAATTTTTATTGGTAATTTTGTAGTCAGAAAAAAATACAAAATCAATACTGATTATGACTCTATTTGAACGACTTACCCAACAAGCCAAAGCAAACAAACAACGCATCGTCCTCGCCGAAGGTGCGGAAAAACGAACGCTGACCGCTGCCGACCATCTTATCGCCGACGGCATCTGCGACATCACTCTAATCGGCAATCCCGCTGAAATCAAACAACTTGCAGCGGAATTGAGTCTAAAAAACATTGAGCATGCCACAATCGTCGACCCTGCCGACGAGGCGTTTACTGAGAAATATGCGCAACTCTACTATGAGCTGCGCAAAGCCAAGGGCATGACGCTCGAGGGCGCACACAAACAGGTGCACAACCCGCTCTATCTGGGCTGTCTGCTCATCAAGAACGGCGATGCCGACGGTCAGGTTTCTGGTGCGTTGAGCACCACAGGCGACGTGCTTCGTGCCGCTTTCCAGATTATCAAGCCCAAGAAAGGCATCAGCGTTGTTTCCGGCGCGTTCCTTATGCTGCTTCCCGAAGGTTCTCCTTACGGAACAGACGGAATGATGGTGTTTGCCGACTGCGCCGTAGTGCCTAATCCTACGGCACCGGAATTGGCACAGATCGCCGTATCGGCGGCAGAGACAGCCAAGGTGCTCGGCGGCTTTGATCCGCGTGTTGCCATCCTCAGCTTCTCAACCAAAGGCAGCGCAAAGCATGAGATGGTCGACAAAGTTATCGAGGCTACAAAGATTGCCAAAGAAATGGCTCCGGAGCTGGCTCTCGACGGCGAACTTCAGGCCGATGCAGCCATCGTGCCTTCAGTGGGCAAGAGCAAGGCTCCGCAAAGCGACATCGCCGGCACTGCCAACGTGCTTGTGTTCCCGTCGCTCGAAGTGGGCAACATCACCTACAAACTCGTGCAACGACTCAGCGGTGCACAGGCAGTGGGTCCTATCCTGCAAGGCTTGGCAAAGCCGGTCAACGACCTGTCGCGCGGATGCTCTTGGGAAGACATCTATAAAACTGTTATCATCACTTGCAACCAAAGCATAATAGCAAATCAAAAATAATGAAAATCCTCGTACTCAACTGCGGAAGTTCATCGGTGAAATACAAGCTGATTGAACTCGACGACAACGCGCAAAACGTCCTCGCCGAGGGCGGCGTGGAAAAAGTGGGTCTGCCCGACTCTTTCCTGAAATTCAAATACAATGGCGAAAAGGTGACAATCACCACGTCTATGCCAAACCATAATGTGGCTATCCGCATCATCCTCGACAACCTGACAAGTGCTAAATATGGCTGCATCAAGGATTTCGGAGAAATCGACGCCGTAGGCCACCGCGTGGTGCACGGAGGCGAGAAATTCAATTCGAGCGTGCTCATCACCGACGAGGTTATCGCCAAGGTGAAGGAATGCTACGACTTGGCTCCGCTCCACAACCCAGCCAACATCGTGGGCATCGAGGCTATCAGCGAGATTATGCCCGACGTGCCACAGGTGGGTGTGTTCGACACTGCTTTTCACCAGACAATGCCTGCACGCGCATATATGTACGCTCTCCCGTATGAGGTATATGAGAAATACGGAGTGCGCCGCTATGGCTTCCACGGCACAAGCCACCGCTACGTGGCACGCCGTTCATGCGAATTTTTAGGGTTGCCTTACGAGCAGCAGCGCATCATCACCTGCCACATCGGCAACGGTGGCTCAATAACCGCCGTAAAAGACGGCAAATCAATCGACACTTCGATGGGTTTGACTCCGGTAGAAGGCTTGATGATGGGCACCCGCTGCGGAGATGTCGACCCTGCTGCCCTGCTCTACATCCAGGAGAAAGAGCATCTCGACAATGCCGGAATGCAGAAACTCATCAACAAGCAGAGCGGTCTGACCGGCATCTCTGGCATCTCTTCCGACATGCGCGACATCGACGCTGCCATTGCCGCCGGCAATGAGCGTGCGCGACTGGCTCTCGACATGTACAGATACCGCATCGTTAAATATGTTGGTGCATACACAGCGGCGCTTGGCGGTGTCGACGTGATTGTGTTTACAGCCGGTGTGGGCGAAAACCAGATTCAGCTGCGTGAGAGCGTATGCAAGCAACTGGAATTTCTCGGCATCGATTTCGACCCAGAGCGCAACAACTGCCGTGGCGAGGAGGTTGAAATCACACGTCCCGGCTCGAAGGTGCGCGTAGTTGTCATCCCGACCGATGAGGAATATATGATTGCCTGCGACACGAAATCGATTGTCGAAGGCGCGAAGAAATAGAAAAAGCTATCAATGTGCTGCATCATTGTCCCGCTTTGCGTAAAGCAGGCTTTGATGCAGCTTTTTTCTCAAACAAAATGGTCAGAAAGTTAACTTTCGGCATCTTCATGATGCTCTTTGGCAAAATCATTCTCGGCTTTGTGCTGCTGTCGGTGATCAGCGTAGCCATCTACCGATGGGCGCCTGTCAGATACACGCCTCTGATGGCGATACGCAGTGTTGAGCAGATGCTCGACGGACGCAAGGTGCGCTGCGAGCATAAATGGGTGCCGCTCGACGAGATGTCGCGACACATGCCGATGGCTGTAATCGCCTCTGAAGACAACCGCTTCGCCTCTCACCACGGATTCGACTTCGTGGAAATCAAGAAAGCCGTGCGCGAGGCTGAAAACGGAGGCCGTCACCGCGGTGCAAGCACGATAAGCCAGCAGACGGCTAAAAACGTGTTTCTATGGCCGTCGTCATCGTGGGTGAGAAAAGGCTTCGAGGCTTATTTCACTGTGCTTATAGAGGCTCTGTGGAGCAAGGAGCGCATCATGGAGGTGTATCTGAACTCTATCGAGACCGGCGACGGACTCTACGGCGTGGAGGCTGTGGCTGAACAAAACTTCAACACCACCGCCGACCAGCTGACCGCCCGCCAATGCGCACTCATCGCCGCCACTTTGCCCAATCCGCTGCGATTCAACTCCGCCAATCCTTCGTCATACATGAAGAAGCGCCGCTCGCAAATTCTGAGGCTTATGCGCCTCGTTCCGAAGTTTCCTCCGGAGGAAGATTGACAGTACATACAAAAAACGGGAAGCCGCCAAGCCTCCCGTTTTTTTGTATGTACTGCAGAACAGCAATCACTATTCCACAACAATCTCTTTTGTCACTCTCGCACCACGTTTCACGATTACCACAGTTCCAGGCTGCGGTTTTGCAATCCGCATGCCCTGCAGGTTGTAATAGACAGGCGCAACATCGGCGTCGTCGACAGTCAAATCATATACGCCGGCGTCGTTGAAATGCTTGTAGCGCGTCTTAATCGACGGGATTTCAAGACGATAGGCAGTGTCTTTCTTTCCGCCCGACAGATTGAGGCGCAACGAATTGAGACGTATCGGGAAAATGCCCACATTGTCGACATCGGCAATTTGCGCAAAGTCAACCGTATAATCTTGAGCGTCGCCCGACTCAAATCCCGACAGATTAGCCGACACATTGCTGCCGTCGGCAAGCGTGAACGACACCACCGAGTTCTTGACAGCCACTCCGCCAGTCAGTTTCATCGTAAGCCGCAGCTCGTCAGGAAGGCTGTAGAGAAGCGTCGGCTGAACAGGGACAAGCGTAAGGTTGGGCGCACGCGTGCCCGACAGAGCGAAGTCGACTGCCAGACCGCCTCCGGCAAGCGCAGTTATCGCCGCATCACCCTTCACATTGTAACTCTCAATTTTCCAAGCCTCCGGATTCGATGCGTCTTCAATAGGCATCAGTTCCGCCGTAGGGCACTGCACCGTAACGCCGACAGTGCACGTAATGCCATCCTTGACACCCGTCAGTGTCGCCGTTCCGTTTTTCAATCCCTTCGCCACGCCGTCAGCAACAGTCACTACCGATGCGTCGCTTGATGTCCAGTCAAGCGCACGCGGCTCGACAGCCATCTCCTTGCCTCCGACAATAGCGTTCAAGCCAATCTTCCATTCACGACAGTTGTCGAGAACCACTTCCGGATAAGCCGCCTTGACATCGTCGGCAGCGACAATCGCCACCGTCACCTCCGCTTTTACTGCTCCCAGCGAAGCTATAAGCACATGCGAGCCGCTGCCGGTGGCATAGAGAGTGGATCCGTCTGCCACAATCTCGCCAAGCGCGCCGTCGCAGGAAAGCGTGACGCCTTCAACATCCATATCGATGAGTTTGCCATATTTGTTATAGCCGTAGAAAACCGGACGATAAGAGCCATACCGAGGCATCCGCACCGCATAGTCGGCAAAACGTATCTCAGCCACCTCCTCATCGTCGGGAGCGTGGAGCACCGCAAAGATGCCGTTGCCCACCGCACGTTCGGGCGACACGCACGGACGGTTGATTGTGCCTTCCATCGCGTCCCACATCAATGTAGAGCCGCCGCCATCGAAATCAAGAGCGTCGTAGCATCCGTATGAGCGCATAAGGTCGGCACCCTGCGGATAGGTAGTGCCGCCGCTGATGGTGCTGCGTCCGTCGATGGCGCAAATCACGAGCATCGTGCGCTCCTTGTCATAGCCAATCAGCGTGCGTGGATTGAACGCGTCGCGAGGATTGATCCATCGGTTCGCCTCCATCACCGTCTCGCCTTCGCGAAGGATTTTGACATCGCCGCCTATAATCTCCTGCACGCCCTCGGGCTTGAGATTGCCATACGACGGCAACGACAGCGAATAGTTGACAGTAATTTCATCACCCGGTTTCAGAGACCGCAGCTTCTCGATGTTTGCCGTAGCAGCCTTGTCGGCCGAGATGACTATTCCGTCGGCAGGTATCGCCATATTTCCACCGTCATAAGCCGCCTGGCTCACCACCATTTTCAGATTCTTGTTCAATGCCCAAGTTTCGCCGGGAGCGAGCGTGAAAGCCACTTCCACGCCTCCTGCCGCCGTCTTGGTGTATTTTCCCATATAAGAGTTGTAGACCACCGTTTCTCCGTCAAGCCGATGGAAATTAGCATTTGAAATCGGCATCTCCACGCCGCCTATCGACGCGCTGTACGACAGGTCGGTGGCATCGATGCGCATATATCCGTCCTTGTCGATTATAAAAGCGTTCTCACGGCTCACCCAGTCGATAACGTCGGGCGACATCAGTTTTCCTCGGCTTGCGCTCGCCATGTTTGGATAGCCCACGATGCCGTATTGCGAATACGGTCCGCCGAAACTTCCGGTGATGAAAAAGTCGCCGTTCACACCCGTAAGATAGCGTTCGCCCTCCACTGAGTGACGCCGTCCCATCGAAGTCACCGTTTCGGCGTTAAGGCAGGAGTCGTTGCCAATCTCCACCTTGAATTTCACATTTTCAGCCTCGCGGAGCATTGTTTTTATCACAAACGCCTGAATGCGCGTGTTTCCTGTGGTCGAGCGGTATTCAAGCGCGGTGCGTGTCATTCCCGGACCGCATTTGTAATGACGCAGCGTGTCGACGGTAAACGTCTCGCCCTGCAGGTCGACAATGGATGGGGTTGAAAAAGCCGATGCCGAAGCGACAAGCGTAAAGCAAACGGCTGCAATTGGTTTAAATAATTTCATAATAGTTATATGTTTGGTTTGGTCTGTTTTGTATGATGCAAAATTACGTGATTTTTTGGGAATCCGCACAATTTCCACATCAAATAAAAATGCAAAAGCGGGGCATCCCTTCAAAAGAGATTACCCCGCCTTGTGTCTGTTGCCAATAGGCACAAAGCCTACAGCTCGTAGTCAACGCAGGCGCGCATATCCTTATGCTCACCGAGCAGCCCTGCCGCAGCCACATGCGCCGGATGCTTGGCATAGACCTCCACATCCGCCATTTTGTCGACAACTGCGGTGAGAACCACGTCCCACGTTTCTGCCGGATTCTGATTTAGCCCCACCTCTATCGAGCGGAGCACGTCGATTTTCTCAGGAAGCGCCTCAAGGGCGGCCTTGAACTGAGAAGCCACGGCGCGGCGTTCTTCAGCCGTGCCTTTGAGTTTAAACATTACGATATGCTTTACCATCGTTGTATATATTTATTTGGTGTTGTACATTCTTTCACGTGCAGCCTGAACTTTCTCGTCGGAGAGATAGTCGTCAAAGTCCATAATCTTGTCAATGATTCCGTTAGGCGTCAACTCAATCACACGGTTGCAGACCGTCTGTATGAACTCGTGGTCATGGCTCGACATCAGGATGTTGCCCTTGAAAGCCTGCAGCGTGTTGTTGAACGCCTGGATCGACTCAAGGTCGAGATGGTTTGTCGGAGAGTCGAGCACAAGAGTGTTTGCGTCGGTCATCATCATCTTGGCAATCATACAGCGCATCTTCTCGCCACCGGAGAGCACAGATGCCTTTTTCAGCACCTCCTCGCCCGAGAACAGCATTTTTCCGAGGAATCCTTTCAGATAGATTTCGCTCGAGTCGTTGCTGTACTGGCACAACCAGTCGACAAGGTTCAAGTCAGTGTTGAAGAACGAGGTGTTGTCGAGCGGCAGATAAGCCGTGGTGATTGTCTGTCCCCAGTCGTAAGTGCCGGCGTCGGCCTTGCGGTTGCCATTGATGATTTCAAACAAAGCGGTCATGGCGCGCGGGTCGTGGCTAAGGAACACCACCTTGTCGTTCTTCTCAATCTGGAAGTTTACGTCGTCGAAGAGCAAGTCGCCGTCTTGAGTGGCTTTCAATCCCTTCACCTCAAGAATCTTGTTGCCCGGCTCACGGTTGGGCGTGAAGATGATTCCCGGATAACGGCGCGACGATGGCTGGATTTCCTCTACATTGAGTTTCTCGAGCATCTTCTTGCGGCTTGTGGTCTGCTTCGACTTTGCCACATTGGCGCTGAACCGCTGGATGAACTCCATAAGCTCCTTGCGTTTTTCCTCTGCCTTCTTGTTGGCTTGCTGCTGCTGGCGGAGAGCCAACTGGCTCGACTGATACCAGAAACTGTAGTTGCCGGCAAACAGCGTTATCTTGTTGTAGTCGATGTCGAGGGTGTGGGTCGACACGGCGTCGAGGAAGTGACGGTCGTGGCTCACAACGAGCACCGTGTTCTCGCAGTTTGACAGATAGTTCTCAAGCCAAGCCACGGTCTCAAGGTCAAGGTCGTTGGTAGGCTCGTCGAGAAGCAGGTTGTCGGGATTTCCGAAAAGCGCCTTCGCCAGAAGCACGCGCACTTTCTCCTTACCGCTGAGGTCCTTCATCAGCATGTAGTGCTTGTCTTCCTTGATGCCCAGACCGCTGAGCAATGCGGCAGCGTCGCTCTCTGCGTTCCAGCCGTCGAGCTCGGCAAACTTCTCCTCCAGCTCAGAGGCGCGGATGCCGTCGGCATCGCTGAAGTCTTCCTTTGCATAGAGGGCGTCTTTCTCTTTCATGATAGCCCAAAGCACGGTGTGTCCTTGCAGCACGGTGTCCATCACCGAAAATTCATCAAACTCAAAGTGGTCCTGGCTCAACACCGACATGCGCTCGCCCGGTCCTTGCTGAATCATGCCGTGGGTCGGCGTCAACTGACCTGAGAGGATGCGCATCAACGTACTCTTTCCGGCGCCGTTTGCGCCGATAATTCCATAGCAGTTTCCTTGCGTGAATTTCAGATTCACATCCTGAAAAAGCACACGCTTGCCAAACTGCATTCCTAAATTGCTTACAGCTATCATAATTTACCTAATATATACCTACTTGAATCAGGGTGCAAAGGTACAAATTTTATGCGACATCGGCAAATCGCATTTTTCCACAGCCGTTGCTGTCCAAAAGAAAGGGCGGCCCGCCGGGGTCGCCCTTTCAATATCAATTATTTGCTAAATTACCAACCTAGGTTTTGCTCATATTTAGGATTTTTAGCCTTAACGAGCATAAGTTCCTTTGACGGGATTGGGAAACGATCGTACTTCGCAGAGTAAACACGATACTGGTCACCGAAAAGCTTGTGGATTGGATCCATATAACCATCATTGTTGGTCGGGAATTCCACAGTAGCGTTCTTCAAGTTGGCACCTTGACGGATTTCAGGATATTTCTGAGTGTCAAGGAGGCTAAGTTTGTTCCAACGCACGAGATCCCAATAGCGGATATCATTGTCAAGCATCAACTCACAACGACGGCAACGGCGAATCTCATTAATGAGACTATTGTCTGTCATCTTTACTTTAAGTTTCGGATCGTCGAGAGACTGCATCTTCGCTAAAGTCATATCAACACCGGCACGGTCGTAGAGCTTCTTGATTGATTTTTCGAAATCAGCTGGTTCAAACTGTCCGAGTTCAGCCTTTGCTTCTGCATAATCAAGATAAATTTCAGCGAGCCAGTAAATCGGGCAATCGTTGTAGTTCTTGTTAGCTGTCGTAGCATCCGACTGAGAGTGAGTTACACCATCATTATACTTCTTGATACCATAACCGGTAGTAGATGTCATTTGAGAAGTGTTGCCCTCACCATAAGGGAAGTCCTGATACATCACGTGGTCGTAAGTAATGGCAGAGAGACGCTTGTCGCGAATGGCAAGAACGTTTGCAATACTCAAGCCCTTTGCATCCATAACACCGATATCGTCTACGCCAGGTTTAGGCAGTTCACCAGTGAGGAGAAGGAAGCTGTCGAATGCATCTTTAGAGATACCGGAAATAGGCGTAGAACCGCTTGTCCAGTCAACCACAGAATGCATGAATACACCCTGCTGATAGCACTTTGCAAGGATAACCTCTGGATTTGATGCAAGTGCGCCATTATGAGAGTTATAGAGCATTTTATAGTCACCAAGAGCATATTCTGCATTATTCATAATAGCTTCACAAGCATCGACAGTCTCTTTGAGGTAAGTAGTAGCACGGGCTGTGTTCTGAGCCACATACTTGCTGTAAGTACCTTCGAAGAGGCAGATTTCAGCCTTCATCGCGTTGGCAAGGTCCTTGCTGAAATAAGTCTTGCTTGACTGAGTCGCAATATTCTTGACAGCATAGTTCAAGTCCTCCAAAGCGAAGTCCATAACATCATTGCGATTAGTACGAGAGCTGTAGAGTGTTTCTGTTTGGTCAACGTCAACAACATCCTCCACCAAAGGAACGTCGCCATAGGCACGTACAAGGAGATAATAGTTGTAGGCACGGAACAAACGAGCCACAGCAAGATATTGAGCCTTGTCCGCCTCAATCATCGAGCTTCCTGTCACACCTTTAATAACAAGGCTGGCACGACGAATTTCTGTATATGGATCATTCCAAGAAGAAGACGATGTCGGCACGCTGCTTACACGCCAATCACGGAATACACCACCAACTGCACCAGACTGGTCATCAGAACAAGTCGTAAAATAATAGTTTCCTTGACCTGTACCATTACCATATCCTGTGAATGTTTCGTAGAAATAGTTCAGCTGGTTCTCAACATTTGTAGGATTTGCCCAAAATGCCGCGTTGACCGTCTGCCGAGACATCGGATCGCGATTGTCGTTAAGAAAATCTTCGCAAGAAGTCAGTGAAGCACCAAGGATTGCGAGCGACCCTAATATAATTATTGATCTTTTCATTGCTTTCGATTTAACAAATTAGAATGTTACTTGAATACCAAATGAGTAAGAACGCTGCATAGGAACTGTACGTCCGAAAGCTGCATAGCCGTCATCAACACCTGCACGTGCAGAAGAGCTGTAGCTCTGGTTGATTTCCGGGTCCATATGATACTTTTTAGCACCATTGTAAAGGAAGAAGAGGTTCTCGCCGCTGAAATAGATGCGAGCCTTCTCGATGTAGCATTTTCTTGTGAGGTTCTGAGGAATTGTGTAACCCAAAGTCAAGTTCTTAACACGGAGATAGGCCATGTTGATAAGATACTTAGACTGTGGATAGAAGTTGTAGCAACCACGACCGATGTTAGATATCTTTCCTGTGCCACTTCCACCAGAGAACATATTAGGATAGTCGTTGTCCTGATTAATCTCCCAATCAGTGATGTTGCCGGCAGCATCTACGATGTAGCTGTTGTGGTTGAGCTGGTGAGTGTAGACACCGAGGTTAGACTGAGTTTGTGGCAAGAAGAGAGAACCTGTTGACCACATCTTGCGCTGACCCACACCCTGGAAGAAGATATCGAGATCGAAGCCCTTCCAAGCTGCGCCCAAACGGAGAGAGTATTCGAATCGAGGAAGCGCGTTGCCGATAACCTTGAGGTCGCCATGGTCGTCAACCGTACCCTTACCGCCATCAATCTTGCCATCGCCATTAAGATCCTTGAACTTAACATCTCCAGGACCATAAACGAATGAACCTGACTGCAGACCTGTCTGGTCAGCTACGCCCTGAGCATAAATCCAAGAGCCGTCGGCGTTCTTGCCTGTGAAGTCTGACTTCTCGAAGTAACGGTCTGTCTCGAAGCCCCAGATATCACCATAATACTGACCCTCTGTGTAGTTTGAGTTCGCTGGGTTATAAGTGTAGATAGTTCCAGCTGGATTGTTCCATTTCTGAATCTTGGTTCGTGCATCAGAGAGGTTGAACATCGCATAGAAGTTCACGTCTCCAAATCTGTGGTTGTAACCCAAAGAGAGTTCCCATCCGCGAGTACGGAGCGTTCCGTTGTTAGAGTACGGTGCTGTCGTACCAAGCACTGCCGGAAGTTCCTGAGCCGGGCCGAGCATATCCTTCGTATCACGCTGATACCAGTCGAAACCGAAGTTCAAATCACCCTTAAGGAAACTGAGGTCAAGACCAATGTCTGTCGTTTCAACTCGTTCCCAAGTAAGAGAAGAAGGAACGATAGACGGCATCAGATATTCAGTAATCTTCTGTCCATTCTGAATCCAGTTAACGTAGGCCTGTGAACACTGTTCAACAGTTGAAAGGAACATATAGCTGCCGACAGCCTCGTTACCAATCTGGCCATAAGAGAAACGGAGTTTACCATTGCTTACAATGTCTTTCAACTTCTCGAAGTAAGCTTCCTCAGAGAAACGATAACCTGCAGAAACAGATGGGAAGAACGCCCACTGGTCATTAGCAGGGAAGCGAGAAGAGCCATCGTAACGGCCATTAACCTCCAACAAGTAGATACCCTTGTAGTCGTAGTTGATACGACCGAAGAAACCTGCAGTTGCACGAGCTGTATTAGAGCCGCTTGTAGTGTAGGTGTCACCATTGGTAAGATTGATGTTAGGGAGGTCATAATCTGTAAGACCTGTACGTTTTGCGTAGAAGTAGTCATACTCTTCACGCTCTGCAGTTGCACCAGCCATCACCTTCAAGCTGTGAGCGTCATTCCAAGTGTGTCCATAAGTCGCATAGACGTTCATTGTCCAAGTGTCGTCCTTAGAGTTGCTGTGAGCAGCATAACTTGTTTTCTGTGAATAAGGAGACCATTTTGCCGGAGCTTTAGTAGTCCATGTGTTCCACATATAATATGGAGCGGCAGATGAACGGCTGTTGGTATTGTAAAGCATGTACGTGAAATCGGCATACAAGTTCAAGTCCTTAGTAATGTCGGCAGAAGCCCATGCTTGCAAACGAGTCTGAGTAGTTACAGTCTTGTCGATTGGAGAGTTGATCTGATAACCGATAGCAGAACGTGTGTAGATCGGTGTTCCATTCTCGTCATTGATGTATCCGTAATTCTCAAAGAATGCCGGCCAGCGCCATGCATACTGATACGGGTTACGGTTCAGGTTAGGGCTGCGATAGTCACGGTTAGTGAACGAAATGCGCGTACCAGCCTTCAACCAAGAAGTAATCTCTGTAGAGATGTTGGCATTAGCCATATAACGGCGAACCTTGTCAGGATTGTACTCCATCAAACCCTGCTTCTTGTCGTAACCGAAAGACAGACGATAGCTGGTCTTTCCAGATGTTCCATCGATAGAGAGATTGTGTTTTTGCGAAGGAGCAGCATTGTTGAAGAGTGTTTTACCCACATCCCAATCTGCGTAGCGCAACCACACGCCATCTTTAACATAATAGTCTCCGACATTGTTGTCATCTACATATGGCTTAAGCTCAACCACGTCGGTGTAAGGGCCATTGTGCTGAGCTGCCCATTTCTCCATATATGGGAGAAGGTCTGTGAAGTAAAGACCAAAGATTTCGCGGTCGCCATTGCCACGATAAGTGGTTTCCATTGCCGACTTCATTTGGTCAACATTACATGCGAGAGTAGGAAGTGTCGTTGCCTGGCTCCATGCAAAGTTGTTGGAGTAGTTCACTGAAACACGATCCTTGTTCTGTGCGCCCTTGGTTGTGATAAGAATCACACCGAATGCCGCACGAGTACCATAGATGGCCGAAGAAGCGGCATCCTTCAATACAGAGATGTCCTGAATATCATCAGGATTTACATACGACAAGTCATCGACAGGCACACCGTCGACAACGATAAGCGGATTAGATGTCTGATTGTTGCTCAGTGTTCCCGTTCCGCGGATTTTGATAGAAGGAGCTGCTGTGATATCACCACTTGAAGAGGTAATCGTCAAACCAGGAACAGCACCTTGAAGAGCCTTGGCAGCATCCGTAACAGGACGGTTGTCCATAACCTTCGACACATCGACTGTTGCTACAGCACCGGTGAGGTTGGCACGTTTCTGAGTACCGAAACCTACCACAACGACTTCGTCAAGAAGAGCGTTGTCCTCTTCCAAGGAAACGTTCATTGTCGGCGCAGCCTTGAGGGTCTGTGTCTTGTAGCCCAAATAAGAAACTGTAATTGTTGCTCCAGGGGTTACTTTAAGCGTAAACTTACCGTCCAAGTCAGTAACTATACCACGATTGGTACCTTTCTCCATAACGTTGGCGCCAATGACAGGCTCTCCCTTGGAGTCTTTTACTGTACCAGAAATGGTTAGAGTTGCTTTCTGAGCGGATACAACTTGCGGAGCGGGGGCGGCATTAGCCTCGAATCCCGCACTGCCTAGCAAACACATTGCGACTGCGGCAGCCGCAACTAATTTACATGAAGTAAATTTTTTTCGTTCAGCAAATTTGTCCATACTTGATTCAGATTAAACATAGTTTTATATTAGTTCATCGTTGTCTCAAACGATTTCTAAGCCACAAAATAAGCGTTATTTTTCAATATTTACAAGAATTGTAATCAAAATTTTACGTTTGTGAGTTATTTTTTTAATTTTCGGTAAAATTTCATTTTATTAAACATTTCCGCATAACATTGTTATGCAATTATGCTGTAAAACATATTTTTCTTTTTTATTTTCTTCGCCCACTTATTCAAGCCATAGCAATTAAATTTGCTGCCGTTTTGTTTCAATCCGTCAGTTTTATGCCAATTTTCATAACAAAGCATATTTCCAACACCAAATTATCGGCAACCCGCCAAAAGTTTAATATGTGTTAACGACAAGCCATCGGGCACAACGCCTCCGCCACACCTTTTTCACCGCCACACCAAATTAATTTACAAGTATTTGCCAATCATAGCCCAAAATTCCGTAATTTTGCAGCAGATTTGGGGCAAAGCGCGCTGAACGAAAACATTTAAGACGAAAAAAACAGATGACATTTGAAGAATTAGAAATAAGAGAAGACCTGCTGCACGCAATCAAGGATATGGGATTTGAAAAACCGATGCCTGTACAGGAGAAAGTAATCCCACACCTGCTCCACGAAGACGGCGACGTCGTGGCTCTCGCACAGACCGGCACCGGCAAAACCGCGGCGTTCGGACTGCCCGTAATACAGCGCACCGACACGTCGCTGCGCCAACCGCAGGCTCTAATCATATCACCGACACGCGAACTCTGCCTGCAAATCGGCGGCGACCTTGCCGATTTCTCGAAATACACTTCCGGTCTCAGTGTGCTGCCGGTTTATGGCGGCTCGAGCATCGAGAGCCAAATCCGCACGCTGCGCAAGGGTGTGCAGATTATCGTTGCCACACCTGGGCGACTGCTCGACCTGATAAAGCGCGGCGAGGTAAACCTCAGCGGCGTGCACACCGTGATTCTTGACGAAGCCGACGAGATGCTCAACATGGGCTTCCTCGACGACATCAACGCCATCCTCGACAACGTGCCCGACAACCGCAAAATGCTGATGTTCTCAGCCACCATGCCCGACGAGATCGCCAAAATAGCGAAAAACTATATGCACAACCCTCAGGAGTTTGTAATAGGCACACGCAACGAGGGCTCGGAGAATGTGCGCCACATATATTATATGGTGAACGCCAAGGACAAGTATCTTGCCCTCAAGCGTATCGCCGACTCCAATCCCAACATCTACGGAATCATCTTCTGCCGCACCCGGCGCGAAACTCAGGAGATTGCCGACAATCTGATTGCCGACGGCTACAATGTCGATGCCCTCCACGGCGACTTGTCGCAGATGCAGCGCGACACGGTGATGAAGAAATTCCGCGAACGCACCCTGCAGCTGCTCGTTGCCACCGACGTGGCAGCACGCGGTCTTGACGTGGACAATCTGACCCACGTAATAAACTACGGCCTGCCCGACGATCCAGCCACATACACGCACCGCAGCGGACGCACCGGACGTGCCGGCAAAACCGGCGTGTCGGTTGCCATCATCCACTCGCGCGAGAAATCGCGCCTGCGCACGATAGAGAAGAAAATCGGAAAAACGTTCGAGAAGGGTTCGGTGCCTACACCGCAACGCATCATCGAAAAGCAACTATACAACCTTGCCGACCGCATAGAACGCGTAAAGGTGAACGAGGACGAAATTGCAAAATATCTGCCGGGAATCGTGAAAAAGTTGGAATGGCTGTCGGAAAACGACTTGCTGAAACGCATCGTGTCGCTTGAATTCAACCGTCTGCTTGAATACTACAAGGACGCGCCCGAAGCCATCGACTACGAAGAGCGCAAGCCGCGCGACCGGAAAGCCAAACGCGACGACAAAGAGCCGCGCGACAAGCAGCAGAGCGGCTCGCGGCAGAACAAAGACCGCCGCACCGCAGAGCAGGGATATGAGCGCATCTACGTGAACGCTGGAAAGAACGACGGTTTCTTCCCGGCGCGCCTGATAGAGACCCTCAACCAGAACATGGAGGGACGCGTGGAGATTGGCCGCATCGACCTGTTCCCCGGCTACGCATTGTTTGACGTGAAAAAAGGCGAGTCGCGCCGCACCGTGTCGGCGTTGAAAAACGCCCGCTACTTCGGCAAGCGCCTATATGCCGAGATTGCCGACCCAAACCGCGACTACGCCCACAGCTCCGAGCGCAAGTCGAACAGCAAGGGCCGCCATGCCGACGGCGACGACAGCTTCGGCAAATTCAAGAGAAAAAGTAAAAAGAGCAAACGATAAAGTGCTATGAAACCTATATATGCAGTGCTCGGCATCGCCGTTGTATCGGCAGCGTATGCCGGAACTTTCCCATCGCCGCAGGCTGCCTCTTGGCATGAGGACACCGACAGCATCACTGAAGTAGACTCTGTCGCCGAAGTGAGCATCGAGTCGGTTTCCGACTTCTTTCTCTTTGCCGACGAGTTCAACACAATCGAACAGTCGGTAAGGATGGACATGCTCGACTATTACGCCAGCGGAATGCGCAAGCACATGCCGACACGGCTTGGCGGACAGGCCGTAATCGACTCAATCGCCGGCGACCATTACATGAAGGTTTCCACATCATCGGTGTCGGAAACGGAGGTGCAGATGTATGTCAACAACCACGGCGACAAGCTCTTCGGCGTAATCAACCGCGTAAAGATGCCAGCCACCGACAGCCACATCTCGTTCAGCCAGACCTATGCCTTGGGTTCTCCAAGCGTAAGCCTGATTGAGGAACCGAAAGTCAGGGACTTCCTCACCGCCAAAGACAAGAAGACTCTCAGCGAGATAGAGTCGAAAATCGCCTTCCCGCTCATCGACTACCGCTTTCTTCCAAACGGCGATGTGGAGGCGCGTCTCACGGTCGGAGAGTTCCTGTCGCGCGAGGATTCCGCTGCCGTGATGCCTTTCGTAAACAGCGGTATCACATACCATTGGGACGGCAAGCGATTCAAAATAAAGAAATAGTATGGCGCTGCGCAAACGTCACATATTACTGATTGTGGCGCTGCTGCTTGCCTTCATCGGCATGGCAACAGCTGCGATTTCCATTCTCAACGGCAACGTCATATCGCCGTCGGAGTCGCTCGACATCGACGCCTACAAGATATCAGGCATCGACGTTTCTGCCCACAACGGCAATATCGACTTTGCAAAAGCCCGTGCGGCGGGCACCGAATTTGTTTTTGTCAAAGCCACCGAAGGTGCTACGTTCCGCGACAGCGCGATGAACAGCAACCTGCGCAAAGCCCACGAAGCCGGACTGAAGACCGGCGTCTACCACTTTTTCCGATTCGACGTCGACGGCGTGAAGCAAGCGCACAATCTGCTCAAAGCCATTGCCGGACGCCCGTTGTCGCTGCCACTGGTCATTGACGTGGAGTCGCACACCAACCCCTACACCCCCGCCGACATCGTAACCCGCAAAATCCACGACATGGTCGATGAGCTTACCGCCTACGGCTATCCAGTGATTATCTACAGCAACAAAAAAGGATTCGACAACCACGTGCGCGACGAGTTTGCAGACTGCGGCGTATGGCTCTGCTCGTTCACCCAACCCAACCGCGGCAAAAACTGGACTTTCTGGCAGTACAGCCACAAAGGATCCATCCCTGGCATCGACAGCGATGTCGACCTTGACCTGTGGCACGGCACTGCCAGCGAATGGCAACAGTACACCGCAAAAACCGAAAAAGCGATTTCCGTGGCGAATATGCTCTACGCTACAATAAACGCCAACCGTTTGCGTTAATATATTGATAAGGAATCTTTTCCTTACAGCAAACGATTGGATATTCGGATTATGTTGAAACACAAGGCTATACGATATATTTTATTCTTTTTTGCCCTACTTGCGGCAATAAGCGGCAATGCGGCGTCATACGCCAAGACTTCCGCCCTCAACACCGGCAAATGGGTAAAAATAAAAGTTGAAGACACGGGCATCTACCAGATTTCAGCAGCGACATTGTCGGGCTGGGGCTTCAGCGACATCTCTAAAGTGAAGATATTCGGCTACGGTGGCGCCATGATTTCTGAAATCATGGGCAACGGCTACATCGACGACCTGCCGCAAGTGCCGGTGATGCACTCGGGCAACAGAATTCTGTTCTACGCTCAAAGCAACGTGTCGTGGACAGAGACATCGGGCAAAATCCGCTTTCAGCAGCAACAGAACCCGTATGCAACCGCCGGCTACTATTTCATCACCGACCGCAACGACATCGATGTGGCTGAGATGCAGACCACTGCCAAAGCGGAGAAAGCGTCCGACAAAGTGATAACAAACACGCTTGCCCGCATTTACCACGAAAAAGAGCTTACAGCCCCTGGAACCACCGGCCGCACATTGCTCGGCGAGGATTTCCGCTCTGCAGGCACACAAAGTTTTCAGTTCAACCTTCCCGGCATCGTCAGCGACACCGACCCGGTGGTGAAAGTGGCATTCGCAGCCTACCACACATCGGGCACCGCGCGCGCGCTCACCGTGACTTCCGGAAAACAGGAAGTGATGAAAGTGAGCGTCAGCTCGCTCAGCGGCAGCAACGAATACGACATCTGCTCCACTGCCTCATCTATCGGCACGGTATCATATCCCGGCGAAAAAATGACACTGCAGCTGTCGTTTCCAACAGGCACGGCAGTGCGCCTTGCCAACCTTGACTACATCACCGTCAACTACCTGCGCAACCTCAACCTTGCCGACAAGCAAATTGACTTCCGCAGCTTCACGGCAAACTGCCGCGACAGCGTGTTTGCCGTCAGCGGCATCAATGAAAAGACGGCGATATGGGACGTAACCACAACCTATGCGCCGCTGAAAGTTGACTTCCTTGCCGACAACGCTTCGGCACAGTTCCGCCAAACGGAAAATGGCAAGCGCGAATACGTGGCGTTCAACACCGCTGCCTCCTTCCCCACTCCATCGTTGGTGGGCAACGTGAGCAATCAGGACATCCACGCCATGACACCGCCAACGATGCTGATAATCACGCCGGCGGCGTTCAGAAACCAGGCGGAGAGCCTCGCTGCCATGCACCGCGCCAACGACGGCATGGCAGTGACCGTGCTTACCGACGAACAAATCTACAACGAATTCTCGTCGGGAACCCCCGACGCAATGGCATACCGCAAGGTGGCGAAGATGTGGTACGACCGCACTGCGTCAGCCGACAAATACAGCAACGACAAATTCCGCTACCTGCTGCTGTTCGGACGCGCGGTGTTTGACAACCGACGCATCACCTCGACGGCACGCAACCTCGGCTACCCGACGCTGCTCACTTGGGAGTCGGCCGACATCACAAGCGAGAGCAGCAGTTTCAACACCGACGACGTGTACGGCTTCCTTGAGGACGGCAGCGACGCCGGACGCACGAGCCTGCGCAAAATGTGTATCGGCATCGGACGCATCCCCGTTAAAAGCGCGGCAGAAGCAACCGAGACTGTGCAGAAAATCAGCGACTACATCAGCAACCCCGACATGGGCAACTGGAAGACGCGCATAATGATGATTGCCGACGACGGCGACAGCGGAATCCACATGAGAGACTCCAATGATGCCATCGATAGCCTACGAGCGAATGGAGCGGGCAATTATCTGATACAACGGCTGTTTATCGATGCCTACAAAGCCTCGTCGAGCGGTTCGGGCCACTCTTTCCCGGAGGCGCGCACCCAGATGCTTCAAAACTTCAAGAACGGTGTGCTGTTTGCCTCCTACGTAGGCCATGCCAACCCCACATCGTGGACCCACAACGGACTGCTGCGCTGGCCCGACATTGAGAACGAATTCTTCTACAGCCACCCCCCTTTCGTGTTTACCGGCACTTGCGAGTTCACTCGCTGGGACTCTCCGACCGTGTCGGGAGGCGAAGTGTTGTTTCTAAACTCGCGCGGCGGATTCATCGGACTGCTGACAGGCTCGCGCGTGACGTCGATAAGCGGCAACGGCGACCTCTGCCGCGCTGTCGGCGCCGAGACGTTCAAGCCTCTGCCTAACGGCGAGATGCCACGCCTCGGCGACATCGTGATGAATGCCAAGAACAACTATTGGTACACCCATTCGCGCTACTCTTCGACACTGACAAAAAACACCGAGCACAGCCTCAAATACGCACTCATCGGCGACCCTGCGCTGCGACTGAAATACCCTAAATACGACATCCGGCTGACAGCGGTCAACGGCGAAAGCGTCGACGGCGAGGTGAAACCGGAGACTATGGCGCGACAGGAAGTGGAACTCGAAGGAAAGGTTGTCGATGCCGACGGGATTACCATGACCGATTACAATGGTACGCTGACAACCACCGTCTACGACGCGGAAGTGTCGATAACCACCAACGGCTACTACGAGGGCGGCACCGACACCGATGACAAGTGCAAAGTGACCTACCAAGACCACACCAACCGACTGTTTGTTGGTTCGGGAGAGGTTAAGGACGGCCTGTTCAAAATGAAATTCCGTATGCCTACGGGCATTATCAACAACTACACTCCGGCTCTTGTCAACCTATATGCTCAGGACGAGAACAAAGGCGACGCCGTAGGCAAGAACGAGGACTTCTACATCTACGGTTTCGACGAGTCGCCAGCCGACGACACCGACGGACCGGAGATACGCCTGCTCGCACTTAACTCAACGGCATTCAAAGACGGCGACAAGGTGAACGAGACTCCTTTTCTCGTAGCATCGGTCTACGACGTGTCGGGAATCAACCTGTCGCCAGTCGACATCGGACACGGCATAACCGCGACTATCGACGGAACAACCGTTGTTTCCGGTCTTGAGAACTATTTCTCGCAGGACACCGACGGCGTGAGCCACATAAACTACCAGATGGGAGAACTCACCGAGGGACAGCACACACTGACGTTCCGCGTGTGGGACGTGCTTGGCAACATGTCGGAAAAGACAATCGCATTCAGTGTGGTCAACGGCATCAAGCCGCAGCTGTTCAGAGTCTACTCAACAGCCAACCCGGCAAAGACAAAGGCCGACTTCTACATCGAGCACAACCGCCCCGACGCGGTGCTCAACGTAACGCTGAGCATCTACGACATGATGGGACACAGCGTATGGAGCACATCGTCGACCGGACGCAGCGATATGTATAAGTCGATGCCTATAACATGGGATTTGACCGACGGCAGCGGAATGCGCGTGCAGCGCGGCATCTACATCTACCGCGCAACGGTCTCGACCAACGGCGGCGACGAGGCGTCGATCACCCAACGCATCGCAGTGGCTTCGGAATAATCGCATCGGATTATTTTTCGACATAGAGAATCAAGTAGGAGAAAAAATAAGTAGGGTTCATAAACCCTACTTATTTTTTTACTATCCTTTGAATGTTTCGCAGTAATCGTCAGGATGGACGGTGTGGCGATGAAAAGAGCATTGGTCGCTGGGAGTGCCGGCAACATAATAGCAGCATCTCCCACAGCGGTGGTTGACGTCGCGCTTTTTAGAGTTAGAGCCTTTCGACGAGCCGCCGGCAAGAAACACTGCGGCAAGAAACAACCAACAAAAAATCAAATACCCTATGCCGTGAAATAACAAGAAGAATGCCTCCACCACTGCCGGACGAAGTCCTCCAAGTTTCTTTGCCCGCATGCACAGCAGGATAATCTCATACGCCACCGGCAATGCGAATGCAACGTAGAAGTTATGCGTCACGCCAAACGCCGCGCCTGCGACAAACACAAAAATAAGCGGCCGGAAATAGGTGGCTTTCGAGCACCAGGTCACCCTTGTTCCCGCAAGAGAGTCAAAGAAATTCTCGCACGATTTAGGGCCAAACAGCGACCATAGCCCCACGGCAATGCCCAACAGCATCATCAGCGAGATTATGCCCGTAATCCATCCTGGCATGTGTGCGCCGGAGGCTGCGCCGTCGCCCGATTCCTCGACATACTCGATGCGGTTATCCATATTATTTTCCTGCAACGGCTCTACGCTTTCACGTCCTTCCGCAACAGGCTCCGACGCCGGCTGCCGCTGAGCGACGGAGGTCTGGCTTTGTTGACTGCTGCCTTCGTCCACCATTTCGCAGCAATAAGAGGCTATATACGCCTTGCGGCCATGAAACGTGAAGACAAACATACTCCCGTCAGTACCCTCCGATTCATAGACTTCGCCACGGTATGCGCGTCCGAGGTTAGTTATCCTCTCGGGTTCGGCAAAGACTGTCACATATTCGTCAGACACCCTAAATCGATCTGCAAACGCGTCGGGAATGCAATTCAATAGAATGGTTAAATACAGCAGTATTCGCAAAAATCGGTTCATAATAATAGCTTTTACAATGACAAATATGCAAATTTAATAATTATCGCAGCCCCAACAAATAAAAAAGCGCAACAAATAATCTCAAGCAGAATATATTAATATATTAATTTCGCACTTGCTTGTTTAATCTTCGATTCTTCGATTCAAGTATCCACATTTGCAAAATTTGACAAAAAAAACTAATTTTGCAGTTTGTAAGGAAGTTAATAAATTAGGAGTTACAATGAACGAGGATGGTCAGAAGATTCTATTGCCTGAGCCAACATTGCGCAGGCTTCCGTGGTACTTGGCATACGTCAATATGCTTCGCACCCAGAAGATAGAATATGTTTCGTCGACACAGATTTCACGCAAAATCAATGTCGACGCGTCGCAGATTGCCAAAGACTTGTCGTTTCTCAACATCAAGGGAAAAACACGCATCGGCTATCAGGTTGAGACGCTCGCCACCGAATTGTCAAATTTCCTCGGATTCCACAACGACCACACCGCTTTCATGATCGGTGCCGGAAGCCTCGGCTCCGCACTGATTCAAGACTCCGGACTGATGCAGTTCGGACTGCACATCGTGGCGGGTTTCGACGTTGACGAGAAAGTTGTGGGCACAGAAATCTGCGGCATTCCCATCTACCACATCTCCGAACTTCCAGAACGCGAAAAGCAATACAAGGCTGAAATCGGCATCCTCGCCGTACCGGTGGAACACGCACAGGAGTCGGCCGACCTGCTTGTGGCAAACGGACTGCGCGCCATCTGGAATTTCACGCCGTTCCGCATCAAGGTGGCTGACAATGTGGTTATCCAAAACACTTCCATCTATGCCCACCTGGCAGTAATGTACAACAGAATCAACGGGAACAAATGAAAATCATAAAATTCCGAAACACCGACAATCCTGAAAAACTGGAAATCGACGTAATCCCCGACTCTGCAATCCAAAAGAGCGGCAAACCGTTTTTTGTGCCCGACTTCGCAAGCCGCTTCCAATTCAGCGCAGCCGCCGCGGTACACGTGTGCCGCCTCGGAAAAAACATCGCGCAACGGTTTGCAAACAGATACTACGAGGAGGCTGGGCTATGCCTTGTGTTTGAGGCAAAAGACTTGCTCGACACCCTCAACGCCAACGGCAAACCGAGAGCGTTGGCAACATCGTTTGACGCTTCGCATATCGTTGGCGAGATGACTCCTACCGACATCGCAATGCTCGGCAAGAACACCGCAACACTGGAAATCAACGGGGAAGATACAGAAAAATTCACGTTGCCGTCAGCTGCCGACTTCGACAAATGCATCGCGACGGCAAGCCGGTATTTCACTCTGAAAATCGGAGACTTGATACTAATTGAAAACGGCGAATGGCACAATGCGGAAATCAACAGCCGTGTAACAGCTCGTTTGGGCGACTTTGAATCAATAAACATAAAGATAAAATAACCAAGGAGATATGACTAAATACATCATCGCTGTGGCTGTTGGCGCGATTCTCGCCTCTTTCAGCAGCCAGGCTGCGACAAAATTCAAGGACTCTTCCGTCCTTTCATCAGGGAAATGGGTTAAAATCAAAGTCGGCGAAACCGGCGTCTATGAAATCACCGGCGAACAGTTGAAGCAATTCGGATTCTCCGACCCAAAAAAAGTGAAGATTTTCGGCACTGGAGGCATCCAGACCACCGACAATTACAACAAAGACTATACCGACGACCTTGAGCAGGTGCCGGCAATGCGCACCGGCGACAAATTATACTTCTATGCCAACGGCTTGACATACGAGGAAATAAGGAGCATTGACTACACCACCAACTTCGACATATACCGCTCAATCTCAAAAAACGCCTACTCTCCCGCTTCTTACTACTTCCTTACAGACAGCGAGGATTTTGACGCACGCGATATTGAAACCGTCGACACCAACGAAAGCAATCTTGCCTCCGTCAAGGAATGGCGCTCGAACGGCGTGGTGTCGATTTGGCACAAGAACGACATCGTAAACCCTACCCGCTCAGGCAAACTTTTCCTCGGCGAAGATTTCTCAAGCACAAAAGAGTTTGAAATTACGATGTCTACACCAGGCATCATCAGCGGAACAAATGTGGTTGTAAACATGTCGGCAGGCGTAAAAACCGCCGACTCGCAAACTGTGACACTGTCGGTCGACGGCACGGTTTTAGACACAAAAAATGTGTCAAAATCAGCCGATGCCGCAATCTATAAACTGATCACTTCTTTCGGGTCCACCCCCGTGACAGAGGCGATGGCGCAGGCTGAGTCGGTGACAGCGAAAGTGAGCACGTCTGTGTCGCTGCCGATTGCGAAGATGAACTATATTTCCGTCTCCTACAAGTCGCCGCTTGCCCTTCCTGCCGACTCCTCACAAATGCGCTGGCTCGTGAAGACAACCAAAGAGTCAGGACTCGTAATCGGCAACACCACTCCTACAACACACGCCTGGCTTGTGTTTACGCCAAACAATTCTCCTTACAAAATCTACAACACAAAACAATACACCATCACAACAAGTGAGGGAACAAGCTGCATTGTCCCGAATCTTGGCACAACGGCTTATGCGGAATACGTGATTTTCGACACCGGAAAGCAGCAGAAGCAAGTGTCTTTTGCTGGCAACGTAGCCAACCAGAACCTGCATTCACTCGCCACGCCCGACATGCTCGTCATCACCACTCCCAAACTGAAAGCCCAAGCCGACCGCATTGCCGACTTCCACCGCCAGCACGACGGCATGGACGTAGAGGTGGTGCTGCAGGACGACATTTTCAACGAGTTCGGCAACGGCATGCGCGATGTTTTCGCATACCGTCAGCTGTGCAAGATGCTCTATTCACGCAACCCGTTGAAATTCCGCTATCTGCTGCTGTTCGGCAGCGGCAACTACGACAACCGCGGAATTTTCGGCGGCGACATCGAGGAAACACTGCTCACTTATCAGACCGACAACAGCTACCACAGCGTGTCCTCCTACTGCTCCGACGACTATTTCGGCGTGATGAACGACGAGGCTGTCAATGTGGAAGGCTCAAACGCTCTGCTCAACATCTCGATTGGACGCATCCCGTTTGTCTCTGCAGCCGAAGCAAAAACATACGTAGACAAACTGCTTGCCTACATGTCGCACAAACCCGGCAAGACCGACACGTGGAAGAGCAACATGCTCATGATTGGCGAATATGGCGACCAATACATCCACACGACACAGACTGAATCGTTTATCGACAACTTCAACTATGAGATAACCCCGAAGACATCAGACACTCCGGAAATCAGAACGAGAAACGACAATGCCATAAATTTCAACAAGATTTATCTTGAGCCTTACGACAACGTGGACAATCTGCAGGCCACACGCGAGAAACTGGTCGAAGATTTCAATGTAGGACAGAATTTCATCCTCTTCGTGGGGCACTCCAACATTGCATCGCTCACCAAACCGACCGTGCTGATGAACCTGCAGCAAGCAATCGACACGAAATATGACGTGCCGCCAGTGATGTATTTCTCTTCATGCGACGTGGGCAGATACGACGGCGGACAGACTTCATTCATCGACAAACTGCTGCTCAACCCCGACGGCGGCATTATCGCTGCCGTGGCAGCGACACGCGAGGCATACACATCGTTGAACGGACGCCTGACCGACTCGTTTGCCAAGTATCTCGGCATCAGCGAATCCGACAGCCGATTCTATGCTAAATACGAAAAAACCTGGGGCCGCGTGTTGATGTTTGCAAAAAACTTCTCAACCAACCGTTCACGCAACCGTCTGAAATACCACCTGCTCGGCGACCCGGCAATGCTCGTCGACATCCCGTGTGACCGCACCGAGGTGACCGAAGTCAACGGTGTCGCCGCCTCGAAGGGCATCGCCATAGGTGCTATGACTCCAATAACCATAAAAGGCCGTGTCAGAAACGATGCAGGAGAAGTCGATACCGATTTCAACGGTTATGCGAAGATTTCGCTCTACGACTCCGAAAAATACTATATGACACAAGGTGACGAGACGCTGACCGAGCGCGGAGCCGAACTTGCCGTGACAAGCGCCGACGTGACAGCCGGCGAGTTTACAGCCACAATCATAGCGCCAAACTGCATCACGACCGATGACAAAGAGAAACCGCTGCAAGTGACCGCTGTCAGCAACGACGGCACTGTGGTGTCGGGATTCTACAACGGTCTGACATTCGACCGCTCGCTCTCCGCCGTTTCCGACGACACGACAGCGCCAACCATCAACGCCTTCTACATCAACGACAAATCAACGTTCAAGGACGGCATGGAGGTGGAATCGTCGCTGCGCCTCAAAGCGGAAGTGACCGATGATGTTGCCCTCAACCTGTCGCATGAGCAGATTGCCACTACTGCCTACATTTCTATCGACGGCGGAGAGCAGGTGTATCCAGTATGCACTTACCAACTCGACGGTGTTGACAAATGCATAATCGACCAAGGCATCTACAACCTGAAATCAGGCCGACACACGGCAGAACTTGTCGTTGCCGACATGTCGGGCAACGTTGCCACCCGCACAATAGCCTTCTATGTGGCAGCCAACGACAATGCCTCACTCTCCGTCGATACGACAGCCCTGATACACTCCGTGACATTCGATGTTGAGAACGCCGACAACTACACCGACGCGCAACTCGTTGTCAGCGACAACAGCGGCAACGTGGTGCTGCGCACCGACGTAGGCTCATTCCCATACACATGGGACGGCAGCGACAACAACGGCAACCACCTTGCCGAAGGAGCCTACAACGCAACGGCAATCATCGACGGCAAAAGCCTCCGTCAGAAAAAAATCGTAGTCGTAAAGCAATAAATACCACTATTTTCAGTTTTGATAAATAGAACTACATTTATAGAAAACGAATGAAAATTAGACGGTATATAATCATTGCTTTGGCATCGCTCATCGCTTTGCCTGCTCTCGCCGACAGCAACGGCAAGAACCAATTCAACCCAGTGCAAACCGGTGTGACATCGCTCGGAATCGCCCCCGACGCCCGCGGCGCAGCCATGGGCGACCTCGGTGTGGCCACCGAGCCCGACGCCTATTCGCAATATTGGAACCCGTCGAAATACGCCTTCGCCTACAGCTCGGCGGCAGTCAGTCTCTCCTACACCCCATGGTTGAGAAAATTGGTCAATGACATATTCCTTGCCAACCTTTCCGGCTATTGGAAAATGGGCAGCGGCGACAACCAGGCTGTCAGCGCATCGTTGCGCTACTTCTCGCTCGGCGAGATTCAGATGACCGACGGTGCTGGAACTGTTGTCAACTCCGTCAACCCATACGAAATGGCTTTCGACCTCGGCTATTCCCGCAAACTGTCGGAAAGCTTCTCCATGGGTGTGGCTCTGCGCTACATCTATTCCAACCTCGCTTTCTCCGACGCATATTCTGCCGAACAGCAGAAAGGAGCGTCGGCATTCGCCGCCGACATCTCGGGCTTCCTGACCACATATCCTGTGGTGGGACGCAACGAATGCCAATGGTCATGGGGTTTCAACATCTCCAACATCGGTTCAAAGGTGTCGTACAACGACGGCAATGACCCTGCATTCCTGCCTACAAACTTCCGCCTCGGAACAACATTCACCTTCCCGGTGGCACAATACAACAACATCGCGCTCTCGCTCGATGCCAACAAACTGCTTGTGCCGACGCGTCCACGACAGTCGGACTATACCGACGCCGAAGGCAACTATGACCAGGAGGCTTATGAGTCGAAACTTGAGGACTGGCGCAACACGTCGTCGATTTCAGGCATCTTCAAGTCGTTCAGCGACGCTCCGGGCGGATTCAAGGAAGAATTGAAGGAAATCACGCTCTCCGTCGGTGCCGAGTACAACTACAACCAGCAGTTCTTCGTGCGTACCGGATACTTCTATGAGAACGCCATGAAGGGCAACCGCCAGTACTTCTCATTTGGTGCCGGATTCTCGCTCAACGTGGTGCAGCTCGACGCCGCATATATGATTGCAACGGCTCAAAACAGCCCTCTCGACCAAACGCTCCGTTTCTCGTTGACGTTTGACATGGACGGACTCAAACACCTGTTAGGCAAAAAATAAAACGATATGGCTTTACCCTTCCGCACCGGCTTCGGATTTGACGTGCACCGCCTTGTCGAAGGTCGCGACCTTTGGATTGGCGGCGTGAAAATCGAGCACTCACTCGGGCTGCTCGGCCACAGCGACGCCGACGTGGCAATCCACGCGCTCTGCGATGCAATGCTCGGAGCTGCGGCGCTGCGCGACATCGGTTTCCACTTCCCCGACTCCGACCCTGCCTACAAAGGCATCGACAGCAAGAAGCTGCTCAGATGCGTGGCCGACTTGTTGCGTGAAAAAGGCTACACCTTTGGAAACGCCGACATCACCATCTGCGCCGAGGCGCCGAAGATGAATCCCCACATACCAGCCATGCAGAAGGCTATGGCTGAATGCATTGGCTGCGATCCAGATGACATCTCGGTAAAAGCCACCACCACCGAGCGGCTTGGCTTCACCGGACGTCAGGAAGGCATCTCCGCATATGCCACCGTGCTAATCGCTCGTAATTGATAAGAAACACTCTAAAACCTTTGATTATGAATACACAACAATTACCACAACTTTCTATCGGAGAGGCACTGAAAGCCGCATGCAACAAAATCTTTCAGTTTAACGGCCGCTCGCGCCGTTCGGAATTCTGGTGGACCGCGCTTGTCGTTCTTATCATCAACGCAATCACGCAAGACACGATATCTTGGCTAATGTACCTTCTGATGATTCCAATCACATTCCGCCGCCTGCACGACACCGGACGCAGCGGATGGTGGTGGGGTGCGGGAATAATCGCCACATATGCGATCTGCATAATACTCGCCATTGATTTAGGAATCAGCTCTTTAATCCACTTTCCCCCAGCAGCAGTATCAGCGTTTCTCGGCAAATTCATATTGTTTGCCATCGCATATATAGCCTACCACATAGTCATGATTGTGTTCCTCTGCCAAGACAGCGAACCGTTTGAAAACCGCTACGGCGAGTCACCGAAATATGTCGTAGACCCCGACTCCGACGGAATTGACACCCCTGATGCCAAAATTGATTAATCCGTAATTTTCCACTTATTTCATATTGAATATTCCCAAAATTATGTAAATTTGCAGTTGAACTGCAAATTTACATAAGGCATGACCGAATTTATCAACCGTAAAATCACCCAGGCAATTGAAAACGCTGCTGCATCTTTTCCTGTAATAACCATTACAGGGCCGCGTCAATCCGGCAAGACAACGCTTGCCCGACACATGTTTCCAAAATATCCGTATTTTAGTCTTGAGAATCCCGATGTCAGGAATTTGGCGATGGAAGACCCCGTAGGATTCCTCAACAACACCACGGAGGGGATTATTCTTGACGAAGTTCAGAATTCCCCACAACTGCTGTCGTACATACAAGGAATCGTTGACAACGACTATGAAAAGCGTTTCATTCTGACTGGAAGCAACAATTTCTCAATGCTGAAAAACGTATCACAGTCACTTGCCGGACGCTCCGCTGTTTTTGAATTGCTGCCATTCTCCATAAACGAGCTCAACAATTACGAGACCGACACCGACTCTCTTATATACAAGGGAGGCTATCCGGGCATATGGTGCGACGGCAAGGACACTTACACATTTTATTCAAACTACGTCACAACCTACCTTGAGCGCGACGTGAGAAATATCATCAACATCAAGGATCTCGACACATTCCAAAAATTCATCCGCATATGTGCGACACGCATAGGAAGCATTTGGAACAGCTCGGAAGTGAGCAACGAAATCGGGGTGTCGGTCAACACGGTTAAATCCTGGTTGTCCGTACTCCAGGCTTCATACATCATCTTCATGCTTCAGCCTTTCTTCACAAACACCCGGAAACGCCTCACCAAATCGCCCAAGCTATTCTTCACCGATACCGGTCTGGCAAGCTTTCTGCTTGAAATAGAATCCGAGTCGCAAATCAAACGTGACAAGATGCGCGGGCATCTCTTTGAAAACATGATTGTTGCGGAGGCATTGAAGCAAAGATTAAACGCCGGTCGCACCAACAATCTATGCTTCTATCGCGACAGCAACGGAAATGAAGTCGACCTCATAACAAAAAGAGAGGGTATGCTAAACCTTTACGAAATCAAATCGTCGGAAACATACCATCCCGATTTTGAAAAAGGGATAAAATCGTTTATCGGCAGTTTCGGCGACATAGTGGGGTCAAACAGCATAATCTACAACGGATCGCTTGAAAACGAATCAAGGGAAATAAAACTGATAAACTACAAACATCTGCCTCCAATTATGTAAATTTGCAGTTGTACTGCAAATTTACATAACCGAAGCACATAACAAGGCAAAAGAATAAAATTCTGTAAACGGACTTAATTATGACCGTTTGCAGAATTTTTTTGCTATCAGCACCATCGTTTCAAGAACAATTTTCCAAGTTTAAAAAAACTCTTGGAGGATTCATCTTTACGCCATAACTTTGCGGTGTGAGAATAGAAAATCAGTCAGCAACCAATCTTAAAAGCATATAGATATGGCAACAAAGAAATATCACTTCGAGACGCTCCAACTCCACGTTGGTCAAGAGCAACCGGATCCGACAACAGACGCACGCGCCGTGCCAATCTACCAAACCACGTCGTACGTGTTCAGAAATTCGCAACACGCAGCCGACCGATTCGGCCTGCGCGACGCCGGCAACATCTACGGACGTCTAACCAATCCGACACAAGGAGTGTTTGAAGACCGCGTTGCCGCTCTGGAAGGCGGAGTGGCGGGACTGGCAGTAGCCTCTGGCGCAGCCGCCGTCACCTACGCTCTCCAAAACATCCTTTCGCAGGGCGACCACATTGTTGCCGCCGACAACCTTTACGGCGGATCGTTCAACCTGATTACCCACACACTTGCCACTCAGGGCATCACCAACACCATTGTCAACGTCAACAACCTCGAAGCACTTGAGGCTGCCATCCAGCCCAACACCAAGGTTGTCTATGCGGAGACATTCGGCAATCCCAACTCCGACGTCACCGATATCGAAGCCATCGCGGAAGTGGCACACCGCCACAACATTCCGCTGATTGTCGACAACACATTCGGCACCCCATATCTCATCCGCCCAATCAAACACGGTGCCGACATTGTGGTGCATTCCGCCACTAAGTTTATCGGAGGCCACGGCACGAGTCTCGGAGGTGTGATCGTAGACGGCGGCACTTTCGACTGGAAAGCCAATGCCGACAAGTTCCCAACTCTCGCCAAGCCCGACCCAAGTTACCACGGCGCAATCTTCGCCGACGTAGCTGGCAAGGCTGCTTTCGCGACACGCATCCGCGCCGTCATCCTGCGCGACACCGGTGCCGCAATCTCCCCGTTCAACGCCTTCATCCTGCTGCAGGGTTTGGAAACGCTGTCGCTGCGCGTAGAACGTCACGTAGAAAACGCCCTCAAGGTTGTCGACTATCTGAGCAAGCATCCTAAGGTGGCCAAGGTCAATCATCCGTCGCTGCCCGGCCATCCCGACCACACCCTCTACCAGAAATATTTCCCCAACGGCGGCGGAAGCATTTTCACCATCGAGATAAAAGGCGGAGAGAAGGAGGCATGGAAATTTATCGACTCTCTCGAGATTTTCTCGCTGCTCGCCAACGTAGCCGACGTGAAAAGCCTCGTAATCCACCCCTACACCACCACCCACTCGCAGATGACACCAGAAGAGCTTGCGCAACAGCACATAACGCCGTCGACCGTGCGCCTGTCAATAGGCATCGAGCATATCGACGACATTATCGACGACCTTGCCCAAGCACTTGATAAGATATAGGATTCTCATAGTCCAACTTAATGATTTTTGAATAAGATTTGTGTGAGAAAACCGGGAATCATCCCGGTTTTTTTATTGCTGAAAATTTATTCCCAATTTAAAAAATGTCATAAAAACAGCATTTTTGATTACATTTTCCCATTTATAATAGCAATCGTATGGAAAAAGTTTGTATTTTTGTGGCAATTTGAAAATCTACAAAAACAACAGTATATGAAAGCAACAGAAGTAATCGACGATTTGCGTCGCCGTTTTCCAAACGAACCGGAATACTTGCAGGCGGTTGAAGAAGTGGTCACATCAATCGAGGATGTCTACAACGAGCATCCCGAATTTGAACGTTACAATCTGATTGAGCGGCTTTGTCTGCCCGACCGCATCATCTCGTTCCGCGTGTCGTGGGTAGACGATAAAGGACAGGTGCACAACAATATGGGCTACCGCATCCAGCACAACAATGCCATAGGTCCGTACAAGGGAGGAATCCGCTTCCACGCATCAGTAAACCAGTCGATTCTGAAATTTCTTGCTTTCGAGCAGACATTCAAGAATTCACTCACCACGCTGCCTATGGGCGGAGGCAAGGGCGGATCGGACTTCAGCCCAAAAGGTAAGTCGGACATGGAAGTGATGCGCTTCTGTCAGGCATTTGTGGCTGAACTGTGGCGCAACCTTGGCCCCGACCGCGACGTGCCTGCCGGCGACATCGGCGTTGGCGGACGCGAAGTGGGCTACATGTATGGCATGTACAAGAAGATGGCGCGCGAGAACACCGGCACGTTTACCGGCAAAGGCCTTGAATTCGGAGGCTCGCTGATACGCCCTGAAGCCACCGGCTACGGCAATGTCTACTTTCTTCTCAATATGCTCGCCACTCGCGGCATCGACATCAAGGGCAAAAAGGTTGCCATCTCCGGCTCCGGCAACGTGGCTACCTACACGGCAAAGAAGCTGCTTGAACTCGGCGCCAAAGTTGTAACGATGAGCGACTCCGACGGCACAATCTACGTGCCTGAAGGATTGAGTCAGGAACAGCTCGACTTTATCTTCGAACTTAAAAATATCTACCGCGGACGCATACGCGAATTTGCTGAGAAATACGGCTGCGAATATTTTGAGGGCGGACGCCCATGGGGCGTGAAGTGCGACATCGCAATGCCGTCTGCCACACAGAACGAGCTTGACGGCGACGACGCGCGCACGTTGCTTGCCAACGGATGCTTCGCTGTGTCGGAGGGTGCCAACATGCCTTCCACGCCGGAGGCTGTGCATGAGTTTGTCAACGCAAAAATTCTCTATGCGCCAGGAAAGGCGGCAAATGCCGGTGGCGTGTCGGTAAGCGGACTTGAGATGGCACAAAACTCACAGAAACTGACGTGGACAGCAGAGGAAGTCGATGCCAAGCTGCGCAGCATCATGGCTGACATCCACACCCAATGCCAAAAATACGGCAAGGAAGCCGACGGCTACACAAACTATGTGAAGGGAGCCAATGTGGCTGGCTTCATGAAAGTTGCGCGGGCAATGATGGCACAGGGCATCCTGTAGAAACCCTGCCACATAAAAATCCAGCCGCCCTGCAATCGCGATTGCAGGGCGGCTGATGTTATATTCAAATCTGCTTACTTGTTTTTGAAAAAGTCTACAATTCTGCGGCATGCCTTGCCGTCACCGTAAGGGTTGACAGCCTTCGACATCTTATCATAAGCTGCCTTGTCGTCAAGCAGCTTGCTCACCTCGTCCATAATCTTGTGATAGTCGGTGCCCACAAGATGCACTGTTCCCGAAGCCAGCGCCTCCGGACGTTCTGTCGTGTCGCGCATCACGAGCACAGGCTTGCCCAGACCGGGAGCTTCTTCCTGGATGCCGCCCGAGTCGGTGAGCACAATCGTTGATTTGCTCATCAGATACACGAACTCAAGATACTGAAGCGGCTCGATGAAGAACATATTGCCCAAACCATTCAAATCTTCGCCGAAAACTTCATGAATTGGCTTGCGCACATTCGGATTCAAGTGCATCGGATAAACGAAGTCAACGTCGGCATACTTGTCCTTGAGGTCGCGGATGGCCGTACACATATTGATGAATCCATCGCCGAAATTCTCACGGCGGTGGCCTGTGATAAGCACCAGTTTTCTGCCGTTGTCAAGACGGCTTATGTCGTAGCCTGCCTTTGCGAGCACTTCTTTCTGCTCTGCGGCAAGAACCTCGTCGTGCGTCAGTTTGTCAACAACCATGTGGAGCGCGTCGATAACGGTGTTGCCCGTAACGACAATCTCTCCTTGCACTTTTTCCTCCTTGAGGTTGCTTTCCGAAAGAGGGGTCGGAGCGAAGTTGAACGACGAGATGCGGCCCGTCAGCTGACGGTTCATCTCTTCAGGCCACGGCGAATAGATGTTGTGGGTGCGCAATCCCGCTTCCACGTGCCCGACAGGAATCTGTTGATAGAACGCAGCGAGAGCAGCCGCAGTCGACGTTGTTGTGTCGCCATGCACAAGCACCACATCTGGCTGCGCTTCCTTCAGCACGTCGCGCATACCCAGAATCACCCGGGCAGTGACATCATATAAATCCTGTCCCTGCTTCATTATATTGAGGTCATAGTCAGGCTTTACGTCAAAAATAGTAAGCACTTGGTCAAGCATTTCCCTGTGCTGACCAGTCACACAGACAATTGTCTTGAAATTTTCAGCGTCCTTCTGGAATTCCTTCACCAGCGGACACATCTTGATAGCTTCTGGACGTGTGCCAAAAACCAGCATTACTTTCTTCATAAGATATCGTTTTTCAATGTTTGTATACAAGCATCACAAAGGTTTGCGATCCCTTTCTATTGCAATATTAATAATTTATTTTGAAATGAGCAAATGCCACTATCTGTCGCATTCGGTTTTCAGGTAGTGATGGGCGGCGTGACATTGATGGAGTGCGTGGTCGACAATCCAGTGACGGTTTGCCATTTCTGAGATTACGGTCATCTCATGCGACACAAGCACCACCGTGCTACACTTCGCCAAATCGGCGACAATACCATAAATCTGCTCCACAAAGGCGTGGTCAACATACGACAGTGGCTCATCGAGCACCACTATGTCGGGATTGGAGATGACTGCCCTTCCGAGCAACGTGCGCTGCAACTGACCGCCCGACAACGTGCCTATCACCTGACGGCGGAATCCGTCGACGCCCATCATCTTCATTGTCGCCTCAATCTTTTCACTGGCGGCGTCGGAAAATTTTCCGCGCCAGTTCCGGCGTTCTCCGAGCAGTCCCGAAGCCACAACCTCCTCCACCGTTATCGGAAAGCGGTTGTCGATGTTGCTTTTCTGCGGCAGGTATCCGAAACGCAGGCCGTCAACTTCCTCATCGCCGTTGAAATAGCGCACACGTCCTTTCGTGGGCGTCAGCAAATGGAGCATCGTTTTCAGCAACGTGCTTTTCCCGCCACCGTTCGGACCTGTTATCGCCACAAAATCGCCGGCATTGATTTCTGCGCTCACATTGTCAAGAGCGCGGAAATTGCCGAAATCCACCGTAATGTTTTCTACCGAAATTATCTTATTCTGAAGTGATTCCATCTGCAATCCTCCTCATCTCCTTTTTCCAATCGTAACTCAGCGGATTTATCTCCACGCGGCGCAGTCCGATGCCGGCACACACCGTCTCCGCCTGCCGGCTGCCGGCTCCCGTCTGCATAAAAAACACACGGGCATTCTTTTTCCGTGCCTCTTTCATTTTTTCTGCCACAAATCCCGCAGGAGCTTCCTTGCCCTCATATTCAATGCCGATTTGCTCCAGACCATAGTCGCGTGCAAAATACGACAACGCCGGATGCCACACCACAAATGCCTGCCCGCGCACCGGAACCAGTACTTGCCGCAACGAGTCGGCAAACGCAGCCAGCTCGGCATCAAGTTTTCTGTAGTTCGCCTGATAATAATCCTTTCCGTTGCTGTCTATTTTCACAAGAGCGTCGGTCATATTTTTTGCCACGATGCGCATATTCTCCACCGACATCCACACATGGGGGTCGGCCTCCATCTCGCCGTGATGGCTGTGTCCGTCAATTACAGAAATGCCCTTCGACGAATCGACAACGGTTTTTGCTTTGCCGGCAGCCAACCGCTCGAAGCCCAAATTTCCTACGACAAAATATGCCCGGCAGTTTTCCAAATCCATCATCTGCGACATGTCGGGATCGTAACTCTCCGCCGAGGTCGCTTTCTCAATCATACTGCCCACAGTCCACTTGTCGCCGGCTATGCGTTCAAGCACATATTTTTGCGGCGGAATGCTGACCATCAGCGTCGGCTTGCCTCCGACCTTGCCTCCGCATGCCGCCATCATGACGGCAGCGAAGCATATAAGCATCATTCGTATAAGTTTCATCTTCTACTTCACTCCATAGACATCGCAATGTATACGCTTCACATATTTGTCGCCGGCAGAAAGCGAAATCCCGCCATAAGTCATCAGCTTCAGCTCTATCGCATGGCGGTCAGGGCTGTAGGGCGGCTGCACATACTCAACGTCGTTCCACAAGCGAAGCCCATTGCGCTCATAAAACCCTATGCGGCGGCATGCCATCTCATCTGTCGGCGGCTCCACCTCAATCACCAGCGGACGGCTGTCGGACGCAAGAAACCAGCGCAATGCGTTTCCGCCAATTCCGCCGCAACGCATTTCCGGACTGATGGCAAAATGCTCACCATAGCGGAAATCATTCCACTCCCAACTTGTCAGAAACCCGATAAATTCGTCATTGTCTCCGACAAACACATTGATGTGAAACTTCTTTTCCGTGTCGGCAAGCCGGGAAAATTCTGCCACTTCCCGTCTTTCATCTGCAGGAAATGCCGCCTCATAAAGGCCAACAACATCTCCGAAATATTTATTTTCTGAAGAAATCTTCAAAATTTTCATAGAATTTCATTTTTTTGAAGTATATTTGCTAACAAATGCACAACAATGCACTTTTATTTGTCAAATGCAAAGATAATGCATTGCAGCTGATAAAAAAAACGAAAATAAAAATCATACACATATGGCTAATTCACAATTAGATTCTTTGGATTATAAAATCCTTCAAATGCTTTCGGTCAACGCGCGCAAACCTTATCTCGAGATTGCACGCGAATGCAACGTGTCGGGCGCGGCCATCCACCAACGCATACAGAAACTTATCAACACGGGCGTGCTTATTGGCTCGGAGTCGTTGGTCAACCCTTCTGCGGTCGGTTATGAAACCTGCGCGTATGTGGGATTTTTCCTTAAAGACCCTTCGCATTTCGACCAGGTCGCAGCTCGATTGAAAGAGATTCCAGAAGTCGTGGAATGCCACTTCACAACAGGTCAATACGACATGTTCATAAAGTTGTATGCCAAGAACAACCACCATCTGCTCGAAATCATCCACGACAAGTTGCAGAACCTCGGATTGGCGCGCACTGAGTCAATCATCTCGTTCAAGGAGGTGTTCAAACGCCAGATTCCTATCATCGAGGAAGACAACGATTAATATCGATTTCATTCACTCATTGCTATGACCACATACGAGCAACTGCTTGCCGACTGTATCCGCTGGGCAAAAGAAGCCGGCAGGATTCAATTGGAATTGTTCAGAAGCGACCGCCTCGACATCGAGGCTAAATTCAACGACAGCGACGTGGTGACAAATGCCGACAAAGCATCGGAAAAAGCCATCATTTCGGAAATACGCCGCGCCTATCCCGAACACTCCGTGCTTTCGGAAGAGGCTGGATGCGACAAGCGCATGAACGATTGGCTATGGGTGATTGACCCTCTTGACGGCACTACAAACTACAGCAGCGGGCTGCCTAATTTCTGCGTGTCGATAGGCGTGCAGCATAAAGGACAGACCGTTGTCGGTGTTGTCTATGCGCCATATCTTGGCGAAATTTTCACCGCCGTGCGCGGAAAAGGAGCTTTCCTCAACAACCGCCCAATCCGTTGCAGCACGAAGACCGACATCCACAAGGCAGTGGTGTCGACCGGATTTCCTGTCGACAAGGATCGCACAACCGACTGCAATGTCGACAACCTGGTGCGTGTGCTGCCCTACGTCAGAGGAATGCGCCGTCTTGGCGCCGCTGCAATCGACATCTGCTATGTCGCCGCCGGACTGCTCGACGGCTATTGGGAGATGAACCTGCACGAATGGGACGTGTGCGCTGCACTGCTCATTGCGGAAGAGGCTGGCGCCGTCCATAAGTTTTTCCGCACAGACCGCAACGTGTCGGTCGTGGTGGCTGCCCCCGGCATCATGCCGTCGCTCGAGCCCCTGATTTCAGAAAAGCCGTTTGACGGCGATTTCAAAACATTCCAAATGTAATATGACAAAGATAAAATCCTGTGCCACAGTATTGGCTGGAACGGCATTGGCGGCGACCATGACTTGCTGCGCCAACAAGCCCGTAACGCTTCCGCTCGTAAACGAGGAGCGTCCCGTTGTCGCTCTGCAACCTGCAAGCGCCATGCCTCATGTGATTATCTATAAAACCACACGCGACTATTCCCAAAACGTGCCGGTGATAATGGACGCGTCGCGCCAACGCATCGTGTCATACCCCGACCCTGCCGACCTGCGCGGCAACTGCCGTCCGCAAGCGCTTGACAACGGCTTTTTGCTCGACAACCGCGGCATCGGTGAGAATGTGGCATTCCTATCGTACACCTACGATGAATATGCCGCTCTCAAATCGGCTCCGACAATGCAGCAGCTGCTCGACAGCATCATCGACCGCCATCCGCTCACGGCAATCACCGACTGCGGCAGCCGCTTTGATTTCAACGGCAACCTTGTCGACGCTGTCAACGAGTATATCCGCTCGCACGGATTAAAATAACGGGAAGCACTACCTATCCAGGCGGTGCCTCTCTATCTCTATTAATGGAAAAATGCTTTTTGTAAATGCTACAGTGCAAAGATAGCACTTGTAGCATTTCATTTTTATGTCATTCCGACAACAATTCTGTTACATTCTCACAAAGCATGAAACCACGGCTATCACCGCTATGGTCAACGCCCCCACCGACGTAATCACACCGGTGTTGACACTCGGTTTCAGATGTGGCTTATCGACTCTGTCCGCCACAAAGTTGGCGGCAAATGCCATTGCCAAGCCCACCGCAGTGCCGATAATTGCACCGACAAGCAAATCGCCGGGGTAATGCACTCCAAGATAGACGCGCGAATAGGAATTAAGCACCGCCCACGCAAAAATGAAAAGACTGAGTTTGCGGTTGGCAAACAGCAATATCAAAAATGAGGCAAGAGCGAACGAATTGGCTGCGTGACACGACGGGAAGCCGTAGAAACCGCCTCGATAGCCCCCGACAATATGCACCATCTCCGACAACGGATTCTCTGGATTGGAGGAGCGCAGCCGGCACACTTCCGGACGTATCAGCGTGGCACACACTTGGTCGGCTATCGTAATCGCCAACGCAACGCACACCAACACTGCAAGCGTCTGCCGCCACCGGTAATTGCGCACCACGGCAAACAGCACCGCGGCATACATCGGCACCCATATCCATTTGCCCGTAAACAGTTTCATAAAGGCATCGAAATATGGCGCATGCAAGCCGTTGAGTGCCAGAAACGCTTGTGTGTCTATCGTATTCAGCCAGTCTATCATAATGGATTATCGTTTGTCAAGATCATCATACAGCTTCTGCAGGAATGCCTTTCCAGGCAGCAGATTGCGTCCTTTTTCAGAGCCCTCGTCAAGCATCACCTTTTCTCCGTCAAGGTTATAGACCAATTGGTTGGTGTCGGTCACCATTCCGAAAAACGACGGCTCGGTGAAATATCCGAAATGCGGCGACGCCGGATTAAGCATATTCTTGCTGAATATAAATTCACTATGGTCAATGCCAAGCTGGTAAAGCAACGTGGCTGCTATGTCGATTTGCGACGCGGGGACATCGATTTTCATCGGTGCGGCTACAGCACCGCCAACCAACACGAGCGGTATGCGGTGGCGCGCCAACGGGTCGTCAAGATGATGCGGATAGGCTCCCTGATGGTCGGGGACAAGCAGCACAACCGTGTTTTTCCACATCGGCAATTTCCGCAATTCATCCACAAACTTGCCCAGACAGTCGTCGGTGTAGGCGAATGCATTCTTCACCTTGTCGTCAAACTTATGAAACGGCACCTCAAACGGCTCATGGCTGCTCGACGTCTGCAAGATTCTGAATATCGGCCTCCGCGGATTCGGATCGACTTTAAGGTCGGCGAGCATCCGTTCAAACACCAGATGGTCGGGCGCTCCCCACTTGCCTGTACGGTCTTTCAGCGGGAAATCCTTGTCCGATACCACCTTGTCGAATCCTGCCGACACCAGATATGCCAGCATATTGGTGAAATTGGCATCACCCCCATAATAATATTTCAAGTCGTAGCCCTCTCGCTTCATTGCCTTCGGTATCGACGGCAGATGCTCCACCTTCTCGGCAAATTTCATAATGCTCGTGCTCGGCTGTGCGGGATAGCCGCTGATTATCGACACCAGACCGCGGTCGGTACGGAAACTGTTGCCCCAGAAATTAGTGCAAGTCACGCCCTCCCTGCTCATGGCGTCAAGATTGGGTGCCACATTCTCACCGCCGAGCGACGGCAGCAAGTGGCTGCTGAAACTTTCGAGGATTATGAAAATCACATTGGGACGGTCCGTGGTAAACAGCCGCGGCACCGAGTCGGCATCAGTCACAGGCTTGTCGCGCAAAGCCTCCATCAGACGTTCCGCCTCGGCATTGTCCATAAAACGATATTGCGACGCGAAGTCGGTTTGATGCGCCATTGAATGCATAAAACTGAACAACGGATTTATCGCGGCGTGGTTCAGTCGCTGGTTCTGGCTGAAATATGCGGCCGACAGGTTCATTGTCGACGTCGTAAAACCGCCTCGGATTGGGATGAAGAGCACTCCTGTGAGGACTATAGCCACCGCCGTGGCAACTATCCGGGAACGCAATGCGGGCAGAAGCGGAACGTCTGCCGTCAAGATTTTCTGTAAAACCCAATACACCCCTGCGCCATAGGCCGCAGCGGCAAGCAATCCCATAACCACAAACCAACCGCTGACACTCGCCACGGCATCGGCGGGCGACGTTAAGAAATAAAACACCGGCGTGGCGTCGAGACGGAAGCCCCAATAGCCATAAAGACACAAGTCAACCACAAACGACAGCGACACAACTGCAGCTGCCACCGCCGAATAAATGCAGGCGGCGTATCGCATTGCCCTGCCTGCCGTCCACACCGACGCCGCAGCAAGCAGTCCCGGCACAATGGCAAGGTAGCCTGCCATAGCCATGTCCATACGCAAGCCATGCCAAGTGGCGGCGCAAACGCCACCAAGTCCGACTCCGCGAAACAAAGAGTGATAGCAAGCGATAAACACTGGATGCTGCAAGGCAAAGATTGCCACAAGCACCACATAAATGAGCAATAATTTATATATGCGTTGTTTCATTGTTCCAAACATCTTGATAATTGGTGCAAAAGTACAAAAAAATGTACTAACCATCCAAGTCCTCGCAACAAACCGTATGCCCAGACGGCAAAAATGGGCTATCTGCGAAGATACACACAGACATAAATCGAGTAAAAGAAAACGCGAAGTAGTTTTCTCCCTGCTCGATTCTGTGTCCGAAGATACTTGTTATATGGGTTACTTCCGGACATAATCGCCCATATACTGCGCCTGCTGATGTTACAGCGAAACTTAAGAAGCCTGTATTTTATATCCGCTATGGAACATCTTCAATTGAAGCTAAAGAAGAAAATCTTGATAGGCTTCGTGATATGGCTAACAGAGTGCCTTATGATGACCGTGGCAATGAGGACATAAGTGTTGACGACATCTCTCCTCTATTGGTAAAAGCCCATTTAGCCTCTATTGGCAGTAAGCTCGCAAAGGCAGACTTTACATCTGACATGGAAAAAATCCTGGAACAGATGGAACTACTTGATGGCCCAAAAGAGAAACGCCTGGTAAAAAATGTTGCTGCCATGATGTTTGCAGAAAGACCTGAAAAATTTTTTCCTGTAACACGTGTGGAAATAGTTGTATTCCCAGAAGGGAGAGAAAACAATCCTGATAATTTCATCGAAATACCTGCAATCACAGGACCAGTGCCAATGATGATACGAGACACTCTTAACTATTTGCGTACGAATATTGTTAAGGAACGAATCATCAAGCCTACCGATAATGAGAAGTCTATAAAGGTATACAATTATCCATTCCAGTCACTTGAAGAGGCTGTTGTGAACGCATTGTATCATCGTGATTATAAGGAACGTGAACCTGTCGAAATAACCATAGAGCCAGATAAAATAAGCATTCTTAGCTATTCTGGGCCTGATCGATCTATTAGTTTAGAGTCAATTAAGGAAGCAAAATCTCTTCGTTCACGTCGATACAGAAACCGCCGATTGGGAGAGTTCCTGAAAGAGTTGGATTTAACAGAAGGTAGAGCTACTGGCATTCCAACCATCCAAAAGAAACTGTTGGAGAATGGATCTCCTAAAGCGACGATAGAAACAGACGAATCACGCAGTTATTTTTTGATTGACATTCCATGTAGGAAAGATTTTGTCCAAGATAACAACGTCCTTACACAAATTGACATTCAGCGTGTTACAAGGAATCTAATGGTCAAATGTCCAAGATATGTCCAAGATATGTCCAAGATAGAAATAGAACATTTAGCGGTATGCATTCTTAAATCAAGATCTGCGGTTTCTGCTCAAATTATGTTGGAAGGCGGTGATAAGATTTCATATAAACAAAAACGTCGCAAATATCTAGACAAATTACTTGAAATGAGAATTTTGCTGATGACTATTCCGGAAAAACTGACAAGTAGGAATCAGCAGTATACACTCAGCGAATATGGGAAAGATTTACTTGAATAATATTGAAGATATGGATAAATACCACGACGCAGAAGCTCATCAATGCAGCGGCTCTGGGGCTGATGGATATACGTTGAGCCAAACGTTCGGCATAACCTTTGAATCGGTAGAATTTAGCTCCCACTAAATTTCTACCGACCCGGGGAAAATGGGTTATCTGCCGAAGATACACACAGACATAAAAAAAGTGTGCCGATGTCGGTCGGCACACCATATTGTCAAAAATACAGTCTGTGGTTTTTACTTCTTGAAGAAGCGTTTGTACAAGCCCTCGAAGCCTTGTCCATGACGAGCCTCATCCTTTGCCATTTCATGAACAGTGTCGTGGATAGCATCGAGGTTCAACTCTTTCGCACGCTTTGCAATGCGCATCTTGTCGGCATTGGCGCCCGATTCTGCAGCCATTCGTTTCTCAAGGTTGGTCTTTGTGTCCCAAACCATGTCACCAAGCAGTTCGGCAAACTTCGCTGCGTGCTCAGCCTCTTCCCAAGCATAACGCTTGAACGCTTCTGCAACTTCAGGATATCCCTCGCGGTCTGCCTGACGCGACATTGCGAGATACATTCCCACTTCTGTGCATTCGCCGTTGAAATGAGCGTTGAGGTCCTTGATCATCTCTTCGTCGCAGCCTTTAGCCACGCCAATCACGTGCTCTGTAACGAAAGACAAGCCTTCGTCTTCTTTCAATTCTTTGAATTTGCTTGCTGGAACACCGCACTGTGGGCATTTTTCCGGAGCTGTTTCACCTTCGTGTACGTAACCGCACACTGTGCATATAAATTTCTTTGCCATAGTTGTAAGGATTTAATTTGTTTTGTTTTATTAATGTTTCAATTCTGTTTCTTTCATGATTTCAATGCATTCGCGGCAATAGCCTCGATAGTAAACTTCCGTTTCTTGTATAACAAAATCGTGCTCATTTTGTTCAACATCAACCTTTTGCAACGGGATATCGATTATCCTGCCACAACGTTTGCACTGGAAGTGAGAATGCGGCGACGTGTCGCCGTCATAGTGCGCGATGTGCTTGTCTATTGTCAGTTCGAGAATCGCATCGTTCTCGCCAAGCAAGCGCAGCGTGTTGTAGACAGTGGTGCGCGACAAGGTCGGCATTGTTCCTATGAGGTCGTTGTAAATCATATCGACCGTGGGATGCGTCCTGTGGCTAAGGAGATACTCCATAATGGCAATTCGTTGTGCCGACGGTTTGATGTTGTGCGCTGTCAGGTGCGCGATTGCTTCTGTCATCATAGTTGTTTACATATCACATTTGAAATCATTACAAAAGTACACATAATTTTCGTATCTACAAATTTTTTCTTCACTTTTTTTGCATTTTCCTCAAAAAAAATTTTCTACCAACAAAAAAAGCGGAAATCGGCGACACCGATTTCCGCAGACCAAACTATTTATTTTCAAGCAATTACTTGCCGTGATTGAATGTAATCGCCATACCAAGCACAACATTGAATTTTGCCGTGCTCAAAGGGATTCCCTCTTTAGAATACTTAAACGGAATATAGTCCGAGCCAAAGAAGAAGTTGAAGCCCTTCGGACAGAAGTTGATTAAAGCTCCTAATGAATGTCCGAGGTTCGACGTTGAGAAGTTGACCGTTGCATTGAACCACTGCACCGGACGGAAGTTGGCAGAAGCCATCACCTCTGTCCACTTGCGAGGAGTTCCGAGTCGTGTAGACCACAGCAATCCGAACCCGATTTTATCATTGAGGATTGAATATTCACCGGCAAGGTTGAGCATCGTTTGCAACGACTGCGTGCGGCTTGCTCCAGTCTCATTCTGGAACCGCACCAATTTTCGCAGGTCTTCCTCCAGCTGGTCGCCCTCACGGCTGAGAGCCGAACTTCCATCGGGATTCTTTTCAGCCACAAGGTGATGGAAACCGTCATACACAAACTCGTCTGGATTTACCGACGCGTTAGAGCCTTTCCATGCAACGAAGCCCACATCAGTGAGCGAAGCCGACAACACGAGGTTGTCGAGCAGCTTGTACGAAGCGCCGAAGTCAAATCCCAAACCATTGCCAGCCACGCCAAACGAACCTGTGGAGATGTCGTCAATCTCGCCGTTGGGCTTATACTGAATGTCGATTGCGTCGGTGGTAAACATCTCTCCCTGCTCGCGCACGCTCCACTTGTCGGCGCTCATAGCCACGTCAATGGCATCGATGCGAGCGTCGGCATAAGCAACACCGGCGATGTATTTCACCTTTGCACCAACTCTAAATCTTTCTCCAAGGTTACGTGAATGTCCGAAAGCGAGCTCAAGGTAATTGGACGACTGCACCCTCGTGTCCTTTATATTATAAGATGTAGGAGCGCCGTTTACCTGTCCTATCTTGGCAAACTCAAACAATTCATATGGCAACGTAGCCGACGTGGCCGACTTCACGTTGATGCCTATGGTGTTGAAACCGCCAAGAGCCTTGAAACCTAACGACACCACACTGACGCCGGAGTTCACTTCCATATAGTTCCGGCTCTTCAAGCCGCTCAGAAACTCATCGTTGCCCACACTGCTGTGCAAGCCTGTAACCACCTCGCCATTTTTCTTAAACAGGAAGTTGTCTGCTCCCACATTGCTGTTCATACCAGCCGATATGCCGCCAATGGCAGGTATCGCCACATAATCATATTCGGGAGCGAACGCCGGGTTCAGATTGTGGCGCATCGGAAGATTCTCTGAGAAATATCCGTTTCGGGGAGTCTGCGCAGCCAATGGCAGGCAAAGCGAAGCCGCAAGCCCCAACATATATATTTTTTTCATCTTGTTGCTTTTTAGGTTAGTTTTTGATTGTCACACCCTGTGGCAGACGCGCCTTGAGTCCCACAAGAACATATTGCGTAGGTTTCAGAACGGTCACAGCGTCGCTGGTGTTGCCCTCCACATCAATGTCAATTTTGTCAAGTCGTCCGATAGCGCCTTCTTCTTTCTCTTTAAGCGTGATGGTGCGTTTCTGGGCTGCCTGCCCTTCCGCTCCCGGCGACACATTCACGGTCTTCGTGTATTCAATCACATCCGAGAAATCGTTGCCTTCAACATCGCGCGGTGTTATCGACACTGCCACATCAAACGGCACAGTGCTGTAAATGTCGGCATCAATCTCCAGATTAAGGTTTTTAACCTTGTCGGAGAAGTCCTTGATGTCGTCGGCAAGGCCATCAACTCCGTCGCGGTATATGATGTGCGACCCGGCACCGAAGTCAAACGGCATATAGGCAACATATTCAACACTGCTGTGATATGTTTTGCCAAGTATGATATGATGCTCTTTTGTCTTGTCAACTTTCACGTCGGCATTGATTTCCACTTCCGACGGAATCTTGTTAACCAATTTAGCGAGGTTGGGAACGAAAACCTTCGTATAGCCAGGCTCGGTCATTTTATCCGAGTTTGTGAGCAGTAATTTTGTAACGACGGGCTCTGTGGTGCCGGCATTGACTTCAATGTGCGTTGTCACCGTCTCATTTATGTATCTGCCGTTTTTGTCCAGGGCACGAAGGGTCAAATCTGCGCCAAACGGCACTCCTACAGGATTTGACACGTCAAGTTTAAGGCATATCGTGTTGAGATTCAACGATGTCGACTCGTCTGTCACGAGATCGGGCAAATCGCCCATATTCACAGTTTCCGGTTTGATAACCACGTCGGCGTCAACCGTTCCGTGAATATCCTCCACCTGGAAGTCTGGCACGTCGTAAACAAAAGTCAACTGCATTCCTGAAAGGTCGGCGGCAGTGACTCCGTTCGCCACGCCAACAAACGTACCGCTGCAAACCACACGCTCATTGACTGTCATCTTATGATTCTTGATGTCGGGCAGCTGACGCATACCGACAATCGGGAGTGCCACTGAAAGGTTTCCTTCGGAATCGAAATTCTTGTTTATTGTCACTCTGTTGGTTTCGTAATCCATCCCTTCTATTCCCGCACCAAACTGCAGCATATCAGGAAAATCCATCACAAAATTCTTCACTCCGGCGCCCGTAATCTTGCCAAGTCCAGGAGCCGACAATTTAAGATGCACCGTAGTGACTACCGGACTGACGCTTAGCGACGTGATGCGTTCCACCTCATTCGGCATATCCTGAACAGCGTTGATTGCCATCGTCACGCTCATCGGTGTGGTCAAATCAAGAGTAGGCAGTGTGCCGGGAATTGAAGGCACAGAAAAGTTGAAATACTCAGGCGTTGTGCTCAAGTCTTTGATTTGGACATGGTCAATCCTGTCAATGTCAAGCACTGTTGAGCCGTTGGACGTAAGAGCATACGCTCCATTCTCATCCACTTTCAGATTGTCTGTAAGATCAATCAGTCTTGAGAGAGTCAATGTGTCGGTAGCACCAATGGGCGCGGCAATACTTCCCCCGACAGTGATGTCAGTGTTGATGTTCGAAAGATCAAAATCACTGTCGCATGAAATCATCAAGCCTGCTAATCCCATACAAGCGACAACCGCAGCGCCTCCTCGCTTTAAGGTCTGTCGTAAAATCATAATAATTAGTTTTTGATTAGTTCGTTATTACACAAAATTAATCCTAATTATCAAAATTTCAAAAAAAATTGTCTCAAAAATCTTTTTGCATAGTCATCCCGACTGAATATCAATGATTTTCAGTCGACACATAGCACTTTTTAAATCTTAAAACTGCGTTTTGAAAAAATCCGCGGCATTGCGGTCGGTCACCTCCGACACCTCTTCCACGCTCACGCCAAGCGTGTCGGCAATCTTCTCTGCAATCAGAGGTATATATGCGCTCTCGTTGCGCTTGCCACGGTAAGGCACTGGCGTCAGATACGGGCAGTCGGTTTCAAGCAGTATGCGGTTCAATCCGATAGGTTTGAGAAGGTCGTCGACATGCGCGTTTTTAAACGTAACGACTCCATTGATGCCGAAATAGAAATCGCCATAACGGCGTATGCGGTGCAGGTCGGACAAAGAGCCTCCGAAGCTGTGAAACACGCATTCGGGCAACGTGCGTCCGAAACCGTCAAACACATCACATATCTCATCAAGTCCATCGCGACAGTGGATGATTACGGGCAAGTCGCGCGACGACGCCCAACGCAGTTGTTCGCGGAATGCCTTCATCTGCTCCTTGCGGTAGGTGCTGTCCCAATAAAGGTCGATGCCCACCTCTCCTACCGCCACAAATTTGTGGTCGTCGAAATGGCTCTCGGTGGCATCCAGCTGTTCAATCCAGTCCGCCTCGACCGATGTCGGGTGCAACCCCATCGCCATAGAAGTGTAGCCGGAATGTGCCTCATGAGTGCCTACCATGGCGTCGTATGTGTGCATATCCACATTAGGAAGCACCAGATGGCGGAGTCCAGCCTTGCGGGCATGCTCCACCACCGCCTCACGGTCGTTGTCAAACTCCTCAAGATATATGTGAGAATGCGTGTCGATCATCTTATTTTTTCCTCCCCATCACCATTTTGTCGAACGCCTCGAAAAATGCCACTGCCTCCGGCGCAAGATCGGCAGAATGAAGTGCCTCCACAGCCTTGCGGCTATATTCAGCCACAGCGTCAAGGCAAATCTGACCGATATCGAGACGGTCGTAGATGCCGGTCACTCCGGCTATCTTCTCGCCTGGATAAGCCGACTTGTTGCCGAGCCAGAATTCAAGCTCCTCCTTGTCGGCACCTTCGGCTTTCTGCATTGCGTTGATGAGCATATAGGTTTTCTTGTTGTTCATTATGTCGCCGCCGATAGCCTTGCCAAACACGTCGGGATCGCCATACACGTCGAGCCAGTCGTCCTGCAGTTGGAACGCCAGTCCGAGATTGACTGCGAAATCATACAGCGCATTGGCGTTGCGCTCGTCAGCGTCACCCATAACTGCGCCTATTCGTGCCGCTCCGGCAAGAAGCACCGACGTCTTCAAGCGAATCATCTCCATATACTCGTCGATGGTCACATCGGTGCGCGCCTCAAACTCCATGTCATACTGCTGTCCCTCGTAGACTCCGATTGCCGTTTCGTTGAATTCCTTCAACAGGCGCATCGCTTTTTGCGGCTCCACACCGTCGACCACGAGCTGCGTGGCGAGGGTGAGCATGGTGTCGCCCGACAGGATGGCGGTATTGTCGTCCCATTTGTTGCAAACCGTAGGTTTTCCACGGCGCAGGTCTGCCTTGTCCATAACGTCGTCGTGGAGCAACGTGAAGTTATGATACATCTCTATGGCTGCCGCTTGCGGCAGAGCCTTGGCACTGTCACCGCCTACAGCGTCGCACGCGGCGAGCAAGATTACCGGGCGAAGGCGTTTGCCGCCTTGCTCGAGTCCGTAGACTATCGGTTTGTACAAGCCTTCGGGATTTCTCCCTGCAGGGCACGCTATAGTGTCGACGGCATTTCCCGCCATTTTGATATATTCCTCAAGTGTATGCATCGCTTTTTATGGTTTTATCAGTCTTGAAACAACTCGTTTGATTCGATTAATCAATTATGCAAAAATAGCGATTTATTTTGCTTATGCGCACATTATCTCTGAAAATATTTTTTCTCATAAAATTAGGGGTACCTCGGAAAAGAAAATCGAGCAAGCTCTTTTCTTTCCTCTCGGCTTGCACTATCTTTGCACCTATGGACAATTTTTCGGTTACAATATTGGGATGCGGGTCGGCTAAACCCACCGTGCGCCACAACCCGAGCGCACAATTGGTATGTCTGAACTCAAAATCGTTTCTGATTGACTGCGGCGAGGGCACTCAGACTCAATTGATGCGCGCGCACTGCAAGTTCAACCGACTGCGCCACATATTCATCTCGCATCTGCATGGCGACCATTGTTACGGGCTGCCTGGGCTGCTTTCAACAATGGGGCTGACCGGACTCGACGGCGAGACTGTGATACACCTGCCGGAAGAGGGTGTGCGGCTGTTCAAGCCATTGCTCGACTATTCTGCCCACGACCTCAACGTGCGCTTCGAGCCCTACGAATATGGCAACAACATCATTTATGAAGACCGCTCGCTGACGGTCAACACTGTGCCGCTTGTCCATCGGCTGCCTTGCGTGGGATTCGTGTTTCGTGAAAAGCCCAAGCCTCGGCACATAAACCCCGACGCTATCCAACGCTGGCAGGTGCCTACATGCTATCGCAACAACATCAAGGCTGGCGATGACTATGTGACGCCCGACGGCATCGTTGTGCCAAACAACGCTTTGACCACCGACCCCGACCCTGCGCGCGTGTATGCCTACATTTCCGACACGATGCCGCTGAAGGCCGTGGTCAGCGAGGTGGCAGGCGCCGACCTGCTCTACCACGAAGCGACTTTCCTCTCTGACTTGCGGCAACGCGCCAAGCAGACTCTCCACACAGTTGCCGCCGATGCGGCTGCCATTGCCCGTGACGCAAAAGTGAAACGGCTGGTTATCGGGCATTTCTCCTCGCGCTATATCAACGAGTCGATGTTGCTCGACGAGGCAAAAGCCGTTTTTCCCGACACGATTCTCGCCAAAGAAGGTCTGACAATAAACATCTAAGCACGCTGATGAATAAAAATTTGCCAGAAAAATTTGATTTTTCATTGCACAGTAAAAGAATTTACGTATCTTTGCAAACAAAATAACAACTTTATGCAGACTATGCAACTTACATATCATCGTCATCATCACGTCGACCTTTCCCCAAAAGAGGCTGGCCAGTTGGCTTTTGTGTAAGTTTCATATATGATTGACTACTAACGACCGATTATCCGCCTCATAGGATGACCGGTCGTTTTTTTTATTTCTTAAAAAACTATGCTTAGAATTGCTGTACAATCAAAAGGCCGTCTCTACGACGAGACAATGGACCTGCTCTCAGAAGCAGGCATCAAACTTACCGCAGTGAAACGCTCACTGCTCGTGCCGTCGCGCAACTTCCCTGTCGAACTGCTGTTTCTGCGCGACGACGACATTCCCGACTCTGTGGCTACCGGAACTGCCGACCTCGGCATTGTGGGCTACAATGAGGTGCTCGAGAAACAACGCGACGTGACGGTAATCAAAAAACTGGGATTCAGCCGATGCCGCATCTCTCTGGCTGTGCCAAACAGCGCCGGCTACGATGGGCTGCAGTGGTTCAACGGCAAAAAAATAGCCACTTCATATCCGGTCATACTATCCAAGTTCTTCCGCGACAACAACATCTCGGCAGAGCTGCACGAAATCAGCGGTTCGGTTGAAATCGCGCCGAGTATCGGTCTTGCCGACGCCATCTTCGACATCGTGTCGTCGGGAAGCACTCTCGTGAGCAACAACCTGCGCGAGGTGGAGAAAGTGATTGACTCGGAGGCTGTGCTCATCGGTGGAAAAGCCCTCGACGCCGAAAAGCAGGAGGTGCTCGACGAACTGCTGTTCCGCTTTGAGGCTGTAAAGGCGGCTTCCGGCAAGAAGTACATCCTTATGAACGTGCCGCGCACACAGCTCGACACGGTGCTGCAGATTCTGCCAGGCATCAAGAGTCCGACAGTGCTGCCTCTCGCCGACAAGGACTGGTGTTCGGTACACACCGTTCTCGAAGAAAAATTCTTCTGGGAAATCATCAACCGACTGAAGGCTGCCGGCGCTGAAGGCATACTGGTGTTGAACATTGAAAAAATGGTATTGTAGCAATGGAAATCAAGATTTACAAGTATCCCAAAGACACGAAGGATTTGCTGATTCGCGACTTCGACCCCAATCTCATTGGTGAGGCGGTGTCGGCTATCAGCGACATCATCAACGACATCGAAGAAAACGGCGACACTGCTTTGCTGAAATATGAGCGTCAATTCGACTGCCCATCAATCGAGTCGCTGAAGGTGACGGAACAGGAGTTTGAGGAGGCGGAAGCCGCTGTCAGTCAAGAGCTGAAGTATGCGATGAAGGTTGCGGCCGACAACATCCGCAAGTTTCACGCCGCACAACTGATGGAGCCCATTGAGGTGGAAACGACCCCTGGCGTGGTGTGCCGGCAGAAAGCCGTGCCACTCCACTCCGTCGGACTATATGTGCCTGGAGGCAGAGCGCCTTTGTTTTCAACGGCGCTGATGCTTGCCATCCCGGCACGCCTTGCCGGATGCCCCGAGATTGCCATCTGCACGCCTCCCGACAAGAGCGGTCGCGTCAACCCGACAATCCTTGTAGCGGCACGTCTGGCTGGCGTAACTGAGGTGTATAAGGCCGGAGGCGCACAGGCGATAGCGGCAATGGCATTCGGAACTGAAACAATACCAAAAGTAAACAAGATTTTCGGTCCCGGCAATCTTTACGTCATGCTTGCAAAGGCGTTTGTGGCGAAACAGACCCACACGCTTGTCGATTTGCCGGCAGGACCGTCGGAAGTGATGATTGTGGCTGATGAAACAGCCAATCCAACATTTGTCGCCGCCGATTTTCTGTCGCAGGCCGAGCATGGCCCCGACAGCCAGTCGATACTTGTCACCACAAGCGAGCGTCTTGCCGACGAAGTGGCTAAGAATGCCGTGGAGATGGCAAAAGAGTTGCCGCGCGTGGATTTGATAGAGCAGTCGTTGAAGAAAAGCCGCATTATTGTGGTGCGTACCGACGACGAAATGATGCGCATAGCCAACGAATATGCTCCGGAACACCTCATCATAAACCACACCGACGCCGACAAGCTCGCCGAGATGGTGGAGAACGCCGGAAGCGTGTTTCTCGGTCAGTATGCCTGCGAAAGCGCCGGCGACTATGCCTCTGGCACAAACCATACGCTTCCCACAAGCGGCAATGCCAAGGCTTACAGCGGCGTGAACATCGACAGCTTCATGAAAAAAATCACGTTCCAGCGACTGACGGCAGAAGGCATCGCCACGCTCGGTCCGGTGGTCGAGACTATGGCTGAGGGAGAAGGTCTGCTCGCACACAAATTGGCGGCGACCGTAAGAATTGAACAAGTAAAAAAGAGGTAAGATTATGGATTTGAAAAAGATTGTCAGAGAAAACATCTACAACCTGACGCCCTACAGTTGCGCCCGCACAGAGTTCAGCGGAAAGGCGTCGGTGTGGATCGACGCCAACGAAAGCCCGTACAACAATCCCTACAACCGCTATCCCGACCCGTTGCAAATGGAGCTCAAACGACGCATCGGACAGATGCGCGGTGTCGTTGCCGACCAAATTTTCCTCGGTGTGGGCAGCGATGAATGCATCGACATGGTCTATCGCGTGTTCTGCCGCCCGGGCATCGACAACGTGGTGGCGATAGAGCCAACCTATGGCATGTATGAAGTATGTGCGGAGGTCAACGATGTGGAATATCGCCGCGCTCCGCTTGCCGACGACTTCTCTATCGACATTCAAAAAATCTTTGAGCAAATCGACGACATGACCAAAGTGATATGGATATGCTCGCCCAACAACCCTACCGGCAACGCCTTCCCGCGCGACGCCATAGAGGCGGTGTGCGCCGGATTCAACGGAATTGTCGTGGTCGACGAGGCTTATGTCGACTTCTCTACAAAAGGATCGATGGCGACACAACTCTACCGCTATCCAAACCTGATTGTAATGCAGACGCTGTCGAAGGCGTGGGCAAGTGCGGCTGTGCGGCTCGGAGCGGCTTTCGCGTCGCAGGAAATCATAGGCATTTTCAACAAGGTCAAGTACCCGTACAACATCAACCTGCTCACACAGCAGTATGCCATGCGCATGCTCGACCGCCGCGAGGAGGTGCACGGATGGGTGACCACAATCGTGGCTGAGCGCAAACGCCTCGCCACCGAGCTTGCCGTCTTGCCGGTGGTCGAGAAGGTGTTTGACTCCGACGCCAACTTTCTGCTTGTCAGAGTGACAGACGCCGACGCCGTCTATGCGTATCTGCGCGACAACGGCATCGTGGCGCGCAACCGCAACCGCGTGGCGCTGTGCTCGCAATGCCTGCGGTTCTCTGTCGGAACCGAGGATGAGAACAATCGTCTAATTTCAACTCTCAAAGGTTATGGAAAATAAGAAACGCGCGCTGTTCATCGACCGCGACGGCACGCTTATCGTCGAGCCGCCGGTGGATTTCCAGGTGGATTCGCTTCAGAAACTGGAATTTATTCCCGGCGTGCTGCGCAACATGCATTTCATCGCTTCGACTCTCGATTTTGAACTTGTGATGGTGACCAACCAGGACGGACTCGGCACACCGTCGTTCCCGACATCCGACTTCCTTCCGCCCCACGAGAAGATGTTGCAGACGTTCAAGGGCGAGGGCGTGGAGTTTGACGATATCATAATCGACCGCACATTTGAAAATGAGCATAAGCCGACGCGCAAACCGGGCACGGCATTGCTCGGGAAATATATGGATGGCAGTTACGACCTCGAAAATTCTTTCGTAATCGGCGACCGTATTACCGACATTCAATTGGCGAAGAATTTAGGTGCAAAGGGCATCCTGCTGCAGAATGCCGACGCCGGCAAGCGGATGATTGAGGATGCCGGACTTGAGCAGACGTGCGTGCTTGTCGCCGAGTCATGGGATTGCATTGCCGATTATCTGCGGGGCGGCGCGCGCACGGCACAAGTGAGTCGGAAAACGTCGGAAACCGACATCTACATCAGCCTCGACCTTGACGGTCACGGTCGTTGCGACATTTCAACCGGACTAGGATTTTTCGACCACATGCTCAACCAAATCGGACGGCATTCGGGATTCGACCTTACCATAAAAACTAAAGGCGACCTCTATGTCGACGAGCACCACACTGTTGAAGACACGGCGCTGGCTCTCGGCGAAGCACTGAGAAAGGCTCTCGGCGACAAACGCGGCATTGAACGCTACGGCTTTGTGCTGCCGATGGACGACTGCAACTGCACTGTGGCTCTCGATTTCGGCGGACGTCCGTGGCTCGTCTGGAACGCCGACTTCAAGCGCGAGCGCATAGGCGACGTCCCCACAGAAATGTTTTTCCATTTCTTCAAAAGCCTGAGCGACGCGGCGGCGATGAACCTATATGTCAACGCCGACGGTTCCAACGAGCACCACAAGATTGAAGGCATATTCAAAGCGCTGGCAAGAGCACTGCGCGCTGCCTCGCGACGCGACGTCTTCCGCTATGACCTGCCGTCGACAAAAGGCGCGCTCTGACAATCGCTTCCCGCGGCGCGCGCCGCGGGAATAATTTTGCGGTGTTGCGCATAAAGTGTAACTTTGTAAGGAAATTTTTATTTACGAATATGGCAACTAAACTTTGGGAAAAATCAGTGGTGGTAGACCACGATGTTGAAACATATACTGTTGGACTCGACCGCGAGATGGATCTTTATCTCGCACCTTACGACGTGCTTGGCTCGATGGCACACATCACGATGCTCGAAAGCATCGGTCTGCTGGAAAAAGATGAGCTCTCTGCGCTCCTCGCCGAACTGAAAAAAATCTATCACGAGGCGGCAAACGGCAAATTTGTGATTGAAGAAGGCGTGGAAGACGTGCATTCTCAAGTGGAACTTATGCTGACACGCAGTCTCGGCGACATTGGAAAAAAAATCCATAGCGGACGCTCGCGCAACGACCAGGTGATGGTCGACCTGAAACTGTTTATGCGCTCCGAGATAGAGGCTGTGGCACTGACCACAGAGAAGCTTTTCCAAACGCTCATTGCCCAAAGCAACAAATACAAAGACGTGCTTATCCCCGGCTATACCCACCTTCAAGTGGCTATGCCGTCGTCGTTCGGACTATGGTTCGGTGCATACGCCGAAAGCCTTGCCGACGATTTGACTGTGCTTCAAGCAGCCTACCGCGTCACAAACCGCAACCCGCTCGGGTCTGCAGCCGGCTATGGCTCTTCATTCCCGCTCAACCGCGAGATGACCACGCGTCTGCTTGGTTTTGAATCGATGAACTACAACGTGGTCTATGCGCAGATGGGACGCGGCAAGACGGAACGCACGGTTGCCAACGCGCTGGCAGGAATAGCATCCACGGTGTCGCGCCTGGCTTTCGACGCCTGCCTCTACAATTCGCAGAATTTCGGTTTCATCAAGTTGCCCGACCAATACACCACCGGCTCTTCGATCATGCCCCACAAGAAAAATCCCGACGTTTTCGAGCTGACACGTGCCAAATGCAACCGCTTGCAGTCGTTGCCTTATCAGATTACGATGATTCTCAACAATCTGCCATCGGGATACTTCCGCGACATGCAGCTGATAAAAGAGGCGTTTCTTCCGGCATTCGACGAATTGAAGTCAATCCTCAACATGGTCAACGCAATGTTGTCGGAAATCAAGGTAAACACCGATGTGGCTCAGGACGACCGCTATAAATTCATGTTCTCCGTCGAAGAGGTAAACCGTCTGACACGTGAGGGAATGCCGTTCCGCGACGCATACAAGAAAGTGGGTCTCGACATCGAAGCTGGACGCTTCGAGCCGGTCAAGGAGGTGCACCACACCCACGAAGGCTCAATCGGCAACCTATGCAACGACCGCATCGAGGCGCTGTTTGCCGAAACGCTAAAGGCTTTCCGCTTCGACGAATACCACCGTGCCATAGACGCTCTCTTGAAGTGACGCGACTGCTATGCAAACACTGAAGAAACGTGATTAAAGAAATGAAGATACTGAAATACATTCTCCTGCTGTCGGTGATGCTCTCCGCAATGGCGTGCGAGTCGGTCGACAGCCAACGCATTCCCGCGCTCAACGTCAATATCGACCTCAGCAACGCCGGCCTGTGGAACACATACGGCGTGAGCGGCTACGGAATGTGCCGCATATTTGACCGGGAGCAGAGGATTCCCGATAATTTCGCATACACCGAACGCACCTTCACCGGATACGGCGGCGTGATGCTCGTCTACGGCATCAACGGCCCTGTGGCATACGACAGGGCATGCCCTGTGGAGGTGAGCAGAAAAGCGGTGCTTTACTTCGACTCGTCGACACTCGAGGCATACTGCAAGCAATGCGGTTCGCGGTTCAACGTCTGCGAGGCCGACGGAGTGCCCGTAAAAGGACAGGCGCTCGAGAACCGCTACGGGCTGCAACGGCTTTCGGTTGTGCCTGCCGGCGGAGGATATCTGATTACCCGCTGATTGAAAATTTTTTATCTTTTTATAATTATTGTTTACGGCAGTCTTGTTTCTGAAAGATTTTGCGTAAATTCGTAAAATTTAAGACAGACCAACAATGAGATTACGTAAAACATTAGCGACATGCGCTCTTGGAGCAATCCTTGCCTCGGGAGCAATGGCGGAGAACCTTGTGATTCTCCACACAAACGATATGCACAGCAACGTGCGTCCAGAACAACTGACGAAACCGGGAGGCATGGTGCGCGTGAAAGCGGCGGTCGACAGCATCCGCCGGGCAGAAACCCACGTTATGCTGCTCGATGCCGGCGACGACGTGCAGGGACAGATGTATTTCACGCTGTTCAAAGGCGAGGTGGAATATGAAATGATGAACCGCATGGGCTACGACGCGGCGACCATCGGAAACCATGAGTTTGACAACGGCATCGAATCGCTCGCCGACAACTACCGACGTGTGGAATTTCCCGTAATCAACGCCAACTATGGCTTGAAAGAGACGGCATTGTCCGACCTTGTCAAACCATACATCATACGCAATTTCCACGGCAAGAGATTTGCCGTAATCGGTGTCGGAGCAAATCCGGACCGTCTCGTCATTGCCAACAACTACAAGGGAATGACATACCGCGACCCAATGGCTCTTGCCGACAGCATCGCCGGAGCTCTTAAAGCCGACGACCGTGCCGACTACGCAATCGTGCTTTCTCACATCGGCTACCGTCCCGGAAAAGCAGGGCTTCCGTCAGACAGCGTGATGGCGCTCTCGTCAAGCAACATCGACCTTATCCTCGGCGGACACTCACACACTTCAATCAATCCGGCCACCGGCAATCACCAATACGTGTTTACAAACAAGGCTGGCAAAAATGTTCTGGTAGCTCAAAACAGAAACGAATGCCACACTATAACAAAAATAACCATCGACCTCGACGACTTGCAGAAGCTGCCTGCTTACGAACTGCTGCCTATCGACTCCCGCTACGACGGCCGTCTTGACGCTGCCACGGAAGCGTGGCTGAAGCCATTTGACGAGGAAGTGGCTCGTGTGATGGCTATCATCATCGGCTCTACCGACGAGGATATGCAACGCAACTCAACCGTTATGAGAAACTGGGCGGCGGATGCCGTAAAGACTGTCGGCGAACGGCTGTCGGGCGTTGAAGTCGACGCCGGAGTGACAAACTCCGGAGGTCTGCGATCCGACTTTCATAAAGGCGAGTTGAGTCTCGGCGAGGTCTACAACCTTATGCCGTTCGACAACAACATCGTTGTGCTCGAGATGAACGGCGCGCTGCTTCAGGAATGCCTCGACAACCTTGCTATGAAAGGCGGACAATGCGTGAGCCGCGGAATCTCGTTCACAATCAAGGACGGCAAAGCCGTAAACGCAAAAATCAACGGAAAGAAAATCGACAAGAACCGCACCTACCGCATCTCGACGATAAGCTACATCTACGAGGGCAACGATGACCTCGTTTCCTTCGCAAAGGCGAATTTGCTCTACAGCAGCGACCGCCCGATGAAATTCGACATCGCCGACTATGTGAAGGAAAACCCCAAACTGTCGCTTGACCACACCAAACGTATAACCAATAAATAAGCCCAAGACAATGCATCTAAGAAAATTTTTACTATTAGGCATCAGTCTTATCGCCGTCAGCATCATTACGGCAAAGACTCCATTGTTTATCAGCAACCAGCCCCAGGATGAAATGGATGCCTGGGTCGACTCTGTCTACAACTCCATGACTCCGGAGCAACGAGTGGGTCAGTTGATTGCTCAAAGTTTCCAGTCAAAAGACTTAAATGCGGCAAAACACCAAATCAAATCGACCGTAGAGAAATACCATATCGGATGGGCATACTTTTCCAGCGGCAAGGCTGAGCACTACGCCGAACTCGCAAACTACGTCAACAGCATCTCTTCGACACCGGTTGCCATCGCCCTTGACGGCGAATGGGGCTTGTCGATGCGTATGCCCGACACTCCGCGTTTCCCTAAAAACATGATGCTCGGCGCCGTGCAGGACGATATGCTCATCTATGAATACGGACGCGAAATGGCTCGCGAATGCAAAGAAATAGGCATAATTGTGAATTTCGCTCCATCTGCCGACGTCAACAGCAACCCTCTGAATCCCGTAATCGGCACACGCTCGTTTGGCGAGGATGCCGAAAACGTCGCCCACAAAGTCGTGGCTTACTCTCGCGGTCTTGAGGACGGCGGAGTGATGTCGGTGGCTAAGCATTTCCCCGGACACGGAAACACGGAGAAGGACTCTCATAAGACGCTGCCGATTGTCGACCGCTCGCTTGCAAGCATCGAGTCGATCGACCTTGTGCCGTTCCAAGCCTACACCAATGCCGGACTTTCGGGCGTGATGGTAGGACACCTTCAGATACCGGCATTGAAAACGGGCAACAACCCTACATCATTGACTCCAAGCGTTGTCACAGGTTTGCTCAAACAGAGATTAGGCTTCGGCGGACTGGTGTTTACCGACGCGCTTACAATGCAGGGGGCAAGGAAGTCGGGCAATCCTAACGGACTGAAGGCTTTCCTCGCAGGTGCCGACGTGCTTCTTGAACCGTACAATCTCGAAAAAAGTTTCAATGAGCTTCTCGACTACTACAATCAGGGCGGCGACAAGCAAAAGTCAATCGAGCTGACATGCAAGAAAGTGTTGAGATACAAATACGCCCTCGGACTCAACAATTACAAGCCCGTCAACATCGACGGAATGATGGAGCGCATCAACTCCCGCCACGCTCAACTCGTGCTGCGCAAGCTCTACGCTGCGGCGATGACAATAGTGAAAAACGACGGCGACTGTCTGCCTGTGAAGCATCTTGAAAACAAGGTGAGCGTGGCTGTGGCTGGAGAGAAAGTCGACGACGCCAAGGCGTTCACCCAGACATGCGCCCTCTACACCGACATCACCACCCACCATCTCACCGAGCACAACGCCGAGTCGTGGGCTGAAGACAACGACAGCGCATCGGCTTTGGTAATCGGCGTGTTCAACAACAACGGCGGCACCAAGCGTGCCATCGCGAAAGCCATCGCGAAAGCCGGAAAGAGCAAAGTGGTTCTTGTGTTCTTCATCAAGCCTTACGACCTTGCCGACTTCAGCGAGGAGATAGCCGGAAGCGCGGCTGTAATCGAGGCTTACGAAGACCATGCCTTTGCTCAGGAATATGCCGCACAAGTGGTGTTCGGCGGTAGCGACGCCTCTGGCCGCATGCCGGTAAGCGTTGCCGGAGTTGCAAAAGTTGGCGACGGCGTCACTGTGATGGCGTCACGCCTTGGCTACGACGTGCCTGAAGCCGTAGGTCTTGACCAGAAACTCGTAGAGCAAATCGACTCAATCGCCAACCTCGGCGTGAAGGCAGGAGCCTTCCCTGGCTGCCAAGTAATTGTGGCACGCCACGGAAAAATCGTTGTAAAGAAAAGTTACGGATACACCGACAACGGAAAAGACGACGCCGTCAACGGCAACACGATCTACGACCTTGCATCTGTGTCGAAAGCCACAGGAACCCTGTCGGGCATCATGAAAGCCGTCGACGACAAGAAGCTAAACATCAATGGTTTCCTCAGCGACTACATTCCTCAACTGAAAGGTTCGTCGAAAGGCGTGTTGACAATCCGCGACCTGCTTTTCCACGAAACGGGTATGCCACCGTCGCTGAGCATCTACGAACAAATGACCGACCCTAAAAGCTACACCGGCGCGCTCAGCGTGGGCAAAAAATCAGCCAACTACAAGCGGTTTGCCGGAGGCGCATATATCAACAACACTGCACACGTGCGCTCCGACATCACTTCGCCTAAACGCACCGACGAATTCAACGTGCAGATTGGCAAGAACCTATGGGTGGGACAAATCACGATGGACTCGGTGATGAACATGATCTACAACGAGCGCCAGCGCACAAACCACAATTATGTGTACAGCTGCCTCAACTTCTGCCTGCTCCGTCAGGCGGAGGAGAACGTGACCGGAGTGCGCCACGACCGCTATGTCTACGACAACATTTTCCACCGCATCGGCGCTTTCCGCACCGTCTACCGCCCGCTCGACTTCTTCCCTGAAAAAGAAATCGCAGCGACAGAGTTCGACGAGTATTTCCGCGAAGGATATATCCGCGGCGTTGTCCACGACGAGACAGCGGCATTCTCCGGCGGCATACAAGGAAATGCCGGACTCTTCTCCAACGCCAACGATCTTGCCAAACTGTGCCAGATGTGGCTGTTTGGAGGAATGTATGGCGGCGAGCGCATCCTCTCGCAGTCTACTGTCAACACGTTCCTGACAATGAGATCGCTCAATTCGCACCGCGGACTCGGATTTGACAAGCCTAACTTCAAGCGTCCGAGCTACTCTTCGATAACGGATGCAGCAAGTGCGGAAGTGGTGGGACACACCGGATTCACTGGCACATCGTTCTGGGTTGACCCGAAGGAAGACCTGATTTACATTTTCCTCAGCAACCGCGTCTGCCCAAGCCGCAACAACCCGGCGTTCTCAAAGATTGGTGCCCGCTACAACATCTTCGACTACATCTACGACTCTATCAAGCGCAACGCAAAGCAATAGCAACGCGACAGACAAATTGAGAGGGAGGAAAACAAACAGTTTTCCTCCCTCTTTTGTTTTTCCGGCATCCCTTCGAGGCACGTCTCTTCGATTCTATTGTCGGATTCCGTCCTATCGTGTGAATAGAGAATTCCTTTTCGGGCATCTGACTACAAAAGACTCTCAAGGTAGCAGTGATTTACTATTGCACTGCTCGATTCAGTCCTTCCCTATAGACAGGGTACTATGACCTCTACTGACTTCTCTCGGAACGTGCTGTAAATGTGCAACCGATTTTGACCTTGGTCAAATATGGAAATAAGCAACGATAAGCAAAACACGTACTCAACCGCTGCAAAAGTGTACCACAAAAGTTAGTTACAAATTACCGCAAAAGTTAGTTACAAAACAGCACAATTCATCGCACTAAATATGCACAAATGAGTGATAAAGCAAAGCTACTTATTGCACGCAATTATGTTGATGCCATCTGTCGGGACGATATCTCCAGATTAGATGATGTACAAAGGCTACGGACTGGAGGCCGACCTTGTGCTTCATCTCGACGATGGACGCTACGCCCTTATAGAATGTAAACTTGGCAGTCGTGAAAAACGCGAGTTCGGGATAACGCAATGCTCATGCCGAGCATACCAACAAACAGCCGCCTCTGTCATAGTGACAAAGGCGGCCATCTCGTTATTGGACATTGGCTGTGACGAGGTGGTTTCCTCATCACGTCCTACCCTTTCTCTATCTGTCGTTTTTCTTTTGCCATTTATTGATTTTGTTGCGGACGTTTCTCACCTTTTGTGAAACGTTTGACACACCGTTGCCACGCCAGCGCACAGGATGCAGATAGTTCCTGTTGAACTCGAGATGCTGACCCGTATATTTATCCTTGATTTCTATCTTGCCGTTGTTGTTTCTCATACGATAGACCCACACACGCTCGTAGAAGCCAAATGTGGAATTGGAGGAACCAAGGGCATCGTGGCTGTTGGCAACAGAGATATAATCACTCTTTTCACCATCTGATACGGTCTGCGCCCATCCGGTGTGCTGTGCCATCGTGGCGCGCTCGGCAGTGGCGAGCGCCAGCTCGATGGAGCAAGCGCCGTCGGGCACAAGAGTGGTTGAGGTAACGGGATCGACAAGCTCCAGAGCCTCCATAAACGCCATAGGCTCCTTCGCCCACGGTTTGATTTGCTGACTGTCGGTATAGGCATCAAGATTGGAGTCGTATTCGGTATAAGTATACTCCGAGTTTTTCTCAATATAGCGCATGGCACGATAGATGAGCGTTGCCATCTCCTGACGGGTTACAGCGGCATTCATGTCGAGGTTGCCACCGGCGATGTCGGCAAAGAGGTTCAGCTTACCTTCATTGGCGTCCTTTCCGGTCATCTCCTTGATGAGCCTCTTGGCTATCGATGCCACCTGTTGGCGCGTGGCGGTAAGGGTGTAGTCGTCGCCAAGCAGCTGCTCGTCGATAAGGTTGTCAGTGAGGGCGCGCGTCACAGCGTCTTCTGCCCACTTGCTCTTCTTCACAGTGCTGCGGGCTGGCAGAGTAAACATATCCGGCTGAGCGGTAGTGCTCAGTTTTGCCTCGTCCTCACGCATGTCGAGCGCTGCCTCCATATGTTTGCGATACAGTGCCAACGTGCCGTCAGATCCCGACAGACGGAAGTGTTTCTCTGTTAGGTGGCGCTGCTCATAGTTGTAAGACAAGCCACACCATTTGCAGCTCTTCCAATAGACATGCTCGCCCGCGGCATTGGTGCCAACATAGGCCTGCTCGGTAGCAAGGTCGGCAGTAAATGAATGAACGCCCGGTATGTATCTTTTCTCCGCCTCTTTGTCGACGAACATGAAAGTGTGGCGCGGATTGCGCTCACACTCCCCGCAGATGCTGCATGAGTAATACACTTTAGGATCTTGCTTACAGGTATAGTGCTGCATCACACGGTCGGCAGTATACAGACGTGCCACAAAGTTGTGCTTTGTACAGGGATTCTTGGTGGCTCCGAGTCCGGCCTTCTGGGCTTCTTGCACGTTGCCGGTATATGTTCTTACGGTGTAGCACGGGAACTTGCTGTGACGTGCCATCTGTGCTTTGACGGCAGCAGCCTGACTGGCTGGCACACACAGGGTGGCGTCGCCGGCAAGGAACATGGTGCTATGGCCGTAGAAATGATAATAGTTGGGATACAGCTTGCTCTTCATGCCTTCGTCGAGTTCGCGCATAAACTCCACGGCGTTGACTTTGTCGCTGAGCCACACCTCCTTGAGATTGTAATAGCCACCCATATACTGGGTCAATGAATGGGCAAACTTTAAGTAATCCGTCTTGTTGCCGGTGTCTACGATAACCTTGGTAAGAAAGACTCGGTTGGGTCCTTCAAACTCGGGCAACGGGTCGTGGGTCTCTGTAATGGTGACCACATCATGTGGATGGAATGATGCGCAGCAGGCGTCGGCTGTCTCTTTTGTATAGACATTATTGCTGGCACGATTTTTCTCCTTGTTGGCATTATAGTCAAAGAACAGGTTCTCCTTCTTGAGATTGCCGCCATCGCCGCCAGGCACGGTAACCACAAAACTGCAGCGGGGGAAGTAAGGGCTGCCGACAAGCACTCTGGCAGGCTCGCCGTTGACGGTAATCTTCAGCATGGTGTCGTCGACATAGTAGTCGCCATCGCGCATCGCATACTTGATGATGTAGGGACTCTGGGTGTCGAGCATCAGTTTCATGCTGGCACGATACGTATAGCCTGCCTGAAACTTGGGAGAATCGGAATTTTTTCTGTTGAACTCGCCTTCCCATAAAATGCTGAAGACCGACGCGATGCCTTGCTGAACCAGGTCGCCATACGCTGTCTTGGCTGCGGTGATTTGTATCTGCTCGCCATCCTCGATACCCATACCGTCTTTGGGCAACGGAATAGTGATGTCGATAGATGTTACCACCTTCTTGCCGGTTCCATGCATGGCCGTCGGAAGCAGCAAAAGCATAGCGATGAGTAATGTCAGGAAATTTTTCATGTTCGTTTTTTTCATTTAGTTAGAAAATCATTTAATTCGCAACTCAATGGTTAATAATCTTAAAGGTATCAATTATAGACGGCAATCTTGATTACGCCGTCTTCCTTGTTCTCAAATATACGGTATGCCTCCTCTATTCTGTCAAGCGGGAAGCGATGCGTGATAAGCGGAGTGGTGTCGATTTTCCCCTGCTCAATGAGCCTGAGCACCTCCTCGCAGTCGCAACCGTCAACACCGCCGGTCTTGAACGTCAGGTTCTTGCCATACATATCGGGCAACGGAAGAATCTGCGGAGCGTCATAAAGCGCCATGACCGTGACAATGGCATTAGGCCGCGCACAGCGCCATGCCAACTGGAACGTATCCTTTGCGCCAGCCACTTCCAGCACCCTGTCGGCGCCGCCATGGTCACTGTGTTGCTTCACAAACTCCTCGCAGGCATCCGGCGTGGTCAGCAGCACGTCGGGATAATGCTCCTTGACAAAAGCCCGCCGCTCTTCCAACGGCTCACACACGATGATGCGCTTCGGGCGCTTCAGCATCGCGCAGATCAACGTGCAGATGCCCGTAGGTCCGGCACCGACAATCAGCACCGTGTCGTCGGGCGTAATCTCACTTATGCGCGCCGCCCAGAATCCCGTGGCAAGTACATCGCCAACAAACAGAGCCTGCTCGTCGGTCACGCTGTCGGGAATGCGGTTCAAGCCCTGCGACGCCAACGGCACACGCACATATTCCGTCTGTCCGCCGTCGATACGACAACCGAGAGCCCATCCGCCATGAGGAGAAGTGCAGTTGTTGACATAGCCGTGCCTGCAGTAGAAGCACTCACCGCAGAAGGTTTCCACGTTGACGGTCACACGATCGCCTACCTTCACGCCTTTCACGTCGGCGCCTACTGCTTCCACCACGCCGACCATCTCATGGCCGACAGTGATGCCCGGCACCGCTCTCGGCACACTCCCGTGCTTTATATGCAGGTCGCTTGAACAGATGCTGCCGAGAGTCACACGAACAATGGCGTCTGTCGCTTCCTGTAGCTCTGGTTTAGGCTTGTCAATCAAGGCAAACTTGCCCTTCTCTATGTATGTATATGCTTTCATTCTGAATATAATGTTACTGATATTTTGCTCTCACCGCCTTTGGCAGCTTGCTGACTATAAGCTCATACGACTCTTTTATCCACGCCGTTACAGTTTCTGCGGCAAGTTGCCCATAATACACGTCGCTCCAATGCTTCTTGTTCCAATGAAACGCTGTGGTCACCGCCGCATATTGCTCGCGCAACGCCTCGTTTCTCTCCGGAGTCAGTTTACATGCAAACCGCGGATTCTCACCATTCATGCCAAGCCGACTTCCACCCAGCCAAAGGCACAGAAAAATCTTGCCCTCAACACGAAAGGTGACAACGTCATCGCCAAACGGCTGATCCTCAGTCACACCAAACAAAGACAAAGCGTATTCCCTGACTTGCTCAATGTCCATAAAGCATTATTCTTTTCTTTCTTCCGGAGGGACACATGGAGGCTCTTCCTCATATTTCGGCGACGCTCCGTAGCGATTTTCGCCCTCCGCACTGTCCTGGCAAAAGAATATTATCATCACAATCTGATATACAGAAACTATGCCACAGAAAAATATATACTTGCCAAATACCACAAACGGAGTAATGGTGTCCTCAAAATCATCCATCGTCATAAAGCTAAGAACATCCGAGACACACATTGAGACAATAATAATTGTGGCCACAACCGGGAAAAGCATCCACCATCCGCTGCGTCCCGTGTCGTGCAACCGTCTGATTGATATAGGTATGGTCACAAGCCAAAACGGAGGAAGGAAATTTGATATGAAATAGGCAACCAGCATAGCCCACCAAAACTCAGACCGGCGGGAGCGTCCCTTTGTTTCAAAAATTCGCTTTGTGGCAAGCGACAATGCATCCTGAAAAGAAAGCTGTTCGTGTACAATCATAATATCACAGATTTTTATGTTTTATTTGCAAATTTAGCACATTTCAGCGATTTTCAGATGTGGGCAGCACCTTTTTTTCCTTTTGTCGTTTAAAAGACGTAACTTTGCAGCCGAATTAAATTTAAAAACCAATTGATTATGTCAACTTACACAGAAGACAAACGGAAAGTGACTACTCGCCGCCTGCTCGAAATGAAGCAGCGCGGAGAAAAAATATCTATGCTTACAGCCTACGATTTCTCGATGGCGAAACTCATCGACGAGGCTGGAATGGACGTGATTCTCGTGGGCGACTCCGCCAGCAACGTGATGGCTGGAAACGTGACCACTCTGCCGATGACGCTCGACCAGATGATTTATCACGGCAAGTCGGTGATGCGTGGCGTGAACCGCGCGCTCGTGGTTGTAGACATGCCTTTCGGAACATACCAGGGCAACTCTAAAGAGGCTTTGGCTTCGGCCATCCGCATCATGAAGGAAACACATGCCGACTGCGTGAAGCTCGAGGGCGGCGCCGAAGTACGCGAGTCGATTGAGCGCATCCTGTGCGCTGGCATTCCCGTGATGGGTCACCTCGGACTGACACCACAGTCAATCAACAAATTCGGATCATACACCGTGCGTGCCCGCGAAGAAGCTGAGGCAAACAAACTTATCGAAGACGCCAAACTGCTGCAGGAGATTGGATGCTTTGCAATCGTGCTTGAGAAGATCCCTGCCACATTGGCAAAAAAAGTGGCAGAAATGCTTGAAATTCCTATCATCGGCATCGGTGCCGGAGGCGGTGTCGACGGACAGGTGCTCGTGATGCACGACATGCTCGGCATCAACAAGGGATTCTCGCCTCGCTTCCTGCGCCGCTACGCTGATGTGGGCACAATCATCACCGACGCTGTGGCGAAATACATCGAGGATGTGAAGACCTCTGATTTCCCCAACGAGAAAGAGCAATACTAATCAGCAACACTCACAAACAACAACCGCGGAGAGCCGATGCCCTCCGCGGTTATTGTTTTTATACTGTTCCGTCAAATATTGCCCTGTGCCGGTTCCGACGGAATTTCATTGCCGTTGTTGTCAAGCTCGATTTCTTCCTCGGGCATATCAATGTCTTCAACATCGGTGCTGTCAACATCTGTAGTGTCGGAAGGCGCCACATAGCCCTGACAGTTGTACGGGCGGTCGTCGACCCTCAGACCGGGCCACGGCTTGTCGGAAATCTTTCCACGATATTTCGCAGCCAATTGCGGGTCGCGCAGCACTTTCTCCATAAAATAGCCAAACGCAGGCAGCGCCGTGTGGCTACCCTGCCCCATCCGTCCGCTGCGGAAATGCACGCTGCGGTATTCGCCACCACACCAGCATCCGGCAACAAGGTTTTTCGTCACGCCCACATACCAGCCGTCACTGTTGTTTGACGTAGTGCCTGTCTTGCCTCCGAAATTGGTGTCGAAATGATGGATGTCGTAGCTCCACAAGGCTTGCGACGTGCCTCCCGGCTCCGTCATACCAGCCAGCAGCATCTGCTGCATCAAGAAAGCCGACTCCTCGCTGATTGCCTGCTCGTTTTTCGGTTCAGCCACATAAAGCACCTTGCCGTCTTTGTCCTCGATGCGGGTGACAAATTCCGGCACGTTGTGCCTGCCCTTGTTCATCACCGTACAGTAGGCGTCGACCAGTTCGAGCAGAGTGACATCCTCCGTGCCGAGCGGCATTGCCGGAGTTTCTTTTATCGGAGAGGTGATGCCCAGTTTATGAGCCACGTCGGCAACGCGGTTCAAGCCCACCTCATGCGCCACCGAGACAGCCACCGAGTTGATCGAATTTGAGAACGCGTGCTTCAGCGACATCGCTCCGCCGGTATAGTATCCGTTGGCATTGCGCGGAGTCCACTTCGTCGGCTTGCCGTCTTTGTCGAAAGCGTCATACTGCTTCCACTCGTCCACACGGTCGTCGCACGGGCCGAGTCCAGCCTCCATCGCGGCTGTGTAGACACACAGTTTGAATGTGGATCCCGGCTGACGCTCAGCGGTCACCTTGTCATATTGCCAATGATTATAGTCAATATCGCCGACCCAGGCCTTGACAGCGCCCGTTTCAGGCTCCATCGCTACAAATGCGCAATGCAGGAACTTCACCATATACCTGATGGAGTCCATCGCACTCATCATTTCCGTGCGCACCTGGTCGGGAGCATTGTAGTCAAATAACTTCACGCGGTGAGGCAGATTCATATAATAATTCACCGAATCAGGGTCGTCGGGATAACGTGCCGACAACTGCTTGTAGTAGTCAGTTCTTTTGGCGATGTCCTCAATAAATCCCTTCTTCTCCTCGCGGTTCTCGTCGCGCCACGGATTCTCATTGCCCCAGTCGGACTTGAAATTGCGCTGCACCTGCTGCATGTGCTTCATCACAGCCTCCTCGGCATACTTCTGCATACGCGAGTCGATGGTCGTGTAGATGCGCAGTCCGTCGCCATAGAGATCCTTGTCATTGTCCTTGCACCATCCATTCTGCAGCTCATCGGCAAGCACGTCGCGGAAATACGGTGCCTTGCCGTCGGTAGGCTTCACAGGCGTATATTTCAGTTCTATCGGCAGCTCGCTAAGCGAGTCATACTCCTCGTGCGTAAGAAACTTCTTGCGCAACAAGTTGCTCAACACCACATTGCGGCGGCTTTTTGAATTCTTCGGATTAAGACGCGGATTGTAGGTCGTAGTGGCCTTCAGCATACCGACAAGCACAGCCGACTCCTCCGTCTTCAGCTGCATCGGCGTCGTGTTGAAATAAGTCTTCGCCGCCGTGCGGATGCCGAAAGCATTGCTGCCGAAATCCACCGTATTGAGATACATCGTCAGAATCTCCTTTTTTGTATAGAACATCTCCAGTTTGACAGCCGTCACCCATTCCTTCGTCTTCATCACCAACAGACGCACGCCAGGTATAAATCCAGTAAGTCCAGTGGAATACTCCGTGCGTGTGCGGAACATATTCTTGACCAGCTGCTGAGTAATCGTGCTCGCTCCACGCGCCTCGTGGTGCACAGCCATATCCTTCATCGCAGCCGCCACACCCTGAAAATCTATGCCGTGGTGGGAATAGAAACGCTCATCCTCCGTCGACACCAACGCGTTGATGAGCATTGGCGAAATCTCGTCATATTCAACAGGGATACGGTTCTCGCGATAGTAACGTCCGAGCACCTTGCCGTCGGCACTGTAGACAATCGACGCTTCATCTTGTTTGGGATGGGCTATGTCATATAAGCTCGGCGATTTTCCGAAAAGCCACAAGAAATTGATGTCGACCAATATCAAATAAAGGACAAACGACACCACCACCGTGGCACACACAATACCCACTTTTCCATACCAACGCGCCTGCTTGTAAGTGCGCCGATACCAATTCCACATTTTGACGCAGCCGCGCCAAATGTAACGGAGCAACACAAGCACTCGCCTAAGAAGCCCCTTCAAAAAATTTGGTTTCATCCGGTTGTTGTTTTATCAACTGCAAAGATAGTGCAAGGTGAGTGAAGCGCAAAACAAATTTATTTGATTTTGCGATTCCGAACCGCAGCCTATTTTATTGAAAGTAGTGCAAGGTGAGTGAAAAACATTCAAACTTGTTTGAAAATGTTTTGCCAAACCGCAGCCTATTTTCCAATAAAAACAATCACCCGCGCACCCATTTTAATTATTGTGTCACACTTTTGTCGTATTCACTTTCTTTTTGCCACTTTAAACGTGTTTGCAAAACTTTTTTCCATAATAGCGGCTATTTTTATCACATTTAGTTTGCAGGCTTGATGTTTTTCCATATCTTTGTAGTCAAAATGTAAGTAAAGAAGAGAAAAAAGCGGGATTATGAAAGAAAATTTGAACAAAAACAATCTTTTTTCCAAGAAGATAGACCAAAAAGACTATCCAAGTCACCAGCCCTTGGGGCTGTATGACTCTTCCTACGAACACGATGCATGCGGTGTGGGCATGCTCGTCAACATCAATGGTGACAAATCCCACGAACTGGTCGATGCGGCCCTGACAGTGCTTGAAAACATGAAGCACCGCGGCGCAGAGGGTGCCGACAACAAGACAGGCGACGGCGCCGGGATTATGATTCAGATTCCACACGAATTCATTCTTCTTCAAGGCATTCCAGTGCCGGAGAAAGGCAAATACGGCACCGGACTGGTGTTTCTGCCAAAAGACGAGAAACGCCAAGCCGCAATTATGGGAATCGTGATTGAAGAAGTGGAGCGTGAGGGACTGCAGTTGATGCACATGCGCAATGTGCCTGTACGCTCAGAGATTCTCGGCAAAGACGCCCGCGACACAGAACCCGACATAAAGCAGATTTTCATTACCGGAGTTGCCGACACCGACACTTTTGAGCGCACGTTATATCTTGTGCGCAAACGCATCGAGCGCCGCATTGACGACAAGGACTTCTATATAGTGTCGCTGTCAAGCAAGAACATCATTTATAAGGGTATGCTCTCGTCAACCCAGGTGCGCGAGTATTTCAAAGACCTCACACAACCATATTTCACAAGCGGGCTGGCGTTGGTGCACTCCCGCTTCAGCACCAACACGTTTCCAACCTGGAGTTTGGCACAGCCGTTCCGTCTGCTGGCGCATAACGGCGAGATCAACACCATCCGCGGCAACCGCGCCTGGATGGAGGCAAGAGAAAGCGTGCTGTCGACGCCGGCGTTGGGCAACGTCAAGGACATACGTCCAATCATCCAACCGGGCATGAGCGACTCCGCCTCGCTCGACAATGTGCTGGAATTCTTCGTAATGTCGGGACTAAGTCTGCCGCACGCAATGGCAATGCTCGTGCCGGAGTCGTTCAACGACAAGAATCCTATCAGCGAGGATTTGAAAGCGTTTTATGAATACCACTCCATCCTTATGGAACCGTGGGACGGACCGGCGGCACTTCTTTTCAGCGACGGGCGCTATGCCGGCGGAATGCTCGACCGCAACGGTCTGCGTCCGGCGCGCTATCTGATTACGAAAGGCGGTATGATGGTGGTTGCGAGCGAGGCTGGAGTAATCGACATCGAACCTGCCGACATCGAAGAAAAAGGACGTCTGCAACCTGGCAAGATTCTACTTGTCGACACACAGGAAGGCAAGATATACTATGACGGCGAGCTGAAAGCGCAGCTTGCCGCCGCACGCCCATACCGACAATGGCTGTCGACAAACCGCATAGAGCTGCACACGCTACGCAGCGGACGCAAAGTGGACAATGCCGTCAGTCTCTTCGGCAGAAAGCTGCGTGCTTTCGGATTCACGCGCGAAGACGTGGAACGCACCATAAAGCCTATGTGCGTGAACGGGTCGGAGCCTACTGCCTCTATGGGCAACGACACGCCGCTTGCCGTGTTGAGCAGCCGTCCGCAACTGCTGTTCAACTACTTCCGTCAGCAGTTTGCACAGGTGACCAACCCCGCCATAGACCCAATCCGCGAACAGCTGGTGATGTCGCTGACAGAATATATCGGCGCTGTGGGCATGAACATCCTTTTGCCAAGCGAGTCGCACTGCAAGATGGTGCGTCTGCCACACCCCGTGCTGACCAACACCCAGCTCGACATTCTCTGCAATATCCGATACAAGGGATTCAACACCGTGAAGCTGCCAATGCTGTTTGATGCGGCAAAAGGCACCGCCGGGCTGCAGGAAGCCATCTATGAGCTGTGCCGCCGCGCCGAGGCATCGGTCGACGACGGTGCGAACTACATAATACTGACCGACGAGGGCGTCGACCGCGACCATGTGGCAATTCCGTCGTTGCTGGCGGTGAGTGCTGTGCACCATCATCTGATTTCGGTGCAGAAACGTGTGCAGACCGCTCTTATCGTCAAGAGCGGAGAGATCAGGGAGGTGATGCATGCCGCACTGCTGCTTGGCTATGGAGCAAGCGCCATCAACCCTTATATGGCATTCGCCGTGCTCGACGACCTGGTGAAGCGCGGCGATGTGCAGATGAACTACGAAACGGCTGAAAGCAACTACATCAAGGCTCTTTGCAAGGGTCTCTACAAAATAATGAGCAAGATGGGCATCAGCACCATCCGTTCCTACCGCGGAGCAAAGATTTTCGAGGCTGTAGGAGTCAGCGAGGAGCTGCTGCGCAACTATTTCGGGACACAGACATCGTCCATCGGAGGTATCCGCCTGAAGGAAATCGCCGACAGCTACACGCATTTCCACGATGATGGCTTCTCCATTAAAGACGAAGACGAGATTCTGCCAAACATCGGGCAGTTCTCATATCGCAAAGACGGCGAGCGCCACGCCTGGAATCCTGAAACGATTGCAATGCTGCAGCTTGCCACCCGTCAAGGCAACTACAATAAATTCAAAGAATTCACAGCCGCCGCCGACCACAAAGCAGAACCGATATTTCTGCGCGACTTCTTCACGTTCAAGAAAAATCCGATTCCGATTGACGAAGTGGAGCCGGTAGAAGAAATTGTAAAGCATTTCGTAACTGGAGCAATGTCGTTTGGAGCCATCAGCAAGGAAGCCCACGAGGCGCTTGCCCTGGCAATGAACCGACTCGGCGCACGCAGCAATACGGGCGAAGGCGGCGAGGACAGCAGCCGCTTCCACGAGGCGGTCGACGGAGTGTCGCTGTCGAGCAAGACAAAGCAGATTGCCTCCGGCCGCTTCGGCGTCACAACGGAATATCTGGTCAACGCCGAGGAGATTCAAATAAAGGTGGCACAGGGAGCGAAACCCGGCGAGGGAGGACAATTGCCCGGATTCAAAGTCAATGAGGTGATTGCCCGCACACGCCACTCCATTCCAGGCATCTCACTCATCTCTCCGCCACCGCACCACGACATTTACTCAATCGAAGACCTCGCGCAACTGATTTTCGACCTTAAGAATGTCAATCCGCGCGCAGCCATCAGCGTGAAACTCGTGGCGGAAAGCGGTGTCGGCACCATCGCGGCGGGTGTGGCAAAGGCAAAGGCCGACCTGATTGTAATCTCAGGAGCCGAGGGAGGCACAGGAGCGTCGCCGGCTTCATCGATGCGGTATGCCGGAATCTCGCCTGAGATTGGTCTGAGCGAGACGCAGCAGACGCTCGTGCGCAACGGGCTGCGCGGCAAAGTGCGCCTTCAGACCGACGGTCAAATGAAAACCGGACACGACATCGTGAGCATGGCGTTGCTCGGCGCCGAGGAATTTGGATTCGGCACGACAGTGCTTATAGTATTGGGATGCGTGATGATGCGCAAATGCCACTCAAACACCTGTCCTATGGGCGTTGCCACACAGAATCCTGAACTGAGGGCACACTTCCGCGGACATGCCGACCACGTGGTCAACTATTTCCGTTTTCTCGCCGAAGAGGTGCGTGAATATCTTGCAGAGATGGGATTCCGGAAATTCAACGACATCATAGGCCGCACCGATTTGATTGAGATAGACAAAGCAGTCAGCCAGAAGTCAGAACTGCTCGACTTCTCCCGCCTGCTGCATAAAGAAAGCGGAGACGCAAGCATACGCCACACAGAAGCGCAGATGCACGACATCGACAGCGTGCTCGACCGCACAATCATAACAGCCTCCGATCCGGCTATCAGCAACGGCAAAGAAGTGTCGCTCGAATATGCAATCGCCAACACCGACCGCGCTGTAGGCGCGATGCTGTCGGGATTGATTGCCGACAAATTCGGCAACGAGGGTCTGCCCGACGAGAGCATTTCCGTCAGATTCAAAGGCTCTGCCGGACAAAGCTTCGGAGCGTTTCTCGCCCATGGCATAAGCTTCAAGCTTGAGGGCGAGGCCAACGACTATCTCGGCAAAGGACTCAGCGGCGGACGCATCGCCGTGGCACCCCCAGTCAGAAGCCATTTCGCGGCAGAGAAAAACACCATTGCCGGCAACACGCTCCTTTATGGAGCCACAAGCGGCGAGGTTTATATCAACGGCCGTGTCGGCGAACGTTTTGCCGTGCGTAATTCAGGTGCCATTGCCGTTGTTGAAGGTGTCGGCGACCACTGTTGCGAATATATGACCGGCGGACGCGTTGTGGTGCTCGGAGCAACCGGACGCAATTTCGCAGCCGGCATGAGCGGCGGCGTGGCATACGTTTGGGATCCCGACCGCAAGTTTGACTACTTCTGCAACATGGAGATGGTTGAACTCTCGCTCATCGAAGACTCCACGGCACGCAAAGAGCTGCACGAGCTCATTCGTCAGCACTACCGCTACACCGGCTCGGCGCTGGCACGCCAGATGCTTGATGAATGGAACCGGTATGTCGACGACTTCATACAGGTGACACCTATCGAATACAAGCGTGTGCTTGCCGAGGAACAGATGCTAAAACTACAACAGAAAATCGCCGAGGTGCAGCGTGACTATTAACATATTTCCCCAACCGATAAAACGAAACAACATATATGGGTAATCCTAAGGCTTTTCTTACCGTACCACGCCAGGAGGCGGGCTATCGCCCCATCCACGACCGTATCCGTGACTTCGGAGAAGTGGAACAAACCCTCAACACATCCGAACGCCGCCTGCAGGCATCCCGCTGCATGGACTGCGGCGTGCCGTTCTGCCACTGGGCATGTCCGCTTGGCAACCGCCCTCCGGAATTTCAAGACGCCATCTACAGAGGCAACTGGCACGAGGCTTATGAAATACTGTCGCTGACCAACGATTTTCCGGAATTCACCGGACGCATATGCCCTGCCCTGTGCGAGAAGAGCTGTGTGCTTAAACTTGCCGTCGACGCTTCTGTCACCATCCGCGAAGACGAGGGCGCAATTGCCGAGACAGCATTCCGCGAAGGATATGTGGTGCCGCGGCAGTATCAACGCAACGGCAAAAAAGTGGCGGTAGTGGGCAGCGGCCCCGCCGGACTGGCAACAGCCAACCAATTAAACCGCCGCGGCTATGACGTCACCGTGTTCGAACGCCGCGAGGCTGTTGGAGGACTGCTCCGCTTCGGCATTCCCAATTTCAAGCTCAACAAAGCCATCATAGACCGCCGCGTCGATGTGATGAAGGCAGAAGGCATAACTTTTGAGGTGAATGCCGACATCGACATCCTCAACCTTCCCAAGGGATTCGACGCCTATGCCGTCTGCACAGGCACCCCCCAGGCACGCGACCTCAACATTCCCGGACGCGACCTCAACGGTGTGCATTTCGCGCTCGACCTGCTGAGCCAACAAAACCGGGTGCTTGCCGGACAGACATTCTCAGCCGACGAGCGGGTGACGGCAAAAGGCAAGCGAGTGCTGGTAATCGGCGGAGGCGACACCGGCAGCGACTGCATAGGCACGAGCATCCGTCAAGGCGCCGTGGCTGTGACGCAGATTGAAATCATGCCGAAGCCTCCGGTAGGCAACAACCCAGCTACCCCATGGCCACAGTGGCCGCAAGTGCTGCGCACAAGTTCGAGCCATGAGGAAGGCTGCGAGCGAAGGTGGTGTCTGTCGTCGACCAGATTCATCGGCAAGGACAACAATGTCATCGGAGTGGAGGTGGAGGAAGTGGAATGGACGCCAAACCCCGAAGGCGGACGCCCGCTGATGAAACCCACCAGCAAAAAGGAAGTCATCGACGCTGACCTTGTGTTGCTCGCCATGGGATTTCTTAAGCCCCAGCAACCCAAATTGCCCGACAACGTGTTTGTGGCAGGCGACGCAGCCACAGGGGCAAGTCTTGTGGTGCGGTGCATTGCCGCCGGACGCCAAGCGGCAGCCGACATCGACAAATATCTTAAAACCAAACAAGTCTAAAAAAAAACGATACTATCATGTGTGGTATAGCAGCAATCTTCAACATCAAGAGCGACGTTTCGGCATTGCGTCCCAAGGCATTGGCAATGTCAAAAAAAATACGCCACCGCGGTCCTGACTGGAGCGGCATCTATTGCGGCAAGTCGGCCATTCTCGCCCACGAACGTCTTTCAATCGTCGACCCCGAAAGCGGCGGCCAACCATTGTTCTCCCCCGACCGCAAGCAGATTCTTGCAGTCAACGGCGAGATTTACAACCACCGCGACATCCGCCAGCGCTACGAAGGCAAATACGACTTTGCCACAGGGTCTGACTGCGAGGTGATCCTTGCGCTCTACCGCGACAAAGGCATCGACTTTCTCGAAGACCTCAACGGCATCTTCGCCTTCGCACTGTATGATGAGGAAACCGATGATTTCCTCATTGCCCGCGACCCCATAGGCGTGATTCCGCTCTACATAGGCCATGACAAAGAAGGCCGCGTGTACTGCGCCAGCGAGCTCAAAGCCCTTGAAGGCTTCTGCGACGAGTATGAGCCATTTTTGCCAGGACATTACTACCGTGGCAGCGAAGGCAAGATGGTCCGCTGGTACAAACGCGACTGGATGAGCTACGACGCCGTCAAAGACAACACCGCCGATGTAAAAGCCCTGCACGACGCCCTTGAAGACGCCGTCAGACGGCAGCTGATGAGCGACGTGCCCTACGGTGTGCTGCTTTCCGGAGGACTCGACAGTTCGGTAATTTCCGCCATTGCCAAAAAATTTGCCGCACGCCGCATCGAGACCGACGACAAGAAAGAGGCATGGTGGCCTCAACTCCACTCTTTTGCCGTAGGATTGAAAGGTGCGCCCGATTTGGCAAAAGCCCGTGAAGTGGCAGACTATATAGGCACCGTGCACCACGAAATCAACTACACTATCCAGGAGGGTCTCGACGCCGTGCGCGATGCGATATATTTCATCGAGACCTACGATGTCACCACCGTTCGCGCCTCCACGCCGATGTATCTGCTCGCCCGCGTAATCAAGAGCATGGGAATAAAGATGGTGCTCAGCGGCGAAGGCGCCGACGAGGTGTTTGGAGGCTACCTTTACTTCCACAAAGCTCCCGACGCACGCGCATTTCATGAAGAGACCGTGCGCAAGCTGTCGAAGCTGCACCTCTACGACTGTCTGCGTGCCAACAAGTCGCTGTCGGCATGGGGCGTTGAAGGGCGCGTGCCGTTTCTCGACAAAGAATTTCTTGACGTTGCGATGCGGCTCAATCCGGAATCCAAGATGTGTCCCGGCAAAACCATCGAGAAGCGCATAGTCCGCGAAGCCTTTGCCGACATGCTCCCAGAGAGCATCGCTTGGCGACAGAAAGAGCAATTTTCCGACGGTGTGGGCTACAGCTGGATCGACACCCTCAAAGAAGTGACTGCAGCAGCCGTCACCGACAAACAGATGGCGCATGCGGCAGAACGATTCCCCATCAACCCACCGCAGAACAAGGAAGAATATTACTACCGCACCATCTTTGAAGGATATTTCCCGTCCGACAGTGCGGCTCGCAGCGTGCCGAGCGTGCCGAGCGTGGCATGCTCCACCGCCGAAGCCCTCGCCTGGGACGCCTCGTTCCGCGGTGTCAACGACCCCAGCGGCCGTGCCGTGGCGGGCGTCCACGACGATGCCTACACAAAGGAGCACACTGAAAAAGCCAACACCATATAGGCGTGGAAAGCCATCGGCCTCCGCAGCCACTGGAATGACTCGTTTTATAGGTAAATACAAAAGCCAGCATTCAAGATTTGTCAACGTCAGGAAATAGTTTTGACGATTGCCCTGCGGCAATACTTTTATAGACAAAAGGACCGACACCCCGTGCCAGTCCTTTTGTTTATATATGCTCAACGTAAAAAAGACGGAATACGCGAGCTCTGCGCCACGAAACAATGTCAACGTAGGCAACCGCGATGCGGCTATTCTACCACTATCTTCCGTGTCTTGCCTGCCACGGTGACCTCTACTCCGGAGAACCCACTTATGTTGCTGAATTCATTCCAGACTTCCGCCTGCTTATAGGCGGCAACAGATCCTTCCGGAACAATCAACTCACAGTTAGTTTTATTGACTCTGTCAAACACTCCGGAGCCACACATTGGCGGAATTTCAGCCAACGATGTTATCTTCGACAAGTCGCTGCAACAAATGAAAGCACCATCTCCGATGCTCGCCACGCTGTCCGGCAATGTCAGTTCGGTCAAGCCGCTGCAACCATAGAAAGCATAATACCCAATGCTCGTCACGCTGTTCGGTATGACACTGTTTTTGCATCCAACAATCAATGTGTTGAATTCTGTATCAATTATTGAATTGCAATTATCTCGGGAGTCGTAGCAACTGTTTCCACTCTCTACTGTTATCTTTTCTAATCCGCTGCAATATGTGAAAGCAATATCCCCGATGCTACTCACACTGTTCGGCAATATAAGTTCGGTCAAGCCACTGCAACCATAGAACGCACAATCCC